>Ga0308163_10000009_pt1 | contig 777065 bp, 659 predicted proteins | sample PhyTR1_FD_201037 | JGI IMG/M metagenome (GOLD analysis project Ga0308163, IMG submission 201037) | Phyllosphere microbial communities from UC Gill Tract Community Farm, Albany, California, United States - DLSLT.R1 | ecosystem: Host-associated > Plants > Phyllosphere > Unclassified | place...
TTTAAGCGCATTGAAGGCAACAGGCCAACCCGAAGACATGCTGCCCTGGTTGAATAAGCCTGATGGTATGGAAATACCTGGGGTAAACCGTTAGGTTTAACCAAAGATTGAAGGGACAGCAGGGCTGAATTTGCCGATGCACAGTTGCTTTCACTTTCAAATATATATTTAAGCAAGCATGACTGGTAGTTTTAATGTATTGGTTACCTTTGAATTTATCATATTCTATTTTGCAAACACTTATACAATTAAAATCTGGTGCGTTGAAGGGAACGAAGGTGTTAAAGCTTTCTGAACAGCTTGATTGTTTCCCGCTGGAAATATTTGACCTGGCTGAAACGCTTGAGTATCTTGATTTATCTTCTAACAGGCTAAGTGAATTACCAGTTGATTTTGGCAGGCTCTCTAAATTAAAAATCTTCTTTGCCTCTGATAATTTATTTACCCGGTTGCCCAAAGTTTTAGGTGATTGCCCTTTACTAGATATTGTTGGGTTTAAATCTAATCAGATTGAAACAATCCATACGAGCGCATTGAATGTTAATTTGAGGTGGTTGATATTAACAAATAATAAAATAAAGGAAATACCGGATGCCATTGGGAAGTGTTTGCGCCTGCAAAAACTCATGCTTGCGGGAAACCTGATTACCAATTTACCAGAATCTTTAAGCAACTGTACCCAGCTAGGTTTACTGCGGATTTCTGCAAATAAATTGTCGCATCTTCCTAAATGGCTCATCTGTATGCCGAGCCTGGCGTGGCTAGCGTATTCAGGTAATGCGATTCAAAGCGGTACTATCGACAATTATGTGGTTGAAATCGATCCTTTAAGCATTCAGTTAGATAGTTTGATTGGTGAGGGTGCTTCGGGTACCATTTATAAAGGCGTACAAAACCTGGATGGCGTGACTACTGATGTAGCTGTGAAGTTATTTAAAGGCGATGTAACCAGCGATGGGTATCCTGAAGATGAAATGAAGGCATTCATCGCCTCCGGAAAGCATGATTCGATTGTTGGATTACTAGGCCGTGTGAATTTTAATGAAGATGGTAAAAAGGCAGTAGTAATGGAATTGATTCCAGATCAGTTTTATAACCTGGGAAGGCCTCCAAGCCTTGAAAGCTGTACCAGAGATATATTTGATGTTGATCAGCATTTATCGCTAAAGCAGTTATTTAATGTTGCTCAGAGTATTGCTTCAGTAGGTGATCATCTTCATAAGATAGGGATTGTGCATGGGGATTTATATGCACATAATATCTTAGTGGATGCTGATGGAAAAACCCTTTTTGGTGATTTTGGTGCCGCTTCATTTTATAATATTAATAATGCAGAGGAAGCAAAACATCTACAAAAAATTGAAGTAAAGGCTTACGGTTATCTGCTTGACGATTTGCTATCAATCTGCAAAACTGATGATTTTGAAACCGCAGCACACATTAGAAAGTTATCAATACGATGCCTGTCTACCGATATCGAACAGCGACCAAATTTTGAAGAGATTACTAAATATTTGATAAACCTGAAGCTTAATTTGCCGCTTCTTCTTTAACCGCTAACTGTCCGCAGGCCGCATCAATATCCTTACCCCGGCTTCTTCGAATATTGGTATTAATGCCCTGACTTTTCAGGTAATTGGAAAATGCATCAATCTTATCGCCTTCGGCATTGGTAAAATCAGCGAAAGAGATCGGGTTATATTCAATCAGGTTTACTTTGCAAGGAATGTGTTTACAAAACTTAGCGAGATCCATCGCGTCGGATATCTCATCGTTAAAATGATTAAACACAATATATTCATAGGTCACCGGATTCTTTGTCTTCGCAAAATAATACCGCAATGCTTCGGCCAATGCTTTTAAAGAATTGGCTTCATTGATCGGCATAATCTCATTTCGCTTTTTGTCGTCGGCCGCGTGAAGCGAAAGTGCCAGATTAAATTTAGCCCCGTCATCTCCCAGTTTCTTGATCATTTTAGCGATTCCAGCAGTAGAAACAGTGATCCTTTTATAGCTCATATTCAAGCCATCAGGAGCAGTGATGCGCTCGATAGATTTTAATACATTGGCATAATTCAGCAACGGCTCTCCCATTCCCATATATACAATATTGGTAAGGGGATTGTTATAGTTTTTTTTGGCTTGCTGATCGATTAATACCACCTGATCATAAATCTCATCGGCATTTAAGTTGCGCTTACGCTCCATGTAGCCGGTTGCACAAAATTTGCAGGTTAAGCTGCAACCCACCTGAGAACTTACGCAGGCAGTCATCCGATCTTCTAATGGAATTAGAACGCCTTCTACAATATTGCCATCAGCTAAGCGGAAAGTATTTTTGATGGTATGGTCATTACTAAACTGAGAGTTATTAACCTGAACAGCATTGATGACAAAAGCCTCCGTTAGGTCTTTTCGCAAGTCTTTAGACAGATTGCTCATCTCGTCGAAACTCGTTGCTGATTTCTCCCAGAGCCATTGATAAATCTGCTTAGCACGGAATGCGGGCTGTTGCATAGCGATGAGGTGCTGTTGCAACTGCGGCAAGTCCAGAGAACGGATATCGATTTTTTTTGCTGTTACCATTTGTTGCAAAGGTACTTAAAATGCTTTTAAGCTGAAAGAACTATACCAAAAGCAGGACAGACTTATAAGAAATTTACAATCAGGTAATTATTTCCTTTTAGACCTTTGACCTGGTTTGCCCGAGGAATACCCGGCAGATGACCGGGAACTTTTGCCAAAGGAACTATTCCCATTGCTGCCCTTACCTTTAGCAGCTCCGGTTCTTGATTTTCCTCCGGATGTTTTGTGAGCGGGTTTATGTGCTTTCCTCGGTTCTGACTGATTTAATTCGGGAATCTCTTCCCAATGAGGATTTGGCTTCTTTTTCTGTGGTTTAGATTTAGGCGTAGCTTCTGATGATGATTTTTCGACACTTTTCATGATGCCATTCATTTCTTCTTCACTTAGCTCTCTGAATTCTCCTGTAGGAATTCCTTTCAGATTGATATTCATAATCCTTATACGTTCCAGCTTGGTTACTTCATATCCAAAATGTTCGCACATTCTCCTGATCTGCCGGTTCAACCCCTGAATAAGAATAATGTTAAATACAAAGGTACTTACCTGGCGTACTTTACACTTCTTGGTATTGACACCTAAAATAGGAACACCATTACTCATCTCCGAAACGAAGTCATCAGTAATGGGTTTATTTACTGTTACCAGATATTCTTTCTCGTGCTTGTTACCGGCTCTTAAAATTTTATTGACGATATCGCCGTTGTTTGTTAGAAATATCAATCCGGACGAGTCCTTATCCAGTCGGCCAATTGGAAAAATACGTTCGCTATGGTTAACGTAATCTACAATATTGTCTTTAATGGTTGATTCTGTGGTACTGGTAATTCCAACAGGCTTATTAAAGGCCAGCAAAATAAAGTTTGATTCTTCTTTAGGCTCAATATTATGCCCATTCACCATTACCCTATCGCCCGCAAAAACCTGATCGCCGACTTTAGCCCGTTTACCATTGATGAAAACATTGCCTCGCTCTATAAATCTATCCGCTTCACGGCGAGAACATAATCCGCTCTCACTAATAAATTTATTTAACCGGGTGGCAGTTTTATTGATCATACTGCAATTTTACGGAAATATATTCTCTTATAAACCTGTATAATCAAAGAACATCATTTTTGTTGATGTTCTTTGAAAAAATACGAATTAAAAGCCCTGCTCATCCGCACTTGGGCCATAAGTTCCGGGAATAGGGATGTTAAGCAAACGCAAATAAACACCCAATTGTGCCCGATGGTGGATGGTTTGACTAATTGCCATACGAATCATGCCATACTTTGTTAAATCGGCCAATACCTGTTCTCCATTTCTGAGTACCCATTGCTGTTCCAGCGTGGCTGGGTCCATCTTTTCCAGGGCCGATTTGCCACTTTCATAGCTAGTGATCAAAAGCTTCAAGAGGTCTTCCGCATGATCAATTTTTTTCTCCTGGTAAGGTGCTGCTGCGAAATCGAGTTCATCAGTAGAAATGGCTAAAGTAATCCATTCAGGTAATTCTGCAATGTGGCTGGCTAATGATTTCATTTTCATACTTCGCTCATGAGGTGCCCAGTCAAACTTATCTGCCGGAACAAGGGATAAGAATTTTTTAGTGGTTTGGAATTCATTTTCAATTTCCTGAAGCAATAATTTAATGATGTTCATGTTTTCTTGATTTTGTTTATGGTTAAGTATTAGTAAATCTGCGAAGCTCATATTCTTTAGCGTTGTGGATACAAAGAAAAGAAGGGCAACTGACAACCCTATGGCAGTGCGAAAAAAGAATGCAAAATATTTTCAAGCGAATATTAATCATGCTTTTCTGCTCAAAAAAAATTATGTTTGGTTTATGGAAAGTATTCGAATTACAACTAGTCAGAACATAGATATAGAATATGAAATTGCAGGCTTAGGAGAAAGAATTGCAGCACGGTGCATTGATCTGGCTGGGTTTCTAATCTTATTTATCGTAACCTGGATCATCATGATCATTGCATCCATGAGTACATCCGGAAGTGCTGCAATTGTAGTACTCGTCCTTTATCTTGTTGTTTTTTTCTTGTATGATCTGGTATGTGAATTAACCATGAGCGGGCAAACATTTGGCAAGCAGATCATGAAAATAAAGGTGATAAGCCTGGATGGTACACAGCCTGGATTTGGGCAATACCTGATGCGCTGGTTGTTTAGAATAATTGATTTTGGCTTTCCTTTTGGTTGGGGAGCGATTGCATTAATTGCGGTTGCCGTAACGGAAAATCATCAGCGTCTGGGTGATTTGTTAGCCAAAACAACACTCATTAAAACCAAACCGCGGACCGAGATCAATCAGGTAGCTTTCAATCTGAATTTACCAAAAGATTATCAGGTCACATTTAAAGAAGTGCTGCACTTATCAGACCGGGATGTGGAACTGATTCACGAAGTTTTGACGAGCTATTATCAAACCGGGAACGCAGCACTAATCTACGCGATGGCAGGTAAAGCAAAAGATCATATTGTTGCTGTTATTCCTGCCGGAATGAATGAACTGCAGTTTTTAGAAACTGTAGTTAAGGATTATAACTATTTAACTTCCAGTTCTTAAGCTTTCTAGTGTATGAATAATTTATGCAGGTAACTTAACATGACGAAATTACCAACGAAAATTATTAATGCTTTAATGATGATGGCATTCTTTTTCACGGGAAACTGGTAAAGTGCCGCAACAATGATGAACAGTAAAAGAATAGGAATAGTGGGCGGATAGAGCTGCCAGCTTTTTTCCAAATCACCCTGTAGGAGTGAAATTACTGATCTTTGAAAACCACATCCCGGACAATCAATTCCTGTGAGGGCTTTAAAAGGACAGCTTAATAAATGATTTTGCAGCCAGTGAATTAAATTAAACTGGCTGCAAAATATAGTTGTCACGATCATTAATTATACTGATGGAGTCGTAGGATCACTTGGTTTATCCTGATTACCAAATGAATTTCCAAAAGGATTATTTTGATTGTTGAAAGGATTGTTTTGATTATTGAAAGGATTATTTCCTAATCCACCATTCTGAGCTTCTGCAGCAGATGGGCCTAAATATTTTGCGTCTCCAAAACCCAGTATCGGCCAAAAGATATAAGGAAATATAACCATACCAACTGTAAACCCTTCTGATTTACCGAAACTTTTACTTACCAGATTGTACAACCATACCAAAAATACAATGTTAACGCATGGAATTAATAACCATAAAATCCAAATCATAGGTTTTCCCACAATCTCAATTAAAATGATCAGATTGTAAATAGGAATGATAGATGCCCATCCAGGTTTTCCGGCTTTTTCAAAAACCTTCCACATTCCGATAATTAATACGGCTATTATTGCTAAATAAACAATAGCTGCTCCAAAACCAATGCCTGCGGCTACTCCGCTTGATTCATACTCATTCATTTTTTAATGTTTTTAAGATGTTAATAGATAAATAGTTGGTCTAAAGTAAAATTTTTAATTTAAAAACAGAATGAATAAGGTGTTAAATTTAGAATTTTACAGCAATTTTAGGGCACAAGGCTATTGCCCAGTAGTTATACATAAGCCCACTTGGATGGAGTTGGTCGCACGCCACAAGACTTATATTGGATGAGGCTGTTCTGGAATGCGGTGTGATATTGGTGTAGCTAATTCCCGCTGCCTGGGTAATTTCCTGATTGATTTGATTAAAGTTGTCGATTTCTGAGGCAATCTGAGCTTGGTTTTTACCCGAGCTGATGCCGAATGGAGTAACCCCCCAATCGGGAATGGAGATAACAAATACCTTTCCTTTATCCCCATTGGCAAACTTAAGTGCCGTTTGTAAAAGAGCTGCAAATTCCTTTTTATAAATATCAATCGAATATCCCCGATATTGGTTATTTACGCCAATTAATAAGGTAACAAAATCAAACTTTTGCGTAAGTTTTTCGTCAGCAATGGCTTGTTGTAACTCATCGGTTGTCCAACCGGTTTTTGCAATGATTTGTGGCTGGGCTACATTGATTCCTTTCTGCTGAAGCAGATTTTGTAGCTGAAACGGAAAGGATTCATCCTGTTTTACCGCCTCGCCAATGGTATAAGAATCACCTAATGCCAGGTAAGTCTTTACGTTATTGTTTTCAATAGTATGAGTAATTGGAGTAGACATATTCTGGCTTGTTTTACAAGCCGAAGTTAATAAAGAAATTAACAGGATATACCTACAAACGCTCATCTATCCAATTACGCAAAAAGCTTAGGACTGGTTTCAATAAGCGTACCTTCAGCCTAGATTAGTTGCATTTTAAAAAGTGTTGCGATATGGTTTTTGAGTTTCTGTTTCACCTCTTCGATATCAGGCTGGTAACCTAATTCGTATTCGAGTGAGGTTACAGCCTTGTCATCAATTCCACAAGGCACAATATTTTTGAAATAATCAAGATCAACATTAACATTAAAAGCAAAACCATGCATGGTTACCCAACGGCTGCAACGTACCCCCATTGCACAAATTTTACGTGCCTTTTCATTCTCAGGATCTAACCAAACCCCGGTGTAACCAGGATACCGCCCAGATTCTATACCATAATCTTTTAACGTTAAGATCACAGCCTCCTCAAGCGTACGCAAATAAAGATGAATATCTGTAAAGAAATTATCAAGATCAAGAATGGGATAACCTACAATTTGTCCTGGACCATGGTAAGTAATATCACCGCCGCGGTTAATTTTATAATAAGTTGCCTTTTTATCTTTCAAGCCTTGCTCATCCAATAATAAATTTTCTGGGTGTCCGCTTTTACCAAGCGTATATACATGAGGGTGCTCATTGAAAATTAAATAATTTGGTGTAGCGTTATTTGTACCCTTTAATCTATTCTCAGTTTTAATTGCAACAGTTTCATTGAGTAAATGTTCTTGTTTATCCCATGCCTGCTGATAGTCGGTTAAACCCCAATCTATAAAATGTGTGGGCACTAATTGGGTAACTTCCTGTTTATTCTCCGTCGCCATGTCTTGTTATGATGCGTGATGCGTTACGTAGCCAAGCATGTAACCATCATCAGTTTTAAAATAGTTTACCGTAAGTTCTGTGGAGCCGGAAGGCAGTTCGACTACGGCAGTAAGACTTCCTTCTTTTTTTAGCTTGAATGGTTTTACGTGGATATCACGTTTGAATTCCAGCCCTTTTTTTCCATGCCATTTGTAAATAGCCTCTTTAGCACACCATGCTATGTATAAGCCATCTATATTATCTCCAATTTGTTTCTGGGCGAGTTCGATATCGCTTAAAAACTTATGTTTGATGCTTTTTATCTTGTGTTTGATTAATTCGATATCAACACCTACCGCATTGGATTGACTGATCATTACGGCTGCATAATCGTAAGAATGGCTGAGCGAAATCTGATAGTTAAAATTGGTCAGATAGGGCTTGCCATCAGCATCAAACTGACAATCAATATACTCGCTGGTGTTTAGCATGGTACGAAGTAAAAGCCGGGTGCTTAACCAATGTAATAACCTTTTGCCGTTGTTAAATGAAGAAATAATATCCAGCTCATGTTGTTTGAGCTGAAGACCAGCCAACATTTCTGCTTCGGTTTCTTCAATTTTCCAGATAGCAAGAACCGAATGCTCATCAACATTTTTATTATAAACTACCGGCATTTACGAAATTGAAATTAGCATGCAAAATTCTCTTAATTAATTGATAATTTAGTCCAAAAATACGTATAAAAATGATATTATCGGATAAAAGGATATTAGAAGAGATAAATAAAGGGAACATCATTATTGAGCCCTTTAAAAGAGAAAGCTTGGGTACAAATTCTTACGATGTGCATTTAGGCAAATATTTAGCCACCTATAAAAACCGCGTATTAGATGCCAAAGTGCATAATGAGATAGAACATTTTGAAATTCCTAAAGATGGTTTTATTCTGCAGCCCGGCACATTATATTTAGGCGTTACTTTAGAGTATACCGAAACACATAGTCATGTTCCTTTTTTAGAGGGAAAAAGCAGTACCGGTAGGCTGGGAATTGATATTCATGCTACAGCAGGCAAGGGTGATGTAGGTTTTTGTAATACCTGGACACTCGAAATATCTGTAGCGCAGCCTGTAAAGATTTATGCAGGTATGCCCATTGGCCAATTGATATATTTTGTGGTGGAAGGTAGTATTGAAACCATGTACAATACCAAAGGAAATGCTAAATATAATAACAAAACAACACGTCCGGTTGAAAGCATGATGTGGAAGAATAAGTTCTAACACTAAATTCATCTTAACTTCATTATTATGTGCCTCGGGTTTTGTACCTTGAGGCATATTTTTTTAATTGATAATGAAATTCAAAATTATCCTCGCAATCTGCTCAATAAGCCTCATTATAGGTATCTCCGCTTTTAAGATGGAAGATGATCCCTTTACAGTTTTGCTCAAAAAACTTGATGATTATACCAATAAATACCAGCAGGAGAAGGTTTACCTGCACTTAGATAAGCCTTATTATGCCATTGGTGATGACATTTGGTTTAAAGCATACGTGGTGAATACAAAAACAGCTGTTCCAAGTATGATTAGCGATGTGCTTTATGTGGACCTGATTAATGAAAAGGACTCTGTTAAAAAGCAGCTGAAGTTGCCTATGGCAAGTGGAATATCCTGGGGAGATTTTAAACTCACAGATTCTTTAAGTGAGGGGAATTACCGCATCAGGGCCTATACCAACTACATGCGTAATTTTGGTACAGAATTTTTTTACGATAAAACCATTAAAATTGGCAACAGCTGGGCCAATAAAGTGTTTACGAAAACTGATTATGTTTTCAGCAAGGAAAGTAACCTGGATAAAGTTTTGGCTACTATTCATTTCGAGGATAAAAATGGAATTGCCTATAGTGAAAATGATGTTAACTATGAAGTTCAGGTGGATTATCGTTCGGTGGCGAAAGGAAAAACTAAAACAAGTCTTGCTGGCGATGCCAATATCAACTTTAACCTTGGTCAGAACCTGGCAGGTAAATCTGGTAGAATTATTGCGACAATTACCCTTCCCAATAAACAAAAGGTTGTTAAAACTATCCCAATAACAGCTACCTCAAATGATGTTGATGTACAGTTTTTACCAGAGGGGGGAACGCTTGTTGAAAATCTTCCTCAAAAAGTGGCTATAAAAGCGGTCAACGCAAGTGGTCATGGTGAAGATGTTCAAGGTGTAATTTCCGATGAATCAGGTCATGAGGTGATTTCGTTTGAAACCAGCTACCTGGGTATGGGTAATTTTGTAATTAACATGCAAAGCGGAAAATCCTATACAGCTAAATTAAAGTTTAAGGATGGTTCAACCAAGAGCCTGAAGTTACCTGTGGCGCAGCAGAGCGGTTATGCTATTGCTGTTAATAACCTGGATACTGCAAAAGTGAGTATTAAAATTATGGCCAGTGAAAACCTGGTGAACGGAAGCGAATTAAAAGTCGTTGCTCAACAGGGTGGTAATGTATATTATGTTTCTAAGGCTAAAATGGATAAGCAGGTTTTACTGGCTAATATCCCTAAGAAAAAACTGCCTGCTGGTGTAGTGCAGTTTACTTTGTTTTCCTCGGGTAATCAACCTTTGGCAGAGCGACTTATTTTTGTTAATCAAGAATCTGAAGCAATTGACATAGCATTAAAAACTTCGGGTGTTTCTACTTCAAGAAAAGGTAAAGCATCATTTGACTTTACTGCAACAAATGCTAACCAGCCAGTTTTAGGAAGCTTTTCAGTTGCCGTTACCAATGCTTCAAAAGTAACACCCGATGAAGACAATGAAAGCAATATTTTCACTACATTATTGCTGACTTCTGATTTAACAGGTTATATTGAAAAACCGAATCATTATTTTTTAAATCCTAACCCAAGCACCGTAAAAGCGTTAGACAATTTAATGTTAACGCAAGGATGGAGTCGTTTCTTATGGAAAAATGTGGCTAGTGGGGCTGGGCCGGCGCTTACCTATAAACCAGAAAATTCCATCTCGATCAGTGGAACTGTAACTAAAGGTGGAAAGCCCGTAGCGGGAGGAAAAGTAATGATTATGGCATCGAAAGGTTCATTTTTTATTCTGGATACCGTTACTAATGCCGAAGGGAGATTTGTGTTTGATCGATTGAGCTTTCCTGATAGTACAAAGTTTGTTGTACAGGCCCGCACCAAAACAGAGCGTAAGTTTGTAGATATTAATTTAGATGTTGTGCCTGATCAGGTGGTTACCAAGAATAAAAACACTGGTGATATAGAGGTAAATGTAAATAACTCGCTGATGAAGTATATTAAAGAAAGCGATAATTACTTCAATGAGATGTCCAGACTAGGCTTGCTGGAACGAACCATTAAGTTGGATGAGGTAACGATTACGGAAAAGAAAAATCCGGCAAAGAATTCATCCAATTTAAATGGTGCCGGAAATGCAGATTTTGTGATGAATGCTAATGACCTTTCTACCTGCGTAACATTATCGCAATGTTTGCAAGGCCGTTTACCAGGCGTTATTTTTAGAGGGAATGTTCCGTACTTAATGCGTAGTCAAAATATTCCGATGCAATTGATTGTTGATGGTATGCCCATGGAATCGGACTTCTTAGATAACGTTTCGCCAATGGATATAGAATCTATCGAATTACTAAAAAGCGTAGGCAATACTGCAATATATGGCTCGCGTGGTGGGGGTGGGGTACTCATCATCACCACCAAACGAGGAGGTGGTGATGTAAGTTACAATCGTTATGCACCGGGGGTGGTTACATGGAGTCCGAAAGGTTTTTCTGTTTCCAGAGAATTTTACGCTCCCAAATATGATGCTGCGACAACTACTTCCAGAGCTGATTTAAGATCAACCATTTACTGGAATCCTCAGGTAATAGCAAATAAAGGGAACTGGAAATTTGAATTTTACAATGCCGATGAACCTGGAACCTACCGGGTAGTTATTGAGGGAATAGACGCTGTAGGGCACTTGGGAAGAAAAGTATATACTTATGAGGTAAAATAAAGAAAATTAAATAAATTTGATGTTATGCAAGCATAACGAATGATGTGAGCATAATAGCCAGGGATATTTATGAATACAATTAAAGTAAGTGTTAAAGATAGAATTGCGACCATCACGTTATGCAGAGGAAAATCGAATGCATTAAATGCAGAACTGATTACTGAGCTGGATGATATGCTTAAAAACATTTCGGCAGATGACCAGATTGGAGGGGTTATTTTAACGGGTAATGCACCGTTTTTTTCAGCCGGATTGGATTTAATTGAACTTTATCATTACAATGAAACAGAGGCGAGGTTGTTTTGGGAACAGTTTCTGGGCTTTGTTGCCAATATCGTTGCCTTTAAAAAGCCTATTGTTGCTGCCATCAGTGGGCATAGTCCGGCTGGAGGTTGTGTAATGGCACTGGCTTGCGATTACAGAATTATGGCAGAAGGCCCCTACATTATCGGTTTAAATGAAGTCCCTGTTGGTATCATTGTGCCAAACAGTATTATCCAGTTATATTCTTTTTGGATTGGTAAGGCCGAAGCCACACGAAGCTTATTGTCTGGAAAACTGTATCAGCCCGAGGAAGCTTTAAAAGTTGGCCTGATAGATGAACTGGTGAAAAATGAGAGTTTACTGACCACAGCAGAGCGGAAGATCAAAAAATATATCGAACTTGAAAGTAACACCTGGTCGCAAAGTAAATTAAACATCAGGGAAGAATTAATCCAGGCTGCAAGTGCAGATCAATCTGAAGCACTGGAGAAAATGTTAGCTCAATGGTGGTCGCCGGCAACACGACATATTTTAAAAACCATTATTGAAAATTTGCAGCGAAAGTAGGTCATAGACTTTTCTCAGCTACCTAAATTTGTGTTCTTTCGCGATGCTGAATCTTACTGTTATCTTTCTGACATTTAACGCATTGTTCGATTAGAAATACAATCAATTAACCAAGGCTACAATAATTATAACCTATACAAAATGCTTAATTACAATTCACCTATGCTCAGAGAGGATGCTTTAAAAGGAAAAACCATTGTAATTACCGGAGGCGGAACGGGTTTAGGAAAAGCGATGGGTATTTATTTTCTTAAACTGGGTGCCAATTTGGTAATCACCAGCCGAAAGCTGGAGGTTATACAAAAAACAGCTGATGAAATGGAAGAGAAGACCGGAGGGAAGGTGTTGGCGGTTGCGTGTGATGTAAGGGAAAATGAACAGGTGGAAAATGTTTTGTTAAAAACCCTGGAACGCTTTGGCTCGGTTGATATCTTGGTGAACAATGCGGCCGGAAATTTTATTTCGCCTACTGAGCGCCTGTCGTCCAATGCATTTTCATCAATTATAGATATTGTTTTAAAAGGCACTGTAAATTGTACTTTGGCATTTGGAAAACATTGGATTAAGGAGAAACAGGCGGCTACAGTTTTAAACATTGTTACCACCTATGCTTTTACTGGCTCGGCTTATGTAGTGCCATCGGCTTGTGCCAAGGGTGGTGTTTTAGCCTTAACCAGATCTTTAGCTGTAGAATGGGGTAAATATGGCATTCGTACCAACGCAATTGCCCCAGGTCCGTTTCCAACCAAGGGCGCCTGGGAGCGGTTATTGCCGGGAGACCTGGCAAAAAAGTTTGATTTTAAAAATCGTGTTCCATTAAAGCGGGTTGGTGATCATCAGGAACTGGCGAACCTGGCGGCATTTTTAGTTAGTGATTTTTCAGGGTATATTAATGGAGAAGTAATCACCATAGACGGCGGAGAGTGGTTACAGGGTGCCGGGCAAATGAATGGTTTGGAAGCTATTCCAAATGAAATGTGGGATATGTTGGAGCAAATGACCAGAAACGCCAAAGGAAGTTAAATGTAAAAGTCAAAAGTTGGACGTTCCGGAGGGTTAACTTTTTCTCCAACTCACCAGCCTTTTCAGCTTACCCGCTCTCAATTCACTAACTACCCTGATATCAACATTCCCAGTGATCAACTTTCCAGCATTTCAATATTCAATTTTCCAACACTAATCCTATCTTTGTCCGTATGAATATCTTACTTTTAGGTTCAGGCGGCAGAGAAAGTGCATTTGCCTGGAAAATGAGCCAGTCATCGCTTTGCGATAAATTAATTATCGCACCTGGTAATGGTGGAACCGGAGCTTACGGTACCAATATCAACATCAATGTCAATGATTTTGATTCTATCAGGAAAGTAGTACTGACCGAAAAAATTGACATGGTTGTAGTAGGCCCCGAAGAACCTTTGGTAAATGGTATTCATGATTTTTTTGTAGCCGATCAGGCCATTGCACATATTCCCGTTATCGGACCAAAAAAGGAAGGCGCAATTTTAGAAGGCAGTAAAGATTTTTCTAAGCAGTTTATGGAGCGCCACGGCATTCCAACAGCTGCATCAAAATCATTTACGCCAGATACTTTAGAAGAAGGCCTTGCCTATCTGGAAACCCATGCTTTACCCGTAGTTTTAAAAGCCGATGGTTTAGCGGCAGGTAAAGGTGTATTAATTTGCACTGAAACTGTTGAGGCGCAGGAAGAATTGAAATTAATGTTAGGGGGCAAGTTTGGTGCAGCCGGAGCAACGGTAGTTATCGAACAGTTTTTATCGGGTATTGAACTTTCGGTATTCATTTTAACCGATGGCGAAAATTATGTTACCCTTCCATCTGCAAAAGATTATAAAAGAATTGGTCAGGGTGATACAGGATTGAATACCGGAGGTATGGGCTCTGTTTCTCCTGTTCCTTTTGCTACGCCTGAATTTTTGCAGAAAGTAGAAGAACGAATTATTAAACCAACAGTTGAGGGTTTAAAGAAAGATAATATCGATTACACCGGTTTTATTTTCTTCGGATTGATTAAGGTAGGCGAAGAGCCTTTTGTAATCGAATACAATGCCCGTATGGGCGATCCGGAAACGGAAAGTGTCATCCCTCGTATTGAGAACGATTTAGTAGAATTATTTTTAGCAACTGCAAATAAGCAGCTGAACCAGGTTGATTTAATGATTTCAGCCCAAACTGCCGCTACCGTGATGATTGTAGCAGGTGGCTATCCAGGCGATTATTTAAAAGGAAAAGCTATTGCAGGAATCGAAAACCTGCGCCACTCTAATGCTTTCCATGCCGGAACCTTGCTGGATAATGATGTAGTAAAAACCAATGGCGGAAGGGTGATAGCCATTACCAGTTTACAAAAAGATTTGTTTACTGCGTTGCAATCAGCTACAGCAGATGCGGGTAGAATCTATTTCGATGGTAAATATTTTAGAGAAGATATTGGTTTCGATTTGATTTAGACAGCCAATGCGATAAAAAAAATATTATGCATAAAAAAGCCTGAATTAAATCATCTTTAATTCAGGCTTTTTGTTTAATGTTAAATTTCTTATTTCGATTTACTTCCCAATAACTCCTGAAGCTTATCCTGTAATGCTTGCTCTCTTAATCCTTTAGCGATGATTTTTCCTGTTGGATCAATTAGATAATTCGCTGGAATTGATTGGATTCCGTACATTTTAGCTACTTCATTGTTCCATCCGTTAAGGTCAGATACATGTGTCCAGGTTAGCTTGTCAGCTTCGATAGCTTTTTGCCAGGCAGCTTTAGTCGTTCTGGTATTACCACCATCTAATGAAACGCCTAAAACTGTAAATCCTTTATCTTTAAATTTATTGTAGGCCAAAACTACGTTAGGATTTTCCTGACGGCAAGGACCGCACCATGATGCCCAAAAATCAACCAGTACATATTTCCCTTTAAAATCTGATAGTTTTACCGGCTTACCAGCAGTATCGGCTTGAGTAAAGTCCATTGCTAATTGACCAACTGAAGTTTTTCTGCCCGCTTCAAATAACTGAGTTAAACCTTTACCAATTTTTGATGATTTCAATTCAGGAGAAAATTTTTCAAAAGCTTTTTCAGCTGCTGCAGCTTGATCTGGATCTCCTGCGAGCTGTCTGATTGAATTTAAACTGATGAATGATTTAGGATTTTCATTTGCAAATTTTAATAAAAGGGGTGGCAATGCTTGTGATGCCTTATCATAGCGGGCGCTGATGCCTGCTACCATTGCTGAATCTTTTTTTTGCTCGGCTGTAAAACCATTATATTCCTTCTTGATTGCTGCAAGCTGATCGGTAACCGCTTTAGTAGAGGCATTTAATTTTTTAGCATCATCATTTACTGCCGAGCCTGTTATTGTAGCCTTTTTTAGCGAATCTGTCGAAGTTAATTTTAAAGCACCAGGCTCTAAATACAATGACAAACCATCTAGTTTTTCACCTTCCGCAGGGCGGGTTATGTAAGGGTTTTTATTTAAAAACAAGCTTCCTTGTGCCGGGCTTGAGAGTGATCCTTTGAATGCGAAAGCACCGTTAGCTACCGAAGCAGAGTCGGTTACGTTTTTCCCTTCCTCCTGATAAATTAAATAAACTTTATCGCCCGTTTTTAACCCTTTAATATCACCATTTAAGGTAAAAGGTTTCTGCGCTAATGCAGCAAAAGGCAAAATTGCCATTGCTACTAATAAGATTTTTTTCATGAATGTGGTTTAGTATGTCGTAAATTTAGTGATATAACTATATAAAAACGTATTTACGAATGTAAAATTATGATAGCTTTTGGTAAGTACGCCACCACAAATCGGGCATTTCTCCATTTACCGCCGTTTGATAATCGTCATATCTGCAGGGTACTAAATGATAGCGTTCATTTTGCGATTGTCCTGAAGGGTAGGGAACCTGCATCCACCATCGATCTGATTTTTTGCTTTTTACAAACATCATTTCACCTGAGCCATCTTTCAGGCTGGTTCTGTAAATCATAAACTGAGACTTTGGCGTAAGAGGAAAATCTTTTTTCCGGCCATAAAATCCATCAATAAAATACCAAACCATTTGTGCCAGTAAGAAAGCGGTTTGTCCGTTGTTGTCATATGCCGGATTAAATTCATAAAATCCGATCGATGTTAATTTATCGTTCATTCCGGCATAGCGGGCAATTCTGCAAGCTTCCTCACCATCAAAACCGTTAGGTGTAGTGTTTGCATTTGCTGCGGCATCTGCAGAGCGGATAGCGCCTAAATCAAAACTAATCATGTTCGCATTGCGGATGATTGGCTCGGTTAAAGTAATATCCTGCGCAAATTCCCCTAGGCGGTGTACATCAAAGTACAATTTGTCCATTACGCTCAAACTTTCCTGATTAACGAAATAAGTTTGATAGCCCAGATTACTGTAATTGAACAGGTAGTTGGGCTGGTGAAGAAAAATTTTATTTAAATAGCAATCAGACTTGGTTTCTATGCCGTTGCTTTCATCATCACCAATATCGAATTGATTATCAATCACAACAAGATCAACCTTTTGCTCTAAGTCTTCATACCCTAGATATTGTCCATAAGTTAAATCCTGTCCACCACCAATAATAATCGGAATGATATCTCTCTTGATCAGCTCGGAAACCACCATTTTAATGGCAATATAGGTATCGGCAATTGTTGACCCATGTTTAATATTTCCTAAATCGACAATTCTACTGGTAAAAGCGCCTTCGTTAAGCTTGTAAAATTTTTCCCTGAAATAATCAGGACCTAAGGCACAGCCTTCATTATTTACGGCGCCTCTGCCATCCAGTACACCAATAATAGCCAAATCATAAGTATGGTCTTCAAAATCAGGAAAAGATTCGGTGTATATTTCAGCTTTTAAACCTAACTGACTGGTAAAAAAACCTTGTTTTGGCGTAAAACTATCGGGGTTTACTGGGGAAAAGAAATCCGTTAACGACATATATTTAAAACTCTCGCCTCAAATATCTATTTTTGAATGCGTATTTCCACATATAGCTCGAAAAAAAATAAATGATACTGGTAACCGGAGGAACGGGATTTTTAGGGTCTGAATTAATAAAACAGTTAACCGATAATGGTTTAACGGTTCGGGCGTTGAAACGAGAAAAGTCTAAAATTCCATCCATTTTATTGAATAATAGTTTGATAGAATGGTTCATTGCAGATATTAATGATCTTTCTGATTTGGAAGATGCCTTCGCCGGAATCACTCACGTTTATCATTGCGCCGCCTTCGTTTCCTTAAATTCAAAATATAAAAGGCAGCTTTTTCATGTTAACATCGAAGGAACTTCAAACATTGTTAATCTTTCTTTAGCATATCAATGTAGATTATTGCATGTCAGTTCTATTGCAGCATTGGGTATCCCAAAGAAGGGGATAAAAGAAATTACTGAAAGTGATTATTGGGAATACGATGCTAAAGCCCATGCCTACGGGCTCTCTAAATATGAGGGCGAAATGGAGGTATGGCGTGGAATAAATGAAGGCCTGAATGCTGTAATTGTTAATCCATCAGTCATTATTGGAAAAAATGCAGGCTTTGAAGGGAGCGGCTCGATCTTTAAATTAGTAAAGGATGGTTTTCCATTTTACACCAACGGGGCATCGGGCTTTGTTGATGTGGAGGATGTGGTGAAAGCAATGATGCTATTGATGGATGCTAAGGTTTCTGGTGAACGATACATCCTGTCTGCCGGTGATATCCATTATAAAGAGCTCTTTACCGAAATTGCGGTTGGTTTTGGCGTTAAAGCACCATCAAAAGAAGCCAAAGCCTGGATGTTAGGTATTGCATGGCGAGCATTAAAATTTGTATCCTTATTTTCAAGACAAGAACCATCAATAACAAAAGAAACTGCGCAAAGCAGTGTTACTTTAAGTTATTATAACAATAGTAAAGTGATTAAGCAAACCGGAATAATTTTTAAACCTGTTTTGCAAAGCATAAAAGAAATTACCCAACACTTAAAATAATGCCCAAACAAAAAGCATATTACATCATCGATTTTGATAGTACTTTTACTCAGGTAGAAGCATTGGATGAACTCGCCAGAATCTCTTTAAAGAACCACCCAGATAAAGAGGCCATTTTTCAGAAAATTGAAGATTACACTAATTTTGCAATGGAAGGCAAGCTTTCTTTTTCAGAAAGTTTAGCGCAGCGTGTAAAATTGCTCGAAGCAAATGAAGATCACCTCAAGTTATTGATTAAACATTTAAAAAAGAAAGTTTCCACTTCTTTCTCTCGTAACGCTGAGTTTTTTAAAAAACATGCTGATGACGTTCTGATTGTTTCGGGTGGATTTAAAGAATTTATTACGCCGGTTGTAAGTCAATATCATATCAAAAAAGAAAATATTTATGCCAATACCTTTGTTACCACTGGGGATGGAAATATTATTGATTACGATCATGCCAATCCACTAAGCGAAGAAGGAGGTAAGGTAAAATTATTGCAGCACCTTAAACTGGAAGGCGAATTATTTGGTATTGGTGATGGCTATTCTGATTTTCAACTTCGTGAAAGTGGTTTGATTAACAAGTTTTTCGCCTTTACAGAGAATATTGCCCGCGAAAGTATCGTGGCTAAAGCTGACCATGTTACGCCAAGTTTTGATGAATTTCTATATGTAAATAATCTGCCTAGAGCCATATCGTATCCTAAAAACAGAATACTTTGCCTGGTTATTGGTGATGTTGATCCGATGAGTCTATCTATCCTGAAAAACGACGGCTTTTCGATCAGGCACAAAGCATCCTTTGAGGAGAAGTACATTAAGGATGTAGGTATGATTCTCTATGCCGACGGCGAGAAGATGGATAAAGAAAAGCTAAAAATCGCCGCAAAGCTTAAAACGATAGGCTATTTAGGTAGTGCTAAAAATAAAATAGATCTTGATCTTTGCACCAAACAGGGGATTGTAGTTTTCGATGATCCAAAAAACAATCCTCGTAATATTAATTTTATCCCTCAACGTATTGCTGATTTTATGAATACGGGTGCAACTTATTTAAGTGCAAATTTCCCAAATTTGCAGCTGCCTAAAATTGATAAATCGCATCGCTTGATCCATATTCATAAAAATGTTCCAGGCATCATGGCGAAAATAAATACGGTATTTGCAAAGCATGATATTAATATTGTAAGCCAGTTCTTAATGACCAATTCGGAAATTGGATATGCCATTACTGATATTAATACTGAGTACGATAAACAACTGTTCAAATCATTAAAAAAGATTGAACATACCATCAAATTTAGGGTGTTATATTAAGAACCGTTTTAATGTTATTACAATTGCTATTAGAAATGGCCTACTGATACAGTGGGTCATTTCTATTTAAAAAACTGATGCCTTTTTAGTAACAAATGTTTAGGGCTCCCAATTTTTTGCGATTGGTAAATTCCGGTATGTCCAGAAAATAAGTAGGCCGTTACACAGGCAAGGGCAATATATATTCCGGATGATGTTCCGAACAATTCCATACCCATAAAAACACAAGCCAGCGGCGTATTGGCTGCGCCAGAAAATACGGCAACAAACCCCATTCCGGCGAGTAACCCTACAGGTAACGGAATGAAAATACTCAGGAAGCTGCCGAGTGTGGCACCAATAAAAAATAGCGGCGTTACCTCTCCGCCTTTAAAGCCCGAACCTAAAGTTAAGGCCGTTAAAAAAAGTTTTATAGCAAAAGTGTAATAATGTTCTTGTTGGGTAAATGACTCGGAAATGGTAGGGATTCCTAATCCGATATATCTGGTGTTGCCGATCAAGTAAATGAGCGCAATAAGGATGAATCCACCCAAAAAAGGCCTTAATGGCGGATATTTTATATGGCTAAATAATTTAGAAACAAAATGGTTAATTGCCGAAAAACTTCTGGCGGCTAAACCAAAAATTATTCCTGCTGATAGGGATATCAATAAATTGATCATATTGATTTCCGGAACAGCTGAAATTGAATAATGCGTATGGCCTAAGCCCCAGGTTTTACAAGCATAATCGGCAATTATCGCCGTAATAAAAGAAGGCAAGATCGCATTGTACATTAAGCTGCCCATTACAAATACTTCTAGCCCAAAAATGGCTCCTGCTAATGGCGTACCAAATACTGAAGCAAAACCTGCACTGATACCGCAGATTAAGATAATCTTTCTGTCTCTGGCGTTTAACTTAAATATTTTGGTAAACTGATCTGCAAATGCCCCACCAATTTGCACTGCTGTCCCTTCACGGCCAGCCGAACCACCAAATAAATGCGTAATAATCGTTCCTGCAAAAATAAGGGGTGCCATAATAAGCGGGATCACCTTTTGAGGTGACTGCAATTCTTCGATCAGTAGATTATTACCCTTAACAACCTCTTTACCCCAATAATGATATCCCGTTCCGATGATCAGGCCTGCAACAGGCAACAGCGAAATTATCCATAGATGTGTTTCACGATAGCTCGTCGCCCAGTTAAGGCTTTCTAAAAACAAAGCAGAAGCTGAACCTACAATAATGCCGACTAAACCCGATAGAATTAACCACTTTGCAGCCTCAAGAAGAACTAAACCAAAATCATGTTTAACGAAATTTTTTACTGACAGAAGAAATTCTTCCCTTAATTTTTTAACAGGCATTGAATTCAATTTTAAATAAAATCGTAGGAGTCATCAGCCTGTTTGGGCGGTTTTGGCGGTACCCCATCGCCATGCTTTCAAATGTAGATATTTTACACATTTCTTCCAAAATGTTTATCACCTTTGTGGGGATAAACCAAGACAATGGATTTTACACCAGATATAAAGGACAAACTTAACCAATTACAGGAAAAGTACACCGCTATGGGGCAAGATATGGCATCTTATCTTGATGGATTACTGTATGCTGATTTTCTTACCTATTGGGATTACATTCATTTGGATACTTTGTTAAGTTTACAAAGCCCCAAAACGCCGATTCCTGATGAAGAAATTTTCATCATGTATCATCAAATTACCGAACTTTATTTTAAGTTAACCCTTCATGAGTGCCGGCAAATTTCTGAACATGAAAACCTTACTGTTGAGTTTTTTACCGCAAGGATAAAGCGTATTAACGCTTATTTTAATGCATTAACTACCTCGTTTGAAGTGATGGTTGATGGAATGGAAAAAGAGCAGTTTCTGAAGTTTCGTATGTCGCTATTGCCTGCAAGCGGTTTCCAATCAGGGCAATATAGAATGATCGAGATTTCTGCAACAGATTTTATCCGCTTAGTAGATAAAAGCAAACGCGAAGAACTCGTATCAGCCACGATAGAAGAACAATTTGAGCATATATACTGGAAGTTTGGGGCAACAGAGCTTGCTTCTGGAAAGCAAACGCTAACCTTAAAACAATTTATCAAAAAATATGCTGCCCAGTTCCTGCAACTGGCTAAAGATAGAAAGCTAACTAATTTTTCCGCACTTTACCATCAGCTGGCTGCTCAGGGAGAGGATGTATCTGCGCTTGAGGAAGAATTAAGAAAGCTTGATTTGTATGTGAACGTAGAATGGCCTTTATCGCATTATAAATCAGCGGTTAGGTATCTGGAAAAGGATCCGGTTGATGTTGCTGCAACTGGCGGAACCAACTGGCAAAAATATTTGCCTCCACGTTTTCAAAAAAGAATATTTTATCCCTTCTTATGGACTAATGAGCAAATGGATGAGTGGGGTAAAGGATGGGTGCTTAGTGTACTCAAAACACTCAAAAACAAAGATTAATAATTAAAATAAGGCTGATAAAATGCGTCATTTTTCTTAATTTGCACAAAATAATTAATGATAGAATTAGCGGGTGAGAGGATGGTTGAATTGCATAATGCAAATCCAATCACTCATTCAAGAATTAATCATTCAAAAATATAACAGTATGACAGAGACATTAGATATAAAAATCACTAAGGTTGATCAAACCCGTTTAAACGTAACTGATTTTTCTCAATTACCATTCGGTAAAGTTTTTACCGATCACATGTTTACTGCCGACTATGAAGATGGCGAATGGAAAAACCTTCAGATTCTTCCATATGGCCCAATTCCAATGAGTCCGGCAATTTCTGCACTTCATTACGGACAGGCAATTTTCGAAGGTTTAAAAGCTTATCGTCAGCCTGGCGGCAAAATTAGTGTGTTCCGTGCCAACAAAAACTTTGAGCGTTTTAATAAGTCAGCAGCGAGAATGTCAATGGCAACTATTCCTGAAGAAATTTTTATGCAAGGACTGGAAGCTTTGATCAATATCGACGAGAAGTGGGTGCCTGATCAGGAAGACTATGCGCTATATATTCGTCCCGTAATGTTCGCCACTGATCCTTATTTAGGCGTTCGTGCTTCTGATAGCTACAAATTTGCTTTATTAACTACGCCTACTGGTCCGTATTACAGTTCTGCATTAAAAGTAAAAATTGAAACCGAATTTACACGTGCTGATGAGGGTGGTGTTGGTTTTGCTAAAACTGCAGGTAATTATGCTCGCTCTCTGTATCCTTTTGAACAAGCGAAGGCTGAAGGATTTGATCAGTTAATCTGGACAGATTCAATAAATCATGAATATATTGAAGAGGCTGGAACAGCTAACCTTATCTTTGTAATTAACGGGAAATTAGTTACACCTTCGGTAAGAAGTACGGTATTAGACGGCGTAACCCGCGACACTATTATTACATTGGCCAAAGAAGCTGGAATTGAAGTAGAGGAACGTCGAGTATCTGTTAAGGAAATCATAGCAGGCATTGAAAATGGGTCGTTAACAGAAGCTTTTGCTGCTGGTACGGCGGCAACGGTAACGCATATTGGCGAAATTGGTTATCAAGGTCAAGTGTATAAGCTTACTGATCCGTCAACCAGAAACGTTTCAAATGGTATCGCAAAAAAATTAAACGATATCCGTTACGGACTTGCTCCTGACCAATTTGGTTGGAACTGGGTTTTATAGTCAATTTAACATCAATAAAAAGGCCTCAAATTTTAAAATTTGAGGCCTTTTTATTGTATAGATCCTTAATCTTCTCTTTAATCCTTATTCTTATTTATCTAAGATAACAACGCCTTTTGCTTCGAATGCTAATTCCTTTTTAGGGTCTGTAATTTTAGCAACCTCCTCCGGAGTCTTCTTGGCATCTTCTGCATAGTGGCGTAATGTTTCAACAGAAATGGTTTGTTTCTTCGCAATGCCATCTAAAACTACATTCTTGCCTACAATATCCATCGGCATAAACAGGGCATAATCTTTAAATGTTACACGCATCGGATCTCCGTTTGGCATCTGCAAAGTCATCCAACATCCTTTTTTCTTACACACCTCAACAACTTTACCTTCAATTTTCATGTCAACTGCTTTTTTATCCCCCATTGCAGCTTCCATTTTAGCCGCGGGTTTAACATTACCTGGTTTAACCTCTTCACCAAATTTCTGTCCGGTGTAAGCTGTTTGGGTAAATCCAACAGCAGCGATGATGCAAAAGCTAAGACTTAATATGATCTTTTTCATTATTAGTTATGATTAATCCTGTTATTTATCTGATCCAAAGTTATTTAAAAATTTTCTAAATGGTGAACGCAAAAAAAATCCTCGCCAGCTTTCGCTAACGAGGAAAATCATCCCTATTGTTATAGACCACATCCCATGATGTACAACATATTACCTTAGGCAAATGTTAATCCAAAAGGAGGGCAATGGTATGGTTGTTTCTTATTGTGTTGGTTTATAGGTTTTTATGCTAATTTAAGCGGTGTGCCAAAAAAGAGTGTGGGATTTATTTGGGTAATTTTATCACGTTTCATGAAAAATTGGGGAATCAATTCCCCGTAAACCCCTACCCAAAAATCATTTCAAAAACCTCTTCTATCTTACTCACAGCTTTAATTTCCAAATTGTATTTAGAAATGTCAATACCCTTCAGGTTATATTTAGAGATATAAATGGTTTCAAAACCCAGTTTATCAGCCTCTGCTATGCGTTGCTCAATTCGGTTAACTGCTCTGATTTCGCCGGATAAGCCAACTTCTGCCGCAAAACAGTTTTTTGACGAAATAGGAATATCTTGCTGAGAAGAAATAATGGCAATGAGCACAGCTAAATCAATTGCCGGATCTTCCACCCTTATGCCACCAGCAATATTCAGGAATACATCCTGCGTACTCAATCTAAAACCACAACGCTTTTCCAGAACAGCCAGAAGCATATTCATTCTTTTCGTATCAAAGCCTGTTGCCGACCTTTGGGGGGTACCGTAAGCTGCAGAACTTACCAGGGCCTGGGTTTCTATTAACATCGGCCTGGCGCCTTCCAGCATCGCGGATATAGCGATTCCGCTTAATTCTTCATCGCGTTGTGAAAGCAAGATTTCTGATGGATTAGAAACTTCTCTCAAACCACTTCCCTGCATTTCATATATACCCAGTTCGGCTGCGGCGCCAAATCGATTTTTAATTGAACGAAGTATGCGATAAACGTGGTGCCTGTCGCCTTCAAACTGCAGCACGGTATCAACCATGTGCTCCAGTATTTTTGGCCCTGCAATAGCACCATCTTTGGTGATGTGACCGATTAGAAAAACCGGAACGCCGGTTTCCTTTGCAAACCGAAGAAGTTCTGCGGTACATTCCCTCACCTGCGATACACTACCTGGTGTGGAATCGATATGTGATGAATGTAAGGTTTGAATGGAATCTACAACTAATATTTCCGGTTCCAGAATTTCAATTTGCTTGAATATATTTTGAGTAGAGGTCTCGGTAAGGATATAGCAATCTGATGAGGGTGTTTCTTTAATTCTTTCTGCCCGCATTTTAATCTGTTGCTCACTTTCTTCGCCTGAGATATACAGTAATTTTTTTCCTTTTAAATTTAATGCCAACTGCAGCATAAGGGTTGATTTCCCTATTCCGGGTTCTCCACCAATCAAAACAAGAGAACCTTCTACCAGTCCGCCACCCAAAACACGGTCCAGCTCCTTGTCGCCCGTTAAAATTCTCCGCTCTATGGATGATTGTATTTCATCAACTTTGTTTGGCTTGTTTAGTTTGCGTGAAGTAGTTTCTGTTTTCCAGGTTGGTACAGAAGCAGGTGTTTTTTCAATGATTTCTTCAACGAAAGTATTCCATTGTCCGCATGATGGGCACTTTCCGAGCCATTTTGCAGATTCGTAGCCACAACTCTGACAGAAATATGCTGTTTTTGTTTTTGCCAATTGTTTTAGATTTTAGATTTACGAATTTAATCTTTCCGTTTGATAAACCTTAATGATTTGAACTCATCTAATTAAATAGTTGAATTTTTGTTTGATGGAAAGCAAGCCCAATAATCATCTATTACGGCAGCCCCGCTTTCTTCTTTACTTCGTGCTCGCTTCAATCTGGTTTATATCGCACTGTGTTTACTAAAAATTTAAGGTTGCCAGGTGCCGAATGCCCCGAATACATACCTTGTTTTTGAACTAAACCCGATTGCAATGAAAAGCGGCTAATTTTTCATTAGCCCTTGTAATGGAAAGCGGGAACAAACATCAATAGCTGCGCTGCACTTGCTTTTCAAATTTAGAAAAGATGTTGGGGTTAGTTTTAACAAAAAAAGCCTGAATTTTAATTATTCAGGCTTTTGAAAGGTTGTATTTGAGTTATAATTTTATCTCTTCATCCTTTGCAGATATGAAGTGAAACTCGGTAAGGTGGTAAGATGACTTTGCTTTCAACTTAACCCATTGGCCATATTTAAAAAACCACCGGCGTTGAAGATTAAAAATACCTTTAGTAATGTAAGCTTCAATGTATGGGTGTACGCAAAGGGTTACACCTTTTTCATTTTGCTCACGTAGAATATAATTCAGGTTATTCTCAATGTCATCCATTAAAACGATACTCGCTTTAATTTCTCCGGTCCCATCGCAGGCCGGACATTTTTCTACCGTAACAATATTCATCTCCGGACGAACACGTTGACGGGTAATTTGAACCAAACCAAATTTACTCGGAGGTAAAATGGTATGTTTCGCTCTATCCAATAACATCAGCTCACGCAAATAATCGAATAGCATTTTACGGTTTGTTGGCTTGTGCATATCGATAAAATCGATGACCACAATGCCACCCATATCACGCAAGCGCAATTGTCGGGCAATTTCTTTAGCCGCCTCTTTATTTACCTGTAAAGCATTTTCCTCCTGGTTTTCTTTACTGGCAGTACGGTTTCCACTATTCACATCAATTACGTGAAGTGCTTCGGTGTGTTCTACAACTAAGTAGGCGCCACCCGGTAAGTTTACTGTTTTTCCAAAAGCATTTTTAATTTGCTTTTCGATTCCAAAATGATCAAATATTGGTTCTTTCTGCTTGTAAAGTTTCACGATTTTTTCCATCTCCGGAGAAATATCATGCACATAAGAACGAATATCATCAAACAACTCTGGGGTGCTTACGTAAACGTTTGTAAAATCAGGATTCAGAATATCGCGAATTAACGTCGATGATCTGTCCATTTCTCCCCAAACTCGCTTTGAGGGCTCAGTTGATGGCACTTTTTTAATGAAGTTTTCCCATTTTGCAATTAAATCCAATAGATCTTTTTGCATTTCGGCAACTCCTCGGCCTTCAGAAACTGTTCTGATAATAACCCCGAAATTTTGAGGTTTTATACTTTCAATAATCTTTTTTAAACGATTACGTTCAGTATTACTTTTAATCTTTTTTGATACAGATATGGTATTGGAGAATGGCACCAGTACCACATACCTGCCGGCAATCGAAATGTCGGAACTTAAACGTGGCCCTTTGGTCGAAATTGGCTCTTTAGCAATTTGAACCGGAAGGAGCATGTTCTTTGCGAGCACGTCAGAAATTTTGCCTGCCTTATTAATATCGGCTTCCAGCTTTAAATTGTCTAACAGTGTCCCTGTAACCGAGCCATTACGCTTGATTTTTGTAAGCTTAATTAAAGATTGCACCTGAGGGCCCAAATCAAAATAATGCAAAAATGCATCTTTCTCGTAACCAACATCCACAAACGCAGCGTTCAGGCCGGGCATAATTTTTTTAATGCGGCCTAAATAAATATCGCCTACAGCGTAGTTAATATTGATTTGTTCTTTGTGAAGCTCAACAAGTTGTTTGTCTTCAATCAACGCTATGGTAACTCCGGCAGGAGTCGAATTGATAATTAATTCTTTTACCAACAGCTACAGATTTAAGGCTTTCGCCTATTAACAAATGGATAATAAACGTGAAGAATTTGATATCACCTTAATTTGATCAGATCAAAAATCAGAACAAAACTTTAAACCTCACAGTATTCACTATGAGGTTTAAAGGGCTTAATCAAAATAAGAAACTATTTTTTCTTATGTCTGTTTTTTCTTAAACGTTTTTTACGTTTGTGCGTAGCCATTTTATGTCTTTTTCTTTTTTTACCGCTTGGCATAGTTTTAAGTTTTAAATGTTTTTATTAACCTGTTAATTAATTTTTATTCTTTAGTTCAGCCACCTTTTTATCAATAAATGATGACAAGGTTGGATTGGCCGCTAATTTTTTGCTGTCTAAATAAGCATTAACTGCTTCTTTGTTTCTGCCTAAATTTTCTAGGGCGGTGCCCAGGTAAAAATAAGCTTCAGGAGTCGGAGCGGTTGCAATTACCGTATTAAAACGTGGAATTGCTTTGTCAAACTGACCTGATTTGATCGAGAAGATCCCTAAATTCATGTTTGCTTTTACATTTTTAGGCTCTTTAGCCACAACTTCTAACAACATTGCAATACCTTGCATTGGTGCGCCTAAGCCGTTTACTATTGTTACCCCTAAGCCTGTTTTAGCTTCGATGTTTGTTGAGTCTTTCTCTAATGCATTTTTGTAAGATGTGTTCGCTTTTTGCAATAAAGCAGGTTGGGCTATACTATCTTGTGTACTTTCAAAGGCTTTTATAAACTTATTGCCGGCTGCTACCCAGGTTTTAACAGAGGGCTCACCTAATGCAACAACTTCTAAATAAAGTGCCGATGGAGTAATTTGCTCCACATCATCCCATTTCTGGGCTAATTGCTTTGCAAGTTCAATTTTTTCAGTACCGTTAGCGCCTTTGTAACGGTTTTCCAGCGCAGTGATGTCAGTAGCTAAGTTTTTGTTTAGCACATTTTTCGCGGCAGTAGAAGAGGTTTCAATGCTTAATACTGTTGAAGGAGATGGAGCTGTAGCGCCTGCAACCTGACCGGTAGCTGGCATTTTGCCATTTTCTTCTGTAGGTTTTACTAAACCCTTAATGTCTCTGGTAAATAGAAAAGCAATAAGCAATAAAACTGCTCCAATAATAATGATTTGTTTTGATCTTATATTGCTATTCATTTTTTAAGACTTAGGCTTCTACGCTAATTTTCTTTGAGTTGCTTTTTACTTTATCAACAAAAACTTTTGCTGGTTTAAAGCTAGGTACAAAGTGTTCAGGGATAATTATTGCAGTGTTTTTAGAGATGTTTCTAGCAGTTTTTTGTGCTCTCTTTTTAACAACAAAGCTTCCGAAGCCTCTTACGTATACATTTTCGCCACCAATCATGCTCGTTTTGATAACCTTGAAAAATGCCTCAACTGTTTCCTGTACATCAACCTTCTCAATTCCGGTTTTTGTTGATATTTCTGAAATAATATCTGCCTTAGTCATATTTACTTATTTATATATATTATGTTTACTATTACTAGTGTTTTGGGGTTGCAAAAGTATTGCTTTTTAATGAGATAGGAAAATAAAAGATGATTTTTTTATCAGTTAACTTATCATTCAATTGCAACCTTTTTTAAAAACCAATAATAAGAGCGAAATTTGTATCAATGACATTCCAAAATACACTCATTAATTGGTATCAAATTCATAAAAGAGATTTGCCCTGGCGACATACAAATGATGCCTATACCATCTGGTTATCAGAGGTTATCCTTCAACAAACACGTGTTGAGCAAGGCTTGCCTTACTTCCATAAATTCTTATCGAACTTCCCTACTGTTCATCATTTTGCTGCTGCTTCTGAGGTCCAGGTTTTAAAGCTTTGGCAGGGTTTGGGTTATTATTCAAGAGGAAGAAATATGCATGCTACAGCTCAAATTGTAGTCAATCACTTTGATGGGATCTTCCCAAACGGTCACGATGACTTGCTGAAACTGAAAGGAATTGGTGAGTATACGGCGGCAGCTATTTCCTCTTTTTCATCTGGTGAAACCCGTGCCGTAGTTGATGGAAATGTATTTCGCGTACTATCCCGGTACTATGGAATCGTTACGCCGATTAATTCACCTGCCGGGAAAAAAGAATTCTTTAAGCTCGCCAATGAACTGCTCTATCTGGATGATTCAGCCTTATATAATCAGGCCATTATGGAGTTCGGTGCGATGCAATGTAAGCCCAAATCTCCTGATTGTTCGGTTTGCCCACTTAACCAAAGCTGCTTTGCCAGGTTGAATAATAGGGTAAATGAATTGCCTGTTAAAATAAAAAAGGCAGCTCAAAAACATCGGTTTATGAATTATTTTATTTGCAGGCGAGAACTAGAAATCATCGTTCGGGAAAGACAAGCTGGTGATATTTGGCAGCATTTGTATGACTTTCCGTGTATTGAAACAGATAACGAAATGCTAGATGAACACTTCCTGTCGGGTGTAAAAGAAACCTTTGGTCAGGAAGCGGATCTTTCCCTCATCAATAGCAAAAAGCATATTTTAACGCATCAAATTATACACTTACGTTTTTTTGCATTAAAAAATTATATATTTAACTTTAGTAAACAAAAGGAACACATGTGGGTTTCTCTAGAGAAGTTAGATGAGTTGCCGCAGCCAAAAGCTATTCATGATTTTATCAATGAATACCTGCATTAGTGCATAATGGAATAACTAACCATCACAGCTGCAATTTATTTACAATAAGAAAAAACTAACCAAAAATATTTATGTCGGGTATTAACAAAGTTATTTTAGTAGGCCATTTGGGTAAAGACCCTGAAGTGCGTCATTTAGACGGTGGAGTAACTGTGGCAAGCTTTCCGCTGGCTACATCAGAAACGTATAACAAAGATGGTAAACGTATAGAGCAAACCGAATGGCATAATATTGTATTGTGGAGAGGTTTAGCTGAGGTTGCATCGAAATATCTGCAGAAAGGCAAATTGGTGTACATAGAAGGGAAGCTTCGTACCAGATCATTTGAAGATAAAGAAAAAGTAAAAAAATATGTAACTGAAATAGTAGCTGAAAACTTTACCATGCTAGGTAGAAAAAGCGATTTTGAGCAAAGCCCGTCTGCGGCAGTTCCTCAAAGTACGGAATCAAAAATTCAGGATGAGTTTACTATAAGCCCTTCGGATGAAAACGGAGATTTACCTTTTTAAATATGATAGAAAGTAGAAATAAGTTAGGACAACCACTCTTTCTAATTTCTATTTTAATCTTAATCGTCAACGATTTTTTTCTTAAAAGTTTATTTCACAATACCATAACAGGAAAGCTGTCAGACTTTGCAGGTCTGCTGGCTTTCCCTTTTTTTTGGAGCGTCTTATTTCCGAAACATAGCAAACCCATCCATTTTCTTACTATTGTTTTATTCATTTTTTGGAAATCAGAACTGGCGCAGTATGCCATTGATGCCATTAATTTAGCAGGTCTTCATACTTTTAGAACTGTTGATTTTTCGGATCATATTGCCCTGATTAGTGTAGGGATTTCTTACTGCCTGTTTAAGCAGCCTGCCAATTCAAAAGGTTATGCATGGTCTAGATATGTGACTATTGGTGTTTCCTTATTCAGCTTTGTAGCGACAACCCAGAAGAGAGATCCACCGACTTATGAAGAGGGATTTAAGACAATAACCATTCATAACCAGGGAAATAAGGAGCTTATAGCGATAATCAATTTTAGTTATACAGCAGCGGAAATGAGTAAAGATAGCAGTTTGAATAATGAGTTTAGCAGGAGCGATACCCTCAAGGTGCCAGCTGGTGCATACGAAAATTTCATCACGCCAATCAGGCGGGTTGATTCAGTAAACTTCCCTGCCGAATTTAAAGTATTGATACTGGATTCATTGAAAAAAGCAATAAGGGAATATCGTACCGGGTCATTTTTTAAATCGCTTGATACCACTGCAAATGGTCAGTCAGCAAATATTAATGATGATTCATGGAAGCTTACTATTGGAGATAAAGTGCCTGAAGTGTTGAAGCCTTATACGCTTTATGGCAGATGGGTGGGTTCTTTATCGAGAAATAAGCAACATACCTTTGAAATAAGGGAAGATTATTATTATGATGTAAATCCAGACAGTGATTTGGCAAGCTATACTGTTAAAGACAGTATATTACAAATTCATTATAAAGGCAGGATAAATAAGGGAAGAATTTTAAAGGTGAAAAATGATAGCTTAATTGTTAATTGGGGGGATAAAGGCTTGATTAAGTATAAAAGGCTTTATGAATAATGTCAATAAGCCAGAAAACTTGCAACACCAAATTGATAAACAACAATCTGATTTTATAAAAAAAATGCCTTAACAAGTTCAATTGTTAAGGCATTTTTCAAGCTATTTTAAAATCTAATTTATCTTGGTGTAATAGATATTCAGTTTTATTTTATTAGTTGGGTTACTTGCCGAACCAATTACTGCTCGTCCAGCTGATGAAGCCGAAGGTGTTAGTTGAAATTCAGTTAAAGAAGTAGGTGCTAGAAATGTACCGTAATCTGTCAGTTTTTTATCTATTAAGTCCTGCACGTAAGCGGTTACTATAAATACATAACGGTTTTTAAGCGAATCGAAGTAACCTCCAAAAGCGGCGTCAGTAGGTTGCGCCCTTACATCGCCACCACCGTTTGTGGTTATCGGGTTATGATCAGGAACATTTACCGGTTGTTCTGCAACATCCCAGCGGTAAAGAGAAAGTCGCTGAGCCGGAGCAAATGGATTTGCAAATGTACCGTTGCTTAGCTCCACTACCAATTCTGCTTTATTCACGATCGTTTTGCCGTAAGTTTTGGTAAAGTTCACCAGCGTAGGAAAAGATATTTTCGTTTTAACACCAGCTAATGCCTGTAGGTAGGTTACATTATATTGAGTATTTGAGTTTGCAGGCTGCAGTTGTGTTGCAATTTCCGTTCCTGTATAATCGTGCTTAATGTTAGCCGTTACCGGGCCAGTTGAAGTATTGATTGGAAATTGTGTCGTTACCGTATCAATGCCACTCGTGCTATTGGTTTTTTTATACACCAATTGTAAATAAGAACTTGTAGTGCTGGAAAAATTTATGAAAGCAGTACCGCCGGGTCCGGTTGTAGCAGTTTTGTTTATTTCAGCATAGAGGCCTTTAAAATAATCAATAAACTTCGCATTAGTAGACGTACCAGTGGTAGGGAGGCTCAATATTGTACTTTGAATAAAGGCTTTATTAAGTGGAATCCTGATTTGAGCAGGAACCTTTTTTAAAGTGTCGGCCTTACCAGTAATAATGTCATAAATTTTTATTGGCGTTTTTGGGAAAATCTTACTGTTAAAATTTCCCAATAAAGTGCTGTTGTGCGCCTGAACGTCAGAGCTTTTAAAAGCAGTGATTTTATTGGTTAGCTGATAAACGTCGATACTATATTTAGTCGATGCAGTATCACCATAAAACTGAGGATCCAGATTTAAAACTAAAACAGCAGAATCTAACACAGGAGAAGTTCCAAAATCATAACTGACTGAAGCCGGGGTAACCGTCATGGCCAGGCTGGATTCAGTAATTCCGAAAATAGGGTCTCTCATGTAACCGATGGGATGGCGGGTTAAGCCACTCGTAAAAACATCACCTTCTCTAATCGTTTGAGATTTTATCGCCTCTGTATTAACCAATGTTCCGGTAATCGCCGTGTTCGGATCAACATCTAAACCAACACTATCGGGGTTTTTACACGAACCAAAAAGAAAAAGACTTATCAACAGGGTTAATAAGTCTTGTTTTGTAAATTTCATATTTAAAATAATAATACCTAATTAAGCTACAGAAACCAATTCATCATTTGAAATTTCCTCATAAAATGAATAGAAGTTTTCAAAATTATCGGTTAAGTTAAAAGCTAATGTTGGCTTATTGGAATCTTTAACAAATTTTAACACATCTTTATCCAGGTTTTCATCTGCTAACACCACTGCATCTGAGTAGGTTACGGCGCCAATATGCAGGCTATTACAATCTGCTGGTGCAAACACTTTTGTGTCATCTTCGGTCATGTTAGCCATCACCGCTTTTTTGGCAAAGTTGGCATTCAGCTTCTCTGCAAATGCATCTTCATAAACAGAATAAACTACCTTAGAATTTTTGAAAGTGGGGTCGTTTTTGTAAGTTGTTTTAATGTAAGCAGGAACCAATGCGCTCATCCAGCCGTGGCAGTGAACAATGTCTGGTGCCCAGCCTAGTTTTTTAACGGTTTCTAAAGCACCTTTACAGAAGAAAATGGTACGTTCGTCGTTATCATCAAAGAATTTTCCGCTGGCATCTTTAAATACTTGTTTGCGCTGGAAATACTCTTCGTTATCTAAGAAATAAACCTGCATGCGTGCAGCTGGGATGGATGCTACTTTAATAATTAAGGGATTATCATTGTCATCGATAATGATGTTCATTCCCGATAAACGGATTACTTCGTGTAAACGATTTCTTCTTTCGTTGATGTTACCAAACTTTGGCATCAAGATGCGGATTTCGAATCCTTTCTCTTGCATCGCCTGAGGTAATTGACGAGTAATTTCAGAAATTTTAGTAAGCTCGAGGAAAGGCGACATCTCGTGTGTAACAATCAGCAGCTTCGTTTTTGCCATCTCCATATTTTTGGAAAATATTAAGTTAAATAAAAGATAATGAGCCGCAAAGATAAGCATAATAATACTATTTATCAATATAGCCAAGCTTTTGTTTGGTTTCGTTTAGATTAATTTACACCTTTACGACTTTATTTAAGATTGCCAAATTGGAAGTATTCAAAACCAAATCAGCGCTTAAGGCTTTTTTAAAACCTTTAAAAGCATCTGCTAAAAAAATAGCTATTGTTCCTACAATGGGAGCATTACATAACGGCCACATTTCACTTATCGATCTGGCTCGTGAACAGGCTGACATTATTATTTGCAGTATTTTTGTAAACCCTACACAGTTCACAGATCCTAAAGACCTGGAAAAATATCCCCGCCCTATTGATCATGATTTAGCCATGTTAGCCGATGCAGGTTGTCATGGCGTGTTTATGCCCGATGTGTCGGAAATGTATCCGCAGGGAAGTGAAAACGAAAACTGGCATATTGATTTAGGCAATGCAGAGTTTTTACTGGAAGGTGCATTTCGAAAAGGTCATTATCAGGGTGTAACTCAAATTGTAAAAAAGCTTTTTGACGCAGTTGGACCAGATGTAGCGATGTTCGGCCAAAAGGATTTTCAGCAGGTACTGATGATAAAAAATATGGTCGCTCATTTTGATTTGCCTATTACTATCATCACTTGTCCGATTATTAGGGAAGAAGATGGGTTGGCAATGAGTAGCAGAAATATCCATTTATCACCTGCCGACCATGAAAACGCACTGGTATTGAGTAAATCTCTGCAATTTGTCGTTAATTATTTTGCTGATTATTCTTTATCAGAACTTGAAGAAAAAGCGATTTCCTTTTATAAAAACATGGAAGGAGTGGAGCTTGACTATTTTATTATTGCAAACGGTAATACTCTGGAGCCGGCCGAATCAAAAGAAGAAACCAGCCTGGTTGCTTTAGTTGCAGCAAAAGTTGGTGCTACTCGATTGATAGATAATATGATCATCAAGTAATCATTAAATTGTGAATGAGTGAATGTGGGTTATTGGAATTCTCTAATTCTATCCTTCACTAATTCATTAACTTATTTTTAACTTTGCAGAATGATTATTACAATATTAAAATCGAAAATACACCGCGTTAAGGTAACTCAAGCTGAATTAAACTACGTTGGCAGTATTACGATTGATGAAGATTTAATGGATGCAGCAAACATTATTGCTAACGAGAAGGTGCAGATTGTAAATAATAATAATGGCGCCCGTTTTGAAACCTATGTAATCAAAGGTGAACGTGGAACCGGTACAATTTGTTTAAACGGGGCAACAGCTCGCTTAGCACAGCTGGGCGATGTTTTAATCATTATGTCTTATGGTTCGCTTCCAATTGAAGAAGCAAAAAAATACAATCCGATCCTGGTATTCCCTGACGATAATAATCATTTGCTAAAATAAACTTGTCATCTATTCTCAAAAATGCGATAAAATACACAGCCCTTTTTTCCATCGGAATTGGGGTTTTGTACTTAGCATTCCGAGGACAGGATTTGTCGGGCATTTGGATTGAAATTAAATCCGCCAATTATTTCTGGGTAAGCATTTCTGCACTTTCAGTTTTGATTGCCCATGTTTTAAGGGCTTTACGCTGGCGTCTTTTATATCATTCAATATCATACAAGGTATCTTTTTCTCATACCTATCATGCCGTGATTATCGGGTATTTAGCTAACCTGATTCTGCCACGTTTCGGCGAATTGGTCAGGTGCTCTGTTATCCAAAAAACCGAGCGTGTACCTATGTTCGCATCTATAGGCACAGTTATTACCGAAAGGCTTTTTGATGTACTTGTGCTATTTATTAGTGCCTTTTCAATATTATTTTTTCGCTACGGTTTAGTTTCTGGTTTCATTAAGGAATTAATCAATAGTATGGCCAGTCGGTTTGATCACATCAGCTATATTTGGTTAATGAGCCTGGGCGTAGTAATTCTCCTCGCTATCGTTATAGCCGGCTACTTTCTCCGGCAGAAATTTGGCAAAAAGCTGTTGCGTATCTTCGTAAATCTAAGGCAAGGCTTTGGTTCGTATCATAAAATGAAAAGTAAAGTTCCATTTTTGCTATACACCTTGCTCATCTGGTTTTTCTATTTCTTATCCATGTATCTGTCGTTTTTTAGTTTAAAGGCAACTTCTAATCTGAATATTGATGCGGCTTTCATTGCAATGGTGTTTTCAGGCTTTGCCATGGCTGCTCCCGTTCAGGGCGGGATTGGCGTGTTCCATTGGATGATAGCAAGGGCTTTAATGCTCTTTCAAATAGCTTTTAAAGATGGTTTAGCTTATGCTACCATTGTTCATTCTTCTCAGTTTCTACTAATACTTCTTTTAGGAGCGTTTAGTCTTGGTTATCTCCTTTTCAAAAGCCGGAGTGTAAAGTTATAGTTTGTAGTGCAAGTGGTGATGTTTGCTTAACCCTTGGTGCATTATTATAACAAATTTAAGACGGATTTGAGTCGGGTAGAACTGTCACAGTTCCGTCTCACATCCGAACCAACCCCGAACTAAACGCGACGCAAAGGGTAGTTGTTATTAAGGCAGGTATTTGCCAGGTATAGGGTTTACTAAAGCTTTTAAGGATTTGTCTTATACTTCTGTCGCTTTACAGCAACCGATAAGATGAACAGATATTGCTTTACAAATGTATTTGATTTAGCTTTAAATGTAATATTTTTCATACTGAATAAGCTTAACATTTCTTTAACCCTGATAGGTGGGCTTGTTGTGGTTCCTGATAAAATAAATTACTATGCAGCCATAGTATTTAAATCCTAAATAGTATATTTGAATTACTAACCTTTTATACATAAACGTTATGCATTTCGAATTAAGTGAAGAGCAATTAATGATTCAGCAAGCTGCCCGAGATTTCGCTCAGCAGGAGTTGAAGCCTGGCGTAATAGACAGAGACGAACATCAAAAGTTTCCTGCCGAGCAGGTTAAAAAACTTGGAGAGCTGGGTTTTCTGGGGATGATGGTCGATGAAAAATACAATGGCAGCGGTTTAGATGCGATTTCTTATGTATTGGTAATGGAAGAGTTATCTAAAATTGATGCATCAGCTTCGGTGGTTGTATCGGTAAATAATTCTTTGGTTTGCTACGGACTTGAAGCTTATGGTTCGGAAGCGCAAAAGGAAAAATATCTGAAACCTTTGGCTTCAGGCGAAAAAATAGGCGCTTTTTGTTTATCAGAGCCTGAAGCGGGATCTGATGCAACTTCACAACGCACAACAGCTGAAGATAAAGGAGATTATTACCTGTTAAACGGTACTAAAAACTGGATCACCAATGGTGGAACTGCTTCTACTTACCTGGTGATAGCGCAAACACACCCCGAATTGCGGCATAAGGGGATTAATGCATTTATTGTTGAAAAGGGAATGGAGGGATTTACGGTTGGTCCGAAAGAAAATAAATTAGGGATCAGAGGTTCTGATACCCATTCTTTAATGTTTAATGATGTTAAAGTTCCCAAAGAAAACAGAATTGGAGATGATGGTTTTGGGTTTAAATTCGCTATGAAAACATTGGAGGGCGGAAGAATCGGAATTGCTGCTCAGGCTTTAGGCATTGCGCAAGGGGCATTCGAGCTGGCTACGCAATATGCCAAAGAAAGAAAATCATTCGGTAAGCCAATTTCAGAACATCAGGCCATTGCTTTTAAATTAGCAGATATGGCTACGCAGATTGAAGCGGCAAGGTTACTGGTTTATAAAGCGGCCTGGTTAAAAGATCAGGGTTTGCCCTATACCCAGGCTGGTTCAATGGCCAAACTTTATGCCTCAAAGGTAGCAATGGATGTAACCATTGAAGCGGTACAGGTTCATGGTGGTTACGGTTTCGTAAAAGAATATCATGTAGAACGTTTGATGCGTGATGCGAAGATTACCCAGATTTACGAAGGGACTTCAGAAATTCAGAAAATGGTGATTTCGAGAGAAGTGATTAGGTAGTCGGAAGCCCGCAGTCTGAAGTCCGAAGTCTGTTTTGCTCATGACTTCGGACTCCCGATTCCAGACTAATCTTTATCTCCTGCTACTGCACCGAAAATAGCTTTAATTAAAGCGACTATAATAGCTAAGAAAGCAGCTGCAAAGAAACCTGAAGTGTTGAAGGATGTCATCATGCTATCTACCAGAAGAATCATCAATACGGTAATAATAAAAGATACTAATCCCAGCGTAAGAAAATTGATTGGGAAAGTAAGTAGTCTTAAAATAAACCCGATAGTGGCATTGGCGAGTGCAATTAAAATTGCAGCGCCCAGTGCGCTTCCAAAGCCGGTTACCTCTACACCAGGTACCAACTGGGCGCCAATATAAAAGGCCAGCCCCATCAAAAGAATTTCAATAATCAGTTTCATAATAGTTAAATTTGTTAATGCGTAAATTTTGTTTCAACAGGTCATTACTACTGGTAATGATCGTTTTTATTTTTTCGTGTTCAGATAACAAGCAAGCGAGCATTAAGTTTGCTGATGACCACTCTTCAATAATAATGAATAATTTTGATGAAGCAAGCCTGCTGCAATTAAGAAATGCTTACGCAGAAAACGCTGATTCCAATCGTTTTGTTAACGTACTGGTACAGCCATCTGAATTAGATAGTTTGCAAGATGAAATTCCTATTGCCGGTAAAGTGAACTTAAAAGGCGATTCGTTGATTTTTATCCCGGCAGAACCCTTTAAAAAAAATAAAAGTTATGTGGTGGAGAGCTTTATTAATGTGAAATTTGCCAATTCTGAAAAATTAATTTCAGGTCATGGAAATTATAACCTAAAGCCACAGCGCCAAATACTTAAGTGGTAATAATCAGTATAATAATTGAGGCGGGTATTTGATTTTTCAGAATAATTTCATACATTTGCATCGTAATCGAAGAAAAGAGAAGGGGACAATGTCCCCTTTTTCTATGAAATCAGGTTAAAATATGCAGGTAGAAAAGAGAGTTGCAGCCCTCGTAGAGGAAAAAATTGCTGACCGGCCGGAGTTGTTTCTGGTAGAGGTGAAAATGTTGCCAAACAACAGGTTAATTATTCATGTTGATGGTGATGAGGGTATTAGCATACAGGATTGTGTAGCCATTAGCAGGCATGTTGGTTTTCATTTGGAAGAGGAAAACACCATTGAGCAAGCTTATAATCTGGAAGTTTCTTCTCCTGGCGTTGGCGAACCATTAAAACTGTACCGCCAGTATGTAAAAAATATTGGTCGCACATTAAGTATTAAGCTTAGTAACGGACAGAAAAAAGAGGGTAAGCTATTAGCTGCTGCAGAAAGTAATCTGGTTATCGAAGAATCGGTTAAGGAAAAAGGGAAAAAGGCGGTTACTGTGCAAACAGAAATTCCGTTTAATGATATAATAGAAACCAGTGTGTTAATTTCATTTAAATAAAAATGAGTACTACAACAATTAATTTGATCGACTCTTTTCAGGAGTTCAAGGATTTTAAAAATATAGATCGCCCTACGGTGATTAGTGTGTTGGAAGAGGTTTTTCGTAGTATGTTGCGTAAAAAATACGGAACGGATGAAAACTGTGATGTGATTGTAAATCCTGATAACGGGGATTTGGAGATCTGGAGAACGAGGAAGGTGATGGAAGATGGTTTCTCGGAGGATGATGATTTAGAGATTGAACTTGCAGATGTAAATAAACTGGATCCAACACTAGAGGTAGGTGATGATTACATCGAGCAGATTACTTTAGAAAGTTTCGGTCGCAGAGCAATTTTAGCAGCACGCCAGACTTTGGTTTCGAAAGTTTTAGAATTAGAGAAAGACGAAATCTTTAAAAAATATAAAGACCGCGTTGGTGAAATTATCACTGGCGAAGTTTATCAGGTTTGGAAAAAGGAAACTTTGGTTTTAGATGATGAAGGTAACGAACTTTTAATGCCTAAAACGGAGCAAATTCCTGCAGATTATTTCAAAAAAGGTGATTCTGTGAGAGCAGTAATCTCTAAGGTAGAAATGATCAACGCGAATCCAAAAATTATCATATCAAGAACAGCGCCTGAGTTTTTACAACGTTTGTTCGAGCTTGAGGTGCCGGAGATTTTTGACGGTTTAATTACGGTTAAGAAAATTGTTCGTGAGCCAGGTGAGCGTGCTAAAGTTGCGGTAGAATCTTATGATGATCGTATTGATCCGGTAGGTGCCTGTGTGGGTATGAAAGGATCGCGTATTCATGGTATCGTTCGCGAATTGAAAAACGAAAATATTGATGTGATTAACTTCACTAATAACATTTCATTATACATTACCCGTGCACTGAGCCCGGCAAAAATCACTTCTATTAAATTAGATGATGAAACTAAACATGCTTCGGTTTACTTAAAACCAGATCAGGTTTCATTAGCTATCGGACGTGGTGGTCACAACATCAAACTGGCTGGCAAATTAACCGGTTATGAAATTGATGTATACCGTGAAGCAGGGGAAGAAAACGATGAGGATGTGGATTTAGAAGAATTCTCAGACGAGATTGATAGCTGGATCATTGATGAATTTAAAGCTATCGGGTGCGATACTGCTAAAAGTGTTTTGGCACTTTCAGTAGAAGATTTGGTAAAACGCACAGACTTAGAAGAAGAAACCATTAAAGAAGTGGTTCAGATTTTACAGTCAGAATTTGAATAAGTGGTGTAATTGCCAAATAAACACTACTTTTGTATTAATAAGAAAAAATAACAGGAGCTAAATGTCAGACGACAAACCAATCATTTTAATTAAAGCTATTAAAGAACTTAATATAGGCATGGGTACGGCCGTTGAGTTTTTAAACAAAAAAGGCTTCTCTGCCGAGAAAAGTCCTATGTTTAAACTTACGGGGGATATGTATAACGCCTTGTTAAAAGAGTATCAGGGAGATAAGATCGTAAGAGAAGAAGCCAAACAAATAGTGATTGGTAAAATACGTCGTGATGAACCTGAGACTGAAAAGCCAGTAGAAGCACCAAAGAAAAACACGGATTTTGAGAAAAGCGATGAAATTCTGATTAAGAATGCGCAGAGCTTTACTCCACCTGCAGAGAAACCGAAGGTTGTGGAAACGCCTAAGGTTGAAACTCCTGCGCCTGCGGCAGCAGAGCCGGTGAAAGAGGTGAAAGCCGAATCAAAAGCAGAAGAAACTGGATTGCCTGGAGTTAAAGTTGTAGGAAAAATTGATCTTAACGATCTTAATTCTAAAACCCGCCCGGCTAAGAAAGAAGAAGCACCCGTAACTCCACCTGCTGCACCAGCAGCTAAAGTAGAAGCGCCAGCTAAACCAGTTGAGCAACCTAAAGCGGAAGAAAAACCAGTTGAGGTAAAAAAGGTAGAAACTCCGGTTACGCCAGCACCTCAGCCAATTGCTAAAGTGGAAGAACCAGTGAAGCCAGCTGAGCAGCCTAAAGCAGCAGAAAAACCTGTGGAAGCGAAGCCGGTAAGTACTGAGCCTGAGGTGATGAAAGCCCGTAGTGTAAAATTAACCGGGCCGAATATTATTGGTAAAATTGTTTTGCCTACCACACCAGATCGTAGAAATGGTCCGGTAGCGTCATCCAGCGATAGTGAGGCCGCAAAACGGAAACGTAAGCGTAAGAAAACTCCTGGAGCACCGGGTCAACCGGGGCAACATGGCGGTCAGGGCCAGCAAGGTCAAAACCCTGCAGGTCAGGGTGGCGCACCAGGGCAGCCTCGTCAACCTTACCAGGGAAACAGGCCAGGTGGTACACCATATCAGGGCAATCGCCCGGCAGGACAGGGTGGTACACCTTACCAAGGCAACAGAAATAACAACAGACCAGGTTTCCAAAATAGAAATGCTAGTCCTAGCGGACCTAAAGAGGAGCCTACAGAGAAAGAAATACAAGATCAAATTAAAGCAACACTTGCCCGTTTAAGTGGTGCAGGTAAATCTGGTAAATTTGCACAAAGAGCTAAGTTACGTCGTCAAAAACGTGATGATGTAGCATTTAACGCAGAAGAAGCAGCGAATGAACTTGAATCTCAATCGAAAATATTAAAAGTTACAGAATTTGTTACTGCAAATGAACTGGCGAGCATGATGGACGTTCCGGTTACCAAAATTATTGGTACCTGTATGAGTTTGGGCATGTTCGTTTCTATTAATCAGCGTTTAGATGCTGAAACTTTAACCATTGTTGCTGATGAGTTTGGATACGAAATTCAATTCGTAAAACCTGATGAAGAAGAAGACAACGTAATTGAAGAAGAAGATAAAGAGGCAGACTTAATCGAAAGAGCTCCGGTTGTTACGATAATGGGTCACGTCGATCACGGTAAAACTTCATTGCTGGATTATATCCGTAAAGCGAATGTTGTTGCTGGTGAGGCGGGTGGTATTACCCAGCACATTGGTGCTTACATGGTAACTACTCCTTCTGGTAAGAAAGTAACTTTCTTAGATACTCCGGGTCACGAAGCCTTTACAGCGATGCGTGCCCGTGGTGCTAAAGCTGCAGATATTGCCATTATTGTTATTGCTGCGGATGATGCGGTGATGCCTCAAACAAAAGAGGCTATTAACCACGCTCAGGCAGCCGGTGTGCCGTTGGTATTTGCTTTTACTAAAGTAGATAAACCAGGTGCTAATGCGGATAAAGTTCGTGAGCAGTTATCAGTAATGAATATCCTTGTGGAGGATTGGGGTGGTAAATATCAATCTCAGGAAATTTCCAGTAAAAGCGGCTTGAATGTTGATTTATTATTAGATAAGGTACTATTGGAGGCTGAGTTATTAGAACTTAAAGCAAATCCTAATAAGAGAGCTACAGGTACAGTTATCGAATCCGCTTTAGATAAAGGCCGTGGTATTGTAACTACAGTATTGGTTCAGGGTGGTACGTTAAAAGTAGGAGATCCTATTTTAGCAGGTAGCTACAGCGGTCGTGTGAAAGCATTAACCAATGAGCGTGGCGCTAAAGTAGATTCTGCAGGCCCATCACAACCGGTACAGGTTTTAGGTATGCAAGGTGCGCCAACAGCGGGTGATCGTTTCAACGCACTGGAAAGCGAAACTGAAGCTCGTGATATTGCAAATAAACGTATGCAATTACAGCGTGAGCAAGGTTTACGTACACAGAAACACATTACATTGGATGAGATCGGTCGTCGTTTGGCAATTGGTAACTTTAAAGAACTTAACATCATTATTAAAGGTGATGTGGATGGTTCAATTGAAGCCCTTGCCGATTCATTGCTGAAATTATCAACTGAGCAAATTCAGATCAATATCATTAGTAAAGGTGTAGGTCAAATTTCAGAATCTGATGTATTGTTAGCTTCTGCATCTGATGCCATCATTATTGGTTTCCAGGTTCGTCCATCTACGGGTGCACGTAAATTAGCCGAGGCAGAACAAATTGATATTCGTTTATACTCTATCATTTACGATGCAATCAATGAGATTAAATCGGCAATGGAAGGTATGCTTGATCCAGAATTTGAAGAGAAAATTGTGGCTAACGTTGAAATACGGGAAACTTTCAAAATTACTAAAGTTGGTACCATTGCAGGTTGTATGGTACTCGATGGTAAAATTACCCGTAAAAGCCAGATCCGTATCATTAGAGATGGTGTAGTTGTTTATACGGGAGAGTTAGCATCATTGAAACGCTTTAAAGATGATGTGAAAGAAGTATCTAAAGGGTACGAGTGTGGTTTAAATATTCAAAACTTTAATAACATTGAAGTAGGTGATATTGTGGAGGCTTACGAGCAGGTAGAAGTTGCAAGAAAGCTTTAATCACCACAAAATATAGATTTTAAAAGTGGCTCCAAAAGGGCCACTTTTTTTGTATATTGATTTCTCCATTTTAAAAGACCGGATAATACTACGTTAGCGTCTTTAGATCAAACAGCAAACCTTGCTAATCATAATGAATGAGGTATTGCTTTAAGGCGGGCAAGTTCTACAGTAGACAATTACATTTATCTGATTCTAAAAAACATTCATTGTTACCTTACTCTCTCCATTTTTATGGCAACGTCCGAAAAGCATTAACTAAAATGCTAAAAGTGTAGTTTAATGATACCGGGTTAAGAAATGCCTTATTAAATAACCTTTTCCGAGTTAAATGAGCGGGCTGATAAGGGTGAATTATTGGAAAATTCTATTTACTGCAGGTTAATGCAACGGTACCCGAATGAGGAGATACATTTCTGGCGCACAGCAGATGGTATTGAAGTAGACTTGTTGTAGTACAGCCCATCAACAAAGGCCTTGCTTATGAGGTAAAGTATAATGATACTCAGTTTAAGCCAAATAAGTATAAAAAATTTGAGGAAAGCTATCCTGATTTATATTTAAAATCTGTTTCTAAAATATCATCTGTAGAAGGTACTATCGGGTCACTTCGTCTTTAATCGTCGATACTTAAAAATTAACGTTATTTTTGTTCCTTAAACTTGTTAAAATTGATAAATAAGAATACAGCAGTGAAGGTACTTGTGATAGGTGATATTATGATTGACCATTATATATATGGAAAATGCAACAGAATATCGCCAGAAGCACCGGTGCAGGTTGTGGAAGTGGGCAGAGAAGAATATACCCTGGGCGGTGCAGGAAATGTAATTAAGAATTTAATTGCATTCAATTGCAACGTAGATATTATTTCCATCATTGGGAACGATAGCTTTGGCGATTTAGTAATCAATCAGCTACATGATTTTAATATTGATGCTGGTGGGTTGATTAAAGATCCTTCCCGCTGTACGACAGTTAAATCGAGAGTTTTAGCTTCCAATCATCATTTGATCAGGCTAGATCGTGAAGATACGAATGCCATTGACAAGACTATTGAAGCGGAACTGTTAAACAAAATCAATAATGTTATAGAAAATTATGATATCATTCTGATTTCTGATTACAATAAAGGTTTACTTACTCCTGTGTTATTAGAGCAAATTTTTACAATTTGTAAGCTGAAGGGAAAACGAACACTTCTTGATCCTAAAGGAACCGATTTTTCAAAGTACAGGGGTGTAGACATCATCAAGCCTAATAAGAAGGAAGCGATACTCGCCACGGGAATTGAAATTAAAAATCATGATTCATTGTTACAGGTTTGTTTATCCCTGCAAAAGATTACGCAATGTAAAGAAGTTGTAATTACCTTATCAGAAGAGGGAATTGCATCTTTTTCAAATGGCGAGCTGATGATCATCCCGACAAAAGCTTTAGATGTGATAGATGTTACGGGTGCCGGAGATACGGTGTTAGCCTCCATAGGCGTATCTATTGCTAACCATAAATCACTTCCAGATGCTTGTGATTTTGCTAATCATGCTGCCGCGATTGTAGTGAGTAAAGTAGGAAGTGCGGTGGCTACGTTTGAGGAAATAGAACAAAAGTTTCCAACTATCTAAATTAAAAAATGGAAAATCAGATTAAAAATTTATTTACTGAACATATTGAAGTTGCCAAGCAATCGGCAGAACAGCTTGAAAGTAAAGTTAGCCAGGCCTGCGAAATAATTACCAATTGCATTAAAAACGGTAATAAGGTACTACTCTTTGGAAATGGAGGGAGCGCAAGTGATGCACAACATATTGCTGCTGAATTTGTAGGAAGGTTTGTAAAAGAGCGGAGGTCGTTACCTGCAATAGCCTTAACAACCGATACATCTGCCTTAACATCTATTGGTAATGATTATGGGTTTGAGCGGATTTTTGAACGCCAGGTAGAAGGATTGGCGAACGAAGGAGATATTTTGATAGGTATTTCTACCAGCGGCAACAGCGCAAATGTAATCAGGGCTTTAGAAATGGGGAAAACCCTGGGCTGCAAATCTATCGGACTCACGGGAAACCATGGTGGCAGAATGAGTGACTTGTGTGATTTAAATATCATTGTTCCCTCTGCTGTAACCGCAAGAATTCAGGAAATGCATATTCTGATCGGACATATTATTTGTTCGGCGGTTGATGCAATGTATTAATTTAAAGATATGGAAACGCTAAATCAGCTTCATCAGGAAAAAGTACTGAAAGGGAACCACCTGGATGAAAAATTAAAAAAGTGGAAAGCACAAAATTTAAAAGTTGTTTTCACTAATGGTTGTTTTGATCTGCTACATATCGGCCATTTAAGCTACTTGATGAAGGCTGCATCTTTTGGAGATAAGTTAATTATAGGGCTCAATTCTGATGATTCTGTAAAGCGACTGAAAGGCGAAAGCAGGCCTATTAACGCAGAAGAGAGCAGAGCATTGATGCTGGCCTCACTGTTTTTTGTAGACGCTGTTACTGTTTTCGAAGAAGATACCCCATTAAATCTTATTAAAACAGTAATGCCTGATGTTTTAGTGAAAGGTGGAGATTACAAAATGGAGAACATTGTTGGTGCTCAAGAAGTAGTTGAAAACGGAGGAGTGGTCAATGTGGTTGATTTTGTAAATGGTTATTCGTCCAGTGCAATTATCGAGAAGATAGAAAGAAAATAACCAGGTGTAATGTTTATTAAAACATAGTTTAACGAATAAACTATGTTTTAATCTAACTTTCTCCCCAAAAGAAAAGTAATTTCAACCTTCAAAAATCATTATAATTTGCAAAAGTGTAAGGATGAACTTTAAAGATCAGGAAATCAACCGGATGATCCTGTTGCACTTATTGCCCGATAATCCATCTTATTTTCTTAGGCCCTTTCGATATCAGAATAGTTAAAAGATATGCTGTAGGGTATACAATCAGAAATCTGACGATCTGAAGCACTACAAGTACTCTTGTGGATTTCTGATCGTTTGAAATGTGGAGCGGTTCAAAAATCATTGGCAATAAATAAAATATCAGCAGCTGGTGCGTTAAATAAATTCCAAAAGTGGTATCTCTTGGCTTCAGTTTTTTGATGAAGTTAAAATTGCAGTATTTAAAAAGGAATATAAAACTGATTAGAGAATACAGAATATTGGATAGCCTTAAGGTATTAAAAGGATCTTTAGGTAAAATACCCATCAAATTTATTGTTTCAGCACAAGACAGTGCAAAAGATAAAATGAGCGCCAACAGGATTTGCCAGCCTTTTATTTTTTCAACCCAGGAACAAAATCTTTCGAAGTGGATATTTAGCTGAAAGCCTAACCATAGGTAAAATACAAAGCCTAATATTGCTGTAGTATGCGCTGTAGGAATAATTTGAATGTATAAATTAATGGAATAAAAGATTGACAGCAGTGCAAGAATAGCTCCGAAAAGATTTGAATAAAGATATTTTCTGAAAAATAAAAGAACCGCGATGCAAATCATAAAGTTTACAATAAACCAATAGCTTGTATCCAGTGTGATGTGGTAAATATTTTCGAAAAACTTACTAACAGGATCTATTAATAACTCCATATTATCAGATTTTACATATTTAAAGTACCAGCTGATGTAAGTAAGACATAACATGATAAAACACCAAAATAGCCAGGGCTTGAATGTATTATCGAATCTTCGCTTAAGATACTCCCAGGAATTGTATTTTGTAAATTTATCGCCGATTAAAAAACCCGACAAAATAAAAAATATAATGGTTCCAAATTTAAAGACCTGAATACTTAAGGTCTGCGCTAACTGGTCATCAAAATCTGTAAAATACCTGTTCCAAAAAAGCGTAGAATGTTCCATTACGATTCCGAACATCGATATAAATCTTAAATTATCGATAAAGCTATAATTGGTATTCTTTTTTATTTCTGTCATTATATCTGCTTAAATACGGCTTTAATGTCCTGATCAAAAACTTCCTCTTCGGTTAAAAGTTCTTGTCTATAATTTGCAAAATCTTTTATTCTCACATCATAGTTTTTAATGCAATCGGCTATTAATCCTGTAATTTCCGGATATAAAGCAACATCTTTATTGAACCTGTATTCATCAGGAATTGGCATATCTTCCCGGTGTACAGCCGACCCGTTTTTTCCTATAATCATACAACAATTCATCAAACACGCTTCTCTCGGCATGCGTTCCTTTCCGGGGTGAAAACCAAAGTCGATATATACTTTGCTTTTATTCATCAGTGCCGCTACCGCTGATGCCGATAAGCCTTGAACAGCTACCCAATTGAATTGCGGCGTTTGTTTGATCAGATCATCAAGATATACGTCATTCTTTTTTGGGTTATAGAGTACAATATCTTCTTTTGGGGTTCGATCATTTATTTCATTTATGAAAGCACGATTCATATAATCAGAAATTTTGCCGGTAATCTTAATGTTGTTTTCTTTTAAAAAAACCTCCGAATAATAAGAATGCCTAATATGATAAACTGGTAATTTCCGTAATCTTTCAAGCGTGGGAAGTGGTGGATTGATGTGCGGATTAATTAAAGACTTTATTCCGTAGAAATTCTTCTTTTTAGCTTTCTCCTGCCATGGTTTCAGGCCTTCCCAGTAATAAGTTACGCTAAGCCACCAGATTGCTTTTTTCAGTTTAGAATATGGTTTTTGATAAAGCGGGTATAAATTTGATTCTGCAAGGATGATCAGGTTCTTGCTATTGTTTTCTATTTCTAATGCATAAGGTACTGAATAGGTTTCATATTGAGGATGAACCGGATTGGGGTGATTTGGGGGGATGTATGACATCTGTGCATCGAAGCCGTTTTTAATTAAATAATGGCCCAACTGATGCAAAGCTTCTGGTCCTCCGGTTGCCAGCGCAGCCGGACATTGAATGTAAATTTTTGCTCCTTTTTCTAAACTGATCATCCTTGATTATAATTTTTGTATTCTTCCACAATAGCATATAATCCGGCTTGCTTATATTTTTCAAGTTCCCTATCCATGTGATCATACACTTTTGCGTAATGTGGACCGCAGGCATGAAGACAATAATGGTTTTTAATCAATCCCGATTTAAGCTTTAGTTTTCTGCTGAAAAGATTTACTAGTAAACCATCTTCGCCCTTAGCCATATTTAAATCGTTAAATAAAAATCTGAGTTTTATTTTGTTGTAATTTTTTCGCTCAAAGCATGCACACCAACCGCCAGTTGGTCCTTTTTCAATCACTTTATCGCCACGTGTCTCTTCAACATAGTTTTCAATAGGAGGCTTAGCACCAAGGGTGAATTCATTTTGAATGACGTTTAGGGCAAGAAAACCATAATCAGGAAAGGCCTTGAGGTATTCGATGAAGATGTCATCAACTCCATCAGGAAAAATCAATACATCATCATCGACAATAATGATATATTCCCCTTTTGCCATTCCAAAAAGCTTTTTATATGCATTCAATCCATAATTTTTCTTTCTTCTTGCGATTTTAACGATAGGATTTGAATCGTACTTATCTAAAATAGCATGTGTATTATCTGTGGAGCCATTATCCATAACGATCACTTCTGCATCATCAACATTTTTTATGGCTGGTAATAATGCGGATAAACACTCGTCAAGGAATTTATACCTATTCCAACTTAATATTACAAAACTGACCTTCATTATTTACCTTTAATTATTAGTATTAAAACAAATCTTTCTTATGGTGTTAAGCTGACTAAATCTATTTTTACCTTTTAAATGAAAATAGAAAAGGATGTGATAGTATTTGAGTAAAAATATAAATAATTTGAAACCTCTTTGTCCTTCACTATACGCCAGTAGCCTATTATATATTTTGCCGATTTCTGCCGGGTTCCTTTTATTTTGGCTAAAATTAGCACAATGACTTATCCATTTCAGATCAAAATTTAGATACCCTTTTTGATTATTGTTTTCAGGGGTTTTCAAATTAAAGGTATCTGTTACGCTTTTTTCATGCTGCCTGTAATTAACCAGGACATTTGGAATAGCCTTAATTTTGCCAATAGTTATTGCGACAAAGGTAATCCACCAGTCGTGATAAAACTCAGGATTGAATGGTAAAATAGTTGATATCAAACACCGCTTAAACAGCATTGCATGTCCGGCGACGCAATTTGATGTTAGGAAAGGCAGATTCGACTGGCCATCATATGAGCGATAATGATCACTCATTTTTCTGTCTGGAATTAATTTTCCAAAATCATCAATAAAATTTGAATCATGATAAATCAAATCAGAATCGGCAATATTAGCGATTAGTGTATTTAATTTTTCCGCCATCCAAATATCATCCTGATCTGAAAGCGCTATATAGTCTCCTGAGCACTTTGAAATAGCTTGTTCGAAGTTTTTAACAAAGCCCAGGTTTTTGTTATTTTGATGAATAGAAATGAAAGGAAATTTTAAAGCATATTGATTTAAAATTTCAATCGTACTGTCATTTGATTGATCATCACAAATCACAATTTCAATATTTGGATAGGTTTGCGAAATGATGCTATCGATTTGTTCTGCAATGTGCTTTTCTCCATTGTAGGTACATAACGCTACTGAAACAAGGGGTAATGCTGTTGTAGACATAATTAGTTTATTTTATTTCGACGCCTTCAGTTTTAAAAATAGGGCGCCAAAATTCGAGGTTTTTATCCCATGCATGGCAACCAAACGGGAGCTTGCCGCCAGTAAGCTGAAGCCCATAATTTCCATTATTTTCTATAGCGAAATGTGCGGCTTTTTTGTATCCCGGAATCTTAAGTCGCGTAGATTTCCGGTTTACTTCAATGCTCCAAAAAGCATCCTCGTTAAAGCGATGGGAATTTTGCTGACTGTATTCTTTAATTAATGTGGCTTCAGAAATGGTTAAATTATAAAACTTTTTTACATGTCTTAGTGAGAATCCACCGTTACCTACCTTATTCTCAAACTGCAAATCGCTCGGTGTATCTGAATTTTGCTGTTTAATGTTGTATTTAATATGAAAGTACGCCTTTAATTTATTTTTAAGTTTTTTTATCAAATCAGGATAATCACCTTCTCTAAGCCACGGTGCGCCAATATAATCATAACCGGCATTACACCACGCTTCTAACTCATCTTTGAAAACAAACGCATCTGGCTGGTAAATCAGCATATATTCGTTGGACAAAAACTCCTTATAAAATTCGGATGAAAGCATCAGGCTGTTGTACCCTGCAATATCATCAAAGTATTTATCATCAAAATTGTAAATTTTTTTAAATGGATAAGGATAATTTGTCAAAGCCAAAGAGCGGGGTTTTACTGCGACAATATTATACCTGCCGAGTACCTTGAAACATTGATCGATTGAGATTAATTCAAGCGGGTCCAGCGATTCTTTGTATAAAGGTATAATGATGGTAACACTATTGCTCATGCTGAAATTGTATAAAGTAATTTAGCTATTAAGGGGGCAAAGTTATACTAACTAATGGATTAAATATAACTTTGTGATTACAGAAAGAGTTTATGAAGAAAATTGCAATTGTTGTGCAAAGGTATGGTTTGGAAGTTAATGGAGGCGCAGAATATCATTGTAGAATATTAGCTGAAAAACTTAATTCGTTATTCGATATCGAAGTGATCACTTCTTGTGCTAAAGACTATACCACATGGCGAAACGAGTATGAGCCGGGGGTTTCTACATTAAACGGGGTAAAAGTCAGGCGTTTTGAAGTAGCGCATGAACGCAATAAAAAGAAAACGCAAGCTATTGAACGCAAGCTTCGCAAAAAAACTTTTTTTCAAAAGACAATGCGATTCTTTGGAGTGCTGGATAAAGTTGAAAATTTATTTGGACTTAATGATGATGTTCAGGAACAAGGTATTGAGTGGGCAAAGCAACAAGGGCCAAATGCTCCTTTATTAATTGAATATCTCCATATAAATAAAAGGGATTTTGATGCTATTATTTTTTTTACCTACCTGTATTTTCCAACCTTCTTTGGTTTACAAATAGCGCCTGAAAAATCTATCCTTATTCCTACTGCTCATGATGAGCCCCCCATCTATTTTCCAAATTTTAAAAGTTTTTTTAAACTGCCCAAGGCTATTTTATATAATACAAAGGCCGAACAACGATTTGTAAATCAATTATTCCACAATGAATCTATTTACAGTGATGTTGTAGGGGTTGGGATAGACGAACCTCAGCAATTTTCCAATAAAAAAGATGATCAAATAAAAGAACCTTATATTATTTACATAGGCAGGGTCGATCCGGCAAAAGGCTGCGCTTTATTGTTTGAGTGCTTTCTACAGTACAAGGAGAATACAAAATCTAAGCTTAAACTTTTGCTGGTAGGTCAATCTTTTATGGACATTCCGAAAAGTGATGATATTTTGGTGATGGGCTTTGTGAGTGAACAGGTAAAAGGAACTTTACTTCAACATGCCAAAGCTTTAATTATTCCCTCTTTTTATGAAAGCCTTTCATTGGTTACACTCGAAAGCATGATTGCTGGTGTTCCGGTGATTGCAAATAGCTTTAGTGAAGTGCTAAGAGATCATATAGAGCAAAGCGAAGCTGGTTATTTATTCTCTGATGCTGAAACATTTTCAGCTGCGTTAAATGCTTTATTAAGTTCAACAACTAATTTTGCATTGCTGAAAAACAATGCAAAAAAGTATGTGAATGAAAATTATAACTGGGATATTGTGATTGATAAGGTTAGCAAAGCAATTGATTATGTTTCAGGGGAAAATTAATCGTTAAAAGCTTGCATGTCAATCAGGCGGCGATATAACCCATTGTTATTAATCAATTCGCTATGGTTACCGGTTTCCACCACGCAACCTTTGTCGATAACCACAATTTGGTCAGCATGCTGAATGGTACTTAACCGGTGTGCGATCACAATTGAAGTGCGGTTTTTCATCAGGTTATTTAACGCGTCCTGCACCAGTTTTTCTGATTCAGTATCTAAGGCAGAAGTTGCTTCATCCAATAACATAATAGGTGGGTTGGCCAATACTGCCCGGGCAATACAAACACGTTGTCTTTGTCCGCCAGAAAGTTTATTCCCCCTGTCGCCTACATTCGATTGATACCCATTTTCAGTATTCAGAATAAATTCATGTGCATTTGCAATTTTGGCTGCCGCGATTACTTCTGCTTCGGTAGCATCAGGTTTCGCAAAAGCGATATTGTTGAAAATACTATCATTGAATAAGAATGATTCCTGATTTACAATTCCCATTTGTGCCCTGATACTCTCTACAGTTAAGTCTTTATAATCTACTCCGTCAATTTTAATAGAGCCTGATTTTGGATCGTGAAAACGTGGAATCAGATCCATTAAAGTGCTCTTTCCGCCCCCTGACGGGCCTACCAGTGCAATGGTTTTGCCCTTCGCTATGCGAATGTTAATATTCGCTAAAACTTGTTTTTCTCCATAATAAAATGAAACCTCATTAAGTGACAGTTCATGATTGAATTCAGCTGCATTTAGAGCATTTTCTTTGTTTAACAGTTCGGGCTTAGTATCAATGAGTTCCAAAACACGTTCTCCTGCTGCAATACCAGAATGTATGCCGCTAAATGAATCTGTTAATGCTTTAGCGGGGCGCATCACTTGAGAGAAAATGGCGATATATGCAATAAAATCAGCAGCAGCAAGCGCACTTTTATCGTTATTTAAGATTAAACTTCCTCCGTACCAAACAATTATTGCAATCATTAATACGCCTAAAAATTCAGAAACCGGCGAACCCAGCTGTTGGCGTCTTACCATTTTTCTGTTCAGGTTAGAGTAGAAAATGTTTTCATTATTAAATTTATCCTTCGTTCTTTCGGTGGCGTTAAATGCTTTAATAATTTTTATTCCGCTCAATGCCTCATCTAAAAAGCCGATCATTTTTGCAAAGGACTCATGCGCCTCCTTTGCCTGTTGTTTAAGTCTTTTTACAATTTTACTGATGATGAATGCCGAGACCGGAATTACCAAAAGCGAAAATAACGTAAGTTTAACTGAAATATTAAAAAGTAAAAAGACGTAAACAATCAACGTTACCGGTTCTTTAAAAACTACCTGTAAGGTATTGGTTACAGTAAATTGAACAACTTGCACATCCGAAGCAACTTTAGAAATAATGTCGCCTTTGCGTTCATTGCTGAAAAAGCCAACGTGGAGATTCATTACATTATCGAAAACGCGTTTCCTGAAGTTTAATAAGGTATGAACCCTCAAATCTTCCATGTATCTCTGAGAGAGATATCTAAATAGATTGCTTAACAGAACTGAAATCACAATCACTATACAGACATATAGTAAAGTTTTTTCTACAGAATATTTAGCAATCGAATCTCCTACCAGTTCCCGAAGTTTTCCCAGCAAACTAAAAGATTCTGCAGCTTTATCAGTAAGGGTAGGAACATTGCTTGCTGGCTTATTTGCATTCAATAATGTTTCAAACAGAGGGGAAAGCAATGCAAGATTAAATGTTCCAAAAAGAATCGAAAGTAAGGTTGCTATAACATAAGGGATGGCAAACTTTTCAATAGGTTTTGCAAAAGATAATAACCGAAAATATATTTTCATTAAAAATTTTTAAAAAACAAAGTTAAACATTTCGGTACCTTATTTAATAACAAGAATGATCTAATCTGCATTGATATGACTGTAAAGATGTAATGAGGCTTGAAGAAAATGTAACTTTTTTATAAAAATAGTTCTTTCTTTGCACTGCTATAACTAATCATGATGTTGAATAAATTACGTTGGAGTGTTTTCCTGAACACGAAACTTGTGTATGGTTTATATATTTTGCTTGCAGTTGTTGCAGCAGTAAAACAGTATCTCCACCACTCCTTTAACAACTATCTTATTTTTAAATATACCTTCTGGCACCTCATTGATTTAAAGCCGCTCTACGTCAACTCCCCATTAAACCCTTATTTCGATTGTAACCATTACGGTCCGGCTTTTGCCATGTTTATTGCACCATTTGCCGTTATGCCAGATTGGGCGGGTACTGTTTTATGGAATATTGCAAATGTACTGGTACTGTTATGGGGCATATTTAGTTTGCCGATTCATAAAAATGCTAAAATTATTATTGCCTATATATGTGCTCACGAAGCCTTGACTGCACTTTTTAGTTATCAATTTAATATCGCCTTAACAGGTACTATTCTGTTAAGTTTTTCCTATATCATTAAAAACGAAAATTTTAAATCTGCTTTTTTTATCGCTTTTGGTACCATGGTGAAACTTTATGGCATTGTATCGCTCGCCTTTTTCTTTTTCACCAAAGAGAAAGTAAAATTTATCATATATGGCATCGCCTGTCTGGCGTTGTTATTCTTCATACCGATGATTTTTTCTTCGCCAGAATACATTTTTAAAACTTATCACGACTGGTATATTTCTTTGGTTGAAAAGAATGACAGCAACACCTCACTGGATTCCTTTCAGGATATCTCGCTAATGGGTTTGGTGAGGAGGGTAGCGCATAATAAAGCAATTCCAAACGGGCCAATGCTGCTGGGTGGCTTAGCTATTTTCCTATTGCCGTACCTAAGGATAAGCCAGTATAAAGAAGTTACTTTTAGGTTAATGCTACTGGCATCTACTTTAATATTTACAGTAATTTTCAGTACCGGTTCTGAATCTCCAACTTATATAATTGCATTTGCAGGCATTGCCATCTGGTTTATGCTGCAGCCGGAGAAAAACTGGGCAATCATTTCTTTGTTGGTTTTCGCTTTCATTGTTACAAGTTTATCGCCAACGGATATCATCCCCAGGGATGTGCGATACTTTATCCGGATCTATTCCCTGAAAGCATTGCCGTGTGCGATGATCTGGTTTGTAATCATCTATCAGATGCTGACGATTGATTTTAAAAACAATACGAAAATGAAAACGATCACTCAGCCTGCTTCCATTACGGAGTGATAAAGTTTCCAATGGGCTTGTGCGCATTTTTGCCAGCTGAAGTTTTTGGCATGTTCAATAATTTTATCTGCAGGGTTTGTTTCATGGTAATGGACCATCCCTTCTGAAAATACTTGCTGCATGTGTGCCTGCTCAAAGTTCTCAAAATAATAGGCATATGGTCCGCCGATTTCTGGTAGAGAAGTTTTATTCGATAAGAAAACAGGTTTCCCAAAATTCATGGCTTCAATTACAGGAATGCCAAATCCTTCGGCTAAGGATGGAAATGCAAAGGCAGCACAATTTTTATAATACCAGTATTTGTTTTCTTTACTTACCGGACCTGTGATATGAACACGATCCTGGACGCCAAGTTTTTGTGCTTCTGCTTGTATTTTAATTACATAATCGGCGTTTTCTTTTCCGGCTATCACTAGCTCCAGTTCGTTACCAACCAGTAAACACGGCAAAGTATGAAAGTTTTTTTTAGGAATAACGGTGCCCAGGGCAAATATAAACTGCTTTTTGGGACGGAAAACCGGAGAATCAAAATCAGGGTAAACTTCAAAATCGCAGCCATTGTAAATAACCGAGATAGGTTTGCTAACCTTCAGGTGCTTCAAAATATCTTGTTTGGTAAATTCAGAAATAGCAATGATATGGTCAGCTTTATCCAGCGTTTGCTGATGTTTTTTTAACTTTTTTAATCGTTTACTTTCAGATTCCTCTTCATAAAGAAAATTTAAATCGTGAACGGTGAGTATTCGCACAACTTTGCGGCCAGCTGGTGGTACGTACCATGAAGTTTGATGGGCGGAATGCCATAGATTAATTTCTTTACTGAAAGCGGGAAAAAACACCTTATGTAAACTTTTCTGATTGATAAAATTGAAGCCTTCATTAAAATAATGCTGATCTTTCTGTTGCAGATAAAGTGTTATTTCATCGGTTGACTGAGCTTCTGATTGGAGTGATAACCCCAATTTATGGCAATATTCAAAAAGCCCTGTATAAGGATATTTCATCCGCTCACAATCAAAAACAATCTTCATAATTTTATTTATCTGGAAACAATTTTATAGTTTTTATACTCGCCGATTCTAATTCCTGTATATTTTAAAATGCCATTTAAAACTCTAACTCTTAAGGAATGAGAGCTCTTTATTTTAGTAGGATCATAACTAAACTTCCAGTTTGCCGCTTCAATTCTACGCTGCATCACTTTGGGGTGTGTGCCTGTAAACAGCCTAAGGTTATCGGCATTGCCATAATCAAATTCTGCAGTAACCGGAACCTCTCTTTCAATGGCGTTTTTATCGTAAAAGAGGTTGAAATTCACACCCTTCCTAACCAATCCGGCTGGAGGCTTAACCCACCCGTAGTGAAAAACATAAGCATCAATTAATTTAACCTGTAGTTTTCTGTTACCGATCCTGAATCCCTGGGCATCCCTGTATGATGCGATCCCGGGTAAGTTTTTAAGAATGCGGACCTCTCTCCTGTACCAGCTCCTTGAATCAGCTACATAATCATAAGATCCATAAAAATGCTTATACTTTAAAAGTAAGGCCTCTACCTTTTTATTGTTAAGCTGCGTTTCCATCTCCTTTTTAATTAAAGCAAGATAATCTTCATGAATCGCTTCATCACCCTGAATGTAAATCATCCAATCGGTATCGGCAGAAATCTGCGCCAGGGCTTTATTCGTTTCCTCAGCAAACACGCGGCCGCCTTCGCGAATAGATTCATCCCAGATGGTATGAAAAATTCTTATTTTTGGATCAATACTTTTAACTAATGCTGCAGTTTCATCTGTAGAATTTCCTAAGGCAATTACAAATTCATCGCATAAAGGCAAAACAGATAAAATGGCCTCCTTAGCAGGATAATCATTTACTACTGCGTTTCTCAAAAAGGTAAATCCAGTAACTTTCATTTGTTTAGAAGTGGTTTGTCTGTTTCGAAGCTTTATCATTTTACCGGCATCTGGAAGAACTGCCTGATCATGAAGTTTCATTTAGACTTTGTAGTTTGGAAAGTTTGTAAATGATAATTTGTTATTTTGTACAAAGATAGTTTTATTGATGAATACGCATCTATCCATTTTAAATGAAGTAAGGCAAGGTAATTATCGTGTTTTAGCCAGGGCATTAACACTGGTTGAAAATGATATTGCTCCGGCAAGTGCCATTTTAAAAAGTTTAGATCATTTCAGGCCCACACCCGTAATTGGTATAACAGGACCTCCGGGAGCAGGTAAAAGTACCTTGGTTAATGCGCTAACGAATCGATTTACTATGGAAGGAAAGCGTGTAGCGATCCTGGCCATTGACCCCACATCTCCGTTTAATTTCGGGTCCTTACTAGGAGATAGAATCAGGATGGCAACACAGTTTAATAACCCAAATGTGTTCATTCGATCATTAGCAACCCGAGGAGCGCTTGGTGGTATATCTGCCAAAACAATAGAAATGGTCGATGTTCTAAAAGCATCAAACTTTGATATCATAATTGTGGAAACGGTAGGGGTAGGACAGTCAGAAGTAGAAATTACAGGTTTGGCCGATAAAACTTTAGTGGTTTTAGTACCCGAATCAGGAGATGAAGTACAAAATATTAAATCGGGTTTGATGGAGGTTGCGGATGCCTTTATTGTTAACAAAGCTGACAGAGAAGGGGCCGACACATTTGCCAATAATTTAAAAAAAATGGTGCATCAAGGTGCTGCAACCATTCCTGTTTTTAAAACTGTAGCCGATCAGGAAGACGGCATAGCCGATGTGTATCACTGGATATTAGAACCGGTAAGCCTATCTATTGAACGTAAAGCTTTCCTGTTTGCCGAAAAGGCCTGGAAAATTATCCAGCACCGTAAAATGATAGGCGTGGACAAAAAAAAGCTGCGAGAAGATATTCAGGCAGCTTTATTAGAAAATAATTTTAATGTTTATCGCTTTGCGGAAAAATTTTCTGATTGAGAAAAAATCCTATTTATCCATTCATAATACTTTCAATTTCATCAGCTTCTACCGGAATATCAGCCATTAAATCAGTATTTCCTGATGCCGTAATTAAGATATTATTTTCTAAACGTATTCCCAAACCTTCTTCCGGGATGTAAATGCCGGGTTCAACAGTTAAAATATTACCTTCTGCAAAAGGAGTATAGCGGCCTGCAAAGTCATGTACGTCTATGCCCAGGTGGTGAGATGTTCCATGCATGAAATATTTCTTGTAAGCCGGGTAAGAAGCGTTTTGTTTTTTAACTTCTTCAGTCGATAATAAACCCAGTTTAAGGAGTTGCTCTGTCATAATCTCGCCAACGTTTTCATGGTAAGTATTCCATACGGTGCCAGCAACAATTAATTTAGTAGCTTCTTTCATTACGTGCAACACGGCATTGTAAACTTCTTTCTGACGCGGACTGAAGCGGCCATTTACTGGAATAGAGCGACTCATGTCAGCATTATAATTAGCGTATTCAGCACCAAAATCAAACAAGATGACGTCGCCATCTTTACATTCCTGGTTATTATCATTGTAATGAAGAATATTGGCATTATACCCTGAAGCAATAATTGGCGTGTAAGCATGACCAGTTGCACCTTGCTTAATAAACTCATGGATAATTTCAGCTTCAATTTCATATTCTTTTACGCCGGGCCTGGTAAATTTTAAAACCCTTACAAAAGCATCCCGGGTAATTTGACAGGCTTTCTTTGTGAGATTGATCTCTACTTCGGATTTCACGGCTCTCAGCTCACGCATAATAGGAGCAGAGCGCTGGTAATGATGCAGGGGGTATTTCGATCGCATTTGCTCAATAAAACGAATGTCGCGGTAAGGAACTGCATGTGCATACCGGTCATTTTCATTTGTATTTAAATAAATGTTTTCTGCATAGTGTACAATACTGTGCAAAATATTATCAAAATCTTCCAGCCAGTAAATGTTTTCGATACCGGATGCGGCTTTAGCTTGCTCTTTCGTATATTTATAACCTTCCCAAACTTTAATGTAATCATTTGTCTGTCTTAAAAACAGGACTTCTCTGTATAAAGGATTAGGACAATCAGGGAATAAGAGCAATATTGTCTGCTCCTGATCAATACCTGATAAGTAAAACAGATCAGGATTTTGTTTAAAGATAAAGTTTTGATCTCCGCTTCTTGGGAATTCATCATTTGCGTTAAATATACATAATGAATTGTTTTTTAGCTTGTTAGAGAAGTTTTTTCTGTTATGAATAAAAAGTTTTTGATCGATTGAAGAATATTTCATTTTATAAGTATTTTTACTCTATTGAAGCCAAATGTAAGAAAATGATCAAATAGTGCGAATTTTGGAACGGAGTTTGTATAAAAGTTTGAAAATTTAATTTTTTGTTTAATTTTGCGATTACTAAAAAATTAATCAATTAATTGTTTAACCCTTAAAAAAGAAAAAAGATTATGAATTATTCTACTTTAAAGAAAAGTGTTGCGCTTTCTTTAGTGGCATTAACAGGAGTTGCTTCTCTTGCTGTCGCTCAGGATGCTCCTGCAACTACTTCTTCAACCAAGGTATTTGGTGGAAGAGGCCAGTACAGAACTTGGTCAATCGGTGTTAATGCTGGTGTTTTAGCTCCAGTTGTAGCTATCGGCGGTTCAAATGACTTCAACAAATGGGATGTTAACTTAGGTTACGGTTTAAACATCCGTAAACAATTAGGTCACTCATTCGCTTTAGAATTAGCTGGTGTTCGTGGTAAAGTTTCAGGATCTAACGATGCTGCTTTATCAGGTGCTGGTTCAAATGCTAGAGAATTTGAAACTCAATTACAATACGCTGTAGATTTACGTGGTGTTGTTAACTTAGGTTCAATTGATTTCTTACGTCGTGAGAACTCAGTAAGTTTCTTCTTAACTGGTGGTGCTGGTTATTTAGCTTACGCTCCTAAAGTAACTGCTGGAAACGGTACTGTAACTGACTGGAAAGGTAAAGCTACTGGCCCTGCTGGTGACAAACATGATGCTAAAGATTACGTAAAAGGTTTCTACATTCCAGTTGGTGCTGGTGTTAAATTCAAAGTATCTGAGCGTGTTAACTTTAACTTAGGTTACACTATGAACTTTGTTGATGCTGATAACTTTGATGGAGTTTATGCTAAAGGTACTACTAAAGATAAATTCTCTTACGGTTATGCTGGTTTAGAATTCTCTTTAGGTTCTTCTGCAAAACCAAGTTTAGAGTGGTCTAACCCATTAGCTACTATGTACGATGAGTTAAAAGATCCATCTTTACGTCAAGAAGTTGAAGCATTGAAAAACCGTGTATCTAACGTAGAAAAATCTGTTGAAGATTTGAAAAAAGATACTGACGGTGACGGTGTTGCTGATCAATTTGACAAATGCCCAGGTACTCCTGCAGGTACTGCTGTTGATGGTTCAGGTTGTCCTCTTCCAAAAGCAACTACTGCAGTTGCTGATAACAGTGGTGTTACAGGTTTCGAGAAAATCGCTTTTGATTTCAACTCATCAGTTTTAAAAACTGAATCTTATCCAACTTTAGATAAATTATCTTCAACTTTACGTGAAAACGGTGGTAAAGTAACTGTAAATGGTTATGCTTCTAGCGAAGGTACTGCTGCATATAACTTGAAGTTATCTAAAGACAGAGCTAACTCTGTTAAAACTTACTTAGTAAACTCTGGCGTTAACGCTAGTCAAGTTGCTACTAAAGGTTTAGGCGAAGCTAATCCAATTGCTTCTAACGATACTGAAGAAGGTCGTATCCAAAACCGTCGTGTTGAAACTTCTAGAAACTAGTATTTCAATATAAGAATCAGAAAAGTCCCGATGCAAATCGGGACTTTTTTTATGCGATTAATTTTCCGTACATAAGCTTTTTAGCTAAGTTTGCACCATGTATTTCTTCCGAAAAAAAGATCCAAACAGGCCCAGCAATATCAATTTAAAGATTATGCATATTATCAATGCACTGGCCATCCTTATTTTTCTGGCTGGAATCATCTACAAGCTTATTCAATGGCTTACTAAATCATAATATTATGAAAAAAATCATTACCACTACTAATGCACCAGCCCCAATCGGGCCTTACAGCCAGGCCGTACAAGCCGGAAACTTTTTGTTTGTATCAGGGCAGGTTGCCATCAATCCTGAAAATGGAGAATTAAATATAACCAGCATTGAAGAAGAAACTCATCAGGTAATGCGTAACATTAAGGCCGTATTATTAGAGGCTGGATTCTCTTTTGAGAATGTAGTAAAATCAACCATATTTTTAACTGACATGGGTACTTTTGCGCAGGTAAATGAAGTTTACGGACAATATTTCAGTGCTGACTTTCCCGCCAGAGAAACCGTTCAGGTTTCGGTACTGCCTAAAAATGTGAATGTCGAGATTTCAGTAATCGCTGTAACAGGATAATTTTGACAGGGAAGAGCAAATATTTTATAGCTGGTATAGTTCCATACATCATTTGGGGTACAATGTCCATTCCTTTGAGGAATATAAAAGGATTCCCTCCTCAAGAGATTTTATACTATAGAATATTTGTCTCTATTTTAATGGTTTGGCTCACTATTGCGTTTTTTAGAAGAGCAGCTTTGAGAAAAGATATTCTTCATTTAAAGACACTATCCACCCAGAAGAGAACCCGGCTTTTCTTGTTAACAATTTTATCGGCTTTTCTTATTACGGGTAATTGGTTCACTTATATTTATGCAGTAAATAGTGTAAGCTTAAAAGCTGCGGCATTTGCTTATCTCGTCTGCCCTTTGCTTACTGCATTGTGTGGCTTTATCATCCTTAAGGAACAATTAAGCAGGCCCAAAATTATTGCGCTCCTTTTAGCTTTTATCAGTATTATTTTCTTAGCATCTGGCTCGATGCACGAAGTACTTTGGGCCGTGCTCATTGCAGGCTTTTATGCTATTTATGTTATTGTTCTGAAAGTTATAAAAGATGTAGATAAGTTTAATTTTCTGGGCGTACAACTTATTATCTCAGGATTTATCATGTTACCGATGTACCTGCTCAATTCTAGTCCAATACCTGATACAACTTTTTTTTGGTCTCATATTTTTCTAATAGCCACAGTATTTACTATTATTCCATTATTTTTAAACTCCTATGCACTGCTCGGGATGCCATCATCGGCTCTTGGAATTTTAATTTATCTTAATCCTATAGTGGCTTTTACTGTTGCATTTTTTTATTTTGATGAAAAAATTGATGTTCATCAGTTATTTGCCTATCTTCTTTTATTGATCTCGATTTTTATTTTTAATCTCCAATTAATAAAAAGTCTTGTGAAAAAGAAAGCATAAAGTTTTGATTAAACCAATATTAGATACACCTATTGAATTTATAAAGGGCGTGGGGCCTAGTCGTGCTGATGTGCTAAAAAAAGATCTTGGTCTTTTTACATTTGGCGATCTCCTGGCACATTATCCTTTTCGTTACATCGATCGCACCAAATATTTCAAAGTCAATCAAATCAATCCCGACTCACAATATATTCAAATCATTGGGCGGGTGATCAGCAAAAAAGTTATTGGCGATAAAAGAGCGAAAAGGATTGTTGCTGCTTTTAAAGATGAAACCGGAATCATGGAACTGGTTTGGTTTCAAAGTTTAAAATGGGTAGATGATAATATTACCGTAGGTACTGCTTACGTAGCCTTTGGCAAGCCTACATGCTTTAACGGAACGTTTAGTATTTCCCATCCGGAGATGGAATTATATCAGAATAAACCAACCGGAAGAGGTAATCTCACCTTGCAGCCTGTATATAATTCAACTGAGAAGCTTAAAAAGTTTAGTTTAGATTCTAAAGGAATTCAAAGGTTGATTGCCGGATTGCTTGATCAGGTTATCCCACAGGTTACTGAAAATCTTCCATCCTACATCATTGATAAGTATAATCTTCCTGATAAGCGGCTGGCATTATTGAACATTCATTTCCCTAAAAATGAAAAGGATTTACATGCAGCGCAAAGGCGGTTAAAATTTGAAGAGCTTTTCTTTATTCAGCTGCAGTTGCTGCACAACAAGCATTTAAGACAGCTCAAATTTAAGGGCGCCACATTTGAAAAAGTAGGAGAAAAGGTCAATCGTTTTTATAAAGAATTTTTACCTTTTGAATTAACAAATGCTCAAAAACGGGTAGTAAAGGAAATCAGGATTGATACCCAGCGAGGCGTACAGATGAATAGGCTGGTTCAGGGCGACGTAGGGAGCGGAAAAACGGCAGTCGCTTTAATGAGTATGCTTTTGGCAAATGACAACGGCTATCAGGCTTGTATGATGGCGCCTACCGAAATTTTGGCTCGACAGCATTATGCATCTGTAGTTGAACTGGTTTCTGATGATTTAGTGAAGGTGGCTATTTTAACAGGTAATACAAAAAAGAAAGAGCGAACACTTTTACATGAACAACTTGAAAATGGCGATATTGACATTTTAATCGGTACGCATGCCCTGATTGAAGACAAAGTAAAGTTTAAAAATCTGGGTTTAGTAGTAATTGATGAGCAGCATCGCTTTGGGGTAGAGCAACGGGCAAAACTTTGGCGTAAAAATGTTATTCCGCCGCATATTTTGGTCATGACTGCTACACCTATTCCACGCACCCTGGCCATGACACTGTACGGCGATTTGGATGTTTCCATTATCGATGAATTACCTGCCGGAAGAAAACCGATTGAAACCCGGCATTTGTTTGAAGGCCAGCGCCTAAGAATGTTCGGCTTTATGAAGCAGGAAATTGCTAAAGGCAGACAGGTTTATATCGTTTATCCTTTAATTAAAGAAAGCGAGAAGCTTGATCTTTTGCACCTTGAAGCCGGTGTAGAGCAATTGAGTTATCAATTTCCCCGACCTGATTATCAAATCAGTATTGTGCATGGGCAAATGGCTAATGCCGATAAACAGTTTGAAATGCAACAATTTATCGACGGTAAAAGTCAGATTATGGTTGCAACAACAGTAATTGAAGTCGGCGTAAATGTACCGAACGCTTCAGTTATGGTTATTGAAAATGCAGAGCGATTTGGCCTTTCGCAATTGCACCAGTTAAGGGGCCGCGTTGGCCGTGGTGCTGAACAGTCTTTTTGCATTTTGATGAGCGGGAACAAACTAAGTAAGGAGGGAAGAGTAAGATTAGAAACCATGGTAAGAACAAACAATGGATTCGAGATTTCTGAAATTGATTTGCAGCTTCGGGGTCCAGGCGATATTACCGGAACACAGCAAAGCGGAGTACTGGATTTGAAACTGGCTGATTTAGCCAAAGATCAAATCATTTTATCAGAAGCCAGAAATACCGTGATTGAGCTGTTTTCTGAAGATCCCCAATTGGAAAAGCCAGAAAATTCCATCTTAAAAGCACACCTTCAAAAGTTAGAGCGGGGCATTTCTTTTGATAAAATAAGTTAATATCATCCTTCGGTAACGTTTCCATTAGGATTTTAATTCATTTGCGATTTTAAGTTTTCAACGCTTAGTTTTGTACAAATTTTTTCAAGTGTCAGATTCCAACCCCATCACCACCAAACAAGATCCCTTTGCAGCGCTTCGGTTTAGAGAGTTCAGGTCATTTTTGGGCATGCGTTTTTTCTTTACCCTGGCCTACCAGATGCAGGCGGTAGTAATTGGGTACCATATTTACGATTTAACACACGATGCATTAAAACTCGGTTTGGTAGGCTTATGCGAAGCCATTCCGGCCATCGGGATTGCATTATATGGAGGCTACATCGCTGATAAAAGTGAAAAACGCGGTTTGCTGATCAAAATATTTTCAGGCGTTTGGCTGGCTTCGGTTCTGATGCTGATCATTACCAGTAAATATTTGCATCTAAAAGAAGATGTTATCGTACTGATCATGTACGGCCTGGTTTTTTGCATCGGTTTAGCCAGAGGCTTTTTTGGGCCTGCAACATTTTCTTTAATGGCCAATATTATCCCGAAAGAACTCTATCCAAACTCGAGCACATGGAGCAGTAGCAGCTGGCAACTGGCTACCATTATTGGCCCGCTACTTGGGGGACTGATTAATTGGCTTTGGGGCATAACAGCAGCTTATAGTGTAATTGTAACCCTACTCTCCATATCATTAATCTGCATATTTACCCTAAAAAAACATCCAGCTAAATTTGCGCCCACACAAAATATCTTCCATAGTTTAAAAGAAGGAATTCAGTTTGTTTTCAAAACTAAAATGATGGTTTGGGCAATGAGTTTAGATTTGGCTTCAGTATTTTTTGGTGGTGCAGTTGCGCTATTGCCCATATTTGCCAAAGATGTTTTTCATCTGGGGTCTTTCGGCTTAGGCATGATGCGTGGTGCAGCTTCTTCCGGTGCAGTTATTACCATGTTACTGATGACAAAGTTTTCACCTATGGGCAAGCCCTGGCGTAACCTACTTATTGCTGTTACAGGTTTTGGTTTAAGCATCATCTGCTACGGACTGTCTAAAAACTTCTATTTAACACTGTTTTTCCTCTTCCTGGAAGGCTCTTTCGACAGTGTTAGTGTGATCATCCGCCAAACCATTATGCAACTGCTTACACCCGATGCAATGCGTGGACGAGTGTCGGCCGTAAATAGCATGTTTATTGGGTCATCAAATGAAATTGGAGAATTTGAATCAGGTTTAACGGCTAAATATATGCGGTTAGTGCCAGCAGTTGTTTTTGGTGGTAGTATGACGATTGCCATTGCAGGGTTAACCTGGCTAAAAACAAAATCGCTCACCAAATTAAGCTTGCAGGATATTAACGAGCAAACCGCAAGCACTTAATTATTATGAATTAGAAAAGCATCTGGCTGCAAAAATTCAAGTATCTTCCTGCCTTTCCCTACAACCTTTTTGTATTGGGCTGTAGGTTTATTAAAATTACTTCAGCAAAAAGTATTTTCGTACAGTCAGGTTTAAGTATGATGTATTGTGCTACTATTAAAAATTTAACTGCAAGAAATCATTAAACCAGTCGTTAACCTACGGTTTATAAGTCAGGCTAATGTTGCTGTTAAAACTTTCTGTTCTTTCCCCAAATCAGGTAAATTATTGATCCTAAAAATGGTGCCAGCAGAATGATAATAAACCACAATACCTTAACCGGAAATACCATTGACGTATTTCTGGAGATATGAAACAGGGCCGCTAATATTAATGCCAGCCACAGGATGGCGCCAATGATGATGACCATCCCGATTTGATTATTTTCTACCTGTGCTAATAACATAAATTAAGTATTTATTAAACTTCAACAATTCTCTCGCCAATTTGTTGTCGCCACATGGCCTGATATAAGCCATTCTGAGCAATTAATTCCTCATGTTTGCCCTGCTCAATAATGCGTCCTTTTTCAAGCACAAAAATCACATCCGCATGTTTAATGGTCGATAAGCGGTGAGCAATTAAAATGGTGATATGGTCGGTTAAATCCGAAACTGAACGGATTGTCTTCGTTATTTCTTCTTCGGTTATCGAATCAAGCGAAGAGGTAGCTTCATCAAATACTAAAATATCTGGCTGACGCAAAAGTGCTCTGGCAATTGATAGCCTTTGCTTTTCACCCCCCGATACTTTAACGCCGCCTTCACCAATTAATGAGTCTAAGCCTTTATCTGCCCTGGCTAATAAGGTCTGGCATGCCGCCTGGTTCAATACTTTGTAGCATTCCTCGTCTGTAGCGGATGGGTTTACAAATAATAAATTCTCTCTGATGGTACCCGAAAAAAGCTGGGTATCCTGTGTTACAAAGCCTATTTTTTCCCTCAAGGCATCCAGGTCAATTTTATTGCTTGCAATCCCGTTGTATAAAATCTCGCCATCTTTAGGTTGATAAAGGCCCACTAGTAACTTTACTAATGTGGTTTTTCCCGAACCCGATGGGCCAACAAAAGCAATGGTTTGTCCGCTTCGTGTTTTAAACGTAATCTCTTCAAGCGCATTTCTATTTGCTGTTTGATGTTTAAAGCCCACTTCGCTAAAAGCCAGGTCATTAATTTTCTGAATGTAGATAGGATTTTCCGGCTTTTTATCAACAGGTGTACTTAAGATTTTTTTAAAATTTCCAAGTGATACTTCTGCTTCACGCCAGGCTAAAATTACATTTCCTAATTCCTGCAACGGACCAAATAAAAAGAAAGAGTAAAACAGGAATGTTAAGTATTGACCAGCTGTGATGGAATTATCAAAAATAAGCAAGAGTAGGATCAGGATCATTGTACTACGTACCAGGTTGACTGTTGTACCTTGCACAAAACTCATGCTGCGAACATATTTTACCTTTTTTAGCTCCAGGCCTAAAATTTTATAAGTCGTTTTATTTAGGCGTTCAATTTCCTGATCAGCTAAACCCAGGCTCTTAACTAATTCAATATTTCTTAGCGATTCTGTTGTTGATCCTGCCAATGCTGTAGTTTCACCTACAATAGAGCGTTGAATGGTTTTAATTTTTCGGCTCAAAAACCAGCTCACGAAACTGATAATAGGTATGGCAGAGAAATATACTAAAGTAACTTTATAGCTTACTGAAACGGAGTATACGATAACAAATATCATCCCGATTAAGCTTACAAAAAGGATGCTGATAAAGGAAGTAATAAATTTTTCTGAGTCTAAACGTACCTTTTGTAAAATACCCAAGGTTTCTCCACTCCGCTGGTCTTCAAAAACCTGATAAGGTAATTTGAGTGAATGCTGCAAACCATCTGCATACATTTTAGCGCCTACTTTTTGTACAATAACGCTGGTAAAGTAATCCTGAAAGTTTTTTGCAATACGTGAAACCATGGCGGCACCAATGGCCAGGCCAATTAATCCCAATGATCCCCAAAGATATTGGCTATAGGTTAATCTGTCTTTTTGATTGATAAAACGATCCAATATTTTACCAGTAACATAGGGGTCAAGTAAAGAAAAGCCAATATTTATACCCGCAAGTAATAGTGCCAGAACCACAATCCACTTGTGGTTTTTCAGGTATTCTAATAGTAATTTCATGAGGGTTTTGTTGTTTTGCCTGCAAAAATAGATAAAGGCAATGGATATAAAATAAACAACCCCAAAAAGTTGCATACTTTTTGGGGCTGTTTGCTATTTATTCTTTTAGTATGACAAACTACACTGTCATTACATCTTTTTCTTTTGCTTCGGCATGTTTATCAACCTTAATAATATAAGCATCAGTTAATTTCTGAACTTCGCCTTCACCCGTTTTAATTTCATCGTCAGAAACGCCTTCACCTTTTAATTTTTGAATTTTGGTGTTGGCATCTTTACGAATGTTTCTTACAGTAATGCGGCCACGCTCTGCTTCCTCTTTTACTTTTTTAACTAAATCTTTTCTTCTCTCTTCAGTTAATGGTGGTACGACCAAGCGAATTACGATACCATCATTTTGCGGATTAATACCAATATTAGCTACCTGAATTGCTTTTTCAATCGCAGTTAAAAGCGATTTTTCCCATGGTTGGATCACAATAGTGCGGGCATCAGGCGTATTAATGCTAGCCACCTGAGATAGGGCTGTAGCTGCACCATAGTAATCAACAAAAATACCATCAAGCATTCCTGCTGATGCTTTACCAGCTCTGATTTTAGTTAGTTCAGCTTCACAATGATCGATCGCTTTATCCATCGAAGATTGCGCATCCATTAATTGCAGTTGTATGAGTTCGTTCATAATGTGTGTATTCTACAAAATATTTTTATTTAACTAAAGTGCCAATAGGTTCACCACTGGCAATTTTCATGAAATTTCCATGCTTATTCATATCAAACACAATAATCGGCACCTGGTTTTCTTCACAAAGCGTAAAAGCCGTCATATCCATTACATTTAATCCTTTAGCATAAACTTCTTTGAAGGTAATTTCGTCGTATTTAGTTGCCAGTGGATCTTTCTCCGGATCGGCAGTATAAATGCCATCAACACGGGTTCCTTTTAAAACAGCATCGGCTTTAATTTCTATAGCACGTAGGGCGGCAGCAGAGTCGGTTGTGAAATAAGGATTTCCGGTTCCTGCCCCAAAGATAACCACGCGGCCCTTTTCTAAATGGCGTACCGCTCTTCTACGGATGAAAGGCTCGCAAATCTGCTCCATTTTAATTGCTGTAAGCAAACGGGTCTTTATACCCACTTTTTCAAGGGCATCTTGCAATGCCATAGAATTGATTACCGTGGCCAGCATTCCCATATAATCGGCCTGAGCCCTATCCATCCCACTTTTTTCAGCACTTAAACCTCTGAAAATATTACCGCCGCCAATAACGATTGCAATTTCCAATCCTTTATCGTGTACTGCTTTAATATCTTCAGCGTATTGCTTAACGCGTTCATTATCAATACCGTACTGTTTTTCGCCCATTAGCGATTCTCCGCTAAGCTTTAATAGGATGCGTTTGTATTTCATGACTCCAAAAATATTAACATTTTTTTAATACCGAGCTATGGTTTTTAAGAATTGATGTAAATATTTAGATTGAAATTGTCTCGCCCTTAAATATTACCTTTTTTAGGTTTAAATTCTCATCCAGAACCAAGATATCAGCTGAGTTACCGGTTGCGATTTCTCCCTTTAGGTTTTCTAAGCCTATAAGTTTAGCCGGATATGCCGTGGCCATATTCAATGCCTCTGGTAATTCGATGTCGCAATATTCAACACAATTTTTTACGCCCTGCAGCATGGTTAAAGATGAGCCTGATAAAGTGCCATCAGGCATGACAAATTTATTACCTTGTTTTATATGTTGGTACGGTCCGTTTTTACATTCTGTAACCGCATCAGTGATTAAAAACAATCTATTTTTAAGCAGTTTCTTTGCAAATTTTACCACTTCGTAGTTTACATGTTGCCCATCTACGATAATGCTGGCAACCGCTTTGTGATGATTGAACACAGCTGTAGGTATTCCTGGTTCGCGGTGGTGAATCGGGCTCATGGCATTGAATAGATGCGTGGTAGTTTGGATACCTTTATCGTATGCGCTAGTGGCTTGCTCAAAAGTTGCGTCACTGTGTCCTAAAGATACCACCACTCCATTATCTAACAAATAATTAATTACATTATCGTCCTGCACTTCAGGCGCAATCGTCATCATTTTAATTACACCATCACCAAAGTCGAGCAATTCTTTTACTTCATCAAGCGTAGCTTTTCTAACAAATGCCGGAATGTGTGCACCTAATCTTTTTGGATTTAAAAATGGTCCTTCTAAATGTAAGCCCAGCAAATTTCTGGCTTGAGATTGATATGCTTTGGCAGCCTTGATGCAGTTATGAAATACTTCAGGAGTATTAGTAGCCATGCAGGCTAAAAAACCAGTGGTACCTTTTTTTAGCAAATCATCTTCCATAATGGTTAGTGATTCTACTGTCGGATCAGCTGAAAACAATCTTCCGCCTGCACCGTAAATTTGCAAATCAATAAATCCCGGAACAGCAATCAGATCATTTTTCTCTTTGTTTTCCGATTCGTTGATTTTAAAAATTTTTTGATCAGTTATAATAATGTCTTGATTTGATTTCAAATCTGCACCATCAAAACAAGCTATATTCTCAATTACTTCGGGCATAACAAACGTTTGAGTAAATTTAATCTTACACAAGCAAAGTTAATTATTGTAGCTATATATTTGAGTAACATGATAAAGCTTGTTTAAAATGGATGGTAATCAAACTAATAGAAGAAATTTTTTAAAAACGGGTTTAACTTTTGGTGCTGTAACTTTGGTTGCTCCGGCTAAAGCAATTTCAAACGTAGCTATAAGTGATGATGATTTTAAAATTTCGGTAGGACCCTATCTTCAAACAAATTTTAATAATTCTATTACTATTCTGTGGCTCACCAATAAAAATGCTGCAGGCTGGGTTGAGTTTGGCGAAGGATATAATAATCTTAATCAGAAAGCTTATGGGAAGACGGAATTAGGTTTGATGCAGGCAAATAGCAGATTAAATTCGGTAACTGTTAATAACCTGAAACCCGGCATCAAATACTATTATAAAATTATATCAAAAGAAATAAAAGATTTTCAGCCATACAAATTAACTTATGGTGAAACCGTTACCAGCAAGGTTGAGGAATTTGTAAATACAGATGTGAAAAAGGATGAAGTTTCGTTTTTAATGATGAACGACATCCATGACAGACCAGAGTCAATTCCGCTTTTGTTAAATCTGGTTGCAGATAAAAAACAAGATTTTGTATTTTTTAATGGTGATATATTTGATTATCAAACAGGTGAAAAACAAATTATTGAACACATGCTTCAACCATGTGTAGAGAGTTTTGCAAAACATATACCATTCATTTATGTGCGGGGGAATCATGAAACGAGAGGTAAATTTGCCAGGGAATTTCCACAATACTTTATGCATGTCGGGCATGCATCCTTCACCTTGGGACCTGTTCGATTTGTAATCTTAGATACGGGAGAAGATAAAGAAGATACTCACCCGGTTTATGCAGGAATAGTAGATTTTGATGGCTATAGAGTAATGCAGGCAGAATGGTTAAAACAGGAAATTGAATCGAAAGCCTTTAAAAAGGCTCCTTTCAGGGTAGTTTTAATGCATATTCCGCCTCGCTTTTCGGGTGATGCACACGGACCAAAACATTGTACAGAATTGTTTGAGCCGTTATTTAACCAAGGAAAAGTAGATTTAGTTCTAAGCGGACATACCCACAAATATAAGGTTCATCAGCCCGATAGAGATCTAAACCATTATCCCTTAATAATTGGTGGTGGCCCAAAAAATGGAACAAGAACCATTACCAGGATAAAGGCAAATAAGAATCAAATCGTTGTAAGTATGATAGATGATTCGGGAGCAGAGGTTGGCACTTATACTGCTCAAAAAAAATAGTAAAAAAAAGTCCCGATTTTCATCGGGACTTTTAAATATTGTTTTATCAATGCTTACGCACCTAACTGAACACGTTTGAAAGCAGTTACAGTTAAGCCTTTAGAAGTATTATCTAAAAATTTACGAACATCCATAGAGCCATCTTTAACAAACTCCTGGTTTAATAAAGTACTGTCTTTATAGAATTTGTTTAATTTACCAGCAGCGATTTTTTCAACCATTTCTTCTGGTTTGCCTTCCTGACGGATTACATCTTTAGCAATTTCGATTTCACGTTCGATAGTAGCAGGATCAACACCATCTTTATCAACTGCAACCGGGTTCATTGCAGCAATTTGCATTGCAACATCTTTACCAGCTTCAGTAATATCAGCACCATTAGCGCCCTGGAATACTACTAAAACGCCCATTTTGCCGTTAGAGTGAATATAAGAAACGATTTTCTCGCCTGTTACATTTGCGTATTCCTGGATAACGATTTTCTCGCCGATTTTACCTGTTAATTCAGTAATGGTTTCAGCAACTGTACGTCCGTCTTCCAATGTAATTGCAGCTAATTCTTCAGCAGTAGCAGGATTGTTGGCAACAGCTGCAGCTAAAACAGCCTGAGCCAAGTTACGGAAATCTTCAACTTTTGAAACTGGTTCAGTTTCACAAGCTAAAGCAACTAATTTACCATTTGTACCATCGGCTGAAACAGCGATAGATACTAAACCTTCAGAAGTAGCATTACCAGAACGAGCAGCAGATACTTTTTGACCTTTTTTGCGTAATAAATCAACCGCAGCTTCAAAATCGCCATTAGCTTCTACTAAAGCTTTTTTGCAATCCATCATGCCGGCGCCAGTTTGTTGACGTAATTTATTTACATCTGCGGCAGTAATTTGTACTGTAGACATTATCTTAAATTTTTTGAGTGTTTTATAAATGTTAAAAGTTACGGGTTATGGGTTACGGGGATTATCCCATAACTCACAACTCGTAACTCATAACTAAATTATTCTTCTGTTTTAGTTTCTTCTGATGAAGACGCTTCAACTTCTGCTTCAGCAGCTTTCTTACGTCTTGGCTCTTTTGCTTCAGGAGCATCAGCAGCAGCTTTAGCAGCTACAGCTTCTTTTTCAGCCTCATCATCTTTTTCGCGTTTACGCTCATCTAAACCTTCTTCAATCGCTTTGATAATTACATCAGTAATTAAAGAGATAGATTTTGTAGCATCATCATTCGCAGGGATTGGGAAATCGATGTTAGAAGGATCAGAGTTAGTATCAACCATCGCAAAAGTAGGGATGTTTAATTTTAACGCTTCAGTTACTGCGATGTGCTCTTTTTTAACATCAATTAAAAATAAAGCTGCAGGTAAACGGTTTAAATCAGCAATACCACCTAAAAGTGATTCTAATTTAATACGCTCACGTTGAATCATTAAACGCTCTTTTTTAGATAAGATCGCATAAGTACCGTCTTTAGTCATTTTATCGATGTTAGACATCTTTTTAATTGACTTACGTACTGTAGCGAAGTTAGTTAACATACCACCTAACCAACGCTCGGTTACGAAAGGCATGTTTACTTTTTTAGCTTGCTCAGCTACGATTCCTTTTGCTTGTTTTTTTGTTGATACAAATAAAACTTTACGTCCTGATTTCACGATTTGTTTAATCGCAGCCGCAGCTTCTTCAGTTTTAGTTAAAGTTTTATTTAAATCTATAATGTGAATTCCATTACGCTCCATGAAAATGTAAGGAGCCATTTTTGGATTCCATTTACGGGTAAGGTGACCAAAGTGTACACCTGCATCCAATAAGTCTTGATAAGTTGTTCTTGCCATTGTCTTTGCCTCCTGTGATTAACGTTTACTGAATTGGAATTTCTTACGGGCTTTAGCACGTCCTGGTTTTTTACGCTCAACCATACGCATATCACGCGTCATTAGGCCTTTAGCACGTAATGCAGGTTTTTTCTCCGCATCTAGTTCAACAATCGCTTTAGCAATAGCTAAACGAACAGCTTCTGCTTGTCCTTTTACTCCACCGCCTTGTACGTTTACAGTGATATCATAACGGCCAGTAAGTTCAGAAACTTCTAAACTCTGGTTTACGATATATTGCAAAGGTAAAGTTGGGAAATAAACTTTGTGATCTTTACCGTTAACGGTAATTGCTCCTGCACCATCTTTTAAGTAGATGCGTGCAACAGCTGTTTTTCTTCTTCCTGAAGTGTTAGTAACTGACATTTCTTAAAGTTTAATGGTTTTTGGAGATTGAGCTGCATGAGGGTGAGTTTCACCTGCATACACAAAAAGATTGGTGTAAAGTTTTTTACCCAATTTAGTTTTCGGTAACATACCACGTACCGCTTTCTCGATTACACGTTGAGGGTGTTTCGCCATTAACTCCTTAGGAGAAATAAAACGCTGACCACCTGGATAACCAGTATAAGAAACATATTGCTTTTCGCTGAATTTGTTTCCTGTCAATTTAACCTTGTCTGCATTGATAACAATAACATTATCTCCGCAGTCTACGTGTGGGGTGTACTCAGGCTTGTTTTTACCACGGATGATCATAGCGATCTTCGATGACAAGCGCCCCAAAATCTCGCCTTGTGCATCAACAACAATCCACTGTTTGTTAACAGTTTTCGCATTGGCAGAGACAGTTTTGTAACTTAACGTATTCACTTGCTTGTATTTAATTTATTAAACAATTATTTATTCCCAATAAATTTGGGACTGCAAAGATAGATAGAAAAGTTTTATTATCAAATAGTTGATAGAAAAAAAGTTGATAGTTATGAGTGAAAGGTTGAAAGTCTGCGTGTAGCTGGCGGAAAAGATAAGGAAGTCGTTTGCTGAATTTATTTTACAAGTAATTCTATTGGTGTATAGGTTTTGTAGCTACTTTCGGGGTCAACATCTTATTTTGATGATATTTTGGATAGGGATATGTAAAGCAAAATCAGTAATATTTAGGTTGGCTCGTGTCGGGCTTTCTGCTTTATCTTTTAAAAAAATCTATTATGTTGAGGTACGGAGCATCTGTTTATCGGTTGCAGATCCATCGTGCCTGAGCTTGACAGTTTGAACGATGTTGCTGCAATTTTAAAAGGATACGACTATATTATGCCTACGGATTTCATAAATTTATTAGCGGATACATTTTCGAGGATAATAGATAGCGCTTGTTTGCTTTCCTATTATGACCGGATTTTTAATCGAAACATAAAATTTCAGTTTGCAAAGTGCAAACCATTATTACATATGAATGGTTTGATATAGAAATTTACATTTTGTAAAATTTGTATCTTTGTACATAATTACATGGGAAAACAAAAATTTTATGATACTGCTATCAAGCAGGAACGAGCCATTTTGGTTGGAGTTGTAACTCCGGGGGAGAAAGAAGAGCAAACGAAAGAATATTTAGATGAATTGGCTTTTCTTGTTGATACAGCAGGGGGGAAAGTAGAAAAAGTATTTACTCAAAAAATGCTTAAGCCAGAGCGTGCTACATTTGTTGGTACAGGAAAGCTTGAGGAAATAAAGGCATACGTAAAATCAGAAGAGATTGATACCGTAGTTTTTGATGATGAACTATCGCCATCGCAACTTCGGAATATTGATCGGGAATTAGGTGTAAAGGTTTTAGATCGAAGTAACCTCATTTTAGATATTTTCGCAAACCGGGCACAAACTGCACAGGCTAAAACGCAGGTAGAGTTGGCGCAACTACAATATGTATTACCACGATTGACGGGTATGTGGACTCACCTGGAGCGACAAAAGGGTGGTATTGGTATGCGTGGGCCGGGTGAAACGCAGATTGAAAGTGATAGAAGGATTATCTTAACTAAAATTTCTTTGCTAAAAGAGCGGCTAAAAAATATTGATAAGCAGAATGAAACACAGCGTAAAAACCGCGGTCAGTTAATCAGAGTAGCATTAGTGGGCTATACCAATGTTGGCAAATCAACCATTATGAATATGCTTTCCAAATCTGAAGTATTTGCAGAGAATAAGCTTTTTGCAACATTAGATACCACAGTTAGAAAAGTTGTAATTGAAAACTTGCCTTTTTTACTATCAGATACCGTTGGTTTTATTCGCAAGCTTCCTCACCATCTGGTTGAATGTTTTAAATCTACTTTAGATGAGGTTCGCGAAGCAGATTTACTGATTCATGTGGTGGATGTGTCGCATCCGAATTTTGAAGATCAGATTAATACGGTAAATGAAACCTTAAAAGATATTGGCGCAATTGATAAGGATATGGTTTTAGTGTTTAATAAAATCGATGCTTATGTTTCGCCGGAAACTGATGATGAAGATGACGACGGTAAGTTAAGTTTGGATGAATTTAAAAATAGCTGGATGAGCCATGGCAAAATACCGGTATTGTTTATTTCAGCTACAGAAAAGGAAAATATAGAAGAGTTTAAAACTTTGTTATACGATAAGGTAAAAGCTGCACATACAGCAAGATATCCGTATGATAATTTACTTTATTAATAATAGAAGACATGGAAAGTAAACGTCAGCAAAAATTTGCAGGAGTACTACAAGAGGAGTTAGCACAGGTTTTTCAACGGGAAGGATCTTCGTTTTTGCCAAACACTTTAGTTACCATTACCAGAGTTAGAGTATCGCCCGATTTGGCAGTAGCAAAAGTATACTTGAGTTTTTTTAATACCAATAATACTACCTTATCAATTAATACGGTGAATGCACACGCTGGCGAAATCAGGTATAAACTTGGTGCAAGGATCCGCCATCAGGTAAGGGTTGTGCCAGAACTGACTTTCTTTGTGGATGATACCAATGAGTATGTAGAACGAATGGATCATCTGTTTGATAAAATTGCAAAAGAACCTAGGCAGCCAGATGAGGATACCGAAGTTTAAAGCAAAATAGATTAAATTTTTTGACCCGTTGAGTAAGCTTACTAGCGGGTCTTTTTTATACCTATCACTTCTTATATGAAAACTTTCGAGCAAATCATCCATTCAAATGCGGCACAAATTCAAAAAGTTGTCGATTTTCGAACGGGTACCGACCATCTTTTTCCGTTTGATTTCACTCAAAATAATACCGCGTTAACTGATGAAATATTATTAGATACCGGTAAGTTTTCAAACTGGATAGAAGGGAAGTTAAAAGAGAATGGTGCCCGCTATGGCATTGGTGGTTACAATGAGCATAGAACCATTTATTCAAGGAGTAACCATTTTGATAGTAATGAAGAACCTCGCCGGTTACATTTAGGTGTAGATATCTGGGCGGAAGAAGGAACGCCCGTTTATAATTTTTACGATGGCACTGTTCATAGTTTTGCTAATAACGACCAATTTGGTGACTATGGTGCAACTATTATTTTATCATACGAATTAGATGGCTTTAAGTTTAATGCATTATTTGGTCATTTAAGTTTATCTTCAATAGAGAATTTACAAGAAGGACAATCAATTCCGGCAGGAACGAAATTTGCAGAATTTGGATCGCCATCCGAAAACGGACTATGGCCACCACATTTACATTTTCAGATTATCCAAAACATGTATGGATTGAAAGGAGATTATCCCGGTGTTTGTAAATACAGTGAACGTGAAAAGTATTTGAATAATTGTCCTGATCCGGATGTGATACTACAATCAACCTTTGGCTCGTTATCAATACGTAGCTAACATCATAAATAAATGTACCGATGAAAAAATTATTTACTTTTATCCTTCTTCTTATGGGCTCTGCTGCTATGGCACAGCTACAGTTTAAAACCGGGACTACAGGTTTTGCTACATTTTTAAAGGAAAAAACTATTTATCCGTCTTACTCAAAAAATCACTGCATTCAAGGTACTGTTAATGTAAGTTTCAAGCTGGATCAAAAAGGGCAGGTATATTCATCGAAAGTAACGAAAAGTATTTTAACCGAATTGGACGAAGAAGCACTAAGGTTAGTTCGGTTAAGTAGCGGTAAATGGAAAGTGCCAGCGGGTTATGACACTACCATTGCTGTTATTGTGCCGGTTAATTTTAAACTCGCAGGCTATAATTGTGAAAGAACATCGGCTAAAGAAATTCAAGATGCCATTCGGAATTATCAGGCTGAAGAGGGTTTAACTAATTCGGTTATTAATTTTTATAAAAATATTGATGAGGCAAAACCAGGACAAGAAGTTCAAATCATTGCTATTAAAAAGCAATTGGGTATTGATGAGGAATATTTGCAATCGAGAATTGAATTGGGTTTACAAAAGATAAAACAGAACGATCATGTGGGCGCTTGTGAAGATTTTTTGTTTGTTAAAAATATGGGCAGTAGCTTAGCCGATCAGTATCTAGCCAAATACTGTAAATAAATGAAAAATACAGTTAGGTTTTTTGCATTGCTCGATGTGATTAGCATCCTTCTCCTTTTTAAACAGTTTACAGGTATCATTACCCATTTGAGTGATATCCCAGATCAGGTACTTTCGCAAGCAAGAGTCATCTTCACCATACCTTTATTTCTATCGCTTTTCGTTACAGCAATTGGGTTATTCTTTTTCAAGAAAATCGGTTTCATTACATATTATATCCAATTTCCGTTTAGATTAATTGTGTGGATTTTTTCCTTCGGCTTTATCACTTTTTTACCAGAAATACTTACTCTTGGAGATAAGTGGTTTGACATTCTTTTTAAAATCTGTTTTATAGGAGAATTTTTTAGGTTATACTTTACCGTTCAATTTCATAGAAAGAAGTTGCATTAAACAATTACCGTAATTGCAGCTGGTATAATCTGCGCTTTTACTTGGTTAACTTTCCCTATGTATTCACCATCTACCTGGAAGTGTGTTTTATGTTTTGATTCTATTTTTACTTCAGCAGTTTGAAAAACTTCTATCTTTTTAGGGTTAAACGGAATTTTGGTGAACCATATTTTTAAAATCTCCAGGTAAGAATAATCTTTCACTACAATAATTTCAAATAGCTCATCATCCAGTTTACCATCAGGATTTATTTTTAAGCCTGAGCCATACATTGTTGCGTTGGCAATAGCCACCATGGCCGCTTTTGATCGAATGGTTTTGCCTTTAATATTCAGCTCTACATCCATTCTTTTATGGTTCCACAATGCATGCCAGGTTGCTTTTGCATATCCCCACATGCCACGCTCGGGTAGGGTATCAAATTTTTTAACCAGGTACGCATTGAAGCCTAAATCCGACAGATGAATACAAATCTCATCATTTAGTTTAACTACATGAATCTTCTTTGGATTTCCTGTTTGCACCAGCTCCAAAGCTTCTTCAATTTTGGTAGAGATTCCAAGCTCTTTAGCCATTCCGTTGGCAGATCCTGCTGGTATAATCCCGATAGGTATTTCGGTGTTTAGTAAACACTCGGCCACAAGCTTTAAGGTGCCATCTCCACCAACAGCAACTACACGGTTGGCTTTTGAATTCTGGATTTTACTTTTTATTTTTTCGATGGCGCAATCTTTTGGCAATTCAAATAAATCTATTTGATGTTCCTTATCCTCAAAAAAACTTGAAATCTGGTCTTTAAAGTTTGTTTCTTGGCTACCAGAGCCCGGATTGATAATGAATAATATTTTCATAGCTTAACCACAAATAGATTATAACACAAACAACTTTTAATTAGGTCTGTTTTAATTACAATGAATAAATCTGCAAGCGTAAAAATCTATCACGGTTACGGCCACAAGCATAATTTGGTGGTGTATGGTCATGTTTTTAAGAGAAGGGCCGAAACGAAGCAGGTTTACAGCAATAATATTTTTGTAAACATCATTCATCTACTTAGGCTTTTTATATTAAAACCTTATCCTTCGATTGCTGTTCGATTGCAGTTTTTTGATCAAACGGTTTACAATAAGACGGAAAGAGACGGCTTTTTTAAGTTTGAATGGGAAGCTATACAGGATGTTTCTGCTGGCTGGCATTATGTTAAAGTAGAGGCATTAAACGATCACGGTGAAGTAATCGGCGCAAGCGAGGGGAAAATTTATGTTCCGCACATTACCCAATATGCTTTTATTTCTGATATTGATGATACCGTGATGGTTTCACACTCTGCTACTATAGGAAGGCGGCTGAGGGAGTTGTTTATTAAAAATCCCCATACCCGAAAAACTTTTCCCGATGCAGCAAGCCACTATCAGCAACTGGCACTTTCGCATACAGATACAAATCAGCCTAATCCATTTTTTTATGTAAGCAGCAGCGAGTGGAATTTATACGATTACTTGGTAGAAACCTTTCATTTTAATCAACTGCCCGAAGGCACCTTTCTGCTCAATACCATTAAGCAATGGAAGGATTTGATAAAAACAGGTAAAACGGGGCATGAGGGGAAGCTCCTCCGCGTAATGCGGATTTTAGATGCCTTTCCAAATCAAAAGTTTGTTTTTTTTGGTGATAATTCTCAACAAGATCCTATCATTTATGCCAAGATTGTAGAAAAATATCCGGCCAATATAGCAGCAGTTTACATACGAAATATTGTTCTTGCAAATGAGAAAGAAACAAGAGCCTTGCTTCAAAAAATCGAAGATAAAAATGTAAGCGCTTTTTTATTTAATTCAAGCGCAGATGCCATTAATCACTCTAAAAAAATCGGGTTGATTCAGTAACTTTTGTCTCGTTTAAGAAATTGATTTTCCAAAAGGCGTAAAAGCCAGGTTCATCAGCTTAAAGTGCTGCCGGCCAAAGGGAATTCCTATAATGGTGATGCAAAATAAAATTCCAAAAAATAAATGGGTTAATGCAATCCAGAAACCACCGCATAATAACCAAATTAAATTCATTACTGTTGATAGGCAACCTGTATTGGATGAGGTATCAGCTATTTTAACACCAAATGGTGCTAATCCAACTATGGCAAATTTAAAGCATTGAATGCCAAATGGAATTCCAACAATGGTTAAACACAAAATTAATCCTCCGATAAGATACTCGAAGAAAATAAAAATGCCACCAAAAACGATCCAGATAATATTCCCTAAAAAATTCATTTTGCTTTTTAATTTAGGATTAATTGTTGCCGAAAATGTTACATAGTGATTTAAAAATATCTAATTATCTCAAAAGATAAAATAGTATTTTTAACCTACACACAAAAGAAACAGGTTATGAAAAAATTATTACTGACAGCAGTATTGGCTGGATGTTTGGCCATGGGCAATGCCCACGCACAAACAGTTAATGGCGAAAGGCTCACTAACATCAAATCAGATTATATTCAGGTCAAGGCAATTAAAAGAACTTTCTCAGATAAAGTTTGGATTTCTTTAGAATATGGGCAAAATATTCCTTATCTGGAAGATAGCTATATTAAAGATGATGATGGAAAAAAAATGGAATTTGATTCTGCATTAAGTTTTGTTAACAAAGCAAAAGCTTACGGTTATGAACTTTTTCAGGTTTTTTCACAACAAAATGGAAGCGATAGCAGCCTAGCTGTTTATGTTCTAAAAAGAAAATAAGTTTATAACCTCGAAGGTTTTTAAAACCTTCGAGGTTATAAACTTAAATAAAATCAAGTGTATTAAATTTCTTGTTTAAAATATCAGCGTTATTAACATCAAGCCATTTATCCAAAATAGTACCATACACCTGCCTAAAATCAAGTTGGTATTTCAAATCGCCGGTATCTAAATCACTTAGATTAGGTGCTGCATTAAAAATGCCTTGCTTTTTTAACCTTCCTCCAAACACAAACATATTGTTCGCTGTTCCATGGTCAGTTCCATTACTGGCATTTTGCTCCACTCTTCGTCCAAATTCTGAAAACGTAACAACCAGCGTATCTTCGAGCTTGTTATTTGTTCTTAAATCTTTTAAAAATGCAGCCATCCCTTCACTGTACTGTTTCAAGAGGTTTCCTTGTTGATTAATCTGATTCACATGGGTATCAAATCCACTTAGAGAAACATAATAAACCCTGGTTTTTAATCCAGAGGAAATAAATTTAGAAACCGTTTTTAATTGATTGGCAAATCCGCTTTGCGGATAAGTAGATTTAGACTGATACACTTTTGAAGTGTTTTGAATGTAACTGGCCGAAGATTGGGTTTCAATCATAGTTTTATATAAATAACCCAAATTATCTTCATCCAAATGTTCCTTGTCATTTTGCAACATCGCTTTAAAAAATGGATCGTTCGTATTGCGGTAAAGTGCCGCCGGATCTTTTAATGCAATACCTTTTTTGCTTTGCCCTTTCATGGCTAAAGAAAGTGAGTCATCAACCTCAATTGCTGTGTAAGGGAACTTGCATGTCTGGCAATTGCTATCTAAATACCGGCCAATCCATCCGGTTGATAAGAATTGATTGCTGTCGCTTCCGGTTTGCCAGATATCCATTGATCGGAAATGAGATCGATCAGGATTGGGATAGCCGACATCATTAATGACTGTCATCCAGCCTTGATCGTAAATTTCCTGCAACGCGGCCATGTTAGGGTTTAGTCCCTGCATATCCGTTAGTTTAATCACCTCTTCTGGTTTAATGGCAATGCTTTTTCGTTTTTGATAGTAAATGTCATTGCCAAAGGGGACCACAGTATTTAGGCCATCGTTACCTCCAGAAAGCTGCACGACCACCAGGTTTTTATACAGGCTCAATTCATCTAATGCCATGGCCTCAAGTGGTTTCATAAAGGCCGGAACGAATAGCGATCCGGCGGCCACAAAGCCTGTATTTCTTAAAAAATTTCTTCTGTTCATTTCACAATTCTTTAATGTATAATACTTAGCAAAGCTGATATTCTGGCATGCTGGTAATTTCAACGGCAGTACTTCTTAGCCCTTTATTATCACTTACCATTCTGGTAATTTTTTCATTCACTTTTGGCTGTAACAAAAAAGAGGTCAACTCCAGCGGTGTTAGCCTTTTTGGTAGTGTAGCAAGGAATTTAGACCAGTCTGCCTGTGCATTTACGTATGATTTGGCCTTGCTTTTATTATTCACATTCGCTGTGTTGCTTCTATTCAGTGCAATCACAGCTTCATCTTCAGGGTCAGCCTTTCCACTAAAGTCTATTTCTCCATCATTAAGAACGAGTGATGGAATTCGCATTCTAAGCATCAGCGAAGAACTATCAATCCAGTTTTGTCCGCCAGGCCAGCCGGCTACATTAGGCGGATTAAACAAATATTGGCCTAGGCTACTTTGTAATTGTATGAGTATTGCGGGTTTGTTGTAGGTAACATAAAACTCACGACTTAAACCTACCAGAAATTCAACGGGTGATTTAATTTTGTTCCCCATATTTTCTGGGTCATAAAACCAATCAGAAGTGAACATTTTCCTCATTAGAGCGGCGATGTCGTATTTAGAATGATAGAAATGCTCAGCTAATTCTTTTATATGTGTTTCATCTGGATTATCATTTACAAAGAATTTATAAATTTTCCTGCTGATGAATGCTGCGGTTTCTGGCTTTTCTAAAATAATATCAATGATATTTTCTCCTTCAAAATTCCCAATTTTCCCAAAGAAGGTTTTTGTTCCATCATCGTGTTGATTTTTCCGGAATAGAAAAGTACCGTCTTTATCATAAGTCCAGCCTGTAAATGCTCTGGCCGACTCTTTAATGTCGGCTTCTGAATAATTCCCTCTTCCAAGCGTAAAAAGTTCCATCAATTCACGTGCGAAATTTTCGTTGGGTTTGCCCTTTTTGTTTTGCTGATTATTGAGGTATTGCAACATAGCAGGCGATTTGGAGACTTCTACCAAAAGCGTCCTAAAACTTCCTAAACCATGCTGTCTTTGGATGTTGTTGAGTTGTTGCGCATACATTGGGTTGTTGCTCCGGCAGGCAAAATGTCCATGCCAGAAAAGCGTAATTTTCTCCCGCAACGGATATTCGGTATTAATCATCTGGCTAATCCAGGCAATATTCAGGTCTTTACTTACCTCATTTTGCATACGTACAATTTCCTGACGCATTTTTTTCTCTTCGTCATTCAAATCCTTTTTAGCATAAAGCCCGGCCTGAACAAGCATTTGCCTTTTAGATTCTGTAGAATCGACAAGCGTAATGGCATTAGCTTTCTGAGGTTCTTTAAATAACCCTTCTACAACCTTATGGAGATTTTTTTTGCTGAGCTTATTCAAATCGGTATAAGAAATGCCGAAGCCAGCTCTATTGTAAAGATGTTTTACCTGGAAGAAATTATCTTTAGCTATCATAATTGGATGATTTAACAATAAGACTTAATTTAAACGCTGAGGTTTAATGTTTGTTTTCTTTGTTAATTTTGAAGATGCTTTTTCAACTGCTTGATGATGATACACAATTCCCTGATCCAAGGCTTGCCGAGGAGGATGGATTACTCGCGATTGGTGGAGATTTAAGTTTGGACAGATTGCTGAATGCCTATTCAAATGGTATTTTTCCCTGGTTCAGTGAGGGCGATCCGATTTTATGGTATTCACCTCTGGAGCGATGTGTAATTTATCCTGAACGCATTGTGGTAAGTAAAAGCATGAAAAAAGTTTTATCAAATTCAAGCTTTACCATTACCATTAACCAGGCATTTACGCAGGTAATTCAAAACTGTGCGAAAGCCCCAAGGAAAGATCAGGATGGAACATGGATTACTGATGATATGCAGCAAGCTTATCTCAACTTACACCAAAACGGGTACGCACACAGCATTGAAGTTTGGCAAATGAACGAATTAGTTGGTGGTCTTTACGGTTTAAAAGTCGATCGTGTTTTTTGTGGAGAAAGTATGTTCAGCCATGTAAGCAATGCATCAAAAGCGGCACTGATTTACTTAAGTACGCTCAATATTGATTTAATCGATTGCCAGTTACCCAATGATCATTTGATGAGTATGGGAGCCGAAATGATCAGCAATGAAGAATATTTAAAAATTTTACAGGGTGAACAATAAAAAAACCTGCAATTTAAAATCGCAGGTTTATGTTTTATAATTCTCTAACCCAAATGTTTCTAAAACTAATCGGCGGACTTGGATCTCCGTGATCTTGTAATTTAATGGATGCCGCACCATGTTTTTTATATTCAGGAGCACCAATCCAGCGGGTTTCACCTTTAACTACATAATTATTTTGTAGTAACACCCCGTTTAAAAACACCGTAACTGAGGCTGGCTTTTCCACTGATCCATCAGTATTAAAACGAGGCGCATTCCAGATAATATCATAAAATTGCCATTCTCCAGGTTTTTTATTGGCGTTAGCTAAGGGAATACTTTGCTTATAAACACTCCCTGTTTGTCCATTTACGTAGGTTTTGTTATTGTAATTATCCATAATCTGAATTTCATAACCATTATCACCAGATCCGGTCGAAGCTAAAAATACACCACTGTTTCCACGGGCCTGGCTGGTTCCCGAAATATTGGTTGGGATTCTCCATTCCAAATGTAATTGGTAATCTGTAAACTTCTTATTGGTTTCAATATTTCCAGTACCTTTCTTAACGGTAAAAAAGCCGTCATCAAGTGTCCAACCTGCTGGTTTAGATGGATCATTTACGGAATGCCATTCGTCTAGATTGCGCCCGTTAAACAGAACAATTGCATCTGAGGGTGCATCTTGAGGTAATTTTCCTGGGGTTACAATTTTCGGAACCGGTTCCCAAATTTCAGTTTTTGCTGCTTCCTTAGCAGGATCATTTTTCTTCTCCTGTGCCATGGCTGACATTCCTAGCAATGTTGGAATAAAAAATAGTGCGTACTTGCTCATAATTATCTTGTTAACATGTTAAAGTTAACTTTTTCTATAGAAACGAAGATTTCGTATTCAATTTATTACGACAGTTCTTCGGTGATGATTGTTTCCTTAATCAGGATTTCATCTGATTCCAATGCTTCCTGCTGAGCCAGATCACGCATAGGGCAATAACCTGTTATACCTCGGTATAGTAATCCTGCACCGACAGCGGCACCCGTTGCACCAATAACAGGATGTGAGAATATGCCAGTGAGGCCTTTAAATAATAAATAACTTCCTACAATGCCAGAAAGAATGCGTTCTGAACGGGAAGTGTTTTGAAATAATTCAGGATATTTCCAAGCCTCTTTTACATTATTTAGGGCAGCATTTAAATTTTCATTTGTCATGATCGTAGTTTTTTGTTCTACTGTATAACAAATTGATTTTGATACGGTTTTAATAAACCTTACTTCAATAAATCCCGGATATCATCTTTGCTGAGTGATTTGAAAAAGCTTTCTTCTGTGGTAATTAATGAGTTTGCTAAAGATTTTTTGCGGTTTTGCAGTGCGAGTATTTTTTCTTCAACGGTATCTTTTGCTATAAATTTATAGATAAAAACTTTTTTATCCTGACCAATACGGTGGGTTCTATCAATTGCTTGCTGCTCTACGGCCGGGTTCCACCATGGATCGAGAATAAAAACATAATCTGCCTGTGTTAAGTTTAAGCCCACTCCACCAGCTTTTATGGATATTAAGAATACCTTCAAATCCGTATTTTGTTGAAACGCTGAAACAATTTCTCCCCGGTTTCTTGTCGCTCCGTCTAAATAGGCAAAGGGAATATTTTCTGTTTCAAAGTGTTTTCTAAAAATATCTAAATGCTTTACAAACTGCGAGAATACAAGGACTTTATGTCCTCCTTTTAAAACATTATCTAAAGTGTGAACTACGTTTTCGAATTTGCCCGAGTCAGAGCTATAATCCGTATCAATCATTACTGGGTGATTAGCCAATTGACGCAATGCCGTTAAACCTTGCAGCAGTTGCACCTGCTTTTGAGCAAATGTACCATCATCCATGCTTTGCAAAAGATCGTTGCGGTAAGCAGACTTTGTTTTCTCGTAATACGCCGCCTGATCTTCACTCATGTCACAATAAATTACCTGTTCCGTTTTAGGTGGTAATTCTGCTGCAACCTGTTCTTTTGTTCTTCTTAATACGAATGGCTTTATAATGGATTGCAATTTGCGGGCTTTCTCTTCGTCTTTTTTCTTTTCGATAGCCTGTACATATTCCTCATAGAAAAAAGCCTGGGTACCCAATAAACCAGGGTTAAGAAATGTAAGCTGCGACCATAAATCGCCTACAGAATTTTCAACGGGTGTTCCACTTAAAATTAACCGATGCTTAGATTTTAAGCTCCTTACTGATTTAAATGATTTAGAGGCCGGATTTTTGATGTTCTGGCTTTCATCCAAAATTACGTAATTGAAATAGAAATTTTTGAGTTCTTCAATATCAACCCGTGTTACGCCGTAAGTTGTAATTACAATATCAAAATTGGCAAAATTAGCAACATCCTTATTCCGGTTACTACCTGTATGAGCGTAAATTTTGAGTTTTGGCGTAAATTTCTTTGCCTCAGTAAGCCAGTTGTATATTAAAGAAGTTGGCATAATGATCAAAGAACTTGTATGTAAGCCTGAGTTTTCATCATCTTCCTTTACTTTTTGTAACATGGCTAAAGTTTGAATGGTTTTACCCAAACCCATATCATCGGCCAGGCAGCCACCAAAGTTATATTCCCGTAAAAAGCTGAACCAATTGTAACCTGCTTTTTGATAATCGCGTAAGCTCCCTTTAAAATGAACAGGCATTTGCGTATCGGCAATATCTTCGAAATTAGAAAGACGTTGCAGTTTGCGTTCGAGCGTTACGTTTGCTAAACTATCTTCAGCCAAATCGTTAATTAAGCCGATGTGGTGCTTTTTGAGTTTTAATGTTGAAGTAGTATCGGCCAAACTGAATAAGCTGCCATATTGTGTAAACCATTTCTCTGGAATAATGGCCACCTCGCCATCGGGCAATAAAAACTCCCGGCGTTTATGTAAAATGTGTTGTTTTAAAGATAAAAATGGAATTTGATATTTTCCGAACCACACCACGGCATTAATATCGAACCAATCATTTCCTTCCTTAACCTCAAGGTCTATTTTGCTGGCACCCAATACAAAACGTTTTTGACCGGTAGCCTGCTCAATTTCATAGCCTGCAGCTTCTAAGATTTCAATATGCTCGTTTATCCAGTTAATTGCAGCATAACTTGGATTTTCTTCTTCGGTGGCAACTTCTAAATTGCTGAATAAAGAACTCGTTTTTTTTAAACCGAGTGATAACAGCAAATTAAATTGCTTTTTCTCCCATTCTGCCGAACGTTTAATGCGATGGAATATATAGTTATCTTTTGTTTTTTCCAGGCGCACTGTAACTTTATGCGCATTCTCAACCGGAAAAGTGTACTCACCATATTTGAAATAGAGTTGAATTTGAGTAAGCCCACCTTCTACAAAAAGCACTTTAATGATCGGAATAGCCTCAAACTGTTCTGTTCTGATTTCAAAGCCTTCGGCATATACGTGATGTTTTTCAATCAATGGTGCTACGAATTTTTCAAAATAAGTGGCCTCTGTTGATTTCGGGATCGCAATGAAACGCTTAGCTAAAAAAGGCTGTAGTTTTTTACCTTCCACATCCTGATCAAAAAAGTAAAGCACATCATTTAAAAGTAGCCAGGCAGGTTTATTGCTGACAATCTGTGCTTCTTTGAACATAAATTCAATCCGAAGGTTTTGATATTTGATCGTTGGAAAGTACCGCGTTTCAGTTTCACTTCTGCGGAAGTGAAATAGAATGGATGCAGGTTCTGCAGCAAGTTCGATTTTACGTTCTACCGGCCACCCATCTTTATCCATTATATAAAGTTCCTGCTTTATTTTTAGCAGCTCCAAAGCTTCAGCAAGTTTCTTCTCTATTTTCGGACGAACATTTTCATAGAACTTGGTATCGAATATTTTGGTGAAAAATTCTGTCGGTCTGATTAATTTCTTGTAATATTTTTTGATGACAGAATCTTGTTCGATATCATCCAGGATTTTAATCAGTTTATAGTCAATTTCTGACAGGCAAGTTGAAAATTCTTCGGCGGTATGTGTAAAAATTCGCTGATAGGTAAAAGAAAAATCACCTTGTGGATTCAATTGAACGATATGAGGTTCAATTAAATAGCCTAAATACTCATGTTTGCACAAGGAGTAAACTATTTTACAAGGTTTAGAGCTATCGACGCGTAACATTGATTAATGATAAATTTTTCTTAAACAAAGCGCTTAAAAAACTTTAAACTTACAATATTTTCGCCTTACATCAAAAGATATGTAACATTTTTGATGAAAATTATTTATGGCCTTTAGGGCTAACGATTTCCTTATTCGGTAACGATAATATCATATTCCCGAAGTAATCCTGGCAGGCCATTGATTGAGAATTTCGCTTTTTTGATTCGATTATCGGCAGGATTGATTGTGTAATTATAAGCTGTTTTGAAATCTGCTTTTTCTAAAATTGTTCTGTTGAAAGTAGTAGCCAACAAATCGCAGTTATTAAAATTTGCCTGCGTTAAATCTGCTTCTGAAAAATCAACTTCGTGCAACTGAGAATTGTTATAATTGGTTTTTTTTAGTTTTAATTTGTAAAACGAGGAATGGTCGAGTTTGCAATTGTTGAAGTGAAAAGCCAGACCAAAATCATTACAATTTTCGAATCTCAAACCCAGCATTTTGCAATCGTTAAAGTTTACTTCGTTAAAAGTAGTTTTATTAAGAGATGCCATGCTTAAATTGCAGAATATAAATTTGCAATCCAGAAATTTTATGCCGCTTAAATCGGAACTTGCGAAGTTGCAGTTAATGAATTGGCAATTTTCATATTCTGCTTTTAATAGTGATCTTAAAGTATAATCTTCTTTTTCAAATATTTGGTCGGTAATGTAGTTTGCAGACATTTTTGTTTTTTTAGCAGCAACAAAGGTAATGATCTTTAGAATTTGAGCCGAAGCGGAATGATGTTTTTAGTTGCTTATTTTGTTAAATAAACCTGACAGAAATGAAAATACTTTTTGTTGTACAAATAGATCTGGTAAGTTTTTAAAACCTACCAGGTTTTGTTAGCAAAAAAAATCCCCCAAATTGTTTTTGGAGGATTTTAATATCTTCAGCGAGAAGCTATTCTTACTTATTTACATACATTACTTCTTTTACTGCCTTAACTACTTTCTCAGCGTTTGGTAAACTTGCTGCGATTAAAGTAGGTGCGTAAGGAAGCGGAACATCAGCGCATGTAATACGAACAACTGGTGCATCTAAGTAGTCGAAAGCATTTCTCTGTACGTTGAAAGCAATTTCAGACGAAATTGAAGCCAAAGGCCATGCTTCTTCTACCACTACTAAACGGTTCGTTTTCTTAACTGATTCGATGATGGTTGCATAATCGATAGGACGAACGCTACGTAAATCAATTACTTCTACGTTGATTCCTTCTTTTGTTAATTCTTCAACAGCAGGATTCACTACACGTGATAACATTTTACCAAAAGTTACGATAGTTACATCAGTACCTTGTTTAGTCACATTAGCTTTGCCGATTTCCAGATAATATTCCTCAGCAGGAACATCGCCTTTATCGCCATACATTACTTCAGATTCCATGAAAATAACCGGATCTGGATCAATGATTGCTTGTTTTAATAAACCTTTTGCATCATAAGGAGTAGATGGAACTACCACTTTTAATCCCGGCGTGTTTGCATACCAGTTTTCAAAGTTTTGGGAGTGTTGCGCACCTAATTGACCAGCGTTACCAGTTGGACCGCGGAAAACCATAGGGCATGAGAACTGACCACCACTCATTGATAAAATTTTAGCAGCACCGTTAATGATTTGATCGATGGCTACTAATGAGAAGTTAAATGTCATAAACTCCACAATTGGCAAAAGGCCAGCTGTTGCTGCACCAGTTGCAATACCTGCGAAACCTAATTCAGCAATCGGGGTATCAATAATACGTTTCGCACCAAATTCAGCAAGCATACCTTGACTTACTTTGTACGCTCCGTTATATTCTGCTACTTCTTCACCTAATAAAAAAATGCGGTCATCTTTGCGCATTTCTTCGCTCATGGCTTCGCGTAGAGCTTCTCTAAATTGGATTTCTCTCATTGTAAATTTTAATAACGGTGGCAAATATAATTATTAATCGCATTGAAACCAAAGGGAATTAGGCTTGTATTTTGTAATAATTATGGTTGATTAAAGTTGTTTTTTGATGTGAAAATTAGATCCAGGTTTGGTTATTTAGTATATTGAAAAATTATATTGCGGATATTATTTTTTTTGTTTGTAGTTGTATTCCTATTTAAGGTTTTCCCGAAATATCATCTCCAAAGGGGAGAATGTTTGCACTATTATTTTAAATAGAAGGTTTATTCTGCTATAATCTGATGGTTTCTTCCGCATTTTAAAAAAAAACCTAATCAGAGGCCGCCTGTTTTGAGTACAATTCTCTAATAATGTGGATTCAGCAATCAGTAAATTCACTATCTAAAAATGCTCTCCTGAGATTTTTTGATTTTTCTAAGCTTGTTACTCCGCGGCACAATTAATTGTACAATTATATGGGTTTGTAAAAATTACTTCTTGCCATGCAATAAGGATAAGTAAAACCGGTTCATTTACAGCCTTACTTGCCAAACAAGGTTTTGTAAATGGAATACTTATAATTATCAGGAATATCACTGGCTTTAAAATATGGCGCACTGAATAATTCTGTTAGTTTCTCTTTAAGTTTAGCTAAAAAAATAGGTTTAATTTCTTCTAGAAAATCTCCACGTAAAACCTGTCGGTTGGATTTAAACCAAACGCCGCCATAAAGTGGGTCGTTCATAGTTTTTACGATGTAGAGATTAGGCTCTACGCAGCTTTTCTGTGAGTATTGCTCGTAAGCATAAGTGTAAAGTAAAGTTTGAATCAATGCTTTATTAATATGTTTGCCATCCGAGTTAAACAATTCATCAATATCTTTGAAAGCCAGTTTATCACTTCCTGTTTTATAATCGATTATTTTTGTAATGCCATCTTTAACATCAACCCGGTCAATATAGCCGAAAATTTTAATGCTTTCTTCTTTGCCATTTAGCGGGAAACTCACTGTGGCTTCTATTTTTTGTTCCAGACTGATGATGTTAAAAGGCGTTTGTGAAATATCCTGATTAAGGATAATATCCACATACGCATTAACAATAGCTAAAATAACTTTTTGCATTCCCTTGTATTCCATCACCAAGTCAGGATGCTTAAACATGACTGCATTAAATGCCTTTTGAATCAGTTTTGGAACGGCTTTTTTTCGTTCGCGAATGAGCTCTGCTGTTATTTCGGCTTTTCTTAAATCTGCATAGAAATATTCCATCACCTTGTGTAATATTGAACCAATTTCATTCGCTTCTACAACAGCACTAATTTCTTTGGGTTCCTTAATTTCAGCAATATAATTAAAGAAAAAATCTATCGGATTTGAAATGTATTGTGTAAGCGCAGAAGGAGATAGCGACTTGGTTTTATCAAGATATCGGCGAAGCTTTTGCTGTATAAAATCATTCCCCGTTTTTTCAATTTGAACGTCTCTTGATTGTTCGGTTTTAACATCAAGATTAAGTTCCTGGTAAGCGAAATCAAAGCCGCTTTCGTACTCTAGTTGTTTTAAAATTCTGCTGGCTTCGCCTGATGTGGATTCATCTGTTAAACTATTATAGACAAAATTGATATTGTTTGCCCGTTGTAATAGACGGTACACCATATAAGAAGAAATGGCATCGAGGTTTTCCAAAACCGGAAGGCCATATACCCGGCGGATTGAATCAGGAATGAAACTGTTGCCAATAGAAGATTTTGGAATGATACCTTCATTAAAGCCTAAAATAACAACCTTATCGAAATTCAAATTTCGGGTTTCAAGTAAACCCATTACCTGAATTCCGTTTAATGGATCGCCAGAAAGCGGGACAGCAATGGCCTTTAATGATTTCTGAACTAAATAAATGACAAAAGGAATTTCTTCTTTGCTGATGTGCATGTTAAAAGTATCATGCAATCTGTTGAGTTCCTGAATGGTTTTAACAAATAATTCCGCATCAATTTTCTTTAAGGTTTTGGCATTTGATAAACGTGTTAAAACAAAATCTAACACCTGCAGTAAATTGGTAACAACTGCTTGAGGGTTTTCTATTTTTTGGTAAAATACTTCGAACAAACCACTTTGCCTTAGTAAACGTTTATGATCAATTTCTACCTGGTTTTCATCCAGCAAGGCGGTTAAAATCTTATCACGCATTTTTTGGCTCAGTCCGGAAAGTGGATGCGTTAAAAATGCTTCAACATTTTTGTAGGTTACTCTGTCTGATTGCAAAATCTCCAGCTGACTGCTCAACCATAAATCTACTAAGCCAAAAATACTTGATGTAGAAAGTGCAAAACCCATTGTTACATTTAAGTCGATCGCTTGGCCATTAAGGGTTGTTGGTATGGTTTGCAAGGTAGGAATCAGTAAACTCTCATCAGCTAAAACAACAACGGTTTTGCCAATATTTTCAGCATTACTGTAGTTGTCCTCCAGAATGTTATTTAGTATTTTAGCCTGGGCGGAGTGCCCCTGAACTTTAAAAACATTCACCTGGTGTTTTGCTGCTTTAAATAAACTTTCCTTATCGGAAAATTCATTCTTTAAACCTAAAAAGTTTAAGTTTTTTCTCAAAAATAATCCTGCTTCCTGCGCTACATCATCCAGGTAATAGCTGTCTGCATCGAAATAGAAGAGTGCTTTTTCGGCTTCTTGTAATTGGGTAAATATTTTAGCTTCAGCACTGCTTAATGCATTAAAGCCAACGAATATAATTTTTCCTTTATCAAAATTCGATATAAATTCCTGGTGACTTGTAATGTCATCAGCCAGATGGCGATAAACGGAGCCATTGGTTAGATAACCTTGTTCTTTTAATTTGGCGTGAAATTTATGATAAAGTTTAGGCATTCTTCGCCACATCTTTATAAATAATTCCTGCTGCTTTTTATGCTTACCTTCAGAGTAGGAGGTCCAAAATTGCGAAAGAAACTGATGCTGTTCAGGACTTAAATAATCGAAGTCCTGATTAATCACCGAAATATCTTCGAGATCGCGGTATAGCTTTTCTGCATCGACAAGGTCAGCATCAATCTGATTAAAATCGCTTAGTATTATTTTTGCCAGCGGGAAAAATTTATGGCTCGAAATGGTATCTAATTTTTCTTCGGCCAGTAACTGATTATAAATTCGGTGAAGCGTGAAAAATTGTAAATAGAAATCAGCAATTTTATAACTGGTGGAACAGGCAAAAAACTCCTGAATAGTAAAAAAAGAAGGACTAAAAAATGGCTTACCAATAATATCTGCAAAATGCTTTTGCAAATAGGCCGCGGGTCTTTTGTTGTTAAAAACAATGGCGCAGTTTTCCAGCTGATTTCCAAATCTGGTAACTAAATCTTCGGCAACTTCTTGTAAAAATGGTTTCATCATGGATTTATACTAATTTCAATTTGCCTGTTACTGCGTAAAAAAGATAGGTTTTGATATTTTTAAAGCCCATTTCGCTAAGCAGATTACGATAAACATCAACCTGTTTGATGTGCTTATCATTCTCTTCCAGGGTAAATTTATAATCTAAAATTATTACGCTATCGTTATTAATGAGTACACGATCAGGTCTGTGCAACTTGCCGTTTGCATCAATAATACTTTTTTCATTAATACTTTCTGTTGCCTGGTTTAATATCTCTTTGAGTTCCGGATGATTCAAAACTTCTAATGCGGAATTGATAAGCTTTTCCTCTTCATCTGCTTTAATAATGCCTTGTAAAACCAAGCCAGCCGCATAATCTGTTACGCCTTTCTCGGTTGATGCGCTTGCTAAAATGTCATGAAGAATAGATCCTTTTCTCCCTGATTTTTCTATGTTGACAAGGTGTTTCAAATGTTTTTCTTCCGATGGAATGTATAGCTCTGAAAGTCTTGAACTGGTTGGGTAACCTGCTAATTTGATGAAATTGGTTGATTCGGTCTTGCTTTCACTTATTACATGATCTACAATTTCGAAAGCACTATTTTCATTAAATTTATCATCGAGCGTAAAGTTGATGACATCGCCCATGTTAGAAAGTTTCATTTCTTTTTTTGCCATGGTAGCGATGTATAAATAATCTTTGGATCGTGTAGTGGCTACATAGAGCATGTTCAAAGCATCCATATTATTGTAAAGCAACTCTTCGTAATAAGCTTTAGCAATTGATGAATCGCCTAATGCTTCATTATATTTTAGCGGAATACCACGAAGTTCTTTGTAAGCAGTGTCTTCAGATGAAACCCAGAAAGTAGAGTTCGTTTTACCTTTTACTTCCCAGTTGCAAAAAGGGACAAAAACTGCCCTGAATGCTAATCCTTTCGATTTGTGGATGGTTATAATCTGAATCGCATCGGCGCCTTCAGGAGAAGGAAGCGATTTTTTTACACCATCTTCATCCCACCAGCCTAGAAAAGAAATAATTCCTTTTTCACCTTGCTTGCTGGCATTTGCTGTTAAATCTCTAAAGGCAAGTAAATAGGGAAGGTGCTGGTTAAGGCTTTTTAAGCCATAAGCATCGATTAAAATTTCAACCAATTCAGGTAGTGGTAATTGCAGCCATGATTGCCAATTTTCGCAGAGCGATTTCGGTAATATATGGCTCAAGCTGCTCAAGGAAACATTGTTGAGGTTTAAGAAATGGTTTGCATTAACTTCTTTCTGTTGCAGTGCGTGATATAGTGCTATACAATTTGCTTTATAAAGTGCCGTTTGCGCATCTAACCCAATGAGCGTTTTTAAAGTGTTGATAATTAATTCGACAGCTGAGTTATTAGAAATTAGCAAGGCATCGCCCGATAAAACCGGTAGTTTATGTTCCATCAGTTTCTGTACGGTAAGCATGGCTTCGCTATTGGAACGCACTAAAATGGCAATGTCTTTTAAAGCGTATTGCTTTTCATTTTTGAGGTCGAAAATTTCCTGTATCACATCATTTAAAGCAATATCGCGAAAAACGGTTTCAGAGAAGCGGGCTTCATCAGGCGCATGGTCCTTTCCAAACTTTTTAATTTTTATGGTTCCTCCTTTTGGGGTATTGGCTGCAAATTTTTGCGTCGATCCTGCGTAAATGTCTGTAATAATGGAATTATAGTGTTGATGTTGCCACCAGTTAAAAATATTTTCTGGTTTAGATTTTACAATTTCGTTTAGTTCATTCTGCAACATTAACGGAATGGCTTGATAAAGAAAATTATTAAATTCTATAATGTTTTCAGTGCTTCGGTAGTTTTCTGCCAGGCTTTCTTCAATAACATTATGAGCGCCAACATCCAATTTAGCATGTTTGTGTAAAATGTTCCAATCTCCATTTCTCCAGCGATAAATAGACTGTTTGGTATCGCCCACAATTAAATGATCAGTTAAATGCTGACTTGGCGTTGCAATGGCGTTGGTTAACAAGGATTTAAAACTTCCCCACTGACTGGTAGAAGTATCCTGAAATTCATCAAACAAGAAGTTTCGGTAACGGTTACCAACTTTTTCCCAAATAAATGAAGGGTTTTCTCCGGCATCTTCAGTTATCCCGGAGATCAGTTTTTGCGCATCGCTGATTAAAAGATTATCATTCTCTGCCCGATATTCCTTTAATAGAACGGCAATTTCTTGCATTAATCTGAGGTAATATAAATTTTTGTTAAAGGCAATCGCCAGCTGGTAATTCGGAAGGTGAGCGATGTAATGACTACTAATTTTCTTCAAAATTGGATTTATAGTTTCAAAAGCTTCAGGATTGCTGGTGTTTTTTTGAAACCATTCATCTGGCGTATCAATCAGTTTGAAAAGAGATTCTACCTTTGACAAATCGCCTCTGGCAACTAAAATGAGTTTAGTAAGCGGGCTTTTAGATTTGCCTTTAAGCTGGTCATTTTCTATGCCTAAAACTTCCAGCGCCTGTTGGGCATCGGTGGCCAGTTGAACAATTTCCTGCTCGAAGTTTTTAATTTCTTCTTTAGTAACGGTGATGTATCTTTTAAATAATTCATCAATATTTTCTATTCCCAGTTCTTCTACAGCTGATTCGAAAACCTGAAATCGCTCGGAGAAAATTTCCCCAATTAAATTATATAGTTCTGATTTGTAGTTCCAGCTTTTATTGTCGCTGATGCGTTCAATAGCCAGATCAATAATCCACTGTAAAAGTTGTTTGTTGTCGTTTAAGGCCCCGTCTAATTTGTTTACCAAATCATCTTTTACCTTGTCATAATTCATTTCTAAATTATAATCGGCGTTTAAACCCAGTTCAAAGGCAAAACCTCTAATAACTTTCTGAACGAAACCATCAATAGTGCTTACCGAAAAACGGCTGTAATCATGTAGAATCTTCCGGTAAATTATATCAGCTTTTAGCTTTAAACTTTCAGGTTTCAGCTCCGGGTAAGCGGCTAGGATTAACTTCCTGTAATCTTCAATTTTTCGGGAAGGATCTCCTTTCGCAAAGCCTAATAAAACCTCCAGAATTCTGGTTTTCATTTCTTCTGTAGCTTTGTTAGTAAAGGTAACCGCTAAGATTTCACGATATTTATTATCGCCTGAAAAAAGTAAAGTAAGGTAATGAGCTGTAAGGCTGAACGTTTTGCCGGAACCGGCGGAGGCTTGAAGAATTTTAACAGGTTGAAGCATAATAGATTTCTTTCGGAGATTAAACTTACAACAATTTAATACGTCTCAAAAATCAGAATATCCACACTAGTTATTCTTTCTTCTTAGCGGCAGAAGTTTTTTTCTTCCTTATCCTAACGGGTCTTTTTTCCATTTCTATTGGTAAACCCAGTAAATCACGAATGACTACTGAGGCACAGGCACCTCCGAATGCAGCTGGTAAGTAGGAAATTGTTCCATAAGCTGAACGCTTAAAATTACTTCCGTCGGTCATGATCATGGAATTTTTATCCATTTCTTCGATAGAAAAAACAGCTTTAATTTTATCAGATCCCGCTAATTTGTTTAATCTTTTACGTACGTAGCTTGCGAAAACACACTGATAGGTATCAGGGAAATAGGTGATTCTGATTTTCGTTGGGTCTACTTTCCCGCCGGCCCCCATAGAACTCACGATAGGGATGTTTTGCGCTAATGCTGCCGAAAGGAGAGTAATTTTTGGCATTACACTGTCGATGCAATCCATCGCGTAATCAAACTTAGTTTCCAGTATCTCCAGGCATTTATCGGGCGTTAAAAAAGAGTTTACAACATGTAGCTTCAATTCTGGGTTTATGGCCAATAGTCGTTCCTTCATGATGGCGGCTTTGCTTACACCATGGTTGGTAGCCAAAGCTGGTAATTGCCGGTTTCTATTGGTTGGATCTACTACATCGCCATCCACAATGGTCATTTCTCCAATGCCCGAGCGACAAATGAATTCGGCTGCGAAAGATCCGACACCACCTAGGCCTATCACCAAAACATGTTTGGACTGTAATTTATCAATTCCGTCGTTACCCACCAATAGGGCAGATCGTGAAAGCCAGCTTGTATCAGACATATTTTGAATTAAAGTGGAAAGTATAAAGTTAATGGTACAATCGAAACCATTAGTGTAAATTAAATTTATTCCAGTTTGCAAAAATAAGCGCTTTCAACTCATCTACAGAACATTTTTTTAAATTAGCTGCGGCCTGATAAATATCCTCAATTGAAACTTCTGAATCATCGGTCTCCAGAAAAAAATCATCCGTTTCCTGTATGAGCTTGCTAGGGCTATTATCGTTTTTCAGTAAGCTTGTACCAAAGGAAAGCAAAAAGCCATTTGTTATAAGTTGCCGGCCCAATTCCATGTTTTTATTGAAACCATGTATGATCATTGGAACAGTTACTTTGAGCGAATTTTTAACATCAATCAGTTCCTGAAAAGCTTTTACGCAATGTAAAATAAGAGGCTTGCTGAGTGTTTCAGCAATCTGGATTTGCTGTTTGAGAATGATAATTTGATTTTGCATATTTTCTCCTCTTAGCTTGTCCAATCCACATTCACCAATCATTTTAACGTTCGATTGCCGGGCTAAAACGCTTAAATACTTTAGCTGAATTTCTAAATGATCCAACTCTGCGTACCAGGGATGGAGTCCAATTGATATTGGTCTCGTTTTTGGCATCGCCAGAAAAATATCACTGGTGAGCGATAAACTCTGGATACTAATTACACCCTGTTCTTGTGCCGTTTTATGTGTATGTATATCTAAAAAAACCATTCCAATTGCAAAGATAGGCTTTTGTGAAAAGTAATTCATCTGTAAAGAATTCGATGATAATCTATTAAAATTGTGGGCTTTGTTAAATTTGAAACAACTTATCAGTTAAAAGATGAAAAACATATTTGTATTACTAACCACAATGTTCTTGTCAACTGCTGCATTTAGTCAATCTAAAACAGAAGGCGTACATATTTATAATCCAGAAGCTAATGCGATGGCCGATTTAAAGGTGGCTACACAAAAAGCTGCTAAAGCCAATAAACATGTTTTAGTGCAGGTGGGTGGAAATTGGTGTAGCTGGTGTATCGCATTTCATAACCTTGTAGATACTACACCCGTTTTAAAACACACGATTAATGATAACTATGAATATGTTTTAGTGAATTGGGATAAAGACCATCATAACGATGAAGCAATGAAATATCTCGGGTTTCCGAACCGTTTTGGCTATCCGGTTTTTGTAGTATTAGATGGTAAAGGAAATGTGTTGCACATTGAAAATTCAGCTTATTTAGAAACAGATGAGGTCGGAGCAAATGGTAAGAAGAAAGTTGGCCATGATGTTAAAAAAACAGTTTCTTTCTTAAAAGGGTGGACCGTTGCTGCGGTAAATCCGGCAACTTATCAAGCTAAGGTGAAATAGGTATAGATTAAGGCCTAGTCTGAAATAATAAATGAAGCCGAAAACGAACAGCTTATAAACTGTTAATTTTCGGCTTTACTTTTTAATCATTTGATGTACTATCATCGCTTTTTAAATCATCAACATTTAGTTCGAAAGATGGACGGGAGGCTTCGTCTGCCAGTTCCAGTTTATCTTTATCGTATTCAATGCTGGTATCATCACCCGATATTTCACTGATGTTTTCTGTATCATCCTCTCTGCGTAATGCATCATTCGGATCGTTCGAATAATTTTCGTTTTCTGGGTCTATCATAACTTTTCATTTTATTAAATAGATAATGATTTAGACTATAAAATTGTTTTGTGTTTTTCCAATATCAACCTGGAAGTTTAATTTCCAAACCATGAGTTGTGTGTTTCCGTGGCAAATCTTCTACATAAAAAATGCCAGATGAAACACCTGGCATTATAATTATCTTCCTTATCGCTAAATCTGTTCTCTTAGCTAAGCATTTTACAAGCCATCCCCAAATTTATAGTTCGGCAAAATACTTACAGGCAATTTTCCACTTGGAACTAAGCGGTTATTAATCACTGCGGCTGCAGAAATCTGCATATAATCTTCTTTTTGGTAAGCTACAAGTAACCCTCTGCTGTTTTCTAAACCAGGCAGCGACGATAAATTGTATGGATTAGCAAATAAAGAAAATACAGTATTCTTTTTTGCAGAAAGCTCTTTGATGAAGTTCTTAACACCAGCATTTAGCGGGATGTTATTTGCTGGCCTTGCCCTGCTATCATGGATACCAACAATCACCTGATCGAAAGCACCAATTTCCCGGGCTACGTTTGATATTTGAGCCGCATTTGCATCTTTATCTAATACATAATAAACAGAATTATAAAAACCCTTTGATACTTCTTTCTGAAACCTGGTTACTGTCGGCACCCCGATACTAATAATAGCGGTTCTTCTAATCGGAACCATATTTTTGATGTAATCCTTACCTTTTAAAAGCGTTACCGAAGCATTTGCCAATTCCTGTACTAAAGCATTGCTGCTATTTCGGTTAATTCCAGCAATAATTCCTTGCGTAACAATGGTATCTCTTTTAGCTAAGCCAGCCCAGTATTTTGCAGTCAAAATTTTACGAACGCTTTCGTCAATGGCCTTCATATCAATTTTACCATGTCTAATCTCCTTTCTGATTAGTTTAATGGCACGATCGCTATTTTCAGAAAGTTCCAGTATATCGTTACCAGCCAAAATCCCCATTACATCAGCTTCGCCATTTTTAAAATATTTAACCACACCTTTCATATCCATCGCATCTGAGATAATTAAGCCTTTAAATCCCAGGCGTTGTTTTAAAATGCCGGTAACAATTGGTTTGGATAAAGTAGAAGGTAAATTTGGCGTATTATCTAGTGAGGGGATATTCATATGTGCAATCATCACGCCCGATGCACCTTGTTTAATTAATTCCTTAAAAGGATACATTTCCAAACTATCCAATCTGGCTGCACTAAAAGTGAGTTGTGGTAGATCATAATGTGAATCTACATCCGTATCACCATGACCAGGGAAATGTTTCAATGTAGTAAGCAAGCCGCCATCTTGCATCCCTTTCATGTAAGCACCAGTTTTTGTTGCTACGTTAAATTTATTCTCACCGAAAGAGCGGTAATTAATCACCGGATTTTTTGGATTATTGTTAATATCGGCATCAGGGGCCAGGTTCATTTGCATGCCCAGTCTTCTAAAATCTTTTGCTACTTCCTGTCCCATTCTATAAATTAAATCTTTGTTTTGAATGGCACCCAAAGCCATCTGGTAAGGGTAAGAAATCGTGCTGTCCAGGCGCATTCCCAATCCCCATTCGCCATCGTTAGCTACAATCAAAGGCACACGACTTACCTTTTGATAGGCATTTGTAGCCATAGCTTGCCTCATAGGGCCGCCTTGAAAAAAGATTACGCCACCCAGCTGTTCTCTCTTAATCACTAACCCAACCGAATCAATATATTTTTGACCCAAATTAGTATGCGCCCTCACGAAAAACATTTGTGCAATTTTTTCTCTCCTGTTCAGCTTGTTAAAAACTGAATCGACCCACCTAGGCTGGTTAGCCAGTATTTCTAAATAAGTTGGCTTCTGGGCATTCGCTGTTAATGTTGCAACACATAATGCTGCAAAAATATAAATGGTTTTTCTCACGTTGTTTTGTTGTGGCGGCTAAATTAATAAGTAATCTGCTAATTAAACAAAAACCAAACCAAGTAATTAATTTAATACAATAAGTTGTAGCAGCTTTTTTATCGGAAAACAAATGCGCAGTAGTTCCTGGGTACTTTAGCCCCGCTGTACACTATAGCTCCGATGAAAAATCGGAGGCTGCCGTTTCCATCAGGTTTATTAAACAAAGCAGGTTCAGCAAAAGCGTATTATTCAAAAAAACAAAACTTATTTTTAAAAATTAGGTTAATAATATAACGCTCCATGAAATAAGTTTAACTAAATTTTATTGCCATGAAAAATGTAAATACACCTAAGAATAACCCTACAACGCAAGGGAGTTCTATCGCAGACAGAGCAAATCACGATGTTAAAATCGACAAGAAAATGCAAGGCATTACCAATGGTGGAGGTCAGCGTTCTGATCAGACATCAAATAAAGACAATCAACGAAAAGTTGATAATAAGAAATAGTATTCGCCAATGGGAAGTTATTATCACACTTCCCAATTGTCATCATGAGCTTGTCGAAGCACTTAGATTAAACATTTACAGTATTTCGGCAAGCTCAATTTAACCAATGCAGAACTGATGCTATTTTTTCTAAATAGCTTTTTCTTTAGCCATTGTAATAATATCTTTTCCTTCTATAATTTTTCTTTGGTTCTTAGCGTGTAGCGTATTTATCATCGCATCACCAAGTTCAGTCATTGTACAAAAACCATTTGGAAAAAGTTTTCTTCCAATAGGAAATAACCAGTTTATATATTTATAAAAGTTGTGCGCATATTTTTGCACCTTAATAGGCTTAATAAAGCCAGGGCGGAAATGATATACCTGGGCAAAAGGAAGTGCAGAGAGTTCGTTTTCCGTTCGTCCTTTTACCTGTTGCCAGTTTAATCTTCCATTTTCATTTGTTCCACTTCCAGAAACATAGCAAAATGTCATATCATCATTTAGTTTCACTAAAGTTTTGGCTATGTGCAGTGTAAGTGTATAAGTCATTTTAAAATAAGTGTCCTGATCTACACCTATAGATGAAATGCCTAAACAAAAAAAACAGGCCTGATAGCCTTTAAGCTGTTCTTCTATTGCAGAAAAATCAAAAAAATTGGTATGAATAATTTCTTTGATTTTAGCATGGTGATAACCACATGGCTTCCTGTTAATCACCAAAACGCTGTCAATTTCAGGATTGTTTAAGCACTGAATCAGTACACCTTCCCCAACCATGCCGGTACTACCGGTGATGATCACATTATTGGACTTGTTCATATCATCATTAACTTTAAAAAAGCTACAATGTTTCAATAATAACAAAAGGGCTCCTATATCGAAGCCCTTTGTAAAAATTAGTTTATTTGGTTCCTGTCATTTTATAATCTTTAGGTGGCTCGGCACCTAGTAAATGTTGTACAAAATAATCCCATCTTCTTCTCATCATGTAAGGTGAATAGGCACCGTAACCATGCGCACTGTTAGGGAAAATTACCAAATCAAAAGATTTATTTGCTTTTTGAAGGGCTTCTACTACCAATAAAGTATTGTATGGTGGTACATTGTCGTCCATCATACCGTGTACCAACATCAATTTACCTTTTAAGTTTTTAGCATAATTTTGATTGGCTTGTGCTTCGTAATCAGAATTTTCCACCAGGCCATTATAACGCTCACCCCAGTCATCCTCATAATTTCTGTTGTCGTGATTTCCTGACTCAGAAATGCCTACTTTAAAAAAATCTGGATAGCGGAACATGGCCGCTGCGGTAGCGAAACCACCGCCAGAGTGACCCCAGATACCGACTTTAGTCGTATCAATAGGATATTTTACAGTGAGCTGTTTTATTGCCGTAATTTGATCTGGTAACGTATTTTCGGCCATGTTGCCATAACTCATATCATGAAAACTCTTAGAGCGGTTTGGGTTACTTGTTCCTTCAATTACGACTACAATAAACCCCAATTCTGCCAAAGCCTGATGATCTCCACGGGCAGCAGAAAAAGACCAGTTGCCCACACTTCCGCCTTGCGGACCAGGATAAATATAATCTATAACCGGATATTTCTTGCCAGCTTCCATTTTGGTTGGTGTAAAAACCAAGCCGTAAATGTTGGTAGTGCCATCATGAGCCTTTAATGAAACAGGAACAGGTGCTTTCCAGCCTGTTGCTGATAACCGCGAAATATCTGTTTTTTCTAACGGAGTAATTAGTTTTCCGTTTAAATCTTTCAACTCCACAACCGATGGAACATCAGGTTGAGAGTAGTTATCGATAAAATATCTTTCAGAAGGAGAAAAGCTGATGCTATGGTTTCCTGCTTCAGGAGTTAAATCAGTTAATTTTTTTCCGTCAAATCCAATTTTAAATAAATGAGCAAAATATGGATTTACCTTATCCTGACCATTAGCCATAAAATAAAGTACACGTGCTTTTTCGTCTACTTTTAGCAAGCGGGTAACAACCCAGTTCCCTTTAGTAATCTGGTTTTTTACTTTTCCTGTAGCGGCATCATATAAATAAAGGTGGCCCCAGTTATCGCGTTCAGAATACCAAATGATTTCTTTGCTTGCAGGTAAGTAGCGCCAGTTAATAGCGCCTTGTCCTGATTCATACTGTGTTTTTACCGTTTCTTCAAAAACCTCTCTTACTGTACCGGTTATAGCATTCGCAATTCTGAATTTTTCATTTTTATGATCACGGGAAGTTGATACGAAAGCGACTTCAGATCCATCAGCGTTCCAGTCAATATCATCAAAAGTTCCACTACTCGAAATATCATCACTTAACGTAGCCCTGTGCTGGTCTGGTGGAATATTTAGTGAAATCACTTTTGGATTTACCACATCAATAATTACTCTTCTGATGGTTGCAATTTCTTTATCGCCTGGTAAAGGGTATTTCCAGGCCTCTAATTTCGGTGCGCCAACATTTGTCGTAACCAGGTACATGTCTTTCGAATTTCTTTGGTCTTGCTGAAAAGTAGTAATTTTCTTAGAATCCGGTGACCAGCTTAAAATTGGAGCATCACTGTGTTTCCATCCCGCATTATCAGTAGAATAACCATAATCTTTTATGCCATCTGTAGTTAGTTGTGTTAGCTTACCAGAAGCGATATCTTTAACGAATAAATTATAATCTTTAATTAAAATTGATTTTTTGCCGTCGGGAGATATCACCTCGCTACCGCCGGCCCTTCTGCGTGGAGGCGGGGGTGGGGCGGGCATGGTTCCAATCTCTGTAGATAATGTTTTCGTTTTCTTTACTGCATCTACCAGATAGGTTTGTGTACCCGAGGCGTTTTTTGTAGTATATGAAAATTGACTATCATTAATCCAGTTCGGATAAAAGCCGGGATTATCGATAAGTTTCGTGGTATTGTAGCCCATGAAACTTTCGGCATGTTCATAATCATTTACGGTTAAAATCTTTTGTTGAGCGGTTGCTAAAGCCGTAATGGCAAAGGCTGCTGCAGTAAGCCAATATTTATTCATAATAGTTAGTTCGTATTAAAAGATGAAATTACTACTGTTTTAATATAACAGAATAATTTAGCAATAATAATACAATATGGGTTAATAAAAGATATGGCTATCAATGCTGACCAGGCTCAAATTGCATATGCTTTAATGTTTTTAACGATCTAAGTAATTTTAAATCGTAAACCTGGTAATAACCCAATAATGCACAGGCAACCCCAATTATTGCACCGGAAAGTACATCTATTACAAAGTATCGGGCTAAATAAATGCAGGAGTAACCCACCAAAAGGCTATTAAGATAAATGCGACATAAATTTTTGTATTTTGAAAACCATAACCATTGCTGTTGATCGTGCAAAAATTGTAGCGGTATGATCGAAGGGAATGAGTAGTGATCGTGTAGTGTTACATCAGGAACAAAGTTTGAATAATGCAGGTTAATCTGCTCAAGTAAAATCTTGTTCTTGGTAACTTTGATATTTTCTTACCGCTTGTAGCAATATACTTGATGTAATATAAGCGATGAATATCTTGCTTGCTTTTTTTTCTGGCAGATAAATAAAATCGTGAGGATTTAGCCAGGGGGATAAAAAGCGGAGAGGGCGGGATTCGAACCCGCGGTACCTTACAGTACACACGCTTTCCAAGCGTGCTCGATCGACCACTCTGACACCTCTCCGAATGGATTGCAAAACTAGAATTTTTATTTAAAAAAAAATGCTTTCAAAGTAAATTGAAAGCATTTTAATTATTTATTCGTGCTTAATTAATCTACAACCGTGATTTTAAGCATGTTAGTTTTTCCTTTTGCTTCAATTGGAATAGCAGCTGTATTAATTAAAATATCACCTTGCTTAACTAATTTCTTGCTTTTTAAGAATTCATTAACGTCGATAATTGTTCTATCTGTACTTTCCCAGTTATCATAATAAAAACCTCTCACGCCCCAAAGTAAGCTTACCGCATTTAATAAAGCTCGGTTGCTGGTGAAGATAAATGTTAAAGCTTCTGGCCTGTGGCTTGAGATTTCGAAAGCAGTATAGCCACTCAAAGTCATTGAAACAATACCAACGGCATTGGTTTGTTTCGCTAAGAAACAAGCTGAATCGCAAATTGCATCACTTAAGAAAGAAGCAGATTTAGGTTTCAAAAATTTATCGGGGTGGAAAGGATAGTTGTTCTCTTCAATGTTTTGGATAATTTTCTGCATTGTTTCAATAACGATTAAAGGAAATTCTCCAACTGAAGTTTCACCACTTAACATTACTGCATCAGCACCATCTAAAACAGAGTTAGCTACATCATTCACCTCTGCACGCGTCGGACGAGGAGTTGTAATCATACTTTCCAACATCTGGGTAGCAACAATTACAGGTTTGGAAGCTGCTCTACATTTAGCAACAATCATTTTCTGTAATAATGGCACTTCTTCCATCGGACACTCCACACCTAAATCACCACGGGCAACCATGATCCCGTCTGTTACTGCAATGATTTCGTCGATATTTGCAATAGCTTCCGGTTTCTCAATTTTTGCAATTACACGGGCCGTTTTACCACGTTCTGCGATAATTTTTTTAAGCTCGATAATATCTTCCGCTTTACGAACGAAGGATAAACCAATCCACTCAACATCATTTTCTAAAACAAACTCAAGATTTTCTCTATCTTCAGGAGTTAAAGAAGGAATAGAAACTTTGGTATTTGGAAGGTTAACACCTTTTCTAGAAGTTAAAATACCACCATGTACAATTTCACAAACCACCTCATCTTTAAGGTTGGTAGAAATAACTTTCATCTGAAGTTTACCATCATCCAAAAGGATAATCTCTCCAGCCTGAACATCTTGTGGGAAATTTTGATAAGTAATGTAAATACGTTCTTCATTACCAATACATTCTTGTGTAGTAATAACGGTCGTTTTACCATTAATCAAATTGATCCCGCCTTCTTTAACTAAACCGATACGGATTTTTGGTCCTTGCAAATCCGCTAGGATACCAACATTGTAATCATATTTTTTATTTAAATCACGGATGGTATCTAAAACAGCCTGATGATCAGCCTGTGAACCATGTGAAAAGTTTAGACGACAAACATCTAAACCAGCGTTAAACATACTATATAATACATCTGGTTTTGCCGATGCAGGCCCAAGCGTGGCTACAATTTTGGTTCTGGAATGAAATGGTTTCATTTAATTAATTGATTTTAGCAATGCAGTTTCAGAATACGCTAATTAATTATCTAAAATAATTAAACTGCATTAAATTTTATATATTTTGTTTTTTGTTCGTTGTTTATAACCCTCAAATATAGTGTATTTAATACACCAAGCATATATTTTTTATATTACCAAATTCTCCTTGCTCTTTAGTTTTGAAGGATCAATCTTTGCAGCTACCTGAATATCAGGAAGTTTGTTTAATCCGTTTATTAAATAATTAAGATCTTCTTTGTCGATAAATTCTTTAATTATAATGAAAAAATCTACGTTTCCCATTTCCGGAATCAAAATCCCATCGCTGCTACGGTTACTGATTAAGTAATATTCTACTTCACCTTGCTCTACAAAAAAGTAATATTTAGAGAAAGACCATGCTGGTTCATCAATGTTAAAAAATATTTCGTGGTCATCTATTTTCTCAAACGCTGTATTTAAACGCGTATTAATTTTGTGGCAAAGTACATAGTCTTTTAAGGGAGCTGTAATCGCAATCAGTATAAAATCAAGGTCTAACGTTAATTTTAGGTAAGTTCTGTTCAAGGCGAAATAAATTATTTACAGAACGAAATTAAAAAACTAATTCTATATTCGCTTGTTATTTGAGAACCAAAATATGGTCTTGAAATAAAAACATTTGAAAATTGTAAGAATTTATTTTTCTTTGCACAGAATTATTTAACCATTAAATTATAAAATTATGTCTGATATTGCTTCAAGAGTTAAGGCTATTATCGTAGAAAAACTAGGTGTTGACGAAAGCGAAGTTACGCCAGAGGCTTCATTCACCAACGATTTAGGTGCAGATTCTTTAGATACCGTAGAGTTAATTATGGAATTTGAAAAAGAATTCAATGTAGCTATTCCTGATGATCAGGCTGAAACCATCGGTACAGTTGGTCAAGCAATCGCTTATTTGGAAAAAAACGTTAAATAGAATTACGCTTTTTCAGTATAAATGGAATTAAAAAGAGTAGTAGTAACAGGGTTGGGTGCGCTCACTCCTATAGGCAATAATGTTCCCGAATTTTGGGAAGGGTTGACTAACGGGGTGAGTGGCGCTGCTCCTATTAAGGGTTTTGATACTGAAAAGTTCAAAACCAAATTCGCATGCGAGGTAAAAAACTTTAATCCTGAAGATTTTTTGGAGAAAAAAGAGGCTCGCAAGCTTGATCCGTTTGTACAATATGCTCTCGTGGCAACAGATGAGGCAGTGAAGGATGGTGGTTTTGATTTCGAAAAATTAGATACCAACCGAATCGGTGTAATCTGGGGTGCTGGCATAGGTGGATTGAAAACTTTTTTAGATGAAGTAACTAATTTCGCTAAAGGAGATGGTACCCCAAGATACAATCCATTTTTTATCCCAAAAATGATTATTGATATTGCTCCTGGCCATATCTCTATCAAATACGGCTTGCGTGGGCCAAATTTTGCAACTGTTTCTGCATGTGCTTCATCAACAAATGCTATGATCGATGCATTTAACTATATCCGATTGGGTATGGCGGATGTAATTATCAGCGGAGGTTCAGAAGCCATAATTAATGAAGCAGGTATGGGTGGTTTTAACGCCATGCATGCATTATCTACACGTAATGACGATCCTACAACAGCATCACGCCCTTTTGATAAAGATCGTGACGGTTTTGTTGCTGGTGAAGGTGCAGGAACTATTATTTTAGAAGAACTAGAACATGCTAAAGCAAGGGGAGCAAAAATTTATGCTGAACTTGTGGGTGGGGGTATGAGTGCTGATGCAAATCACATTACTGCTCCACATCCTGAAGGTTTAGGTGCTAGAATGGTAATGACCAATGCCCTGAGAGACGCAGGCTTAACTCCAGGCGATATCGATTATATCAATGTGCACGGAACTTCTACACCACTTGGTGATATTAGTGAAACCAAAGCCATTGCTGATCTTTTTGGAGAGGATGCTTATCGTTTAAACATCAGTTCTACAAAATCAATGACTGGCCACTTACTAGGTGCTGCCGGTGCAGTTGAAGCGATTGCGGCAATTCTTTCTGTGAAAAATGATATTGTACCTCCTACAATCAATCACTTTACAGATGATCCTGCTTTTGACCCTAAACTTAATTTTACATTTAACAAAGCACAAAAGCGTGAAGTTAGAGCTGCTTTAAGTAATACTTTTGGTTTTGGTGGTCACAATGCTTCTGTGATTTTTAAGAAATACGAAGGTTAAATTTCAAGCTTTGCTATATAATTTTGTATGCTAGTTAAAAATAGATAACTTAGTTAAATATGCGAGTGAGCTGCTAATTGTGTTATTTCTTTAATGCCGATATTTAAATTATATAAACTTTATCTTTCCCCTGAAAAGGAGTTTGTTAAAAAGCTGAAAAATATTTTAGGCTTTATTCCAGGCAATGTTACGCTATATAAAATGGCGTTCAGACATCGTTCTGTAGCAAAAGTTTTAAAAAATGGCAGCAGAAGTAGCAATGAACGACTGGAATTTTTAGGCGATGCAGTTCTTGGTTCGGTGATAGCAGAATTGCTTTTTAAGCATTACCCATACAAAGAAGAGGGCTTCTTAACTGAAATGCGCTCAAAAATTGTTAACCGGGCCAATCTTAATCAATTAGCCAGAAAAATCGGATTTGATAAATTGATCCAGTTTGACCAACGCTCGGTAAGCATTCAAACCAAACATAACTCCATGCTTGGTGATGCTTTTGAAGCCATTATTGGCGCCATTTATATGGATAAAGGGTACAATTTTACCAAAGAGTTTCTATTACGCAGGATTGTAAAACCTCATATTGATATTCATACATTAGAACTTACTGAAACTAATTTCAAAAGTAAATTGATCGAATGGTGTCAGCGCCATGGAAAAGATATTATTTTTGAACTGGTAGAAAATGGTGAGGGAGAAAGTGCAAAATTGTTCACCATTAGTGCAATTGTTGATGGTGAAAAACATGGCACCGGCAGAGATTACAATAAAAAGAATGCCGAAAAACTTGCTGCAGAAAAGGCTTGCGAATCGCTATCGATTTAAACTTGTACGGTTACAGGTTACCAGCTTGACTGTGTTAAAATAAATAAGATATAATTATCTACTCCCACCGGGAAACAGAAATTTTACTTCCCTTTGCCTAATGTATCTGTAAATTTCTTTGAAGATTCTTTGATGTATTTAATATAATCATAACTGTTCCAATACTGTGCTTTTTCAAACTCTGGCCTGCAGTCAAGCATATATCTCTCTAAAGTATCGCCTCTCAGTTCGGTGTTATTCTTTATTATGGATTGATTGAAATAAACATCTATTTGAGATTGCTTAAGCTCATTATCTGCATACCTTCCAAATCTTCTTGCATTTTTAGGCTCTTTACCAACTAAGTTATACAAGCCATTTAACGGCTGGAAAATAGCGGAAAGAAATGAAGACTTACCGCCATTATAAACGCCTTTGTTTTTAAAGTCACGTTTTAAATCTTCGAGATCTTGTTTTTTAGTGTTTCCAACAATGGTAACTTCATTTAGCGTTGTACTTTCTCTAACTAAGTAAGCTAAAATATCCTGCGCTCCTTTAACAATGATGCGTTGGTCGGTTAAACTTCTTTTGGTTATGAGTAGCGTATCGCCTATGCGAGCTTTAAGTTGAAAAAAACCTAAATCATTACTTCCTACACCAATTTTTGTCCGCTGATTTGTAATCTCGGCCAGCGCAACCCTTATATTCGAACCTTTCTCCAATACCACACCTTTCACAATAAAATCTTGTGCTTTTGCTGCAAGCATAGTGCTGAATATTAGAATGAAGGTAAAAAGGTATTTTGAAATTTTCATGTTTTGTTTTCTGTAGGTATCTGTTAAATCTGTTTGAAATAGAGTGGATTCTGTTGGATACAAGCCAATAACAAAATGATTTTTAAAATGTTCGTGACTGTATAATAATAGCTTTGGTAAAAATAGCATTTGTTAAATGTTTTATTGTTAAAAAAACGTTAATAGCTATAAACAAAGTGATTGATAGTAACTGTGCAAATGAAGGCACTTTACTGTAAACTAATTTTTTCTATCTTTGCGCATGATAAAATCCATGACAGGATATGGCCTTGCAACGGGCGATTATGCAAATGCAAAGTATAGTGTCGAAATCAAATCGCTCAACAGTAAGTTTCTTGAGCTAAATCTAAAATACCCAAAAGCTTTTTCGGATAAGGAGTTAATCCTGCGTAATGTTTGCAGCAAGGAAATTGAGCGTGGGAAAGTAAGTTTAAGTATCAACGTAGAGCGGGCCAATGGTGAGGTTACCGGCGCTACTATTAACACTGCATTATTAGCGCATTATTACAACCAGCTTATTTCAGTTAATGCGGAATTAAATGCGAACAGTAGTAATTTGTTGCAAACAGCATTAACTTTTCCTGATGTAATCAGTTACAAAGAAGAAAATGTTAGCGAAGATGAATGGAATCACTTATATCAAATTTTCACCGATGCATTGGCAAACTTCAACAGCTTTAGGGCAGATGAAGGAAAAGTATTAAAAGCTGATCTCGAACTGAGAATAAAAAATATTCTTTCATATTTTAAATCTGTAGAAGTTTTGGAGCCGAAAAGAATTTCTGCAATTCGAGATAAATTTTCTCAGTTTTTAGATGATGCAGTTGGCAAGGTGAATATCGATCAGAATAGATTTGAGCAGGAGTTAATTTATTATATCGATAAGATTGATATTACAGAAGAAAAAACGCGACTTAAAAGTCATTGCGATTATTTTCTGCAAACACTAACCAGTAAAGAAGCCAATGGTAAAAAATTAGGTTTTATCTCTCAGGAGATTGGCCGTGAAATTAATACCATGGGTGCAAAAGCTAACGATGCCCAAATGCAGCAATATGTTGTGGGAATGAAAGAGGAGCTGGAAAAAATCAAAGAACAATTATTGAACGTATTATAGAAAGCTTGAAGCGGATAGTCTAAGGATTTATGCCTTAGCCTTTTTGTTTGAAGCTTTAGTTAAAAGAAATGAAACAAGGCAAGTTAATTATATTTTCAGCACCATCCGGAGCAGGTAAAACCACTATCGTACATCATTTACTCAAAAAGTTTCCTGAACTGAGCTTTTCTATCTCGGCCACAACCCGCGAATTGCGAGGAGCCGAGACGCATGAAAATGATTATTATTTTATCAGCAAAGAGGAGTTTTTACACAAAGTTGCCCGTCAGGAGTTTGTGGAGTTTGAAGAAGTTTACAACGGAACTTTTTATGGAACCCTACGTTCGGAAATAGAGCGGATATGGAATGAGGATAAACATGTGATTTTTGATATTGATGTAGAAGGTGGCATCCGTTTAAAAAGAAAATATGAAGATGATGCTTTAGCCATTTTTGTTCAGCCACCATCTTTAGAAGTTTTAAAAGAGCGTTTGAGTGGAAGGGGAACTGATAGCCCCGAAAAATTACAAGAACGGTTTGTAAAAGCTGAAAAGGAACTTACGTATGCCGACAAGTTTGATGTGATATTAAAAAATTATGATTTAGCAACAGCTTGTGCTGAGGCAGAGAAATTGGTAAATGATTTTTTAAGAAGCTAATATAAAAATACATTGTCTTCATTCTGAACTTACATTAATCTTTGATTGACGATTTGATCGCATAGAAAACTGCAAATTGAAAACTGGTCTTTTCTTCGGATCTTTTAATCCAGTGCACACAGGGCATTTGATTATTGCCAATTACATGGCTAATTTTACTGCGCTTGATGAAATCTGGCTTGTTGTTTCGCCCCATAATCCACTAAAGGAAAAGAGTGGTTTAGCCAATATGTATGATAGACTGGAAATGGCTCGATTAGCAACCGAAAATGCTGATAATCTTCGCGTAAGCGATATTGAGTTTACAATGCCGCAGCCTTCATACACGGTTGATACTTTGGCTTATCTCGTAGAAAAATATCCTGAACGAAAGTTCGTATTAATTATGGGTGCTGATAATCTGGTTTCTTTCAAGAAATGGAAAAACTATGAGGTGCTTTTAAATAATTATGAAATTTATGTTTATCCACGCCCCGGAGCCGATGTCAGCGAATGGGAAAATCATCCGGCTATAACCTTTACCGATACACCACAAATGGAAATATCATCCACATTTATTCGCAAGGCGATTAAAGAAGGTAAAAATGTTCAGTTTTTCCTGCCGGATATAGTGATTGATTTCATTGACGGCAAAGGGATGTACAAATAAAAAAAGGGATTTTGTTAACAAAATCCCTTTTTTTATTTAGTTAATATTTAATTACTTCCACCCGCCACCTAAGGCACGATACAAGTTTACCACTGATTGTAATTTTTGTAACTTGTCATTAATGCCACTCAGCTGAGCGGTTAATAAACTCTGTTCTGACGTTAAAACATCAGTATAATTTGTCGCAGAACTATAACGCAATAACTCTTTAGTAAAGTCGACTGCTTTAGTTAAAGAGGCAATTTGTTTATTTCTTGTTTCTTCTTTCTCTACTGCAGTTTGATAAGCATATAAAGCATTTGATACTTCCTGGCCGCCCGTTAAAAGCGTTTGCTGAAAATTATAAAAAGCAATTTGTTGATTCGCCTGAGCAGTTGTTAAACGAGCTTTATTTGCACCTTTAGCAAAGATAGGCTGTGTTAATCCGCCAAGTAGATTATAAAAAATCGAATTGTCGAAGAAGTTACTCAGTTGCAAACTGGTTAAGCCCCCAGTTGCTGTGAGGGTTAAAGCAGGGTAAAAATAAGTCTTAGCTACATTTGTATTTTCAAATGCGGCTCTAAAGCCAAGTTCAGCAGCAATAACGTCTGGTCGGTTTTGCAATAATTGAGCTGAAACACCTGTTTGCAAGTTACTGTAAGATACCTGTTGATCTAAACTGGTACGATCAATTTTGCCAGGTGAGTTGGCTAAAATAACGCTCAGCGCATTTTCTGCCTCTTTAATGCTTCTTTTTAAATCCGGTAAAGTTACCTGCGCTGCATATAAATTAGCCTCACTCTGAACAACCGCAGCACCATTCACCACAGCACCTTCTTTTAAGGCTCTCATGGTTTCTACATCCTGCGTTCTGATTTTGATTGTTTGCTCTGTAATGGCAAGTTGTTTATCAAGGGCTAACAGCGAATAATAACTATTGGCAATAGTTGCAATTAACTGAGTTTGCACAGCACGTTTGGCGGCATCGCTTTGCAATAAGCTTGCATAAGCAGACCGTTTTGCGCTGCTTAGTTTTCCCCAAATATCAGCTTCCCAGGAAGTACTTAACGCGGCTTTATAAGTTTGTGTTTCCAGGTTGATATTGATGCCTGGAGGAAAGTTCAAGGCTGCTGCTGCTTGTTTATTATCTGCAACCGATACATCAGCTTGTAAACTTGGTAAAAAAGCAGCCTTACTTTGGCGCAAGGTAGCCTCTGAGATTTTAATCCGTTCAATAGCCTGTTTTAAGTCTAAATTTTCATTAATTCCTCGCTGAATTAAAGACTGTAATGTTGTATCTGAGAACAGACTTTTCCAAGGCAAGTTTGCTATTGTAGTACTGTCTGTAGTATTATTATCTCGGTATAAGCCTTCATTAACAACCGCCGGGCGCTCATATTTTCGCGTTACACAGGCGCTTAGTGTAACTATTGCAAAACCAATTAAAATTGAATTTTTATATCTTAATTTCATCTTTAGTTAAATTAGTGTTTACTGTTAGCTACTGCTAATTCGTATTCTTCCTGGCTTTGTTCTTTCTCTACACCTTCCTCAAAAGGTGATTTGTTGCTGACTTTCTCCTGCAGGCTTTGGAAAACGATAAACAATGCCGGGATCACAAATACGCCAAATAGTGTACCGATAAGCATCCCGCCAACGGCACCAGTACCAATAGAAGTATTACCAGCCGCGCCAACGCCAGAAGATAACATTAAGGGTACTAATCCTAAAATAAAAGCGAAAGAGGTCATTAAAATTGGACGCAAACGGGCTGTTGCACCGTCAATTGCTGCGTTAACAATGCTCATCCCCTTACGCCTTCTGTCTACCGCATATTCTACAATTAAAATGGCGTTCTTTGCTAACAAACCAACTAACATGATCAGGGTAATCTGCGTGTAAATGTTATTGTCGATACCAAAAATTTTATCGAAAATAAAGGTGCCAGATAAACCAATCGGAAGAGAAATTAATACCGCTAATGGTAAAATGTAACTTTCATATTGTGCTGCAAGTAAAAAGTACACAAAGATTATACACAATAAGAAAATGAAAATGGTTTGGCTTCCACCACTAATTTCCTCACGGGATAATCCTGAGAATTCATATCCGTAACCTGCAGGCAAATGTTTTGCCGCTTCTTCCTGTACAGCAGCTAATGCATCACCAGAACTGAAGCCTGTATTTGGATTTCCGGTTACTGAAATGGAAGTAAATAAATTGAAACGGGAAATTGCCTGTGGACCGTACACTTTGGTCAGCGTAATAAATTCGGATACAGGCGCCATTTGTCCACTACCGTTTCTTACAAATATACGGGTTAGCGTTTGTTCATTTGCCCGATATTGTGCATCTGCCTGATACATTACTCTAAATTGTTTACCAAATTTATTAAAGTTTGATGCATATACACCGCCGTAATAGCCTTGCATTACGCCTAACACATCGGCAACGGTTAATCCAGCTTGTTTAACTTTTGCCACATTTACATCAATTTGATATTGAGGAAAATTAGGGTTAAATGAAGTTGAAGCATATTGAATTTCAGGACGTTTACTTAATGCAGCTAAAAATGAATTTCCTATTTCATTAAATTTCTTGATATCGCCCCCTGTTTTATCTTGTAGCTGAAACTCGAAACCACCACTGGTACCGAAGCCCTGAATAGTTGGTGGAGCAAAAAAGATTATCTTGGCCCCTTTTATACTCGCTGTTTTAGCAAATAATTCACCAATAATTGCTTTCACATCCCTTTTTCTTTCATCCCAGGGCGTTAGCCTTGAAATAACCATACCATAAGAACTACCTGAACCACTAATCATACTTCGGCCTACTACAGTAAGGGTATTCTTAATTTCAGGAATTTTATGAGCAACGCTATCAATTTTATTGATGATCAGCTTCGTAGCTTCTTGCGAAGTACCAGCAGGTAAAGAAATATCTGACATGATCGTACCTAAATCTTCGTTGGGTACGAAACCTTTAGGCGTAGTATTCATTGTCCAGATTAATATTGCTGTAAAGAATAAAATACCAACACCAACCAACCATTTTGTTTTAGATAGAAAGCTTACCGATTTTTTGTATTTTCCGGTAACGGCATCAAAAGAGGTATTAAATGCAGTATAAAAGCGTTCTAAAAAGTTTTTCTTTTTCTCATGATCCTCTTTATGTGGTTTTAAAAATAAAGCACACAACGCGGGACTTAATGTTAACGCGTTAACCGCTGATAAGATAATGGAGATAGCAAGTGTTAAACCAAATTGTTTGTAGAATACACCAGATGATCCCTGGATAAAACTCACCGGAATAAATACTGCCGCCATTACCAAAGTAATTGAAATGATGGCACCACTAATGTCGTCCATGGCATCAACAGTTGCCTTTTTAGCATCAGTATAACCTTCATCAAGCTTCGCGTGAACGGCCTCTACAACAACAATCGCATCATCCACTACAATACCAATAGCTAAAACCAGCGCAAATAGGGTAAGTAGGTTAATGGTAAACCCAAATAAACTTAAAAAGAAGAAGGTACCAATAATAGCTACCGGAACACTAATTGCGGGAATTAATGTTGAACGGAAATCCTGAAGAAAGATAAACACAACCAGGAAAACCAAAATAAATGCTTCAATTAAAGTGTGAATTACTTTTTCGATTGATGCGTCAAGGAAATCATTTACGTTAACAAGCGTAGAATAGTAAACGCCTTTAGGAAAAGATTTCTGCGCCTCATCTAATGTTTTAATTGAGTTTTCTATTACTTCTTTTGCATTTGATCCTGCTGTTTGATTAATAGCGATACCTAATGCTGCTTTTCCGTTAAATTGTACCGAACTGGCATAACTTTGTGCACCTAATTCAATTCTGGCAATATCTTTTAATCTTAAAATTTGCCCATTAGCAGCCGATTTGATAATGATGTCTCCAAATTGTGCTTCATCCTTTAATCTTCCGGTGTATTTCAAGGTATATTGAAATGCCTGATCACCTTGTTCGCCAAACTGACCTGGAGCAGCTTCAACGTTTTGATCTGCCAATGCAACACTTACATCATTTGGAACTAATCCATAAGTTGCCATTACATCAGGTTTTAACCAGATCCGCATAGTATAATCCAGAGTTCCAAAAGCACTGGCATCACCTACACCATTAATACGTTTAATTTGAGGGATGATATTGATGTTTGCATAGTTTTGCAAAAACTTCTGATCATAAGAAGGATCATCGCTGTAAAGACTAAAAATCAGCACGTTACTTGCTTGTCTTTTCGCCGTAATTACACCCGATTTAGTCACTTCTGCTGGTAGTAAACTGGTTGCACGTGCCACACGGTTCTGTACGTTAACTGCTGCCAGATCGGGATTGGTACCTAATTTAAAATTTACCGTAATAGTGGCAGAACCATCGTTACTTGCACTTGAAGTCATGTAAGTCATGTCTTCAACACCATTAATTTGTTCTTCAAGCGGAACAACCACACTATTCATTACCACATCGGCATTTGCACCCTGATAGGATGTAGAAACCTGCACTGTTGGAGGTGCAATTTCCGGGTATTGTGAAACCGGTAAAGTGGCTAAACCTAAAACACCGAGAATAACGATGATAATGGATATAACCGTTGATAACACCGGTCTCTCTATAAATTTCTTAAACATAATCTTGAATACGATTTGATTTACGATCTACTCAATCGTTTATTTTTTAATATCAGCATATACAGAATCTGCACTTTGCTCTTCTGGTTTGATCACTACTCCGTCTTTAAGCGATTGGAAGCCCTCTAAAACAATTTTATCCCCTGCTTTTAAACCTTTTGTAACCACATAAAATTTGTCTTTAGCTAAATCCATAATCTGAATTTCAGTGCTGATAATTTTAGATGAATCGCCCAATACGTAAACAAATTTTTTGCCTTGTAAATCGATCGTTGATTTTTGTGGTACAAGAATAGCATTTTCTACTTTTTGAGGTATTCTTACAGAAGCACTTGCACCAGATTTTAGTAAAGCTACCGGATTTGGAAAAGTTGCTCTTAAGCTTGCCGAACCAGTGGCTGTATTAATTTGACCATTAATAGCTTCTATTTTTCCATTTTGAGCATAAATTGTTCCATCAGCCAGTACCAAGCTTACCGCCGGGATATTATTCATCTGTTGCTTAAGGGTGCTGCCTTTATACTTGTTAGAAAAATCCAAAAGCTGTTTTTCGTTAAGGGAAAAATAGGCGTAAACTTTTGAGACGTTAGAAACAGTTGTTAAAGGTTCAGCGCTTGTGCTGCTTACCAAACTTCCATTTCTGTATGGAATACTTCCTACTACTCCATCAACAGGGCTAGTAATTGAAGTATAGCCTAGGTTAACTTTTGCGTTTGCTAAGGTAGCCCGGGCTTGCGCAAGAGCTGCTTTTCTGCTTTGCAAGGTTAATTGAGCAGCATCTAAATCATATTTACTGATAATGTCTTTTTCTACCAGTGGCTTGGTTTTGTTAACCTGTAACTGAGCAGCATTAACATCAGCTTCTGCGCTGCTGATAGCTGCTTTTGCAGTTCTCACTTCCTGCTCATATTGTGGTGCCATAATTGTGAAGAGTAACTGTCCTTTCTTAACCACAGAACCCTCATCAACCAGTATTTTTTGGATAAAACCATCAACTTTCGGACGGATGTCAATGTTCTGGATCCCTTCAATAGTAGCGGGGTAGTCAGAGTTTAATTCTGTGTTTTGTGCACTAACGGTAAATACTGGATAGGCTTGAGGACCAGCGGCTGCTGCTGCAGCTGCTTTCTTTTGTTCATCATTATTTCCGCATGAAGCTAAAAGCATAGCGATGCTCATGCTAAAAAAGAGAGTTGTTACTTTTCTCATGGATTATTTATGTGTGTATTAATTTGAATTTTCCGGATTTAAAACGATGGTTAATAACCAGTATTAACACGCCAATTTCTGCCCAAAAATAAAGCCTAAATAAAAATTTATCTGTCCTAATTCTGTCATTTAATCAATCGATTGATTTATTTTTGATTGAATATCATTGTTGTTTGGCTTAAATAATTGTTATTTAGTGATTTAGACTTAATTTTTTTATTTTTTTATTTAGTGTAAATATATTGAGACAGTTGTTAAAAAGGTGTTAAATGAGATTAAATTGTAGGGTTTTTTAAGCATTAAATGTTACAAATGGAGGTTGATAATGCCCTTCATAGTGTACAATATACACAATGTAATTGAAAATAAATAAATTTAGTAACTAGTTCACCGCTCCCTCAAAAACTAATTTGGCAGGCCCGCATAAGAAAACATTGGTAAAGTTTGCACCATCGTAATCAAACTCAATTTTAATATCACCTCCTAAAACTTTAACATCAGTTTTTATATGTCCAATTTGATTTTTGTGCTTCGCGATAGCCATTGCAACGGCGGTTACTCCTGTTCCACATGCGTAAGTTTCATCTTCAACGCCACGTTCATAGGTTCTAACGAAGAGATGGTCACCTTTATCTTCTACAAAATTTACATTAATACCTTTATCACTATAGATATTATTGTAACGGATTTTTTTTCCTTCAGTAAAAACATCAAAATTCTTTAAATTATTTTGTAAAGCAACGTAATGCGGAGAGCCAGTATTTAATACAAAGGCATCGCCATCATTAGTAATCGTTTCAACATCAATCATTTGCAGGTCAACCCATTCGCCATTGTCTGAAATTCTGGCATAATGTGGTCCGTCAACTGCCAAAAAGTTTGTTTCTCTATTGGCCATGCCAAGATGTTTTGCAAAAGCTACAATGCACCTTCCTCCATTGCCACACATGCTGCCGATTTTCCCGTCCGCATTAAAATAGTGCATCTCAAAATCATATATCTCATGTTTAGTAATAAACATAAGTCCATCAGCTCCAATGCCAAATCTTCGGTCACAAAGTTGTTTAATTAATTCGTTATCAATCATTTTCAACGGACTCATAGTATGGTCTATTAGAATAAAATCGTTTCCGGCACCCTGGTATTTAAAGAAATTAATTTTCATTTAATCTTCACTTTTTAATGCAATATTTGAGTTGTAAAACACCAGTGATAGCTATTGTTTATTGATTTAACATTTTTTAACATGACATCAGGTGCTTTGGCAATACAAATATCGTTTATATGGTATTAAATTTGAACAAACTGATAAAAGAAAGTTGAGCGGATACGAAATGCTGGAGCAGTCTGTTTAATCAATTGACATATGCTCCTGCAAGTTTTAAATGAACGGTGAGTTATTTTAGGCAAACACCAGGCTAGCATTAATGCTTAACATAATTCATGATCAATAAAAACATTATTAAACAAATGAAACCATCAAGAAGCTATTTATAATTTTAATACTTAAAATAGCTTCACGACCATTAAAAAACAATATATAAGCACATGAAAAAGATACTAGGAATTACCATGTTAGCTGCTTTTATAGGTGGAGCAGCAGCAATAGGCGGTTACAAGCTTTTTGAACGTAACCAAACAGGGAATACAATTACTGAAAAACAAAATTTATATTTCGCAAACAATCCTTTAAAAGTTTCATCAGCCGGATCGGCTGATTTTACGCAAGCAGCAGCGGCTGTTGCACCAGGTGTTGTCCATATTAAAACTACTTATGATACGAAAAGTAGTGGAGGTGGAAGAAATTCATCACCATTTGATATGTTCGATGATTTTTTTGGTGGCGGTGGTCGCCAGATGCAACGCCAGCCAAGGGCAGCTTCGGGTTCTGGGGTAATCATTAGTCAGGATGGATATATCGTAACTAATAATCATGTTGTGGAAAATGCTTCAAAAGTTGAGGTAGTTTTAACAGATAGACGTAAGGTGGAAGCTAAAGTAATTGGTCGCGATCCAAATACTGATTTGGCATTAATTAAAGTTAATGAAACCGGATTACCAGTTGTTAAAATGGGTAATTCTGATAACGTACAAGTTGGTGAGTGGGTTTTGGCAGTAGGTTTCCCGTTAGATTTACAAACTACGGTAACTGCAGGAATTGTTAGTGCGAAAAATCGCAGTATAGGTATTATTGGCCGCGAGCAACAAGGCGGTGAAATGACCGAAGAAGAATACAGAGAATACCAACGTACGGGTAAAAGACCACAGGCACCTGCAAATACCAGTATCGAATCGTTTATTCAAACAGATGCTGCTATTAACCCGGGTAACAGTGGTGGCGCCCTGGTAAATGCAAATGGAGAGTTGGTGGGTATCAATTCTGCTATTGCCTCACAAAGCGGATACAATCAAGGATACGGTTTTGCTATTCCGGTAAACTTAGCTCGTAAAATCGTTGATGATTTTATGAAATACGGTTCAGTTAAACGTGGATACATTGGCGTTAACTTCTTTCCGTTAAGTGGTGATGAAAAACCAGAAGGTGTGTCAACAAAAGAAGTAAGTGGCTTATATGTAAGTGACGTGGTTGCAGGTGGTGGAGCTGCTGCAGCCGGAATTAAAAAAGGTGATATTATTAAAAAAGTAGATGGTTTGGTAATTAATGATTCACCTGATCTGCAAGAGAAAATCGGGCGTTTAAATCCAGGCGATAAAGTAAAACTTGGCGTATTGAGAGATGGTTCAATTAAAGATATCACTGTTACATTAAAAGGCGAAGCAAGCGTAGGCTTAACTGCTAATAACAATGCAACAAAAAGCATAGAGGTTTCAAAACTGGGTGCAACGTTTGCTCCGGCAACACAAGCTCAAAAAAGTAAGTTTGGCATCAATAGCGGTGTAGTAGTAACTTCTGTAGCTACCGGCAAAGCTTTTGATAATATTGGTGTAGAGAAAGGTTTAATCATTACTAAAGTAAATGGTCAGCCTGTTAATTCTGTCGCTGATGTGCAAAAAGCATTGCCGCAAGGAAGAAACAATATGATTAGTATTTCGGGTATAAATGAACAAGGAACGTTCAATTTTAGCTTCCCTGCTCAATAAAACAAAATTAACACGAATAAAGATGTCCCGATTTTCGGGACATTTTTTTTGCCCCTGATTTTTAAAATTTTATTTAAGTAATTGAAGCGATTGGTATGATTTACTCGTTTTAGAGAATATGTTCATTCTATATTCATCTTTGCCATTTAGTTTAGCATTGCCGACTGATCATCGTGTCTATCGAAACATGCTCAGTTAAAGGTCAATTAATATCAATTTGAATTAGCAATTAAACCAAATGTTATGGCTTTAGCTTATATCAACCTAAGTGTTAAACAGTATTTCAATTTTATGTGTAAAACTGATTTTGAAAGGCGTATTTATCATGATACTTATCAGGAGTTTCAAAAGAAATCAGGTGTTTATAATTCAGGAGGTATTCTCGATACTTTTTCTAAAATGCAGGTTGAGCATAGTGAAGCAAATAAATTGCATTATGAACTTCATTTATCTGTTGTGAAAACAATTCAAACGCTGGATAAAAAGATACCTATACTAAATGATCTGCGAGGAAATTCAATATTTTTTGATCAGGCAGAACTTCAGATTTTTGAATCCGACTTATCAAATAAAGCAGCACATGTAGTTTCAATTAGCTATACCAGTCCGCGAATGGTTTTGCATGAAATTGTTAATGACTTGCTCGTACTAAGTTATCACATTAAGGGGCGTTTTAATAATACATTTATGGTGAAAATGTCCGATGAACTGACTTTGAATTATGAATATATGACTAAAATGGTTCATAGCTAATGCCATTAGGTCTTATAATTATGCTCTTTTTAAATCATTTTAATGAGAATTAATATAGATTTCATGGATGTAAAATAGCCTTCCGACGCCTTTAAATGGGTTTTAAGTGCCAATTAATTAAATAATTTGGCTTAATTTTATTTAATAAAAATAAAAAATTGATTTATAGGGATTTAAGTTTATCTTTGATGCAAATTAAAATACAATATAATGCAACAAGGAACAGTAAAATTTTTTAATGAAACTAAAGGTTTTGGATTTATCGTACCATCTAATGGTGATGCCGAAATTTTTGTTCATGCTTCAGGCTTAATTGACAACATTCGTGAGAATGATACCGTAAACTACGAAGTAGAAGAAGGTAGAAAAGGCCTAAACGCGGTAAATGTAAAAGTAGCTTAAGAAAACTCGGTCACATAAATCGTAAAGAGTCCTGATGTAAATCAGGACTTTTTTTTTGCCCTTTTTTTTGTCAAGGGAAGTATGAGTCTTTATTCATTCGTTATATAAATCATGAAAATGACCGCTTTCCTTAATAGTATAGTTTAACCATCAACCATAATAAATTCAATACTTTATCAAATATTCTGCATTATGCTTTTAGAATGTTTCTAAATAAATGTTTTATCGTTGTTTTGTCATAATCATTTATAATTTCCATTCATAATTAGATACTTTTGCAAGAAATTTTAGATAAAATCCTAATCAAATGAGTGGTTTCGGAAATGCACTTTCTTCTTCAATAGGGAGAAAATACGTAATGGGTGTTACAGGAATATTCCTGATACTCTTTTTAATTGTACACGTTGGTATAAACGCGTTAATTTTTCTTAATGACAATGGTTTAACCTTTAATGTGGGAGCGCATTTTATGGCCACCAACTGGATCATTAGGGCAGGTGAGGTGGTATTAATGCTGGGTATACTAACCCATATTTATCAGGCGATTAACCTTACTATCCAAAATAAAAAGGCGAGACCTCAAGGCTATGCTGTTTACAATGGTAGTGCTAATAGCAAGTGGTATAGCCGTTCAATGGGTTTATTAGGTACATTATTATTGATCTTTTTAGTTATTCACTTAAAAGATTTTTGGGTTGTATCACGTTTTACTGGTATTCCAACGGTAGATGCGAATGGTCATGAAGATCTTTATGCTGTAATGCGTGAGAAATTTCAGGACCCAGTTAGGGTTGCAGCTTATGTGCTTCTGATGATTTCTTTGTGTTATCACCTACTTCACGGTTTCGCTTCGGCTTTCCAAACTATGGGATGGAATCACTCGAAGTATAATGGTATCATCAAAAGCACAAGTTTGTGGTATTCAGTTATCATTTCTATACTGTTTGCTTCAATGCCGATTGCTGTTTATTTCGGTTTAATTCAATAATTTTTAGCACAAAAGAGATATGTCAGATATTAATTCAAATATTCCAGAAGGCGAATTAACAAGCAAATGGACTAAATACAAGTCTTCTGTGCCTTTGGTTAACCCATCGAACAAAAGAACAATTGAGGTAATCATCGTTGGATCAGGATTAGCAGGTGCTTCGGCTGCTGCAACGCTTGCCGAAATGGGTTACAAAGTAAAATGTTTTTGTTTTCAGGATTCCCCGCGAAGAGCGCATTCTATCGCCGCTCAGGGTGGTATCAATGCAGCAAAAAATTATCAAAATGATGGTGACAGTGTTTACCGTCTTTTCTATGATACAATTAAAGGTGGTGATTACCGTGCCCGTGAAGCTAACGTTCACCGTTTAGCTGAGGTAAGCGCTAACATCATTGATCAGTGTGTAGCGCAAGGTGTGCCTTTAGCCCGCGAATACGGGGGTTTGTTAGATAACCGCTCTTTCGGTGGTACTCAAGTACAACGTACATTTTATGCTGCAGGTCAAACTGGTCAGCAATTATTACTAGGTGCTTATTCTGCTTTAGAACGCCAGATTGGTATGGGTAAAGTAGAAATGTATACCCGCCATGAAATGCTTGAGGTTGTAAAAATCGACGGTAAGGCCCGTGGTATTATTGCCCGTAACTTAATTACAGGTGAAATTGAGCGTCACTTCGGTCATGCTGTGGTATTGGGAACAGGTGGTTACGGAAACGTATTCTATCTTTCTACCAATGCAATGGGTAGTAATGTTACGGCGGCCTGGAAAGCGCACAAACAAGGTGCTTACTTTGCAAACCCTTGCTATACACAAATTCACCCTACCTGTATTCCGGTTTCTGGTGATCACCAATCTAAATTAACCCTAATGTCTGAGTCGTTACGTAATGACGGTCGTATCTGGGTTCCGAAAAAGAAAGATGATAATCGTAAAGCATCTGAAATTCCGGAAGATGAAAGAGATTACTATTTAGAGCGTCGTTACCCTGCTTTTGGTAACTTAGTTCCCCGTGATGTAGCTTCTCGTGCTGCTAAAGAACGTTGTGATGCAGGTTATGGTGTAGGTGCTTCAAAACTAGCTGTTTATCTTGATTTCAAAGCTAATACTGAGCGCTATGGTAAAATTGAAGCTTCTAAAGCGGGTAATCATAATCCTGACAAGGAAACTTGTATGCGTTTAGGTACCGAGGTAATAAAAGCTAAATACGGTAACCTGTTCGATATGTATGCGCAAATAACTGGCGAGAATCCTTACGAAACGCCAATGCGAATTTACCCTGCAGTTCACTACACTATGGGTGGTTTATGGGTTGATTATAACTTAATGACTTCTGTTCCTGGTTTATATTGTACTGGTGAGGCTAATTTTTCTGATCACGGTGCTAACCGCTTAGGTGCTTCTGCATTAATGCAAGGCTTGGCAGATGGTTATTTTGTATTGCCTTATACAATTGGTGCTTATCTATCAAAAGAAATTTCAACTAAAGCTATTCCTACTGATCACCCTGCGTTTGTAGAGGCAGAAGAGAGAGCTAAAGGGATACTCAATACTTTGATTAATATTAAAGGAACAAAATCTGTTGATCATTTCCACAAACGTTTAGGTCACATCATGTGGGAGAAATGTGGTATGGCCCGTAACGAGAAAGGATTAAATGAAGCCATTCAGGAAATCAGAGCTTTGCGTGCTGAATTCTGGAGTAGTGTTCGTGTTCCTGGTTCCGCTGATGAGTTAAATACGGAGTTGGAAAAAGCTGGTCGCGTTGCCGATTTTATTGAACTTGGTGAATTAATGTGTATCGATGCATTGAACCGTAACGAAAGTTGTGGCGGTCACTTCCGCGAAGAGTATCAAACTGAAGAGGGTGAAGCTTTACGTGATGATGAAAACTATGCATACGTTGCAGCCTGGGAATTTAAAGAGGGTGTAAACTTCGAACTTCATAAAGAGGAATTGAAGTTTGAAAATATTAAAGTAGCACAAAGAAGTTATAAATAGTAACAAGACGTCAGTATCAGGTATCAGGATTTGAGTTTTAATCTTTTTGATACTTGGTTCTCGCTACTTGATACTTAAATCTCAATATCATGAGTACAGGAAATATGAACTTAACGCTAAAAGTTTGGCGTCAGAAAAATAGCAATACCAAAGGTGCTTTGGTTGATTATAAATTAACTGGTATTTCTCCGGATATGTCTTTCCTGGAGATGTTCGATGTGTTGAACGAAGATCTGATCAATAAAGGTGATGAACCTGTAGTATTTGATCATGATTGTCGTGAAGGAATCTGCGGCATGTGTTCTATGTTCATCAATGGTCGTCCGCACGGACCGAAAGATTTGGTAACGACTTGCCAGTTGCACATGCGCTCATTTAAAGATGGAGATACGATTGTAGTAGAGCCTTGGAGAGCGACGGCTTTTCCGGTAGTTAAAGATTTAACTGTAGACCGCTCTGCATTCGATCGTGTTATCGCTGCAGGTGGATTTATCTCTGTGAATACAGGTAATGCACAAGATGCAAACAACCTTCCGATTCCTAAAATGCAGGCTGATGCAGCATTTGAAGCTGCTGCTTGTATCGGGTGTGGTGCTTGTGTGGCAACCTGTAAAAATGCTTCTGCCATGTTGTTTGTTTCTGCAAAAATTTCACAATTGGCTTTGTTACCTCAAGGCCAGCCAGAGCGTTACCGTCGTGTTCAAAGCATGGTAGCACAAATGGACGCTGAAGGGTTTGGTAATTGTACAAATACAGGTGCTTGCGAAGCAGAATGTCCTAAAGGAATTTCTTTAGAAAACATTGCCCGTATGAACCGCGATTTTGCTTCTGCTAAATTTATTTCAGAAGAAACGGTTTAAAAATATACTGTGCATTCCGATTTTTTCGGAATCTTAAGCCTTCACTTTGGTGAGGGCTTTTTAGTTTTACACATTTCAATTATGCTTTCGTATGGTGAAAAAAGTAATGATGTGAAAACGTTTGAAATCTATATGTTTTGATAGTGAAATAACATATAATCTTTTCTCTCGAAATTATAGTTTGTTAAATTAGTAATAGTACTATGTTTGCATATCAATTTATTGCTTATTTGGAAATTATATTCTGTAAAATTTGTATATCCTTCAAAAAATTTTTAAATTTATTGCTCCGAGACAGGAGAGAAAACATAAAACCCCAACTAATTTTAGCTGGGGTTTTGTGGTTATGATAAAAGCGCATTAGAATAATTTTAGCCTAAAGAGAAATTCACAGCCATCCGGTATTTTACTTTTACGGGATGTCCGTCTTTTCCAATGGCCGGATTCCATCGGGGTGCTTTCTTCATCACACGTAAGGCTTCCTCATTCGTTTCTTTAGATAAACCTTTGATAACCTCCAAATTAGTTAAGGTACCATCTTTCTCCACATTAAACGCCAGTGTTACCTTACCTTGAACACCATCTTTTTTAGCCTGCTCAGGGTATTTGATGTTTTTTGCAAGGTAAGTATACAGCTTATCAGTTCCGCCTGGAAATTCAGGCATAACGACGCTTTTAGTGGTTCTTTTTATGGGAGTAGAATTGCCAGTCTGACTAAATTGTATTGGAATGTTATATTTAACGCTAACAGATTTACCTCCAATTTTTCCAGGGTTCCATTTAGGAGTGTTTTTAATCACCCTTATCGCTTCAGCATCGGTTTCTTTTGTTAAGCCTTTTGTTACATTAACATTTTTGATACTGCCATTCTGATCTACTATAAATGAAAGAAATACTTTTCCATTCACATTGTCTTTTTTTGCCTGTTCAGGAAATATTATTTCCTTACTCATATAGGCGTAGAAATTTTTTATTCCGCCAGGGTAAGTAGGTGGCGTATCTACCGATACAAAATCATAAACTTTCTGTGCTTTTACCGAATAGTTAAGCATAGCGATGCCCATTAGGGCTAAAATAATCAGCTTTCTCATGTTCCAATGTTTAATAAAATTGTTTATTTAATTTTTGTTAGGGATTTTTTTTTCCGCTTTGGTTTCGATGATTACTACCCCATTTCTTCCTTTATCTCCATACAATGCTGTACTTGAAGAATCTTTTAATACAGTAATTGATTTAATTAAACCTGGCTTTAAATCACTTATCATATCAACATTTTTTCCATCTAAAACATACATAGGTTCAGCCTTCGGGTCAGAATCTCTTAGCAATAAATTTCTGATAATTACTTTTGGAGGTGAATTTGGGGCTATGGTAAGCCCGTAAACTCCATTCAAATTAAGGCTGCTGCTATCAATGGGCTTATTATAAATATCAGTTAATCCATTTTTGGTCTTAATTTCGATAACACCTGCCATTCCGTCCGCTCCATATTTTGAAATAGATGAGGCATCTTTAATGATATTAATAGATTCGATATTGTTTGGATTCATCTTACCTAATGATGACGTTCCTCTTGCGTATTGTTTATTTCCATCGATTACAATTAATGGTTCAATAGTAGCTTTTGTTACACCTTTTAACCTAATAATAGGTGTTGTAACGCTGTCGGTTTTTTGAGCAAAACTATTGATGCCTAAAGCCATAGTAAATGCAATAAGAATAAATCTTTTCATCGTTTATTTTTTAAAATTTTTGTCTTAATTGAATAACAGGCGAGCTTTTATCAATCTTTATATCTGCATCAGTAACTGTTTTAAACAGATTATTTTTTGTGGTAATCATTAATACACCTTTTCTCCCTTTCTCGCCGTAAAGGCTTGTTGCTGCGGCATCTTTAAGTACAGTTACCGATGCTATATCCCGATTATCAATTTTATTCAAGTCAAACCCGCTACCACTTTCTTTACCATTTAATACCACTAAGCCTTCGAACTTAGCGCCAGAAAATGTAGATGAAGGTCCTGTTTTAATGATTGCTTTACCTGTTTTTACTTCAGCTGGGAGATCAGTATTTAGTGAAAAGTTAATATTGATATTATATTTTACCCTAACTACTTTGCCTTTTGCAATACCAGGATTCCACTTTGGTGATTCATTTAATACTCTTATGGCTTCTTCATCGGTTCCGCTACCTAAACCTCTTGTAATCTGAATATTTGATAGTACACCATCTTTCTCCACTATAAAAGATACGAAAACTTTTCCCTGAACATTTTTTTCTATTGCCTGCGACGGGTATTTTATGCTCTTACCTAAATACTTGTAAAATTTAGCAATGCCACCAGGAAATTCTGGTTGTTTTTCTATGGAAACAAAATCATGGATTTTATCGTCAAGATCATTTTCATCAGTTTGGTCTAAATTAATATCAACGAAAACATCTGGTAATTTTTGATAGCTGCTGAATTCAGAGGGTGGCGGCGGTGGCGTTCTTAAATTAGACGAATTTATTCTAAAATGTACATTCAAAAGATATTGACCATCTTTTAACGAATTCAATTGCTTGTATGATAGGATGGCATTTTTAACTTCAGCACTGAATTCTGTTTGTTCACGATTCACCTCTTTTATTCGACCTATTTTGCTATTATTTACGGTAAATGTTACTTGGGTTATCCCCTGTTGGTTATTTTTTATTGCTTCTTCAGGATATTTAACATGGCGAGCTATAAAGCTGTAAAAATTCTTCCAGTTTTCCGATGGTTGCTCTTTAGGAGAAATCGTGACACTGTCGGAAGATGAACGGTCTTGTGTATCAGTTTTATCTGCCACCATTTCATTTAGCGCTTCAATAGGTTTTTCTAAATGAATCTGATCAGAGAGGGCTTGTATTTGCTTGTTTTTCCGGACAGTAGCAGATGAAAATATAACCAATATGGCAAACAGTGGAATAAAGAAGCCATATTTAATTATAGCTGTTTTTTTTGAACGTTCCTTTTGCAGCATGAAAATTCTTTTCTTAATTAAGGATTTATTAAAAAAGCCATTTGTGATTCGGTTTGGCGCAATCCCGAACGACTGGCTAAGAATTAGCATAGCATATGCTGCTTTATTTCCCTGGAAATGAGCGGCCAGTTCATCCGCTAAAAACTCGTGAATGTTTTTTATAGATTTTTTATATAAATAAATGATGGGATTGAACCAGGCAATTGCGCCCAATAACTCGAAAAATAAAATGTCAATGGTGTGGAATTGTTTGATATGCACTTCTTCATGCGCATCAATTATCGTAGCTAAAGGTAAGTTAGGGTCAATTATCTTTTTATTCAAAAATGAAAACGCAGTGCCGGCTTTTGTATTTTTAACGAGTTTTTTAACGTTTAGCAGGTTAAATATTAATCTTACTGTAAAAAGCAAAACGCCTGTAAAGTAGATGGATACAAATGCATTTTCCCAGTTCAATGCATTTGCTGTTTCATTAACTATTGTTGCCTGGGCCATTATTTCATCCCAGTTCACTGAGGTATAAACCTGGCGGGTAGTTTCCAGAGATGCGAACCACTCTAACTTAATGAAAGGAATGGCTAAAGATAAAAGCCCTGCAGAAAGCAAATAAACGCGATTTAGCGTAAAATAGGTTTCCTTATCTAACAGCAATTTATAAAAGCCGTAAAAGACAATTAAATACAAATTTACCTGAACGAGATAATGGGCTAAACTCATATCGGTTTATGTTTAATTTTGTCAATCATTTTTAAAATCTCGTCTACATCACTTAAATCAAGCTTTTCTTCTTTTACGAAAAAGGAAAACATGCTTTCAACCGAATTTTCGAAATAGTTACCTAATAGTTTTTCGGTAGCGTGACGTTTATATTCCTCTTTGCTAATCAGCGGATGATATTGATGTGCTTTACCAAATGCCTCGTGGCCAATAAATCCTTTGGTTTCTAATATCCTGATGATGGTTGATACGGTATTGTATGCGGGCTTAGGAATTGGTAGTTCATCAATAACATCTTTAACAAATGCTTTTTCCAACTGCCACAATACCTGCATGATTTGTTCTTCAGCTTTGGTTAAATCTTTAATTTCCATAATATACTTGTAGTTTATTCTACAGCGAGATTCCCCGCTGGTAAAATAAAGTTAAAACTAATTTCTTAGTTATACAAGTAATGCGTAGAAAATTTATTGATTTTAAGACGATTATCTTTTTTGGCCGCTAGAGATGAGAAGGTATTATATAACAATTAAATCATTTTTAATGCCGTAAACAACCAAACCTGTACGAGATTTAACATTGAGTTTGGCGAAAAGCGATTCCCGGTAATTATCAACGGTTCTAGGGCTCACATTCATCATGTCAGCAATTTCACGGTAGGTTTTATCCGTACTACAGTGTTGTAAAAAGGTTCGTTCTCTGTCACTAAAAGCAGGACCAGTATTATTATCTTTCAAGGCAACCAATAAGCGCCCTGAAACCAGATCATTGACGAAAAACCCCTTTTCACTTACCGTTTTAATAGCAGTTAAAAGTTCATTTGGTGTCGATTCTTTTAACATATATCCTCCGCACCCTGCTCTTAGCATACCGATGATGGCTTTCTCATCCTCGAGCATACTTAACGCTAAAACATTAATTTTAGGGTATTTTTCTTTTACCCATTTTGTTGCAGCAAAACCATCCATCAGTGGCATATTAATATCCATTAAAATTAAATCAATGTCCGGATGGTGAACTAATTTTTGTTGCAACTCAACTCCGTTAACCGCTTGAAATTTGATATCAATTTCATCAAATTCTTCAAGTAAGCTCGCCAAGCCTGAACGAAACAGGGTATGATCATCAACAATAGCGATAGAAATAATGGTATGCTGCATAAAAATTAGGGATAAGGGATTTCAATCAATATAGTAGTACCTTGATTGGGTGATGAATTTAATTTTAATTGTCCGTTTATCATTTCTACTCTTTTATAAATGGAATTTAAACCCATGCCGGTTCTTGCTTTTTTTATTTTTTCTACTTCAAATCCAATTCCATTTTCAACCACATTTAAAAATAATATACCGTTTTTATAGCTACTATCTATGTTTATGCTGGTGGCTTTCGCATGTTTGATAATGTTATTAATAATTTCCTGAAGTAAACGCAATATAATTAAATCCTTGTCGGGAGCGCTTGTTTCTAAATTTATAAGTTGGTTATTTACATTTAATTCATACACTCCGGATTTATTTAACCAGTTAATTTCCTGCTCTATCGCATGCCCGATGCCATTAGCCACAATCTGTTCGCCGTGTAGAATTTTAGCCAGTTCCCTAAGTTCTTTAATCGAATCATTTACAAAGCCTAAAGAGTTTTCAATTTTTTTTCTGGCTTTTTCAACATGGTCTAAATCAACTGAATTGAGGGTTAGCGTAGTTAAGCTTAATAACTGGCCAACATTATCATGAAGCTCCGTTGCAATACTTTGCATCGTTTGGTCTTGAACTTCTATACGGGTTTGAAGGAGTTCTGCATCAAATTTTTGTTTCATTGTCTCCTTTTCTATGACATGGTTTTTTCTATACTTGATGCTTATTTTGATGTAAAAAACCAATACTACCGGCATCAGTAAAAAAATAATTGTAGAGATAATGACTAAGATTGTAATTTGCGTTGTCTGCTCCTGCATATAAAAGAATAGGCCAAAAGGCTGTAAAATATAATATTAAGTAAAGAAAAAAGTTGATTTCTTAAAGAGTTTCCCCAAATGGTAATGCTGGTGAAAAGTTCGTGAAATAAACTTCCGGTTGTGCTTCCAAAATAAAAAAATAAAACAGCAGTAATCCACCAAAAATCAGGACTTGTATTAATGTCCAGGATCTCCTCATGTGTTAAAATCAGATAGTAGTAATAGCAGCAATACAACATCATTATGGCAGAAAGTACACCGCCAGCCCATGAGTTATATACCATAATCCCATTTCTGACTAAAAAAATTCCGTAGGTAACGTAAAATACAACCAACCCAAGAGAAATAATTTTTTTAGGATTGGTATATTTTTTTAAACATTGATATACACCAAACGATATAAAGCTACCTTCGAAAAAAGTATAGATATTATACACAAATAAGTTATTGTGATAAGTTCTGGCAGCCCATTTAGCAGCAAAAATTTCAGTAAAGCATACCATAATCATGAAAAAAAAGGCACTCCTCCAAAGGGGGCTGTTATCTTTTCTTATCGTAAAAAGGGCTACAATAAAACAAGTAAGTTCTATAGTAATACTGGGATTTAACTTAAACATTTATTACAAGCCTGTTCCCTCACAAGCAGTTGGACAAGTGGTGCCTTTATTTTCAATATCTGTTAAATCATCTTCATGTTCATCTGTGTTTGTCTCACCTTTGGCATATGTAGATAAGGTAGGTACCAGGAGTAGAGTATTCCTTCCTAAATAGTTTTCCGGTACGCCATCAAGTGAATCTGCGGTATATTGCCCGATGTAAATTCGTAATCCATCATGTTTTCCGTCTTGCAGGGTTTTGGCAATATTTAATATTTGATCTGCCGGAAACCACACTGCTTTGGTGTAGCTGGGTTTATCACCAGCTTCTTTAGCGTAGGCATCAACCATTTGTTTTGCAATATCGGCTGGGACATTGTTATGCGTTTTTTCTTCGTTCATTATGATAAGGATAGTTTATTAGGCTTAAAATTCGATAATAAAATAGGTTTAAACAAGTGTTTATAGAAATTAAATACCGTAAAAATACCTTTTCATAAAGGGTGCTTTCTGCCTGTTCTGTCTGATTGCATCTACTTACTTTTGATATTATAAAGGAAAAGATCTATCCATACATTGATTCATTTATTTATAAAACCATTCCGCTCAAACAGACCATGATTACGCAAGTTTTTAATCATCAGAACCAAAATTCAATCAGCGAACGCGAAATAGAAATCCTGCAGCTATTATCTATGGGTTATAATAGCAAAGAAATTGGCGACAGGCTATACATCAGCGAACATACGGTAAATACACACCGTAGGAATATGGTTCGCAAACTCGATTTAAAAAATTCTTATCAATTAATTGTTTGGGCATTTAGAGAACGAATATTATCTATTTAAGATTAAAAGTATACACGTTAACGCACCCCTCTCTCTGAACAGAAAAGCCTGCATGTTGAATCAAAATCAATAAGCGGGCTTTTGTATTTTTGTAATGATTTATTTAATGCTTTTTCGGATGACAATAAAATATCCGGATACGAATAAAATTACTGCATAAGCAAAACTGATATATATATCGCGGCCAAAGATTTCAAAATTAAGCGGATCATTCCCTTTTTTTACCTGAGCAGCCTGTAAAGCTAAAGATGGTAAACTGTAAGGAATTAGGTAGGCGTATTTCCACTTGAGCATTCCGGCTACAAGACCCATAATAGTGCCCATGAAACCTATTCCAATCGGCTTTAAAAAATCGCCCCAGATTAAGCTTAAAATAAATTGAATAGACAGAATGCCTATTGAAGATAAAAATAGTTTGGTGTAGGAATTGACTAAAAAGTTAACCGGATTGTATTGGTTGAAGCTGTATTTCGGGATCAATGCCTGAAGAAGATAACCAAAACCATAAGTCAGTGCCGCGAATAAAAATAAACAAATGAATATCAGTAAAACCGCAAAAAGGTATTTTGCAGTATAAATGGAAAATTTATTTAACGGCTGAGCAAATAATGTTTTCCAGGTGTCGTTTTTGTGTTCGATGTTATTTACCGAAAAGGCCATGAAAATGACATAAAAAGGCATCACTAAAAAGCCCATTACGTTTAAAGTAGCGCCAGCATATCTTATCCATAGTAACATGCCTGTAGGTGTAATGGAAATTACTTTTTCCGGATTGGAATAAAAACCAAAACTTATCAGGCTACAAATAATCACCGGTAACAATATAGCGGCCCAGAAAGCTAACGTTTTTCTGGACTTATAAAATTCGGAAATTAAGGAGATGGTAACTGATCGCATTTTAGTTATTTTTTGTAATGTCTAAGAAGAGGTTTTCTAAATCCTTCCCTTGTATGGAGAGCTGACTTACGGTGAAGCCATTTTGAATCAGTAATGTATTTAGCTTTCCACTATCAACAGTTGATGTAAATGGAAGAGTAATTTTGTTATCTGTGTTTGATGCAATTGTGTAACCTGCATTAATTAGAAAATTCACTGCATTTTCAGGTAAATCAACTTCCACTTCAATCATAGGCTTACTTAATAATTGAAGTTCGCTTACAGTACCTTGAAACAATAACTGACCTTTGTTGATGATACCAACATGAGTGGCCGTTTTTTCTATTTCGCTTAATAAATGGCTGGAAACAAGAATAGTTTTATGATGATTGGTCACCAAATCTAACATCAGGTTTCTGATTTCGATAATTCCGTTAGGATCTAAACCATTTGTCGGTTCGTCAAGTAGCAGTAGTTCAGGATCTGACAACAGCGCAAGTGAGATCCCCAGGCGTTGTTTCATCCCCAGCGAATATTGTCCAGCTTTTTGATTAGCAGCGGAGGTTAAACCAACCAAAGCCAGCATTTCATCTGCTTTCGTTTTTTTTATGCTTAATAAAATGCAGCGATTAACCAGGTTTTCTCGCCCTGATAAGTGACTATAAATGGCAGGTTGCTCTACTAAAGCACCTATTTTTTTAAGAATTTCAATCCGGTTGCTGTTGATTTCCTTACCAAAAATAAAAACCTGGTCTGCCGGAGATTTTAATAAGTTCAGTAAGATTTTTATGGTAGTGGTTTTTCCTGCGCCATTTGGCCCCAAAAAACCATAAATGCTTCCCTTTGGAACCTGTAATGATAAATCTTTTATGATGGTTTGATTGCCAAAGTTAAAATTTAAACCTACAGTTTCGATAGCAAAGGTGCTCATGTTTATTTAAAAATAGCAGTTGCTTGTTTTACAATACCAGTACTGCTTGTTGTCTGTTTTACAGCAACTTCAGCATCCTTTTGATTTGTGCTTACGCTAAGCGTTAAGATAATCATCATAAATACCGGAACTAATAAAAGTAAGAATGGCGAGGTATTAGCTAATTTTTTCATGATATGTTAATTTATTTCTTCGTTTTAATGATTCAAAGAAACAGCATTCAAAATTGTTGCTAAAATGTATTATACCAAGTGTTAAAGATTCTAGATAAACGGCTATTTTTGGCGTTCATCGACAAATATTAGCGTTTGTCGATAATGTTTGTCTATTTGCCTGTTCGTAGAAATAAAATGCCCGTTGGTAGATTGTGTACATTTAAAAAGTAAAGTTTATTTAATTTGGAAGCAGGTTCAGTGTTTACTCACGGCCTTTGTATATTAAATCACAAATGAAAAAAAGTAAAGCTCCGTTAATATTACATTCCATTTTTTGGTTAGTAATTGTATCGCTTTCTGCAATATTTATTGTAACAAGCGCTTCAATACTCTCTGCTAAAAGACAAATGATATCTTTTGGTGCATTTGGAATTCTCAATGTTTCGCTATTTTATATTAACTACATCATTCTTATCCCTGAATTAATAAAGAAGCGCAAAAGATATTGGCTATATACCTTTGTTTTTTTTGTGCTCATTTTAATTGTGGCTGGAATCAAAACTACTGTAGCGGTATTAAATCCTTCGGATATGTTGATGGACAAGCAACATACCGCTGGTTATAACGTAACAGAATACTTTGTAAACAGAGTATTAATTGGCGGTTTTTTTATGATTTCCAGCTGCCTGATTAAATTTACTATCGAATGGTTTTCAAACGAGCGCATTCAACGCAATCTGGAGAGCGAGCGGAGGGAAATGGAACTGCAATTCCTGAAATCGCAGTTAAACCCTCATTTCCTATTCAATTCACTCAATAACATTTATTCGCTGGCCTATCAAAAATCAGACAAAACTGCTGATGCCATTATGAAGCTTTCGGAGATTATGCGCTACATGATTTATGAAAGTAATACGCCAACGGTTTCATTAAGCAAGGAAGTTGATTACCTCACCAACTATATCGAGTTACAAAAAATCAGATTTAAAGATGGTGCTTTTATCGAGTTAACTTTGAACGGAGAAATTGATGATCAAAAGATTGTGCCCTTAATGCTCATTTCTTTTGTTGAAAATGCTTTCAAACACGGTGTAGTTACTGATCCGGACAACCCTGTGAAGATCAACATTATCGCCAACCAGAAAATTTTGCATTTCAGTGTAATCAATAAGAAAAACCAACAGAATAAAGATGCGCAAGGTGGCGTTGGTTTACCAAATGTGGAAAGAAGGTTACAATTGATTTATCCGGATAGATATAAATTAAATGTTGTAAATTCGGCTAGCCATTACACCTGTGAACTCATGATAGATATTTAATTCTTCGAATTCTATATCCATTAATAAAAATTAAACCTAAAATGAACTTAAACTGTATTGTTGTTGATGATGAGCCACTGGCGCTCGATATTTTGGAAGATTATATATCGAAAGTGCCTTTTTTAACGATGGTAAAGCGCTGCGAAAATCCAATCGAAGCATTGCAAATTGTTCAGGGTGGTGGCATTGATCTGGTATTTTTAGATGTTCAAATGCCAGAGCTGACAGGCATTCAGTTTTTAAAAATTGCAGGCAACAAATGCCGTTATATTCTTACTACCGCTTATCCCCAGTATGCATTGGAAAGTTATGATTTGAACGTTTCTGATTACTTGCTGAAGCCTATTGCTTTTGATCGTTTTTATAAAGCTGTAGAGAAAGTACACAACCAGCAAAAACCAGTTGAAACGCCGGCAAGTGTTGCGCAACCCATTGTTACACCGGCGCCGTTTTCTGCACCTGCAAATCCTGTTCAGGATTATATTTTTGTTAAGACAGAACACAAAATTCAGAAAATTTACCTTCATGATATTCTGTACATTGAAGGTTTAAAAGATTATATATCCATATTTACTAAAGATGAACGTATCATTACGTTGCAAAGTATGAAGAAAATGGAGGAAGCTTTACCACAAAGCCAGTTCATCCGTGTACACAAATCTTATATCGTTGCGCTGGATAAAATTGAAAGTATCGAGCGAAGCAGAATTACTATTAACAATAAGATAATTCCCGTTGGAGATACCTATCGTGATGAGTTTTTTAAAGTGATAGGAAATAAGAATATTTAGTGGTCAGATTTTTTTCGGAGTACATGCAGAGTCATTTATTACAATAATATTTCCTGACCTAAAACTTTTTTAATTTCGGTTTCTATCTCCGCAGTAATTTCGTTTGGTGTTTTAACTCCCGGTTCAATGGGTTTTAATACCGTCCATTTTAAAGCATTTCCGGTGGTTAAAGGAAACATGCCATAGCGAACAATTTTCCATGAATTTTCTATCGCTACAGGAACCACTAATGCATTAGGAACTACCTTTAAGATTGTGGCAATACCGCCAAACTGGAACTGTTTAACCTGTCCATCTTTTGATCTGGTACCTTCAGGAAAAATTACTGTACTCCAGTTGTTTTCCTTCATTCTTCTGCCAAGCTTTATAATTTCAGATATGGCTTGTTTGTTGTCTTTTCTGTTGATGTTAGCACCGCCGCCTAAACGTAGATTAATTGAGATAGAAGGAATACCTTTTGTCAATTCAATTTTTGAAATAAATTTTGCGCTGTATTTTCGTAAAAACCAGATTAACGAAGGAATATCATACATGCTCTGGTGATTGGCGGCGAAAATAATCGGCCTGTCTGTAGGCAAATTATGTTCATTTTTAAAACGCACAGAATTAAAAAGGAATATCTGGCAATAGGTGAGAAAGAAATTTAAAATATCAACCGATGTTTTATGTGATTTATAACCAAAAACTTTATAGCAAAACCACTGGATAGGATGGAAAACGCACAACGATAAACCAAAAAATAAATAAAATATTGGCGTAAGTATATATCCGAAAAGTTTGCTCATCTGGTGTTTTAAATAAAGCAACAAAGATAATAATTACAATTCACCGTTTAAAATCATCAGCTTTGCTTTCAGGATAGCAGCAACCGTCATAGAATCGGTGATGTCGTTACGGAGTACCATTTGGTATGCTTCCTCAAAACTTACTTTCTTAACTGTTATCTGTTCAGTTTCTTCGGGCATAGCTATACCTTGAATTAAATCTGTAGCCACATAAATAATGCTTAACTCATTACTCACAGAATTTGATAAGTGCATGCGCTGAATTTCTTTCCAATGCTTAGCACTTAAGCCGGTTTCTTCCAGTAATTCACGTCGGGCACTTTCCAATGGTTCCTCTTGCAGCGGTCCACCACCTTCTGGTATTTCCCAGCTGTAAGCCTTTAGCGGGTAACGGTACTGACCAACCAGCCAGGTGTTATAATTTTCATCCAGCGGCAAAATGCCAATGGCATAATTTTTAAAATGTACCTCACCGTAGATGCCTTTCCCGCCAGAAGGATTAATTACCTGATGTTCAGTTACCTTAATCCAATTGTTATCGTATTTAACTTCACTTTCTAAAGTTTTCCAGGGGTTTTGTTCTTCCTTCATCATGCAAATTACAATGAAATATTCGTTTTGCAGGCAAAAAAAAGGTGTTTGAAATTTCAAACACCTTAAGCTATTTTAGAATGATCCTTCATCCGGACGATTATCCTGCTGATCGTCTTTCTTTTTGGTTTTATTCATGTTAAAGCTCGTTTTTCCGAAACGGTAAGAGAAGGTAATGTTACCCATTGTACCTTGCATCTGGCGCTCAAAATCAACAATTGTCGCTTTATCCTCTGTCGTCATGCTCCATCTTCTGGTGTTAAATACATCCCTTACATTGAAACTTAAGGAAGCTTTTTTGTTAGGGAAATCATATTTAGCTCCTCCATCAATGCCATACATGGCATTACGTTTTCCTTGTGCCATAACTTCCGGTGCACGGTAATCGCCACGCAACTGAAGCGATAAGTCTTTCACCACCGTTAAGTTTGCAGTTACGTTAGCGTTCCAGCTGAAGCCGCTCGTTTTTGCAATATCATACCGGGTATCTCCGGCAAACTGAGCCTGGTATAAGTTAACGTTAGTGGTAAAGTTTAAGGCTTTAATTAAATCAAAACGACCGATTAACTCTAGACCTGAATTGATTTGATTGGTTAAGTTTCTTGGCGTAGAGGTAATGATGCCATTAACAGGGGTGCTTCTTACCCGCTGAATAACATCATTGGTTTTACGGAAGTATAAACTAGAGGTAAGGGTTACTTTCTTGAAATATTTACTGTATCCTAATTCAAAAGAGTGTACATCTTCAGGAAGCAAATTAGGATTACCTTGTCTGTAATTAAAGGGGTCAGAAACATCTAAAAACGGGTTTGTATCCCATGGTCGGGGACGATTTACCCGACGGGTATAACTCAGCTGAACTTGTTGCTCACCTTTTAACTTTTGCGTTAAAAATACACTTGGATATAACCTGTTGTAATGAATATTTCCATCACTTCCAACCAATACATTACCGTTATAGCCATCTAAATGCGTATCTAGGCTGGCATTTTCAGCTCTTAAACCCAATTGATACCCAAAATCTTTAATCTGATTCTGATAATTTACATACAAGGCATGAACCTGGTCTTTACTGGTGAAATAATTGATCAGCTTGTTATTACGAATCACAACCTGTGTATTCGTTAATACCGAATCTGCATATTGATCATTGTCTGACAGACGGATCTGGCTACGGTAACCGGCTTCAATTTTACCTGCTTTCCCAACTGGCAAAGTATAATCGGTTTGAATATTATAATTGGAGTTATTACCGGTGTTATAAATGCGTTGTAAACTTGGATTAATGTTCACGGCGCTGCCATTTCTGTTAGTAATGGTGGTGTTATATACCTGGTCGTTATCATTATAACCCGAAGAGTAACCAAAATTAAATGTTAACTCTTCTTTCGGTTTTTTAAACTTTTGAGAATAATCTAAATTTAAATCATAGCTGCTTCCGCTTCCTTGATTGGCATTGTTTCTATTGCTGTAAGCCACCGGACTTAAATCCCTGGCCACTTGCTTAATGTCTATAAATTCATTTCTATCATTTTCCCTCGAGTTAAACCCACCTGAAAAACTCACGATGCTTTTTGGCGATAGATAATAATCTATCCCGGCTTTCGCATTATGTCCTTTATCTAAAGAAGTTGACCTGGTATTTTGGGATAAGAAAGCAGTTCTACTGGTATCGCTTTTGTAAGTGATATCCTGGAAACCACCACCCACACGGTTTCCGTAACGATAGCTATAATTTCCGTAGATATTAATTTTGCTGTTTTGAAAGCTTAAATTGGTATTGGCATTATAATTATCTCTGTTACCCGCCGTAACCGCAGCAGAGCCATTAAACCCTAGTTTTGTATTCTTTTTTAATACGATATTGATTATACCCGACTGGCCCTCTGCATCGTACTTAGAAGATGGATTGGTAATCACCTCAACACTTTCGATGGAACTTGCCGGGATTGACTGAAGAATTTGTGCCACGTTGCCACCAGCAATTAACGATGGTTTTCCATCAATTAAAACCCTAACGCCGCTTGATCCACGTAAACTTACATTTCCATCCATATCTGTTGATACCGAAGGTACGTTTTGTAATAAATCGCCGGCCGAGCCACCTTCACTGATTACACTTTGATCTACCGCGAAAATCTTTTTATCAATTCCCATCTGCATCCCTTGCTTTTGCCCCGTAACGGTAACCTCGCTCAAAATATTCCCTTTGGCAGTATTCATTTTAATATCACCGAAGTTGAGGCTTCCGGTTGCTGCCGTAATGGTAATATTATCCCTCACCATAGTTTGATAACCAACAAAGCTAATTTTAAAGGTAAAAGTTCCGGTAGGTAAGTCGGCCATCGTAAATGCGCCATTCACATCAGTTTGCGCAATTTTTACATTTTTTGCTGTCGATTTATCAATTAATACAGCAGTAGCAAAAGGAATAGTCTCTTGTGTTTTAGCATCTTTAAGTACACCAGTAATTTTTGCTTTGCTACCAGTTTGGGCAAATAAATTAAAAGTTAAAGTAAGGAGGAGGAGGGTTATTGGTAAAGATTTCGATTTAAAAAGTCTCATTAAAAAATATTAAATGTTGTGTGTTTCTGTAAAGGGAGACAAAGTAACGGCAACTAAGTTTAATTAAGTAGGCGTAACTATTTTATTACAGCCATTTTATAGTAATATTTTTGTGAGCCTTTAAAATCGAAATGCATCTTGCATGGCCATACTTTTCAGGAAGTTATGTGATCAGGCTTCGGGTAAAATGCTATTTTTGCGTAGTATGAAAAAAATATTAATTGTTGATGATCTGCATCCTGCTTTTAAAACACAGGCAATGGCATTGGGTTATCAGGTAGATGATGAGCCGCAAATCACCCGTCAGCAGACTTTAGATAAAATTAAGCATTACGTCGGCATAGCGGTACGAACCAAATTCCGTATAGATGAAGAAATTTTTGCAGCAGCCACACAGCTTAAGTTTGTAGCCAGGGCCGGTGCCGGATTAGATAATATTGATGATAAGATTGCTTCTGAAAGGAATGTTCAATTAATAAATGCCCCTGAGGGAAATTGCGATGCTGTTGGTGAGCATGCTACTGGCTTGTTACTTTCTTTAATGAATAATTTTCGCAATGCAGATATCGAAATCAGAAATGGAATCTGGGATCGCGAAGGAAACCGCGGATACGAATTAAAAGGCAAAAAAGTTGGCATTATCGGTTACGGTTTTATGGGACAAAGCTTTGCTAAAAAACTGTCTGGCTTTGAAGTTGATGTCATGGCTTACGATAAATATAAAACTGGCTTTTCTGATGCGTTCGCCCGTGAAGTAAGCATGGAAGAAATTGTAAAGCATAGCGATGTATTAAGTTTGCATGTTCCTTTAACTGCCGAAACCAAACAAATGGTTGATGATGAATATTTCTTCCACTTTAAAAAGCCTATTTTTTTTATCAATACCGCCAGAGGCGAAATTGTAAACACAAAAGCCGTTTTAAATGCCATCTCATCGGGTAAAATTTTAGGTGCTGGATTAGATGTTTTGCAAACTGAAAAATTTCCGGCTTTGAGTGATCAGGAATGGTACAATGAGTTAAAAATAAATGAAAAAGTGATTTTAACACCGCATGTTGGCGGATGGACTTTTGATTCTTACAGGAAAATTTCAGAGGTGTTGGGTGAAAAATTGGAACAACTCAATTTTTGAGCAGAATTTTTGACCATAATTGCTTAAATTGGCAATGCACTCTAACCAATTTATTATGCCGAAAGATCATTCTTATTCAACAACAATTACCTGGACGGGCAACAAAGGATCGGGCACTATGGATTACCGTTCATATGATCGCGACTATGTGATTTCTGTCGTGGGTAAAGCTGATATATCCGGTTCTTCAGATTCAGCCTTTCTAGGCGATAAATCCAAATATAATCCTGAAGACCTGCTACTCTCCTCTATTTCTAGTTGCCACATGCTTTGGTATTTACATTTGTGTTCAAAGAACGAAATCGTAGTGATCGATTACAAAGATGTGGCCGTTGGAACGATGGAGGAATCGGCTGACGGAAGCGGAAAGTTTAGAGAAGTAACTTTAAATCCTGAAGTATTAATTGCTGATAAAGTGCATTTGGAATTAGCCGAATCACTCCATGCAGAAGCAAATAAAATGTGTTTCATCGCTAACTCATTAAATTTTCCAGTGAAACATAAACCTGTAACCAAGGCAGAAAATAGCTAACAAGGCAAAGTATTGTTAGCTATTTTGTACTAAAGTTATTTCGACCGTAGCGGAGAAATCTTTTAAATTGATTTCGAGAGGCAATACAGTAAAAGCCTTCACTATTTCGTTATTGATTTAAAATCGGGTTAAATTACATTACCATTGTTATGATGAGTCTATTGCATAGCTATCAATGCTACGATCATAAAACCCATTATAAATGTGTTTGGATAGCGTTCGTCAGTTCGACGAAGTATTACACGATCGCAGCCATCTGCTCGTTTACGAATGAGATTGACGTAAAGTAATAGGGCCAACAGTAGCTTGTCGAATACACTTTTGATAAAGCGTTTCGACAAGCTCAATGTAACAAGTAGTTGAAATTATTTGACTTCGTAAATATTATCTTTCGGCGTAGCATCTACGTAAATACCATTATCCAACATTACAGATTTTATTTTCTTTATAGAATTTATGTTAACCATAGCCTCTTTCTGATTCATTTTCCAAACAGCGGGTGTTTGATGGAAGGTTTCCCTTTTCCCATCTGCATAAGTAATCACTACATCAAACGGAATTGCAAAGCCTCCAATGTTTTGAATACTTATATTGGTTTTCCCTTTATTTGAAACCACTTTACCCACGGCAAGGTCGAGATAATGATTGGTGAAAAACCAATTCTTGAAAAACCAGTTTAAATTCTGCCCTGATCCTGTATTCATTGAGTTAAAATAATCCCAGGGAATCGGGTGTTTTCCATTCCAGGTATTCATATAGTGGTGCAATGCTTTCTTGAACAAGTCATCGCCAAGCATGTCTTTTAAGGCTAAATAAGATAATGAAGCTTTCCCGTAAGCGTTATTACCATATCCCACTCCCGAAACCTGATCAGACATCGAAATAACGGGTTGATCTTCTTCAGTAGACTTATCATTGATGTAATTATTTACCCTGAATTTTTTATAAAAATCATCAGCGGCTTGTTTTCCATGTTCGGCAATGCCAATTAAATATTCGAAGGTAGTGGCCCAGCCTTCATCCATATACGCATAACGTGTTTCATTTATCCCCATATAAAATGGAAAATAAGTATGTGCCACCTCATGGTCTTGCACCAGTTGAGCAAAAACCGGATCACCAAAGTTGGAGTCGTTTACCATCATCGGGTATTCCATATCGGCAAAACCCTGAAAAGCAATGCTTTTGGCATAAGGATAGGGAATGCCAGGCCAGTTGTTTGAAAACCACGCCAAAGCATTGATGTTGTATTTTACAGAATTTAAAAAATCCTTACCAGTAGTAGCATTGTAAGCAGCCTGCGCACTTGCTCTTCTGCCGGTTTTCGGATCAACAACTACACTGCCACCATCCCAAACATAATGATTGCTTAAGGCAAATGTAACATCAGTAATGTGGTCGGCCTTAAACTTCCAGGTGTTCCAATCTTTTTGAGCAGTAACTTTTTCAGCCTTTAATTCTTCAGCTGTTGCGATGTTAATCACGCTATCCGTATTGTACGATTGTTTTAAACGTTTCGAAATTTCCGGTTGCAAGACTTCATCAGGGTTTAAAAAATCACCTGTGGCATAAACTACATAATTTTTTGGAGCCTTTACTGTAAAAACATAATCATTAAAATCGTTATAAAATTCAGCCCTATCAGTATGTGGAATGCGGTCCCAGCCGTTATAATCATCAAAAACAGAAATACGGGGATAGCTGTAGGCAACAAAGAACGAGTTTGGATCTATTTGACCTTCTCTGCCGCTTTCTTTTGATAAGGGATAGTTCCAGTCAATTTTTACCGTAACTTTTGATTTTGGGCTGATGGCTTTTTTAAGGCGAACATTTCCAACCGTTCCCCAACCCTTTGTATCTACTTTGTAGTTTTCTCCATTAACAGAAAATGCAGAAATATTTAATCCGGTGGTTAAAAAATCCTCACTCACTTCACCGCTTCTTGGAGAAGTTGGTTTATGTAAGTTGTTCACAAATCGGATTACCAAATTTTTTAAGGTATCGCTGCTATTATTGCTATACACAATTTCTTCCTGTCCGCTTACAATTTTGGTTTCTGCATCAACCTTAATGTCCATGTTGTAAAAGCCATGGTTTTGCCAGTAATTGGGGCCTGGATTTCCGTTCATGGAGCGAGTTCCTTTTTGGTAGGCCGCTTTTATATTCCTGGGCATGTATAGTTCTTGAGCTGAAACGGCATAACTACCCAAACCGATAAGCAGGGCTATGGCAAATATTTTTTTCATTTTTCTGAATAATTTATCTAAAAGTAAAATTAATGCATGAATTTTAAAGTACTGTAGGATGTAATGTTACGTTGTAGAGGTAAAATCAAATTATAAATGATGTTGAAATATCAACTGCGATTGATTTAAATCCTGCAAATCTTAATCTTTTATTTGCTTTTGTAATTTCCACATTTTATCTTCGTTATAATTGAAGCAAGACTATATAGAAACCAAGCTATATAGTCTTGTTTGTTTTTTATAACCATTTGAGTTAAAATTAAAAGAGCAATGTCAGAGGTAACGTACTACACACAAGAGGGATTAGATAAATTAAAAGAGGAAGTTCATTATCTAACAACAACAGGTCGTCAGTTAATTTCTAAAGCAATCGCTGAAGCGAGAGATAAAGGAGATTTATCTGAAAATGCAGAATATGATGCTGCTAAAGAGGCTCAGGGATTACACGAGGCGAAAATAGCAAAGCTGAAAAATACATTAGCAAATGCCCGCTTGATTGATGAGTCTAAATTGGATGTGACTAAAGTATTGGCACTATCTATAGTTAAAATAAAAAATGTTAAAAACGGGGCTACTATGACTTACCAGTTAGTAGCGGAGACTGAAGCTGATTTAAAGACAGGCAAAATTTCTGTTAAATCGCCAATTGCGCAAGGTTTGTTAGGTAAATCAGTTGGCGAGTTTGCCGAAATTGAAGTGCCGGCTGGTAAAATGCAATTTGAAGTATTAGAAATTTCCAGATAACGATTTGCTTTTGGCTGGAAACATTGATCATTCTGCGCCAAGGCTAACTTAATTTATTACTATGTCTACTATATTTTCAAAAATTGTATCAGGAGAAATTGAAGCATATGTTGTTGCCGAAACCGTAGAATATCTGGCTTTTTTAGATATTCAGCCTTTAACAGCTGGCCATGTTTTAGTGATTCCTAAAGTAGAGGTTGATTATATCTTCGACATGGATGAAGATTTATATGTAGGCCTCTGGATGTTTGCTAAAATTGTAGCTAAAGGTGTAAAAGCTGCTTTTCCTTGTAAAAAAGTTGGCGCTACTGTAATTGGGTTAGAAGTACCGCATGCACACATCCATCTCATTCCCATGAATAATGTAAGTGATATGAACTTTGCTAAAGAAAAACTTAAACCTACACAAGAGGAATTAGCCGAAGCTGCTGCAAAAATCAAGCACGCTTTATTAGAGGTAGAATAACCTTTTATGTGCCGATAAGTCATCACTTAAAAAAAAGATATGGAAAGCCTTGGGAAATATTAGCAGGATGACGAAAATGCTGATGAAAAATACCGGGTTTTTGGATGGTGTCTTCGCCAGCCAAAAAACCGGTATTTCAATTTAGTTCACTAAAGGCATCCACCAGGATTTACTTCTTCTGGTAATTGCTTTGATTTGGCAAGGGAACAAAATCTGTTTCACCTGGTACAGGCTCAAACTGCTGTTCCAGCCAGTTCTGTTTTGCTTTTTCAATTAACGCTTTATCCGAAGCTACAAAGTTCCAGTAGATAAAGCGTTCCTCAGGAAAAGGCTCGCCGCCAAAAATATATACTGTAGTGTTTTCTAAAATAGTAAATTCACAGAGTTTTGCGTCATTGGCAATTAAAATCAGCCTTGGCTCGAAAAGATGCCCCTCGCTTTCAATGCCGCCTTCCAGAATATATAAAGCACTTTCTCCAAATAATTCACTGCCAATATTGAGTTTTTGACGGGTGGTACTTTTTATCTCGATGAAATACAGCGGACAATATACGGGTACAGGAGACTGACGTCCGAAAGCTTCGCCTGCAATTAACTTGATTTTTACACTATCCTGTTCCCAACTCGGAATGTCAGCTTCTTCTACATGAAAAAACTCTGGTTCCATTTGTTCCAGAGCTTTGGGTAGCGCTACCCAAATTTGCAAGCCATGGAGATATTTGTCCGTATGCCGTAAATGTGCTGGTGTTCTTTCAGAATGTGCAATTCCTTTCCCTGATGTCATCCAGTTAACCTGGCCAGGCTTAATTACGATGTTTGTTCCCAGGCTATCGCGATGCTCAATCTCTCCGTCAAATAAAAATGTAAGCGTTGATAAGCCAATATGGGGGTGGGGTGGAACATCCAGGTTCTCATGATCACTCATTGATGCCGGACCCATATGATCTATAAATGCAAAAGGGCCAACCATGCGCTTTTCCCTGAAAGGCAACAACCTGCCCACCATAAAATTGCCAATATTGGCCGGACGTTCTTCAATAATTAATGAAATATTCGACATGAGGTTCGTGTTTTGAGGGTGAATTTAAGAAAATTCTTTAAAGTTATTTTGGCTTTGCGCTACATCATAGGGCAAAAAAAAAGCACCTCATTGCTGCGATGCTTTTATTATTTAATAACCTATACCAGTTGCATTAAAGCTTCTTTGGTAAATCCCTTTAATTCATCAGTGCGGTTATTTTTAATTTTCTCCACCCATTCAGGGTCTGCAAGTAACGGGCGGCCAACGGCAACCAGATCAAAATCACCTCTGTCCATTCTGCGTATCAATTCATCTAACGAACTCGGCTCAGAACTCTGGCCTGCAAATGCACCAAAGAAATCACCACTTAAGCCAACCGAGCCCACAGATATAGTGGCTTTACCAGTGATTTTTTTAGCCCAGCCGGCAAAATTTAAGTCAGACCCTTCAAACTCAGGTTCCCAGAAACGGCGTTGAGAGCAGTGTAGAATATCAATTCCTGCATCAACTAATGGCGTTAACCATTGTTCCATTTCCTGCTCATTTTTAGCCAGTTTAAAATCATAAGCTGATGGCTTAAATTGTGATAACCGGATGATTAAAGCAAAATCATCACCCACCCGCTTACGCACTTCTTTAATTACTTCAACCGCAAAACGTGTACGTTCGGCTAATGTTTTTCCGCCATAAATATCTGTTCTGGTATTGGTCCCATCCCAGAAAAACTGATCAATTAAGTATTGGTGGGCACCATGTATTTCTACTGTATCAAAACCGAGCGCTTTTGCATCGGCAGCAGCCTGTCCAAATGCGGCAATGGTATCAGCAATAGCAGCATCAGTCATGGGTACACCATTCTCAAATCCAGGGCGTTGTAATGCAGATGGCCCTTCAAAAGGCACAGCCGGAACCCAGCCAGAAGCATGGTTCTCCATAATGCCCTGGTGCCAGATTTGTGGACCCATTTGGGCACCTGCCTGATGAACATCATTAATCACTTTCTGCCATCCGTTTAAAGCCTGGTCGCCATAAAAGTGAGGGATATTTGGGTCGGCAGATGATGATGGACGATTGATAACTGTACCTTCTGATAAGATTAATCCCACCTCGCCTGCAGCTCTTTTTGCATAATATTCTGCAACAGCATCAGTCGGAATTCCGTCAGGTGAAAAAGATCTAGTCATCGGTGCCATGACAATTCTGTTTTTGATATTTAATGATTTTAAGCTAAATGGCTTAAATAGACTATCTGTGTTCATATTTTTAATTTTTATAATTCTGAATTAATGATTTTACTTAACCGCTCCAGTCCCTCATTATTTCTCTTATAGTAGGTCCACTGGCCGATCCGGGTCGCACTAACTAAGTCGGCACGTTGCAGTACAGAAAGGTATTCTGAAATGGTACTTTGAGACAGACCAGCTTTAATTTGAATTTGCCCTACACAAACACCAACATTTTCAAAATCAGCATTTGGCTGCTCGGGAAAATTTTCAGAAGGATTTTTTAACCAGTTCAATATCTGCAAACGGGTTTTGTTTGATAGTGCCTTAAAAATTTCAACCTGATCCATGAAACAAATGTATATCGACTTTTCCCGATATGCCAATAAAAATTAAAATCCTTACAATTTAATGTCAGTCGGCTTTTTTAAAATTGACTGACAAACATATAATCAGGTTATACGTTCGGTTAACAGAGCTTTCAATTATTATGAAAAAAAATAAAGCTCATGGATTAAAATTAATTAGATGAAAACTTTACAGAACAACGTGATTCTCATTACAGGAGCTGGAATGGGTTTAGGATTAGCAACAGCAATAGAGGCTGCAGCTGCGGGCGCAAGATTAGTGCTGGTTGATTACAATGAAGAGGCTTTACATAAAGCCAAGGCTGATATAATGGAGCGCTATCCGGAAACTGAATTGCTAATTATTAAGGCCGATGTTTCAAATGAAGAGGACGTTAAAAACTATGTACAGCAAACGATTGATCGGTTTGGCCAGATTGATGGATTTTACAACAATGCCGGTATTGAAGGTAGGCAGGCATCCATTACCGAGTACGAACTTGACATTTTTAAAAAAGTAATTGATATTAACTTGTTGGGCGTTTACTATGGTCTGCGATATATACTGCCTCACATGCAGCAGCGAAACTACGGGCGTATTGTCAACGTCGCATCAGTGGGTGGTATTCGTGGTGTAATGAATCAAATGCCTTATGTAGCCAGTAAGCATGCTGTTTCTGGTATGACAAAAAATACCGCTCTGGAATATGCCCGGTTTGGAATTACGGCTAATGCAATTGCTCCGGGAGCAATTTTAACGCCTATGGTTGCAGAGGCTTTCAAGCAGGTCAATCCTGAAGATCCAAAAGCGGCGGAAACGGTTTATGCACAGGCAAACCCTTCTAAACGTTTGGGGTTACCGGATGAGGTTGCGAAGGTGGTGTGTTTTCTGCTGAGTGAAAGCTGCAGCTACGTAAATGGCCAAACCATAGCCATTGATGGTGGTCAATCAAACAGTTACGGTAACGTGTAAAAAAGAACGGGGATAAATCATACCGACCTATCCCCGTCATCTAAATTAACGCTCTCGAATATATAAACATCCAAAAACGTGATTTATTATATATCGGTTAAAAAAAATTATTTTTTTGCTGCAGGTTTCTTTACCGCTGCTTTGGCTTTTTTCTCTACGGCTGGCTTATCTTCTTCATTATCAACGGATTTTTTAGCTGGTGCTTTTGTTTTCTTTACTTCAGTAACCTCGTCTTCAGCAACAGCTTTTTTCTTAGCGGGGGCCTTTGCTTTTTTTACTTCAGCAATTTCATCAGTTACTTCAACTTTTTTCTTTGGAGCCGCTTTAGGTTTCTTTATTTCTTCTACCGGAGCACTCACCACCACTTCTTTTATTTCCTCAACCTTTACGCTATCTGCCTGTTGCAGGTAAATCGCTAAAACCTGCTTTAAATAAATTTCAGGTTTTGGCATATTAATAACAGTTCCAGGTTCTTTATCCTGAGATTGTTTAATGTATGCTGATTTTATTTTTCCCCAATCTTTCGAATAAAGTTTAATGAACATTTCAACAAATTGTTCATTTGTATATTTTTTTGGCAATCTGCCCAATACTGCCTGAATTTTTTCTTCTTTTTTGTGTAATACCGCCATCTCAATTATTTTTTGCAAAGATAGTCGATATTACAGATAATCATGAGTTTGCGAAATTTAATTTAGTATAGAAGCATATTTTGAAACAAAATATCCCGGCGGATTCTTCAATAACGCTTTCAACTATTGTAGTTTTCACTTTACGATGAGCAACCAGCCGCTGCCTATGTTGAAGTGCATTATTTCGGCATTCGTAGCGCATGTATCATCCAGCAATGCCTTAAGTCATGCTGCTGGTCTGGTAGTGTTTTTGGTTATTTTATTATTTTACCTATTTGAAAGTTAAAATCTTCAAGTGGCGCGTTTTATGCCCTGATTTGTTAAATCAGGGCTCAGGTTCTATTTTTTCTTCCAGCCTTTTTGCATTTTCTTGTAGGCTTTCTTACTAATTTTTGATTTCTTTTTAGACCTTGATTTACCTTTCTTTTTACGGGCATTAATGTTATTTACCAGAGAATTCTTAACGCCAAGTTTATTTTTTTTGCCACCTTTTTTCTTTTTGCTCCCCTTTTTCTTCGAGGTCTTCTTTTTTTCCTTTGCCATAGTATATCATTTAAATGATAACATGAAACGAAGTGAATAGTTTCCAGAGCGATTGAGTCCTTAATAAAAGAGACGAAGAAGCTCCTTTATACTTAGGGTCAAACTTGTAATCCCATAGATAAAACAGGATAGGGCTTCCCGGCTGCATCCTCATTATAACGCTCAATCACTTTAAAGCCCAGATGGTTGTAAAATAAATATGCCAAGGTATTTTGCTCATTAACATCAACCTTGCTGGCATTCTTCTCTCTAACAGCAAAATTGACCAACATTTTACCAATGCCTTTTCCTATAAAATCAGGATGAATAAATAACATTTGAATGTTATCTACCGATAGTCCTAAAAATCCTTTAACGGTATGTTGGGCCTCAACTTTATATAAATCAACCAGGTTAAAATATTCATTTAAAATCAGGTGTTTGTAGCGTAAAATATCTGCTTCTTTTAAAAAATGATGTGTTGCCCTCACCGATAATTCCCAGATTTGTATCAGCTCTTGATGATCAGCCTTCGTAGCTGAAATAATTATTTCTTCTTGCATATAATGATCGGTAAATTAGTCTGTTATTCATAATTTATCAATGTGAAACTCATGCTAAATCAAACAACATTTCTTGTTAATTGTTCAAATAGTGAACGTTATTGTCGCCATTTCGGGATTCATATTATGTTTGAGAGTGGATTTTTTTACGTTTATTAATTTAAAACCTACGAATAATAATTTAATCCATACACCCATACATTAGCGCATTCAATTCAATTTAAAAGGTTTAAAATTTGTAACATTAACTCGTACATCCTTCGGTACGCTCATCAATATGGCTAAACAAATCAAAGCGATTAAATGTCCGCATTGCGGAAGTATAGGTAAAACAGAGGTAAAAGCAGATCATTTTATTTGCAACAGCTGCAATACGGAATATTTTCTGGATAACGATGATATTAATATTAACCATAATATCAATTATAATCAACCCTTTACTTCGGCAACGCCTGCCAATTTAAAAAAAGTACTCCTCATCATTGCGGTTTGTATTTTTGCCTTTTTTGTTATCCTTTTACTATTTCCAAGTCCTTACAGAAATCGTTCAAATTCTTATCCCGTTAACGAAGTGCAAAAGGAAACATTCTATTGGCATTATAAAGATGCCAAGGCTTATGTGAATGCAGAAGGGAAACCTTTTGTGCTCATTTTCGGTACCAGGAGTTATATGGGAACAAATAGCGATGATAAAAAAAATGCAGTTTATGCTACCTTTTACGATATGCTTACTGGTAAAGAGTTAAAAACCCAAAAGCTGGAAAACATTCCTTCTACTACTTTTGATAGCTTTAGTATAAAAAACTTTTCCAACGGTGATATGTATGCCATTGCCAATAAAACGCTTGTTTTTAAGGTCGACAAATCAAATTATAGCTTGAGCGATGTTACGCAAAGCCTGTTTCAGGGGCATGCAAAATTAGCCAGTGGTATAGCCAATGCCGAATTTGCTTATGATAGTTACGGCGATGCTTTTAATTTAATGAGTAACGAAGGAGCAAATGTATTTTATTATCCTATAGTTAATAAAATTTACACCAAAGATGAGGTTTATGCCGCACAGAGGGCATTGGAAAATCCAACCATCAATGAGGAACTTCAAACCAGCTATGATTTTTCTTCCAAATCGAATGATTTTCCGGATGAAAAAATCCAACTCTTTAAATACACAAAAAAGAATACTAAAGGAGCGCCGGATGATGATGTGCACTTAAGCTGGAGAGAACAAACTTTGGGTAAAGGCAGAACACTGACTATGGGTGGGAGCATTATGCGAAGCTATACAGACTTAACGCCTGGCAGGCTATACTTTAAACCTTCAGTATTATATGGCGACAATGAATATGTGTTTTTATCGACCAATAAAACTGCCGCCGAAGAAGCGCCAACAAACCTGCAATGTATTGATGTGAGTGGAAAATTAATTTTCACCTATTCATTGCCGAAGAACGAATATTTTTATGGTGCAATCCGGTTTAAAAGTGGCTTTTTAGCCATGTCTCATACCGTATTTTACGCTATTGGTATGGATGGAAAACTAATTAAAGAATTTAAATTAAACTAACTTATGGGAATTATCAATTTTTTTAAAAATCAGTTATCTCAGGTTATAGAGTGGGATAATCAAAAGCCTGAAATTCTGGTGTATAAATTTCCATCAGCTAATGATGAGCTTAAAAATGCCAGTAAATTAATTATCGGGCCAGGGCAGGGAGCTTTACTGGTTTATGAAGGTGAGCTTACAGATGAAATTAATAATGAAGGTATTTACGATTTAGAAACCGATAATCATCCTTTTATAACCAGTTTGCTAAAGCTGCGTACCAATTTTGAAAGTGAACATAAGCTTAAAATTTATTTCTACAGAACTTCTGAAAATGTAAATCAGGGCTGGGGTACAGCGCAGGCGGTTAAATATGTCGATCCTGTTTATAAATTTCCTGTTGAGTTGGGAGCCAATGGTACATTTTCATTTAAGATAGCGAAACCAGGTTATCTTTTTAGCAATGTGCTTGGTTCAAGTGATGTATTTACCGTTTTAGATGCCCGGCAAATGTTGCAAAGTCGTTTTCCTCAAGGAATTTCGTCTGCGCTAGCACAAAGTGGAGTTTCTTATCAACAGATCGATGCACAACTTCCACAGTTATCACAAAGTATTAAAAGTCAAATTAATGAGGAGGTAAGCAACTTAGGGTTTATACTTACAGACTTTAAATTAAACAGTACCACTTTCGATGAAGCCACCAGGGAACGAATAGGTAAAATCGCAGATATAACGGCAGATGCTATGGCTGCAGGTGAAGGTGGCTTAACTTACGTTGAGCTGGAAAAACTAAGAGCCCTACGCGATGCTGCACGCAATGAAGGCGGACTTGCAGGCGCAGGCTTACAATTTGGCGTAGGCATGGAGATTGGAAAAACTTTCGATACCATTAAAAATCAGCAAGTCGACAATGCTGCTTCCGCAGATCCCGTGGTTAAACTTCAACAGCTTAAACTGCTGTTGGATGAAGGCATCATTACCCAGGATGAATTTGATGCCAAGAAAAAAGATTGGTTAAACAAATTTTAAACAGATACCTATGAAAAAGTTTATTGGATTTATTATTGTTCTGCTTGTTATTGCATTTCTTGGTATTCTGGGATTACGGATCTGGAATATTGAAGTGGTGAGTTTGCAAACGCTTGTGAAAAGCAGTGCCACCTTGATCATCCTCGGTATAGCAATTGTACTGTTAATTATTAGTTATGGTTTTTTCTTCAGAAGCGAAGATAAAGGTTTTGATCAATCTGTTGGGAACAGAGCGCACCCTAAACGTACCGGAAAGTAATGCAAAATAAAGTGAAGCCTGTCGTTTGCCCTAATTGTGGTAGCGCAAATAAATCGGAACCCAAGCCTGATCATTTTGTATGCAACAATTGTGGCTCTTATTATTTTTTGGATAGCGATGAGGTAAACGTTAACATTACTTATAATAATAAGCCAGCTGCTCAGTATGCACCGGTTAGAAAAACGTTACTTGCTGCGGTAGGCGTGGTTTTTATTGTTGCGTTCCTGTTTTTTATTGTAGATTCTCAAACGACGCGTAAAGCAAGGCAAATTAAAGAAGAAAAGGAACCTTATCGTTTTAGCGGATTTAGTGATCGAGTTTATTTAAATTCTATCAGCAAAAGACCTGTTTTTTTGCGTTTGGCTACAGAATATATCAGGGATGATGACAATAATCGTGATGAAGTGAATTTCCATGCCGTTTACATTGATCCAATTACTAAAGCCGTACTTAAGGATGAGCTTTTAATTAAAAATGCAAAGCGATTGGATGAAAGCTTTAATTTCTTCTCCGATTATCTTGATGGATCATCCTTTATCATTTATAAAAAAGTTAAACTTTTTAAAATTGATCAAGCAGAAAACAAATTAGTAAATGTTACCGATGATTTAGTTAACCGGTTTAAAGCGCTTGCCGCCGGTATTGCTAATTTAGAATCAAATGGAGATAACTATATAGATGTAACTACCAATGACGGAGAGAAGTTTATTTATATTCCTGGTTCGGATGAATTGTTTAAAGATTATAATGATGCACAGGCTTATTTAAACAGTAAACGAAGTTATACCTTTCGTATTTCCAAGGATCGTTTGATCAGATCTGATGCACAATCTAATGATACACCACTAAAGCCCGGGAGAAAGTTTTTTGAGGCAAGGGTACTTTATCAGGACCCAACAAATCTGATTATTAAAAGTCATACCGTAGCGAGTCGTGAATCACCAAGCATTTTGCAGGGTATTAATATGCAAAATGGTAACGTACTATGGAGCTTGCCTGCCAAAATGTATAATTATGAACATTTTGCCGTACTTAATGATGGTTATGCTGTAAAGTATTATGCGGAAGATGATACATATATTTCCGGTGTTTTAATTTTATCTCCTGAGGGTAAGATTTTGCATGACTACCAAATTGGTAGAAATGAATAGAAACATTATTCACGTAAAAAATGATAACGTACTAATTCTTTCAAGAGCCATAAAGATTGATAATATCAGAAAAACCTAACTTATTGCTATGAAAAAGCTTACATCTGTTTTAATGATGATCGGTATTTTAATTGTTTATGGCATTATGTCTTCCTATAGGAATTATGAAGTCAGGATTAAGGCGGAAAATAGAGATACTGTTATCACCTTAAATGATACCTTATCGTTGTATTATGCCTCTTACCATCCTCAGATGAAACTCTGGTATAATCTTCATATCAAGACCAGCAAAAAGCTTATAAAAATAATTTCAGGAAACGAGTATAAAGGAACCGGAAGTGAGCTTTTCTACTCACTATCTCCAAATGCTCATTATGTTGTAGTAGATGCCATTGTAAAAGATTATGTCTATAATAACGATCATGATAGCACACTATATGAAAACTATGCCTGTGCCATCATCGATCTCAAAAGTGCAGCCGTGATTAAACAATTGCAGCAGGATTGTGATGGATCATGGAATAAAAGAAATCAATGGGTATCACCTACAGGAAAAGTAGTTTTTGAATAAAATATTAATGGATGTAAAATCAAAAACGATAGGTATGTATAAGGTAGCTTTTACTATTTTGCTTTCATTGTTTCTGTTTTTTGATTATGCCCAAATAAAAAGTAAGACATCGGATATTTCGTCTGATTCTACAGATCAAAATTTACGCTTTATTAAGGTTAATCAAACTGATTGTATTCATCTGCCCTTTGGTTATACAGATCTTTCAAAGATAACAGCTGTCGATTCGATTATTGCTGCCATAGAAGATGGAAATAAGCTGCGGGAATTTGATGATTTGGAATTTAAAAACCCTATCAAAAAAGATGTGGTATTACTTCCTGAAGAATATCATGTCTTTATGCCATTCAACATTGATGTAAATGAAAAGTCTAAGCACATTAAATTAGCGTCTCATTTTATGTGTCACGGAGACTATGTATTACATTTTATGGCCGTTTACAATACTGTTCTTTACGCCAGTCCCTTTATCGAGAAAATGTATTTAGTTTCAACGAAGGAAGGTGAGCTAATGGATATGAAACGAATTTACCTTAACCACCAGGGAGAAAGTGGCTTTTCGAACTATACTCTATTTAATATCAATGGCCGTGGTATCATTTCCTTGCGGGATTATGAATTTACTGATAGCCCTTTTCAATTGAAACCTTTAGTGCAATACGATCTTCTGCCATCCGGAAAATTTGCATGGTATTATGATCTGGATGGCTCTTACAAAACTCACGAAGAGCAAGGCCTGGTGAAAAATCATCATAAAGAAGGGAAATGGATAGAATTAAAACCAAACAGATCCCTCGACTTACAAAAATATACTGAATTTACTGATCCATACACCTATCTGGAAGCAGTCTATAAAAATGGCTTACCTGCCGGAAAGTGGAAATTTTATCAGTTATTGCAAAAGTTCAACGAGGAAACTGGAGCTCCGCTACTTAACACGGGTAAAAAGGGAAGATTAATCTATACTGAAACCTATCTTGAGGGATCATTGATGAAGCGGAAGTTCTACTAACGTATCCTTCAATTTTAAAATCTTGAATAGTATTTTTATAGCGCTGGAAAAGGTAGCTTGCCTCTTTTTTATGATTAAAAACTTTTTTGTAGCGTTTTAAATGGCTTTGTCGTTTTCACTAAAAACCATAAAGACGATGAAAAAAATAGTGCTTGTATTATTGTTGGGTGTTGCCCTGCTCAGCTGCAAAAAAAATAAATCTACTGATGATTGTGGGCCCAGGATCTGCACTCAGGAGTTTGTAACGGTGATGCTAAAGTTTGTAGATAATAAAGGTGCCGGGGCGGAAGTAAAAGATTTTAATGTAATTAACCAGCGAACAGGGGAGCGCCTGAAGGCTAATTCCAGTATTACTACCAGTACTGATAAGGGTGTGTTTATTGTCGTTGATGATGCTAATAAACCTGATCTGTCAGAGCAGGGAGATGAGCTGAAAATTACCGGTACTTCTGTAGCTACCAGTCAAACTAAATCTGTTGTGATTAAAGTAAGTGGCGGTAAATGCGCATGCCACATTAACAAAATATCCGGACCAGATCAGCTTGCTTTCGATTAAAATCGACATATTAAAATCTTAATCCTCAACATTAATTCTCGGTTAAGTAATCAGGATTTCGTTATTGAGCCTACAGATGGTGAAATTGTAGATTGATATTCGGTGGCTCAATAGCCATCTGTTTTTGATACGTCATGTTTACTCACCTTTTATTGCATTTTAATAAGGGAACCGAGGATTGCGCTAAATTAAATGAGTAAGAACTTCCAGTCACACAGGACATAAAAAAACCGATTTGAATTCATTCAAATCGGTTTTATGTAGCCCGCAGGGGAATCGAACCCCTATTTCCAGAATGAAAATCTGGCGTCCTAACCGGTAGACGAGCGGGCCATTTCAATCTAAGAATTAAGATCTTTGATTAACGAATTGGATAAAATCTAAATACGTTAACCTACAATCTTCATTCAATTTGGTAGCGGGGACACGACTCGAACGTGCGACCTTCGGGTTATGAGCCCGACGAGCTACCAACTGCTCCACCCCGCACTCTATAGCTTCAAATTTTCTTCGTTTGAAGGAGTGCAAAGGTATAAATAGTTTTGATAGTTGCAAAGGCTTTTGTGCTTTTTTTTAAAATAAATTCTTTTCTGTAAAAATTGATCAGATACTCATTTTGATTGTTAAGTTTTTATTGCCTGATTGTGAGTTTAATAGCTTTTTTTTGAAGTGATGCCGAATAAATTTTAGAATCACAGAAGGGTTATCTTGTTTTTTATTTTTTGTTGCAGGTCAAGGTAAACTATGCACTGTTATTTGTTAAGCTGTTTACTACGGTGCTATACAATTTTAGATGGATGAACTACTGGTTTGTTGGTTTGCATCCAATAAGAGACAAGGGTAAAACCATTTGTTCCTAAAAATTTTTCACCAGATAGCTATTTACCTTTGCAAAACAGAGATAAAACCTAAATATTGGCTATTACTCTTTTTTTCTATTATCTGCCACGAGAGCAATAGATATGAAAATCTTTTGCTTTGTGTTGGTGAATTTTTTTTATTGCAAGAGATAGCGCTTAAGTATTTTCAATAGAAAACTTGATTTACTTATAGGGGGGATAAGTAGGTAAAATTAGCGGTCTTATGATTTCAGAGAAGCACTGTGGTTGTTTTGCGAAGCAGTTCGTCAGCAAAGTTTGGTTGCTAGATTATAATCCTTTAGCTCTGTAAACAAAAAAAAGCACCAATCAGTAAGATTGATGCTTTCGTAGCCCGTAGGGGAATCGAACCCCTGTTTCCAGAATGAAAATCTGGCGTCCTCACCCCTAGACGAACGGGCCATTTGAATTTTAGAATTAAGATTTATGATGAGTATTTAGATAAAAATCTAAATTCACAAATCTACAATCGTCATTCAATTTGGTAGCGGGGACACGACTCGAACGTGCGACCTTCGGGTTATGAGCCCGACGAGCTACCAACTGCTCCACCCCGCATTATATACAATCCGATTTTGACTTGGTTAAATCCTTAACACTGTTTCCGAATTGGAATGCAAAGATATAATTCGTTTCTTTGTGGTGCAAATTTTTTTTAAAAAATATTCAGATGGCGCATAAAGCAGGTTTCGTAAGTATAATTGGTAAACCCAATGTAGGTAAATCTACCTTGATGAATGTGCTTGTAGGCGAGCGACTTAGTATCATAACTCCTAAAGCGCAAACTACAAGGCATCGCATTTTAGGTATAGTAAATGAAGCGGAATATCAGATTGTTTTCTCTGATACTCCGGGTATTATCAAGCCAAAATATTCTTTACAGGAGAGTATGATGAGCTTTGTAAATGGATCTTTAACAGATGCAGACGTACTTCTTTTCGTTACCGATATCAATGAAACGCATGATGAAGACGATGTTTTAGATAAAATCCTGAATAAAGAAATGCCAATAATTGTGCTGATCAATAAAATTGACCAGGCTACCCAGGGGCAGGTTGATGAAAAAATAGCCTACTGGCAGGAGAAATTAAATCCAGTTTCCATTTATGCTATTTCTGCCTTGCATAAACACAATGTGGAAGGAATTTTAAATCACGTTTTAGAATTATTGCCAGAGCATCCCGCTTATTATGATAAGGAAGAGTTAACCGACCGTTCGGAGCGCTTCTTCGTTTCTGAGATTATCAGGGAAAAAATCTTTCTGAATTATCAAAAGGAAATTCCTTATAGTACTGAAGTGATTATAAAAAGCTTTAAAGAAGAAGAACTGAAAAACGGTAAAGGTGAAATGATTCGGATTAGTGCTGAAATTGTGGTGGAACGCGATTCGCAGAAAAACATTTTAATTGGAACCGGCGGAAGTATGCTTAAGAAAGTAGGTACGGAAGCTCGCTTGGAAGTAGAAAAGTTTTTAGATGCTAAAGTATTTCTGGAGCTTTTTGTAAAAGTAATTCCGGATTGGCGAAGCAAAAAGAATTATTTAAAAAGTTTCGGATATGACAATTAACTTCTGAATTCTGAGTTAAATTTTCAATCTGCCTGGCCGCTTTTATCAAGCATTGCTGCGCACACCATAACTATAAAATTAAATATACTAAGAGGTTACAAAAATTAACAGTACCTTTGCAGCCCGAAATAAATCGGTTAGTAGTTGATAGTCAATGGCTGAAGCCAAAATAGTTTAAGCAGCTTGCTGAACACAAAGACCTTTAACTATAAGCCATAACTATCAAGAATACAAACATGAGTAATATTATCGCCATCGTAGGCAGGCCAAACGTAGGCAAAAGCACCCTTTTTAATCGATTAACTGAAAGCCGCAAAGCCATCGTAGATGATGTAAGTGGCGTAACCCGCGACAGGCACTATGGTGTTGGCGAGTGGACGGATAAAAATTTCACTGTTATTGATACGGGTGGTTATGTGGCCAACTCTGAAGATGTTTATGAAGCTGCCATTCGTGAGCAGGTTATGATTGCCATCGAAGAAGCATCCGTTTTAATTTTTATGGTGGATGTAACGACCGGAATCACTGATTTGGATGACGACATTGCACAGGTGCTGCGCAAAAGCAAAAAACCGGTTTTTGTTTGTGCCAATAAAGTAGATAATACGGCCTTATATAATGAAATCCATACTTTCTACGGATTCGGTTTAGGAGAGGTTTATGCTTTGTCATCAATGACAGGCTCTGGTACTGGCGAATTGTTAGATGAGGTGGTTAAATCATTTGAAGATGAAGTTGAAGAAGAAAATCAGTTGCCGAAAATTACCATTGCCGGTCGCCCAAATGTTGGAAAATCGTCTTTAGTAAATGCTTTAATTGGTAAGGAACGCAATATTGTAACCGCAAATGCCGGAACTACGCGTGATTCAATCAAAATTCATTACAACCAGTTTGGTCATGAATTTATGTTGATTGATACAGCAGGATTACGTAAAAAAACTAAAGTAAAAGAAAACTTAGAGTTTTATTCTGTAATGCGTACCATTAAAGCTTTAGAAGAAGCTGATGTTGTGGTGTTGATGATTGATGCAGTAGAAGGAATTGAAAGTCAGGATATTAATATTTTCCATTTGGCGGAAAAGAATAAGAAGGGGATTGTGATCTTAATTAACAAATGGGATTTAATTGAGAAAAATACCCAAACGATGAAGGCTTTTGAAGAACAGATAAAAGAGCGGATCAAGCCTTTTACTGATGTGCCTATCGTTTTTACTTCTGTGTTAAACAAGCAACGAATCTTTAAAGCAATAGAGGCAGCCTTAGAAGTTTATAAAAATAGAGGTAAAAAGATTCCTACTTCAAAACTTAATGATGTAATGTTGCCTTTGATTGAAAATTTCCCGCCACCGGCATTAAAAGGTAAGCACATTAAAATTAAATACATTACGCAGATTAACGGTACTTCGCCAATGTTTGCATTTTTCTGTAACCTGCCTCAGTACATCAAAGATCCGTACAAGCGTTTTATTGAAAATAAACTTAGAGAAAATTTTGATTTTTCCGGTTCTCCGATTCAGATTTTCTTCAGACAGAAGTAATAGGAATAAGATCAGCAAATAATTATAATATTATAAAGCAGCGTAGCGCATTTCAGCAGAGCATGTTACGCTGCTTTTCTGTTTTCATCGGCATTTTTTTGAAAATGCCGGGAGAATGAAGGTTCAATTAATATTGAATTCCAGGTCAAAAATCGTTCTGCTTCGGTAGAGATGATGGATTTTTTGCAATTGTCATAGCATATGAGTCATAGAGGTGCCTTTATGAAATGCTGGTTTGTCTAAAAATAAATCAATCTAATCTTTTTAGTAATCTTAAAACGCTTCAGCAATGCTGATATAGAACCCGCTCTGGCGTTTTTCATGAGTTCTTTTTTCTCCAATTCCATAATCCAAACGAATACTGATCCCTTTTTCAGGATCAAAGAAATACCTCAGTCCAGCACCATAGTTCGGTTTAAAAGCATCGAACGCGAATTTGTCAAATCCCCAGGCAGTACCTGTTCCTGCAAAAGCGGTTGCACCAAACCGGTTACTATAACGGTAACGCAGTTCTCCCTGAAAAGTTAACAGGTTCTTGTCGCGGTAGCGGCCACCATAATAACCCCTCATCATTTCGTCGTTGCCCATTTGAGGTAGTAAATAAACCGGCGCTGAGCTGCCAATTACGGTGTTATACAAGCCCTGTATGCCAATAACAAAGCTTTTGTTAAGCTTCCAGAAATTTCTGGTATCCACTTTGATCTGGCTTCCGCGGAAGTTTACTGCTGAAAATACAGGCAAAGCGTATTGATATGTTCCTCTGATAAAAAATCCTTTGGTGCTGTAGGTGTTGTTATCTCTGGTGTCATAGCTTTGCGAAACACCAAGATAAAGCACGCTTCCGGTTCGGTTATTATAGTAAGGGTTTTGATTAAATATGCCATCCGCTACCTTATCTTCATATTTATAATTTTCAAAGCCAATGGATATACCAGTATAGGCTTTAGGAAGTAGTTGTTTCTCCGCCTGTAACAGCACTTTTATTTGTTGTTGTATAAGCTTATCCTGATCCGCTTCTTCAGTATTATTTCCTACTCCGTAAAAATTAAAGGGCATTCGTTTAAAACGAAGCTCACCGATATAGTGTAGTTTGTTCTCTTTGCCCCACACATCAATCATGGTGCTCATGTTGTAAGCTTTAAGTGTAGAATAATTTAAATTCAGCGTGATGGAGGAGGGCCTGTTCAAAGTATCCAGTCGATCGGTATAAAACCCAACAATAGCACCTACGCCGAATTGAAATCCTGTTTCCTGAGCGTAGCCAAATGCTGGTATAGGAAGAAAACTAGCCTTTCGGAGGGTGTCCTTCTCGTTGGAAAGCATTTTTTTGATGAGTTTCATTTGGGCAAATGAACTAGCCGAAAGAAGCAGGATGAATAGGATCGAGTAATACTTTTTCATTGCCGCAAAGAAAAGCAAATAATATAAAAGTTTCATGTTCTGAATGTTCAATTATCAGTTTCAGGCATTCAACAATCAATTATATAGTCGTGGTTTTCCGAAAAACTTTATCCGCTTTGCGGTTTATTTCGATGCTAAATGCCTACTTTTGCGCAAAACAACACAAAACACAATGAGCAATACAAGAGGACCAATATCTCAGTTTATGGAGCGTAATTACCTCCATTTCAATGCTGCGGCGATGATGGATGCGGCTAAAGGTTACGAAACGCATTTAGATGAAGGTGGTAAAATGATGATTACCCTTGCTGGTGCCATGAGTACAGCTGAATTGGGAATTTCATTGGCAGAAATGATCCGCCAGGATAAAGTAGCTATTATTTCTTGTACGGGTGCCAATCTTGAAGAAGATATTATGAACCTGGTAGCACACTCACATTATAAACGTGTACCAAACTATCGCGATTTAAGTCCGCAGGATGAATGGGATTTATTAGAAAACCATTATAACCGCGTTACTGATACTTGTATTCCTGAAGAAGAAGCCTTTCGCCGGTTACAAAAACACATCCATAAAATCTGGAAAGATGCAGATAATGCAGGCGAAAGATATTTTCCGCATGAGTTTATGTATAAAATGCTTTTAAGCGGCGATTTGGAACAATATTATGAAATTGATCCAAAAAACTCGTGGATGTTAGCTGCAGCTGAGAAAAATTTGCCTATCGTTGTTCCGGGATGGGAAGATTCTACCATGGGTAATATTTTTGCTTCTTATGTGATGAAAAGCGAACTTAAAGCTACAACGATGAAAAGCGGTATTGAATACATGGGCTGGTTAGCAGATTGGTATATTGCAAACAGTGCCGGTAAAGGAATTGGTTTCTTCCAGATTGGTGGTGGTATTGCAGGCGATTTCCCAATTTGTGTGGTTCCGATGCTTTATCAGGACATGGAAATGGAGAATATTCCTTTCTGGAGCTATTTCTGCCAGATTTCTGACTCAACTACATCTTACGGTTCATATTCTGGTGCAGTTCCGAATGAGAAAATTACCTGGGGTAAATTAGATATTCACACACCAAAATTTATTGTAGAAAGTGATGCGACAATTGTTGCTCCACTGATGTTTGCCTGGATATTAAAACAATAACAATAACATTTTACAATTACAAAATGTTACACGGTGCCCATTTGTGATAAATTCAACATAATGGGCATTTTTGTAGCCTCAGTGGCTAAAATGGGCATTTGTTTAGAATGATTATAAATTGTATTTCCAGTCACTATTATGTCATGGGATTTATTAATAAGTTATACTTTTGTTCAAGTTTTGATGGGGCTATGTCAGTTCACACATCATTATCACAACAAAAAGTAAATTAAATAAGTATAAAGTGTTCATTATGAGAGATATCTCGATGATTTTAAAAAGCGTTTGGAAGTCGTTATTCTTGTTTTCAGCCATTTCTGTAATAGCGGTATCAACCGTTAGTGCGCAGGATGCTAAGGAGGGGAGAACACTTTTCAGGGCTAAATGTTCATCATGCCATGCGTTAGACGCAAAATTAGTAGGTCCTGCCTTAACAGGAGTGAGCGATCGTCATTCTGAAGAATTCCTTTTAAAATGGATTCCTAACTCTCAGGGTATGGTTGCTTCTGGAAATCCGGAGGCTGTTAAATTATTTAACGAGAATGGTAAAGTAGCAATGACTTCTTTCCCTGAGTTAGATGATGACAAAGTAAAAAGTATTTTAGCTTACATTAAAGAAGGCGAACCAAAACCAGCTGCTGGGGCTGCTGGCGCATCTGCTGCACCAAAAGATGATAAAACCTCTGGTTTATCTCTAGCGGGTATCATTGCCATTGTTATAGTAGGTATCGTAATTTTAGTAATATTAGGACGTGCTTCTAAATTATTAGAGCGTTTAATTTTACAAAAACAAGGTATTGAAACAGAAGACGATGTGCCGTTAGCGGTAGGTGTTCGTAAGATGTTCAAAAACAAGAAGTTCGTGATGTTCTTTATCTTGTGTTTGATTATCGCATTAGGTTCTTTTGGTTGGATGGGCATGTGGAATACAGGTGTTCATACCGGTTATCAGCCAGTGCAACCGATTAAATTCTCGCACGAATTACACGCTGGTATCAACCAAATCGATTGTCAGTACTGTCATAATGGTGCTTTCAAATCTAAAAATGCCACGATTCCTTCGTTAAATGTTTGTATGAACTGTCACAAAGCTGTTCAGGCAAGAGATAACTATGATGGCGAGATTTCACCAGAAATCAAAAAAATCTACAATGCATTGGGTTACGATCCTGAAACTCAAAAATACGATAAGAGTAAAGAAAAGCCAATGGAATGGGTACGTGTACACAACTTGCCTGATTTCGCTTACTTCAATCACTCTCAACACGTAGTTGTTGCAGAAGACGCTATTCGTAAAGCAAAAGGTTTACAGCCAACAGAACCTGTATGTTTCGCATGTCACGGCCCTGTTAATACAATGGAAGAGATTTATCAATATTCTCCGTTAACCATGAAATGGTGTATTAACTGCCACAAGGAAACTGATATTTCCGGACAAAAAAATAATGCTTTCTACGCTAAAGTTATCGAAGCGCATGAGAAGATTAAAAAAGGCGAGAAAATTACCCCAGCGTTATTGGGTGGTTTAGAGTGTGGTAAGTGCCACTATTAATAGTTAGAGTTTTTAAGAAACGTTCGAATAAACAGTAATATAGCTTAAATGGAAAGCAACAAAAAATACTGGAAAGGCCTAGAGGAGTATAACAATACACCCGATTTTGTTAAAAATAACAAAAACGAATTTGCCGAGCCACTTCCAATAGAAGATGTTTTAAATGAAGCAGGGTTAAGTACCGTTACCCCACGCCGCGACTTTTTAAAGGCGTTAGGTTTTGGTTTAGGTGCAGTTACTTTAGCTGCGTGTCAAACAGCCCCGGTTCATAAATCTATTCCTTATTTGGTAAAACCTGAAGAAGTAACTCCAGGTATTCCTAACTATTATACTTCGAGCTTTAACGGCCAGAGTATTTTAGTTAAAACAAGAGAAGGTCGTCCGATTAAAATCGAACCAAATCCAAATGCCGGTGAATTTTTTCGTGGTACTGATGCAAGAGCGCAAGCTTCTGTATTAGATTTATATGATGTATCTAAATTAAAAGCACCAGTACTTAAAAACGAAGAAACAACCTGGGCTAAATTAGATAGCTTTGTTAAAGGTGAACTGGCGAAAGCACAGGCGGGTGGTAAAAAAATCCGTATTGTAGCATCTACTGTAAATAGTCCTTCAACAAATGCAGTTTTAGCACAGTTTGTAACAAAATATCCGGCTGCTAAGTTGGTTCAGTATGATGCTGTTTCTTATACAGGTATCATCCAGGCTAACCAAAACAGTTTTGGAAAAGCAGTTTTACCGAAGTATAACTTTGATAAAGCAGATTTGATTGTAAGTTTCAGTGCCGATTTCTTAGGTACCTGGATTAGTGGCGAAGAGTTTACTGCTCAATACACCGCTAACCGTAACTACAAATCATTAGAGAATAAAAAAATGAGCCGCCACATTCAGTTCGAAAGTGGAATGAGCTTAACAGGTACTAACGCTGATACGCGTGTTCCGGTAAAATTATCGGAAGAGGGCCCGGCTTTAATTGCTTTATATAATGCAATTACTGGTCAGTCTTTAGCTGGCGGAACATTAGGAAACAACGCTACCGCTGATAAGGTAATTAAATTAGTAGCTAAAGAATTATCGCAAAATAAAGGTAAAGGCCTTGTAGTTTGTGGCTCTAATGATGTTTCTACTCAAATTTTAGTAAATGCCATCAATGCTGCTATTGGTAGCTATGGTACTACAATTGATTTAGATAATCCTTGTTATTTATATGCTGGTAACGATGCTGAATTTAATGGTTTAGTTGCCGAAATGAACCGTGGTGAAGTAGGTGCAGTTTTATTCTTAAACAGTAACCCGGCTTACGATTATTTAGATACTAAGAAATTTGAAGCAGCATTGAAGAATGTTCCTGCAAAAATTTCATTCTCAGATAGAGCTGATGAAACGGCTTCACTTTGTGATGCTATTGCTATTAACCATAACTATTTAGAGTCATGGGGTGATGCAAATGCTTATGAAGGATACTATTCAATCGTTCAGCCAACCATCAATCCTGTATTCAATAGCCGCCAGGCTGAGCAGAGTTTATTAATTTGGGCTGATGCTCCGGTTAAAGATTACTATCAGTTTGTACGTAATAACTGGGAAACCAAAATGTTACCTGCATTAGGCTTAAAATGGAATGATGTTTTAGAAAAAGGTGTATTTTCTGTAACGCCAAAAGCTGCCGGATCATATACTTTCAGCCAGTCTGTTGTTGATGTAGCTGGTAAAATTGTTTCTGCAAGCAAGGCTTTAGCTAAAGACACAGAGTTACAGGTTTACGAAAACATCCCGATGCGTGATGGTAAAAATGCAAATAATGCATTCTTACAGGAATTACCTGATCCGGTTTCAAAAGTAACCTGGGATAACTTTGTAGCCATTGCGCCTAAATATGCTGAAAAATTAAAGGTTAAAGAATTTGATGTAGTTACGGTTAAAGGTAGCAACGGATATTCAGTTGATCTTCCTGTTTTAATTCAACCAGGCCAGGCACAAGGAACTGCATCAATTGCATTAGGTTACGGCCGTACTAAAGTTGGTAAAGCTGGTAATGATGTAGGTAAAAATGCTTTCCCTTTCGTTTCTTTTGTAAACGGAACCATGCAATACGCTACCAACGTAACAATTACTCCAACAGGTGGTTTTTATGAGTTAGCGCAAACACAAACGCACCACTCTTTCGAAGGTCGTGCGGTAATTAAAGAAGCTACATTTAAGGAATACCTGAAAGATGCTTCTGCGGGTAACCAGAAGGGCGAACATAAAGATTATGATTTATGGGATGCTTATGAAAAACCTGGAAACAACTGGGTAATGGCAATCGATTTGAATGCTTGTACAGGTTGTGGATCTTGCGTTGTTGCTTGTAACGTAGAAAATAATATTCCTGTGGTAGGTCGTGATGAGGTTCGCCGTCGTCGTGAAATGCACTGGATTCGCATCGATCGTTATTACAGCTATGAAACTAAAGAAGGTGATGTAACCAAAGAAAAGGAAATTGCTAAGTTGGAAGATTTAGATCACGTTTCTGTAGTTCACCAACCAATGTTATGTCAGCACTGTGATCATGCGCCTTGTGAAACAGTTTGTCCGGTATTAGCAACTGTACACTCATCAGATGGTTTAAACCACATGGCTTATAACCGCTGCGTAGGTACACGTTATTGTGCAAACAACTGTCCATACAAAGTTCGTCGTTTCAACTGGTTTAACTACTGGAATGATTCACGTTTCGATAACTACTTAAATAACGAGTTTACTCAATTGGTATTAAATCCTGATGTTACTACACGTTCTCGTGGTGTAATGGAAAAATGCTCAATGTGTATTCAACGTATTCAAGGTGGAAAATTACAAGCTAAATTGGAGAAACGTCCGTTAAGAGATGGCGATATCAAAATGGCTTGTCAGGAAGCTTGTTCAGCAAATGCGATTGTATTTGGTGACTCAAACGATCCTAATTCAGAGGTTTCAAAAGCATTGCGTTCTGAGCGTATCTACTACGTATTAGAAGAAATCAACGTGAAACCAGGTATCGGATACATGACAAAAATTAGAAACACAGATACATCAGTACAAGCTTAGGCTTTAGTATAAAGAAAATACAAATTATGTCAGGACATAACGAATCAATACTTAGAGAACCATTAATCACCGGCAGTGATATCACGTATGCAAAAATTACGGATGATATTTTGAGCCCGGTAGAAAACAAGCCTAACAAAGCTTGGTGGATTGGTTTCATATTCTCAGCATTAGGCGCATTACTTTGGGTGGTAGCTGTAAGCTATACCTTCTGGAACGGTATCGGTGCCTGGGGCTTAAATAAAACAGTTGGATGGGCATGGGATATTACCGGTTTCGTATGGTGGGTAGGTATCGGTCACGCCGGAACACTGATTTCAGCAGTACTATTACTTTTCCGTCAAAACTGGCGTAACTCCATTAACCGTTCTGCAGAGGCGATGACCATCTTTGCCGTAATCTGCGCCGCAACTTATGTTGTATCACACATGGGCCGTCCGTGGTTGGCTTATTGGGTATTACCTTTACCAAATCAATTTGGTTCACTTTGGGTAAACTTTAACTCACCATTGGTATGGGATATGTTCGCCATCTCTACATACTTCTCTGTATCATTATTATTCTGGTACACAGGTTTATTACCAGATATTGCAACTATCCGCGATCGTGCAGTAGGAACTCGCAGAAAAATCTATACTATCTTTTCATTCGGATGGAGTGGAAGTGTTAAAACCTGGCAACGTTTCGAAGCGGTATCATTAATCTTGGCTGGTATTTCAACTCCATTAGTACTTTCGGTACACACTATTGTATCAATGGACTTTGCAACATCAGTAATTCCAGGATGGCACACCACAATCTTCCCTCCATACTTCGTTGCTGGTGCAATTTTCTCAGGCTTTGCGATGGTGTTAACCTTATTATTAGTTGCACGTAAAGTATTGGGGCTTGAAAACTACATCACCATGTTCCACATTGAGTCGATGAACAAAATCATCATCTTAACGGGTTCTATTGTTGGCGTGGCTTACTTAACAGAGTTCTTCATCGCGTGGTATTCAGGTTCTGAGTATGAGCAATATGCCTTTATCAACCGCTCTACTGGTCCTTACTGGTGGTCGTACTGGATGATGATGACCTGTAATGTGATCTCTCCGCAATTGTTATGGTTTAAAAAGATCCGTTTAAGCATCAAAGCTACCTGGATTTTATCAATCGTAGTAAACGTGGGTATGTGGTTCGAACGTTTCGTAATTATTGTTACTTCCCTGCATCGTGATTATATTCCTTCAAGTTGGGCGATGTTTTATCCAACCTGGGTTGATGTGAGTGTGTTTGTGGGTTCAATTGGTTTGTTCTTTACTTTATTCTTATTATTCTTAAGGGTATTGCCTTCAATCGCTATCGCAGAGGTTAAATTATTATTGAAAACTGCAAGTGAGCAATCGAAAATGAAACAAATTAAAGAAGGACATGAGAACAAAGAATACGTAGCAGAATACGTAGAGTCTTTACAGAAATTTGATAGTGTTAAACAAGAAGATTACGCAAAAATATAACAATGAGTGATATCAAATATATTTTAGGCAGTTTCGCTGACCCTGATGAAATGATGCATGGCATCGAAAAACTTCAGGAAAATGGAGTAAGCATTTATGATGTTTATACGCCAATGCCTATCCACGGAATAGAAGCTAAATTAGGAATTAAAAGATCGAGAATTGATATCGCAGCATTTTGCTTTGGTATTACCGGAACTTGCGCAGCTTTTGCATTGATTTATTTCTGTGCAGTAATCGATTGGAAAGTGAACATTGGTGGTAAGCCATCATTTGCATTGCCGGATTTTATTCCGATAATGTTTGAGCTTACTGTATTGTTTTGTGCTTTCGGTATGGTTTTAACTTATTATGCTTCTACGCATTTATTTCCGGGAAGAGCGCCAAGAGTAATGGACCTTCGTGCAACTGACGATCGTTTTGTGATTGCAGTAGATGCAAAAGATAATGCAGCGCATACCGTAATTGATGGTTTATTAAAAGATGCAGGTGCTTTAGAAGTAAAGTATAATGAAAGGAAGTACATTAGCTATGAATAAGAATAAATTTGTTTGTACAGCGTTTTTAGCTATCGCTTTCGCAGCTAGTTTAACCGCATGTAAAGATAAACGCAGTACTGGTTTAGAATATGCCAGGAATATGTATGATGCAATTGCATTAAACCCTGATCAGCCAGTTGATACCACTAATAAGTTATTAGCCAGCTTTCATGGTCATACAGCACAGGTTCCGCCTGCTAATACAAAGCCTGTTGGTTTCACAGAGTATGATGAATTTCCAAATACTAAAGAGGGATACGAGGCAGCAGGTGTAAGCATGGTTAACCCGCTTCCTGTTGACACTTTGAATTTAGCACAAGGAAAGCATTTATTTGGTGTTTTCTGTAGTCCTTGTCATGGTGAAAAGGGCGATGGTCAAGGCCACTTGGTAAAAATTGAGAAATTCAGTGGTGTACCAGCTTATCAAACAGGTGCTTCATCTCGTGGTGGAAATATGGTAGATCTTACCGCAGGTAAAATTTATCACACCATTACTTACGGTGTAAATAACATGGGCTCGCATGCTTCACAAATTACGCCAACAGATCGTTGGAAAGTAGTGATGTATGTTCAACAATTACAAAAAGGACAATAGTAAAGCAGAATATAAATGGGAACTCACAATATTAATTTTAGTGAACAGTTTGAGTTTACAGGTAAAGTAAAAACCTTAAGCATTGTTGGTATCGCTATAGGCGTTGCAGCCGTATTATTCGGTTTCTTAGCCGGCGATAAAGTAATGCATGAGCGTACTTTTGCTAACCTGTTGCTTATGGGGTACTACTTTGCATGCGTTTGTATGTCGGGTACGTTTTTCCTGGCTGTTCAATATGTAGCTCAAGCAGGTTGGTCTGCATCAATTTTACGTGTACCGCAGGCAATGGCTAAAACATTACCTATTGCTGCTGTAATACTTGTTGTTATTATTTCTGCAGGTTTATTTACACATAACTTATATCACCACTGGCATGCTGATGGTTTAACTGATCCAAACAGTCCAAACTATGATTCGTTAATCGCCGGTAAATCAGTATTCTTAAACGTACCTTTCTTTTTAGGTCGCCAGGTGTTGTTTTTAGGTGTATATAGTATCTTTTCAATGTTATTTGTTAAGTTATCTTATAATGAGGACTTAGCAGGCGGATTAAACTCTTACAGAAAAGGATTTAAGAATGCATGTATCTTCCTTGTAATTTACGGATTTACTACTCCGGTTTTTGCTTTCGATACGATCATGTCATTAGAGGCACACTGGTTCTCCACTATGTTTGGCTGGTACAACTTTGCAGCAATGTGGGTAAGTTCACTGGCAATTATTGCGTTAATCTTAATTCTTTTAAGAAGAGCAGGATATATGCAATGGGTTAACAACAGCCACTTACATAACTTAGGTCAGTTTATTTTTGGTTTCTCTATCTTCTGGACTTATGTATGGTTTGCGCAGTTCTTATTAATTTATTATGCCAACATGCCTGAAGAAACAGTTTATTTCTATAAGCGCTTTGAGTATTACAAGTTCTGGTTTTTCTTAAACCTTGCGATGAACTTCCTGGCTCCGGTATTATTATTAATGGATAGAGATAACAAAAGAACAGAAACCAGGTTATTGTTTGTTTGTATCGTAGTTTTATTAGGTCACTGGGTTGATTATTATCAAATGATTATGCCGGGAGCTGTAGAAGATGGTCATAATGGTTTTGGTATCGTTGAAATTGGTACTGCATTAGGTTTCGTAGGATTGTTTACTTTTACAGTCTTAAATGCTTTAAGTAAGAAAGCTTTAATTGCAAAAAATCACCCATTATTACAAGAAAGTTTGCATCATCAACTTTAGTAGATGATATTATAGGGCAAATATTTTAATTATTATTATAGAAGTACAGCGTACTACTTTTAAGAAAATGAGTTTAAGAAAGTTTATCACGAATAAAACGACCGCGGCTTTAGCAGTATTACTTACTGTTTTTGCAAACACCAGCGCCTTTGCGCAAGAGGCAGCCGCCGGAGCTGCAGCGGCAACGAAAGTGGATATGGGTGAGGTTTACAAATCAGTAATATTTTACATATTGATTTTCCTTGCTGTATGTTTATTCATTGCTATTATTGGTAAATCAATAAAAGTATATGAGTTAAGCCGCGAAGCCCAAGGAAAGCCGGTAGGTATTAACTGGAACAGAGTACATGCAAGTTTATTTGCATTGTTCCTGGTATTGGGTTTATATGGTGTATATTGGGAATATACCGTACATGGTTCTATGTTATTGCCAGATGCTGCATCTGAACATGGAAAGAAGATTGATGAGATGTTTAACTTAACATTAATTATCACCACCATTGTATTCATTCTTACACACATCTTATTATTTGGATTTGCATACATCTACAAATATTCTGCTAAAAGAAAAGCTTACTACTATCCACATAATAATACGATTGAAAAAATCTGGACAATTGTTCCGGCTTTAGTATTAACAGTATTGGTTTTGATGGGTTTCTTAACGTGGAGATCAATTTTCTTCAAAGTAGAAGATCCTAACAATAAACCACTGCAGATTGAGGTTACTTCTGAGCAGTTTAAATGGTCTATCCGTTACCCGGGAGCTGATGGTATTGTTGGAAAGAGAAACTATAAATTAACTACAGCCAGCAATACTTTAGGTATCGACTTTAAAGATTTAAATTCTCGTGATGATGAGATGGCTGATGAAATGGTACTTCCTGTTGGAAAACCGATTAAGCTGATCTTAAACAGTAAAGATGTAATTCACAGTTTTTACATGCCACACTTCAGAGTTCAGCTAAATACTGTTCCTGGTATGCAGACGATTTTTGAGTTCACGCCTACGAAGACTACTAGTCAGATGCAGCAAGAAACCAACGATCCTAATTTCAAATTTTTGTTCTTATGTGCTAAAATTTGTGGTTCTGGTCACTACAACATGCAAAAAGTTGTCCGTGTAGTTTCAGAAGCTGAGTACAAAACCTGGATTGCAGAACAAAAAACATACTTAAACGACGATTTAAGAAAACAATTTAATTTGCCAGTGGCACCTGCAGCAGCTAAACCTGAGGCAGCGGGAGATTCAACAGCAACTGATACAGCAGCTGTGAAAAGTAATCAAATGGCTTTAAATAAATAATATTAAGCAGGAGCGAAAAGAATTATGTCAACAATAGCATTACACGACGAACACCATCACGACCACGCTGATCACGGGCACCACAAAGAAACGCTGATCTCGAAGTATATCTTCAGCATGGATCATAAGATGATTGCAAAGCAATTCCTAATTACCGGTATCATTATGGCCGTAATTGCGATGGGCTTATCTATTTTATTCCGTATTCAACTGGCCTGGCCAGATCAGAATTTTCCTTTCCTGGAAACATTTTTAGGAAAATGGGCTGAAGGCGGTCGTATAAAACCTGATTTTTATTTAGCCCTGGTTACTATTCATGGTACCATTATGGTATTCTTTGTATTAACTGCCGGATTAAGCGGAACATTTAGTAACTTATTAATTCCATTACAAATTGGAGCAAGAGATATGGCTTCGCCATTCTTAAACATGCTTTCATACTGGTTTTTCTTTTTAGCTTGTGTGATCATGATGTCTTCATTCTTCATCCAAACTGGTCCTGCATCAGGCGGTTGGACAGTTTATCCCCCTTTATCAGTTGTTGCGAAAGCAATGCCAGGTTCGGGTATGGGTATGACATTGTGGTTAGTTAGTATGGTACTGTTCGTAGCATCATCTTTAATGGGGGGTATCAACTATGTAAGTACAATCTTAAACATGCGTACAAAAGGTATGGATCTTTGGAAAATGCCATTAACCATCTGGGCTTTCTTCTTAACTGCTATTTTAGGTATCTTATCTTTCCCTGTTCTTGTAGCTGGGGTAGTTTTAATGGTATTTGATCGTAGTTTTGGAACAAGTTTTTACTTATCAGATATTGTGATGGGTACCGACATTTTACCAAATGAAGGTGGTTCTCCGATCTTATGGCAACACTTATTCTGGTTCCTGGGTCACCCTGAGGTATATATCGTAATTATGCCAGCTTTAGGTATCTCTTCTGAAGTAATTTCAGTGAATGCCCGTAAGCCAATCTTCGGTTACCATGCAATGGTTTACTCTTTAATTGGTATTACTGTACTTTCGTTCATCGTGTGGGGTCACCACATGTTTGTAACCGGTATGAATCCTTTGTTGGGTGGTGTATTTATGATTACTACGTTAATTATTGCGGTACCTTCAGCAGTAAAGACATTTAACTATTTAGCTACGCTTTGGAGGGGTAACATCCGTTTCACTCCGGCTATGTTATTCGCTATTGGTTTAGTATCATTCTTTATCTCAGGTGGTTTAACTGGTATCTTTTTAGGGAACGCTTCTTTAGATATTAACTTACACGACACGTACTTTGTAGTTGCCCACTTCCACTTGGTAATGGGTTCTGCAGCGATTTTTGGTATGTTGGCTGGTGTTTATCACTGGTTTCCAAGAATGTTTGGCAGAATGATGAATGCTAAATTAGGTTACCTGCACTTCTGGTTAACTTTCATTGCAGCTTACCTGGTATTCTTCCCTCTGCACTTTTTAGGTTTAGATGGCGTTCCTCGTCGTTACTATGCTTTCACTGAGTTTGAATTCATGAAAAAGTGGTTAACTGTAAACGTGTTTGTTACCTGGGCAGCAATTTTTGCAGCGTTAGCACAAGTTGCCTTCTTATTCAACTTCTTCTATTCGATATTTAAAGGCAAAAAAGCACCTCAAAATCCTTGGGAATCTAATACTTTAGAATGGACTGCACCGGTTGAACATATCCATGGTAACTGGCCGGGAGAAATTCCTACTGTGTACAGATGGCCATATGATTATAGCAAGCCTGGTCACGATGCGGATTTTATTCCTCAAACTGTTCCTTTCTCTCAAACTATGAGTTCTAATTTACCTCATGATTTTGAAGGAAATGCAGCAGCAGAGAAAATTCAACAAGACTGGGAATTGGCTAATCCTGTTAAGGAAAACAACTAGTTTCAATACAATAATATAATAGAAGGGGTATCTGATTAAGTTTCTGCTTATCCGGATACCCTTTTCAGCTTAAATAGAGATATGATCAGCAGATCAGAACAACGTTTTATCAGGATAAACTTTATAACCATTATCGTTACTTTACTGGTTATTCTAGCCGGCGGTATCGTAAGAAGTACGGGCTCTGGCATGGGCTGTCCTGATTGGCCTAAATGTTTTGATCGTTATATTCCGCCAACTGATGTTTCTCAGCTTCCGGCAGATTATAAAGAGAAGTATGTAGCCGGGCGTTTAAAGAAAAATGAAAAGTTTGCCAAGTACCTGGAGAGTATGGGTAAAAACGAACTGGCAGATCAGATTAGACATGATAAAAGTATTCATTTACCTGAGGAGTTTAATCCGACGAAAACCTGGGTTGAATATTTAAACAGATTAACAGGTGTAGTGGCAGGTATTTTTTTACTGCTTACAGCGGTTTATTCTTTTACTTATCGTAAAACGGCAAAGCGTATTATTATACTTAGTATCTTAAATATTTTTGTTGTGGGCTACCAGGCCTGGTTAGGTTCAATAGTGGTATCAACCAATTTAGCGCAGTGGGTGGTAACGGTACATATGCTTCTGGCAGTTGTTATTCTGGCAATTTCTATCTATACTTATAGCTATGCCAAGCAATTAAACAAACCTGTTTCGGTAATTATGTATCGCATACTCTGGCTTAAAGGCTTTTTGCTGTTCACACTTGCTTTAAGCATCGCTCAGATTATATTAGGTACTGAGGTGCGGGAAACCGTTGATGTAGTTGCCAAATCATTATCTTTTAGTTTAAGGGATAGCTGGATAACCAGGCTTGGCTCTGTGTTTTCGTACCATCGGGATTTAGCCATTTTGGTATTAGTTGCCAATGGCGTTATTTATAAAATGGTGATAGATCGGTTTAGTGGTAAAGCTGCACCATTATTAACTGCGAGGTTGATATTAGTTACACTTTTTATTCAACTGTTAAGTGGTTTAGCTTTAGCTTATATTGCTTTTCCACCAGCAGCGCAAGCCATACATATATTGTTTTCTACGCTGTTATTTAGTTTACAATTTTATTTGTACTTGCTGGTTTACAGAACAAGTACGTATAAACAATAATTATAAGGAAATTGAAACAAGTCATTTCAGATTTTTCTAAACTGATTAAATTCAGACTATCGTTTACGGTAGTGTTTTCAGCATCGATTTCATTTTTAATTGGTCAGAAAATGCAGGTCGAAAGAGGGCATATTCCATCGATCGACTGGGGTAATTGGGGCATCCTCATTGCCGGTGGCTTTTTAGTTACTGCTGCAGCCAATTGCTTTAACGAAATTATAGAGAAAGATTTAGATAAATTAATGTCCCGTACTAAAGACCGCCCTATGCCTGCCGGTAGAATGACCACAGGACAGGGATTGATTCTAGGCGTTTTCATGGCATTTCTAGGTACATGGTTATTAGGGCATTTAAATCTGGAAACAGGCTTGTTATCTGTATTTTCTATTTTGCTGTATGCTTTTGCCTATACACCATTGAAAAGGAAATCGCCTATTGCTGTTTTTGTAGGTGCCATTCCGGGTGCATTGCCACCACTTATTGGCTATCTGGCAGCTTTTGGTAGCTTAAAAGCTGAAATGTTTTACGCAATTGACTATAATATTGCAGTTATTTTATTTCTGATTCAATTTGTGTGGCAGTTTCCGCATTTCTGGGCAATTGCGTGGGTATTGGATGATGATTATAAAAAGGCCGGATTTAGACTTTTGCCAACCAGAAAGCGTGATAAAACGACCGCTTTAATGACATTTTTAAGCACAATAATTTTAATCCCGGTAAGTCTATTACCAACTATTTATGGTTTTGGAGGTTATTACATTGCTGGTTTGTCTGTTGTAGCAGGGCTTATTTTTAGCTGGCTTGCGCTGAAACTTTTACTTAACCAAGGACTTACTGACGCCAAGAAAGTCATGTTCTGTTCTTTTTTTTACATTCCGGCAGTACAGCTGGGATTATTATTAAATTTTATAGCAAAATAATTTATGGATTTAACAATGGAAAATATCCAAGATACATTTGATCCGAAGCCAAGGAAATTTGTGGTATGGCTGTTTGTCGTATCGTCAACCATCATGTTCGGCGGATTTACCAGTTACTATTTAGTTTTCTCTGCATCTAAAGGTAAAGGTCATGGTTTGGTATTGCCTGATGCTTTTATTTACTCCAGTTTAGTCATCGTAGCGAGCAGCATTGCGTTGTTTTTTGCTTCAAGAGCATTACATAAACTAAACTTTAACCTGCAAAGGAATTTATTGTGGTTAACCGTTGTGCTGGCTATAGCTTTCGGCATTATGCAATTTAGCGCCTGGAGCAGTATGGTTAATACCGGAGCCACTTTAGTAGGTAATAATGCGGCAATCTCCTTTATTTACGTGGTTAGTTTCATACACTTACTGCATATCATTTTTGGGGCAGGGCTGATTATGAGTGCCTTAATTGGTAGTTATAGAAATATTCCTCTAGCGAAAACAAAATATCGCATGGAAATTGCATCTATTTTTTGGCATTTTATAGATATATTATGGATATATCTGTATGTTTTTTTACTTTTGAACCGTTAAATTTGTTAACACACTATTATACTATTTCCAAATGAATTCAGTATCACAATTAGATCAAGTTAAAACCGGGCCATGGAATGGTGGTCGTTCGCCGTGGTCGGTAGAATATGGTAAAATCATGATGTGGTTTTTCCTTTTATCAGATGCTTTTACTTTTTCGTCTTTATTGGTCTATTACGGCGCTCAGCGTTTTTCAAAATTAACATGGCCTGATCCTGATTTGGTTTTCCAGTCAGTACCTGGAATTATGGATGAAGGTGCTCCACTAGTATTTGTGGGTATCATGACTTTCATTTTAATTATGAGTTCGGTAACCATGGTGTTGGCAGTAGAAGCTGGTCACCGTAGATCTAAAAAAGAAGTAATCTGGTGGATGGTTGCAACAATCATTGGTGGTTTCATGTTCTTAGGCTGTCAGGCATTAGAATGGACACACTTATTCCACGAAGGATTTGGATGGGGAGAAATTCCCTCAGCAGAGAAACTCAAACACTTATTTTCTGGTGATGTATCTTTAGTAGCTGCGCAACAATTCTCTAATTTATTTTTCACCATTACAGGTTTCCACGGTTTCCACGTATTTAGTGGTGTGTTAATCAATATCATCATCTTAATCATGACGATTAATGGTACTTTTGAGAAGAGAGGTCATTATTTAATGGTAGAGAAAGTTGGATTATACTGGCACTTTGTGGATTTAGTTTGGGTATTCGTTTTTACTTTCTTCTATTTGGTTTAATTTATCATATCATAAAAATATTAACATGTCAGAACATCATTCACATAGCGCAGAAGGACACGAGCATGAGGAACATGCTGGTTTAACAAAAAGCAAAATTTGGCAAGTATTCGGTATCCTGTTATTAATTACAGTTATCGAATTTATCATCGCTCTTGTTATTCTTCCAAAAGGATATATTTCACATGGCGTAGGTAACTTCCTGTATATCGCTTTAACTCTTGTAAAAGCGTTTTATATTGTTGCTTATTTTATGCACTTGAAATATGAGAAACTTGGATTACAGCTTTCGTTAACGGTATCATTTATTTTCATTATATACTTTATTGTTTTAATGTTAATTGAAGGTGGTTTCTTAAACATCCACATGTTTAGCCATTAATGAAAAGAAGTCCTATAAAAAAGGTAATAATCCTGGTAAGCATATTAGCTATACCAGGATTTTTGTTTTTTTACTTGTTGCCACAGTTTGCGAAGAACCGGTACAAAAGCCTTCCAATATTTGGTGAAAAAATTGTGGCTTCCACATTCCATTCTGTTAAAGGGAAGAAAATTCCCGATACCATTTACCATCAGATACCGGATTTTAAACTTGTGAACCAGAACGGAGCAACGCTTAGCTGGTCATCATTTAAAGATAAAATTGTGGTTTTGAATCTTTACAAAACAGATGCTATCAGCAATGATGCGGTTAAGTATGTCAAAAAGTTATCTGAAAGCTACGAAAAGAAGCCTTTAGTGCGGTTTGTGAGTCTATCGGTTGATCCTGATGATCAATCGAGGGTTTCTACGGTTATTCCTCAATTAAAAGCTGTATCAGGTAAGTGGGATCTGCTAACGGGAGACACAGCTGCTACTTACCCTTTAATCAGGAAGGGTTTATTACTTGACGTACTGGCAGAACAATCAAATTTTGTATACAGCAATAAAGTTTTATTAATAGATGTTCAGCATCGGATCAGGGGTATTTATGAAGTTGATAACCAGGAAGGCCAGTCAAGGTTAGAAGATGAAATTAAAGTTCTGATTGCGGAGTATCTGAGAACTTTAAAAGACGGAAGGTAATGCCGTTAAATATTAAATTTTAAGCCATTTCATGGAAAATAAATCAATTGAACAGAAATATAATAAGTGGATTGTTATTTTATCGGTAGCCATTCCATTAGTAGTAGCTTTACTGTTTGGCGTTAATTTGCGGAAATTGGGTTACAATGTTCAGCCACTTTCATTTTTACCTCCAATTTATGCGGCTATTAATGGTGTAACTGCTATCGTTCTGGTTGCTGCTGTCTGGGCCATCAAAAATGGTAAGCAAAAATTGCATGAGAACCTCATGAAGTTTGCCATTGGTTTGTCGGTAGCCTTTTTAGGTATGTATGTTGCTTACCATATGACTGCTGATTCTACCAAATTCGGTGGCGAAGGGGCTATTAAGTATATTTATTTCTTTATCCTGATTACACATATTTGTCTTTCGGTAATTATTATACCTTTCGTTTTAATAACTTATGTTAGGGCACTCGCACAACGTTTTGATAAGCATCGTAAAATTGCAAGAATCACATTCCCGATGTGGCTTTATGTAGCAGTGACCGGGGTAATTGTGTACTTGATGATATCGCCTTATTATGTGCATTAAGCAGATATTAATATAATTTTGCTGCATTAAGGTACTTACATTTTATATTTCTGCTTATTAATTTGTATTATTGGTTTGATATTAACTGATCAATACGCTTTTATTAATGGATGTTGCAGAAATAGAAACGGGAAGTGATTTAATTGCTTTAATAGAAAAAGGTTATTCGAAACCCTTTACTCGTTTTTATACCCTTTATTTTCAAAAACTTTTATTGGCTAGTGATCGGTATCTTAAAGATATTCACACTTCAGAAGAACTTGTACAAGATGTTTTTTTGAAAATTTGGGAGAACCCATATCAACTTTCTGAAATTAAGTCTGTAAAATCATATTTGTATCGATCAGTTATCAACGCTGCTATTAATCACATCAACAGGCAAAAAAATATAGCGCAACATCACCTAAAACTTGCTTCGGAATTATCTGATGATTATTTGATCGAGTTAGATGAAGAACATGAGGTTATTGTTCTTCTGCGAAGTGAGATTGAAAAACTTCCTGCACAATGCAAAAAGATTTTCAAAATGAGTCGATTTGATTTTTTAAAGTACAAAGAAATTGCTCAACGACTAAATATATCAGAAAAAACTGTAGAAAACCATATTGGATTAGCTTTAAGAACACTTAGAGATAGATTTATTAACGATGAGAAGCTAAATGTTAAAGAAAAGCGCTATTTGTTAATAATGGCTCTTTATTTATACTAGGATTTGTCTATCTAAAGCATGTTTTATACGATTTATTAAATTTATTTTAATAAAATTAATTATTTTAATATTTGACTAGGGGTTTTCTATAAGTTAATTGTCTTAACGTTATAAACCAAACTAATCAATGCTTAACCAAACAGAATACCTGGACTTAATTGTACGGTATTTAAATCAGCCACAGGATGAGGAGCTTCATGCTGCAGTAAATTCTTTCTGTTCAGAATCTGAAAGCAATAGATCTTATTTTTTAGAAATAGAAAAGATATGGAACTTATCTTCTCGAACTACTCGTTTGAATCTTTTAGACGAAAAGCAATCGTTAACCAATTTTAGTGCCATATTGAATAAAAATACTGCTCCTAAAGTTAGTTTCAAATGGCTAGGTGGCATTGCTGCATCAATGGTGTTGCTAGGGATTTTTTATTGGATGTATGTAAATAGAAGTACAGAACAACTTTTGACTTTTGCAACTAAGGAGAGCAAAGATTCAATTGTACTTTCTGATGGCTCGACCGTCATTCTTGCGGAGAATACTATTTTTAAATACCCTAAAGTATTCAATCTTTCTAAAAGAAATGTTTATCTGAACAAAGGACGAGCTTTTTTCAAGATTACCAAAGATCTAAATCACCCATTCAGGGTTGCTATGGGGAACTCTAGCGTTAGTGTCTTAGGCACATCATTCAGTATCAATTACTTGCCAAGTAAAATAGATCTTGATGTTAAAACAGGCAGCGTGATATTTTCTCCTTATGCAGATGGTACTTCTTCGATTTTAAAGGCAGGGCAAGGGCTTACTTACAATATCTTGAAACGTGAACTTATTGGTAGGATTTCGCATAATAGTGACGCTTGGTTAACTAAGAAGTTAGTATTTACTGACATGCCTTTAGAAGACGTTTGTTCTGACTTAAGTGACTATTATAAAATATCAATAACACTGGAAAGCACTAAAAAACGTGTAAAAAAATTTAATGCGAATTTCGAAGGAAATTCCTTAGAGGAAATTTTGGAAGTACTAAAGGAAACTTACGGATTACAGATAAATAAAACTGGAGACAGAATAATTCTAAAATCAAATAAATAATCAACTAATCAATTAATCAAACAAATCCACAAACTATGGAGAAAAATTTCTACAAAAGAAATGCAGTAGTAAGCTTGCGCCGAATGGCTTTGCTTCTATGCGCAATCTTTTGGGCAATTCTTGTGAAGGCCGATGCGCAGCCAACCAATGGGAAGCCCGAACGACTAGACAGCTACTTAAGGAAAATTGAACAAACCTATAAAATAAGTTTTGTTTATGATGCTGCTGAAATTAACAAGGCAATGATTTTGGACGTTCCCCCTAAACTAACATCCATTACTGAATCATTAAATCAATTAAAACAAAAAAATATTGGTTACAGGCTTGTTGGTAATCAAGTAATATTAAAATTACAGGATATTCCTAAATCTTCTTCCGTTAAGCAAGTCACAGTTAGAGGTCGTGTACGAGATAAAAAAGACGGCACTTCGATGCCTGGTGTTAGCGTGCGTGAAAAGAATACATCAAATGCAGTTTCTACAAACGGCGAAGGGCAATATCAAATCACTGTGAATGATGGTGCCATACTTTCATTTGCTTCTGTAGGATATAAAACTTTAGAAGTTAATGTCAATGGTAGGTCCGTAATTGACGTATCTATAGAAGAAGATGCCGGACAATTGAAAGATGTAGTTGTTACAGGTATTGGTGGTGCCGTAGATAAAAAAACATTTACAGGTGCTACAACAAAAATCTCCGTAAAAGATGCCGAAATTGGCGGGTTGCCCGATCCAAGTAGGATGTTAGAAGGTAGAGTGGCAGGTGTAAGTGTTCAAAATACTACCGGGACATTTGGAACTGCCCCAAAAATAAGAATACGTGGAGCAACTTCTATTTATGGCAGTTCTAAGCCATTATGGGTTATTGATGGTACCATTTTAGAAGATGTTGCAGATGTTTCTGCTGACGATTTATCAAGTGGCGATGCATTGACCTTGATTAGCTCTGCAGTAGGTGGATTAAATTCCAATGATATCGAATCTTTCCAAGTATTAAAAGATGGGTCAGCAACGTCTATTTATGGCGCAAGAGCAAAAGCAGGTGTGATTGTAATTACAACTAAAAAAGGACGTTCTGGCTTCAGTCAATTAAATTATGTTTCTGAATTGACAAGTAGGTCTGTTCCATCTTATAGCACCTTCAATATCATGAATTCACAGGAGCAAATGGGAGTTTATCAACAGCTTTTTCAAAGAGGTTGGTTAAATTTATCGAGTGTTTCAAATGCTTCTTCAAGTGGTGTTTATGGTAAAATGTACCAATTAATTAACACAGGTCAATTAGAAAATACGGAAGCCTCTAGAAATGCTTATCTACGTGAGGCTGAATACAGAAATACAAATTGGTTTGATCAGCTTTTTGATGCGAGTAGCATTATGCAAAATCATTCATTGAGTATTAGTTCAGGTACTGATAAATCACAATATTATGCTTCTGTAAGTGGGGTTTTTGATCCTGGATGGTCAAAACAATCTAAAGTTGCAAGGTACACAGCAAACTTAAATGCCACTTATAACATATCTGATAGACTAAAACTCAATATTATAACAACTGGTAATTACCGTAACCAAAGAGCACCAGGTACGTTAGGTCAATCAATTGACGTAGTATCTGCAACTGTTAAACGAGATTTTGATATCAACCCCTATTCATTTGCGCTTAACACTTCAAGGACTTTAGATCCAAACGAATCTTATACTAGAAATTATGCACCGTTTAATATTTTAAATGAGCTAGAAAATAACTATATGGATATTAACGTTGCGGAAGTTAAATTTCAAGGTCAGTTAACATGGAAAGCGGTCAAAAACCTTGATTTAAGCGCTTTTGGGAGTGTAAGATATCAACAAACCGCACAGCAACATTATATTAAAGATCAGTCAAACCAAGCTTTGGCATATCGTTCTATGCCTACAACGGTTATTCGTGACAATAATTCATTTTTATATACCGATCCTTCGATATTGTATGCGCAACCTATTACTGTTTTGCCATATGGCGGTATCTATAACAGAACAGATTATAGGGCATTGGTAAATGATTATCGGGCAAATGCAAGATACCATAATACGTTTGCAACTAAACATGTGTTAGATGTAGAAGCGAGTGCTTCGATAAATCAAATTCAAAGAAATAACAATTGGTTCAGAGGATGGGGGTTACAATATGATATGGGCGAAATACCTTTTGTAGATTACCGAATATTTAAAAAGGGTCAAGAAGAAAATTCACAATATTACAGTCTAAGCAACACAAGAGGTAAAGAAATTGCTTTTTTCTCTAAAGCGGCGTATGCTTATGATGGGAAATATAGTTTGGAATTAACGGGAAGGTATGAAGGCTCTAATAGATTAGGTAGAAGCACAAAAGCTAGATGGATGCCGACTTGGGCTGTTGGAGGCCTATGGAATACATCTGAAGAAGACTTTTTCAAAAAAATGAATACCCCAATTTCTACATTGACATTTAGAGGTTCTTATAGTTTAATGGCAGATAGGGGTCCATCTAGTGTAACTAATTCTGTTGTAGTTATTAATAGCTATAATCCGTGGAGACCAAGTACTTCTGATAGTGAAACTGGTTTGCAAATTAGTAATTTGGAAAATTCTGAATTGACTTATGAGAAGCAATATGAATTAAACCTTGGTATGAACTTTGGTTTATTTAATAACAGATTAAACGGAGATATTAACTACTACAGAAGAAAAGGATTTGATTTAATTGGTCCTGTTAATACACAAGGTTTAGGAGGTCAGATTAGTAAGTTAGGTAATACAGCGAACATGATTGGAAGAGGTGTGGAGGTAGCCTTATCTGGTACGATTATTAAAACGCCAGATTTTTCATGGACCTCAACCTTAAATTATACTCATGCAACAACCAAGGTTACTAAGCTGCAAAATAATCAGCGTGTTATCGATTTGATTACTGGTAATGGTTTTACACTAGAAGGATACCCCGCAAGATCATTGTTTTCAATTCCATTTGTAGGTTTACAAAATGATGGATTGCCTGTATTTACAAATGCTGATCAAACGACAACTGTTACTGGCGTATATTTTCAGAACAGAACCGATTTAAGTTTCCTTAAATATGAAGGCCCAACTGATCCAACAGATATGGGAGGCTTTGGTAACGTATTTACCTATAAAGGTTTTACATTAAGTCCTTACATCACTTATTCATTCGGAAACGTAATTAGACTGGACCCAGTTTATAAGACGAATTATTCTGATATGGATGCTATGACGAGGGAATTTGCAGATTCATGGACTGTTCCAGGAGACGAACGTGCAACAAATGTTCCGGTAATTCTAGATACAAGGTATATCCGTAATAACAGTCAATATAGCTATGCTTATAACGCATACAATTATTCTACTGCTAATATTGCAAAAGGCGATTTCATCAGAGTGAAAGATATTTCGCTTACATATCAATTATCTAAAAATATATTGAGTCGACTGAAAATTGGCTCTGCAAGTTTAAGATTTAATGTTTCTAACTTGTGGTTAATTTATGCTGATAAAAAATTAAATGGCCAAGATCCTGAATTTGTAAATGCTGGTGGTGTTGCTTTACCATTGGCTAAGCAGTATACATTAACATTAAAATTAGGATTATAAAAAAGAATATTATGAAAAAGAAATTTTTATATATAGCACTTGGAGTAATTCTTGCCTCAAATTTATCTTCATGTAAGAAATATTTGGACGAATTACCTGATAATAGAGCTGAGTTAAATAACTCAGATAAAATATCTAAATTATTAGTAGATGCATATCCAACTAATGCTTATGTTTTAGGAGCAGAATTTGCATCAGATAATACTGACGATTTTGGAACGGCCTTTAATAGCTCTAGACTAGCTGAAGATTACTATAACTGGACAGAAATGAAAGAGGTAGGTAACGATGGTACAAATAGTATTTGGAGTGCATGTTATGGTGCGATTGCAAGCGCAAACCAAGCACTAACGGCAATTGAAAAACTGGGTGATCCTTCATCTCTAAATGCTGCTAAAGGAGAAGCACTGATAGCCAGAGCTTATAATCATTTTATTTTAGTGAACTTATTTGCTCAACATTATTCTCCAGCAACAGCGTCAACCGATTTGGGTGTAACATATATGACTAAGTCTGAGACAACTTTAAATCCAACTTATAGTAGGAATACTGTGCAGGAGGTATATGACAATATGATTAAAGATGTAGAAACGGGTTTGCCTTTGATTAATGATGCGTCTTATTCAAATGCAAATGTTGCCAAGTTTCACTTCAACCGATCAGCAGCTAATGCTTTTGCTGCAAGATTATACTTATATATGGCCAAATGGCCTGAAGCAGTCAAATACGCATCTGCTTCATTTTCTAACTCACCTACATCATTTGTAAGAGATTATGCTAAAATTGCTAGTTATTCTGCAATTTTTCAAAATATGTCGCGTGAGTATAATGCTAGTTCAATCAAAGCTAATTTTTTAATTACTCCAGCATTTTCTGGCTTAGGAACAGCCTTAGGAAACTACTCAACGTTAGCAAGATATTCACACGGTTTGCCTGTAGCAAATAATGAAACTATGTATGCTAAAGGACCGTTTGGTACTTTTACGGGAACAGGTTATCGTTTAAAAAACTTTAGTTATTCTTCAAGTCTTAATAAAATACTTTTTGCTCACGTAAATTATACGTTTGAATACACAGATCCTGTGGCTGGCATTGGTTATGCACATGGTGTTTTTACGCCTTTTACTTTTGAAGAGGCATTACTTACCAGGGCTGAAGCAAACATAATGTTGAAAAATTATTCTGCAGCATTGGCTGATATGCAGTATTGGGGTTCATTTACCTATACTACAACCTCATTGCCTACTTTAACTGAAACAAGTATAAATACCTGGGGAAACTCAATTGCATATTATAGTCCAACAGTACCTACGCTCAAGAAAAAATTAAATCCAGAGTTTACAATCGAAGCAGGAACTCAAGAGAATATGCTGCATGCTATATTGTTTATGAGAAGATTGGAAACTTTACACACAGGATTAAGATGGTTTGATGTGAAACGATATGGGATTGAGATTGCAAGAAGAACAGCTACAGGAGCTAACATAACTGGCATAACTAGCACTTTAGCAATTAAAGATTTAAGAAGGGCTTTTCAACTTCCTCAAGACGTTATAGCTGCAGGTTTAACCCCAAATCCAAGATAATATGAAAATGAAATTTAACCTTATATGTTTAGTTTTTATTTCTTTGATATATACATCATGTAAAAAAGAAAAGCTAAGTGATCAAAGTGTTTTTGTAGATTCGACGCTACCAAAGAACGCATTAGATAATTATATCTACAATAACTATACAGTGCCTTATAATATAGATATACTTTATAAATATGTAGATAGGGAATCTGATTTGACTTATAATTTAGTGCCAGCTACGTATGATGGCTCGACTAGAATGACAAAATTGTTGTTACAGTTTGGAATAAAGCCATATGATGAAATTACAGGAAGCAAGTCATTTATGAAATCTTATTTTCCGAAGATATTGACATATTTAGGAACATCATCGGTTAGAAGTAATGGTACTATTGTATTAGGTACTGCTGAGGGTGGAAGGAAGATAAATTTATATAATTTAAATAACTTAGCGGCTAACTCGACAAATATCACATACCTAAATACGTATTATTTTCATGTAATTCATCACGAATTTCAACATATTCTTAATCAAAATAGACCATATCCAACTAGTTTTATTTCTATATCAGGTACAGCTTATGTTGATGATGCATGGAATACTACTTTTGCAAGTAATGGTGCTGCAATTGCAGCGGGTTTTATCTCCCCTTATGCATCTAAAGAAGCTGGTGAAGACTTTGCAGAATTGTACTCATTTTACGTTACAACATCCGCAGCTGAATATGCAGCTTATTTAAATTCTACAGGAAGCACTGCCGCTGGGATATCAATTATTAATACAAAAATGGATATCGTTAAAACCTATATGAAAAATGAATTTAGTATAGATATGGATTTATTACGGGCCAATATCCAGGCAAAGGTTGCAGGCTTATCAACATTTGATCAAACATCTTTACCTTAAAATGAAAGAAAAATGAAAAATATATATTTATTATTAATCACATCATTAGTTTTTTTGTTTGCTAGTTGTGATAAGAAAAAGGAAAAAGTATTTGAAGATAGTTCAACAGCTAGATTAAATGCGAGTATTGATAATGTTTATAACTCGATTAAAGTAAAGCCAGCATGGATAATGAGTTATTTTCCTGGTGCAAACGTAGAGTATGGAGGATTTAATCTTTTTGCAAACTTTACAACGTCAACTGATGTAAATTTACAAGCTGATATTTTTAATGCAACTCCAACGAGTACCTTTAAAGTTTATCCGGGGGCGGGTCCAATTTTAACTTTCGATACATATAATGTTATTATCCATTATTTTGCATTGCCTGGTTATTACACTGGTAACAGTACTTCATTAGGTATCGGCGCATCAGATTCCGGAATGAAAGGCGACTATGAGTTTTTAGTGCTTAGCGCTAATCAAGATTCAATAATAATGAAAGGTAGAAAGTATGGTAACATTATCAAAATGAAATCTGTTGCTTCGGATCAGCTTGCAAGCTTGATTACTAATTACAAAGCGGCTAACGTAAGGTTTAATACTTACAGAGGCTTTACAATCGAAGTCAATGGTAAAACATTACAAGGTGTTCCAACAGTTGCGACTGTAAATACTATATCAAGGCCAAATCGCAGTTTCACAATAGCAACTGCGCCTAGTGTAACCATATCTTATATTGTTACTGATACTGGAATTGATTTTTATAAAGATTATACTGTAGAAGGGGTTAAAATTAACAAGCTAATTTATGTGGCTCCTAATGCGCAGTATACTCAGGGCTATTACACCAATAGCAATAATACTTTCAAAATGATTCCTAGATTAACTACCACCCCGTAGTCAATGATAGAGTTTTTAAAGATGTAATATTTTTAACCCTCCCATAACCCTTGCCCTAAAAAGCAAGGGTTTTTTATGACATAATTTTTAACCCCCTCCATTCGTTAAATAACTATATTTGCATTAATGAAAAAGACATTAACTTTTATCTTGTTTTCAATGTTTTGTATGTTGCTTTCGGCAAATGTACAGGCGCAGTGTGCCATGTGTAGCATTAATGCAGAGCAAGGCGTTAAAAATGGCAATACGGTTTCTGCAGGATTAAACACCGGCGTTTTATACCTGCTAGCTATTCCTTACTTAATGGCCATGATTGTAGGGATTATCTGGTATAAAAAATACCGCAAAAAAAATGTTCAGTTAAACATTAGAAAAGAGCCTATTCATTTAAATTAAAATGTCTGCAAAAACATCAAAAATTGCAGCAATTATAAAATGCAAATGTCCGCATTGCCGGAGAGGAGACATTTTTACGGGCAGTATGTACGGATGGAACATTCAGCATACCAAAGAGATTTGCAGCTATTGTGGCCAACGCATAGAGATTGAGCCTGGCTACTTTTATGCCGCCATGTACGTAAGTTACGCCATGAATGTCATCGAAATGCTTTTGGTTAGTTTCATTACCTATCTTATTTTTGGTGCACTTACCGATGATACTTTTTGGCATTACTTAATTGCCATTTTTACAGGATGCTTTATTTTATATCCTTTCAATTATCGTTATTCGAGGATTATATTGCTTCATGTATTGTCGCCAAATATCAAGTATAAGCCTTATTACGATAAATAGCAGGGGCATAAGCCGAGGGCAGATTATCTAATAACTTTATTGTTCAAACCGTTCTAACTTGTTAATTGTTGGTTCATACTAAACGGTATGCCCGGTAAAAATCCATCTGTCAATTTTAAAATTATGTTAAAAAAAGAAACTTTAAAATTTATCAAAGAGGTTGCAGCAAATAATAACCGAGAATGGTTTGCAGAAAATAAGCCAAGATATGAAGAAGCCAAACAAGATGTATTAAGTTTAGTAGCGGCTATAATACCGGAGTTAGCTAAGGTTGATCCTTTAATTTCTGCAGATACGGATGCGAAGAAATGTTTAATGCGCATTTATCGCGATGTTCGTTTCAGCAAGAATAAAGATCCTTATAAAACTAATTTTGGAATCTGGTTTTCTGCCAAAATCAAGGGCGGTAACGAACCCGGTTATTACTTGCATATTCAGCCAGGTAAAAGCTTTATCGCCGGCGGATATTGGATGCCGGAAGCTCCCCACGTTAAACTTATCCGCCAGGAAATAGACTATAATATTGATGAATTTAAAAATATCATCAACCAAAAAGATTTTAAAAGTAATTTTAAATTAGGTACTGAAAATGCACTTAAAAATGCACCAAAGGGATATGATCCGGCAGATCCGAATATTGAATATTTAAAATTGAAAAGTTTTGAAGCCACGATGCCGGTTAAGGATGAAGATTTTTTTAAAGCTACCCTCGTGGATAAGTTGATAAGTTCTTTTAGGACTGTACAACCTTTAGTTGCATTTTTGCGAAACGCGATTGATCAATAACTAAAATTGACCAGAGTTTAATATTTGATACCAAAATCTTGATACTTAAAATATGAAAAATACCTTTTTTGCCTTTGCTGTTCTGCTTTTCCTGTCATCTGTTACCTCATGCGTGGTTTTGTCGCCAAAAAAGTATAAAGCTTTATTAGGATCTAAAGATTCGCTTTACACCGCTTTTAATGAGGGATTAGTTAAAATTGAGAACTTAGAAAAAGAAGTAGCCAGGTTAAAAAAAGATACCACTTTAATGGCTGAGGAATTGCGGGATTTGCAGGATAATTATAACACGGTAGATGCGAATTATAAAAAGTTAAAAAACAATTCATCAAACGAAATTACGAAGCTGTCTGGTGATTTAGCAGCGAGAGAAAAACGTTTAAAAGAGGTAGAAGAGGTTTTACGTAAACGCGATGAAGCTACTAATTCATTGAAAGAAAAGCTTCAGCAGGCCTTACTCGGCTTTACCAAAAGCGGCCTTACCGTAGAGATCAAAAACGGAAAGGTTTATGTGTCATTAACCGATAAACTCCTTTTCCCATCTGGAAGTATTATTATCGACGAAAAAGGGAAACAAGCCCTAACACAGTTAGCAAATGTTTTAAAGCAACAGCCTGAAATCAATATTGCGGTAGAGGGTCATACCGATAATCAAAAGATTAATAACCTTGGACAAATTAAAGATAATTGGGATTTGAGCGTTTTGCGGGCAACATCTGTAGTACGTTACTTAACAGAAAACGAAAAGGTAGAAAGCGTGAGAATGACAGCAACCGGTAAAGGTGAATTCCAGCCTTTAGGTACAAATTCTAGCGCTGATGCACGAAGTAAAAACAGAAGAATTGAAATTGTACTTTCGCCTAAATTGGATGAATTGTACAACCTGATTAAATAATATTCTGAGAATTACGATTCAGGAAGTCCTGGTGGTTTATTAGGCTATTAGGACTTCCTATTTTTTATAAGATTTGAGCACTTTAAAGCTTTCATCGAACTCAAAGCCATTTAAATTGGCGTAGTCTGGCATTGATATTTTACTCTCTGATAGAAAGTTGAATAAATCTTTTATCGCGTTAGACACCTCCTCGTGCCTGTCGCAGTGTTTTAATGAATCAATTTTCATTAAATGCAAAGCGATTTCATAGGTTTTGAAATCATTTTTATAACCTACTGCTAATCCATTGTTGGTCTCTTCTACAGCCCGTTCATAATTGTGTGTACAATTATAAAAATTGGCTTTTAGTAAGCTTAAACCAACAAGATTGAATTTAGTATAATAGGTATATTCATTTTGAATTATTTTTTCGAGAAAAGTAATGATCCGCTGAGCCTTTTTATAGTAGTTTAACTTTAAATAAGTTTGTCCGAGCTGAATTAATAAAAACGGAGAGAAAACGGAATGCCTGGTTAAGAAAATACTGGGGTATTTATTGAGTATGGCCATGATAAAGCGGTGACATTCCGCATAATTTTTCTGGGCAAATAATGTAAATATCACCACTCTAAATGATAATATCTCAACGGTGCTCATCTCGCTGTTTCGCAACGAAGGACTGCGGTCAATCTGCTGGCACAATTTGATAATTTTATCGTCAAGCGTTCTTCCCTCATTTGATTTGTTGATTAGATTATTGTAGAAGTAAAGAATTAAATCGTAAGGATTGATGGGGAAAAGCTGGTTTAAACGTTTGTAATGACGCTTAAGGGCCTGCATAGCATTAAATAATGCACTCTTTTCTACGTCTATTAATGCGATATGACATTCAATAACCAGCAATACAATCTGTACTTCTTCATTTAATACGTTGTCAGAAATGGTTTTAACCGTTTCCTTATATACTGTACTCATGGTACGGCCGGTAGCCAGAATATCAGTAAAATTAAGATCAATACTTTGCTTGTTGAAATTTGAAACAGGCTTACTGATTTCAAATTTGGCTACACAACAAATGAAATCAAAGGCATTATTTTTTTCCTCATTGGTAAAAGGGAGCTTTAAAATATGTTTGAGCTCATCGATCTGATTTCTATTGATGGAAAAACGTATTGCCCAGTTAAGGATATGATATCTTAATAAAGTTTGAGACTGGTAGTTTTCTAAAATGAATTGAAAAAAAGCCTGACTAGCCTTATAACTAAAATTTTCGGTAATTTGAATGAATAAGAAGTAAGTGTAGATATCGTCATTTAAAAAACGGACAATCTCGGTAGGTATAGCTGTACTCAGGCGCTTTTCCTGAATCAGAATGCCATCATACAGAAGCTCTTCATAAGCAGCCGGATATAAAGTGATGAAGCTTAATATATCTTCTTTGGATACTCTTAAACCTTTATTGCCTTCTGAAATATACTCGCTGATTTTCTTAAGTAAAAATATTTTCTCAGTACTATTCTTTGAAACAAAAATTTTCTTTTCTAAAAAATAACTAATCAGTTCATAGCAAAGTAATGGATCATTTAAAGCAAGAGAAAAATTTTCGTGCTTTAACTTATAGTAAACCTGGAGCCAGAAAGGGGTTTTAAAGAGCTTTAATAATGCAGGACTAACTTCTTCAGGTTTGACAAGCTTATCTTCGATCTGACTTAAAATGTGTAAAATCTCCTCGGTATTTAAAGGTGGAACATTACTAAGGTTATCATGATCATAATACAAGCCGTTATACCAGTTCTTAGTTAAAAAAGCTGAACCTGTAATTATGGGCCGGAGATTGATCCAGGTATCAGTTCTAAAGCCAAATATGATTTTAAAAAAGTTATTGTCTTCAATACTGTATAAAAAATTAACAAAAAACTTAAAATAATCTTTTTTGGCCAGGTATTCATCAATACCATCTACAATGAATACAAATCGGCCTTCTCTCTGGTCAGCATGTTTTTTTAAATGAGATATTAGTTGATTAACATTTTCAAATTTAAATTCTTTAGTAAACCATTCATCTAAAGTAAGCTGGCTCTGGATAATCGTATTAATGGTATTTGCATTAATCATTAAAACGATATCATTTTTATAAACCGCATGGTCTGAATAGAAAAAATGTTCCACAATATGCGCAAGCAATATTGACTTTCCATGCCCTGGTTGTGCGCTAACCGTGGTAAACTGGTAATGGTTTTTTAAAAAATATTCAAAATCAGGGAAATAGAAGTTTCGGTTGGCTGTGTATGAATAGGGAACACCGGAATTATTTTTTTTGGTCAGCAGCGTTAAATCAGTGATGGCTTGTGCCCTTAGCTTTAAAGTATGCCAAACACTTTGTGTAGGGACAATCGTATCCTCTTTTTCTTTACAGAAAGTGCTCCAGTCAGTATAGCCAATATACTGCGATAAGCTGTTTAATGTGAATAATGAAAATTTATGAAGCGTGTTGGCAAAGCCAAAAAACCTTTTTATAGTAGTTTCACTTACGTAGTTCTTCGTTTCCTGGAAAACATACTCAGAGATGATCTTACAATGGGCAGGATCTATATTGCGTAATCCTGATTTTATAAGTACAAACTTCCTGAGTTCGATAAGGAGTTCGTTAGCGTCCATTTATAATAGGGTGATGACTTCGCTAATGTCATCATTATTTCAGAATAGCGGAAATGATTTAGATAACATTTAAAGGTATGAATAAAATGAATGAAATCAAGGCCAAAAAGAATGAATAATAATGGATAGAAGAGATGGGTGTTGGGAATGTAGATTTGTCATTGTAATGTTCTTTATATAAACCAAACACTCCAGTCTAAATAGTTACCCTATATAACGCCTGACATGATGAAAATCTTTACCGCTCATTTCTCAAAAGGAATCTTCCGCTCCGCATTCGCTTTTGCGGTCATCATATTATTAACGCTGATTAATTTAGAATCGTATGCGCAAACCAGAATTTATGCAAATACTGTAAGTGCATCCAGCGGTACTGCAACCAGTTTAACAGGTTGCGGTTTACTGGGCTTAGGGCCCTGCTCGGTAACTACAGTTGATAATGCAGCAAATGCCATCACAAATGATGAAAATTCATTTGCTACGGTAAAGTCATCTGGGGGTGTAGCCTTAAATCTTTTAGCTTATAGCGGTGAATTAGAAATTAAATTTCCATCCAACGTTCAGGCCAATACCACAACATTCGTTCGCATCGATTTCGATCCGGATATTTTAAATGCATTACTAGGAGGTAATTTGGGTAATTTACTGGCCAATGTTGTTGGAAATGTTGCCCTGGGTAATCACAGTTTTGAAGTGGGTGCAAGAAATGCTTCCGGAGCAACTATTTTAAGTGGCAATAGTACGGGGCAGTTTGCTAGTAATAATCTACGTTTAATTAAAGATGCCTTCGGAAGATTTTATGTAGCCATTACGCCCAATCAACCTTATGATAGGGTATATGTTAAAGATATAACAAGTGCCCTTCTTTTGGGTACAACCAATAATACCAAAGTTTATTACGCCTTTCACTCATCGGGAAGCGATCCATGTGCCCAGGCATTTGCAACAGGCTTTGAAGGTACAGGGATTACCCTTGATGCACTAAAGCTGGGCAATTCTGGAGTGATTAACAGTGAACGTGCTATTGATGCCGATCCAAATAACTTTTCGCAAATTAGTCTAGGCGTTCTGGCAGTTGGTGGTACAGCAAGCCAGAATTTTTATTTTGATTCTCCATCAAATGCAGGTGATGATTTCAATTTGAAATTTAAATCTTCTCCGGCATTGCTTACTGCCGGACTTTTGAATGGAATTACTGTTGAGGCATTTAATGGCAGCAGCAGTGTTTTTACGCAAACGTTAAGTCCAGGTTTATTAAATCTTGATCTGCTTACCTTACTCAATAATGGGTCAGTAGTTTCTGTACCTTTTTCTCCGGGTGTAGCTTTCGATAGGGTTAAGGTAACTCTATCCTCTTTAGTTAATTTGAATTTAACGCAAAATATTGATGTTTATGGTGTAACCCGTTCAGCAGGGAGACCAACCTTTACATCACCGGCAACCAATACTGTAGCAGCATGTTATAATGTTCCATCAGTATTAAGAGCAACTACACCGAATACCAATGAACTAATCTGGTACGATGCTGTTCAGGGTGGTACACCACTGGCTACCGTAGCCTTTAATGGTACTTTTACTACGCCACCACTTGCTGCAAATAAAACATATTATGTGGCCGCAAGGCGATTGAATTGTACTGTAGAATCTGCCCGTGTTCCCGTACTGGTTACGGTGAACCCGCTAATCAGCTTTGCATCTACAACTTTAAGTAATGCAACAAGTGGATTTAATTATAATAAGAGTATTGATCCGGCTACAGGCGGAACCCCGGGTTTCACTTATGCATTAGCTTCGGCGAGTACTTTGCCTACAGGCTTAACACTTTCATCCACAGGGGAAATTACAGGTACGCCAACCCTTGCCGGTAATTACAACTTTTCTGTCGTAGCTACGGATACAAAAGGATGCACAGCAACTGCTGCTTACACACTTACGGTAACTGGTGCCTTAACATTGGCTCCAGGTAATCTGCCGAATGGTATCACAGGTGTGGTGTACCCAACCCAAACCATACCAGCAGCAGCGGGCGGTACAGGTCCATACACCTATGCTGCGGTAAATGTTCCGGCAGGTTTGACTTTTGATCCGGTTACCCGTGAAATTAAAGGAACACCAACCACACCCGGAAATTCAACGGTTATTGTAACCGTTACGGATGCTAATGGTAATTCGGTTGCTGCTAATTATACCATTAAAATCACAGATCCATTTGTTTTACCACCAGCTACCTTAGCAAATGGAACTACAAATACCGCCTATCAAACACAATTTATCCCTGCGGCAACTGGCGGATCGACCCCATATACTTATGCGGCGACCAACCTACCTCCGGGTTTAGCTTTTAATACATCAACTCGGGCAGTAACGGGTACACCTACATTAGAGGGTACTTATGTGATTCCGGTTACGGCAACTGATGCTGATCTGAAAACAATAACCACTAATTATTCGATCACCGTTACCGATCCATTGCTTCTGCCATCGGCAATATTGCCTGATGGCACTGAAAATCTACTATACGCGACTCAAACCATTCCATCTGCAACAGGTGGGGTTGGTCCGTATAGTTATGTAGCTGCGAATGTGCCAGCCGGTTTAAGCTTTGATGCGAATAGCAGGCAAATTACCGGAACGCCTGCACAAGCAGGAAATTATTCTATTACCATTACGGCAACGGATAGTGAAGGAAGGATAGTGAGTAATAATTATTCACTAAAAGTTAACGGTACCGTTAATTTACCAACAGCAACTTTGCCAAATGGTACAGTGGGTTCAACCTATTCTCCACAAACTTTACCTGCGGCATCAGGTGGCACAGGTACCTATACATATGTGGCTTCCAATCTTCCTCCTGGCTTAACTTTTAATCCAACTACCAGAACCATTACAGGAACACCAACCACCGGTGGAACTTTTGGCGTATCAGTTACCGCTACCGATGGTGCAAACAATAAAGCCACTACTGTTTATAATATTACGGTGAATGTTAACGCACCAATTGTAGCGTTAACAACAGTTTGTTCAGGTTCAGTGGCAACGCTATCGGTGAGCAATGCACAGGCTGGTGTTAGCTATCGTTTATATGGTCCAACGGGTAGTACTCCAATACAGACTAATGCTTCAGGCACTTTCACTACTCCAGCCGTAAATTCACAAACTACATTTTATGTAGAAGCTGTTTCGGGCACAGCGGTAAGTACAAAAACTGCAGTAACGGTATCCATCAATCCACCTGCTACTTTAGCTACCATTACTACAAGTAATCAGGTCATCAACGTAAATCAGTCAGCTACTTTGACTGCTACCGCTGATGCTGGAAACACCATTAGCTGGTACGATGCAGCCATTGGCGGAAATTTACTTCAAACTGGCGGCACTTACATTACGCCGCAGTTAAGCGCTACCACAACTTATTATGTTCAAACCACAACAGCTGCCGGATGTGCCAGTAGTAGCCGTGTTATGGTTACGGTAACAGTAATTACCGGGACAGGAGGGGCAAGCTGTAACGCAGCCAATGTTCAAAACACCGGTATTAATGGTATTTGCCTGCTTTGTGGCATAACAGGCGCAGGTAATTCTACCGATGCAAATCCAAATAATTTTACCAGAATTTCCTTAACCGTAGGTGCAGGAGCAACGGGCTATCAGCAATTAATTTTTCCGTCTGCCGGGGTAGCAACAGATAGCATTCGTTTAGACTTAGGCTTGCCGATTGGTTTGGCTGATGTAGGCGTTCTGAATAATATCACCGTTACGGTTTTAAACGGTTCAACCATTGTAAGAACTGTTCAAATTAATGGTGCATTATTAAATTTAAGTTTACTGGGAGGAAGCAGATTTACATCGACTTTACTTGCCGGCGGCACATATGATCGGGTACAGGTAAGTTTTGCGGCTACGGTTTCTGCATTGAGCAGCTTAGATATTTATGGTGCAACGATTGTTTATCCGAATCCTACTCTTACTGCGGGAGCACAATCCATCTGTGCAGGCAGTAGCGCTACATTATCGGCTCAGGCAAACGGAGGTACCACCATTAAATGGTTTGATGCTCCTGTGGGCGGTAATCAGGTTGGTACTAACGCTAATTTTACCACTCCAAATTTAACAGCCACTACTACATACTATATTGAGGTAAGCAAACTGGTTAACAATCAAAATTGCCCTAATCCTAACAGAGTGCCTGTTACGGTAACAGTTAATCCGGCAATTGTATTCAATAATGCTACCTTAACCAGTCCAAGTATTTCATTCCCTTACAGCCAGCAACTTCCAGCCGCTACTGGTGGTACACCAGGGTTTACCTATGCATTAGCCAATGGAAGTACATTGCCTGCGGGTCTTACCTTATCGGGCACAGGATTGATCAGTGGTACCCCTACAGCAGCTGGAAATCCTACTATCTCGGTAGTGGTAACTGATACAAAAAACTGTACCGCCACTGCTACATTTAATTTAGGGGTAACTCCTGCCTTATCGTTGGCTGGTGCCGCCTTACCAGATGGTGTAACAGGTACATCTTATCCAACACAAACTATTCCTGCAGCTGCCGGCGGAACAGGTCCGTATAATTATGCAGCTACCGGTTTGCCTCCAGGATTAAGTTTTAATGCCACTACCAGAGAGATTACAGGTATACCAACACAAAAAGGAAATTATACCATTCCGGTAACCGTAACCGATGCGAATGGAAATACAATAACAGCAAATTATACCCTTAAGGTAGTAGATCCTTTGGTATTACCCCCTGCTACTTTAGCAGATGGTACAACCAATACGGTTTATCCAACTCAAACTATTCCTGCTGCAACCGGCGGAACATTACCTTATACTTATGCGGCAACAGGTTTGCCAAGCGGATTAAGCTTTAATCCAGCTACCCGTGAAATTACAGGTACACCTAGTCAATCGGGTACCTTCCCTGTGCCTGTTACCGTAACTGATGCTGAGGGCAGAACAGCTACAACAACCTATTCCATTAATGTTGTTGACCCATTGACACTGCCTCCGGCAACTCTGGCAGATGGGAATGAAAACGTAGTATACCCGGTACAAACTTTACCTGCTGCTATTGGTGGAGTGGGACCATATACCTATGTGGCGACAAATCTTCCGGCAGGATTAAATTTTGATGTTAATACCAGACAAATTACCGGAACGCCTACACAAGCGGGTAACTATGTCATTAGTGTTACGGCAACGGATAGCCAAAACAGAACGGCAAGCAATACTTATGCTTTAAAAGTTATTGGTACATTAAATTTACCTACAGCTACATTACCTAATGGTGTAGTGGGTACTAGTTATCCGGTACAAACGCTTCCAGCTGTAACCGGCGGAACCGGTCCATACACTTATCTCGCTTCTAATTTACCTCCGGGATTAAGTTTTAATACCACCACCAGAGAAATTACGGGAACACCCACCCAGGGCGGAAGCTATATTATTTCTCTAACTGCAACCGATGCTGCCGGAAATACAGCTACTACAGGGTATAGTTTAACCGTAACGGTAAGTGCGCCAGTGGTTGCAAATGCGGCGGTTTGTTCAGGTTCGACAGCTACTTTAACTGTAGGTAACACCCTTCCAGGTGTAACTTATAACTGGTATCCAGCTACCGGAAACACGCCATTAGTTTCAAATAATAACGGAACATTTACTACTCCAGCGTTAACTACACAAACGGTATTCTATGTAGAAGCCGTATCAGGTACTGCAGTAAGTTCAAGAACAGCGGTTACTGTATCAATAAATCCCCCTGCAACTTTAGCAACAGTGACCACCAATAATCAGGTGATTAATGCAGGTCAGTCCACTACATTATTGGCTACTGCCGATGCGGGTAATATTATTACCTGGTTTGATGCTGCCGCGGGCGGTAACCAGGTGGGGACAGGAACATCGTTTACCACGCCTGTTTTAACGACCAATACAACTTATTATGTTGAAACAAGGAATGCAAGCGGATGTGTAAGTGCAAGCCGTGTTCCGGTAACAGTTACCGTAATCCCTACCGGAAGCGGAACGGCATGTAATGCTGCAAATAGCCAAAACAGTGGTATTACCGGCATTTGTTTATTGTGCGGTATTACTGGTGCAGGAAACTCAACAGATGCAGATCTTAATAATTACACCAGAATTACTTTAGCTGTTGGTGTAGGATCAACAGGTTATCAACAATTAATCTTCCCATCTTCAGCCAACGGAACTGCTGCGGATAGTGTACATTTAGATTTAGCTTTACCTGGCGGATTATTAGATCTTCAGGTATTAAATAATATTACAGTAAATATTTTAAACGGAACTACAGTTGTTAGAACTGTTCAACTAAGTTCATCTTTAGTTAATTTACAACTTTTAAGTGGAAATCGTTTTGCCGCTACGCTTGCTGCAGGTGCTCCATTTGATAGAGTGGAAGTGAGATTTGGAGGATTGGTTTCAGCAGTAACAAGCCTTGATGTATATGGGGCAACCATTACTTATCCAAGTCCTACCATTACTGCAGGTGCGCAAACCATTTGTTCAGGCGCAGCCGCAACTTTAGCAGCAACGGCTAACGGTGGTACCAATATAAAATGGTTTAGCGATGCTGCCGGTGGCACAGAGCTGGCCAGCGGCGAAACTTTTACTACGCCAGCTTTAACAGCAACAACAACTTATTATATTCAGGTATACAGAGGCACTTGTCCTAATACCAACAGAATTCCGGTAACCATTACGGTTACGCCAGCATTAACTACTCCGGTTGTGGCCGCTGTTACTGCCGGTTGTGCTGGAAGCCCCGCAACTTTATCGGTAACTAATCCGGTTACAGGAGTTATCTACAACTGGTATGATGCACCAAACGGAGGAAACCTTGTATTAACCGGACCAGTGGTTACAACACCTGCGCTGGCTGCAAATACAACTTATTATGTTGAAGCTTCGCAAGGCAACTGCGTAAGTGCAACACGTGCTACTGTTGTAGTACCTGTGAATCCTCGTCCGGTTTTACCTGTAGTTACTGCAAGTTCATCTTCAGTTTCTCCAGGACAAACAGCCATATTAACGGCTACATCAAGTGAATCGAATGTTGTTTTCAACTGGTTTAATTCGGCTACTTCAACTACACCAATATATGTTGGCGGTACTTATGTAACACAGCCGTTAACCGCTACAACTACTTATTACGTAGAAACTGTTTCTGCAAACGGATGTTCATCTGCAGGCAGAGTTCAAATAACCATTTCTGTAAATGGCGGGGGATCTCCGAATCCTGTTCCTTGCGAGGCAGCAATTGCACAAACCAATGGTGTTATTGGATTAGGCGTTTTAGCTAATGTATTTAACCCTGGCTTAGCCATTGACAATGATACGCAAACAGCATCATCCCTTGTTTTACCTGTGGGTGCGCTTGGAGGTGCAGTTTATCAAAGAGTTGGATTTGGTTCTGTATCTAATTTAGGAGATACCGTTCGGGTACTGGTTTCTTCACCGGGAAAATTACTATCATTAAGCCTTTTAGGAAATTCGCAAATCACTACTTATTTAGGGGCGAATAGCAATGGCGATTCGAGAACATTAAATAGTGGTTTATTAAATGTTCAACTATTAAGTGGCGATACCCAGGCCTTAATCACCTTTGTGCCTACCGCTACATTTGATGGGGTAGAGGTAAGATTAAACGGAGGTGCATTAGCCGCTTTAACTTCACTAAATTTCAATTATGCACAGCGTATTGTAGTGGCACCTACGGTAGTTTCATCAAATGTAACTGCTTGTGCGGGTCAGACAACTCAGTTAACCGTTAATAATCCATCTACCAGTTTAACTTACCGCTGGTATGATGCAGCAGGAAACTATCTTGCCGGTAAAGACGGAATTATTTTTACTACTCCGGTATTGACTGCAAATACAAGATTTTTTGTTGCTGCAGTTACAGCTTCTGGTTGTGTTAGTTATCGCACTGCAGTAAATGTGACCACAAACCCGGCGCCTGTTACTCCGGAATTACTATCTCCGGATGTAAATACTTGTGCCAATACTTCGGTAGTATTCCAGGTTAAAAATCCTGATGCCAATACGACCTATAAATGGTATGATGCTGCAAATGTTTATCAGGCAGGTTTTGATGGGCCAACTTTTACAGTAGCCAATGTAACAGCGAACAGTACCTATACCGTTGAGGCAGTAAACGGTTGTGGTTCAGCATCAGCAAGAGCAACAGCCACTATTAATGTGGGCAGTATAGATGCACCGGTAGTAACGCCTTCTTCCGCAACCATTACACAAGGGTCTGTAGCTTCATTGATAGCCACTTCAACAACTTCGGGAGTAACCATAAACTGGTACACAACAATAAATGGTATCCTTCCGGTTTACTCAACAGTAGGTGCAACAAGCAGTAATTATATTACACCACCATTATCAAGCAATACCTCTTACTATGTAGAGGCCACTATTCCAGGTGGATGTACATCTCCAACTAGAACGAAGGTTGATATTACCGTGATTCCTAACGGAACGCCTGTGCCTACACCATGTGGTGCAGCTGTTGGACAAACCAGCGGAACAGCAGGACTGGGCATTGGTGCAGCAGTTTTAAATCCTGGTCAGGCTATTGATAGCGATATAAATTCAGGATCGAGTTTAGTGATTCCGGTAGGATTACTTAATTCATCTGTATTCCAAAAATTAACATTCCCTGGATTATCAAATGTAGGCGACACTTTAAGAGTGAAGATTACGACTCCAGGTCAATTATTATCTTTAGCCTTATTACAAAATACAACACTCACTACTTACCAGGGAGCAGTTAGTAATGGCGATGTGACTTCCATTTCCAATCCTTTAATTACATTAAATTTATTAAGTGGACAAAATTCAGCTATATTAACCTTTATCCCAACCAACAGGTTTGACGGTGTTGAATTACGTTTAACTTCTGGATTGCTTGGCGCTTTAACTTCGATTAATTTCGATTATGCCCAAAGAACAATCGTTGCGCCAACTTTAACAACAGCGAGTTTAAATACTTGTCAGGGTTCTTCAGCAACATTGAGTGTTCAGAATCCACAGCCTAACGTTACATACAAATGGTATTTGGGTGGGGATTATCAAACAGGAAAAGATGGTGTTACCTTTGCAACCGAACCATCTTTAGCAGCAGGAATATATGATTACTTTGTCACTGCAAATGCTAATGGCTGTGAGACAATAAAAGTGAAAGCTACGGTTACCGTGTTGGCACCACCAACACCACCAGTGGCTTCGCCAACAAACCCGGCAACAACATGTTTAAATTCATCAGTGGAATTAAGTGTTGTTGCAGTTGCAGGAAACTCCTATAACTGGTATAGTGCAGCTATTAATGGTAATTTGTTAGCAAGCAACAGCGATAAATTCTCAACACCGGCAAATCTTCCGGTAGGTACGTTTGACTACTATGTAGAGGCGGTAAGTGCCAGTAATTGTAGCAATACTACCCGTACTAAGGTTTCGATAACAGTTAATCCGAATGCATTAGCTGGCGATATTACAGTATCGGGAAATACCGGTCTTTGCGCATCGGGTAATACAACCTTAACAGCTTCCAGTACCATTAACAATGCCATATTTACCTGGTACAGTGATGCCGCGTTAACACAGGTTGTAAGTAATGCTGCAATTTTCCAAACACCGGCAATTACGACCACCACCAGGTATTATGTTACTGTAAGGGGTGATGGAAAATGTGCCAATACGCCTGGAAATGCGAAAGAGGTAACCATTACTTTAAATCCGATTGCTGCTGCTGCGGATGTAATCCTTACCGGACCAGCCAGCTTATGCGGAAGTGCATCAGTAACATTAAATGCACAAAGTACTACCGTAGTTAATCCAATTTTTACGTGGTACAGTGATGCCGCATTAACCAATATTGTAAATACAACAGCACAATTTACTACACCAACGCTAACTGCAACCACTACTTATTATGTAACGGTTAAAGGTGATAATAAATGTGAAAATACCGCGGCAACTGCTAAGCCGGTTACGATAACAGTAAATCCTTATGCTGTCGACGCTGATATTAACCTAAGCGGAATCACATCGATTTGTAAAGGAGAGAGTACCATATTATCCGGATCATCTGCAACAGTAACTAATCCGGTATTTACCTGGTATAGTGATGCTGCTTTAACCAATGTGGTTTATACCGGTGCTTCATTTAATACCGGAACTTTAAGTGCCAATACAACTTATTACGTAACGATTAAGGGTGACAATAAGTGTGAAAACCAGCCTAATACAGGTAAGGCAATTACTGTAATTGTTAAAGAATACGCTACCGCTGCAGATATTACAGTAGCCAATACGCAAATTTGTTCTGGGTCATCAACGATGTTAATGGCATCGAGTTTAACGGTGACACAACCAGTATTTACCTGGTATAATGATCAGTCATTAACCAGTGTAGCTTTTGTCGGCCCGACATTTACAATCAATAATCTTACATCAACTACTACCTATTACGTAACAGTAAAAGGAACAAACAAATGTGAGAACAGTGCTGCCGATGCTAAAGCTGTAGTGGTTACCGTTAATCCATTAGCAACTACAACTGATATTATTGTAAACGGTGGAACAACAGCATGTGGTGGATCAGGCACAACTCTGACTGCCACATCTCCAACAGTTAACAACCCTGTATTCACGTGGTATAGCGATGCTGCACTGACCAATATCACATTTATAGGAAGCTCGTTCAACACGCCTCCATTGAATGTGACAACCACTTATTATGTAACGGTTAAAGGTGATAATAAATGTGAAAATGCTTCTGGAACGGGAAAAGCAATTACAATTACCATCACTCCGGTAGCAAATTCAAATGATGTTTCTGCAAACGACGCAAGCATTTGCTCGGGTTCGTCGGCTTCACTGGTAGCAACTACCACAACGGTGACCAATCCGGTTTATACCTGGTACAGTGATGCTGCTTTAACGTCGGTTGCTTTTACAGGTGCAACATTTAATACTCCTGCTTTAACAGCCACAACCAGATACTACCTTACTATTAAAGGCGATAACAGATGTGAAAGTTCTGCAGCTAACGCAAAAGTGGTAACTGTTACAGTAAATGATGTAGCAACAGCTGCAGATATTACAGTAAATAATCCGGCGGTTATATGTGGTTCGGGTAGTGCAACCTTAAATGCAAGTTCAACTACGGTTACCAGTCCGGTATTTACCTGGTACAGTGATGCTTCATTAACCAGCGTAGCTTTTGTTGGTCCGATATTTAATACACCAGCATTAACCGGTACAACCACTTATTATGTTACCGTAAAAGGTAGCAATAAGTGTGAAAATACATCGGCCAATGCAAAAGCGGTTACGGTAACAGTAAATCCAAGAGCAGTAGCCAGTGATATTGTGGCCAGCGGAACAACTTCTGTTTGTAACAATGCAAGCACTATTTTAACCGCCAGCAGTACAACAGTTACTAATCCGGTATTTACCTGGTATAACGATGCCGCTTTAACCAGTGTAGCATCAGTAGGCGCAACATTTACCACGCCTGTTTTAACCGCCAATACCACTTATTATGTAACAGTAAGAGGCAGTAACAAATGTGAAAATGCTGCAGGAAGCGCAGCTCTAGTAAACTTAATAGTTACTCCGGTAGCAAATTCAAATGATGTTTCTGCAAACGACGCAAGCATTTGCTCGGGTTCGTCGGCCTCACTGGTAGCAACTACCACAACGGTGACCAATCCGGTTTATACCTGGTACAGTGATGCTGCTTTAACGTCGGTTGCTTTTACAGGTGCAACATTTAATACTCCTGCTTTAACAGCCACAACCAGATACTACCTTACTATTAAAGGCGATAACAGATGTGAAAGTTCTGCAGCTAACGCAAAAGTGGTAACTGTTACAGTAAATGATGTAGCAACAGCTGCAGATATTACAGTAAATAATCCGGCGGTTATATGTGGTTCGGGTAGTGCAACCTTAAATGCAAGTTCAACTACGGTTACCAGTCCGGTATTTACCTGGTACAGTGATGCTTCATTAACCAGCGTAGCTTTTGTTGGTCCGATATTTAATACACCAGCATTAACCGGTACAACCACTTATTATGTTACCGTAAAAGGTAGCAATAAGTGTGAAAATACATCGGCCAATGCAAAAGCGGTTACGGTAACAGTAAATCCAAGAGCAGTAGCCAGTGATATTGTGGCCAGCGGAACAACTTCTGTTTGTAACAATGCAAGCACTATTTTAACCGCCAGCAGTACAACAGTTACTAATCCGGTATTTACCTGGTATAACGATGCCGCTTTAACAAGTGTAGCATCAGTAGGCGCAACGTTTACCACGCCTGTTTTAACCGCCAATACCACTTATTATGTAACAGTAAGAGGCAGTAACAAATGTGAAAATGCTGCAGGAAGTGCACAAGCTGTAGCGATTACAGTAAATGCAATTCCAAATAATCCGGTAGTGGCAACGGCAGGAACAAATATCTGTGCAGGCGATCCAACCGTATTAAGCATAACTAATGCCCAAACAGGGGTAACGTATGAATGGTATAGTGCAGCAACAAATGGCAATTTGTTGTTTACCGGAACAGCTTACACTACTCCAGCCTTAACCACCAATACAGATTACTACATCCAGGCAATTGGCGCAGGCGGTTGTAACAATAATGGCGGCCGGGTTAAGATAATGGTTACGGTTAATTCAAAACCAAACGTGCCAACGGTTACTTCGGCAAATGTTAATGTGTGTACAGGAAGTACTGCGGTATTAACGGTGTCCAATCCGCAGGCAAATGTGGTATACAACTGGTACACATCGCCTGCAAATGGTACTCTTGCAGGAACAGGAACCAGCTTTACAATCCCGGCGGTAGCAACTAATGTTACTTATTATGTTGAGGGAGCGAACGGATCTTGTATCTCAGCATCCAGAACACCGGTAAATGTAAATGCCTTACCTGTACCGGTAGCTCCATTATCAGTTACGGCTGCAAATGGAACCATCTGCGCCGGAAGCAATACCATATTAACGGTAAATAATCCGGTAGCAGGCTTAATTTACAGATGGTACACAACCAGTTCAAATGGTACATCAATTGGCGAGGGAATTACCTTTACCACTCCAAATATCAGTGCCACGACTATCTTCTATGTAGAAAGTATTGCATTAGGCGGTTGTGCGAGCCCTACCCGGACTGGTGTAACGGTTACAGTGCTACCTGTATTAACTGCGCCTGCGGTGGTGGTTCAATCCACAACGGTGAGCAGCGTAACTTTTGCATGGGCGGCGGTAAATAATGCCACCGGTTACGAAGTGTCTACCGATAACGGATTAACATGGCAGGCTTCCGTAGGAACAAGCTATACAGCGGCAGGCTTAAAACCAGATCAGGCAGTAACTATTGTGGTGAGGGCAAAAGGACAGTTAGACTGCCAAACCAGTGCAAATTCACGTCCTGAAACTGGTAAAGCAACTAATCCACTCGGCAATCAGGTTTATATTCCAAATGCCTTCACACCAAATAATGATGGTAAGAATGATGTATTTATGATCTATGGAAATACAATAGCAAGTGCTAAAATGGCCATTTATACACAGTGGGGACAATTAATCTACCAATCGGATAATGTAGCTACAGGATGGGATGGAACCTACAAAGGGGTTAATCAGCCGATTGGGGTATATGTGTACATGGTTGAAGTTCAGTTTACAGATGGCACCAATACCATGAAAAAAGGTACCGTTACATTATTGAGATAAGATGAGCAGATTAATTTTAAAACAGACAAAATCAAATACCATGAAAATATTATCGATTTTAAAAGTATATGTGGCTGTAATGGGCTTGGTTCTATGCTCCGCTAAGTCATTTGCTCAAACAGATCCTCACTTCTCTCAGTATTATGCCTATCCCTTATGGCTAAATCCGGCCTTAACTGGTGTAATAGATGGTGATTACAGAGCTTCAGTCAACTTTAAACAACAATGGGGTGCGCTAAACAGCTCATTTTTAACGGGTGGCGCATCTTTCGATATGGCACCTAAAAAGAACTTTGCCTTTGGTGCCACGGTTCTTAATCAAAGAGCGGGCGAACTTGATTTTAACTATCTAACGGCTTTGGTTTCCGGATCTTACCGACTTAGATTTGGCGCTGAAGGTTTGCAAATGGTGAGCTTTGGTTTGCAAGCCGGAATTATTAACCGAAGTTTTGACTTTTCTCAAGGTCGTTTTGGAAATCAGTTTAACCCTATTTCCGGATATGATGGCGGGATGATGAGCGGAGAAACATTCCAGTCTCAATCTTCTTTAGTTCCTGATGTTAATGCAGGGATTATGTTTTTTGATGGCGATCCGAACAAAGGTGTAAACGTATTCCTTGGGGCCAGTGCAGCACATTTAACCCGTCCGGTTGATCGTTTTTCCGGTACCGACTCCCGTATTCCAGTGCGATTTACAGCACATGGCGGGGCAAGGGTAAAAGCGTCTGATTTGTTAGATATCGTACCCAATGCCTTGGTGATGTACCAGGGAAATACCAACGAGGTTTCGCTTGGTGCGTATGCACAGCTTAATGTGAGCCAATCTTCCAATATTTTATTCGGTGGTAATTATCGTCTAAAAGATGCGGCAATTGCGTTTGTGGGTTTGCAACTGCGAAATATGGTTTTTGGACTTAGCTACGATGTGAATACATCATCATTCAACCGGGCTTCAAATAGTAACGGTGGATTGGAGTTGTCCATATCACTTATTGGCCGTAACGGAATTATTGGTCCTAATTTCTTTTGCCCACGTTTATAATTATTCAGAAAATGAAATCATCATCAGGGCAAAGACCTGGCTTCATTACTTATTAAAATTTTATCCCGATGAAAAGAATATTATTGGTTTTGTTTTTAGCATCATACGGCTTGGCCAATGCACAATTTGTGGTTAACTATAAACGTGTTGCCGATACCTATTTTGAAAATAAAGATTACTATGCCGCATCAACCTTTTACAAAAAGGCATTAAAAATAACAGGCGATTCTACCCTTGCGGTTTTACCTTACGGCGCCGAAAGAAAAACAACGAAAGACGATAGGGTTGTGGAAGATTATGAAGGTTCTATTTATAACCTCGCAGAATCCAGCCGCTTATATCGCGAATTTGCCGAAGCTGAAAAGTATTATGCCGTGGCGATTACTTTTACCAATACACGTTACAGAAAAGCACAATTTTACTATGCAGAATGCTTACGGGCCAATAAAAAGTTTAATGCAGCCATTGATGCTTTTCAGGCTTTTGTAAGAAAAAACCCCAATGATCCATTGGTTAAAGATGCAGACAAAGAAATTTCATCATGCAAGTTTGCCATTGAAGAAATGCGTTTTCCACGGATGGTTCAGATCAGAAAAATTGCAGATAATGTAAATGGTTTAGGTTCCAATTATGCACCTGTAAAATTGGGCAACGATTTCTACTTCACTTCATCAAGACCTGTTTCTGTTGCCGGCCGTAAGGATTTTATGAAAACCGATGCCGGAGAAGTTCAGGTTTCTACCAAAGCAAATCCTTTTATCAACAACCTCTACACCACAAAAAGTGATTTGGGAGTACCCGATATTTCAGTTCGTATGATTGATATGAACCTGCCCAAAAGTGTTGAAATTGCTGCGGCTAGTTTCACTCCTGATGGCAATAAGGTTTATTTTACTTTTTGGAGAGAGCGTGAAAAATACGCTATTTACACAGCAAATAAAGTTGATAACCGATGGTCTGATCCTATGCCTGTCGGATTAGAAATCAACAGTAAGGATTTTAATTCTTGCCAGCCATTTGTTACAAACGATGGAAAATTCCTCCTTTTTTCATCTGATAGAAGCGGCGGATATGGGAAATTTGACCTCTGGTATTGTGCCATCCGTGAAGATGGAACGCTGGGGCAAGCAGTAAACTTAGGACCGGCCATTAATACGGAGGATGATGAAAGGGCACCGAGTTATAATTCCATCACTCAAAAATTATTGTTCAGCACAGATGGCAGAGTAGGGTTGGGTGGTTTAGATTTTTTTGAATCAACAGGTGATTTTATAACATGGTCTGCTCCTAAAAACATGGGGTATCCTTTTAATTCCTCAAAAGATGATTTATACTTTACACCGGCTGATGAAAATGGCAGCAAGGGATACATTAGTTCAGATCGCGAATCTTCTTGCTGTCTGGAAGTATTTGAAGTGAAACGGGAGTTCTTTAATATCAGTGGTATTTTAACCGATTGCAAAACTAAACTGCCAATGGCTGGTGCATCAGTTACTTTCACAAATGCTGAAGCAGAAAAGAAAATAACGACGGGTGCCGATGGAAAATATGTTTTTAGAGTAGATTCCAAACGTCCGGTAAAATTGCTTTTTGCGAAAGATAATTATTTCTCTATCACAAAAAATTATGCTTATGAAGAATTGGCAAAAGCCGATACCCTGATTTATAAAGATTATTGCCTCAGTCCGTTTAAATTGGGTATCCCAATTGCTTTGGATAACGTTTACTATGAGTTTAACAGTGCGGAATTAACTGAGCCATCTAAAAAAGTACTCGATTTCTTAATTCCGATTATGGAGGATAACCCGGAAATGGAAATAGAATTGGGTTCTCACACGGATAATATTGGCACAGATGAATACAACCTCGATTTATCTAACAAAAGGGCAAAATCATGTGTAGATTATTTGGTAAGTAAAGGAATCGCTGAAGCCAGAATGACCTCAAAAGGCTATGGGGAATCTATGCCGATTGCACCGAATGAAATCGGGAAAGGAAGAAAGAAAAAAGATAACCCTGATGGTCGTGCCAAAAACCGAAGAACAGAGTTTAAAGTGACTAAAAAATAACACCTAAATAAAACGTCCCGGATTAGCCATCTTCAAAGTATTGAAGATGGCTTTTTTAGTTTTTCGGGTGTCAGTTTTAAAATTAATCTTTGTAATTTTCGCCGTTAATTTAATTTCATGAAGCCCCTTATCCATCCCAGCATCATTTTCAGGACACCCAAGTTTTCTTATCAAACAACGCTTGCAGATTGTTGGGACGATTTAAAAAGAGCGATAGCCATTTCTTCAACGGCTTTTTATGAAACCATAAAAGATATTCCCGTTCAGGATTTGCAAAACCTATCGCCAAAAGTATCTTTTACCATCTGGAAATATTTTAACAGGGCAAAATACCGTTCCACACCTTATGGTACCTTTGCAAGTTTTAGTTTACTGCCAAATGCAATAGCGACAGGTGAAAGCAGCATTAATATCGACGCCAATGCGCAAGTGCATCACTTTATCGACTGGCCTTATCGAAATGAAATTCAGATAGACTTTAATGAAACAATAGCAAACAACCCGGTCTTATTTAGTAACACCAGTTATTATTCCACACATGATAGCCTGCGTTACATTGCTTGTACCGATGGGGTTTTCGAATTAGCAGAGATCGAACAAAATGATTTTGTAAAATCGATCCTTGATGTTTGTGCTAAGCCACTTGCATTGGATCAGTTGCTCAAAAAAATGAATATTACTGATGATGGATATCAGGATTTCATTGCGCTGCTTGCCGATTTACATGGTCTTCAGCTTTTATTTAGCGACCGTGACCCTAACATTATTGGAGAAGATTATTTTGATAGAATAGCCATCAGAAATGAGCAGGATATACCTCAGTATATTATAGCAGAACGGCAGGCATTCGGGGGAATACTGGATGAAAAAATACTGAAACCTTTGCCGGGTTTAATCTCACTGTTAAGTGAAGTTGTACCTTCAGGCGAACGTGAAGCGTTGAAACTCTTCACGCAACGTTTTACAAAAAAGTTTGATCAGCAAGAGATACCGCTTTTAATGGCGCTCGACCCTGAAATGGGTGTAGGTTATGATGAATTAGAACATGCAGGTGATGACGATTTCGTTGGGCAATTTAACAGGAATAAGAATATGGCCAAGAACGAAAATCCATTCAAATCTGTTTTAAAATCGCAAATTTCTGCTCAGGTTTTTAAACAGGAAACTGTTTTTCTCAATAAATTAAATTTGCCAGCCCAGCAAAATAGCACTGCCTTACCTAACTCATTTAGTGTCTTGTTATCGGTTGTTGATGATTTATTGTGCATCGATCAAATCGGTGGAACGACAGCAAATGCACTTACCGGCCGGTTTTCGCTGGCCTCAAAAGCTGTAGAAAATCATTGTAAGGAAATTGCTGCTATTGAGCAAAAAGCAAATCCTAACGTTTTGTTTTTCGACGTGGCTTATATGGTAGAAGCTCATGTAGATAACATCAACAGGCGAAAACTGATTTACGAATACCAACTCTCTATTCTAAATTTTGATACTTCCGCAAATCCGCTTTCCCTGCGGGATATCATGGTTTCAGTGAAAAAAAACGAGTTGATTTTATATTCTAAATCCCTAAATAAGCGGTTAATTCCGCGTATGGCATCTGCTTATAATTATTCACGATCTGATTTGTCAGTTTTTAGATTACTATGTGATTTACAACATCAGGGCGTTCAAACAAGCTTGTCACTATCACTTGATAAAGTATTTCCCGACCTGGATTTTTATCCTCGCTTTCAGTATCATAACATTATTTTAAACACGGCGAAGTGGAGAATTCGTAGAGAAGATTTGTTTCCTGAAAAGACAGCTTTATCGATACAGCATTGCAGAGCATATTTGAATGCGCTGGGGCTGAGCCGATTTTTTAAAACAGGTCAATCCGATCAGACTTTATGTTTTGATTTGAATAGCAATGATGATCTGGCCGCCTTTCTTCAATACATGCAGAACCAATCAACACTCTACCTGGAAGAGGTTATTGTTCCCGAACGTAGCGTCGTCACTGATCAGTCAGGGAAGCCATACCTGGCCCAGTATATTCTGAATCTCTATCACGAGGAAACGATATATGCCGGGTTAGTTAAAAACAATAGCACTGACCACGCGGTTAGGCGAACGTTTTTACCTGGTAGGGAATGGTTGTATTACGAAATTTTCTGCCACCAGCAACGGGCAGATGAATTGCTGACCGGTTTAATTCCTGCTTTTCTGGATGCGCATGCAGATAGTATAAAGCACTGGTTTTTTATTCGCTACAATGAAAATGGCAATCACCTGCGCTTAAGAATGCGCTTAAAAAGCGAAGCAAACGGGCAAATGCTGACGAACTCATTAATGGATCATATGCAACATTATGTAAATTCAGGTATGGTTGCTGATGTGCAGATCAAAACTTACAAAAGGGAAATCGAACGTTATGGTGCAGATTTGATAGCGGAAATCGAGCAGCACTTTGCCATTGATAGTGAATTTGTAATACAGCTTTTAGGAAACCATATTGATGCCTTTACAAAATATAAATGGTGTTCGGCATTGGTAGAAACGCTCGTTTATGCAGAAATTTTTGATACAGTAACTTTGATCGAGCTAATAAGGCGTGTTTCAGATTCCTTTAATAAAGAGCATGAGCTGGAAGCAGCTGACTTCAAAAAATTGAATCAACAGTATCAGCAATATCGAAATTTGTCTAACGTATTTACTGATGAATACCCGGATTTTATACGCTTTAGTCAGTCTTTTGTTCATGTGCTTAAGCAAGCCGGAAAAGAAAAAATGGCGAAACTTTTTACCGACTTAATGCACATGCATGTAAACCGTTTATTTAATCAGCACCAGCGTACAAATGAAATGATCATGTATTATTTTTTGTTGAAAGATATGCAGCGTAAAAAGGCTATGGGGTAATATTTAACTTAGCCATTGGGTTAAAAACAGGTACATCTATCTCCGTAATGTATCTGTTTAACGGATCTTTATAATACCTGAAAATGAATTCGTCTTTATAGAAATTCGCCAGTCGTTTATTAATATTATCAATGCCGACGTGATGACTTTCATGTTCCTTTCCTCTTACATCATTTACCATGTTAATGGTACTGATGTTTAGGTTGCTTTTGTCGTAATCAATTTTAATAATAGCAGGTTGGGTAGAATGCGTAACATTACCGTGTTTAAACATGTTTTCTACCAGCGTGAGGAGAATGAGCGGCGGAAATCTTAAACCAAATAAATCACCATTAATTTCCATTGATAAGTTGATGGCATTTGCTGTTCTAAGTTTATTCAGGTTAATAAGGTGCTCAATTTGCTCAATTTCCTCAGTAATCGGAACCATTTCAGAAGCTTCCGGACGCTTTAAGGCATAACGCATCATTTCTGCCAGATTCATAATCGCATCGGCTGCCAGAGGTGCCTTTTTACGGGCATCATTGTAAATAAAGTTTAAGGTATTAAATAAGAAGTGTGGGTTAATCTGGCTGCGTAAAAAATTATTTTGCGATTGAACCAGATCATTTTCCAATGCTTGTTTTTCAATTTGTGTAACAAGAGTTTGACGTTCTAATGCCTCTACTTTTTTTCTATCTTCAAACGACTTTAAAATGTAAACATAACCGGTAGAGTAACCAATATATAGGATGGCACGATACACGGCGTTCAATATAAAAAGTTGATTAAATTTTCTTTGTGGATTGCTATCGATAAGAGTCATGCTTTCAAACAAGGTTATCAATGCATAGCTAATGGTAACATAAAAAATGATGGTGAATATAACTAGTAAAAGAATCTGTGCTTTTCTTATGTAATCAATTTGTTTAGTCAGTATTTTTTTTAAGAAAAATGCATAAATGTAAAATGCTAAAATATTTGTAAGATAAACGATTGCATAAACACCAGGTCTTTTAAACTCAAACGCAAAACCTAAAATAAATACATCGGCTGAAATGTATAAACTCCAGATTAGTAAGTGAAGTTTATAGTTTTTATAAAAGGTTTTGAGATCTGAAAGCATAACTATTTTGTGTTTAAATCGACTAAAAAGGGGGTTTTGTGCCGTAAAATTATGGGTTTGTGTAAAAAAATAGAAGAGTTAACCTTAACTCTGCACCTTTACAGAAATTAATAATAACACACTAACAATATAAAAATTTACCATCATGAAAAATCAAAATAACACAACTAAAATTGCAAAAAAAACAGCCTTCATTTTTAAAGCAGTAAGAACTAAAGATAACTTTATTACTAATCCGCTTGAGATGGGACATACACAAGCTACTAGTTTTATTTTTTAATCAGTAAATATTTAATGTTATGAAAATGAAAACAACTCCAGCTAAAATTGCAAAAAAAACAGCTTTTATTTTTAAAGCAGTAAAAACTAAAAATAACTATATCACTGACCCGCTTGATATGGGACACACACAAGCCACTAGTTTTATTTTTTAATTTAATAAGTATTCATGTTATGAAAAACCAAAATAATACAACTAAAATTGAAAAGAAAACAGCCTTTATTTTTAAAGCGGTAAGAACTAAAGATAACTTTATCACTAACCCACTTGAGATGGGACACACGCAAGCTACTAGTTTTATCTTTTAAGAAAGTTGTTACTGGCTTCTGTTTGATTTTAATAAACTGCTTTGTACATAGGTGAAGAATGCTTCTTTGTAACCTTCACCAATTTGAATCATTTCATTATTTACAAGGCGAATAATATTTCCATCTACCTTTTTGATTGCAGCTTTAGCAACAATATTTGATTTATTCACACGGATAAATGCATGGTTTTCTAAAGCTTTTTCAATCTCCTTTAATGTGAGGTAGGTGGTATGAGTTTCAGATTTAGTAATAATCTGAATATAATTTTGCAATGCTTTGATGTATAATATTTCATCAATGGCAATGTTAGAAAAAGCATATTTATGGTCGCCTTTAATGTAAAGCGCAGCCACTTGTTCGGTTTCTTTTGAAGCAGCTTTAGCGTTGTTTGCTTCTTTCTTTAAAATCCTGTCAATTCCTAAGGCAAATTTTGCAAATGATATGGGCTTTAACAGATATTGATCCGATTGAACATCAAAAGCTTGTAGGGCGTAATCAGGGTGTGCTGTAGTAAATACCAGGTACTTCGCCTTTTCTCTAATGTTTTTTGCCAGTTCTATTCCATTTATACCTGGCATGTCAATATCCATAAAGAGAATATCTATCTCATCATCAATACTAATTTCAGTTAAAGCCTGTACGGGACTTGTAAAAGTTTTAAAAACAGTTAAACCAGGCATCTCTGCAATGTGGTCTGTTAGTACCTCAATAGCATGTTGTTCATCGTCGATAACAACGCATTTTAAATTCATGATAAGAAATGATTTGAACGCAAGTTAAAAAAAAAAAGCTTCGTATTCACTTTAGGAGTAAAAAAACGCCACTAATTTTAGGCAATATCAATTAGGGGTTTCGTGTAAAAATTCTCAGGGTTGATGTAAAAAACTTAACATCTAATCTTATTTTAATAATCTTTAAACTGTTTGCCAAAAACAATTAATAACCCGAAACATCTGCCTACCCAAGGTTGTGTAGCCTGCGGATAAGTAAATTATAAACAGGCCATACAATATTGGGCGTAAAGGAAGTTGCTGGCATACGATAACATAACATAATCTACTATTAACATGGAACTTAAAGACGAGATCGGACAATTTGCCGTAAGAATTAAAAAAATGCTTCCTCAAGTTCAAAATGAAGACTTAACCAGGAATGCTTTAGTAATGCCTTTTATTCAGATATTGGGTTTCGATCCATCTGAGGTACAGTCTGAAGCAGTTATGGATTTCGGTGTTAAGAAAAGTAAAAAGGTTGACTATACCATTATGAAGGATGGCGAGCCAGCTATATTAGTGGAGTGTAAACATCATGAAGATAGTTTGGATATTCACGATTCGCGTTTATCAAAATATTTCCGCAAAACAAAAGCGAAATACGGTTTATTAACCAATGGTCTGGTGTATCGTTTTTATACAGAAAAAATGGTGAAATCGAAAAAAAACCAAGAGCCTTTATTTGAATTCAAAATCACAGATACAAAAGCTGCAACCATTGCAAAAATGATCGAAGAACACAAAGATTATTTTAACGTCGATCAAAAATCTGTTGCCAGCTAAAAACTTTAATCTTCTAACCCCGAAAATTAAAAATTAAATAGAAACTAAAGTCCTGATAAAACAGGACTTTTTTGTTGGGTAATAATTTTACTCACTCGCTAAGGCGCAAAGGGATGCTTTTGCTAAAATTAGATGACCTTATTTCATCAGTCAAATTTTATACACAAAAAAAGGGAGATACCTTACGGCTCTCCCTTCATATTATCTTAGCTCAAAGTTAAATTAATTCAACGCTTCTGCTCACAAACGCCGTTAATTCAGCACCTGTTAACATACCCTGCGCAAGTAAAGCCAGATCGACAGCCTGTTTAGCCAAATTGTTCTGCTCTTCGCCTTCTGCTTTTAATATTTTGCTCACTAACTTATGGTTCCCGTTAATCGCAACCTTATAGCTGTCTGGCATTTGTCCGTAGAAGCCCATTCCGCCACCCATTGCAGCCATGTCTTTCATACGGCGCATAAATTCGTCCATTGTAATGGTTACTGGCAATTCATCAGGATTTAATGCTACCACCTCTACCTGCATGCCCGGTTTGGTAATGGCTTTTTCGAAAATAGTAGTCACTTCTTTCACCTGATCTTCGCTTAAAACATGCTCATTCACCTCATCTTTTTCAATAAGTTTATCAGCAACGCTCGAGTCCACACGTTTGATAGAGGTTTTTTCTAATTTCTGCTCCAGTTGATTAATAAAATGATTATCAATTGGCGAATCTAAAACCAACACATCGTAGTCTTTCTTATTAGCCGATTGGATAAAAGCATCTTGTTTTGATGCATCATTAGAATACAAATACAACACCGTGCCATTTTTATCAGTTTGCAATGGCGCAACTTTTTCTTTGTATTCATTCAAAGTGAATAGTTCATTTTTAGTGTTACCAACTAAAGCAAAATCTTTTGCCTTATCGTAAAACTTCTCTTCGCTGATCATACCATACTTTACAAACAGACCAATGTCTTTCCATTTATCTTCAAATGACTTACGGTCTTTGTTGAATAGTTCTGATAGCTTATCCGCAACTTTTTTAGTAATGTAGTTGTTGATTTTTTTAACGTTACTATCCGCTTGTAAGAAACTACGCGATACGTTTAAAGGAATATCAGGAGAATCGATTACACCATGTAATAACATCAAAAATTCCGGTACAATATCTTTAACCTCATCTGTAATAAAAACCTGACGGGAATATAATTTAATTTTATTGCGTTGCATTTCGAAGTCGTTCTTCAACTTAGGGAAATACAATACACCAGTTAAATTAAATGGATAATCAACATTTAGATGAATCCAGAATAAAGGTTCCTCGCTAAACGGATAAAGTTCACGGTAAAATTTCAAATAATCCTCATCTGACAAATCTGCAGGTGCTTTTGTCCAGATTGGATTAGTGGTGTTGATGATATTATCAACTTCTACATCATTGAATTTTGTTTTACCTTCTTCATCCACGCCATCCTCTACTGATTCTGTTTTAGTGCCGAATTTAATTGGAACAGGTAAGAATTTAGCATATTTATCAAGAATCTCTTGTAGCTTTGATTCTTCTAAAAACTCTTCAGAATCATTGTTAATATGAAGAATTATATCGGTTCCACGGGTAGTTTTACTGCCTTCGGTAATTTCAAAAGTGGTGCTTCCATCACAAACCCAGCGAGCAGGTTCTGCGCCATCCTGGTACGATAAAGTCTGTATTTCTACTAAATCAGCTACCATAAATGCCGAATAGAAACCTAAACCGAATTTACCGATGATTTCATTTGCATCTTTGGCATCTTTAAATTTTTCTACGAACTCACTTGCTCCTGAAAAGGCTACCTGGTTGATGTATTTTTTGATCTCTTCCGCTGTCATACCCAAACCATTATCGCTAATGGTGATGGTTTTTGCTTCCTTATCAACTGCAACCTGAACCAATGGCTGACCCACTTCGCCATTAAACTGGCCTAAAGAACCTAATCTTTTAATTTTCTGAACAGCATCAACAGCATTTGAAACCAATTCACGAAGGAAAATTTCGTTGTCAGAATATAAAAATTTCTTAATTATCGGGAAAATGTTTTCGGTATGAATCGAAATATTTCCTTTCTCTTGTATGCTCATAGTAAATAATTGTTTAATCTACATCCTGCATATCAAGGCTTGTTCCAAAGCATTTTTCTTGTCAAAATGACAGACATTAATCAGGTGAATAGAGTTCCCTGTGTTAGGATGATAAGTGATAATTAAACAATAAAGCCAGATAAATTGTGTTCATCTGGCTTTATTATAATTTAATTTATATTATTAATTCAATAAAAAACTAGGTTGGTCTTCCTCCAGGGAAAGGATTTTACTAATTTTCTTTAACAACACATCCATTTGGAATGGTTTAGATAAGAAATCATCCTGACCATAATTTAGTGTGGTAAAATCTTTGGCATCATATAAGCCGGAAATTAACAAGATAGGGATTTTGGCTGTACTTTCAAGCGATTTAAGCTGCTCACAAAGTACACGACCATCAATATGTCCCAAAGAAATATCAAGTAAAATTAAGTCTGGATTAAAGCTTTCAATTCTGTTAAAAACCTCTTCACCATCATTCAGTGCCGAAACTTTAAATCCGCCAATTTCGAGTATTAATTGTATGGTTTCTAAAACCTCAATATCATCGTCTACTACTAATATTCTCTTCATATTATTTGCACTATTTTGTGCCTCCAAAATTACAACAAAATGTATGTTGTTATGTTTACAATCTTAAAAATATTTTAACAATAAGTTTATAAAGGCAGTGGTCCTGTTAACTAGCCTGTTTTGCAATGCCTTCTTTCTGAAGGATAAAGTTAAATAAGTCATCAATGGGCTTTTGCAAAATTTTTCCCGGTGTAATGCCATTTGCTTCTAAAACTTCTATCAGGGCTTCCTTGTAATAAAAAGCTATGGAACCCACAAAATGGCAAGGAATGTTTTGATGCTTGGGGTAATCTTTCACATTGGTATCAACAAATTCCTGAAAACCCGTTTTTAATATATCTTGAATAAAGGGGTGATCTTTATGACTCGCCATAAAACGACTAAAACCAGCTAAGTAAATGTTAGGAAACGGTTTTTGATACACATTTGTAATAATTTGTTCTTTATCGGCCGGGAAAGTTTTCTTAAACTCAGAAGCTAAAGTTGATGGCATTTTATTGTATAAATAAGCCAGCAATACTTTTTTTCCAAAAAATGTTCCCGAACCCTCATCTCCTAAAACGTAACCTAAGCCATGGTATCCTTCCTGGATTTTTTTACCGTCAAAATAACAGATGTTCGAACCCGTTCCTAAAATGCAATTTAAGCCCTCTTCGTGGCCGCAGGTAGCGTAAACAGATCCCAATAAATCATGATCAACTGATATGTATGCATTCGGAAAAACAGCAGATAAGCCATTTGATACAACCTCATGCTTATCGGGAGAAGAACAGCCGGCGCCAAAAAAGTAAATTTCCTTTACCTGATCAGCATACTGCATCATGGTTTCATTTTTTGCAATTAACTTGCTTATATCCTGCTCATTCAAAAAATATGGATTAATGCCGGGGGTACTGAATTTAACCGTTTCCCCATTTATATAACCCATCCAATCTGTTTTTGATGAGCCACTATCTGCAACAAGTATCATGGCGATAAATATAAAAATTAATTAGATAAATCTATATTGCCGCTAATTTCTTTTAACGTAGTTTCGGCAATTTTGGCCTGGTACTGCATTTCTATGAAGCGGTTTTGCGCATCAATAGCATTTCTTTGCGCTTCTCTAAGCTCAAGTGGTGCAATGCTGCCTAAACGATATTTGGCCTTGGTGATATCAAGGTTTTCTTTGGCAATATCTACATTTTTCTGTTCAAGCTTAATCAAATCAAGATAAGTAGCATAATTTTGATAAGCCGTTAATAACTGCGAATTAATATCCAGTTTAGTTTTATTTAAATTTAAGGTTGAATTTTCGATATCAATTTTAGCATTGCGTTCTTGCTGGCGTTGCAAAAAGCCGTTAAATAAATTTACACTGGCCGTTACGCCATAAGTGAACCCGTTGGCTGCAAAACGCTGGTTAAAGCCGGTAGGACTTGTGCTTCTTGCTCGACTATAGCCCGAGTTGAGACTTACGGTCGGGTACCGTGCACCGCGAACGGATTTCAAATTCAGAGCGGAAATTTTTTGATTGATAAATGCATTTTGAACATTGGGGTTTTGCAGTTCAGCAATTTCAGCCTGCTTGCTGAATAATATTCCCTTATCGACCTCAATGTTATCTGTAACGCTAAAATTTGTACCAATATCACGTACCATTAATTGATTCAGGCGCACTTTTGCAATCTGTAAAAAGTTTTTAGCCTGAATATAGTTCGATGTATCTGTATTATAATCTACCTGGGCGGTTAAAACATCTAATTTTGATCCGCGGCCTAATTGCAGTTTCGTTTTCGCAATGTTGGTACGCCATACCGAAACGTCCAAGGCACTATCGGCAGCAACTAGTAATTGCTGTTGCCTAACCACATCATAATAAGCAGCAATTACATCAGAAACCGTTGTTAAAATGGTTAATCGGGTATTTACTTCGCCCTGTTTCTGTAATTCTTTCAGGCGATCGTAATTGGCAAACATCGAAAATCCATCAAAGATGGTCCAGTTTAAATCTGCACCTAGATCATTATTTGTACTTCTGGCACCTGTAATAACCCGATCAGGACCAGTTGCCGGCGTTTGCCTGGTATTTTGCCGGCTTCCCCCGTTAGAATAGCTTCCGGTTAAAGAAGGAAGCATGCCGGCGTTACCAATATTGGCATTGTTTTTAGCAATCTCGATGTTGTTTTTGCTGATTTTGATATCGTAGTTGTTGGCTAAAGCAATGGCAATCGCTTCCTGCAAACTCAGCTTTTCCTGAGCGAAACCCGAATACGAGAAAGCGAGTAGAAGAATAAATATTTTTAACTTGATGCTCATTTTATGCTGTAATGGTTGTGGCTTCACGTTCAAAACGATCTGCATCTTTTAATTCTTTATTTGGCTTGTAAGGTTTTGCCCAGTACGAGTAAATGGCGGGAATGACAAAGAGCGTTAAAACCAGTGAAAATAAAGTTCCGCCCACGATTACCGTTCCCATACTCATCCGGCTTTTTGCTGCTGCGCCCAATGCCATAGCAATAGGTAGTGCACCAATAGCAATCGCTAAACTCGTCATCAAAATCGGGCGTAAACGCGAAACCGATGCTTCACGGATGGCTTCGGGAATGGCAACGCCTTTTTCCTTTAACTGGTTGGCAAATTCTACAATTAAAATCCCATTTTTAGTTACCAGGCCGATTAACATAATCGTGCCGATTTGACTAAAAATATTCCAGCTTTGACCGCATAACCAGAGGGAAAGAAATGCACCGGCAACAGCCATCGGCACCGTAAGGATAATAATGATAGGATCTTTAAAACTTTCAAACTGCGCCGATAAAATTAAGTAAACCAGTAAAAGTGCTAAGCCAAAGGCGAAGAATGTATTTGATGAACTTTCTTTAAAATCGCGTGACTCGCCGCTTAAATCGGTAGAAAAGGTTTCATCTAAAACTTTAGCTGCAATCTGATCCATGGCATCAATACCTTCACCAATACTTTTTCCGGGAGCCAAACCGGCAGAAACCGTTGCAGAAATAAAGCGGTTGTTGCGGTACAATTGCGGTGGACTACTTTCTTCTTTCGCCGTTACTAAATTATCCAATTGAATTAATGCTCCTTTATCGCTACGCACATAAACCGAACTTAAATCCAGCGGATCTTTACGGTCTACACGATCAAACTGACCGATTACCTGGTATTGCTTACCATTCATAAAAAAGTAAGAAAACCGTTGTCCGCTTAAACCCAGATTTAAGGTTTGCGCAATGGCAGAAATCGAAACGCCTAAATCTTTGGCCTTATCCCGATCTATGGTTAAATTAATTTCTGGTTTGTTAAACTTCAGGTTAACGTCAGATACAGTAAAAGTCGGGTCTTTGGAAACAGCATCCATAAACAATGGAACCTTTTCTCTCAACTTTTCGAAGTTTTGAGCCTGGATGATATAACTAATCGGTAAACCGCCACGCCTTCCAACTGAAATGGTAGGTTGCTGATTCACAATTACTTTGCCTTCTGTATATTTTTTGGTGATTTTAGTCAGCATATCGGCAATTTCCTTTTGCGAGCGTTTACGGTCGCCGGGATCTACCAAACCCATACGTACAAAACCTGAGTTGGTGGACCCTGCACCGCCAAAGCCAGGAGAAGTAATGGTAATATTTACGTTTTTTTCCGGCACCGAATCAATAATCATTTGATTCAGTTTCATTATAAACTTATCGGTTGTTGTAAACGATGTACCCTCCGGCAATGTGGCATTCATATTAATAGCACTTCGGTCATCATAAGGTGCCGTTTCTTTAGGTAATAACTTCCAGAAAAGAAAAATTAAACCCATACACACCACAATTATAGGAATTGATAGCCATCTCCTGTCTAAAAACTTATTGAGGTTGGAAGCATAGGCATCGTTCAGCTTCACAAAATAAGGCTCTGTCCAGTTATAAAACCTGGATGGTTTGTGCCCGCCTTTTTTCATCATGTAAGCATTAAGCATTGGTGTTAAGGTTAGCGATACAAATGCCGAAATCAGTACAGCAGCACCGATAACCACTCCAAACTCCCGGAATAGCCTGCCTACAAAACCCTGTAAGAAAATTACAGGCAAAAATACCGCGGCAAGCGTAATAGAAATAGAAATAACGGCAAAGAAAATCTCATTTGATCCTTTTATTGCTGCCTCAAAAGGCGACATTCCTTCTTCTACTTTTTTGAAGATATTTTCGGTAACTACAATACCATCATCTACCACTAAACCGGTAGCCAAAACTATTGCAAGAAGGCTTAATACGTTTATGGAAAATCCGAAGGCATACATCACAAAAAAAGTAAATATCAACGAAACCGGAATATCAATTAGCGGACGGAAAGCAATGGCCCAATCTCTAAAGAAAAGGTAAATGATTAAAATTACCAATACCAGCGATAAACCAATGGTTTCAGCCACCTCGGTTACGGATCGCTTAATAAACAAGGTGTTATCTAAGGCCACTTTAAGTTTAATATCTTCCGGCATATCGGCCTTAAGCTTGTCAAACCGTTTGTAAAACTCTTTACTAATATCCAGGTAATTTGCGCCTGGCTGTGGTATAATGGCTACAGCAACCATAGGTTTCCCCGATTCTCTTAAAACCGTTTCTTCATTTTCAGAACCTAAAGTTGCATAACCTACATCTTTTAGTTTTACTACCTGGTTACTGTCTGATTTTAAGATTAAATTATTAAATTCCTCCTCATTCACCAGTTTACCAAGTGTTTTAACCGTCAGCTCAGTGGTTTCTCCGGTAATCTTTCCTGAGGGCAATTCTACATTTTCGTTATCTAACGCAGTAACAATATCCTGCGAGGTTAAGCCATAAGCGCTTAATTTATTTGGGTCCATCCAAATGCGCATTGAATACTTTCGTTGTCCCTGAATCTGCACACTACTCACTCCGGGAATGGTTTGAATACGATCTGCAATTACGTTTTCAGCAAAATCGCTGAGTTGCAAAGTATTTCTTTTATCGCTCTGAATGGTCATCGATAAAATCGGATCAGAGTTTGCATCTGCTTTACTTACAATGGGTAAACCATCAATATCCCTTGGTAAATTTCTAGCCGCTTGTGATACTTTGTCACGAACATCGTTTGTGGCTTCTTCTATGTTTTTATCCAGGTTAAATTCGACAGTGATGTTACTCGTTCCCTGGTTACTGGATGAAGAAATATTCCTGATACCATCAATAGAATTGATTGATTTTTCCAAAGGCTCGGTAATCTGCGATTCAATAATATCAGAGTTTGCACCGGGATAAGAAGTTCTGACAGAAACTACCGTTGGATCGATAGATGGATATTCCCTGATTCCCAAAAAGGTGTAACCGATAATCCCAAAAAGGACAATCAGCAGGTTCATTACAATGGCAAGAACTGGTCTCTTTATACTCGTGGTAGAAATACTCATAATTATTCTTTAACCAGGTTAACTTTTACCGGAGCATCTTTTTTCAAAGCCATTGATCCGGTAGTCAATACCGTGTCGCCGGCTTTTAATCCTGAGGTAATTAAAATATTTTCATCTGTTCTGGTACCCGCTTCTACTTTAACTTCCTGGGCTTTTCCGTTTTTTTGAACGTAAACAATTTTTCCTTTCAATACCGGGATAATAGCCTGGTTTGGAATTAAAATCGCATCAGGCAAATTTGTTAAAGCAAGCTTTATTTTAGCAAATGCACCGGGTAATAGGGTGTTATCTTCATTGGGTGCTAATGCCCTGATTTGCAGTGTACGGGTTGCGGCATTAATTCCGGGCTCTATGGCGTAAATTTTTCCATTATTTTGTTTGGTCGATCCATCTGTAATAAAAGTAATTGCTGATCCGATTTTGATCTGACCAGCATATTTTTCGGGTACAGCGAAAGTTATTTTAACAGGATTTGTACTAACCAGGTTTGCAATTACCGTAGCCGGTGTTAAATAAGTTCCGGATGAAATGCTGCGTAAACCTATCCGCCCAGAGAATGGTGCCCTGATAGTGGTTTTAGCCAGTTGTGCCCTGATCAATTGTGATTGTGCCTGTAATGATTTCAGGTCGGCAAGTGAAGTATCGTATTCTTCCTGGCTAATAGCGCCTTTTTCTAAAAGCTGCTTTGCCCGGTTTTCATTAGTGCCTGAAAGTTTTTGTTTGGTTAATGCTTCCTGCAACTGGGCCTGAATATCCCTATCGTTAATTTTAACTAAAACGGCACCCTTATTTACGTTGGTTCCTTCATTAAAATATATGCCTGTAACCAACCCGGAAACTTCACTTTTTAAAACAACCGATTCATTTGCTTCGATAGCGCCCGTTATTTCCAGGTCATTATTAAAAGAAGTTGGTTTTACTACTATGCCTTCTACTACCATTGGTCCACCAGCGCCGCCGCTTTTTCCACCTGCGCCGCCTTTCGTTTGAGCACCAGCCCCGCCCTTTCCATCCAGCTTTTTGTTTTCACTAATTCTGTAATAGATTAAATAAGCCAGGCATATTGCCAGTACAGCGTAAATGATATACCTCTTCTTCATGTTTATATTGGAGTGAGTAAAGCATTAAAATGAAATTAATGCTTTGTTTAGAATGTAAAAATATTCAATTTGTTTAGTCATAAATTTGTTGTATTAAGGATGTTACTTAGAAAGCCCGAAGGTGCTGCTGCTGGTTTAGCAATCTGGGCAATCAATATTAAAGCGCTTTTTTGACTAAACTGCCCTGTTTTTTGAATAAAAGATGGCCTTAAATGATTAAGCGGTTAGCATACTTCATCCGGAAGCCGACGTCCGAATGCTGGCTTTCATACGTCAGGAATCAGACTAATTTTCGTTTTATATCAAAAAAATCATCAATAAATCTACTTTTGTAAGCAAAACACCCTCAGTATGTTTAATAAAAAATCAATTTTAAGTTTAGTTTTATCACTAACGTGTATTATGGTAGCGAAGGCGCAGGTAAAAATTGCTTATGAGGTTTCATTTAAGGAACCGCAGGCACATTATGCTGAAATTCAGATGGATATTTCTGGACTGGTAAAAGATTATGTAGATGTAAAAATGCCTGTTTGGACACCAGGTTCTTATCTGGTTCGCGAGTTTGAAAAAAGTGTAGAGGAGTTTAAAGCCAGTGCAGGTGGTAAAGCAGTTAAAGTAAAAAAAGTAAGGAAAAATACCTGGAGGATATTTTCTGCAAAGGCAGCCAGAATAAAAATCAATTATCGTGTTTATGCATTTGAAATATCGGTTCGTACGCCATTTATAGATGAATCGCATGCGTTTTTATCACCAACCGGGATTTTTATGCATCCTGATGGAATGATTAAATCGCCAAGTACAGTTAAAATTATTCCTTTTAATACCTGGTCAAAGGTTTCTACAGGACTTGAGCCGGTTGCCGGTCAGAAATTTACCTACACTGCCAGTGATTTCGATATTTTATATGATAGCCCTATTGAAGTAGGTAACCAGGATGTTTTTGAATTTATGGCTGCAGGTGTTCGCCACGAAGTTGCCATGTATGGAGGTGGTAACTATGATAAGGAAAAACTTAAAGTAGATATGGCTAAAGTAGTGGAGGAAATTACAAAGGTTTATGGTGAAAATCCAAACAAGCATTATGTATTTATTGTACACAACTTTTTACGTGGTGGCGGTGGTTTAGAACATTTAAACTCTACTACACTTGGTGCAACCAGAGATGCTTACAATACCGAAGCTGGCTACAAAGGCTTTCTAGCACTTGTTGCGCATGAGTATCATCACTTATGGAATGTTAAACGTTTACGTCCGGTGGCTTTGGGCCCGTTCGATTATGATAATGAAAATTATACCACTAATTTATGGGTAGCTGAAGGTTTCACTTCGTACTACGAAAATAAATATATGCAAAGGGCTGGTTTTAATGATGATGCTACATTTGTAAATGACTTAGCCGCATCGATAGGTACCGTAATCAATACGCCTGGATCTAAATATCAATCGGCGGCATCATCAAGTTTCGATGCCTGGATTATCGGTTATCGCCCGAATGAAAATTCAAAAAATAATTCCATCTCTTATTATAGTAAAGGTGAGGTTGTTGGCATTTTAATGGATTTAGAAATCATTAATGCCACAAAAGGCACAAAAAGTTTGGATGATGTAATGAAAGCCATGTATTTGCAGTGCAAAACTTTAAATCGCGGTTATACCGACGCTGAATTTAAAACGATGGTAGAAAAAATTTCAGGCATTAGTTTTACTCACTTCTGGGCTAAATATGTGAATGGGGTTGATGATGTGGAGTATGAAAAATACCTGGGTTATGCAGGTGTTAATGTGACTACAGAAAATGCAACGCCAGGTAAACCTGTTACCGGAGTAAATGGTCAACTCAATCAAAATGGTGCCATTACAGTCACTACAATTACAAGGAATTCTGCTGCATGGAATGCAGGTTTAAATGTTAATGACGAAATTATTTCAGTAGATGATGTGACCATTGGTGATGCCTTGGCCACAGTAAGATTGAGAAGTGCTGCCTTGTCTTTGGAAGTTTTGCCATTGGTGGCCAGGAAAAATATCGGCGATGTGTTAAAGCTTAAAGTAAAACGTGATGGTTTAGATAAAGAAATCTCTTTAACTCTAAAAGAAAATCCTAATGTGCGCTTAAAAGCTACTATAAACGAAAATGCAACTGCTGCACAAAAAGCAGTATTTAAAAAGTGGACAGGAAAGTAGTCTGTTTTTTGTAGCAGTAAAGAAACCGTCAGATAGTATCTGGCGGTTTTTTTGTGTAAAGATTTGCTTAAATGATCCGGAATGTTGGGTCCCAACAAATTTGTTTTATCCTAAATAGATGAACAAAGCTTAATGAAAAGATAGGATCATTAGAACGGGTAGGTATTTGCATGGTATAAGCTTACCTCTAGTAAGGCAGGTAGCATTGGCAATGAATTATCCAGTAGTTAGGCCAACGGAGACTGCGGTGTTTATAGGAATAAAATCAATACGTTGGATATGTTTTTTACTATAGACATGAAAAAATATAGAAACAAAAAATCCCGCTTAATAATGCGGGACTTCTTGCCAAAAAATGGATTTTAAAAAGTATATCTAAAACCTACGCCAAATCTTCCGGCTTCGCTACCTAAAAATGGGTTATTACCTACGTAGATGCTTGGTCTCCAGTCAAAAGCCAGCGCTAAAGGAGCACCGTTAAATTTATAGTCTAAACCAACCATCGGCACTAAGTAAACTGCAGTATAATTATCCTTGAAGAAATAGCGGTTTCTATCGTAAATCTGCACTTTTGGTCCGGCGCCTAAATACCAATCTAAACCTCTTGCGCCTTTAATACGGGAACTATATTGTAAAAACGCCTGGATAATCGTCGTATTTCCACCAAATAAAACTTCACCTTGTATAGCTGCATTTCTGCTAAAATGATGTCTTAAAGACGGTCCTACGGCAGTTGGGCCATTACCGAAATCGATACCTAATCCCAATCCCGTTTTGTAATTCTGAGCTTTTACCTCAATCGTATTCAGGGTTAATAATAAAGCAATGGTAGTTGCAATTGTAAATAATCTTTTCATAAAGGAATAATTTTTTAAATGTATCGGCACATTAACAATATTCATGCCGTTTGAGGATATGGGGGCATATATAAAAAAATCCCGTTAGGAAATTTTCCTAACGGGATGAAGTCAATCAAAATGTTTTTGACTAAAATGTATACCTGAAACCTAATCCAAATCTTCCAGCATTAAAATCGCTATCCCCATCACCTAAATACAATCTAGGTCTCCAATCTAAAGCAATTGCTAAAGGTGCACCAGCAATTTTATAATCTAAACCTACCATCGGAACTAAATAAAAGTTAGAACCACCATCATATAACTGTACTGATGGACCACCACCTAAATACCAATCTAAACCTTTAGCACCTGGGATAGAAGAATTATATTGTAAAAAGGCTTGTAAAGTAGTAGAATTTCCCCCAAATAAAACTTCACCCTGCAATGCTGCGCTTCTGCTAAAGTGGTGTCTTACTGATGGTCCGACTAAAGTAGCGCCATCTCCAAAATCAATACCTAAACCTAAACCGGTTTTGTAGTTTTGGGCTTTAACATCTGTGGCAGTAATAGCAAACAGTATTACGCATCCTAAAATTGTAAATAATTTTTTCATAATAAATTTTTAATAATGTTTTCTAAATATTTGTCTCCTTAACAAATTTATTGCCATTTATGTTTTAAGCAAAAATTTCATCATCATAAAAAACAATGCTTGCATAGTAAAATTAACTTTCTTAAGTTTATTCTAAATATTTTTTGAGCAAATTATTTTTTTAAATCGTTCCTGTTCTGAAAGTTTTTTTTGATCAATAATATAAATCACTGTACAGTTTTATATTTGATTGTATAACTTAACCAAATAATAATGTAAGATATGGCTGCTGAAATCACGCGGGTATTCGATCTGTTGAAACATAACCTGGAAATCCCGCAACAAGAATTTATCAATGGAAAAATTAACGGCAAATGGGTTAATTACAGTACAAGTGAATTTTGCGCCACCGTAGATCATTTAAGTCGAGGGTTGGTTAAGCTTGGCATTTCGAAAGGTAGCAGGGTAGCGGTAATGTCGCACAACAGGCCTGAATGGAACATCACTGATTTTGCAGTCAATCAAATCGGGGGTTACCAGATTCCATTATATCCCACATTAGCGGAGCATGACATCCAATTTATTCTGCAAGATGCAGAGGTTTCTGTTGTTTTTATAGCTGATGCTGATTTATACCATAAAATAAAACCATGTGCCGATGCGATTAATCCATCGATAAAAATTTTTAGTTTTAATGAGGTTGAAGGCGTTGTGAATTGGAATACCTTAGTTGAGGAAGGTAAAAACAGTACCGACATCGATCTTGATGATTATCGTTCACGAGTCTTACCTGAAGATATTTTAACCTTAATTTATACTTCAGGAACAACAGGCACACCAAAGGGAGTGATGCTTACACACCATAATCTGGTGTCAAATTTTGTCAATTCCTCAGTTGTAATGCCAGAGGGTGTACAAAAAGGTCTGAGCTTCCTTCCGTTGTCTCATATTTTCGAGCGGATGATCATTTATCTTTATCTGTACAACAGAACGGCGGTTTATTATGCAGAAAGTATGGAAACGATTGTCGCCGATATTCAGCAGGTTAAGCCCAATGCGTTTTCAACTGTTCCCCGTTTACTCGAAAAAGTTTATGATAAAATCATGGAAAAGGGTAAGGCATTAACGGGTGTTAAAAAAGGTATTTTTTTCTGGTCGCTGGCTTTGGCAGAAAAATATACAACTGATGCCGGTGCATGGTATAACTTTAAATTAGGTATTGCCCGCAAACTGGTTTTTAAAAAATGGCAGGAAGCATTGGGAGGAGAAATTGTAGTAATCGTTTCTGGTGGTGCTGCTTTAAACCCAAGGCTAGCCCGTATTTTTTGGGCGGCAGGCATGCCCGTATTTGAAGGATATGGTTTAACCGAAACCTCACCTGTGATTACGGTTAATCATTTTGGCGGTACGATGTTTGGTACGGTTGGCGAAGTGATTAAAGGGGTGGAAGTTAAAATTGCTCAAGATGGGGAAGTACTTACCCGTGGTCATCAGGTGATGAAGGGCTATTACAACAAGCCAGAACTGACCAGTGAGGCTATAGATGAGGAAGGCTGGTTTCATACCGGCGATATCGGGGAACTGGTTGATGGTAGATTTTTGAAAATTACCGACCGGAAAAAAGAAATGTTCAAAACCGCTGGTGGTAAATATATTGCCCCTCAGATTCTGGAAAATAAATACAAAGAATCCATTTTTATTGAACAGATTATGGTTTTAGGTGAAAACAGAAAATTTCCTTCTGCTTTAATTGTTCCCAATTTTGAAACCTTGAAAACCTGGGCCACAAAAAAAGGTATCGCCTATAATACTAATGAAGAAATTATTAAAAATGAGCAGGTTTTAGCAAAATATACAGAAGTAATTGAAGCTGCAAGTCAGGGATTTGGTAAATGGGAACAAGTTAAGCGATTTGCTTTACTGCCTAAAGAGTGGAGCATTGTGGGCGGAGAACTGACGCCAAAACTGAGCTTAAAACGTAAAGTAATTAACGAAAAGAATGTCGGTGTAATAGATAAAATTTATAAAGATGCAGAAAACTATAAGCCTGCTCATTAAGCAGCAGACTGCGCTTGGTATTGTACTGGTTCAACTTTTTTTCTCGAGTTGTGTAAGCGGCCAGCTCGGGCATAATCAGAGTGCAGAGTTTAAAAATGGGATGGTAGTTTCTGCGCATCCTGAAGCTTCGCAGGTTGGTATTAACATATTAAAGGTGGGCGGTAATGCGGTTGATGCAGCTGTTGCCGTTCAATTTGCTTTAGCGGTAGTTTATCCCAATGCGGGTAATATTGGGGGTGGTGGCTTCATGGTTTACCGCTCCGCAAAAGGCGAAATGAATGCACTTGATTTCCGTGAAAAAGCCGCCGCCGCTTCAGGTAGGGACATGTACCTGGATGCCTCCGGAAATCCAATAGTAGATAAAAGTTTGTACGGCCATTTAGCCGCCGGAGTTCCCGGATCGGTTGATGGCATGGTAGAGGCACATCAAAAATATGGAAAGCTTTCCTGGAAACAAGTTTTGAAGCCCGCGATTGATCTGGCAACGAACGGTTTTAAAATTACCAAACGCCAGGCTACTGAGTTGAATAGTTTGCATCGCAAATTTATGGAGTTTAATCCGGCAGGGACTGCTTTTGTGAACCTGGAAAGTACCTGGAGGGAGGGTGATTTATTAGTACAGCAGGAATTAGCCAGAACGTTAACCGTAATACAGCAGAAAGGACGGGCAGGTTTTTACGAGGGTGCGGTAGCCGATTCCATTGTAGCTGAAATGCAAAGGGGAAAGGGAATCCTGTCTAAAGATGACTTAAAAAACTATCATTCTGTGTGGCGAAAACCTGTAACTGGTAATTACCGTGGCTATAAAATTATCACCATGCCGCCAACATCAAGCGGTGGTATAGCCTTAATTCAATTGCTTCAGTCTGTAGCACCATTTCCTTTAAAAAGATGGGGCCATAATGCTGATTCTACTGTGCAGGTAATTGTTGAGGCAGAGAGAAGGGTGTATGCCGATCGGGCTACACATCTGGGTGATCCTGATTTTTATAAGGTCCCGCAGACTGAATTATTAAACCCCGCTTATAATATAAAGAGGATGGCTACATTCAACTGGGCAGCAGCGACGCCAAGCAGTGAGGTTTTAGCCGGGAAGGTAAATGGAAAAGAACACGAAGAAACGACACATTTCTCTATTGTTGATCGTGCCGGAAATGCAGTTTCAGTCACGACCACTTTAAATGGTTCATACGGTTCACTGGTGGCTGTTAAAGGTGCCGGATTTCTGTTGAATAATGAAATGGACGATTTTTCAGTTAAACCCGGTGCGCCCAATATGTACGGTCTGATCGGTGGAGAAGCCAATGCTATTGCGCCAAATAAAAGAATGCTCAGCTCGATGACACCCACTATTGTGGAGAAAGACAGACAGTTATTTATGGTGGTTGGAACACCGGGCGGTTCAACCATTATAACGTCTGTTTTTCAAACCATTATTAATGTAATCGATTTTGATATGGACATGCAATCGGCCGTGGCAGCTAAAAAATTCCACCATCAATGGTTACCAGATGAAGTGTATGTAGAAAAGGATGCCATAGACAGTACCTCGGTTGAAAAATTAAAGGCAAAAGGCTATAACATTATAGAACGGGGAAATATTGGCCGTGTAGATGCAATCTTAAAAACCAAATGGGGTTATTACCAGGGTGGTGCCGATCCCCGGGGAGATGATCAGGCAATTGGATATTAATGTTAAATTTAAAAATAATTTCAAAATATTTAATTTTTGGTATAGCAATTGTTGAAGGATGGCAACGCTTATTCAACGTTATAATCAGAAAAGTATGAAATTACAATTATTCAAAGTATTACCAGTTGCGCTAGCTGGTTTATTTATGGGCTCAGTTGCTCAGGCTCAGGAAGCAACAGCAACAAAATTCCGTACATGGTCAATTGGTGTAAATGCTGGTGCTTTAACACCACTTTCTCCACTTGGCGGTAAAAACGATTTTAGCAATAACAAAACAAGCTTTGGTTATGGCTTATACATCAAAAAACAATTCACGCCATATTTCTCTCTACGTTTAGACGGAGTAAGAGGTAAATTAAAAGGTGATAACACGGAAGCTTATGACAGCGGTGTGGTAAATAACTCGCCAGTTAAATCATTTGATACACAATTAGAGTACTCAGGAAGTTTAAATGCTGTAGTCAACATGTTCAACATCGACATGTTCAAAAAAGAAAATGTATTACAGTTGTATACTTCTGTAGGTGCTGGTTTAGCTGGTTACAAGCCAACTATTACAAGAGCGAATGGTACTACTGCTCTTTATGCTGGTGATAAAACGATCAAGGAATTAATCATTCCGGTTGGACTTGGTGCAAAATTCAAAATCTCAGATGCGATTAACTTCGATTTAGGCTGGACAATTAACTTCGTTGATGGTGATAACTTAGATGGTTACTACAGAGGTTCTAACGATAAATACAACTATGCTTATGCTGGTTTAGAATTTGCTTTAGGTAGCGGAAAACAATTGGCTTTCCATAATCCGGTAGCTTTAACTTATGATGAAGCTTTAAAAGCAAAACAAACTGCTGATGCTTTAAAAGGAGATTTAGATGCTCAAAAAGCTGAAAATGCTAAATTGCGTTCTGAAATGGCTGATATCTTAAAAGATACAGATGGTGATGGTGTTGCCGATAAATTGGATAAATGCCCAGGTACACCTTCAGGAACTGTAGTTGATGGATCAGGTTGCCCATTAGTAACTCCAAAACCACAAGTAACAGTAATTACTGAAGAAGATCGTAAAGTGGTTAGCGAAGCGATTAAAAACTTAGAATTCGATTTAGGTAAAGCTACAATCCGTTCTAAATCTTATGCTTCATTAAACAGAGTTGCTGGATTATTAGTAGAGAAAAACTTTAGCTTAAAATTAGCTGGTCATACTGATAACACTGGTTCTAAAGAATTAAACTTACGTTTATCGAAAGAAAGAGCAGAATCTGTAAAAGCTTATCTAGTTTCTCAAGGTGCAAACGCATCTAGAATCGAAGCTACAGGTTACGGAATGGGTCAACCAATTGCAACTAATAAAACTGCAGCTGGTCGTCAACAAAACCGTCGTGTAGAGTTTACTTTATACTAGTAGATCAATAATTTTTTAAAAACCTCCGATGAAAATCGGAGGTTTTTTTTTGACAAAATTTTTCATTTTTCCTATTGCATTAACAAAATACATTTATTAGCTTTGTTATGCAAGCATAATAAATAACTTAAATGAAGCAGCAACAAACAATAGATTATCATGTAAAATTTGCATGGCAAAATATGTTTAATAAATATAACCAGATGGCGTCGAGTTTTGGCATTACTCAAGCAATCGGCTACATGTTGATTAACATTAATGACGAAGAGGGGACTGCTGTTTCTAATCTGGCTGCTCTACTTGGGGTTAAGGCTACCAGTTTATCCAGAATGCTGAATAATATGGAGGAGGCCAATTTAATATACCGCGAAGCATCAGCTGGCGATAAGCGTTCGGTAAAGGTTTTCCTGACTGGTTTTGGAAAAGAAAAAAAACAGCTTGCCAAAGGAGTTGTTCGGAAATTTAACGAATATCTCGATGAACATTTTTCTAAAAAAGAAAAAGAAACATTCATTAATCTTTTGATAAAACTAAATGATATTACAGTAGCATATACTGTTGATTAAACATTACTTATAATGAAACGAAGCATTAATAAAGTTGCTGTTTTAGGATCAGGTATTATGGGTTCGCGTATTGCATGCCATTTCGCTAATATTGGTGTAGAGGTTTTGCTTTTAGATATCGCCCCAAAAGAACTCACACCAGAAGAACAGGCAAAAGGATTAACTTTAGATAAGCCGGTGGTAAAAAACCGAATTGTAAATACAGCTTTGCAAACTGCTGTAAAAACGAATCCATCACCTGTTTACTCTAAAAAAGTATTAAATAAAATCAAAACCGGAAACTTTGATGATGATATGTCGAAAATTGCCGGCTTCGACTGGGTGATTGAGGTCGTTGTTGAAAATCTAGACATCAAGAAAAAAGTTTTTGAGCAGGTGGAGCAATACCGCAAACCTGGAACTTTGATTACATCAAACACCTCGGGTATTCCAATTCATTTAATGGCTGAGGGTAGAAGCGAAGATTTTAAAGCGCATTTCTGTGGAACGCACTTTTTCAATCCGCCCCGGTATTTGAAATTGCTGGAAATAATTCCAACACCGCATACTAAACCCGAAATCACCGATTTCTTAATGCATTATGGCGATAAGTTTTTAGGTAAAACTACGGTGTTATGTAAAGATACACCTGCATTTATTGCCAATCGCGTTGGAGTTTATTCTATTATGGCGCTATTGCATTTGGTTGAGAAACTAGATTTAACTGTAGAAGAAGTAGATAAATTTACTGGACCTGCTTTGGGCAGACCGAAATCAGCTACTTTCCGTACTTCGGATGTGGTGGGTTTGGATACCATGATAAAAGTGGCAAAAGGACTTTACGATAATTGCCCTGATGATAAAGCGCATGAGTTATTTAAACTTCCTGATTATGTTAAAAAAATGGAAGAAAATAAATGGCTTGGCGATAAAACCAAACAGGGTTTCTATAAAAAAACTAAAACCGCCGAAGGGAAAACTGAAATTTTAGCGCTTGATTTAAAAACTTTAGAGTATAAGCCTCAACAAAAAGTAAAATCGGCTACTCTAGAAATGACCAAGCCTGTTGAGAATCTTCGCGAACGCATGAAGATTTTTGCGAAAGGAAAAGATAAAGCAGGTGAGCTGTTCCGTCATTCTTCATTTGGGTTATTTGAGTACGTATCCGATAGGATTCCGGAAATTTCTGATGAATTGTATCGCATTGACGATGCCATGCGTGTAGGTTTTGGTTGGGAGCTTGGTCCTTTTGAGCTTTGGGATGCGGTAGGGGTGAAAGAAGCGATTGAGGGAATGGAGCAATATGGAAATAAAGCTGCGGCTTGGGTTCATGAAATGCTTGATGCCGGAAATACTTCTTTTTACAAGGTAGAGAGCGGCGTTAAAAAATACTATGATATTCCAACAAAATCATACAAAGCCTTACCGGGTACAGATGAATTTATCATTTTAGATAACATCCGCGAGAATAAAACACTTTGGAAAAACTCCGGCGTATCTATAATCGATTTGGGCGATGGCATTTTAAATGTAGAATTCCATACCAAAATGAATACCATCGGTGGCGATGTAATCTCGGGAATTAACAAGGCTATTGATATGGCCGAAAAAGATTACCGCGGTTTGGTAATCGGTAATGATGGTGCAAACTTCTCTGCTGGCGCAAATGTGGGGATGATTTTCATGATGGCAGTAGAGCAGGAGTGGGATGAATTAAACATGGCCATTCGGATGTTCCAGAATACTTCGATGCGCATACGTTATTCTTCAATTCCAGTTGTGGTGGCTCCGCATAATTTAACTTTAGGTGGTGGTTGCGAGTTCAGTTTACATGCCGACCATGTTCAATTATCGGCAGAAACTTATATGGGCTTAGTGGAGTTTGGCGTGGGTGTTATTCCAGGCGGCGGTGGAACTAAAGAATTTGCTTTACGAGCTTCTGATGAATTTAAAGATGACCAGATTGTTCAGAATGCTTTGAAAGACCGGTTCTTAACCATCGGAATGGCGAAAGTTTCTACTTCAGGTTACGAAGCTTACGAATTGGGTTATTTACAAAAAGATAAATTCTCTATCTCGATGAACCGAAATCGCTTACTAGCTGATGCAAAAGCAAAAGCCATTGAGTTGGCCGATGCCGGTTACACGAAACCCGTTCAAAGAACTGATATCAAAGTACTTGGCAAGCAAGGTTTAGGAATTGTATATGCAGGTGCAAACAGCATGTATGCAGGTCACTTCATTTCTGAACACGATAAAAAAATCTCTGAAAAACTAGGCTACGTAATGTGCGGCGGTGATTTATCATCTCCAACAGAAGTTAGCGAGCAATATTTATTGGATTTGGAAAGAGAAGCATTTTTATCGCTTGCGGGCGAAAGGAAATCATTAGAGCGAATTCAATCAATTATTACAAAAGGAAAACCGTTGAGGAATTAGATAGTAGATGTGAGAGGTTAGATGTGAGATTTGAGAAGCAAAACGTTTAAAGAATATATAAGATGAACAAATTAAATGAACTTAAAATTTGGAATAAAGCAATTGACTTAACGGTTGATGTTTATAAAGCCACAGCAAGTTTTCCATCTGACGAGCGTTTTGGGTTAACAAGTCAATCACGTCGAGCAGCTGTCTCAATTCCATCTAATATTGCAGAAGGCGCCGGAAGAAATTCTTTTAAGGAATTTAATAATTTTTTAGGTATTGCAAACGGCTCATCTTACGAATTACAAACTCAACTTGTAATCGCTAATAAGTTAGAAATGTTGGCTGTAGATTTATTAACCCCGCTTCTGGCGCAAATTGATGAACTGCAAAAAATGACTTATGGTTTTCAGCAAATGCTGGATAAGAAAATTAATAATAAAAAGATATGAGATGCTAGATATGGGATTTTAGAACAGGCAATTTGTCTCGATTCTCACTTCTCAAATCTCCCTCTCTAAAATATAAACGATTGTTTTTTTGAGATAGAGCTGGTCTTGTATCTCAAATCTCAAATCTCAAATCTCAAAAAAAATGGAAGCATACATTATAGCCGGATACCGTACAGCAGTTGGCAAGGCGCCACGTGGCGTATTCCGTTTTACACGAGCCGATGATTTAGCTGCAGAAGTGATTAGGGCTTTGGTGGCCTCGGTTCCGAATTTAGATAAAGAACAAATTGATGATGTAATTGTGGGTAACGCCACACCGGAGGCAGAACAGGGTTTAAATATAGCCCGTATGATTTCGCTGATGGGTTTGGATACCGATAAAGTTCCGGGTGTTACGGTAAATCGGTATTGTGCATCAGGTTTGGATACAATTGCTACAGCGGTTGCTAAAATTAAAGCCGGAATGGCCGATTGTATTATCGCAGGTGGTGTAGAAGTGATGAGCGGAATGCCTTTCGGCGGCTGGAAATTGGTCCCAAATGCTGAGGTTGCCAAAAACAATCCGGATTGGTATTGGGGGATGGGCTTAACTGCCGAAGCGGTTGCAAAGGAATATAATGTGAGTCGTGAAGACCAGGATGCATTTTCACTTAAATCGCATGAAAAAGCCATTCATGCTATAAAAAACGGTCATTTGAAAGACGGTGTTTTACCAATTACGGTAAATGAAAACTATCTCGATGAAAACTTGAAAAAGAAAACCCGCTCTTACGTGGTTGATACTGATGAGGGACCTCGAGCTGATACAACTTTAGATAAACTGGCAAAATTAAAACCAGTTTTTGATGCTGTTGGAAGTGTAACTGCGGGTAATTCATCGCAAACTTCGGATGGTGCTGCGTTTGTTTTGGTGGTTTCTGAAAAGAAAATGAAAGAACTGAATGCTGAGCCCATCGCCAGATTGGTGAGTTATGGTGTTGCCGGTGTGCCGCCAAGGATTATGGGTATTGGTCCGATTGAGGCGATTCCAAAAGCTTTGAAACAGGCAGGTTTAAAACAAGATGATATTGATTTGATTGAATTGAATGAAGCATTTGCCTCTCAATCTCTGGCGATTATCAGAACCCTGGATTTGAATCCTGATATCATTAATGTAAATGGAGGGGCAATTGCTTTAGGTCACCCGCTGGGTTGTACCGGAGCAAAACTCTCGGTACAAATGATGAATGAATTGAAAAGGCAAAACAAAAAATATGGTATGGTTACCATGTGTGTAGGTACTGGGCAAGGTGCAGCAGGGATTTTTGAGCTGTTGTAGGTTGGTATAAAGATATGAGTATCAAGTATCAAGATTGAATAGCGAGCGTTAAAGCAATTGCAAAAAATCATCCTGAAAATATTTGTACACATTATTTAAATATTAGCATATATGCACAATTTTAAAGATTTAAAAGTTTGGCAGAAATCAATTGATTTAGCCGTTGAGGTATATAAAGCAGCTTCTCTTTTACCTAACGATGAAAAATATGGATTGATTTCGCAAATGAAAAGATGTTCAGTTTCAATTTCTTCTAATATTGCAGAGGGTTCAGGTAGAGGAAGTAATGCTCAATTTAAACACTTTCTCACAATTAGCCAAGGTTCAGCTTTTGAGTTAGAAACACAATTAATTATTTCTAATCGGCTTGAACTCTTGGATGATGTCCTTGCAGCTAATCTGATAGATAAAACAACTGAAATTCAAAAAATGGTTTATTCGCTGGAGAGAAACTTGATTTAGTTAACTGGTTAAAAGAACTATGCATCAAGAATTGCAATAATAAAAAAAGAGGATCAGAGGTTTCGACCCTGTATTCATCTCGCTACTTAACGCTAACAATTGGCGATTTCCAGTTTCGGGCACCAGTCTTGATACTTGATACTCGCTACTAGATACTATAACAATGGAAACAACTGAAAAGAAAACAATTAAAGGCGGTGAATTCTTAATTAAAGAAACCGTTTATCAGGATGTATTTATTCCTGAAGAATTTGATGAAGAGCAGCAAATGATTGCGCAAACCTGTCGCGATTTTTTGGAGGCTGAAGTTTATCCAAACTTAGATAAAATTGATAGGCAGGAAGATCCTGAATTGATGCCAGCGCTTTTAACCAAAGCTGGCGAACTGGGTATTCTCGGTGTTTCTGTACCAGAGGAGTATGGTGGTTTTGGTAAAAACTTCAATACTTCCATGTTGGTTGCGGATGTAGTTGGCGCTGGGCACTCTTTTGCGGTAGCACTTTCTGCGCATACCGGAATCGGTACGTTGCCCATTCTGTATTATGGTAATGAGGCGCAAAAGGCGAAATATATTCCAAAATTAGGTTCTGGTGAATGGAAAGCGGCTTATTGCTTAACAGAACCAAACTCAGGTTCGGATGCAAACTCTGGAAAAACCAAAGCAGTCTTAAGTGCTGATGGTAAACATTACGTGATCAACGGACAAAAAATGTGGATTACCAATGGTGGTTTCGCAGATATTTTTATCGTTTTTGCTAAAATTGATGATGACAAAAACTTAACCGCATTCATCGTGGAGAAAAATTTTGGTGGCATTACTATGAATCCTGAGGAACATAAAATGGGAATCAAGGGTTCATCAACCCGCCAGGTTTTCTTTAACGACTGTGAAGTTCCGGTTGAAAATATGTTGAGCGAAAGAGAAAATGGTTTCAAAATCGCGGTTAACATTTTGAATATCGGTCGTATCAAATTATCGGCAGCGGCAATTGGTGCATCAAAAGCAACGCTGAATACAGCTATTAATTACTCAAATGAGCGTAGTCAGTTTGGTCGCCCGATTTCGAAATATGGTGCTATCCGTTTCAAAATTGCTGAAATTGCTTCTAAACTCTATGCAGTTGATGCTGCAAATTACCGTGCCGGACAAAACATAGATGATACTTACGATCAATTGGTTGCAGGTGGAATGGAGTCGGGCAAGGCAAGATTGAAATCAGTTGAACAATTTGCGGTTGAATGTGCTATTTTGAAAGTTTGGGGTTCTGAGGCATTGGATTATACCGTTGATGAAGGTGTTCAAATTTACGGTGGAATGGGTTTTAGTGCTGATGCACCCATGGATCGGGCTTACCGCGATGCCCGTATCAACCGGATTTTTGAAGGCACAAACGAGATCAACCGTTTACTTACGGTAGACATGATGTTGAAACGTGCTATGAAAGGTGAATTGGATTTAATGACACCAGCTACGGCGGTGGCTGCAGAATTAATGAGTATTCCAGATTTTGGTGAAGAAGACACCACTTTATTTGCCGCAGAGAAAAAAGTGCTGGCTAATCTTAAAAAAGCAACATTGATGGTTGCAGGTGCTGCGGTTCAAAAACTGATGATGACCTTGAGTAAAGAACAAGAGATTTTGATGAATATCGCAGATATGGCCAGCTATGTTTATGTCTTCGAGTCTGCTTTATTAAGGACCGAAAAATTGGCTGCTACAAAAGGTGAAGCCGCAATTGTTGGTCAGCTGGATTTATTGAGAATATATATGGTTGAAGCTGTTGATGGTATTGCAAAAGCTGGTAAGGAGGCATTATGGGCTTTTGCAGAGGGCGACGAACAACGGATGATGTTAGTGGGCTTGCGTAGATTTACAAAAGTTGAACCCTTTAATGTTAAAGATGCCCGTCAGCGTGTTGCACAACAACTAATTGAGGCTAATAAATATATATATTAGGATGTAGTTAAAGGTTAAAGTTGAATTTTCAGCGTTTTAAGTTAAAGGTTTAAAGTTTGAGATTCGACTTAAATTTTAAACCTTTTTTGTGTTTAGTGCATTGTTACCTTTAAAATTTTTAAGGTATAATATTAATTTTTACTTTTGGAGATGTTAAAAATTAAATACTTAGCAATTGCTTTATTATTTGTAAGTGTGATGGCTTCTTGTAAAAAGGATGAAGATGCAGATAAACAAATCACTGAATTTATTGCTAAAAACAATATCAATGCCACTAAGGATGCTTCTGGCTTGTATTACCAGATCATCAAACCTGGAAGCGGGAGCTTTACTTATCCAGGCAACACGCAGATTACCATCAAATATGAAGGTAGATTATTAAATGGAAGTGTTTTTGATGATGGTAATAGAAAAGAACAAACTTTTGCCTTGGCACAATTAATTCAAGGCTGGAGAATCGGGATACCTAAAATTCAAAAGGGTGGAGAAATCAGGTTAATAATTCCCCCAGGTTTAGGGTATGGAAGTAGTTCAACAGGACCTATTCCAGGCAATTCTGTGCTTGATTTTACTATTCAGCTTATCGACACCTCTACAAATTAATCCCATATCGAGTTTAATTGAGGCTGATATTATTTTAAGCACAATATTCTGCTTTGCGCTTTATTCTTTCAGTTTTTGTTAAAAATGGTTAAAAATTGCGGCAACAGTATTAAAAGCTTATTTTTGCCGAAGATGTTTATTTCTGCTATCTTATAGGTATAAAATATACCTAAGCGGATCAGTTAGTTTGAACTTCGTACACCCAGACGTTACCATATCAATGAACAAATTCACAAAATTTAGCCTGTTTACACTATTATTGGCTACCGCATTGCTTTCAGCTTGTAAAAAAGAGTATGAAAGCGTTGAAAGCCTTAATCAAAGAAACATTCAGGATTATATCAAGAAAAACAATTTAGCAATGACTCCTGATCCTTCAGGTTCTGGAATATACTATCAGGTTGTCGATCCGGGAACAGGAGACCTTTTTGTAAATAAAGATTCTGTGTTTTTCACTTATCAGGAAAAATCAATTACTGATGCTACTGTTTATTATTCATCTCCAACTTATGGAGTAAGTGGTACCTATTTCGGATACATGGGCAATACCTTTAACGGTGCCTGGGCAACTGCATTAAAGGGCCTAAGGTATGGCGCAAAAGTTAGAATTTTGGTTCCTTCGCAATTAGCTTATGGTAAAAATGGTAACGCAACCTATAATGTACCTTCCAACGCTGTAATTGATACTTATATTAATACGCTAACCTTCAGGAAGCAATGGCAGCTGGATGATTACTACATTCAAACTTATCTGACTAATAACAAAATAACTAATGCAACCAAGGATGTTGCTACAGGCATTTACTATGTCGTTAATACACCTGGTACACCAACCGGATCAATTACTGATAACAGTACTTTAGTTATTAATTACACAGGTAGATTGTTAAATGGGACTCAATTTGACTCATCAACTTCAGGTACTTTTTCCACCACGCTGAATGATGTAATTAAAGGTTGGGGAATACTAAAGAAATTTGGAGTAGGTAGTAAAGTCAGATTGTTTATTCCTTCCGTGCTAGCATACGGGCCATCTGGCTCCAGTAACGGAACAATACCAGCAAATTCAACCTTAGATTTTGATATTGAAATTGTAAGCGTTACCAATTAAGATAACGCCTCTTTAAAAACTTTCAGCACTCTTTCACGTGCAAATGTATGCTCAACTATTGGTTGGGCATATTTTTTTGTTCCATATTCTGGCACCCATTTTTTGATGTACTCTAACTTCGGGTCAAACCTTTTGGTTTGCAGTTCAGGATTAAATACCCTGAAATAGGGTGCTGCATCATTTCCGGAACCAGCTGCCCATTGCCACCCACCAACATTACTGGCCATTTCATAATCCAGTAACTTTTCTGCAAAATAAGTTTCACCCCAGCGCCAATCGATTAAAAGGTGCTTTGATAAAAAACTCGCTACCACCATTCTAACACGGTTGTGCATCCATCCGGTTTGGTTGAGTTGTCGCATCCCTGCATCAACAATTGGGTATCCCGTATTTCCCTCGCACCAGGCTTTAAATTCCTTTTCATCATTGCGCCACTTAATTTTATCGTACTGTTTTTTAAAAGAATCAAAAGCTGCATAAGGAAAATGCCACAATATCATCATGTAAAATTCTCTCCAGGCCAGTTCAGAAAGCCAAACATTCGATTTAGCATCTACCGCATCTCGAGCCGCCTGCCTGATACTTAGCGTGCCAAAACGCAAATGTAAACCAATTCTTGTTGTACTGTCTAGCGCCGGAAAATCCCGCTCCTTGGCGTAATTTGCTAATTTATCCTGATAGCTTATCTCTGGAAAATCAAGTGCACTTTTTTGAAAGCCCATGTCCGCTAAACCTGGAATAGTCAAATGCTTTATTTTAAACAGATTTTTAAAGTATTTTTTCGTAGGATAAGCGCTAAGATAAAAATCATTTAATTTGGCTTGCCATTGTTTATAAAAAGGTGTAAAAACAGTATATGGCGTTTTATCAGCCTTTAAAATTTCTCCTTTTTCAAAAATCACCTGATCTTTGAATGTTTTAAAGGAAATACTTTCGCTGGATAAAAACTCCGCCATCGCATCGTCCCGTTCACGTGCATAAGGTTCGTAATCATGGTTGGTGTAAACCTCGGCGATCTGATATGTTTTTAGTACCTCGGGCCAAATTTCTTCAGGCTTGCCATACTTCACCAGCAAATCTGAACCTAGTTTCTGAAGTTGAGCTTTTAGATCTAAAATGGTATCGAAGATGAAAGTGACACGTGCATCATCCTTTGGGAGTTTATCTAATATGTTCTGATCAAATATAAATAATGGCAAAATAGGTTTGCCACTTTTAAGAGCATGGTAAAATCCGGCATTATCTTCCAGGCGTAAATCGCGGCGAAACCAGAAGATATTAATTGTTGTATCATCTGAATGGGATTTTTCCTTTATCTGGCTCATTTTGTATTGATATTTTTTAGTGAGTATTCACTTATCTATTAAACTGGTTTATTAGGTCTTGGAATAGAGGTTATTTAATGCGTCGTCCAAATTAGTAAATTCAAATTTGAATCCTGCGTCTAATATTTTCTGTGCTGAAGTATTGTTACTCATTAAAACTGCATCTACGCGTTCTCCTAATAGTAGTTCTAGTGCCTTCTTTGGAACTTTAATTGGCCAAAACGGACGGTTAAGCTGTTTAGCAATTGCCTTCGTTAAGCCTGTATTGGTTACCGGAAACGGTGCACAGGCGTTAAAATTACCTTCTATAAGTATATTTTCAAGTGCATAAATGTACATTCCTACCATATCGGTGATATGGATCCAGGGTGTCCATTGTTTTCCGGTTCCGATTGCAGCTCCGGTAAACATTTTAACTGGTTTATCTAATTGTGGAAGTGCTCCGCCATCATTGCTTAGCACAATTCCTGTTCTTAATTTTACAACTCTTAAGCTGAGCCGCTTACCTTCATCCACTGCGTTTTCCCAAAGTTGGCAGCATTTTGCTAAAAAGCCGTAGCCATTTGGGCTGTCTTCCGTTAAAATTTCATCGCCGCAATCACCATAATAACCTACTGCGGAGGCAGAAATGAAAGCTTTAACCTGATTATCCGGATGGGATTTAAGGATTTGGTATAGTAATTCGGTTGATTTTACCCGACTGTCGATGATTTGTTTTTTACGTTGATCTGTCCATTTTTTGTCGGCAACGCCTTCGCCTGCCAAATGGATAACAGCATCTACACCACTCATACAGTTTGCATCGATCTGACCTTTATAAACATCCCATGTAAAATTATTTGGATCATTATTGCTTTTTCTGGATAAGGTATTTATTTCGTAACCTTTGTCCAGCAACTGTCTTTTGAGTTCAGTTCCGACCAGGCCCGTGGCCCCGGTTATCAGGATTTTTTTTGGCATGTTTTTAAAACACAAAAGACAAGAAAGGGTTTTGAAGATAAAAGATAAAAGATAAAAGATAAAAGATAAAAGATAAAAGGACTTTGACAACTTTACTCTGCACATTGCTAGAAAGTTGTCAAAGCTTTTCATGATCTAGTCAAAATTAAGTTTAAAAGTTAATCCTCTACAGCCCAGATATCATTTTAGTTTTAGGTGCTTTAACTGAGTAACTCAATCTAATTGTTTTATTTTCATTGGGTGCTATCTTTAATTGCCATGAAAGCATTCCAGTAGTTTTATCTACTTCTGCACCACTATTTTCCAATAATTCTATTTCTATATCGCTATCGGTTGATAAAGGATATTGATCTTTCAATGATAAATCAATAGACTCTTTCTTTGTATTTCTAATTTTAATCAAATAGGTAAATACTTGTTTCTTATTTGTTCCAATAAACTTAGTGCTGCTGAAATCTTCCTGTTTCTCTTTGGTAATGATGATTTTTTTATCCCTGCCCATGCTAAAGCTTAGGGTATCGGATATATTTGCGGGGTTAATGTAAGACTTACCTGTATAGGTACCTTCGAAAATAATATTGGCACTTCCTGGTTGAAGATTAAGTTTTTCCCAGTTTGAAACAGCAGTCAGTAGATACGCTTCATTGCTTATTTTAGGCGCAGCGTAATATTTGTATTGTGCTGCAACATCATATTCTTTAAAGGCAACAGTATGCGGTTTGTTGTCGCTGTTTACATCGTATGGAATATCAATATTAAAAGTTACGCCCAGTTGAGATTCGTTAACCGAAGTATAGTTATTTATAGTAGAAACTGAACCTGTCCGATTTTCTTTTTTCAAATTGCCATAGCCAACCGTTACGGTCTCTTTCAGTATTTCGTCTTCCATAACCGGCGATGCTATTCCCCTGATTTTTACTCCTGAAGCTCTACCTGCCAGTGCCTGCGCAGGTTGATAAACTGATACAAACCAAGGGTTTAAGTTTGGAGCAGTGATGTTGTAGTTTGGATTACCCGTGGAAAGTGCCAGTTTCACTTTTTTCCAATCCAGGCCGGTATTCTGGGTAATTGCTGCCTTATATACAATAGATAATGGTTTGGTGGTGTTTAAAGATTTAATATCATAGCTGGCTATCCAGTTAGCACTTGGCGAGATATAAGATATATTATAGCTAACGTCAGTATTTTCTTTGGCCATTACCTGTAAAACCAATTGCCCTAATTGTTGATTTGGGTTATTTCGAAGTTCTGCAATTTGTTGTTGTAATGCGTTTAGCTTTTGGGTCTGTTTTTCTTCAGTGGAAGTAAATAATGAAATTGCCTCACGGACTTCTGCATTTTTGCTTCGGTAGTAGGCTGCCAGTTTAATCAGCTCAGTAACATTGGTGCCGTTACTTGTTCCGCCTGATTTTCTGTTCTCATCTAATAAAACTAATGTTTGTTCTTCAATTGTCCTGGCATTTTTAGTTTTGATTAACTCGTTGCTGATTATTTTCACACTATCTGTTAACCTTTTTATTTCCGGGTTTGCTGCTTCAGTATTCAAAAAATCCTTGTTGAACTGTACGGATAGGATTGTAATTCCGGCTGATACGCCAGCTTGTATAGAATTTTCGTTTATCCGGCCTGAGATGTTATTAACGACTATTTCGGAAGTGCCGGCCGGAATATTTACTTTGCCTGTGTGCGTAAGCAATGCTCCGCTATTATAAATGGTTACACTTTCGAGGTTGGCTTTGGTTTTAATTTGTTGCTGCCCCATAACGCCGAGCGGGAACATTAATGTGATGAGGATCTTCTTCATATGATGTCTTTATGATATTTTAAATTGATAACTGTTCAAATGATGAAAGAAAACGCTATTTTCCATAGATTAATTTTTGTTACGTATTTGTAAAGAAATATGGGAGTTTTTGATCCCTACGAAAAATAAGATAGATTTGTAATTACGTTCTTAACACCATTTTCCGAAAAATAGATGTCCAAAAAAATTTTAGTCTGGTTTAGAAATGATCTTCGTTTGCATGATAATGAAATGCTTGTGGAGGCAATTACTAAGTCTGATGCAATTTTACCGGTCTTTATATTGGATCCCCGTCAATTTACAGAAACCCGTTATGGTACGCTTAAAACGGGCAATATCAGGGCGCAATTTATTTTGGAGAGTGTTATTGGTCTCCGGAATTCGCTAAAGCAAATTGGTGGAAATTTGCTAATTGCTGAAGGTAATCCAGAGGAAATTATTCCACAGCTGGTACAGGAATATGAAATTACTGAAGTTTATCACCATCGTGAAGTAGCCAGAGAAGAAACACACGTATCTACCCTGGTGGAAAACGCACTTTGGAAATTACGCATCAACCTTAAGCATTTCATCGGACACACCCTATACAATAAAGAGGATTTACCCTTTCCAATTAAAGATATTCCTGATGCTTTCAATCAGTTTAAAAAGAAAATTGAACGCGATTCGATCATCAAGCCTTGTATTGCGGCACCTGACCGGATAAACGTTGCGGAAGTGATTGACTGGGGTACGTTGTCGTCGCTGGCAGAATTAAATCTTTTGCCTCAGGAGAAAGACCAGCGCTCTGATTTTGAATTTAAAGGCGGTGAAGCTGAAGGACTAATTCATTTGCAAAAAGTTACGGTAGCCATGCAGCAGGCAGCTACTACCAAGAACCTTATTCTAGCGTCGAAATTATCGGCATGGCTGGCCATGGGTTGCTTATCACCGCGTAAGGTTTACTGGGAGATAAAAAAAATGGAAGGTGTACCCAATACTAAAGCCATGTTTAATCATGTTCTTTTAGGCTTGCTGTGGAGAGATTACTTCCGTTTCATGTTCAAAAAATATGGCAACACTTTTTTTAACCCTAACGGATTTGGTAGCCAGGGTTTGGTTGATGTTTCAAATGAGCAGGAAAATTTTGCCAGGTGGAAAAATGCCCAAACCGGTTTCGCCGTTGTTGATGCTGTGATTACAGAGTTGAACCAAACCGGATTTATTTCAAATATCGCCCGTCAAACCGCGGCATTGTATCTGGTGAATAATCTAGAAGTAAGCTGGGTGCTTGGTGCTGCTTATTTTGAAGAAAAGCTAATCGATTATAATCCTGCAAGCAATTGGGGTAACTGGGCAAATGTAGCCGGCGTAGGAAACGATCAGAAATCTAAAAGTGTTTTCGATCTGGATAAAAATATCAAAAATCTTGATCCAAAAGGTAATTATGCCTTAACGTGGTCATCATAATTCGCTTACAGAAATATTTATATTTCCGGCAGTAATTGCCATTCCTATTAAACTTTCACGATTGTCTGTAGATTTTCCTTATTTAGAATGGTTCTATATTTTGTAAAACTCATTTTAATCGAGTTTTTTATCATTTTTTTAAGCTAAAATTCTAATTTTGTAGTGCTTATAGTAAACATTTAATAATGGGTAGCTTATCATATCTTAGTGGCGAAAACGCCGAATATATAGATTCTTTGTATCAGTCGTATCAACAAGATCCTGAATCGGTTGAGTTTGGCTGGCAAAAGTTTTTCGAAGGTTTTGATTTTGGAAGAAATTCTGAAACAACCGGATCAGTTGAAACACCTGAACAGTTTTTAAAAGAGGTTAGTGTTCTGAATTTAATTGATGGCTACAGAAGTCGCGGTCACTTATTTACACACACCAATCCTGTACGCGAAAGACGCAAACATTTACCAACTTTAGAGTTGTCTAATTTTGGTTTATCAGATGCGGATTTAGAAACGGTGTTCAATTCTGGTGTAGAAATCGGTATTGGTGCAGCAAAATTAAAAGATATTGTTGCTTTCCTGAAGCAAACTTATACCAACTCTATTGGTGCAGAGTTTAAATTTTTACGTACGCCTGAAGTTTTAAACTGGATACAGGGTAAAATGGAAAGTGCACGTAATACGCCTAATTTTTCCATCGAAGAGAAAAAACGTATTCTTAGAAAATTAAATGAAGCGGTGAGTTTCGAAAATTTCCTGGGTACAAAGTTCTTAGGTCAGAAACGTTTTTCATTAGAAGGTGCTGAAGCCTTAATTCCTGCACTAGATTCAGTAATTGAAAAAGGCGCAGATTTAGGTATTGAAGAATTTGTGATTGGTATGGCCCACCGCGGGCGTTTGAACGTGTTGGCCAATATCATGCAAAAAACCTATAAAGATATTTTTGCTGAATTTGAGGGTAAAAGTTACAATCCGGAAACGCCGTTTGGTGGTGATGTTAAATATCACCTGGGTTATTCTACGGATGTGGCGACTGCTTCAGGCAAAAATGTTCACTTGAGTCTTTGTCCAAACCCATCTCACTTAGAAACTGTGGATGGTGTGGTAGAAGGAATGAGCCGTTCAAAAATTGATTTTAAATATGGTGGCGATAACAGCCGTTTAGCACCGATTTTGATTCATGGTGATGCTTCAGTTGCAGGACAAGGTATTGTTTATGAAGTGATTCAAATGGCTGGTCTTGAAGGTTATAAAACCGGGGGAACTATTCACCTGGTGATTAATAACCAGATTGGATTTACCACAAATTATAAAGATGCCCGTACCAGTACATATTGTACGGATATTGCTAAAGTAACCTTATCACCTGTTTTTCACGTAAATGGTGATGATCCTGAGGCTTTGGTTTATGCCATTAATTTGGCGATGGAATACCGTCAGAAATATAAGAATGATGTTTTCATCGATATTTTATGTTACCGTCGGTTTGGTCATAACGAATCGGACGAGCCTAAATTTACGCAACCATTATTGTACAAAACGATTGAAAAGCATCCTAATCCAAGGGAAATTTATATCGATCAGTTGACTAAAGAAGGTAAATTAGAAGCAGGTTTAGCAAAAGAAATGGAAAAAGATTTCCGTGGAATTTTGCAAGAGCGTTTAAATGAAGCTAAAGAATATGTGGCCAGCAATGCTGAAGTAAAATTTGGTGGTGCCTGGGCAGATTTACGTATGGCAACGCCAAACGATTTTATTGCTTCGCCTTTAACAGCAGTCAAAAAATCTACATTATTAGAAATTGGTAAGCGCATTACCACTTTGCCTTCAGATAAGAAGTTCTTCAAAAAAATTGAAAAATTATTTGCTGAACGTACTAAGATGGTTAACGAAACCAACGTGTTTGACTGGGCAATGGGTGAGCAGTTGGCTTATGGTACTTTGTTATCAGAGGGTAAACGTGTTCGTTTAAGCGGCCAGGATGTTGAGCGTGGTACTTTTTCTCACCGTCATGCGGTTTTAACGCTTGAAGATAGCGAGGAAGAATACGTACCATTGGCCAATATTTCAGATCAGCAGGCACCGTTTGATATCTATAACTCACACTTATCAGAATATGGTGTTTTAGGATTTGAATATGGTTATGCTATGGCTAATCCGAATGCTTTAACAATCTGGGAAGCACAGTTTGGTGATTTCTTTAATGGAGCTCAAATTGTAGTAGATCAATATATTGCCAGTGCGGAAACCAAATGGCAACGTGAAAATGGTTTAGTGATGTTATTGCCACATGGCTATGAAGGCCAGGGACCAGAGCACTCTTCAGCACGTATTGAACGTTTTATGGAGCTGTGTGCAGATTATAATATGCAGGTTGCAAATTGTACTACCCCAGCAAACTTTTTCCACGTTTTACGCCGCCAGTTTAAACGCGATTTCCGTAAACCTTTAGTCGTGTTTACACCAAAAAGCTTATTGCGTCATCCTGCCTGTGTATCTAAACTGGAAGACTTTACAGAAGGTGGATTTAAAGAGGTTATTGATGATGTAAATGCAAAAGCTGAAGCTATTACCCGTATTGTATTCTGTAGCGGTAAAATTTACTATGAATTGCTAGAGAAACAGCAGGCAGATCAGGTAAAGCATGTGGCTTTGGTTCGTGTAGAACAACTATATCCAACACCGGTAGATCAAATGGAGGCTATCAAAGCCAAGTATAAAAATGCAGGTGAAATTTTCTGGGTTCAGGAAGAACCAGAGAATATGGGGGCATGGCCATATTTATTCCGTAAGTTATACAAAACAGGATTGAAAGGTATTGATGTTATTTCCAGAAAAGAAAGCAGCAGTACAGCTACCGGTTTTGCTAAACAACACGCTAATCAACAAGCTTATATCTTAGCGAAGGCTTTAGAGGTTTCTATTAAGAAAGAGGAAGTTAAAGAGGCTACTAAAAAAGCAAGTAAAAAATTAGCAGAAGCCGATTAGTGAACGCCAATTACCAAATTTCAATTTTCAAGTTGCCATGTTTTAGGGTTGTATCGTGAAAATTGATAATTATAAAATTAAAGACATATATTAAACATTATGAGTTTAGAGATAAAAGTTCCACCAGTTGGTGAATCGATAACCGAAGTTGTTCTATCACAATGGTTAAAGCAGGATGGTGATGTTGTTGAAATGGATGAAGTTATTGCTGAATTAGAATCAGACAAGGCTACGTTCGAACTCACGGCAGAACAAGCTGGAACTTTAAGAACCATAGCTGCTGAAGGCGATACTTTAGCCATTGGTGCAGTAGTTTGTAAAATTGAAGATGGTGGCGCAGCTCCCGCAAAAGCTGATGCTCCGAAAGTAGAAGAAAAAGCAGTGGTTGCAGAAGATAAAACTTCAGCTCCTGTTGCAGAAAAATCAGGCGAAAGTTACGCCACTGGTACTCCATCTCCGGCTGCCGGAAAAATTTTAGCTGAAAAGGGTATTGATGCCGGTTCAGTAAAAGGTACAGGTATTGATGGTAGAATTACCAAAGATGATGCTGTTAAAGCTGAAGCTGCTAAAAAGGAGGCACCGAAAGCTGCAGCTCCTGCTGTAGCCGCTCCAAGCGGGTCACGTTCTGAGCGCCGAGAAAAAATGTCGCCGTTGCGTAAAACCGTTGCAAAACGTTTAGTTTCGGTTAAAAATGAAACCGCTATGTTAACTACATTTAATGAGGTTAATATGAAGCCGATTATGGACTTACGTAGCAAATATAAAGATTCTTTCAAAGAGAAATTTGGCGTTGGTTTAGGCTTTATGAGTTTCTTTACAAAGGCAGTAACTGAGGCGTTAAAAGATTTTCCTGCTGTTAATGCCCGTATTGAAGGAGAAGAGATCGTATACAATAATTTTGCTGATGTTTCTATCGCGGTATCTGCACCGAAAGGTTTGGTTGTACCAGTGATTCGCAGTGCAGAAAGCATGACTTTAGCGGAGATTGAAAAATCTGTTTTAGCTTTAGCTTTAAAGGCCCGTGATGGTAAATTAACCATTGAAGAAATGACCGGCGGAACTTTCACTATCACCAATGGTGGTGTGTTTGGCTCGATGATGTCGACTCCAATTATTAATGCACCACAATCAGCTATTTTAGGTATGCATAATATTATCGAACGACCTATTGCTGAAAAGGGAGAAGTTGTGATTCGTCCGATGATGTATGTTGCTTTATCTTACGATCACAGAATTATCGACGGACGTGAATCTGTTGGTTTCTTGGTTCGGGTTAAACAATTATTAGAAGATCCGGCTAGATTGTTATTAGGGGTTTAACCCCAAATCCCGATAAATCGGGACTTTCATACTTAAAGCCTTAACATTTTGTTGAGGCTTTTTTGGTTTCTAACAAATCCGTCATTGCGAGGCACGAAGCAATCCTAATTCGTTTGCGATTTAACCATACTCATAAGATTGCTTCATCCCTCGCAATGACGACTGAACTAAAATTAAAGCACTAGCTTCAATAATTCCTCATAAGGATTTCCATCCAAACCCAATAACTTTGCAAAAGCAGGTTCTGTTTTATAACCTTGATTTTTTAATTCTATTATCTGTTGTCGGAAACCTTCACCTTTTTTAAGGAGGATTTGATATTCAATCAGCATGTGGCGATATGCATTTTGATTTTCAGTAGGAATGCTTTGACCAAAAATCTCGATTTCAAATTCATCAATAAAGAAGTTTGCTTTTAGCGAATGAAGTTTTGCGTTTTCGGAGATTACGAAATCTTTCTCTTGATTAAAATGATGCGCCAAATCATTCCTGAAATTTTTCATATCCTGAACATAACAAATGATATCTAAATCGCTGTTTTTAATATCAATATTAATCGGGATAGTGCCCACTAAAATGGGGTTATATTTAGCAAGCTTTTCTATTATATCATTTTCAGTTAGTACCCGATAAGCTTTTATCTGCTTTTCGTTTCCTGATTTTAAATAAGCTGTATCCAGAAAGTATATCATTTGTAATCGGCGCTTTGCAAATTGTGTTTCTTGTAGTAGCCAAAGTTACTAAACCCGATAGTATGAATGCCAATGCGGTTAAATTCTGTTGCGGGTTTTTTGCTGTTTCCTTTGGTTAATTACAGGTTGCATTGGCAGAAAGGATAGCGGGAAGAATCTTTCATTTAGGTAAAGGCTGTGCTTTTCAATAAAAAACCTCACCCTGTGAAAGTTTGTGGTTATTGGGTTAACATTGCATCCCTCTCAGTGAAGAGAGGGAAACGAAAGACTGTTATTTGAACTCTTTGGTTTCTCTCACAGGCCATTACATCCCTTTCTTCAAGGAGAGGGACAGCATTATTTTAGCCTTACAATGAACGTTCATAGGGTGAGGTATTATTGCAAAAAAAAGCCCGTTTTAGTTAAGAAACGGGCTGCTTTAATATCGCTATAAATTATTAGGATGCTGAAATAAATTCAGCACGACGACTGATTACTTTTTTAATCCTCTACAATCTCACTGTTGATACTCACCTCGTCTTTCACATCTTCCTTGAAATAACTTTTCTGAAAAATAAGGATAAGGATCACGCCTAAAGAAATAGCGGCATCAGCAAGGTTAAAAACAGGCCTGAAGAATACAAATTCATCACCTCCCCAAATAGGAATCCAGCTTGGGAAATGTCCTTCTGCAATCGGAAAATATAGCATATCTACCACACGGCCATGAAACCAGGTTTCATACCCATAGATTTTTCCATAGAAAACAGAATCGATGATATTCCCCAACGCACCCGAAAAGATCAAGGCAACATTTAATATTAAACCGCGGTGATATTTATGCTTGATAAGATAATGCAAACCGTAACCGATTCCTCCTACTGCCACAATACGGAATAGTGATAAAGCTAACTTTCCAAATTCTCCGCCAAATTCCATCCCGAATGCCATTCCATTATTTTCAGTAAAATGGATGATGAACCACTTCCCGATAATATTGAATTCCTGACCCAGATACATGTGGGTTTTAATCCACGTTTTTAATAGCTGATCGGCAAGTAATACTAAAAAGATGACGATTAAAGGTTTGGTGTAGCCTTTCATTAATTCTGCTTTAGTTTAGCTTCCATACTTAAAGTTGCGTGTGGAACTGCACGTAAACGTTCTTTTTGAATCAATTTACCAGTTTCGCGGCAAATGCCATACGTTTTATTTTCAATACGAACTAAAGCATTCTCCAGGTTATCGATAAATTTCTTCTGACGGGCAGCTAACTGATTAATTTGCTCTTTTTCCATTGTTGCCGATCCATCTTCTAAAGTTTTGTAAGCACCTGAAGTATCTTCAGTACCATTAGCATTTGGATTACTTAATGACGAGGTAAGTGCATTAAGTTCTTCTTTTGCAATGCGTAATTTATCTTGAATTAATTCTTTAAATTCTTGAAGTTCACTGTCTGAGTAGCGTGTTTTGTTACTGTTTTCCATGTTTTTAATTTAGTTTTCTAATATATGGATTTATAATTTAGTTACTGAAATGCTTAGTTCAACATCGTCGATATTGATTTTGTTTGCATTTGTTACAGTATCTGTTAATTCAAGCTCATCTGCTAAAATTTCAGCGCAAATGTAGGTCTTGTTATTAGCAACGGCTTGAGCTACCAGGTTATCATTTTGTAAAGAAACTTTGATTCGATCTGTTACTTCAAAGTTCATTTCTTTACGCAGGTTTTGGATTCTGTTCACTAATTCACGTGAAATTCCTTCTTGCTTCAACTCTTCAGAAATGGTGATATCTAATGCCACGGTAAGATTGCCCAGATTGGTAACCTGCCATCCCGGGATGTCCTCAGCAATGATTTCTACATCTGTTAACTGTACATTATATTGAATGCTTTCGCCAAGCTCCGGATTGGTTAAGATGCTGATTTGTCCATCTTTTTCTAAGGTAAAGATATTTTCCTGAGAGAAATTATTGATGGCGTCAGCTACCGCTTTCATGCTTTTACCCACTTTGGCACCCAAAACTTTAAAGTTTGGTTTTACCTTTTTCTTCACGATGCCATGCGTATCGGTTATAAATTCGATATGCTTGATATTTGTTTCGGAAAGAATGTAATCCGCAACTTTAGAGATTTTTTGCTCAAAATCACCATTTAAAGAAGGGATTAAGATTTTTTCTAAAGGCTGACGAACATTGATGCTCGACTTTTTACGCAACGATAAAACCATCGAAGAAATATCCTGGGCATAAACCATGCGCTCATTCAAATCCATATCAATTAAACTTTGGTCAGCTTCTTTCCATAAGGTTAAGTGAACAGATTGCTCGGCACTTTTATCCGTAACGGTTAGATTTCTATATAGCCAATCAGCAAAGAATGGTGCAACCGGACTCATCAGCTGCGCTAATGTTTCTAAACAGGTGTAAAGCGTTTCATATGCAGCACGTTTATCATCGGTCATTTCTCCTTTCCAGAAACGGCGGCGGCTTAACCTGATGTACCAGTTACTTAAATGCTCATCAACAAAGGCCTGGATCGCACGTGTAGCTTTCGTTGGCTCGTATGCATTGTAACTTTCATCAACATCATTGATTAAGTTTTGCAGCAACGATAAAATCCAGCGGTCTAGTTCTGTTCTGTCCTCAAATTTGCTTAGGTTGTTTTTGTCGATTTCGAACTTATCGATGTTCGCATACAATGCAAAAAATGAATAGGTATTGTAAAGCGTTCCGAAAAATTTACGGCGAACCTCTGCAATGCCTTCAATGTCGAATTTTAAATTATCCCATGGATTGGCATTCGAAATCATATACCAACGCGTAGCATCGGCACCATATTCATTAATGGTTTGAAAAGGATCTGCCGCATTACCCAAACGTTTAGACATCTTCTGTCCGTTTTTATCCAATACCAACCCGTTAGAAACCACGTTCTTGTAGGCGATTTTATCAAATACCAATGTAGAAATGGCGTGTAGGGTATAAAACCAGCCACGAGTTTGATCTACACCTTCAGCAATAAAATCTGCTGGGAAATCCTGATTGGCATCAATCGTTTCCTTGTTCTCGAAAGGGTAGTGCCATTGCGCATAAGGCATGGCACCTGAATCGAACCACACGTCAATTAAATCGCTTTCGCGTTTCATTGGCTTGCCAGATGGAGAAACTAATGTAATTTCATCTACTACATTTTTATGTAAATCGATCAGGTCGTAGTTTTCTTCAGACATATTTCCAATTTCAAATCCTTTAAATGGATTTTCTTTTTGAAAACCTGCTTCGATTGATTTTTCAATAGCGTGATATAATTCTTCAACCGAGCCGATTAAAACTTCTTCTTTCTTATCTTCTGTTCTCCAGATCGGTAATGGAATACCCCAATATCTCGAACGCGATAAATTCCAGTCGTTTGCATTTTTCAGCCAGTTTCCAAAACGGCCTTCACCTGTCGATTTTGGTTTCCAGTTGATGGTTTCATTCAAATCGAACATTCTGTCTTTAACGTCAGTTACTTTGATGAACCATGAATCTAAAGGATAGTATAACAGTGGCTCATCAGTTCTCCAGCTGTGCGGGTAACTGTGAACGTATTTTTCAACTTTAAAAGCCTTGTTTTCTTCTTTTAGTAAAATTGCGATTTCTACATCGACAGATTTTTCCGGTGCTTCACCAGCTGCGTAATATTCGTTTTTAACATACTTACCCGCAAACGGACCAACATGTTTAGTAAATTTCCCTTGTAAATCTACCAACGGCACCAAAACCTCATTATCATCCAGCACCAACATTGGCGGTATTTCCGGAATGGCTTCCTTTGCAACTTTTGCATCATCGGCACCGAAAGTAGGGGCAGTGTGTACAATACCAGTACCATCTTCTGTAGTCACAAAATCTCCGGAAATTACGCGGAAAGCATTTTCAGGGTTTTGATACGGCAATGCATAAGTTAAAAGCTGCTCATATTTAATACCCACCAATTCAGCACCTTTACATTCTGCCAGGATTTGGTAAGGGATTTTTTTATCACCAGTTTTAAAGCTGCTAAAGTCATCAGCATTGCTGCTTTCAAAGAAAACCTTACTGAATTGTTTAGCAACAAGGCTTTTAGCCAGGATTACATTTGTTGGTAAAAAAGTATATTGGTTAAAGGTTTTTACCAGAACATAGTCAATTTTTGGTCCAACAGTTAAAGCTGTGTTTGAAGGTAAAGTCCACGGCGTTGTCGTCCAGGCCATCAAATAAATATCACCAAAGCCTTTTAAAAAGGCAGGCAATGTTTCGGTCAGTGCTTTAAACTGTGCAACAATTGTGGTGTCGGTTACATCGCGGTAAGCGCCTGGTTGGTTAACCTCGTGCGAGCTTAATCCTGTCCCTGCTTTTGGCGAATAAGGTTGGATGGTATAACCTTTATAGATTAATCCTTTATCGTAAATCTGTTTTAAGAGCCACCAAACCGACTCCATATATTTTGATTTGTAGGTGATGTAAGGATCATCCATATCCACCCAATAGCCCATTTTTTCGGTCAAATCGTTCCACACATCAGTGTAGCGCATTACCGTTTTTTTACAGGCTTCGTTATAATCTTCAATAGAAATAGTTCTACCGATATCTTCTTTGGTGATGCCTAATTCTTTTTCCGTACCAAGTTCTACAGGCAAGCCATGCGTGTCCCAGCCAGCCTTTCTTTTAACCTGGTAGCCTTTAATTGTTTTATAGCGGCAAAAAATATCTTTAATAGCACGAGCCATTACGTGGTGAATCCCCGGCATACCATTGGCAGACGGCGGTCCTTCGTAAAAAGTAAACGGGTTAGATTTCGGACGTGAAGAAATGCTCTTTTCAAAGATGTTTTCCTCTTTCCAAAAATCCAGTATTTCTTGCCCTATTTTGGCAAGGTCTAATTGTTTAAATTCGCTATACATCAATCAAGTACCTAAAAAAATTAAGGTTGCAAAGTTAAAGTTTTTAGCTCACTTTTAGTAGTTTTGATGTAAATACTTTATCGTGAAATTATTTAATATTGGGCTTATTTTGATGGTTATGGCAGTAATAGCATGGCCTGCAATGGTATTCATTAGGCCTGATAGTCATGGATTTATAAGCTATACTTTTTATTTCTGTGGTTTGCTTGAACTTATTGGGCTAGGATTTGTTCTAATCCATATCATTAAAATTAAAAAGAACTTGCCATGATCAAATTACTTCGATTACAAAAAGCTGTCCTGGTTCTTATTTTAGGAGTACTTACTTTTATTGCTTATCGTGTTTTAGCGGCTAACGAAGTCAGCTGGGCCCGCTATTTGCAAATGCTCTCGGGCGTGTTGGTAATGATTGGTGCGGTATGGCTGTTATATCCCATTTTATTTGCTAAATCTGATAAGGAGGGGAATGCAGAAATTATTACTGATCCTGCGGTTGTGGTACCTGCAGAAGTGGAAGAAGAGAAACCGGCTGCGGAGTAAGGCCTTAAAAGACCACAATTGTCGTCTTAAGTTTCCTGTATTGTTAATAAATGATTGAAAAATTAAAGGCACCATCTAATTTTAACGTTCGTCCTGCTGTCCGCTTTACTCGCTTCATGAAAATTTCGCTCATGCCCGCTATCATCAGGTTTATACACGCGGGTTCAGATAAGAAATTCAGTTTTTTAATACATCGCAATCTTACCTTAAACGCTTAATTAAATTTATTTCCGTACCACGTTTAACAAGAAACACCCTGATTCCGAACAGCAGTAAGGATTGAATCACCTGAATTTAAGCATTACTAATGATCAAATTCACCTATATTTTTTGCTGATTCTGCATCAGATACAACATTTCGTACTTTCTTTTTATCTAACCATAAAACCAAAGCTGGTAGTAGTGTAAGGTTAAAAATTAGGGCTACAAATAATGTAATAGAAAGCAGCAAGCCTAAAACAACCGTTCCGCCAAAGGTAGAAGCTGTAAAAATTCCAAACCCAAAAAAGAGGATTAATGCAATATGAGTCATACTGACTCCGGTTTCGGTAATGGTATCCGTAATAACTTTAGGTATAGAAAAATTGGTCAGATTTAATTCTTGCTGATATCTGGTTAAGAAATATATGGTTTGATCAGAAGCTAATCCAAATGCAATGGTGAAAATCAAGATGGTTGATGGCTTGAGTGAAATATCAAAATATCCCATAATGCCCGCAGTAATAACGAGCGGAATCACATTCGGTAACAAAGAGATTAGCATAATACCGAAGCTTTTAAATTGTGCCAGCCTCAACAATGAAATAAGTAAAACAGCTAATCCAACACTTTCAAAAAGATGCCTCAGCATATAATCCGTTCCCTTGGAAAAGATCACACTTGATCCGGTGAGTTCAACATCGAATTTATCTGGTGGTAAAATACTGTCGATACGAGGCTTTAGCTCATCCATGATAGCATCTAAACGTTTTGATCCAACATCTGCCATTTGGAAACTCAATCTTGTACTTTGATTTCCTTTACTTACAAAATTAGTTAACAGGTTAGCGTTTCCTTTTCCTCCGTTTGCTACATAAGCCAGGATAAAGTTTTTCTCCATATTGTCGGGCAAACGGAAAAATGTAGTATCATTATTATAAAATGCTTGAGTAGCATATTTTAAACCCATATTTACCGAAATAGATCTGGAAAATTCCGGATAGGAGGAGATCATTTTCTCCACCTTTTCTATCCTCTTTAAGCTCGTTAGGTTAAAAACACCGTTTTTCTTTTTGGTGTCCACACTCACTTCTAAGGGTAAAATTCCTTCAAAATTTTTCTCAAAGAACTTTAAATCGGTTAAAATCTCTGAATTTTTGGGTAAGTCATCTACCACGTAGCCATTTACATTAATTTTGATCACGCCAATAATGGAGATGATCGAAATGATCAGACTGGCTAAATAAATTAAATTACTTTTTTGCTGAACAATATGGTCTGTTTTAACCAGTAGCCGATGTAAAAAGCCTTCTTCAACATGTGTTTGAGCTTTGAGTTTTGGAGCAGGTAAATAGCTGAAAATAATCGGAATTAAACATAAGCACATTAACCAGGTAATCATGACGTTAATTGATGCTACGCTGCCAAATTGCATCAGTAATTCGCTTCCGGTAAAGTATAAAACTCCAAAACCAATTGCTGCAGTAATGTTGGCGATTAATGTTGTAACAGCAATTCGTTCGATGGTAATGCCAAGTGCTCTTTCCTTATTGCCGTCTTTTCTGAGCTCATTTTGATATTTATTAAGCAATAAAATGCTATTTGGGATACCAATAATTACGATAAGCGGAGGGATCAATCCGGTTAAAATGGTTAACTCGAAACCAAATAAAACAATAGTTCCAACGCTCCAGATAACCCCCATAATTACGACAAGGATCGGGAAGAAAACTGCATAGAATTTCCTGAAGAAAATCAGTAAAATAATCGCTGAAACTAAAACAGATAATCCTAAAAACAGCACAAATTCATTACTGACTAACTTGCTAACTGCGGTTCGGATATAAGGCAAGCCTGAAATATGAACCTGTATTTTTGTCTTTGACTGGAAAGCTTTTGCTTTTTCTTCAATTTGCTTCAGAATGGGATTTCGCTTTGCACTATTTAAAATTTTCGTATCAAACGTAATCGCCATTAAAGTAGCATTTTGTTTGTTGTAAACTAATCCTTCGAAAAATGGCGTTCGGTACAATGTGTTTTTAATGGAGTCAATTTCTGCTTCAGATGTTACTAATCCGGCAGGAATAGGTTTCAAAATAAATTTTTGTCCAACAGTATCTTTCTCTAACTGAAAAATTCTACCAGTAGAAAGTACCTGCTTAATGCCCTTTAATTTCTGGATATCATTTGAAAGCTGAACCCACTGGTTATAAACTTCTTTTTTGAAGATTTCTGGCGATTGTATTCCGATCACCATTACACTTCCATCTTCGCCAAATGTTTTTTTGAAATTATTGTATTTGATAAAGGCACTATCGGTTACCGGTAGTATTTTACTTCCGGTGTAAGAAAGTTTTACATTTTTAGCTTGAAAAGCCATGAAAATTGTGCCAAGCACAAAAAATAAAATGATGGCAATACGGTTCTGAAGTATAAACCTTGATAGCTTAGCCCACATGCTTATTAGTTTAATTTATAATGGTACAGGCAAAACTAATCTTATTTCTATTTTGGAGTGATTTTTTGGGTATTTATTTTGCGCAAATAATATACTTTTGGTAAAAATGTTTAACTGGTATGCTGCACAAGGTTAGGGGAGTAGTTTTAAAAACAACTAATTATAGCGAAAGCAGTGTAATTGTTCAGGTTTTAACGGATACATTCGGGATGCAATCTTACCTGATTAATGGCGTCAAGAAGCCAAAAGCAAAAGTTAAGCTGAATATGCTCCAGTCGTTACATTTGCTGGATATGGTGGTTTACCATAAAGCGAATACCAATATTCAACGGGTTTCAGACGTTCGGCAAACGCCGGTTTTTAAAAGTATTCCGTATGATATTGTTAAATCCAGTATTGTGATTTTTTTGAATGAAGTATTGTATAAAAGTATTCGCCAGCAATCTGCCGATGAGAGTTTATTCGATTATATTTTCAATTCAATTGCCTGGTTTGACGAAAGCGAAGCAGCCAATCCCAATTTCCATCTATCATTTCTGTTGAAATTGACACGTTTTTTAGGTTTTTCTCCAAATGAACAAAGAAGAGGAGACCAGATTTATTTCGATTTGCAGGAGGGTGCTTTTGTTTCAAGGGTTCCCATTCATGCTAATTATCTGCAGTTGGAAGATGCGAATGGATTCATTTTATTATTTAATACGCCTTTGGAGAAAATTTCTGAAATAAAAATGAGTAATGCACAACGGAGGTTTTTATTAGATAAGATATTGGTTTTCTATACCTTACATACAGCCTCATTCGGAGAAGTTCAATCTCATAAAATTTTAGAAGCGTTACTCAGCTGAAAAAAAGAAAAAAAGATTTGCGAAACAAGATTATACCGCTATATTTGCATTCCCAAAAGGAAAGGGAAATTAGCTCAGCTGGTTCAGAGCACCTCGTTTACACCGAGGGGGTCGGGGGTTCGAACCCCTCATTTCCCACATCACTTTCAAGGATTTGAAAGATTATTTAATAAAGACCTTTTACAAAGGGAAATTAGCTCAGCTGGTTCAGAGCACCTCGTTTACACCGAGGGGGTCGGGGGTTCGAACCCCTCATTTCCCACACTTAAGCCTTTCAGGAAACTGAGAGGCTTTTTTATTATTATCTATTTGGGTTTCTCAGAAATGTTACCGCTTTTCATCAACCCTAAATAAAGATGTGTTTGAAATACCCGGGTCGCCCGGCTGATAATGTCGGGATCATTTCCATACTTATGTCTTTTAGGAAACTGGAAAGCTTTTTTGTGATCCATTTGTTTTACTATTTAAAAACAAGAATATAAAATTCCAGATTTTTTAACCGAAATTGGCCAGGGTTAAAGGCTTAAAAATGCTTGGTCAAATTGTAAAGTTTATATTCTTTGGGAACTACTTTGTAGGTATTCTTGCGGTGGCACTTACGCTCGAAGCAGCATTGCAGCTGCGGCTGCCTTTTAATTCACTAAACTATTATTTGCTTTTATTTTTAGCGCCAACCATTTACTATACCTACGCTTACAACAAGGTATCGAATCAGCCATCTACCACCAATTTACGAACGCAATGGTACTTCGAGCATAAGAAATTAATTACCAGAAGTCAGCTTGTTTTATTCGCAGTTTGCATTATTCTTGCCTTAAATCTGCTTTATCAAAATATAGATCATTTTTTAAGTTTGCCACTCGGCTACTGGCTGGCTATCATTATTATGGTAATAGCAGCCGGATTATATTATGGTTTACTACCTAAATCATTTTTGAAATTTAATCTTCGAAATACTGGCTGGTTAAAAGCGTTTGTAATAGGCTTTGTTTGGGCTTGCTGTGCCAATGTTTTGCCGCTAATTATGTTAAAGATCGAAACTGGTATTACTTATCACGATTCAGTTTTATGGACATGGCTCTTCATCAAAAACTGGATGTTTTGTACAGTAAATGCAATTATATTCGATATTAAAGATTATCCTACAGATTCTAATAAGCATTTAAGAACGTTTGTTGTTCGGTATGGTCTGCGTAAAACGATCTTTAATATCTTAATCCCACTCCTCGTTGTTGGTTTAATATCTCTGGCTATTTTCGCCAGCTATAAAGGATTCGGATTACCGCAAATTCTATTTAACGTGTTTCCTTTCGTACTCACCATTTACGTGGCTTACTCCATGCATCGTAGAAAAAATATTCTCTATTATTTAATGGTTATTGATGGATTAATTCTATTCAAAGCCATTTGCGGAATAGTGGGTATGCAATTTGTGCCTTAATGCAATTAATCCATAACCCGAATGATGCAAAATAACTATGATAATATTGCGAAGTATTACGATACCGCAAGCCGGCTGGTTTTCGGAAAGGCACAGGTTAATGCACAGATTAATCAACTTCAGTACATTGGCAATAGTAATTCGATTTTGGTTGTGGGTGGCGGAACAGGGTGGGTTTTAGAAGAGATCGCAAAAATTAAATCATCAGGACTGAATATTGTTTATGTTGAGCTCTCCACCAAGATGATCGAACTAGCAAAGGTACGGAATTATGGTCTCAACAATGTTTCATTTATCAATACTCGTATTGAAGATTTTGATCAGGACATATCATTCGATATTATATTAACCCCATTCTTATTCGATAACTTTCTGTTAGAAAAGTGTGAATCTGTTTTTCGTAAGCTCGATACACACTTAAAAAAAGACGGCTTATGGTTCCTGGTTGATTTTACTGTAGCTTCAAAAAAAGGTAACTGGTGGAAGAAAGTGTTTTTAAAAGTGATGTATCGCTTTTTTAAAATCATCAGTCAAGTTGAGGCAAAGGCTTTAATCAATATGAATCCATTCTTCATAAAGGCTAATTATCAAATAGTAAACGAACGTTTTTACTACCAGCAATTTATCCAGGCAATTATCTACAGAAAGTAAAATGATAGTAATTAAATGCAACTATATTGCAATTAAATCTCAGATTTATCATCTTTACTAAAAAAGAAATAGAATGGATTTTGAAGTCATTATAATTGGTGGAAGCTATGCCGGCTTATCTGCCGCCCTTGCACTGGGCCGGGCTAAAAGAAAGGTATTGATTGTTGATTGGGGAAAACCATGTAACAGACAAACACCTTATTCGCACAACCTGCTCACCCATGATGGTGATAAACCCGCGGATATTGCTGTCCGGGCAAAAGCCGAAGTACTAAAATACCCGTCAGTACAATTTAAAGAAAATATAGTAATGGCTGCTTTGAAAATGGAGAATGGATTTTCAGTATCCTTGGGAAATGGCGAACAATATTCGGGTAAAAAGTTATTAATTGCCACGGGTTTAAAAGATATTCTTCCAGATATTAAAGGCTTTGCCGAATGCTGGGCTATATCTGTCATTCATTGTCCGTATTGTCATGGTTATGAAGTTAGGGATGAAAAAATCGCTTTGTTGATGAATGGCGAACATGCCTTTGACATGGCAAAAAATTTGAATCACTGGAATGCTGACCTCACATTATTGACTAATGGGAAGTCTCAATTATTAAGTGAGCAAACAGAAAAGCTCACGTCTAAAGGTATAATGATTATTGAAGATGAAATTCAGGAAATTGTGCATCACAATGGTCAGTTAAAATATGTTCTTTTTAAGAATGGCAAGCAAATTGACTTCAAGGCAATGTATGCCAGACCAGGTATAGAACAAAACCACGACTTGCACACACAATTGGGCTACGCTTTAACAGATTTTAATACAATAAAAATAGATGAGCAGCAGATGACGACTGCAGAAGGCGTTTATGCCGCAGGAGATTGTACAACCCTGATGAGGTCGTTATCAGTAATTACCGCTGCAGGTACTGTTGCCGCTGTAATGATGAATAAGGAAATGATTTCAGCCGATTTTTGATTAATCATATTCAATTAAAAAACGATGGCAGCAACAATGGTTAAGATAAACATAGCTGCCATCACAATTCTATCGGCAGTAATCCATTGCTCGTGAGTTATTGGTGAAGCCACATTTTTAATGCTGTCTGCCTTTGGTCTTGCTATCCTGAATGCTGAGGTGTCTAATTTAATAATCATAGGAAAATGTTTTAAAAGGTATTTTCCATACGACAAAACCTAAGCCAAAAAAATATAAAATTGTTAAATTGTGGATAACTAATATTTTTATGTTAAGTATTTGATATATATAGGTTTGTAAAAAGGTTCATTGACAATAGATTGATAATCAGTATGTATTAAAAAGTGAACGTTCGGGCGACTAATCTGATGGGTTTGAATGCATTGGAGAATCATTTTTTGTAATACCCGAATTAAGTTTGCTATGCTTTCTTCCATACCAGAAATAAATACCCAATCCAATAATTAACCAAACAGCAAGTCTCAGCCAGGTTTCCCAAGGCAAGAATATCATCATTGCGATACAGGTTAAAATGCCTAAGATAGGAATCAAAGGAACTAAAGGAACTCTGAAAGGACGTTTAGCTTCCGGATTGGTTTTTCTTAAAATTAAAATCCCCACACACACCATTAAAAACGCCAGAAGTGTACCAATGCTAGTCATTTCGCCAACCACATTCATCGGTACAAATGCTGCAAACAAACCAATAAATACACATAAAATAATATTTGATTTATACGGTGTTTTGAATTTATGGTGTACATCTGAAAACATTTTCGGTAATAAACCATCTTTACTGACGGAGTAAAACATACGTGATTGTGCCATCAAGTCAATTAAAATCACCGATGTATAGCCAATTAAAATAGCCAGAATTATGGCTTGACTCAGCCATCCGTAAGGTGTCTTTTCTATGGCGATAGCTACCGGCGCACCGCTGTTTGCAAATTCTTTATAATTGGCCAGCCCTGTCATAACGTGTCCGAATAAGCCAAATAATACTGTACACACCACCAACGATCCAATGATTCCAATCGGTAAATCTCTGGCAGGATTTTTCGTTTCTTGTGCCGAAGCTGCAACTGCATCAAAACCTATAAATACGAAAAAAACCAGTCCCGCACCACGTAAAACACCACTCCAGCCAAATTGTCCAAAAGTGCCGGTATTTTCTGGGATGTATGGGTGATAATTTGCCGGATCTATATACTGCCAGCCTAAAGCGATAAAAACCAATACAACACCAACCTTTAGAAACACAATAATTCCATTCACAATAGCAGAGCCTTTTGTTCCCCGGATTAATATGGTTGTCATTAATACTACAACTAATGCGGCAGGAATATTTATAATTCCATGAATGGTAGATCCATCTGCAAGTTTTGCGGTTTCAAAAGGAGAGAGCGTAAAATGTGGGGGGAGATAAATGCCTAAGCTGGATAGGAATTTTGTTAAGTACTGCGACCAGCTAATAGCTACTGTAGCGCAACCTACGGAATATTCCAATACTAAATCCCAGCCAATAATCCAGGCGAAAAGCTCGCCCATTGTAGCGTAAGAGTAGGTGTAAGCACTACCTGCTACCGGAATCATAGAAGCAAATTCGGCATAACAAAGTGCAGCAAAACCACAGCCTAATGCTGCTATTACGAATGATAACGTTACAGCGGGGCCAGAATGATTAGCGGCAGCCAGACCGGTGATGGAAAAGAGCCCCGCACCTAAAGTTAGGCCTACGCCAATTAAAATAAGATTGATTGGACCTAAAGTTCTCTTTAATGAGCCTTCGCCGCTCTGGTTTGCTTCAGCAACAATGCTGGCAATAGATTTTTTCATGAAATAAGTATAACGTTGCAAAATTATCAAAATATATTAACTCTACTGAATTTGTCGTGATTTTTGTTTTCTTAATTTTTTATGTTAGAAAAGATCTTTTGTGTCGATTAGCTATTCTGGTTTTTCTCCTCAAGATTTAGATAGTTTATGCAGATGCCTTCTGATAATTGGTTTCATTTATCTTAAAAACAAGTCATCTTTATTTATAGAGAAGCCCACAAATTTGAACCGTTTTTATGGCAAAAAATATCCAGATTTTCTTTTTTATAACCGAATTGTAGCGTTCGATAAATCGCTAAAATGGTAAAAATACCAATCCGTATTTTACAAAACCGCCTATTTTTTTATGAGAAATTAGATTCTACAAATTTTAATTTAAAATTATATAACTGTAAATCAGGTTATTGTGTATAAATATTGATTTATTTTAGTACTATGTATTGCATGGTAGTTTATAAAACATATATCTTTGTATTATGATAGCAGAAAATACGCAAACACAAATGCGGAAAGGAATTCTGGAATACTGTGTTTTATCAATCATCTCCAGAGGTGAAATTTATGCCTCTGATATTATTGCCGAACTAAGGACGGCAAAACTTCTGGTGGTTGAAGGCACGCTATATCCATTATTAACCAGGCTTAAGAACAATGGTTTATTAAGTTATAATTGGGTAGAATCTACTTCAGGCCCTCCGCGTAAATATTATACCTTAACCGAAGTAGGTAAGGATATTTTATCAAAATTAGATCAAACCTGGCAAGAATTGGCTTACGCTGTGGGCGTTTCGCAACAAGGTGCCAATTCATAATTATCAAAAGGAAATGGAAAAGACCATCATCATAAATATAGGCAACACAATTATTCATATCGAAGAAAGTGCTTACGAACTCTTAAAGGCTTATTTAAACGAAGTAAAACAACATTTTGTAAATCATGCTGATGATTTGGAAATTGTAACCGACATTGAGAACCGCATTGCGGAGCTGCTGACAGAACAGTTAACTGATGAAAAAAAGCAAGTAGTTGATATTAGCGACGTTAATGCAGTGATTGCTCAAATGGGACGTGTTCAGGATTTCGATTTAGCAGAAGAGAATGAAGAGGAGCCGGTCACTCATCCCAACTTCCAACAGCAGTACACAGAGAAAAAATTGTACCGCGATATGGACGACCGTGTAGTGGCTGGCGTTTGCTCGGGTATTGCACATTACATCAACACTGAAGCGAGATGGATTCGTTTAGCCATGTTTTTATTCACCTTTCTGGGCGGTGCTGGTGTATTAGTTTATGCCATTTTGTGGGTTATTATGCCAAAAGCGCAATCGCGTATCGAGAAAATGGAAATGAAAGGTGAGCCGGCAAACCTTCAGGGTTTTCAAAAGAATTTGGACGAAGAATTACAAGCGGTAAGAGATGGTTTGAATACGGTAAACAAGCATGCTCAACCAATATTTGCCCGTTTCGGAATTTTTGTTGGTGAATTTTTTGAATGGCTGGGCAGGTTTATTTCAGGAACCGGAAAGGTGATTTTTAAAGTAATTGCTGGTTTTATTATTCTTTTTGGAGTTTTATTTCTCCTTTCTTTAATCGTAAGTTATGCTGCTTTTCAAGGATTTATAGATTCGAGCGTTTACGAATATTTTCCTTTTTCTATTGTTGATGAGGCAAATCGTGGTATCATATTATTCAGCGCATTTATTGTATTTTTTATTCCGATTCTGGCTTTAGTATTGTTTTCTATTCGGGTAGCTTTTAACAAACAAGCCATTAACAAAACACTTTCTTTCGCCTTATTAATTATTTGGCTGGGTGGTGTTGCTATGGCTTTTTATCATGCAGCAAAAATTTCTTCAGAATTTAAGCAACATGCAGAGTTAACGCAAACAACCGATTTAAGGGCGTATAAAACTTATATTATCGACATTGATAAAAGTAAATATTTTAGCAAAGAGGATAGTGTGGCTTATCATATTGACGCTAATCAGCGTAAACAGATTGTAACTGATGATTTTGAAAACGGACCATTCGTTACACCAAACCGTGTGCGTATTGATATCAACAAAAGCGAAAACGGTGCCACCCGCTTAATTCAAAAAAGTGAATCGCAGGGTAAAACTTTTCCCGATGCATTACAGAATGCGCAAAATATAGGTTACAAATATGCTTTCCAAGATTCAACCCTCATTTTTAGTCCTCGTTTTCAATTGAAAAAAGGAAGCATCTGGAGAAATCAGGAAATAACACTAAACCTTGAAGTTCCGGTGGGTACCAGATTAATTTTAAAGGAAGACTCTTATCGATACATTAATAACTATTGGGGCTGGAGCTGCAACGATCATGAAAATGATCATAATAACTACAGCGTTTGGGTCATGACCGAAGAAGGTTTGAAATGTAAATACGATTTAGATCATCCTGAAGAAAATAAAGATAATCAATAAAGGTATATGGCCAGGTAATTTTAGCATTTATTGATGTTGAAATTACTCTGGCTCAGCTAAGCAATTTCATCATGAAAAAATTATTAATGCTAATGGCATGCCTCATGGCATGTGGGATATCCTTTGCCCAAAAATTACATCAGATAAAAGGAAAAATAATTGATGAAAAGGCTAGTGCTGTGCCCCATGTGGTGATTAAACTCCTTAATTATCCTGATACAAGCTTGTTAAAAGTAATTTCATCAGATGAAAATGGATTCTTTAAATTTGATGAAATTCAGGAAGGCAGCTATCTGCTCTCTATTTCAATAGTCGGATTTAAAAATCAAAAGACTGATCATTTCTCTTTAATAGGCGATTTGCAACTTCCTGTGATTACCATTCAAAGCGCTTCAAAACAACTGAATGAAGTAAGTATTTCAGGTAAAAAGCCTTTCATCGAGCATCAGATAGATAAAACGGTTTTAAATGTCGAAAATAGTATTACGGCTACAGGTGGATCAGCATTAGAAGTTTTAGAAAAGGCACCTGGCGTACAAATCGACCGGCAAAGTGATCAGATCAAACTCAACAATAAATCCGGCGTGCTCGTGATGATTGATGGAAAAACAAATTTCCTTTCTGGTGCAGATGTTACGGCTTTATTAAGCAATATGAGTGCTGAGCAAATCGCTACTATTGAATTAATTACAAATCCTTCCTCTAAATATGATGCTGCGGGAAACGCCGGGATTATTAACATCAAACTCCGGAAAAATAAGGCTTATGGAACAAATGGCACTGCTTCATTAAACAGTGGGCAAGCCATTATGCCCAATTCGCCTAAAGGTTTATACCGTTTAGGTGTAAACTTGAATCTCAACCATCGCGAAGGAAAGTGGAATATATTTGGAAATGGTTCATTCGCCAGAAAAGCAAATTTCAACAATACCTATTTAGACCGAACTACTTCAACAAACGGCATTGCTAGCTTTTTAACACAAAATTTCGATCGTTTGAATGAAGGGACAGGATTTCAGGGAAAGTTTGGGGCAGATTATTACGCCTCAGATAAAACCGTTTTCGGTGTAATGGTTGATGCGAATACTGTAAAATCAAAATTAACAAATACCAGTAAAACCAATATAAATGCCTTTCAAAACGGGATGGTAGATGTAAGTTCAATTTTACAAGATGCCAGTTCAGTTTCTCCAGTTGGTAATTTAACGGCAAACTTTAATGTTAAACACGATTTCAACAAAAAGGGTAAAAGCTTAACATTCGATATGGATTATTCTGGTTTCAGCAATAAAAAGGAGGAAAACTTTGTAGCTAATTACTTGAACGGAAATGGAAGCCTTAATAAACAAACCCTTTTAAGAAATGTTACCGACGCCAAAATTAACGTTTACGCAGCTAAAACAGATTTAACACTTCCTGTTTCAGAAACTGTGAAAATTGAAGCCGGTTTAAAAAGTAGTTATGTAATCACAAACAACGATTTCATTTCTGAACAATATACTGATGGCGCCTGGCAAAATAATCTGGGTAAATCGAACAACTTCGTATATAAGGAAAATATTAATGCAGCTTATTTAAACTTCGCTAAAGAATGGAAAGTATGGCAAATTCAACTGGGTTTAAGGGCCGAAAACACACATTCCAATGGGAAATCAGTTACCGATAATAAAGAGGTCGATCGTAATTATTTATCTCTTTTTCCAACTGCTTTTGTAAATCAGAAAATCAACAAAAACCAGAACATCCGGTACGCTTACAGCAGGCGTGTAGATCGCCCGAATTACCAGCAACTCAATCCATTTGTATTTTATATGGATCCACTGGCTGTAGATCAGGGAAATCCTTATTTGAAACCGCAATTTACTGATAACTATGAAATTAACTACAGCTACAAAGAAGTTTCGTTATCGCTAAGTTATTCTGATACAAAAGATATGATTACACAAATTAGTCAGCAAGATGATGCGACGAGAATAATTAGTGTAATTCGTCAGAACTTGGGTCGTTTTCAGAATTATTCTGCCAATCTTTTTGTTCCTGTTAAAATTACAAAATGGTGGAACTGGCAAAATAATGTGAGTGTGTACTACAGTAAATTTAACGATCCAAATTTAGAAGGTGAGGCCTACAGCGATGGAAAAATTGCTTTAAATTTATATAGTGCAAGTTCCTTTACCTTACCTGAAAATTTTTCGGTCGAAATTAATTTCTGGTTAAATACCCCAAAAGTTTATGGTGTAGAAAGAACAACCATTACACAATATGCGCTGAATGCAGGTGTGCAGAAAAGCCTGCTTGATAAAAAATTAAAACTGCGATTAAATGTGGATGATATTTTCTTAACCAACTATTGGGCAGGGAGCTTAATTTACAACAATGTAAACATGAATGTGGTTAACCATTATACCAGCAGGCGGGTAAACTTCAGTGTGAGTTATAGTTTCGGAAACCAAAATGTAAAATCAGCAAGATCAAGGAATACGGCAACTGACGACATTAAGAACAGAGCTGCCGGCGGGTAGCGATAGATTTTCATTGATCAATTAAATATGTTATGGATGGCCGTCGAAAATTTTTAGGCTTACTGTTTTCACATCAGGCTTTATGAAGAATAAACAGCCAAATGATTTGTTTAATAGGCCATATAAGTACCGGAAGCGGGGAGGTTTAGCATCTGAAATAAATGATAATCGTTAGCTTAAACGATTATCATTTTCAAAATTGTGTCATTATAACTATTCGTTATTGTTTCAACAACGCATCAATTTCCGTATTAAATTCCTTAACAAAATCAGTATAGTACTTTCCGGTAGCAGGGCCGCTGTAACCAGTATGAATTTGTGCAACCTCACCTTTTTTATTAATGATAATGGTAGTTGGAAAGGAAAGGAAATTTTTTAACGCCGGCAAAGATGCGGCAACCACGCCCTTGTCAGGTGTTCCGGCAATAACCTGGTCATATTCGATGCCAAATTTTTCGCGGAAGCGGTTCAGTGCCTGGCGCACGTAAGCAGAATCCAACTTTCTTTCGTAGTGTAAAGCAATTACCTCCACACCTCGTTTTCGGTTTTCTTTATACCAGGGCGCAATAAAAGATGCTTCATCTACACAATTTGGGCACCAGGTACCTGTGATGGTCAGAATAACAACCTTGTCTTTAAATTTCTCATCCTGGAGTGAAATCTTTTTACCATCAACGGTTGGAAAAGAAAAATCTAAAGTTTTATACCCCTCTTTTAGGAAAGTTAATTTTGTTGCATCAGGAAGTGCAGCATTATCATTTTTATTTCCGGTAAAGGGAGTATTGCCACGGCTACTTACGGCTTCGCCTGTAAGGGTGCCATCCGTTCCGAAAGTTCCTTTGTAATAGGATGGGCTTAATCCAATAAAGCCAGAAAGATAAAACCGGTTACCTTCAACAATTCCTTCTAAATATCTCGAATCGCCCGTAATGCGTAAAAAAGTACCGGTGATCCTGGATCCCTTTTGGGTAAACACGCCCACCGCTTTTTCCTCACTTCCATTAGCAGATTTAAATGTCACATCATATTTACCCGTAAAATCTTTCGCAGGTTTTTCTCCAGTCGGTTTAAAACGATAATGGGCTCCTTTTATAGCCGAAGCTGGAATTGGTTTGCCAGACCTGTCTTGTTTCCTTAAAAAACCAACCAACGAATCGCCATCAATTTTAAAGGCAAGCTCATTATCAAACTGATTTATTTTTACAAACAGGGAATCAGCTTTTTGATTTACAATTCCACCTTCAAAACGCTCTTCAGCATTTAAAAAGGTAAGTTGCTTTTGATTACCTTTTTTAGAAATATCGAAATTAAAAGGAACTTCTACCCCAGGCTTAATGGTAAATACACCACGCCAGTTACCATCAGCTACAAATTGGTTCGTTAATTTTTTTGATTCCCGATGTTGTGTTTGTGCATGTAATGGAATGGTAAAAGTGGTAAGAAGAATTAAATATGTGATATACTTTATTTTCATGATAAGGCTTTGATTTGTGTTGAGGCAAATGTACGGATCAAACAGGCTAGTGGAAAATATTTTCAATAAAATCTATAGAATTTGTAGACAATATGATTTTTATATTATCTTTGCCCCAGAAATATTTTAATACTTATCAAGAAAGGTGGAGGGAATGGCCCTTTGATACCTTAGCAACCAGCTGAAAAGTATGGTGCTAAATCCATCCTCCCTGCGGAGGGTAGTTAAGTCAGTAGATTGCGGATATTTAAAAAATATATGAGAGCACTCCTGATGATATGGGAGTGCTTTTTTTTATCTCACCGCTACAATTGAAAAGTATTAAATGGCAATTAATAAATTCCCTGATGAAAAAAAATTACAAGCAAAAATCAATTCCAGGTTTGTTTAGTACCTGTTTAACACTTCGAATGTGCAACGGTAGTTGTTGATTTTATAGCAGCTACCAGTAAATTTCAATTACAATTCACGCATGCAAAAAGGCCGAAAATAATCGGCATGGATTTGCTTTGCCAGAATTTTTCAAAAACTAAAAACTAATCATTAATTCATTTTTATCATGTTTAAAAAAATTGAGCTAACAGCAACCTTATTACTGCTCTTGCTTACACAGTTGGTTTACGCACAAAACTTTACCGTTTCTGGTGTGGTAAAGGGTGCTTCGGGCGAAACTCTGCCTGGCGTTTCCGTTTTTATTAAGGGAACTAAAAAGGCAGTTACTACCAATGGTACAGGTTCATTTACCATTTCGGTAGATGGAAAAAGTACCCTTGTTTTTTCTTATATCGGCTATGCCTCAAAAGAAATTGAGATTACACAAAGCAACACGGCTTTGGCTGTAACATTAAATGATAGCAGCAATGCCTTAAGTGAGGTAGTGGTTACTGCCCTGGGTATTTCAAGAGAGAAAAAATCATTAGGTTATGCAGTACAGGAATTAAAGGGCGATGGTTTAACAGAAGCCCGCGAATCAAACCTGGTGAACTCCCTTGCGGGTAAAGTTGCGGGTGTACGTGTTACCAATAGTCAGGGAGATATGGGTTCATCCCGTGTAGTGATACGGGGCGAAACTTCTATTGATGGGAATAACCAGCCGCTTTTTGTGGTTGATGGTATTCCGGTTGATAATTCACAGTTAAACTCTGGAGGAGCCAGAGATTATGCTAATACCATTTCTGATATTAACCCAAATGATATTGAATCGATTAGTGTTTTAAAAGGTCCGAATGCTGCGGCATTATATGGCTCCCGAGCAGCAGCAGGGGTAATTATTATCAAAACAAAATCGGGGAAAAGTAAAAAAGGTTTGGGTATTACCGTGAATTCTAATGCTGTATTAGAAAGCATATTAACCTTGCCTGATTATCAAAATGTATTTGGTCAGGGCTCCGAAGGAAAATTCAGCTACTTAGATGGAAAAGGCGGCGGTATAAATGATGGCGTGGATGAGAGCTGGGGACCAAGAATGGACGGACGTTTAATTCCGCAGTTTTATTCAAAGGGTGAGGCTGTACCTTTTGTAGCACATCCTGATAATGTGAGAGATTTTTTCGAAACCGGGTACTCTTTATCCAACGGTGTAGCGATTGAAGATGCCGGCGAAAAATTTGATTACCGATTATCTTATAACAATTTAAAACAAGTTGGTGTTATTCCAAATTCAGGACAAGGGAAAAACTCACTGGTATTAAATACTACTTTGCGTATTACTCCAAAACTGAGCTTAACGGCTAATGTTAATTATAGCAAGCTAAATTCAGATAATTTACCTGGAACGGGTGGATCAAGATCAACGAGCACCATGCTTCAGTTTGCATGGTTTGGCCGCCAGGTTGATGTTAACCGCTTGAAAAATTATCTGGATGAAAATGGTCAGACTTTCAATTGGAATAATAGCTATTACAGTAATCCGTATTGGGTGGCTTATGAAAATACTGTGGCGCAGAAAAGAAACCGCATCATTGGTAGTGTAGGTTTAAGGTATAATATTATTGAAGGTTTAAATTTTAATTTCCGTACCGGAACAGATTATTATAATGATCGCCGTAAAATTAAAATTGCCTATGGTACAAACGGTACGCCATTTGGTTCTTACTCAGAAAGTGCTTACACCGTTAATGAAAGTAATACTGATGCTTCTTTAACTTATGATAAAAAATTAAACAAAGATTTTAGTATTGAAACTCTAATAGGAACGAATATCCGCTCGAGATACACCGAACAGAATAATCAAAGTGCGCCACGTTTGGCAGTTGCCAAGTTGTATACTTTAGCCAATTCCAGAGACCCGCTTATCTCATCAAATGTATTTACTGATTTTAAAACTTACGGGGTCTATGCTTCTGCACAGGTTGGTTTTAGAAATTATTTATTCGTAAATGCTACCGCACGTAATGATTGGTCATCAACATTGCCTGTTCAAAACCGTTCTTATTTTTATCCATCGTTTAATGGAAGTTTACTGTTAACCGAAGCTTTTGATATTAAAGGTGATGTTTTGGATTATGCAAAAATCCGTGGAGGTTGGTCTAAAGTAGGTAAAGATACAGATCCGTATAACCTGATCAATACTTATACCTCTAGTGCTCCATTTGGTCAGAACCCGCAACTTACACCATCTACCATCGACTTGAATTCATCTTTAAAATCTGAAACGACAGCATCTTCTGAAATTGGTTTAGAAGCGGTTTTATTTAAGAAACTCGTTCGTTTCGATTTAAGTTTATACAACAGCAATAGCTTTAACCAAATCCTAAAAGTTGATGTAAGTCCGAGTACAGGATACAGGTCTAAACTGTTAAATGCTGGTAAAATCAATAATAAGGGTATTGAAATTCAATTGGGTGTATCTCCGGTTAAAAAACAATTTAGCTGGGATATTGATGTGAATTATGCAGCCAATAGAAGCAAGGTTGTTGAATTAGACCAAACAGGTTTATTACAGACTTTTGTGGTTGCCACTAATTCTGCGCAGGTTATTGCTGCTGTTGGTCAACCATACGGAGCGCTTTTTGGCAATGCTTTTTTACGGGATGGAAGTGGTAATATTGTTGTGAATGCTACTGGTGCACCGCAAACCGATCCAACCAAGAGAGTATTAGGGAAGTATACACCTGATTGGATTGGAGGAATTTCGAACACCTTTAGTTATAAAGGAGTGAGTTTAGGCGTGTTAATTGATGCAAGTTTTGGTGGCTCTATTTACAACGGCACGTACGCAACAGGAACCTATACAGGAGTTTTAGCATCAACATTACCGGGTAGAGCTGCAGAATTCGGGGGTATTTCTTATTACTATCCGGGGGATGTAAAAGCAAATGGAACTGTGAGGCTGGCTAGCGGTGCAAGTGCACCAGGAGGTGCTACTGTTTATGATGATGGTATTATATTCGATGGCGTTACTGCCGATGGCAAAAGAAACGAAAAAATTCTTCCTGCTCAAACCTATTATAAATCGTTCCGTACCATTGATGAAGCAAATATTTTTGATGCTTCTTATGTTAAATTACGCGAGATTAAATTAAGTTATAACCTGCCGGCAAAATGGATTCGCCCGCTAAGTTTGCAAGGCGTATCGGTTTCATTGGTAGGAAGAAACCTGGCCATTTTACATCGCAATACTCCAGATATTGATCCTGAAGTGGCATTTAACACAGGTAACGGCCAAGGCTTGGAAAGTCTTTCTAACCCTACAACCCGTTCTTACGGAATTAATCTAAACATTAAATTTTAAGCTTAAAGTCATGAAAAAAAATATCATATACAGTTTGATTTTTTGTTCAGTTTTAGCTTCTTCCTGCGGGAAAGAGCTTAGCGAAGTAAACATCAACCCGAACGCAACAGAAAATGCCCAGCCCGATTATTTGCTTACCGCAGCCATTAAAAATACCGCCGATGCTTATTGGGGAACAACCAATAATTTAAATTCGAGCTTATTATTTGTTCAGCAATGGGCTAAAGTACAATATACGGAGGAAGATCGTTTTATTTATTCGAACAGTAGTTTCACTTCCCTTTGGTCAACTGTGTTTTCTCAAAGTATCAACAGTTTTAACAAAATTATTGAGATTGGAAATAGCACCAGCAACCCCAATTATAGAGGAGTAGCACTTACCTTAAGATCTTGGTCGTTCTTACTGCTTACTGATGCTTATGGTGATATTCCTTACAGTCAGGCTGGGAAATTAAGCGAATTTATTACGCCTGCTTATGATAAACAAAAGGATGTTTATTACGGCTTACTTGAGGATTTAAAAACGGCTAAAAATGCTTTAGATCCTAACGGAAAGGCCATTGCCGGCGATATAATTTATTCAGGTAATATCCTAAAATGGAAGAAATTTGCCAATTCTTTACGTTTGAGAATTGCATTACGAATAGCAGACCGGGAGCCGGCAAGGGCGAAACAAGTGTTGGATGAAATTAAAAGCGATGGTGATTTATACATTAGCGATAATGCCGATATTGCCCAGCTTATTTATCAGCTTTCGCCTCAGCAAAATCCGGTTAGTGCGCAGTTTGATACCCGTGATGATTATCGCATCAGCAAGACAATAGTGGATAAATTATTTGCATTGAATGATCCACGGTTACCTGTTTATGCAAGCAAAACGGAAACTGCAACGCCACAGGAATATGTTGGATTGCCAAATGGCTTAACCAATTCTGAAGCCAGTAACCTGGGTTTTGCTAAAACATCCAAACCTGGCTCGTATTTTCGTGCGCCACAAGCGCCGGCAGTAATATTTAGCTATGCAGAATTACTTTTTGACCGGGCAGAGGCCGCAGCCAGAGGATTAACCACTGAAAATGCAGCTGATTTATATAAGCAGGGCATTGCTGCATCGCTGAAACAATATGGAATAAGCGATGCATTGGCTACCACTTACCTGGCGCAAATCGCTGTTCAATACAATGCTACAAATTATAAAAAATCAATCGGCGAACAAAAATGGCTGGCGCTGTTTGGTCAGGGTTTGGAAGCCTGGGCAGAACAAAGACGATTAGATTATCCCCAACTTACGGCTTCCGGTAATACGGTGTTAGATGGTAAAATTCCAGTGCGGTTCATCTACCCCGGATCAGAACAATCTTTAAACGGTCAGAGTTACAAAAATGCAGTAGCTAATCAAGGCGCAGATTTATTAACCACTAAATTATGGTTTGATGTAAATTAATGCCATAAATTGAATGATAAAAAAGCCGTTTACCAACTAGTAAACGACTTTTTTTATATCTACGTCACACTATTTTTATTTAATTACCATCATGGTTTTGTTATCTTGTGCCCTTACAATATAAACCCTATGAAAAAGATCTTTCTTGCCGTCCTGATTGTTCAGCTTTTCTATATATCCGCTTCTGCACAACATAAGCCAGCCTACTGGGATGATGTTCAGGTAATTAAAAAGTTCGATAAAATGTATCAACCGCCAGCTCATCCGGTTTTATTTGTAGGAAGTTCATCCATCCGTAAATGGGATAACTTAACACAGGTTTTTGCGAAATATAATGCCATGAATAGAGGAATTGGCGGTGCTGTTACCAATGACATTACCCGTTATTTGAACGATATCGTTTTCCCTTATCAACCTCGTCAAATTGTACTTTATGTTGGAGAGAATGATTTGCCTGATGAAAATACCACTCCTGATAGCGTGTTAAACAGAACCATTGTTCTATATCAATCAATACGGGCAAAATTACCGCAGGTTCCAATCCTTTATATTTCTATTAAACCCAGCCCAAGTAGAGATAAATTCAAAGAGAAAGCAGTTGCTGCAAATGCATTAGTTAAGAAATTTTTATCCACCCAGTCCAACACGAAATTTATTGATATTTATAGTTTAATGCTCACCAAAGAATCTAAAAACCGACCTGAATTATTTGTGGAAGATATGTTACACATGAATTTGGCCGGCTACGCTATTTGGCAAAAGGCAATAGAGAAACATTTGGTTAAAAGGTAGTGCAATTTTGTAACTTTGCTACTATCAATCAGATTTTAAAATGCCGATAAGAAAATATTTGCTTCTGCTTTCCTTTTTATTTTGCACATTAGTTGTATTAGCCCAGAAAAAAGTTACCATCAGTGGAACCGTTCGTGATGCGGGCACGGGCGAAACGTTAATTGGGGCCACCGTTAAAATAGCCGGCGCAACAACTACTGGTACACTAACCAATAGTTACGGTTATTTTGCATTAACACAGCCCGAAGGCACCTATACTTTAATTATCAGTTATACAGGCTTTATTCCGGTTACGAAAAGCATTACATTAAATGAAGATACCAAGTTCAATGCTGAACTTTTAACTTCGAATGATTTAGGCGGTATTGTAATTAGGGCCAAAGACCGTAAAAATGAAAATGTAAAAAGTGCACAAATGGGATTAGAGAAAGTTGATATGAAAGCCCTCAATTCAATTCCTGTCCTTTTAGGTGAAAAAGATATCTTAAAAACTATTCAACTTCTGCCCGGCGTTAAATCTGGTGGTGAAGGCAATACAGGATTTTATGTAAGAGGGGGTGCTGCAGATCAAAACCTGATTATTTTAGATGAAGCCGTAGTTTACAATTCCGCTCACTTACTTGGTTTTTTTTCAACGTTTAATGCTGATGCCATTAAAGATGTAAGTTTATACAAGGGCGGAATGCCTGCGCAATATGGTGGCCGTTTATCATCTGTATTAGATGTAAAAATGGACGACGGGAATAACAAGGAATTTAAATTTCAAGGCGGAATTGGCTTAATTGCCTCACGATTAAAAGCTGAAGGGCCTATTGTTAAAGATAAGGGTTCATTTATGGTAAGTTTCAGAAGAACTTACATTGATTTATTTTTAAGAGCATCGCCTGATTCTTCTATTAACGGAAGTACTTTAAATTTTTATGATATTAATGCCAAAGCCAACTATAAAATTAATGATAAAAACACCATTTATATTTCAGGCTACTTCGGTAAAGATAATATTGGCGTTAAAGATCTTTTTGAGAACAACTGGGGCAATGTAACTACCACTATTCGTTTAAATCATATTTTCAATAATCGTTTGTTTTCAAATACCTCGCTCATTTATAACAACTATAATTACACAGTAAGATTGCTGAATGATGTTACAAATTTTAAAGCAACATCGCTGGTTAGAGATTTTAATTTTAAAGAAGACTTTCAATATTTTAGTAATAAACATACGCTAAGGTTTGGTTTAAATGCTACTCACCATCGCATTTCACCGATAGATATTACGACCACTTCGAAAGAATCGCAGGTAAATCCGCTCAATCAGGAAAAGCGTTATGGTTTAGAGAGTGCTGCTTACGTATCTGATGAGTGGGCAGTAACCGATAAATTAAATTTATTATATGGATTGAGATTAGCGGCCTTTTCGCTTTTAGGTCCTGGTAATTTTGGAACGTATGACGCAGCTGGAAATGTAGTTTCAGCACAAGGTGTTGCCAGTGGGAAATTTTACAAAAATTACTTTAACCTCGAACCGAGGTTCTCGTTAAGCTATTCATTTAGCGAACAAAATTCAGTTAAAGCATCATATAACCGCAATACACAAAATATCCATATTTTAACTAACGCTACGTCCAGTTCACCTACTGATCAATATGTGTTAAGCAGTAACAATATTAAACCGGAGATTGCTGACCAGGTTGCCTTAGGTTATTTTAGAAATTTTGCAGAAAATAATTATGAATTTTCGGGCGAAATTTATTATAAGCACATGCAAAATCAAATCGACTACCGGGATGCGGCAGAATTGCTGGCTAATTCAAATGTAGAATCGGAGTTGCTTTATGGTAAAGGCAGGGCTTATGGTTTGGAGTTATTCTTTAAAAAGAAATTTGGTAAGCTGAATGGCTGGGTTGGCTATACATTATCCAGAACAGAAAGAAAATTCGCCGAATTAAATAATGGTACTTATTTCCCTTCAAGACAAGATAGAACGCATGATGTGTCAGTTGTGGGTATTTACAATATGAACAAACGTTGGACATTCTCTTCAAGTTTTATTTACAGCACGGGTAATGCAGTAACGTTCCCGGCAGGAAAATATAATGTTGGTGGTCAAACGGTATATTATTACACAGAGCGAAATGCCGGGCGAATGCCTTATAACATGCGTTTAGATTTGAGTGCTACGCTGGAAGGTAAAAATAAGGGCAAATTGCAATCAAGCTGGAATTTTGGAATTTATAACGTATTGGGTAGAAAAAATCCATATTCAATTGAATTCATTAACGATCCTGCAGATCCCCGCAAAACAGTTGCTGAACAAACTTCATTGTTTGGTATGATCCCTTCAGTAACCTGGAATTTTAAGTTTTAAAACATGAAAAATCTATTACTATATAGTGCAATCCTGATAATCTTTTTTTCATCCTGTAAGAAGATAATCGAGGTAGATACCAACAATGCTCAGCCGCAGATTGTAATTGAAGGACAAATAAGCGATCAACTGACTGATCAGAAAATTATAATTAGTAAATCAGTTGGTTACAGTGAACCTGGTGTTTATCCCAAAATATCAGGCGCTGTGGTAACTGTTAATGATGATAAGGGTAGCAGATATACTTTTACCGAAAAAACTCCCGGGGTTTACGTACAGGCTATGCGTGGGGTGCCGGGCAACACCTATAATATGAGTGTTACCATCGATGGAAAAACCTATACCGCAAGCTCAAAAATGCCAAACCTGATTAAACTGGATTCTATTGGAATTGAAAGCAATAATTTTTTTGGTAAAGAGCGTAAAAATGCTGCCGCATATCTCTCGGATCCAGCTAATGAGATTAATTTTTACCGGTTTAATTTATATGTCAATAATATCATCTCCAACCGGATTTATGTAAACAATGATCGCTTGACCAATGGCAATAAGTTGCGGATACAATTATTTTATGGTACGGATGATGAAGATAATGATGGTTTGAAATCAGGAGATCAAATCACTGTCGAGGCAGAAAGTATTGATACGCATGTGTTCGATTATTGGTATAGTTTAAGTCAGCAGACAGGCAGGGGACCGAACCAAGGCACAACACCTGCCAACCCACCTTCTAATATTTCTAATGGTGCTTTGGGCTATTTTAGTGCACATAGTTATCTAAGAAAAAGTATTACCGTAAAATAGATCTTTCCTGAAATAAAACCACCTGTCATTTTTCCTGTTAAATAATGATGAAAGTATTTATAAGCGGCAATATTGCACCAGTTGCCTTAGTGCAGTTAGAAGAAAATAATATTTCGGTTACACAGTGGAAAGAGGAGCGGCAAATTAGCCCGGCTGAGCTCATCGAAGCTTGCAAAAATAATGATGCTTTAATCAGCGTAGGCCCAAATAAAATTGATGCAGACTTTTTAACGGCCTGCCAGCACCTTAAAGTGATTGCGCTCCACTCGGTAGGTTTTGATCAGGTGGATGTAGCAGCGGCCAAATCTTTGCGTATTCCTATCGGCAATACACCGGGAGTATTAAGTGCAGCCACAGCTGATACGGCATTTCTGTTGATGCTTGCTGTTTCAAGAAAAGCATTTTTCTCTTACAGGAAAATTACAGCGGGTAAATGGGAAAAATACGAACCCGCACAAGAATTGGGAATTGAAATAGCTGAAAAAACCCTGGGAATTTTTGGTTTGGGTAAAATAGGACAGGAGATGGCCAAAAAATGTATTGGCGCTTATAACATGAAAGTGATTTACCATAACAGATCTAGAAATATAGAAGCCGAGCAGGAATTAAATGCTCGGTATGTATCATTTGAAGAACTTTTGGCGCAAAGCGATGTACTTTCGGTTCATACCGCTTTAACCGAAGAAACGAGAGGTAGGTTTTCTCTTGATGTTTTCAGGAAAATGAAACCCAATGGTATTTTTATCAATACGGCCCGTGGAGGCATTCATAATGAACCTGACTTAAAGCAAGCTTTGGATGAAAAAGCAATTTGGGGAGCAGGTTTAGATGTCACGAATCCTGAACCGATGGATAAAAACAATCCTTTGCTTTACATGGAAAATGTAGCTGTATTGCCTCACATTGGTTCTGCTACCGAAGAAACCAGAGCTGAGATGGCAAAACTCATTGTAAAGAATATTGTGGCTGGTTTAAAAGGAGAGGAACTCCCTTATTCCATTTACTAGGTTATGCTCTCAACAGGAACATCGTCATGCTGTTCCGAATATCGGGACAGGATAATTATAGATTAGCTCAAATTGAAGATTTAAGCGACAAAAAAGACGGTTGTAAATAAAATTTACAACCGTCTTTTTTGTTTCTATTTTACCTGGTATTTCATTACTGATCTTCCCAGATTTCCATTGGCATCAATACCTTCCACAATTACCTTATACTGGCCTCTGCCATCGGCATTGTAAAATTCAAATGATGAATTTCCTGCTGCATCGGTAATGATTTTTGGATTCCAGTAAATGGTTGTCCGCAAATCATTTCTGTTCATGTTTGCAGGAACATCGTATCGTGGTGAGTAAAACTGTTTTTCTTTGTTGTAACCCTGTGGCGAAAATGTTAATTCATAAGTTTTAGGTAGCATATCCATCAGCTGTGCTTTTGATATCTTAGTTCCCTTTGGGGCTTTTTTCTGATTAATTACAATTACACCGTTTACATTATTTGCCCGGTTTACTAAGCCCAATTCATCACGCAGGAAAATTTCAATAGATTCTATGTTGTTGGGGTCCAGTGTATTGATCTGGTTCACATCTACATTCATTCCATTAATAAAAATACCCATAGGCACCCTGTTGCCCTGGTTATAGTCTCTGCTTACGTAAAAATTATTGTCGATATAAGTCACTCCCGCCATCATGGTTTGTAAGCAATTAATCAACAAATTACACCCTTGTAGCCGGTCACCGGTAATCTCATGATCTGCCATTTGGCTCAGCCCTGTTAATGCCGGATAATCTTTATGGCTTACCTTTGGTATAGTTGCCGCCTTAATGGTTACATCTTTTAAGGTGTGGAGGTAGGCATATTGCCTTTTGCTGTTATCTAAATAGGTCGTTAAAGCACTATCGATATTTAAAACCTCTTCTGCAGCACTAAAATTTTTGGTTAGCGAAGGAATCGGAGATCCGTTTAAACTAATGGCCATTGCCTTGTAGTTTACGTTGTATTTGGCAGAAATAACTACTTTAGATGAATCGTTTAAAACCAGGTTTTGAACTTTAAAATTACCAACAGGGTCTGTGGTAATCTGTGTGCTGAAACGTTTATCAGGAATGGTGACCAGAAGTGTTCCTTTTCTTACCGGAATTCCATTGTTCATTCTCAGGATCCCTGATAAATCAATTCCTTGTTCTGGTAAAAAGCTTAACTTAGGTAGCGTTCCTGCTAAAATATCTGAGTATTTAAAACTGCGATAGCCTTGTGTTAATAACAATACGTCTAAATCGGCATTCTTTTTTGCATCAGGTACATTGAAATAATAATTTGGTTTTTCAATATAGCCCTTTACATCGCTGCTTAAAAGTAAGCTCGTTAAAATAGTGGTTGCGGCATCTTCACCTGATGGTACTTTAGTTTCATCAATTACAGAAACAGAAAAATTACCTTCAACGGGAGCGCCGTCTTTTTTAGCAGTTAGGTTCACTTTAACCTTTTTCTTCACGCCCGATGTTGGGGTTGTGGTAGATACGGCAAGGTTGAGTATATTTTTATTATGAATAAATGAAAGGCGCTCGCTTAGGGGCTTTCCGCTCTCGGTAAAGAGTGTAAACTGCGCAATGCCCATTGGGAATTTAGATTTAAGAATAGTGGTGTTAAATTCTTTAGTTGATAATGCGGTTTGTGCACCATAACAGATAACGCCTTTGCTTTGCGCTATTAAATAGAATTTTTTATTCCTGTTTTGCTCATAAAAACTATCATTTGAAATAATTTTTACGGCAATACTCTCAGCATTGCTGTTATCGATACTAATGGTAATCCCTGCATCGGTAACGGCAGGTAGCTTGTAACTTTGGGTGGTGCCATCAGCATAAGTTACATTGGCCGTATATGCTTTTCCAGCCTCCGCAGGTAAATTAAAACTGCCCATACCTAAATGCTGTGCAGCAAAAACGGCTACTTGTTTGCCTTCACTATCGGTTACAGTACCTTTTGAATTAATACCCAGTCCATCACTTTTTATCGCTTTAAAGGCTACTTTATTAGTTAAGCCGGCAATGAGTTTACCACCTTCCGGAAAGAGTTGAAAATCTTTACTGACAATGGCATTCGCCAGTTGAAAGCTGTTGTTTACAATGTCTTTTTCAGATGTATTGATGGACGTAATGAGTTCGCCATTTCTTAATTGATATTCTGCTTTTTGATTGGCAGACATGCTGATGGTTAAATATCCATTGGCATCGGTTGTTCCGCGGCCTTTAGCAATCACAGTATAGCTGGTAACTACTTGCCAGCTCACACTTTTGTTTGCGTAGGGCTTATTATTGGCATCTTTAAATTGAACCCTGGCATCAATTTTTTCCAGTTTATCAGTTGATGTATTTTTATAAACAATATGGGTTTTTACCTCTTTATCAATAGCTTCACCCACATAGAAAGTTTTATTGAAAAAAGCTGGATCATCAAAGTTGAGCATCCACATGGTGTACGCACGTACATGGTAATTTCCCTGCTTATAATTGATCTGATCTAAAGGAAAACTTCCATTGGCCACCCCTCCAGCTACAGGTAATTTTAAGGTTTGAATGAGTGAGTCTTTTTGATTGATCACATCAACATAAACAATTTTACTGATGGTTGATAAGAAGTTTTGGTTCTCGGTAACATAAGCTTTAAACCAAACGGTATCGGCAATGGCGTAGTAAGGCTTATCAAAGTGGAGATAAATTTTCTCTGCCGGATAATCGTTTAGCGCCTTGTTAGTTTTATTGATGATGGTATTAATGCTAACCGTATCGGTTTGAGCCGAGGAAGAATAATGTATGAAAGATAGGAAAAAGAGTATTAAAAACGATAATCTAAAAATCTTCATGAATTGGAAATTAAATACTAAATGGTAAATATATCCAATTAAAGATAGCGCACCTAAATTGCAGGCAGGTTTAACATTTTTTTACATTAAAAATGATAAATCAGTATGGCTATAAAACAAAAAAAGCAAGCTAATTTAAATAGCTCGCTCTATTATACTTTAGGATGTGAATTCTATTTGTATTCGATTACGAATTCATTTAACGGAGTTCTAACTTTTTTCAAATTAGCCAACCAGTCACCCGCCTCATCTCTATAACCTAATGGTAATAAAGTTACGCTTTTTAATTGTTTTTTATCTAATCCTAATAATTCGTCTAACTGAGGGCCATTAAAGCCTTCCATTGGTGTAGCATCAACTTTTAAAGCTGCTGCTTCTGCAATGGCAATACCAAATGCAATATATGCCTGCTTAGCTGCGTGGTGGAAATTTTCTTCAGCTGATCTCGATAAAATCATCCCTTTTAACTGACTTTTATAAGCATCTGTCGTATCTAAAGGTAAGCCACGCTCGCTATTCATTCTGTTAAATACAGCATCAATTCCTTCATCAGTATAGTTTTCCTGAGCAGCGAAAATTAATAAGTGAGAAGAATCAATTATCTGCGATTGGTTAAAAGCAATTGGCGCAATTTTTTCTTTCAATTCCTGATTGGTAACCACAATTACTCTAAAAGGCTGTAAGCCTGATGAAGTTGGTGCTAACAAGGCGGCCTCGATAATTTTATCAACCTTTTCTTGGTCTACCGGCTGGCCGTTCATTTTTTTTACGGCATAACGCCATTTTAATGCATCTATTAAACTCATGATATTTTTTTCAATTTTATATGCCAAATATCAGTATAAGTAAATTTTGATTTGTTGATGTATGGTAAGAATTATACGAAGTATTTTAAACGATAGCTGGTTTATTCATTTGATAAAAATTTCAAATCGCTTCTAACCGGAAAATGATCTGATAGTTTTGCTTCGATAATGTTGTAGTTCAAAATTTCCAGATCTTTCGACGTTGCAATGTAATCTATTTGGAAGTTAGGAAACTTTCCGTTGTAGGTTTTTCCAAATCCCGAACCTTTTTTAATGAAAGCATTATTTAAATTATCAGTAATTTGAGTAACTACATATGAAGCCGGAGTATCATTAAAATCGCCTGCAATGAGGTAAGGTATTTTGCATTCGGCCATCTCTTTTTTCATCACATCTACCTGACTGCTTCTTTTTAAAAAGGCGCTTTTAAGCATTCTTAAAATTCTTTTAGAAGGTTGTAAATCCGTGTCCATCTTTTTTACTTTGTCCAGGTATTCATAATCTTGTTTTTCGAAAGAGATAGATTGAAAATGAACGTTAAAAATTCTTAATAATTTACCTTTAACCAATAAATCGGCATAAATACTCATATTGCCGGCATAACCCTCATCAAAATGAATTTCTCCTTTATTTTTTATAGGGTATCTGGAAAAAATGGCTAAACCTATTGCTTCATAATCATTTTTATTAGTGGGCACAAAATAAAAATGTTTGGTGTTTAAGATCTTTTTTAAGGTATCAATCGTGTCAAAATTACCTTTAAAACGGGTGTAAAATTCCTGAAAGCAAATTACATCAGGATTTTGATCTTTAATTACCTGCAGCATTTTTTCCTTTACAGATTCATCATTTTCACCGCCATAAAGCTTAAAATTATGCACATTGTAAGTCATCATCCTGATGCTGTTCTCAGGTTTTTCAGCCTCGCCTTTTTCGCCACTTAACGAGAAGCTTGCTTTTAAAGTTTTTAGTCCGAAGGCAATTACGATTACACTTGCAATAGCAACAATCCATTTTTTACTGATACACCACCAGGCAATAAAAATAAGATGTATGAAAAGTACGTAAGGGTAAGCAAGGCCAAAAAAGGCAATTATAGGGTGTTTGCGTGGATCCATCTGGCCAGCAACCGTACCTAAAATTAAGGCTATAGCCAATACAATTGCAATTGGTAATAAAACTTTATCCAAGAAACTGTATTTTTTTTTAGCCATTAATCTTTACTTGCTTTAAATAATTTTTCTTTTTCAGTTGCAGATAGTTTGTCGTAACCCGATGATGAAATTTTGTCCAGAATATCATCAATCTCCTGTTGCGATACCTCGTTAAAAACCGGCTTTTTTGTTACAGGCTTATCATTCTTTACTACTTTTAGTTTTGGTTTACGTTCAAAGATCTTGCTCCAGTCGCTACCATTTTGTAACCGGTTGATGTAAAGAAAACCTAACAAAGCACCACCTATATGCGCTAAGTTGCCACCAGCATTGCCCGATGATAAACCTAGAAACGAAATCAAGAAGTAAGCAATGGCGATCCATTTTATTTTTACTTCTCCAAAAAACAATAACATGATGCTATAGTTTGGAATCAAGGTTGCGGTGGCGACAATAATTGCCATTACTGCAGCAGAAGAACCGATTACGGTTTGTCCAGCCAATCCTGTAGAAAACACCGGTAAAATATTTAAACCCAGTACATAAATTACAGCGCCCACAATACCGCCTGCGATATAAACAAAATGGAATTGCCTGGCTTTTAAAAAGTTCATAAAGATGTTTCCGAACCAGAAGATGCCGAGCATATTAAATAAAAGGTGAAGAAAACCTTCATGAAAAAACATGTAGGTTATCACGGTATAAAAACGTGATGGCAGCGCTGAAAATAAGGCGGGTAAACCAAAATACGCCCTAATCCATTCGCTCATTTCAAAGCCGCTGTTTCCTAAAAAAAGAATAACAGCAATAATAGCTGTAACGAGAAAAATTAATGTGTTTAATCCGATGTAAAAGTACAACGGATTGCCCGACTGGAATATTTTATATTTTAAATCTCTGATGGTATTATTCATAGTAAGTATAAAAGTTGGTGTTTTTATCCTTCCATATTTTAACTAAAATAAAGCCAATTAATGCACCGCCCAAGTGCGCATAATGCGCAATCGAATCGCCTTCAAAACGGCCTACACCTAAAAACAATTCTACCAAAATGTAAAATGGAATAATGTATTTGGCTTTAACCGGCACCGGGATAAACATAATATAAAGTTCAGCATTTGGGTATAACATTCCAAAAGCAACCAGTAAACCAAATACCGCTCCAGATGCGCCCAGCATTCCACCACCGTATATTTGCCTAATGGTATCAAAATCAGCCTGGTTTTTAATTTGCTGCTGCCAGCCATCAAATAAGGTAAAATGACCAATAATTTGATTGACTTCTATGGCCTGCACTACCCATTGAAGCAATAAGGCACCCAAGCCGGTAATTAAATAAAAAATCAGAAATTTTTTACCACCCCACCTTGTTTCTAATAAACTTCCGAAAGAATAAAGCGCAAACATGTTAAAAAATATGTGCGCAATGCTGCCATGCATAAACATGTAAGTAATCACCTGCCAGCCACCAAAGTTTGGTGAGTTGAAGTAATAAACTGACAATAGCGATTCTAAATCGATAGTACTCCTGAGGATATAGGTTGCTACAAAGAACAGAATATTAATGATCAATAGATTTTTAACTATTGGTGGAATATAGATGTTATTCATTTATTTTTTTCTTCAGGTTAATTGTACTGAATTGTTTAATTTTTTGCTTCTTAATTTTGACTCCTTACGCTTCGGTCATTATTACTTTTCAAATTTTTTATCAAGCTCTGCGAGCGTAATGGTTTGTATAACCGGTTTTCCACTTACGCTGAAATTTGGCGTTTTACAGGCAAAAAGCTCATCAATTAAGGTATTCATTTCTTCCTGTTCTAAGGACGTGCCGGCTTTAATGGCGCTGTTTTTAGCCAGCGTTCTGGCCAAACTATCACGTTTAGTTAACTTCAACTCTTGCTGAGAGTTTTTAAAACCTTCAATTAATTGTTCCAGTAACTGCGTTTCGTTAATATTACTGCTTCCTAAATCGACTGGAACACCTTCTACTACGAGGGTATTTTTACCAAATTCGCGTACATCAAAACCTAAACTCTTTATATCATCCAGCAAACTTTTAGCCAATTCAAAATCGTTCGCATTAAGGGTAATTGTTTGTGGAAAAAGGCTTTGCTGTGACGCACCTTTCCGGTCATCTAAATGTACAAGAAATCGTTCATAAAGAATACGTTCATGCGCCATTTGTTGATCGATAACCATTAAACCAGATTTAATTTGCGAAACGATATAACGGTTATGCAGTTGCATATATTGTTTTTGCTTCGTTTCTAATATAGGTTCATCGGCATAAAATGAAGTTTGCTCAATTACCGGTTGTGTTACTACTTCGTAAAGCGAGCCCCAGTTTTTTGCGCTGGGTTTTGCTTCGTAATTACGTGGAGAAGAGGCATAGCCAGAAACAGAGCTGCTATCAGTGGCGAAAGGATTAAAATCGGGATTAAAATTAATGCTTGGCGGCACAATATCTTCTACCGCTTTTTGCGTAATCATATTACTAAAGCCAGTTTCCTGGTCAAAATCCAATGTAGGTGAAATGTTATAACGCCCTATAGAACGCTTCACCGCCGATTTCATAATTGCGTAAATAGATTTTTCGTCTAAATACTTGATCTCAGTTTTGGTTGGATGAACGTTCACATCAATTTTTGAAGGATCGATTTCAATAAATAAAACGTATAAAGGATAACTATCATCAGGCAGCAATTCCTCAAAAGCAGAGCTTACCGCATGATTTAAATATGGATCTTTAATAAACCTGTTGTTGACAAAAAAGAATTGCTCCCCCCTGGTTTTTTTAGCGAATGCTGGTTTGCCAATATATCCTTTTAGGTTAATAATGGTTGTTTCTTCTTCAACCGGAACCAGGCGTTCGTTATAATTATTGCCAAATATGTGAACAATCCGTTGCTTTAAATTGCCTTTTGGAAGATTAAAAATCTCCGTTCCATCATGATGGAGTGAAAAGAATACGCCAGGATGGGCCAAAGCAACACGGGTAAATTCATCAATAATATGACGCATTTCTACCGGATTACTTTTTAAGAAGTTTCGGCGGGCAGGCGTATTAAAAAAAAGGTTTTTAATAGAAATCTGCGTCCCTGCCGTTGTGGCTACCGGTTCCTGGTTGATAACCACAGCACCTTCGATGGAGATACAAGTGCCAATTTCATCTTCATGGCGACGGGTTTTCATTTCTACCTGGGCAATAGCAGCAATAGATGCCATAGCTTCGCCACGAAAACCCATTGTGCGGATGGCAAATAAATCTTCTGCCTTTTTTACTTTTGAGGTAGCGTGCCGCTCAAAGCACATTCTGGCATCGGTAACGCTCATGCCGCAGCCATTATCAATAATTTGAATCAATGCTTTTCCCGCGTCTTTTATTACCAGTTGAATTTTATCTGCGCCTGCATCAATAGAATTTTCGAGCAATTCCTTAACCGCTGAAGCAGGTCGTTGAACAACTTCTCCGGCGGCAATTTGATTGGCAACAGCATCAGGCAATAAGTGAATAATATCAGTCATGTACGGGGGCAAAGTGAATTTGCTAAATTATGGAAAATAAGCTTAAGGATAGGGAATTGTTTAAAACTCAACACGTAAATGACGCTTGCCATTGGCTTTAAATCGATTGTTGTTGAAACGGTGTAAGAATGAACTCGCCCGGCTGAAGTCTTTAAGATAGATTTGAATTCAAAAAATGATCGTGATTGATGGTAAAGTTATAATGTAAGCTTTCATTTACAAAGCAAATGATTTCTATTTTCTATCTTTAACAGTATGAAATCACTCCTGTTTGCTACGCTAATTGTGCTTTGTCTTGCTTCTTGTCAAGAAAAAAAACAAGCCGATATGATTGTTTTTAATGCAAAAACCTATACCGTAAATAAACAATTTGATACGGTTGAAGCATTTGCAGTAAAGGATGGAAAGATTTTAGCATTAGGCTCCAGTCAGGATATTCAAAATGAATTTGAAGCCACAGAAAAGATAGACGCGGGAGGGAGGGCTATTTATCCGGGGTTTATTGATGCACATGCGCATTTTTTTGGCTACGGACAAAGCCTGCAAACCGCTGATTTACGGGATACGAAATCGTGGGAAGAGATTTTAGAAAGATTAACATCCTTTGCCAAAGCTCATCCAGATGGCTGGTTAATTGGTAATGGCTGGGACCAGAATGATTGGGTGAATAAGTCTTTTCCTACAAATGAAGAGTTAAACAGGCTTTTCCCTGACCGCCCGGTTTTGCTAAACCGGATTGATGGACATGCGGCAGTAGTTAATCAAAAAGCTTTTGATCAAGCCGGAATTAAAGGGGAACAAAAACTTGTTGGCGGAGACATGCTCACTAAAAACGGAGAACTTACCGGCGTATTAATTGATAATGCAGTGGGTTTGGTGGATAGCAAAATCCCTTCTCCCGATGAAAAACTAGCCGCTAAAATTCTTACTGATGCACAAACGAATTGTTTTGCGGTAGGTTTAACCACCATTGATGATTGCGGACTGCCTTTTCAGGCTGTAGATTTTATCGAAAAAATGCAAAAAGATGGTCAGCTAAAAATGCGTTTGTATATCATGTTGTCTGATGCTCAACCGAATTATGATTACCTGTTCAAACGCGGAGCAGTCAAAACCGATCGGTTAAATGTGCGTTCGTTTAAAGTGTATGCAGATGGTGCACTAGGATCACGAGGCGCATGCTTGCTCCATCCTTACAGCGACATGCCAAATAAAAGTGGCTTTTTATTAAGTAATCAAAAGCATTTTGAAGAAGTGGCTGAAAAAATTGCTGCACATAATTTTCAAATGTGTACACACGCCATTGGCGATTCTGCAAATCGATTAATGTTAAATATCTATAATAAGGTGCTAAAGGGTAAAAATGATAAACGCTGGCGAATTGAGCATGCCCAGGTAATTAATTCAAAGGATTTTAATTTATTTGGTAAAGCGGGCATTATTCCTTCCGTACAACCAACACATGCCACATCAGATATGTATTGGGCAGGAGAAAGGTTGGGGGCAAATCGTTTGAAAGATGCTTACGACTATAAGCAGTTATTAAAACAAAATGGCTGGATTCCACTCGGTACAGATTTTCCGGTAGAAAACATAAATCCATTATTAACGTTTTATGCTGCAACAGTGAGGGAAGATGCCAAAGGGTTTCCAAAAGGTGGTTTTCAAATGGAAAATGCATTAACGCCTGAAGAAGCTTTACGTGGAATGACCATTTGGGCGGCGAAAGCTAATTTTGAAGAAAATGAAAAAGGAAGTTTGGAAGTTGGAAAATTTGCCGATTTTGTGATCCTTGATCATGACATTCTAAAGTCAAAACCTCAGGAAATATTAAAGACAAAAATTTTAAAAACCTACCTCAATGGAGAGAAAGTATATGAAGCGAAATAGATTATTGGTGTTAGCTGCGGCAAGTTTCTTTAATGTATTATGTTTGATGGCCTGTGCGCAGGAGCATACAAAAAATGAAAAAATACTAAATATTACCAATGATATTGCTAAAACTACAGTTGTATTAAATAATCAGGATTCGATTATTCCGCTTAAATTTCTTGATAAAAAAAATATTGCTTCAGTAAGCTTAGGTTTCGCCTACAGCAAGGTATTTGATAGCCTGGCAAATAAATATGATCATGTTTCTTCTTTTTCTGCAGCGGCCTATAAGGATAGTACTAATTTAAATGATCTGGAAGATGATTTGAAATATTTTAATACCATTTTAATTGCTATCGATGATCAGCAAAGTAGCAATGCTATGTATATCAATTTCATTACCAACTTATCCAAAACTAAAAAGGTAATTGTAAACTTGTTTGGCAATGGTACAAGTTTAAAATACTATGATGCTTTGCGGATTCCGTTGGTGTGGACAGCGCAAAATAATGAAGATGCGGCTTCCATTTTGCCGCAATACATTTTTGGAGGGATAGCGGCAGCGAATAAATTGACTGCAGCGTTTTCACCTAAATACACAGCAGGATCTGGATTTGTGACTGTAAAAACCAGATTGAAATACACTGTTCCTGAAGATGCTGGGGTTAATTCCAATAGCCTGAGTGAAATTGACAACATTGCTGCCGAAGCAATCAGACAAAAGGCAACGCCAGGTTTGGTGGTTTTGGTTGCCAAAGATGGAAAGGTGATTTTTAATAAGGCTTACGGGACACATACTTACGAATCAAACATGCCTGATAAAGTTACTGATATTTTCGATCTGGCTTCGGTAACTAAGGTAACAGCTACCACTCCTGCCGTAATGCGCCTGGTAGAAGAAGGTAAATTAAAACTGGATACCAATATTGGTGCTTATATCCCGAAGGCACGTACCACGCCTATGAATAATATTCAGGTGCGGGAAGTGATGCTTCATCAGGCGGGTTTTATTCCGTATATCCCATTTCACGATTATGTGAAAGCTGGTGACTATAGCCGGGATTCTTCGGCCGCCTATCCAACCAAAGTAGCTGATAACTATTTTATCAAAAAAGATTTTTTCAAGGATTTTATGTGGCCTAAAATGCTCAATTCGCCGATAAGAACGCGTGGGCAATATGTGTATAGCGATATCAGTATGTATGTGATGAAAGATATTGTAGAGCATATTAGCGAAGAGCCATTAAATCAATATGCTTACGAAAATTTTTATAAACCTTTAGGAATGCAAACTGCCGGATTTTTACCACGAAACCGCTTTAGTAAAGATCAGATTATCCCGACTGAACAGGATACTTATTTCAGAAAAACCTTATTGGTAGGCTATGTTCACGATCAGGGAGCGGCATTAGCCGGAGGAGTTTCCGGCCACGCAGGTTTGTTTTCCAGCGCCAATGATTTAGCCATTATTTATCAAATGTTACTCAACAGGGGTACCTATGGGGGTACAGAATATTTCAAACCGGCAACGGTTGATATATTTACTTCAAAACAATCAAATGTGAGTCGCCGGGGTTTAGGTTTTGATCGTTGGGATCCCGATACTACCAAACATTACCCGTCCAACCTGGCTTCGCCACAAACCTATGGCCATACTGGTTATACCGGTACCTGCGTTTGGGTCGACCCATCAAGAGGGTTAGTTTATGTATTTTTATCCAATCGGGTAAATCCAACTGTTACTGATAAACTTTCTAATTTAAAAATCAGGGGAAGAATACAAGATGTAGTCAACAAGGCGATTGATGAGTCGAGATAAATATAGAAAGGATTTACTACGGATACTTAGATTTGACAGCTCAGTTGCAGAAAAGAAATTAGGTTGTCAAATTTAATGGGGTTTCAATTCTCCAACCGTATGACGTAATTTTTATCTGGTGAAATTTCCAAAATTCCGAGCTGTTAAAAGTTAATGTCCATAACTCAAGTTTTTTCTTGCATAAATTTGATCTGTTTGGCGTGGTTGAATCGGAGATGAACAAACAAATATTATCATCTGTAACAAAAAAAAGCATCGACTCAATCGATGCTTTTTTGCTCACAAGATTGCTATACTTTAATCAAAATCAAAGTTTGCAAACACGTGAATATTTATTTTTTCAATCCAATTTCCCTTAATCTTTCGTCCAGATATTCTCCAGCCGTCATATCGCTATAAACTTTTGGGTGTTCAGCATCAATAGTAGAAGGTAAACTCGTTAAGTCCATATTACTTCGTGGATGCAAGAAAAATGGAACAGAAAAACGAGATGTTTTCATCAATTCACGAGGTGGATTAACCACTCTATGTGTAGTTGATTTTAGTTTGTTGTTTGTTAGGCGTTGCAACATATCGCCAACGTTCACTACAATATCAGTATGATGTGCTTTAATTGGTAACCATTCATTGCTGCGGGTCAGTACCTCTAATCCATCAGCACTTGCTCCAATTAAAAGCGTAATTAAATTGATGTCTTCATGTGCGCCTGCACGTACTGCATCATCAGGAATCAACTCCGGGTTTTCAATCGGGAAATAGTGAATGCCCCTTAAAATTGAATTTCCATTGTGAACATGCTGATCAAAATAATCGATCGGAAGCTTCAGGTAGGTGGCTATGGCGCTCAATAAATGCGTTCCATTCTCTTGTAATTTTCTATAAATTTCACCGGTTACTGCATTAAATTCAGGCAATTCTTCCAAAATTTCATTATCAGGATATTCATTTTTTACCGGGTCGCCATCGGTAACTTCCTGGCCAATTTGCCAAAATTCTTTTAAGTCTGGTGTTTTAGCACCTTTTGCAGTTTCTTTTCCAGCACTGGTATATCCACGCTGACCAGCCAGTTCTGGTTTTTCATACTTTTTCTTGATTTCTACAGGAAGCGAGAATGCTGCTTTAATATTTTCGTATAGTTTATCAATTAATTCCTGACTCAAGCCGTGATTGGTAATCGTTACGAAGCCAGAATCATTAAAGGCTTTGCCTAATTCGTCAGAAAATTTTTTACGTTCTTCTTCAGTTCCGTTGATGTAAGAACCTAAATCTAAACAAGGAATATACGGTGTTGACATAATTTTTAATTTAATGGTGTACGAATTTAACTAAAGATATGTTAATAAGTGTAAATGAAGTGGTTTATTGGTGCTTAAATTGTTGTTTTACAGTTTTTTAAGTTATTAACATTTATTCAGAAATTCACAAGTTCCCAGATTGTCATTCAAAATCCATTATTAGGGCTATGGAAACTAAGAAAGTTTTTATTTCGTAATATAGTGTATGAATCAAAGCGAGTAAATGCGAAAAGATTTATATTCAAATACACACAACATGAAAAGAATCATTTTAATATTATTGGCCGTTTTATCATTAAATCAGGTTCAGGCACAGGTCAAGAAAACAGAAAAAGCCACTTTTGGTATGGGTTGTTTCTGGTGTACAGAAGCCATATTTCAAAGATTAAAAGGCGTAACTGCAGTTAAGTCAGGTTATGAAGGGGGGCAGTTGGCTAATCCAACTTATGAAGAAGTTTGTACCGGAGCAACTGGTCATGCCGAGGTTTTGGAGATTACATACAACCCAACAGTGATTTCTTACGACGAGTTGCTGGAAGTTTTCTGGAAAAGTCATGATCCTACCACTTTAAATCGTCAGGGAGCAGATTCCGGTACGCAATATCGTTCGGTTATTTTTTATCATACCGCTGAGCAAAAAGATTTGGCAACAAAATATAAAGCAGCTTTAAACAAAGGTAATGCTTACGGGAAGCCCGTAGTAACAGCCATCGAGCCCGCTAAACCATTTTATGTGGCAGAAAACTATCATCAAAATTATTATTTAAAAAACGGGAGCGAACCTTATTGCAGGGCGGTAATTTTACCTAAAATGCAAAAGCTCGAAAAGATATTCAAAGCCAAGCTGAAAAATTAAAATTTTCTCTCAGAAATTTGAAAAGTAATCTCATTTTTATCTGCCATTTAAGCAATGTAAGTAAGTGTAAGTATTTTAATGAGCTTATGTTTTCCTGCATTTCTTAAATGATAAAATATTATGTTGAAAGTATGGATCTTAGCAGCCTGCACAATATTTGCCTGATAAACCGTATTGAAGCGGTATCCCCCGATTTTTCATCGGGGATTTAGCGGAAAGACGGACTACATTTTCCGATTAGCACCAACGCACCTTTCCAAATCCTTTTTTAATTTAAGAAATGTCAATTAAGCATGGTGGCAATTAAACAATTCAGCATTCCTGAAAGTTTACGATGCTAAATACTACATTTGTAACATGAATACTGGCTTACAGCTTTATAATACGCTTTCACGTAAAAAAGAATTATTTCAACCGTTAAATGCAACCAATGTTGGGATGTATGTTTGCGGTCCAACTGTTTATAGCGATGTGCATTTAGGCAATTGTCGCACTTTTATTTCTTTCGATTTAATTTTCAGATACCTGAAATATTTAGGTTATAAAGTTCGCTATGTGCGCAATATTACTGATGCAGGCCACTTAGAAGGTGATCGGGATGAGGGTGATGATAAATTTGCAAAACGTGCCAAACTGGAGCAGTTAGAGCCTATGGAAATTGTACAAAAGTATACCTTAGGTTTTCATGATGTGCTGCGCATGTTTAACACCTTGCCTCCAAGTATCGAGCCCACCGCTACCGGACATATTATCGAGCAAATCGAGATGATCAAAATTATCATCTCAAATGGGTATGGTTACGAAATTGATGGAAATGTTTATTTTGATGTAGAAAAGTACAGCAAGGAGTATAACTACACGATTTTAACCAACCGCAACCTGGAAGATATGTTAAACAACACCCGGGAATTGGGTGGACAGGATGAAAAGCGAGGCCGTTTAGATTTTGCTTTGTGGATTAAGGCGAAGCCTGAAACACTGATGCAATGGCAATCGCCATGGGGGATGGGTTTTCCGGGCTGGCATATCGAATGTTCAGCCATGAGTGCTAAATATCTGGGCGATGAATTTGATATCCACGGTGGTGGAATGGATTTAGCGGCTACGCACCATACCAATGAAATTGCACAGTCTGAAGCTTGTAGCCATAAGCAGCCTGCCCGTTATTGGATGCACACCAATATGCTAACCGTGAATGGAACGCGTATGTCTAAATCTGCAGGAAATGGTTTTCTTCCTTTAGAATTATTCAGTGGCGATCATCCTCTTTTGCGTAAAGGTTATAGCCCGATGACGGTTAAATTTTTTATGTTGCAGGCGCATTACCGCAGTACTTTAGATTTTTCTAATGATGCTTTGGATGCCTCAGAAAAAGGTTTTCGCCGTTTAATGGCAGCCGTTAATTTACTTGATAAAGTAACCGTTTCTGAGCAGAATGATTTTGATGTCGACGCCATAAAGGAGAAATGTCTTGCTGCGATGAATGATGATTTTAACAGTCCGATTTTGATTGCAGAATTATTTGAAGCGGTAAGAATTATTAATACTGTTTACGATGGTAAAGGAAAAATTTCCAGTGATTCACTTGAAAAGTTGAAAGCCTTAGTTCATGATTTCGTTTTTGATATTCTGGGTTTGAAAGATGAAGATGCGGGAAGCAACGACTTGAACGGCGTTTTGGAAATGGTGATCAACCTTCGTACAGAAGCTAAAGCCAATAAAGATTATGCTACCTCTGATAAAATCCGAATTGGCTTACAGGATTTAGGAATTCAATTGAAGGATAGTAAGGACGGAACAACCTGGAACAAGGCTTAAGTTAGTTGAAAATTAATCAGGGGAATGACTTGTGTTTTGCCTCTGTTTAATTTTCATATTCTGTCTATTTCCCCTTTTTGAGGTTTTTTCGGTTATCAGGTTTCAAGATATTAAGGTGATGAATGATATTGATCATATTACTCTTACTATCAGAAGTTTTATTTTTGAGTGGGAAATACTATGCTCCAACTCCCTTCAAAGGGGCATCAGTTTGAAAGTTAGTAGGATATAATAAAGCAAGTGTAGGTAATATGAGCTTGCTTTGATGAAGTAATTATCTTTATTGGTAATGCTCCATGTCATTTTCCCCTTTGGATGAAGGCTTGTGAATGCATTACATAAATCAATAAAATTGAATAGGCACAGATGAACAAAAAACTTTTAATACTCCCCTTAATTGCCATAATCGGTTTTCAGGCTTGTAAAAACGATAAAAAATCAACAGAAGAGAATGACGCAGCAACTAAAAACATTAAATTAGTTTCTCCTGATTTTAATGCTGATAGCGCTTATTATTACGTGAAAACGCAGGTTGATTTTGGTCCGCGGATTCCAGGTACGGCTGCGCATCAAAAATGTTTTGATTATCTGGTTGCTAAACTTAAATCGTACGGTGGCGAAGTGACCATACAGGGCGAAAAAGTTCAAACTTATGATGGTAAAACATTTCAGTTAAAAAATGTGCTGGCTTCATTTAATCCGGAAATAAAAACAAGGATTTTAATTAGTGCACATTGGGATGCCCGTCCTTTTTCTGATCAGGACACTAATCCGAATCATCATACGAAGCCTTTTGATGCTGCAAATGATGGCGGAAGCGGTGTAGGTGTGATGCTGGAAATGGCCCGTCAAATTCAAAAGAAATCACCAAATGTAGGAATTGACTTTGCCTTGTGGGATTTAGAGGATTATGGAAAGGCTAATGATGAAACGCCGGATGAAGTTACTTGGTGTTTGGGATCTCAATCATGGGCTAAATATGCAGCAGCGAAGGGTTATAAGGCTGCTTATGGTATTAACCTCGACATGGTAGGTGGCGGAAATGCGCAGTTTACACAAGATGAAATCTCCCGTCAGGCTGCGCCTGATGTGGTCAACCGGGTCTGGGATATTGGCAATGAAATCGGTTACTCCTCTTACTTTGTACGCATTCCAAGTGGTAAACTGGTTGATGATCATTTTTGGATGAACAAGGCAGGTGTACCATCAATTGATATCATTCATTACAACGACAATAGTGGTTTCTATATTAACTGGCATACACAGCTGGATAACCTGGCTAATATTGATAAAAATACATTAAAGGCAGTAGGGCAAACCATACTCGAAACCATTTACAGAGAAAAGTAAATGTGCAATTGTTAATTACTTTTGAACATCCTGCTCAATTAAAATTTTATATTCGCAAAAACATATATCTCAAATTAATGAAAAATTTATTTTCAACCGCAATACTTTCGCTTTTAGCAATTGGTGCGTTCGCACAAAAGAATGATGGTACAACAAAGTCTTTGGTTAATGCAGAAAAGGATTTTGCAAAATCAATTGCAAAAAATGGAGATAAAGAGTCATATTTAGAATATTCTTTGCCAACAGCGTTAGTGTTCAGGCCAAACCCTGTTAATGTGAAGACATTTTACAATGCAAAACCGAAAGGTGAAAATGCAGTAAGCTGGGAGCCAAATCTGGCTAAAGTTTCCAGGAGTGGCGATTTAGGGTTTACAACAGGTCCATTTTCACTAGAAGGTACAGAAAAAGAATATGGTCAGTATTTAACCATTTGGAAATCAGAAAACGGTAAATGGAAATTAGCGATTGATTTAGGTACATCAAGCAATAAACCGTTGGATAAAACAGCGCCAAGGTTTGTAGAACCAAAAGATCATGTTACGCCTAAATTCTTAAATGAGAAAGAAATTAAAGCCGGAAGAGATATTATTTCTACCACAGAGAAAACTTTAAATACATTATTGAAAACACATGGAATAGCAGCATTTAGTGGTTTCCTAACTGAAGATGCCCGCTTACTATTTCCAGGAAATGAAGCTATTAATGGTAAAGGCAAGATTATCTCTTTCTACAACGGGATGGTTAGTAAAATGAATTTGAAAACAACCGGTGTTGATAAAGCATTAGGAAGTGATTTGGCTTACACTTACGGGGTGGCCACTATTGATTACAAGGCAGATTTACGCGAAAGCTTTAATTACGTTTTTGTGTATGAAAAAGCTGCAGATGCAAGCTGGAATTTACTTGTTCAGGCTTTTGTACCTGCTGACAGATAATTTAAGGTGAATTATAAAAAGGGCTATCTTTGGAAAAAAAGTAGCCCTTTTTTTATGCCTTTTCTAAAAATTATAACCCCAATTACAGCAATTTGAAAATAATAAATATTATATTATTACTGGCGATGTGTTCTGTTACATTTGCACAGAAAAAGCAAAGCGATTATTTAATTTCTTTTAATGACACCACTTCAGGTAAGGTTTTAACCGGATATAAAAACCTAAAAGGCCAGGTAATTATCCCTGCAAAATACACCGGATATGGTGAAGTAGATACACTTTTTGATTTTACCATAGTAAGCTTAAAAGATTCGGGTCTGCTGGTTATCGATAAAACAGGAAAGCATATTCTGAGACCATTTATTTATGACAATGGACCTGATTATATGGAAGAAGGATTATTCCGCTTTGTGGAAAACAATAAAATTGGTTTTGCAAATGCGAAGTATAAAAAAATAATTCCGGCAATATTTGACTTTGTTACACCGTTTAAAAATGGGCTGGCAGCCTATACCATGGGCGGCCACAAGGTGCAAGACGGTGAGCACTGGTATTGGGGTGGTGGCTATGAGTTTGGTTTTATTAACCATTCAGGAAGAAGATTTAAGAAAGTGAATGAGCTTAAAAACAAACAAAGATTAGCCTGGACAATAAGCAACGAAAAAGTGTTGCTGGATAATAAAGGGAACGTCATCAAACGGTATAAACCTAATTAAATAAGAATTGAAGTATATAAAGAATAGAATTTTAGTAATTGCCACACTCACTTTTGTCAGTTTAAGTGCTATTGCACAGAAGCAGAAATTTGATGTGCAGGGCAAAGCAGGGGCCCGTGGAATTATGCCTGAAAATACAATTCAGGGGATGTTGAAAGCTTTAGATTTAGGTGTAAATACACTCGAAATGGATGTGGTAATTTCTAAGGATAAACAGGTCGTTTTATCTCAGGAACCCTATTTTAATAACGAAATTTCATTACAACCCAATGGAAAAGCAATCACTTTAAAGAATCAAAAAAACTTCAATATCTATAAAATGGATTATGAAGAAATTAAAAAATTTGATGTTGGAAGTAAAGTTCATAATCGTTTTCCTGGCCAGGTAAAGTTTAAAGCCTATAAACCTTTATTAAGTGAAACCATTGATGCGGTGGAAGCATACGTAAAGGAAAAAAAGCTGACTAAACCGGTTTACAACATCGAGACGAAAACGATTAAGAACGGTGATAATGAATTCCATCCGGAACCGGCTGAATTTGTGGAATTAATCATGGAAGTGGTGAAGGAAAAGAAAATTACCAAACGGGTAATTATTGAATCTTTTGATATGCGAACCTTGCAATATCTTCATGAAAAATATCCTAAAATCCAGACTTCCCTCCTTATAGATGAAAAGGAACCTTTTGAAGATTATATCCAAAAGCTGGGTTTTAAGCCAACGATATATAGTCCGTACTCTGTTCTGGTAGGGAAGGGGTTAGTCGATCGTTGTCATGAAATGGGCATTAAAATTATCCCGTGGACAGTTAACAGCCTAAAGGATATTCAATATTTTATGAGTTTAGGAGTTGATGGCGTAATTACGGATTACCCTAATTTGATGGGACAACTTAAATAATACCGACTAAATAAAAAACGCGTTCTATTTTCAAAGTAGAACGCGTTTTTTATGTAAAAATATTTCAGCTTAGTGGTGAGAAGACTCGCCTTCTGCAGCTTTAGAGTGTGGTTTTTCTGTTGTTTCATGATGACCTCCTTCAACCTCGTGAACGAAAATTGGACGAGTAAAGGCCACAAGAAGAATTAAAACAATGATCCATGCGGCTAATGGTAATGCCCAAATGCCTTTTGTTTGCTGAACTGGTGCGTGTGAATCGTGAGCTGACATGTTAAATATTTTTGAATTTGAAATTTATGCTTTGTAATTGCCATAAAGATAAGAACAATTTTAAAGATTAGCGTATGCATTCTCTTACTTATCCTAAAATATAAAACTGGTAATTGATCACAAATTAAAGCGCACCAAAGCCCTTTCAATCTGGCGTCTGTGTCTTAAGATATGAACGATTGCGTGCTCTAACATTTGTTCCACATCGTATTGTTGTCCCCATCTGGCATTAATCTTTTTCGATGAATGATGCTCTTCCAATGGAATTTCTGGGTTTTGAGTGAAAACATTTTCCGTATAGGCAATCGCCTCTTTCAATTTTAAAATGTATTGATTTACATGATCAAATTGCAGTGTCTTGGGTCGTTGAGTAGCTAAACCTGCAGCGTTTTCTATATAAACCGCGTAACTGAACATTGATGCTGCTACATGTGTTAAAATGGTTTGAATGGAAACGCAATCTGGATTGGCACTTATGGGCGCTATGGTTTTGGTTAGCTGAACTGAACTTATTGGCCGTATCACTTCAATTAATTCATCCAAAGCTTTATTGTATTCATCCAGCAATGCGGCATGTGCGCCAGAAAGCTTATCGTTATCAGACATGGTGTAAATTTACCTGGTTTTAAATTAAAAATCCCATCTTCAATTACAAATGAAAATGGGATTTTTAATTTTGATGAAATGATATTACAGCAAATCTTTAATAATTTTTTCAATGGATAATCCTTCGGCCTCTGCCCTGTAATTACGCACAATACGATGGCGAAGGATCGGTTCTGCAACTGCCTGGACATCTTCAATATCCGGTGCATATTTGCCTGAAACAGCGGCATGACATTTGGCTCCCAAAACTAAAAACTGAGAAGCTCTTGGTCCTGCACCCCAGCTAATGTATTTATTAACAGCTTCGGTTGCAAATTCGCTATTCGGACGTGTTTTCGCCGCCAGCTTTACCGCATATTCTAAAACATTATCAGTTACTGGAATATCGCGTATTAATTTTTGAAAGAATTGAATGTCTTCAGCATGAATAATTTTTTCCAGTTGAATGGATTTGTTGCTGGTGGTATTTTTTACAATGTTCAGCTCATCTGCAAACGCAGGATAATTCAACTGAATATTGAACATAAAACGGTCTAGTTGCGCTTCTGGTAAAGGATAAGTTCCCTCTTGCTCAATCGGGTTTTGTGTTGCTAAAACGAAAAAAGGTTTGGGCAAAGTATGGGTTTGGCCAGCTGCAGTAACTGCTTTCTCCTGCATGGCTTCCAGCAAAGCAGCCTGTGTTTTTGGCGGCGTCCGGTTAATTTCATCGGCAAGGATAATGTTTGAAAAAACAGGCCCTTTAATAAACTTGAAGTGCCTGTCTTCCCCTAATATTTCAGCCCCGATAATGTCGCTGGGCATTAAATCAGGTGTAAACTGAATGCGGTTAAAATCTAAATCTAAAACCGAAGCAACTGTTTGAACGAGTAATGTTTTCGCCAGTCCGGGAACACCAACCAGCAAACAATGTCCGTTGCTGAATATGGCAATCAAAACAGATTTTACAACGTTATCTTGTCCAACTACAACCTTCGAGATCTCTGATTTAATCTTATTGAAGGTCTGGTGTAAAGCATCAACAGCTTCTACTTCGTTTTTATATTGCATTCAGTACTATTTTGCGGCAGTGGTGTTTTTAGTCCAGATTTTTAATTCATCGCAGGTATTAAATTCATCATCAATTTTGATGTATGTACTTTCACGACGTTTTTCAAACCATTCACTTAAAGTACGATTAATTTTATCACTTTGTGCGGCATCTCTGATTTTTGGAAAATCCTGAGCTAAATTTGCTTTGTGTGGGGGAATTTTCGATTTCAGATAAAGTAAGCGGTAGCCTTGTTTACCATCAGGTGCTGTATATAAATCAGGCTTAGAAATGCCACCAATTTTCATTGTATCAATTACTAAAAATACCGAAGGATCTAATTTATCTACCGGAATGAAAGTACTTCTTGATTGTACATCTTCAGCATTCATCATCATACCACCATTATATTTGGTTTGCTTGTTATCAGAATATAAGTTTGCGGCACCAGCAAAGGAAAGCTTTTTAGAAACAATGTTGTTATAAATACTATCAGCATGAAGTTTTAAACGAGCTAAACTTTCTGGCGTAGTAGCCGGACGAATTAATATGTGACGGGCATGAACCTGCTCACCACGACGCTCAATAACCTGTAAAATGTGGAAACCAAATTCAGTTTCAAATACCGGTGAAATTTCTCCGGCCTTTAATTTGAAAGCCCAGGCTGTAAACTCTTTTGCCATGGTACTTCTATCAAAGAAACCTAAATCACCACCATCTGCTGCTGATCCAGGATCTTCTGAATAGGTTTTAGCCAATACGCCGAAATCATCGCCACTTTTAACTCTTAAACGTAATGCTTCAATTTTATCACGAAATCTTTGTTTTTCTGCTCGGTTTAATTTCGGATCCAAAATTACCTCACCAACTTCTACTTCCGTATTAAATGCCGGAACGCTATCACCTAACGATTTGAAATATTTCTCTACTTCCATTGGTGTTACGTTGATATTCTCCGTTATTTTAGCCTGCATTTTTTGAGCAATTAAACCATCTTTAATAGTAGGCCTCATCTCATCTTTGTATTGCAAAACAGATTTATTTAAAAATTGCTCTAAACGTTCCTGACCGCCGGCACGTTGCATCATCGAACGCATACGTTTATCAACCTCATCATCAACTTGTGGCTCTTCAACCATTACCGAGTCAATTTCAGCTTGTTGTTTTAACAGTTTTTGAGTTAATGTATTTTGTAGAATTCTACATTTAATACTCTCATTTGGCGGGTTTCCCTGATAAAGATATTGGGTGTATTCTTGATTTATATCGGATAGTAAAATAATATTATTACCTACCACAGCAGCAACTTTATCAATGTTATGTTTCTTGTTTTGAGCATAACTATCTAAAAACAAGCAAACTAATGCTATTGCCACTAAAAAAAACTTCTTCATTCTATTGTTATATTTTGCAAATTTAATACTAATCCTTTACCAGTCAATATTTTACTGTTTAGCGAGTTTTCTTAACTCGTTATCATTAATCCTGATCTGATGTTTTTGTTGAAGTCCCTTTACCCAGTTTTCTTCTAAATGTTGCTGGTAATCAGCAATTACCTGGCCTCTGATTTCATTTAATGGCATGTTATAGCGTTGCAGGTTATTCCTGTAAAAATCATTTAACGCTTCATCATCGTTTTGAGCCTTGTTCCAAATTTTTTGCTCTGAAACGTTAAACATTAAAACCCCTTCGCGGTATTCGTTTAATAAGAAATCCTGATCCTTGTGGTTATTGTTTTTTTTATGAGACAACAATGCGTTTTCATAAGTTTTTACCTCTTCCTCATAAACCGCATTTTTGTCAAGCCCAAGCAACCGTGCATCCAAAACCTTCAATTTAAAATTGATATAGAGATTTAAATAATTTTGTAAATCATTAAAATCGGCGCTAACGCTACCATTATGACTCTTTTTATATGCCCACAAAAACTCCTTTGTGCTAATAGATTTACCATTAATGGCGGCAACGTTTTGCGCAAACGAATGGCCAAAAATAAAACTAAAAATAAACAGGCAGTAAGGCTTTTTTAAGCAGGGCACTCTATATATTTTAATGGATAAAAGTAACAATAAGCGGCGCTATTATTAGATATTTAACTAATTTTAACAGAAATTATTATTCAGCAAAAATACGAATGGAAAACCAGGTTACCAACAATGAGAACGCTTTACGATTGTTTTTTACCGAAGATGTTTTTTTGGTAAAGGATGAATGTGTAGAAATACCTTCTTTTGCTACTGGAATGCCTGTTTCTGAAGGATCTACGTTTACAGAAAATAAATTGAAAGATGAGGTTTTACCACCCAAAAGTGCGGTAATTTCTCCTGAAAGTGGGGCCTCTCCTCAGAAAAATTACAACCTGGAAGTAGAAATTCCGCGTATTGTTGCCGAACCAAAGGCTGATCTTGCTTTCAAATATTTAGGTGGAAATAAAAAATCAGTACTCATTTTAGTGAATGATCAGGTGAATGATGTAAGCACCGAACAAGGCAGAGACTTACTGCGTAAAATAGTAAAGGCTATTGACCTGGCTACACCGGATTTTGCACTCGTTAATTACGCACAATACCAGGGGACAGGCTTTTCAGCATTACATCAGGTTTTTAAACCTGTTATCATGCTTTCCTTCGGGGTTGAAATTAGTACGCTCCAGCTTAATCTTGACTGGAATAATGAAATCATCGTTCATGACAATACCAAAATTATATTTGCCCCAAATCTTCATCAACTGGATAGTGATATTGGCGCAAAAAAATTACTCTGGGGCAATCTTCAAAAACTGAAAGCATAATAGTATTTATCGAACATATCTCACCATATAAAAAATGAAAAAACTGGTATTTGCAACCAACAATCAGCATAAAACAGAAGAAATCCGTTTAGCTTTTAAAGGTCAGTATGAAGTATTGAATTTAGCTGATATTGGCTGCGATGCAGATATACCTGAAACGGCCGATACCTTTGAGGGAAACGCCAGTTTAAAAAGTAAATATGTTGTTGATCATTTTAATTTGGACTGCTTCGCTGATGATAGCGGACTTGAAGTTGAAGCCATAAATAATGAGCCAGGTGTTTTTTCTGCCCGTTATGGAGGGAGTAGAGATAGTTTGGAAAATACTAAACTGGTTTTGAAAAAAATGGAGGGTGAAGTTAATAGAAAGGCCAGGTTTAAAACGGTTATTTCATTGATGCTTGAAGGTGAAAATCATCTTTTTGAGGGAATAGTTAACGGAATCATCAGGGAAGATTTATCAGGCTCGAATGGTTTCGGTTATGATCCAATCTTTCAGCCGGATGGTTATAATATTACTTTTGCCCAAATGGATATGAAAGAGAAAAACAAGATCAGCCATAGGGCAATTGCATTGAAAAAAATGATCGATTTTTTGAAAGAAATGTAATTCTCTTCAGTCAATCGATAGATGATGAGTTTTGTTATAATTTTTTTACCTCACGCTTTATTGTATCTACCTTTGGTAAGATAGGTTTAATCCCAAAATTTACCGTATCCAAAGGATTTGCTGGCGCTGCACTTTTGTTCAAGTTCAAATTAAGCTTCTGGTTATTGGTATTTCCTTTCGGAATAGCTACTTTGGCTTTAGCAGGTGCAATACTTTTGCTTGCCGCGGTTGATTTTGCTGCTCCGGTTTTTGCTTTCGGCTTTGTTTTCCCAGAAGATCCGACAGCATCTTTCTTTGATTTTGGACGCTCAGCAGGTTTCCATGAAAAGCCTTTGAGCACATTATCTTTTGCAATTTTATTTTCAGGATTCAGTGCGCCTTCTACTCCTTTAATGTACACAATATCTTCAATGTCATTTTCATTATCCTGAAAAATAAACTTGATTCTGCTACTTAGGGTTTGGTTCATTTCTTTATAAACCTTTGTGCTATCATCCTGTGTGTAATATATACTTTCGGCATTGCCATCAACATACATGGTTTTAAGCTTTCCATTGTTAAAAAAGCCTGTCATTAATCTTCCTTTAATCTGGTTGAATCTAAGCGAATCTTTAGGTGTATTTACCAGAAAAGCATTTTTAATCGATTGAAGATTATTCAGTTTTTTATTTTTAAACTGTACATAAATGGTATCGGCAATTTGCTGTGAACCTTCTGACCAGATAATCGGATTCATAAAACATCGCAAAGTAGAATCGGCGCTGGTGTAAAATAAACTATCTGTTTTAGCCTGAATATTGGTTTTGTATATTTTCACGCCGTGGTAAGCTTTAATAATGCGGGCCTGTACGGTATCTGCAGGATTGAATTGTACCGTATCATTTTTTACTCCCGGTTTGGCGTTCTTTAATAAACTGGCGGAGGTAATTTTATTCACACCGGCCGGCAGTTTTTTCGAAATACTATCCACCTTTTTAGATTTTAGATCTTTAATGATATTGCTGCTTTTTTCGCTGCTTTTATTGATTAAGGAGTCTTTTTGAAGATTAGGTAGCTTTTTAATGATCGAATCTGCCTTGTTTTTTAGCAAATTTTTAGTGCTATCTGCATTTAACTTTGGCAAGGCTTTACTCAAAGAATCTACATTAAGACGCTTTAATCCCGGATCAGTAAAATCGCTTTTATCCGCTGTATTTTTATCCTGTTCTTTTGCTTTTTTCTTTTTGTCGTTCTTTGGTTTGTTATCTGCTTCGGGTTTGTTGTTTACAGGGCGTACTGATTCATTAGGTTTTCCTGGTATTTCCTTTGGTTCTTTACTTCCCTCTTCATCATCTTCACCCACTTCATTGTCAGATTTAACTGATACTTTTGCAATCAGCTTTAAGTTTTTTTGCAAAACCATTTGTGTTTCCAATGTATCAGCACCCATCCATAAACTGTCCGGACGTTTTTTGTTCTTAACCATTACCGAATCGTCAGTTCCTATACCTAAATAAGCATTTCTGGTTACCAATGTACGCTGATCAGCCTTGTAATAATAGCCTAAGTCGCCAAACATTTTCATTTTATCTTTGGTGTCAGAAAAAACAATGTTCTTCACAGCTTTTCCATATCCAATCTTTCCAAAATAATAAAGACTATCACCCTTTAACGATCGTGTACCTTGGGTATATAAGTTTTTCTTTCCAAAATAAGCATCTTCAGTTGTGGTATTGTAAGCACCATTTTCGGTGTAAAGGTTATCATCTTTGCCTTTAATATTGGTAGGGCCGTAAAAGTATGTCCATTTGGTTTGCGTATTGTAACGAAGTGTATCAGATTTAATGGTTACCTGCGGGGTTACCACCACCACATTATAACGGAAATAAGCATCATTGCTGGTGCTGAAATAGTAGCCATTTTTACTGGTTAAGGTAACCTCCTGGTTAACGATTTTGCCGCCACTGGTGTAGGTTCCAATCTTGCTTAAAGTATTGTAATCTAAAATATTGGTTGTTAAAACTGAAGTAGGATCAGTCATCCTAACATTGCCGGTCAAGTGTGCCAGTTTTTTATTTCCATCGTATTCCAGCTGATCGGAGTAGATATCAGTAGTAAGCTGGTTGATGTGTACGTTTTTAAAAGCCTCGAAATAATTACGTTCGCTGTAAAATACGGCACTGTCGCAAGTAAGTGTTGCATTATCCTGTTGGAAAACCGGACTGCGTAAATAGCTGATCTTCTTTTTAGTATCCCCGCTAATTCTGGCGTAGGAAACAATTTTAATTCTTGTAGCCTGCTGCTGGGCAAACAAAAGTACGGGGAAGCATATTAAAAGTATAAAGACAAATATTTTCTGCACGTTGCAAAGTTAGTTTTTTGTTCCGAACGTTCGGAATACAGTTAAAATTAAATATTTTTGGAAGATGTTACCTTTAAAACAATTTCAGGATTTTATCGAACAAGAAGAGTTGTTTAATAAGGATGACAAAATTCTTTTAGCAGTTAGCGGGGGTAAGGATTCGGTATTAATGTTTCATCTTTTTAAATCTACAGGCGTTAATATTGGCGTGGCGCATTGTAATTTTAATCTGCGGGCTGATGAATCCCTACGGGATGAAAATTTTGTTAAATTGCTAGCTAAAAGTTATGATGTTCCTCTTTACGTAACGCATTTTGCGACAAAAAAATATGCAGAAGCGCATAAAATTTCTACGCAAATGGCAGCCCGCGAGCTACGCTATCAATGGTTTGAAGAAATAAGATCGGCAAATCACTACGATTATATTGCTATAGCACATCATCAAAACGATACGGTAGAGACCATGCTCATCAATTTGGTAAGAGGAACTGGCATTGCTGGTTTGCATGGTATTCTGCCTAAAAGAGAAAAGCTGATCAGGCCCCTATTGTTTTTAAATGGTGATGAAATTAATGAGCATATTGTTCAAAACAACCTGGATTTTGTAGAGGACAGTTCCAATCTTAGTGCTGATTATACCCGGAATAAGATCCGGTTAAAGGTACTCCCGCATTTAAAGGAGATAAATCCCCATCTGGAGCAAACATTTATAGAAAATGCTGCTCGCTTTGCCGCATTAGAAAGTTTTTTGAATAACAGCATCAAACAGTTAGCCCAAACTATTTTTCATCGTAAACCAGACGGAATCTATATCACCAAAAGTGATATCGAAAAGTTAAATCCTCCAAAACTATTGCTGTTTGAACTTTTAAAACCATATGGTTTCGCAGAAAATACGGTGAGCGAGATCCTCAGCCATTTAAACAGTATCAGCGGAACACGCTTTTTAAGTCAGACCCATCAGCTCACTATCAATAGGAATGAAGTAGTGCTCAGTCTGCTGCTTATTCAGGATGAGGTGAATGTAATGATCCATCCTTCAACTACTTCTATAACGTTTGGGAATCATGAAATAGAAATGTCCTTCCGTACAGGAAATGAATTTATAGCAAATAAAAATATCGCGTTTGTAGAATCAGCTGCGCTTATTTTTCCGTTAATTGTAAGAAACTGGCAACAGGGAGACAAGTTTATGCCTTTGGGAATGCGCCATTTAAAAAAACTGAGTGATTTTTTTATTGATGAAAAGATCCCGTTACATTTAAAAAACAGCACTCCAATTCTGGTAAATGGCAATGGTGATATCATTTGGGTGGTGGGCATGAGGCAGGATAATCGATACAAATTAACGGCATCAACAAAAAAAGTTGCTATATTCGACGTCAAAAGTAAATAAGTGGAAAGCAGATACGCCTATATCGAAAAGCAATACATTGGTCGTGATTACGTACGCATATTCATTAGGTTGATTATGGCTGCGTTTTGTTTTGCGGCTTATGTTTACGAAAGGGACCGTGATAATACACAAGATTTATTCTTAGTCGTCGGTTTCGGAATCATCGGCGTTTCCATGCTATTGCTTTTTCTCATCCAGTATAAAATCATTGTAGATAATGGCAGTATGATTTTGGACGGCTTATGGACAACAAAGCGGGTTAAAATTGATTTAAACAGTATAGTTGATGTTCGTAAAGCCACTTACAGCCGTTATTTTTTCAATAACCCTGTTTACAACCTTCATACCAAAGGAACTATACGCTTTTACTCTTCGGGTAAAGACGCAGTAGTGCTTACCGATCGTGATGGTTTAGAGTATTTTATCGGCACCCAGCGCCCAAATGAACTTTTTTTAGTTATTAAGGAAGAGATGAGAAATCTTAAGTAATCATCCTGTTGAAAACAACCTTTAAACGTTCCCCATATCATCAATAATTGTTCTTTTTATTGCAATTGGCTTACACAGCTTTTAGATATAATTGGGCTACCTTTGCGTGAACAACAGCGCAATATAAATGAAAATAGGAATTGTTTGCTACCCAACCTTTGGTGGTAGTGGAGTAGTTGCAACTGAGCTTGGAAAAGCACTCGCAAATGAGGGTCACCAGGTTCATTTTATCACCTATAGCCAGCCGGCAAGGCTTGATTTTTTTTCGGAAAACTTGTTTTATCATGAAGTATCGGTAAGGGATTATCCTCTTTTTGATTATGCACCGTATGAATCTGCACTGGCCAGCAAGCTGGTAGATGTAGTACGCTTTGAGCAGCTGGATGTTTTGCATGTTCATTACGCAATTCCCCATGCTTCCGCAGCATTTATGGCGAAGCAAATATTAGCAAGTTATGGTATTCATATTCCTGTTGTAACCACTTTGCATGGTACTGATATTACCCTGGTAGGTAAAGACCCAACGTATAAGCCGGTAGTTACTTTTTCTATCAATCAAAGTGACGGGGTAACTACGGTATCTGACGATCTGAAAAAGGATACCTACAATCATTTTAAAATTACTAAAGAGATTAAAGTGATCCCGAATTTTATAGATTTCAATCGATTTAGCCTCCAGGCTAAGGATCATTTTAAAAAGGCTATTGCGCCAAACGGAGAGCGTATTTTAATTCATACCTCCAATTTCAGAAAAGTAAAACGTACGGCTGATGTGATTCGCATTTTTGAAAAGGTTCAATCCGTGGTTCCCTCTAAGCTTTTAATGGTTGGCGATGGGCCTGAACGTGTTTATGATGAAAAGCTTTGTCGCAGTTTAAATATCAGCGATCATGTACGTTTCTTAGGGAAGCAGGATGCTGTGGAAGAAATTCTTTCTGTTTCTGATTTGTTTCTGATGCCATCAGAATCTGAAAGTTTTGGCTTAGCTGCACTGGAAGCAATGGCTTGTAAAGTTCCAGCGATTACAACCAATGCCGGTGGTTTGCCAGAATTAAACGTGAATGGGTTTTGTGGTTATATGAGCAACGTGGGTGATGTTGAATCGATGGCGGCTCACGCAATTGAAATCTTAAAAGACGAAGAGACTTTAAATCGTTTTAAAGAAAATGCATTTAAAAGGGCACAAGATTTCGATTTAAAGAAAATATTACCAGAATACATTAATTTCTATAAAGAAGTGATAGAAAGTTCACCTCAAACCAAAGACTAAGATTTGTTATAAGTGTGTTAAAAGCTTATATTTAGGCTGTGAGGGCTGTTTTTTGAGAAAAAAATCTTCGATTTGAGAACGTAGAGCAAGATCAAACGTTTGTCTTAAGCAAGAAGATTTTGATGATTTTTTTTAAAATAATCATCAAACTCAAAAAAAGTTTCTCATTCTGATTTCATTATCAGCAAGCATAAAGATATTATAACTTAACACAAATGAAAACCACTTTTATTGCTATTGCGCTGTTATTAACTTTTGCAGCAAACGTTGAGGCACAAACAAAAAAGACCTCTAAACACACATTTCAGATTGCCGATGGCAATTTCCTGCTAGATGGTAAAGCTGTACAGATTCACAGTGGTGAAATGCATTATGCCCGCATTCCAAAACCTTATTGGCGTCATCGTTTAAAAATGATGAAAGCAATGGGCTTAAATGCTGTTGCTACCTATGTTTTTTGGAACTACCATGAAACTACTCCTGGTGTATGGGACTTTAAATCGGGAAACAGAGACATTGCCGAATATATCAAATTAGCACAGGAAGAAGGTTTATTTGTGATTCTTCGTCCGGGGCCTTATGTATGCGCCGAATGGGAATTTGGTGGCTATCCATGGTTTTTACAAAAAGTGCCTGGCATGGTTATTCGAGGTAATAACCCGCAATACCTGGCTGCAACTAAAGCATATTTTACAGCATTATACGGACAGGTAAAAAACCTGCTGGTTACCAATGGCGGGCCGATTGTAATGGTGCAGGGCGAAAATGAATTTGGTTCATACGTGGCACAGCGGAAAGATGTTTCTTTGGAAGAACACAAAAAATACAGTGCTGCAGTATTTCAGCAATTAAAAGATGTTGGCTTTAATGTGCCGTTTTTTACTTCTGATGGAAGCTGGCTTTTTGAAGGAGGAGCGTTGCCAGGTGCATTGCCAACAGCAAACGGAGAAGATGACGTAACCAAACTTAAAGAAATAGTAAACAAATATCACGATGGTAAGGGCCCTTACATGGTAGCTGAATTCTATCCGGGCTGGTTAGATCACTGGGCAGAACCTTTTCCAAAAGTTTCTACACAGGCGGTGGTTAAACAAACACAAAAATATTTAGATGGTGGTGTATCATTTAATTATTACATGGTTCATGGTGGCACAAACTTTGGTTTTACCTCAGGTGCTAATTACGATAATAAACATGATATTCAACCTGATTTAACGAGTTATGATTACGATGCTCCAATTAGCGAGGCAGGTTGGGCTACCGAAAAATATAATGCACTAAGAGATTTACTTAAAAAACCTGAAACACCAGCCATTCCGGCTAAAATACCTGTAATTTCAATTCCGGATATTAAATTAACAAAAGCGGTTGATCTGGAAGATATAAAAAGCAAAATTACACCAGTAAATGATGATAAGCCATTAACCTTTGAAGCGTTAAACCAAGGCCACGGTTATGTATGGTACAGCAAAAAGTTTAATCAGCCAATTAGTGGCAAATTAGCGTTAAATGGCTTACGTGATTATGCTTTAGTTTACGTAAACGGAATTAAAGTAGCAGAATTGAACAGTTATTATAAAAAATATGATTGTGAAATAGACATTCCATTCAATGCTGTTTTAGATATTGTTGTAGAAAATATGGGACGTATTAATTACGGCTCGAAAATCATTAACAGCACAAAAGGGATAATTTCTCCGGTTATAATTAATGGACAAACCATTACAGGAAACTGGGATATGTATAAACTACCAATGGATGTTGTTCCTGATTTAACAGCGGCTAAAAATTCGGCAACAGCCGGAAAGCCTGCTGTTTACGAAGGCATTTTCTCTTTAACCAAAACCGGTGATACTTTTCTTGATATGCGTGACTGGGGCAAAGGAATTGTTTTTATCAATGGAATCAACATTGGACGCTACTGGAGTGTTGGGCCTCAGCAAACCTTATACGTTCCAGGCTGTTGGTTAAAAGAAGGCAAAAACAGCATCGTAATTTTTGAACAGAAAAATGATGTGATGCATGCTTCAGTTAAGTCGATTGAAACACCAATTCTGGAAGAGGTAAAGCCTGAAAATGGTTTGCCGAAATAAGTATTAAAGATAGTAGCCTGTAAAATTTGCGTTTAGTCAATTTTACAGGTTTTTTTTGTGTCAGCATTTAAAATATCCATCCACTTCTTTTCCGAATTAAAAAAAGTAAAAGAGCTGCTTCGCCATTACAAATGATGAAAGGGCTCAAAAAATGTTGTGCTTAACGTTACGCCCGGGTTAATTACCGTACTGCAACCATGCCAATGGCAGTAATTTTAAAGAGGTAAAACGAGCTAAGGTAAGCTTATGTCTTTTCATTCATCTCTTTATAATTGATACGGTTCATTTAAAGATTTTTGGCGATGATAAAAAATAAGTAAGTAAAACAAACTTTCTCTATATCAAATCATTATAAATCGTACCTTTGCGGCAAATGAAAAAAATAGTAGATTACAGAAAGCTTTTAAACGTAGATAAAGAGGCTGAATTAAAAGAACTTAAATCAGTGTATCGTACATTGATGAAAGATTGCCACCCAGATAAGTTTCAACAGGAAGAGGAGAAATTAGACGCAGAAGCAAGAAGCAAGGAAATTATCGAAGCTTATCACTTTTTAGTAAGTATCGCTCCTGAAACCGTTGAGCAAAATTTAGAAACTTACACACAAACCATCACTTTGTCAAATATTCAGGATTTTGAATACAAGCAACAAGTATTAAACGTTCAGTTTTATGATGGTAGTGCTTATGAATATTTTGGAGTGCCAAAAGCAATTTACGTTAAATTGGTAAATGCTGATTCTCCGGGCCGTTTTGCACGCAGGCATATCTTTAGCGAGTTCCCTTACCGTAACGTGGCTAAAGTTGCAGAAACTGCATAAATGATAAAACTAAAAAAGACCTGCATTTTGCAGGTCTTTTTTAGTTTTATTTTAAATATTATTTATCAAATACCAAACAAACCGGTGCGCCAACATTAATTCGTTTGCCACTATCACTTAACTTTCCAGTCGTTTTATTTCTGTTGAAAATTACGACGTCGTTTGTGTATTGATGTCCAATCAGCACATGTGTCCCGTTCGGGTCAATTGTGAAATTTCTTGGACCTTTTCCTAATGTACTGATCGTTTCAATTAATTTTAATTTTCCATTAGGCTGAATAGAAAAAGCAGAGATGCTATTGGCATCACCACGATTTGTTTCGTAAAGGAATTTACCATCAGGAGAAATATGGATGTCTGCAGCATCAACTTTACCTTTAAAGTTTTGAGCAGTAGTACCCATTTCCTGAATTTTTTCCAGATGGCCGTTATTGTATTTAAAGGTAGTTATGCTTCCGTTAAATTCATGAACCAAATAGGCAAACTTACCTTTCGGATCGAAAGTAATGTGGCGTGGACCTGTTCCGGCGTTGGTAGCAATAACAGATTTTTCTGTTAAAGTTTTATCTTTTCCAACAGGGTTGTAATGGTAAATGTAAATGTGATCTTCTCCAAGGTCGTTAACAATTAAATTTTTATGATCTGGAGTGAATTTCACCATGTGCACATGAGCACTTTTTTGTCGGCCTTCCGGATCAATGCTTTTTCCTGTATGACGGATGGTTTGGATCGCTTCAGACAAAGCGCCGTCTGCTGATCTGGCAAATACAGCCAGACTTCCTCCTGAATAGTTTGCTACGATGACGTTCTGCTGATCAACAGTGATAAAACAAGGATCGGCTCCCTGACTAGGCACTTTGTTGATGAATGTTAATTTCCCTGTTTTAGCATCATATTTAAAAGCCGAAACAGTGCTGGATTCTCCTGTTTCATTTACAGCATAAACAAACTTACGATCAGGTGAAATTGCTAAATAACTAGGGTTTGAAGTTCCTTTAGTGATGCTTTTGAGGCTGGTTTCTGCTGTTGCAGGATTATAATCATAAATATATATCCCCTCACTCTTTCCCGGCGCAGTGTAGGTACCAACAATTAAATTGAAATGTTTTGTCTGCGCAATAGCGGCTGTTGTAATGATTGACATTAATACTATAACAATGTTTCTTTTCATGTGGTTGAAATTATTTATTAAAAACGATAAAATGTTCCCTGCGGATAAAAATACAATCTGCAAACTACATTAAATGTAAAAAGGCAATCTTTCGATTGCCTTTAATATTATTTGATAAGATGTTTGATTTGGATTAACTCATGGTCTTCCAGGTATCTCCATCTGCCCCTAGGTAAATCTTTTTTAGTCAAATTACCGTACACCACGCGATCCAGTTTCTCAACGCTATAACCCAGATGTTCGAAAATACGACGAACAATTCTGTTTTTACCGCTATGAATCTGGATACCGATTTCTTTTTTAGTTCCGCCTGATACGTAAGAAATATTATCTGGTTTAATCAAGCCATCTTCCAGCTCCAAACCAAAAGCAATTTTATTTAAATCACCTTGTGATAAAGCTTTATCCAATTCTATGTTATAGATTTTTGTAATACCGTTACGTGGATGCGATAATTTATCGGCCAAATCACCATCATTAGTCATTAAAATTAAACCCGTGGTATTGCGGTCTAAGCGGCCAACAGGGTAGATGCGTTCGCGGCTAGCCTTATCCACTAATTGCATCACTGTACGGCGCTCCTGCGGATCGTCAGTTGTAGTAATGTAATCTTTAGGTTTGTTCAATAAAACGTAAACTTTTTTCTCCCGTTTTAACAGCTCTCCGTTATAACGTACTAAATCTTTAGCCGGATCTACCTTATGGCCAAGCTCAGTAATGGCTTCGCCGTTTACACTTACCACGCCAGCTGCAATAAGTTCATCTGCCTTGCGGCGAGAACAAATGCCCGCATTTGAAATATATCTGTTTAGGCGAATTAAGCCTTTATCTTCATTTGTTTTGCGTGCAGGAGCAATTACCGTTCTTTCCGGACGATTAAACTCCGTATCTCTTGGTCTTGCATCTTCACGTTTTCTAAAAGGACGCGAATCGCCTTCCTGCTGTTCTCTGGGTTTTACATCTCTTGAACTTCCGGCACTTGGTTTAAAGCCATCTCTGCCTCTTGATTTGAAGTCCTTGTATCCACCTTCTCTTGGTTTGAAGTCGCGATCGCCAGTTCTCGGTTTAAAATCTCTCGAATCTCCATCCTTAGATTTGAAATCGCGTTCTCCTGTTCTTGGTTTGTAATCTCTTGCTCCGCCATCTCTTGATTTGAAATCTCTGTCACCTGTTCTTGGTTTGTAATCTCTTGATCCACCATCTTTAGATTTGAAATCGCGTTCTCCTGTTCTTGGTTTGTAATCCCTTGATCCACCTTCTTTAGATTTGAAATCACGCTCTCCCGTTCTTGGTTTGTAATCTCTTGAACCACCATCTCTCGATTTGTAATCTCTTGATCCGCCTTTAAAACTGCGTTCTTCAGATTTTGCACCAGCATCTTTAGATTTGAATTCGCGATCGCCAAATTTGAAGCTTTGCGGTTCTGCATCTTTAGATTTGAAATCTCTTCCGCCTGATCTGGGTTTGAAATCTTTTTTGTCTCCGAATGATTTAGATTTAAAATCTTTGCTGTCTGAACTTCTAGGTCTGAAGTTGTCTCTTGAATCGGATGATTTTTTGAATTTGTCGTCTCTGTCGTCTGATTTTCTTCTGTCAGATCCGGCATCATTGCTTCTGCCTTCTGTTCTCCGGTTGCCCGATTTGGATTTGTCATCCCGACTGTTCCTGTTGTTATTATTTATCATGATACGCTTTTAACCACACCTAAAATGTGGGCTACAAAGTTAAGAAATACTGATGAATATAACAATTGTTACGATGCGAAAATTTTACTCGAAAAATAGCTTCTAAAATAGGAAAAATCGTTTAAAAATCAAAATCTAAATTCCACGTTTAAAGCTATTTAAAGGGTGATTTTTGCATGAAATTTCGTAACTATTTGATAATGTGCTTATTATTTTTTAGCTTTGCCGACGTTTTTATATAAGTTCACCAAAAAAAGGAGGAAGATGTTAAAGAAACACATCGTACCATTTGCGGTAGTGGCAACACTATTTATCTTGGCTAAAGTGTTCACTTACCAAATGCCCTTAGTACCAAAAAGTCTTTTAAAAGAAGCAAATTTAAACACTACAATAGCAAAAACTGATACGGTAAAAGTTAAAGAAGTTGTAAAAAAACAATCTTTAATGTCTCAGTTAAATTTCGCGGATGAAACCCTGCCATTGGGCGATAAAAGGGTAGAGAGAAAAATGAAAAAAGTTCTTGCCGCACACACTTTCAAAAATATGCAAACGCATGTTTTGCATCAAAAAGCTGCAAAATGGTTCCCGGTAATTGAACCCATTCTTGAAGCTTACGGTATTCCGAACGATTTCAAGTATTTGGCTTTAGTTGAATCGGGAACGGCAATGGGCGTTTCGCCTAAGGGTGCTGCTGGTATCTGGCAATTTATGCCCGGCACTGCACGTACTTATGGCTTAAAAGTAAACGGTAGTGTTGATGAACGCTATAATTTGCGCAAGTCGACCATTGCTGCCTGTAAATACATAAAAGAAATGTATAGGGGGCTTGATAGCTGGACATTAGTTGCTGCGGCATATAATGTTGGCGACGGGCGTTTACGCAAGCAAATCAATAATCAAAATCAGGATAATTATTATAAAATGAAGCTGAACCGTGAAACCGGTGGCTACGTTTATAAAGTAATTTCCATGAAGCAGATTATGGAACATCCTAACCGCTATGGATACAAAAAAGAGCGTGTATTACTGGCTTACAACGCTGGCTAATAATTAACATAAAAACAAGAGCATTTGGTAAAACGTCCCGGACTATCGTCGGGACGTTTTTTTTTGGAACTGATTATAACACCGCCACCTCCTTAGTGGTTAAATTCCCCGGAAAATCACTTGCTTCGCACCTGATCATGCTTCCATTTGGTAATGGATTTGCTATCGTACAGGTGTATCGCCAGTCTACGCTATTCAAGGTTATCACAGCCGATCCGGCTTCAAGAAGCGCTCCTGCAGCAGAAAAAATAGAAACCTTTACTGCAGTGACCCTAAAATTATCAATTGCCCTTACGCTGATGGTATCTCCCACATTCCCGAGATAGGAAGTGTAATCAATCGTTTTGATTTCCGGAGATTTACAAAAATCCGCCAAAGCTAAATTATAAACAGAAATCCCTGGTCTCGCTGCTCTTTTATAGATTGCTGTCAGGTCAGGATCGGCGATGATTCCCTTTGCATAAACCACACCTTCTCTAAATTTATCTTTGGTTCTTTCCTGATTAACCGTATATCGGGGATTCACGATTTTTTTTCTTCTCTTGGAGATTACGGTTTGATTCTCTCCAAAATTTTTAAATACGACCAAGTTGCCTACTTTACCTCTTGCACCGTACATTACTTCGTTGTTTTCTGATTTTGCCATGATATTATTATTTAAGTTAAGCATTGATTCGCTTAGCGATTTTCGCCTTGCTTGATTCAAAGTTGCACTCAACTCAAATTTCCCATGTCGTATTTGTCGTGTTTTGTCGGATTTTACGTTCATTGACTGTACTTGGCGGGCGATAAACCTTGTTTTACCGTCATTACACGCTCGGTATACCGTCGGTATGCCGTTGCTTTGCCGTAGGTGAACGGTTACTGACGGTCAAAAACATAGTTAAAAATGTGGGCAATATTTCCCTAGGCTGAATCAAAATCTTGAAAGGGCTGGCGAATGAGCAGATGTAAAGTGCTGGCCTTTATAATTTTCGTTAAGCCTGTTCGACAAGCTTTACAATAATGATAAAGTGCATTTACCCCTTGTTGATGATTTGGCAAATCTTTATGATGGCGATTAAGTGTTGGTTTTTTTGCTTTAAATTTGATGAATAAATAATTTTTAAATATTGAACAAAAAAGAAAATGAACCGCTCGCTAAAAAGGATAACGATTTATGTTTCCGATATCAAAATAATTACCGGAAAGAGTGAGCGAACCTGCCAACGCATTTACCATCAAATCCGTGATACTTTTGGTGTTCAAAAAAATCAATTGGTTACTTTATATCATGCTAGCGACTTTTTTGGTGTTCCGGTAGAGCAACTCACTGCCTGCTTATATTAATTTCTCTTTAGCCTTTCCTTTCAATTCGTTTTCTTTGCGATATGTTCAAATTGCAAATCGATAAAATAATAAGTCAGCCCGGAGATAACATTACTTTTCATTTTAATGATGTAGATGGAAATTATCCCGCCTACCTGGCCGGGCAATTTGTTTCGTTGGTTTTTGAAGGAAGACACGGCGAAGTAAGGAGATCTTATTCTTTTAACAGTTCTCCTGATGTTGATGAGCCATTAGCCATTACTGTAAAACGGGTTGAAAACGGAGAAATTTCCCGGTTTTTGCATCATAAAACTGCCGTAACGGATGTTCTGTTTGCACAAGAGCCACAAGGATTGTTTTATTATCTTCCTGATGCGGATTTGGAAAGGGATTTATTCCTTTTTGCGGCAGGAGTTGGGATCACGCCTTTATTTTCAATCTTGAAAACGGCTTTGGTTCGGGAAAATAAATCTTTGATTACATTAGTATACAGCAACCGCTCAAAAGAAGATGCCTTGTTTTATGATGAGCTTACTGAATGGCAACAGAAATATCCTGAAAGATTAAAAATAATATGGGTTTTTAGCAATAGCAAAAACTTAATGACTGCCCGGTTAAACAAGTTTTACATAGAAAAAATAATTGCTGAACATGTTCATTTTAACCGGGAAGAGGCTCTCTTTTATACATGCGGGCCAATTATTTACATGGATTTATGCCGGATTACTTTACTGGGAATGGGTTTCGATATGGCGCAGATTAAACGAGAAACCTTTGTGTTGCCTGAAGATGAAGTGGATGAAGATGATAGCTCAGAGAAAGTGGTAGATAAAAACACCTATTCTGTGATTCTAAACTTCAAAGGTGAAAGTTACCATCTGGATGTGCCATGGCCGAAGCGGATTTTGGATGTAGCGCTGGAACATAAAATTAAATTGCCGTATAGCTGCCGCGGTGGTGTTTGCAGTACCTGCACTGCAAATTGTACTCAAGGTAATGTACGTATGGACTATAATGAAGTGCTGACTGATGAGGAGATTGAAAGGGGAAGGGTATTGGTTTGTACGGGACATCCTACAGAGAATGGAACGACGATAGAGTGGTAGATGCTGCTGATGGCAGCGTTATGATTATCAAAATTTCAATTATTGGATTGCCAGGGATAAGCGAGTTTATTTTCAGATGCGCAGTGTTTAACTTTTTCAATTATTTATTGATTTAGCTTTAGGGTGAATTTAATATTCATCCTTATACATTTGTACGTTCAAGTATAAAAAAACAGACGGAATTAATGTCTTTTAAAGTTTCCAGTTTTCTATCCTAAAGAGAATCAAAAACCAATCGACCACTCACATCGTTTATCTTTACGATGAAAATTTTCTTGTATCTTTCTGTTTTCTTATTCAGTTTCCAATTATTTGCCCAAGATTCCCTGATCAATAAAAGAGAATTTGCCAATAGGGAATACATTAATCTTTACAAGGAAAATGCCGATTTCTCTTATACTTCTCCCGCAGGAGAAATCGGTGCTCCATCGAAATATGTTATTAATGGGCGCTTAACTACCACTTATATGTTGTTGGGTAGTTATAAATCGCCAATTGCATTTTCCATTATCCCTGATTTTACTGTCAGGGTTAGAGATGAATTTTCTGCAGGTGTACGCACACCGAGTTATCGCTTAGGTTTTGCTGCTTATGCCAGGTTAAATCGTAATCCTGACCAATATCAATATGTAGAACTGGCATTTACGCATCATTCCAACGGGCAAGATCAGGATGCCATAAATGCTGATGGTACCATTAATACCCGTACAGGTAATTTTAATGCAAATTATTTGACGGCTTCTTACCGTTTCGGACATCTATCAGCCATCAAACCCGATGAAAGTTTTTACACCTTTAATCATCGTTTGGGTTTACAATGGTATAAGTTTTTCAGATACGATCCTGCTTTAGATTCAGGCTTCGGTTTTACCAGGTTTCTTTACCATTTCTCTTTACGTAAGTATGATCAGGCGGAAAAAAAAGCTAAAAGAAAGTTAAATGTTAAAACTGAAAAAGAAACCTGGCGTTTAAATACAGAGGTTTCTTATGCAATCAATCAAATTCCCGGCAAGTCTTTGGTTAATTTTCAGAAACGTTTAAATGCAGAGATCAATTTTAATTACAGTTTTCCATTTATGAATAATGTGTTTTTAATGGCTGCGGTTGGTTATTATGGCGAGGATAATTACAATATCTATTTTCAGGATCACTATGGTTATTTCCGATTTGGTTTATCATCTGGTTTTCTCAGAAATAGAACCCGGCATTATGACAATTAATCACTAATACAGATTGGTTTAGACTTTCTTTTTGATAAAATTTTTAGCAATTTTGCGGATTGAAATCCGGCTTTTGGCAAGGCCTGATTTAATCCCACCTTTTTAATAAAATATGAGCAATAAATCTATCGACCTCGGCGAGCAAAAAGATGTAGAAGTATATGGTGCGAGGGTGCATAATTTAAAAAATATAGATGTTAGTTTTCCACGAAATAAACTGGTTGTTATTACCGGATTAAGCGGAAGTGGAAAATCATCATTAGCTTTCGATACCATTTACGCAGAAGGACAGCGCCGCTACATGGAAACATTTAGCGCCTACAGTCGCCAGTTTATGGGCGGTATGGAGCGTCCGGACGTGGATAAGGTTTCGGGCCTGAGTCCGGTGATTGCTATCGAACAAAAAACCACCAGTAAAAATCCCCGTTCAACTGTTGGTACCATTACCGAAATTTACGATTTTATGCGTTTGCTTTATGCTCGTGTAGCGGATGCCTTTTCGTACAACACTGGTGAAAAGATGGAGCGCATGAGTGAGGATCAGATTCTGCAAAACATTTTTAATAAATTCGATGGGGTTGCGGTAAATATTCTGGCACCAATTGTAAAAGGTAGGAAAGGGCATTACCGCGAATTGTTTGAGCAGGTTCGTAAACAGGGATATGTAAAGGTTCGTGTAGATGGGGAAATAAAAGATATTACTGCTAAAATGCAAGTCGATCGTTATAAAATCCACGATATTGAAGTGGTGATTGACCGGTTAATTGTAGATACAAAAGATAAAAAACGCCTTTTAGATTCTGTTCAAACTGCCATGAAGATGGGTAAAGGCGTTATCAAAATCAGCGATAAAGATAATCATGTAGCGCATTTTAGTAAATTTTTAATGTGCCCGACAACGGGTATTTCTTACGATGAACCGCAACCCAATAGTTTTTCTTTCAATTCGCCTTACGGGGCATGCGATCGATGCGATGGTTTAGGCTACATTTTTGTTGTCGATAAGGATTCAGTTATTCCAAATCCAAAATTGAGTATCTTAAATGGAGGTTTGGCCCCATTGGGGGAATACCGCGATATCTGGATGTTTCAAGTGCTAAAAGCACTTGCCAAAAAGTATAGTTTTTCTTTATCTACACCGATTGAAAAACTGAGTGATGAAATCATCGGAATTATTTTGAATGGTTCGCCCGACTTAATTAAGGTTGACGTGGAATATAACAAATGGAACGTTCAGAACTATAATATCACATTTGATGGAATCATCAAAATGTTGGAAGAGCAGAACGAAAAGCGAAGTGAATCTGCAGCTGATGATATGGATGCTTTCCGTAAACTTAAAACCTGCCCGGAATGCCATGGTGCCCGTCTAAAAAAGGAAAGCTTACATTTTAAGGTTGATGGAAAGAATATTTTCGAACTGGCATCAATGGATATCAACAATTTGTACCAATGGTTTGAACATGTTGATGATCGTTTGTCTGACCGTCAGAATATTATTGCCCGGGAAATATTAAAAGAAATTAAAGCCAGAATTGGGTTTTTGACTGATGTGGGTTTAACTTATTTAACCTTAGACCGAACAGCCAGAACGCTTTCTGGTGGCGAAGCTCAGCGGATCCGTTTGGCTACACAAATTGGTTCTCAACTGATGAATGTGATGTACATTCTGGATGAGCCAAGTATTGGCTTGCACCAGCGTGATAACGAGCGATTAATCACTGCTTTAAAAAATCTTCGTGATTTAGGTAATACTGTGCTGGTGGTAGAGCACGATAAGGACATGATTTTGGAAGCTGACTGGGTGATAGATGTTGGTCCGGGGGCAGGAATTCATGGTGGAACCGTGGTTGCTGAAGGCACGGCTCAACAGATTTTACAATCAGAAACGCTAACGGCTTCTTACCTCAATGGCGAGAAAAAAATTGAAACACCAAAGGTGAGAAGAAAAGGTAATGGCCATAAATTATCGATCACTAAAGCTACAGGGCATAATTTGAAAGAAGTTTCTATCGATTTTCCGCTTGGTAAATTTATTGCAGTAACAGGTGTTTCAGGTTCGGGTAAATCCAGTTTAATTACCGAAACTTTATACCCTATATTGAACCATCATTTTTTCAGGGCCAAGAAAACCCCGCTTCCTTATGAAAAAATAAGTGGCTTAAAGGAAATAGACAAAGTTATTGAAATTGATCAGGCGCCGATTGGACGTACGCCCCGCTCTAATCCTTCGACCTATACAGGCGTTTTCTCTGATATTCGAAACCTTTTTGTGCAGTTGCCTGAAGCAAAAATCAGGGGATATAAACCTGGCCGTTTTTCTTTCAATGTAAAAGGCGGAAGATGTGAGACTTGCCAGGGAGCCGGTTTAAAAGTTATCGAAATGAACTTTTTGCCTGATGTTCAGGTTCCTTGTGAGCAATGTGCCGGTAAAAGATATAACCGCGAAACTTTAGAAGTTCGTTTCAGGGGCAAATCAATTAGTGATGTTTTGGATATGAGTATTGAGGATGCCTGTGTTTTCTTTGAAAATATCCCAATCATCTACAGAAAAATTAAAACTTTAAAAGATGTAGGTTTAGGCTATATTACCCTCGGACAATCATCTGTTACTTTATCGGGCGGGGAGGCGCAAAGGGTAAAACTTGCTACTGAGCTCTCTAAAAAAGATACTGGAAAAACATTTTATATTTTAGACGAACCTACCACCGGGCTTCATTTCGAAGACATTAATGTGCTTTTAGGCGTATTGCAGGAGCTTGTTGAGAAAGGGAATACGATTTTAGTGATCGAACACAACTTAGATGTTGTTAAAGTGGCCGACTGGGTGATTGATTTAGGAGAAGAAGGTGGAGCAGGAGGGGGAAGAATTCTGTTTGAAGGGACACCGGAAGGATTAATTCAAAATACCATTAGCTTAACCGGAAAGTTTTTGAAAAAGGAAATGGAATGGGAAATGGGAAATCAGTCAGGAGTTGATATACCGAAATCCGGGGTTTCAAAGGCGGAAGATAAAAAGGCTAAATCCAAGAGTACTAAAAAGACAAAGAATTAGATGGTGTCGTCATTGCGAGGTACGAGGCAATCTCCTTCCAAATGGCTATCAAGTTCATTGATGCCTTGCAATGAATGGCTCATTTATAAGATATTCCAATCAATATGATTTTTACCGATACCCATACCCATTTATACTACGAGCAAGATGCAGCAAAACAGGCGCAGCTCATTATGCGTTGCTTTGAAAACGATGTAAAGCGATTATTCCTTCCTAATGTAGATGTGAAATCCATCGCTATGATAGATGATCTGGTAGCGAAGTACCCTGAAAATTGTTTTGCTATGGCAGGGTTGCATCCTTGTGATGTTAAGGATGACTATTTAGAAGTGCTGGACGAAATTTATAAGAGCATTTCTGGCAGGGAGATTTATGCTATTGGAGAAATCGGGATAGATTTATATTGGGATAAGACCACTTTAGCTATACAGCAAGACGCTTTTCGTCAGCAAATTGCCTGGGCAAAAGATTTAGGATTGCCCATCGTAATTCATTGTAGAGAGGCATTTGATGAAGTTTTTGAAATTCTTGAAAGTGAACGCGATGAAAAACTTCGGGGAATATTTCATTGCTTTACCGGGGATGTAGCTCAGGCAAAACAGGCTATCGACCTTAATTTTTATTTAGGTATTGGCGGTGTGGTAACCTATAAAAAAGCAGGTTTAGATATTGTATTATCAGAAATTCCGCTGGCTAACCTTGTTCTGGAAACGGATTCTCCCTATCTGGCTCCGGTTCCTTTTCGTGGGAAGCCAAATGAAAGTAGCTATTTGATTTACGTAGCACAGAAACTTGCTGATATTTATGCCGTTTCTGTAGAGGAAGTAGCAGAAATAACGACCCACAACTCCAAAACTGTTTTTGGTATTTAAATAATTTGCCAAAACGGGCCGTTATAACGTACCATGTTTTCAAGTATTAACGTTTTTTCTACGTTTATTGCATTATTTTCAAAATACAGGCAATAAATTACCATTTTGATAACTGAAAACGTTGTCAGTTTTAAATGATTGTTAATCTGTTAAAGTCGAGCGATCTTGTGGGATTTTTTTCTTTCCTTTGCCATGAGCAAACCCTAACAAACCAAATGACCAAGATTTTAATAATTTATACCGGAGGAACCATCGGTATGGTGAATGATCCCAGCAATGGGATGCTAATCCCTTTCGACTTTCAGCAGATTAAAGAAAATGTACCTGAATTAAGTCGTCTGGATTACGAATTGGATGTCCATTCTTTCAATCCTGTTCTGGATTCATCGAACATGGATCCTGAAATCTGGAAAACGCTGGCAGAACTTGTGTATAGCAGATATGATTTGTACGATGGGTTTGTGATTCTTCACGGTTCTGATACCATGGCATTTACGGCTTCAGCATTAAGCTTTATGCTCGAAAATTTAGGTAAACCAGTTGTTTTAACGGGTTCTCAGTTGCCAATAGGCGAAATTAGAACTGATGCGAAGGAGAATTTAATTACTGCACTGGAAATTGCGGCAACAAAGGAAAACGGAAAAGCACTTGTGCCTGAAGTTTGTATTTATTTTGATGCCCAGTTATTTAGAGGTAATCGCTCCATTAAGTATAATAGCGAAAAGTTCGAGGCATTTCGATCGCCAAATTATCCTGTATTAGCAGAGGCTGGCGTTCATTTACTATTCCACAAAAATTATATTCTACCTGCACCAGATGGCAAATTGAATTTGCGTACGAACTTCAATTCTAATATTGGTGTGTTAAAATTATATCCTGGAATTACCCCTCAGGCGGTACAGGCCATTACCGATTCAAAAGTAGATGCCATTATTTTAGAAACCTTTGGTTCTGGAAATACAACGACAGCCGAATGGTTTTTAGACAGCCTGCGAAAAGCAATTGGAAATGGAAAAATCATCATCGATATTTCTCAGTGCAAAAAAGGATCGGTTCAGTTAGGACGATACGAGACCAGTAGAGAATTGCAAAAAATGGGTATTTTAAGTGGTTACGATCTTACTTTTGAAGCCACCGTTACCAAGCTGATGTTTGTTTTAGGATTGAAATTATCTAACGAAGCTAGTTCTAAACTGATGGAAAAATCAATCAGAGGAGAATTAAGTCAAGACTAGTTTTTGTTTTATTTTCTTGGCATATATTTCGGTATTTTTTAGAAATATAAAGTAAAACTTCTGCAATTATGACTGTCATCATTTCCGATATTGTTAATTAGCGCTATTTTTGTTATTGGTAATCGTTTCTCAAAGGATTCAGAAAAATATGAAAATAGAACAAATTTATACCGGCTGTTTAGCAGAAGCGGCGTATTATATCGAGAGCAACGGTGAAGCTGCAATTATAGATCCGCTTAGGGAAGTTGGCACTTATTTAAAGCGTGCAGAAAAAGCAGGTACAAAGATTAAGTATATATTTGAAACTCATTTTCATGCCGATTTTGTTTCCGGACATGTAGATTTAGCAGAAAAATCTGGCGCCACGATTATTTACGGCCCAACAGCTAAAACTGAATTTAATGCTCATATCGCTAAAGACGGCGAGCAGTTTAAACTCGGTAACATCACCATCACTGCATTGCACACACCAGGGCATACATTAGAATCTACCACCTACTTATTAACTGACGAGCAAGGAAAAGACCATTGTATTTTTAGTGGCGATACCTTATTTATTGGTGATGTAGGTCGGCCGGATTTAGCTCAAAAAGGAAATTTAACTATGGAAGATTTAGCAGGCATGCTTTACGATTCATTGAACGATAAAATAAAACCCCTTGCCGATGATGTGATTGTTTATCCGGCTCATGGTGCAGGCTCTGCCTGTGGTAAAAGTATGAGTAAGGAAACCTTTGATACTTTGGGTCATCAAAAGCAGGTGAACTATGCGTTGAAGGCCGCCACAAAAGAACAGTTTATTGCCGAGGTAACTGATGGGATTATGCCACCACCACAGTATTTCGCAAAAAATGCTGCGATGAACAAAGGTGAGATAGAGCGCATTGAGGAAGTTTATGAAAAGGGATTAAATGCGCTTACGCCTCAGGCTTTTGAAGATCTGGCTAATCAAACAGGTGCCATTTTGCTAGATACCAGAGATTCTCAGGTTTTTGCCAAAGGATTTATTCCGAATGCCATCAATATTGGTTTAAACGGACAATTTGCGCCCTGGGTTGGTGCTTTAATTACCGATTTAAAACAACCTATCTTATTAATCACTGATCAGGGTAAAGAAGAAGAAACCATTACCCGCCTAACGCGTGTTGGTTATGATCATACCATCGGTTATTTAGATGGTGGCTTTGAGCGTTGGACGGATGCAGGAAAGGAAATCGATACAATTGAAACCATTTCTGCCGACATTTTTGAGCAAGCGGTGAATGAAAATGAAATCATAGCGCTTGATGTACGTAAGCCTGGCGAGTATGAATCAGAGCATTTGGAATTTACTTTAAGTCGCCCTTTAGATTTTATTAATGAGTGGATGCCTGAAATTGATCCTCAATCTACTTATTACATTCATTGTGCAGGTGGTTACCGATCGATGATTGCGGCTTCAATATTAAAATCCCGCGGGGTAGAGAATGTAATTGATGTGGCGGGTGGTTATGGTGCAATTAAAAAAACAGGTTTAAAGACAACAGATTTCGCCTGCCCGAGTAAGGCAATGAAAGCTTAGTATCAGAAATTGTCACATTGGGCTTGTTGCAATAAGTAGTTATCACATGAGCTCAGAACGACTTATAAATAGAAACTAGTGGCAAATCAAAATCATTACGATATCATTATTATTGGCGCCGGACCAATTGGTATGGCCTGTGCCATTGAAGCACAAAAGGCCAATTTAAGCTATGTGGTTATTGAAAAGGGCGCATTGGTTAACAGTTTATTCAATTATCCGGTTTTCATGACGTTTTTTTCTACTTCGCAAAAGCTGGAAATTGGTGGAGTACCATTTGTTACGATCAGCCCGAAACCAAACCGCAACGAAGCAGTTGAATATTATCGCCGTGTTGCCGAGAAATTTGATTTAAATATCAATCTCTTTGAAAGGGTTAATCAAGTTGTAAAAAATGAAAACAATGTTTTTGAGGTTGAAACGGATAAAGCCAGCTACACTTCAATAAACATTATAGTGGCCACGGGTTTTTACGATGTTCCTTTATTGATGAATGTAAAAGGGGAGGATTTGCCAAAGGTTACACATTATTACAAAGATCCACATTTATATGCCTTTCAAAATGTATTGGTAGTTGGTGCAAATAATTCCGGTGTAGATGCTGCTTTGGAAACCTATCGCAAAGGTGCCAATGTAACCATGGTTATTCGTGGTGGAGAATTGGGCCCGCATGTAAAGTATTGGGTTCGGCCTGATATTGAAAACAGGATTAAAGAGGGTGCTGTAACGGCGTATTTTCACTCGGAATTGCTCGAAATCAGAGCAGATGAAGTAGATATCAAAACCCCAGAAGGAATTAAAACCATTCCAAATGATTTTGTAATCGCCATGACTGGTTATCAACCTGATTTTTCAATGCTGCGGAGATTCGGAATTGATTTGCCTGAGAGTTTATGTCCGGCTTACAACGAAGAAACGATGGAAACCAATGTTAAAGGTTTGTATCTGGCTGGTGTTGTGTGCGGAGGTTTAGATACACATAAATTGTTTATCGAAAACTCGCGGGTACATGCAGAAATGATTGTGAAGAATATAATAGATAAGTAAAGTGTGTGACGATGATTTAAAGTTTCGGCAAAACTTAGTTCATTGTCACTTTTAAAACATTTGCAACAAAATTATTGATGGCTATTTCTACACTTGGTAAATCTTTTGAAGTCAGGTAAGAACCCAGCACATGATTACCGGCATTCGGAATGGCTATTTTTCTTTTTAATTCTTCTGGTGTTCCGAGTTCATTAAACATTTTCAGCATGGCATCTACCCGGACAACCGGATCTTGCTCTAAATCATTTTTATAATAATAGAGCATTAAAACGGGTTGCTTAACTTTCTCAAATACAGATTTTATCATGGTACTTTCCACAAATTCCTGTAGCTCTACCAAAGATTCAATACGGTAATTGGTGTACCAGTATTTTTTATATTCCACCGTTCTTCCGTCAACCTTCCTTTCATCGCTACCTAAAACACGGCGGGCAATTTGCAAACCCCACGGATCGTTTAAAAGCCAGGCATTTTTGTCATTAATGGCTACATTAGGTGAAAGTAATATTAAACTGTTAATCTCCGGATAGGTTGCTGCTAACTTTAAAGCAGCCGTTCCGCCTGTTGATGTGCCTACCAGAATTACTTTTTTGCCTAATTTTTTACCAATTGCATAAGCTTGTTTGCAACTTTCCCATAGGCGATCGGCGGTGAAATACTGCATTGGTGCAATGGTATCTATACCATGATCGGCTAATCTGGCCAGGTATAAATTGGCATGCAGGGCCTTTGCCAGATTTAAACAGGTAGGATTGCCTTCCATTTTAGAAGCTGAAAATCCATGCAGATAAACAACTGCATATTCTGTTTGTTGATGATTCTGATCTGCCCAGATAATTTCTGCCGCATTACCTGGTTTCAGTTGATGCGTACTTTCTATATGGTTTACATAAGTTTCTAAATCTTTCAGGTCGGGCACCTGAGTAAGTTCGGTGTTGTAAACAGGTTTCTTAGGTTTAGGTCCGATAAAATAGCCTGCTACAATTAGCGCTGAGAAACCTAAAAGTAATTTGTAACGCTTTTTCATGCGATGGATCGATTGGTTAAATGTAGGGTTTAGCTTGAAATAAAAGAAATCTTTTTGGCGTTTCTAGCAGGGATTCGAGGGGATTAACTGTAATAGCCGGTGTAATTAAACCTGATAAGAGCGGGCATTCAGGTGCAGTTTGCATCAATAAGGGGTGCCTTTTGCCGGAATAAAGCGGTTAGCAGGGCTAACGTAATTTGGGCATACTGACATTGCTTTCCAAATCCTGATTATAGATTATTTTTTTATGGGAAATAAGCTTAAGTTTGCAATCAAAATTTTTCGACTTAATGCCGGGAATCGATCAGATAAAAACACCTATAGCAGCCGATATTAAAGCGTTTGAAAAAACCTTTAAAGAATCTATGCACAGCGATGCACCATTGCTGGATCGGATTACACATTACATTGTAAAGCAAAAAGGAAAGCAAATGCGACCGATGTTCGTTTTTTTTGCCGCTAAATTATGTGGTGGAATCACCGAATCGACACACCGCGGTGCAGCCTTGGTAGAGTTATTGCACACCGCCACACTGGTGCATGATGATGTGGTGGATAATGCTTATGAGCGCCGTGGTTTTTTTTCCATCAATGCTTTATGGAAAAATAAAATTGCTGTTTTAGTTGGCGATTATTTATTGGCTAAAGGATTGCTGCTTTCCGTAAACAATAACGAACACAGATTGTTACAGATTGTATCCGAGGCGGTAAAGCAGATGAGTGAAGGGGAATTGCTTCAGGTAGAAAAGGTGCGCAAGATGGATATTTCTGAAGATTTATATTTTGATGTAATCCGCCAGAAAACAGCCTCGCTTATTGCATCATGTTGTGCTGCAGGCGCAGCCTCAGCTGGCGCAGATGATGACACGATTGAGAAAATGCGGTTATTTGGTGAAAAAGTAGGAATTGCTTTTCAGATTAAGGATGATACATTTGATTTTGGAACTGATGATGTTGGCAAACCTTTAGGTATCGATATTAAGGAAAAGAAAGTAACCTTGCCATTGATTTATGCTTTGAATAAATCAGAAAAAGCAGAGCGGAAAAAAATGATTAATCTGGTAAAAAATCATCAGGATAATCCGGTTAAAATACAGCAGATTATTGATTTTGTGAACGCAAAGGATGGTGTTTATTATGCCAACCAAAAAATGCTCGAATACCAAAATGAGGCTTTTAATATTCTACATCAATTTGAAGCTGGTGAAGCCCGAACGGGTTTAGAACAACTTGTACTTTACACAACAGAACGTAAAAAATAATGAGCAGCGAACTACTTTTCAGTTTAGGTTTTCTTTTATTTATTGTACTTATTTTGGCCTTAGATTTAGGCCTTTTTAGTAAAAAGGAACACGTAATTAGCCTAAAGCAGGCTGGCATCATGAGTTTAATCATGGTGGCTTTGGCTATTGGCTTTTATTTTTTGCTCCTTACCGAAGGGCATCAGTTGCATGGCATAAGAGATTTTGCACATTTACAGGAAATAGTTACCAAGCATCAGCATCATATTACCCTTAATCCAAATGATTTTGATGCAAGTTTGTCGGTGTATAGGCAAAATCTGGGTTTGGAGTTTTTAACTGGTTATGTTATAGAGTATGCACTTTCGGTTGATAATATTTTTGTAATTGTACTTATATTCTCTGCTTTTGCTGTAGAAGAAAAATACTACCACCGGGTTTTATTCTGGGGTATTTTAGGCGCCATTATCATGCGCTTTATTTTCATTTTCGTTGGCGCTGCATTAATTGCGAAATTTGCCTGGATACTTTATTTATTTGGCGCTTTCCTGGTTTTTACCGGAATAAAAATGTTTTTCAGCAAAGATGAAGATGAAAAAATTGATCCTGAAAATCATCCGGTAGTGAAATGGGCGGGTAAAATATTTAGAATTCATCCAAAGTATGAAGGAAAAAATTTCTTTGTAACCATTGATCATAAGCGTTTTGTAACGCCACTATTTCTGGTATTGCTTATTGTAGAGTTTACTGATTTACTGTTTGCTGTCGATTCTATTCCGGCTATTTTTGCGGTAACGAAAGATCCATATATCGTTTTCTTCTCTAATATTTTTGCCATCATGGGTTTGCGTTCCATGTTCTTCCTGCTGGTAAACATCATCCACAAATTTCACTATTTAAAGACAGGTTTGGCGGTGCTGTTGGCTTTTATAGGCGTTAAAATGTTAGGGCATGTTTATTTAGAGAAAATTGGTTTCACAACAGAACATTCGCTCATTGTTATTTTAAGTATTCTGGTGATTAGTATTGTGGCTTCATTGGTTTTTCCGAAAAAAGTGGCGCATAAATAACAATTCCTCTTTACGAGGTACGAAGCAATCTCCTTGTTGAATCCAAGTTATAAGAGCATTTGGAAAGCAAAGACAGCATTTGATTTTAAAGTTAGCCCTGCTTTACGTTACAATCTTTTTGTTTAATGGCTGACAGATCATTCAAAGTTGCTGCAAACAAAAAGTTTTTCACTGCAATCAGGTTTATTAACTTAGGTTGATCGTTATTGGGTGGGCTTTAAATTTCTTTTACAAATTTTTCGCAGATTTCAAATGATTAAATCTGTGATTATCATCTTATCTGCGAGAAAAAAGTTATCGCAAAGCAAAATAAACGTTACAGCTCAATAGCTGTGTGTAATTTTTGTATTTTTCAGGAGTTAAATCAGTAAACAAAATCCATGAAATACTTCTTTTCAGCCGCACTTATTTGCAGTGCTTTGTTCGTAAATGCACAAGACAAATTTGGCGATGTATTTGCAAAAATCAATACCGATGTTCAGCAAAATTCTAAAGCTTACGAAACCCTAAAATATGAAACAGAAACCATTGGGCATCGTTTAACCGGATCAGCTAATGGAGCAAAGGCAGAGCAATATGCCTACGACTTACTAAAATCTTATGGCTGTGAAGTAAAGTTCCAACCTTTTGAAGTGGAAAGCTGGGCAAGAAAGACAATCAATGTAGAAATTGGCGCAGACAAAAATAGCTTGGCGAAAGTTAAGGCCGTTACTTTGGCACATTCTCCCGTTAGCGCTGATATCACAGGAGAGATTGTTGATGCCGGAAATGGGTTGGAAGTGGATTATCAAAACAATCCATCAAAATTTAAAGGAAAAATCGCCTTGATTTATCTCGGTGTTTTGCCTGGATCTCCTGATGGAACAAAATCATTGCACCGTTCAGAAAAAACGGCTATTGCAACAAAATACGGCGCAATTGGTGTAATCATCATTAACACGGTAAAAAATGGGGTTTTATTAACTGGCACAGCTTCAGTTACAGGGAAATTAATACCAATTCCAGCAGTTTGTATTGGCCTGGAAGACGGGATGGCGCTAAAAGAAAAACTAAAAAGCCAAGCGCAAATGACACATATTGCCATGACGAATTTTTCGGGTTTAATTAAAGCAAGAAATGTAATTGCTACTTTCAAAGGAACCGAAATGCCAAAAGATAAAATCGTTGTTGGTGGGCATTTGGATAGCTGGGATTTAGCTACTGGCGCAATTGATAACGGTATTGGCTCATTCGCGATTATGGATATGGCCCGTACCTTTAAAAAGTTAAACTTAAAAACCAAAAGAACAGTAGAATTTGTGCTGTTTATGGGCGAAGAGCAAGGCTTGTTAGGTTCTAAGGCTTATATCGATCAGGCCAAAAAAGATAAAAATTTAAATCAGGTTAAGTTCATGCTGAATTACGACATGACAAATGATCCCAAAGGATTTTCCACCTCTCGTGCTGAAATGAAAGAACTGTTTACCGCCTGGGGAGCTGATATTGTAAAAATTGATACCGGCTTCAAAAATCTGTTCAACGCTGGCGCCGGGTTACATAGCGATCACCAACCGTTTATGTTAGAAGGAATTCCGACAGGCGGAGGCTTTGGTGGAAAGTTGCCAAATAACTCCGGACCTTTTTATCATTCTGATGGAGATTCTTTTAAACTGGTTGATGAGCAGGAACTGAAAAATACCGTTCGTTACAGCGCTATGCTAACTTATGCTTTGGCCAATACGCCCAAAATTCCAGTTGGGGTACAAAACGAAGAAGAATTAAAAACATTTTTGGAATCGCAAAACTTAAAAGAGCCATTAACTATTGCTGGCGAATGGAGGTGGAAGTAATGTCATATAACCTTTTGAATACTTGTAACTTTAAAGTTGTTGAAAAAATTCGCATTTTGATTCTTCATCTCAACTTTTTTCATTTTTTAATATTAGACTGACAATAAAAGAGCTTTCTCCTTTTTGTTTGAATAAAATAACTATTTGAATTGCATTAAGTTTCGTTTTAAATGATTGCAATTCTTGTCTATGGTCGTTAAAGTTTTCTAGGATTAATAAGGCATTTATTTGAGAAGAGTAATCAATTGGAAATTCAAGCTCACCATCAAAATTGAATAGATCTTCGGACGTTTCAAGTTTAGTTGTTCTATGTGCTTGCAGTGAAACAAATTCATCTATAATTTGATGATCTTGAAAGTTTTCAAAATCTTTGTATAATGGATAGGGAATGTTATTAAAATTAAAATTCTTTAGCATTACGGGAATCTTATATGGTTTTATTCTTTTATAAAAGAAATTCCTGTAAAGGCTTATAATCTCAAATTTTTGGTCATTGTTTAGTGAATTATAAATTATTTCTTTTTGCTTAAAATATGTGCTTTGGAGTTCATCGAACCTGTTAATTGGAGCTAGGCCCATTACAAAATCCAATAACTGTTTCCTGTTTAAAGGAATATAATACAATCCATTATATTCAATACTATATTTTGAACTTATCATTAAAAATGTATTATTTTATGAAGTTGTAGTTTTATATCTCTTTAAAAAGATGAAAAATGAATATTCGGCTTCATTCTCAAATTTTTTTCTCAAGGTGCATCGAAATTTTATATTATCACTATTTAAATTCGTATCAACCTCATTTGTACTTATCAACTTATAGCCATCTTTTCTAAGTTTATCAATGCTATAATTAAAACTCGCTATTTCTGTATCTTCAATATCAATATCATGTGTCATATCAGTAATTTTTTTTAGAAATAAGCAAAAAATAAGTATAAATCCAAATTATAAGGATTAGTCGCAAAAATTTACCCGCTAATGTAGTTTTCCAATTGCGATATCGTTTGCTTTTGGTCGGCAATAATAAATTTTACCACATCGCCAATAGACATCATTCCTTTTACTTCGTTTTCTACTACGATAGGTAAGTGGCGAATATGCTTTTCAGTCATGAGTTGCATACAATGGTCAATAGAATTACTGGTATTAATGGTGATAGGATCAGCAGTCATTACTTCCTTGATTAAGGTATCTTTAGAAGATTTACCTTGAAGGATGATCTTGCGGGCATAGTCGCGTTCTGTAAAAATACCGGTAAGTTTCTCATTTTCCATCACCAGTATGGCGCTTATGTTTTTCTCTGTCATTATTTTGAGCGCATCCAATACCGAAATAGTTTCAGGTACTGATATCACTCTTGCTTGTTTGGTATCGAGAAGGTGTTTTACTGTTTTCATAATTGATTTATTTGGTTGAATCAATTTAAGAAATAATAAACTGAAAATCAAAGGTTTGTTTTGCATCATGCAGTTTTACAAAAGTGATACACGTATTAGGTATTGGCATTTCGGCAAAAATGGCCGTCCATTCCGCTTTAAAGCGGCCATCCGGTCCGGGCAAACTCGCCGTTCTGATCTTTCGATCAGCTTTTTTACGGCCTGCTTTTGGGAATAATCTTTTAGTTTCTGCATGAAATAATCGCTCCTGGGAGTACATCAATCAGCAAAATAAGATGGACTAAGTTAATTTTGCTATTTTGAAGGGATTACAGCGTTTTTTAAGCGTTACAGTGCCTTCGGAATGGGTTTTGATCTTTGGAAAGGTCTAAATTGAAGATAAATCAGGCAGGGAGACGGATTGAGCCGAAAAGTCTTGGAGAAAATGGATTTCCATCCGAAGTGTATATTTCTTCAGAGGGAAGGAACTAGATGCGCATCGTCTGGTAATCAAATTGATGGCCAGTTGGGACCTAAACAGAGGGGTTACTTTCACTGAAATACACACATCCTGACCGAAACCAACATTATCCTTGATGATGTAGGCTTTGATTTGTTCGATACTGGCAGTATGAAGGATGATCTTACATGGAATGTATTTGTTGGCTCTTAGCTCGGATATGGCAGAAAGCCATTCATTCAAGTTATCTTGCGATTGTTTTTCCTCGATGATCACGGCAAAATCATCATGAGACATTGAGGAAAGTTCGACAACCCCTCTGAATCACATGTTACCTGCAATAGCAACATATTCATCAGCGTATTCAACAACGAGACATTCTCAAGTCCCAACATTTCTGGATGATCGATTATCGATCTAACAAGTTTGGCAAAACGTTCATCGCGAATGAACCTTGGATTTTTAGGAATGCCAGCAATCTGACCAGTGTTTGGCCAGATTTTAAGTGTAGGAATAGATTGCGTAACGATTTCCATATACGCAAAGATAATAACAACATATCCAAAAGATGCGTGTTGGTAAGTTGCAAAACTAATATGGTTAGTTTTTTAGGAGCCCAAATGGTAATTAATTATATTGCATCATCTAATATAACCATGATATGATTGAAGAATTAACACTTGAGCAAAAAGAGCTAATAAAAAAAGATCTAGAAGTAAGATCGAAGCATATATTAAACAACTTTAAAACTCCAGTAGATCGTGGAATTGGAGGTGCAATAACTGGACGTCTTAAGATGTTTGAACCAGCGTCCAAATTGGTGGTTGATGAATTAAATGTTATTATCTCTGAAAACGGATATGATTTAACAAAAGATGCTCAAGATGATTTGGTATCGTTTCTTAAGCCAACTATAACATCCCTTTTAAAAAATTTCATTCAGCCAAAGTAATTATGCATCAATTAAATGCGTTTGTTAGCTCAACTTGCTACGATTTAAAACAGATACGTAAGGATTTGCAAGAATTTATATCTGTTCTTGGTCATCATCCGATTATGTCAGAGTTTGATTCTTTTCCAATAGATCCAAGCACCGATACTATTGCAAACTGCATTAGGAATGTAGAGAGTGCAGACATTTTTATCTTAGTTATTGGTGGTAGGTATGGCTATGTTTTAGAAAATGGAAAATCCATAACTAACATGGAGTACATTTATGCGAAAAAGAAAGGTATTCCAGTATTAGTTTATATAAAAAAGGAAATTATAACTGGATTGTCATTATACGAGGATAACCCAGAAGGTAATTTCAAAAGTCTGGTTGATAATAACAAAGTATTTGATTTTGTTAATGATGTAAGAGCAGTTAATCAGCATTGGAGCTACGATTTTGAACATGCACAAGATATTACAGACAATTTAAAGATTAGGCTTTCACATTTATTTTCCGATTCGTTAGCCTTAAGATCTAAAATGCAATCTGATGACAGGGAAGAATTATGGAAAGTAATATCTCCGAAAGCTACAGCCATTGCGATTAGAAAAGAAAAATACTATGAGATGCTTTTTTTTATACAAGTATTAAGGGATGAGTTGGATAAGTTTAAGCAAGAAAGATTCGATGTCCAGTATCAGATTTACATTGGTAATTTTAATAAGCTTTTCACTTGCAAGGAGACAAGTAATTTCTTGAGATATTCTTTCCATGAAGTCGTAGTGCTAACAAAATCTGCTGGAAATATAATGAATAATGCATACAAATTTTTTTGGGGAGAGCCCGGTGTTCCAGCTGATCTATATGGATTATATTATGTGTGCAATAGGTTGGCCAAGGTCTATGCTGAGATGATAAGATGGTCGGTCAAAGTTAAGTGCACTGACGTAGTAAAATATTATGATAGAGCCAAACATTTGGCTTCTGAATTTAATGGGCCATCATCTGAAAGTATTTGGAATTATCCCGATCAATTAGTTGAAGCCTTTAATGAAATGATTTATTTGGACAGTTTAGGTAGTGATGAAGTAACAACTAAGGGAACTCTTTTATTTACTACTGATGAACTAATTATGCAAGAATTTCAAGCTGAAATGGATAGACTTGGAGATTTTTTTTCCAAAAAACCTGAACTTTATACATAGTGTTATGTCATCAGTTATGACTTGACACTCCTCCTTGATCAAAAATATAATGGTTTTTTGCCTAAGTACTGTTTAGCAAGTATCTTCAAACGATTATCAAAATCGGTGGTGTTCAAACAATTAAAATTATTTAAATGTACTGATTATGACATAACATATTGCGGTAGTGGTAATGAATTTGGCTCACTATTAATCTTTTTCCTCATAACACCCTTGTCGCTAAAGTGCCTTGCTATCTCAAAAGTCTTTTCTGTAAAGTCTGTTGAACCATCAGGGCGTTCATAATAGAAAATTTTGATCGACTTACAATTATTATGCTCAAATATTTCTCGGAACATAGTTCTATCCGATAATCCACACGAATGTCCAACTACAAATACCTCAAATTCTTCTGAATCAATATATCTAACAAGATTATGATAGTTTCTCGTTTTAAAATATGCAAATGATTTAATATGCGTGAAAAGTGAATTGTTTTTATGTGATTCGAACTTTTGGTAATGTTCATCATACTCATCACCAAAGCCAAAAACAATTGGATTATCTATTGATCCAAGTTCCCCATGTATATGAATGATTGTGTCTTGAGTATCAACCCACTCTCGAACATCTCTTGAATACCAATGTGTTTTACCGATGTATTGATTTAGGGTATCTGTATAGTTGAAGTTCAAAAATAGTTTATTTCGAAGTGTGAAATTTGATGTTGGAAGTACAATATGATTCCTATCTACATCTAGATTGAATAAAGAAAGAATTTTTTCAGATGGTTTAAAGCTCTTAATATTTACAGTTTGCAAATAATCATCTAGCGTACTTTTGAGAAACGTAAATTGATTGTTTAGTTCAATTATAGATGTATATCCCGTTCTTGGTGTTAGTTTGTCAATCAGTTTGGTAAGGTGTTCGAAATATTCATTTTCTAAATCTACCCATCGCATCTCTCCAGCTTTAAATACGGTATCGATGAAAAAAACTGATTTAATTTTAAAATCGTATTTTTTATTGTTGATCAACCAACGAATTATATCATACACCGAATCACCTATGGATCTAGGGATTCGAGTGCTGGCGCCTCGATAGGGTTGTCTCAGGTGAAGTAAAGAATCTTCATAATCTCCACTTGCCTCAAAGCTTGAGAAAACATTGTTTATATAATTTTCAATGAAATCGCAATAGCTTGTTTTTAAGCCATGAGCTAAATCGAATCCATTTCCAACGATAATTAATCTATTCATCTATCAAACATCTTTTTCATTATCAAACCTTTTCTTCCATCATAGAATGTTGTTTCATTCTCCATTCGCATTAGATAAGATTCCGAAAAAACTTCTTCTACATAAAATGAACTTGGTCCCGCTGGAGTTCGTAATTCCGTGAAAATACTGAAGTGGACTATACCTATTGATGGGTTGTACATAAATTCTCTTATCTTACCTTCATTATCGTTTGGGAAGTATATATCATCTCCGGAAATAGTCCATTTCTGGGGTGCATCATCCTGAACGTTATCGATAATTACTTCCCAAGATCCATTAATAATGTTTGGTATGGTAATATTATTTTTAAAATTTTGAGCAGATTTATTAGTATCATTTATCTGATTTTTCAGTTCCGCGGTAATCTGTTGTTCTCTGGCGTAGTTACTTTGAGCTACTGCCAGTTTTTCTAGTTCAGATTTTTGTTTGGAATAGATATCACCGACAATCTTTTGTTGTTGTTCAAGTTCTTTTAGCAACTCAATGTATCGCTCAAGTTTTACCGATGATTTTTTACTATTCTCTAATATTCTATTTTCATTATCAAGTTTTCTATTAGCCAAAAACTCATTGATAAAATTCCGAATATAAGGAAAGCCGAATACGTATATACAAGCACTTAGAAAAGGAAAAAGTAACATTTTGCAGTTATCCTGCCTCTCATTAATGAGATTATTAAATGTGTTAAAGCCTGATCGTTTGAGTATTTCATCATTGTAGAATACCAATGATACTGTAATCCGCCAATTAAAAAAAAGCCAGGCTATAGCAAATGAGCTGATAAAGGGGTTTCTTATCCTGTCCTTTACCTCTTGAAATAAATCTTTAAATGTATCCATGAGCGCATTAATTTGAGATCGCAAAATACTATTTTAGATAGCATTTACAAATTCCTATATTGCGAAAATTAATCTCTCATGTCAGAAGAACAATTACACAACTCAAATAATGATCAATTTCCATCATGTGGCATTGTCATGCCGATTTCAGAGATCGATGGACTTCCGCCGGCTCACTGGTCAGAGGTGTTGAATTTATTAATTAGCAGTGCAGAAAAGGCAGGATTCACAAGCAAGTTAGTTAGCGAGTCTAGTTTTAGTGGTGTTATACAGCAAAGAATCATTCAAAACCTTTACCAAAATGAACTGGTTATATGTGATGTTAGCGGCCAAAATCCAAACGTAATGTTTGAATTAGGCTTGCGGTTGGCTTTTGATAAGGCAACTATTGTAGTTGTTGATGATAAAACTAAAATTTCTTTCGATACTGCACCAATTGAACATCTAATCTATCCACGTGATCTCAGGCACGGGAAAATAGTTGATTTTGCGGAAAGATTAACTGAAATGATAAAAGCAACGTATGAAGAGTCAAAAAAAGAAGGATATAGTACGTTTCTGAAGCACTTCGGTCAATTTGATTTAAAAGGATTACAAAATAAAGAGGGTGGGGTTGACGCATACATTTTAACTCTTCTACAAGATGTTTCTGAACAGATAAGCTCACTGCGCTTAGAAAATGATCAAAATAGGAGAATCTCCAGACAGCTAAATGCGAAATTTCATCAACTTCCTGATGGCTTCTCAAAAACAATGACACGGAATCTGATATACGAAAGTTTAAAGAGACTTGATCGAAACAATCTTAAATTAAATGGTGAAACTGATCTTATAAAATTATCTATAAAGGTTCAACAGGATATTCAATCTCATAAAGGTAAACAATTTAACCTTGAATTAATTTCCGATCTTCTTGAAGATGAGGCTGAATTGCAAAAGTTTATCTAAAAAGATTCGTCATTCATTTCTTATTCATAATCCAAAAACTAAAAGGCCAGCAACTCGTTTCTCTGGAGTGGTTTTGATCTTCTCATTCCAACCCGTAACCTTGCAGAAACGCTCATGAGTAAAACTTGAATAACCTGCAGGCTTAACCAGCTCAATGTTGATGGAATTATCAATGCAAAACTTTTCAATCTGTCTTCCAATCTCGTTATTGGCACCAACACGTTTGGCCATTGAGTTACCTCCCTGATGCCAGGTTCTTTTATCCATGTGACCAGCCTCTAATCGAATGGTAGCTTTTCCGAAGTGTATATTTGTTCAGAGCGAAAGGAACTAGATGCGTATCGGAGGTAGCATAGGGATTGGAGCCGATAAGTAAAATACTACAAGTGTTTACCGATGTCGATGCCAGATCCTAGGGGAGGAGAAATGATTGAATCTGGAGCTATTAATGAAGTAAATACTTTCTACATCAGAACATTCAAGATATGCTTAAAATTGAGCAATACTTGCCGTTTATGACAGATGAAGAATTAACAGAATATAGAAATGCAGCAACAAAATTCACAGCTTACAATTGAAACGACCAGCAATTTAAACGGTGGGTTACTCTCTCTGAAAAAAATGGAAAGCAGAGAAGCAATTTCGGAAGGTTTATAATCGAAAGCATTTGACATTTAGTTGAAAGAAAGGTTTTTTATTGCACTAGAAAGATTGGAGCAGCTGGGTAAGATAAAAAACATGTTCAACTTTTGTGCTGTTCATGAACTGACATACTTAAATTTTCACAGAATGAAAAAGGAGAAAACCAGGACTTCTAGTTTTTACGTTATAAATTTATTTGCCGTTAATTATGGGGTTTCGATAGAATGGATTTTAACAGGCAGAGGGAAGTGTATCAGTAGGTGAGCTAATTGCCATTGCTTTAGAAACATTATTGACTGTTAGTTTGTTAGTTTACTAACCAAATTAGTACATTTGTATTATGACGCCATTTCAATTTCAAAAATCAATTCAAATGCTTACTTTTTTTTGTGAAGAAGAAGGAGGTGTGATGAATAAGATGAAGGCATTGAAGCTGGTATGGGCAACTGAAAGACTTCATCTAAGGAAACATGGCTCATTGATAATAAATGACGATTTCTATGCTATGAAATTTGGACCTGTTCCTTCATTTACTAAAGATATGGTAGAGGGTGGATTCTCTCTTTCAGAGGAAGAGATCGAATATCGTTCCCTTAATATTCAAGCAAGTAATAATCTCGAGTTTAGACAAGTTGGCCAATTCGAACCAAATATTTTCTCCAGAAACGCCTTAAGGTCTATGGAGGAGGTAATGTCAAAATTCCAAAAATACGATCAATTTCAATTAAGGGATATCACGCATCTTTATCCCGAGTGGAGTAAGTTTGCTCATTTATTTCCTCAGTATGCTAGTAGGAAGGATATGGATGTTCTTGATTTCTTTGACAATCCCGTTCAAGAACATTTTGATATTTTCAAACAAGATTCTGAACACTTGAGTTTTATGAAAGAGTTTTTCATGGAAAGAGAGCAATTATCGAAAGCAGTATATTCTCTTTAAATGGAACTATCGAATACATTCATTCGGGCGCAGTTCCGTCCAAAAGGTTTGTATTACTTTTCCAGTGAACATCTTAATACTGATGATCCACATTATTTCTTAATAGTTAAGATCGATGGAAAATTAGCTCATCTTGTAGTTTGTACTTCTCAATTTAAAAAACGTGTTCAGCATTTAGAAATGACTGGAAGCTCTGCTGAAACTTTGGTTTGGATAAAACCTACTGCGGATAACGCATTGACGAAGGATAGTTTTGTAGACTGTAACAATGTTTTTTCAGAGTATACAATTGATAAGCTTGTCGATCTGTTTTCGGCGAAAAAATTAAAGTTATCTGGTCACGTTAATGATAGCGAGTATTTTCAGATTCTTAATGGAATCAGCAAAAGTGATGATGTAGATTTGAGAATAATTGAGATGGTAGAGGCTATGATTAAAAAGCTTTGATACTGGTACATTCTCAAACCCAAGTCACATTGTGAATGACATTACATGTTACTTTGAAATTGGAAAAAGTATTACTTACTTTTGTAAGTAAATAAAGGAGAAAAATCATTGGTTCGGCTAATAATCGGGCAAATTTTTAAATTACCTTTCTAAATAATTGAAAATCAAAAATTTAAAACAAATAAAATATGTCATCAGTAGAGACAACTTATATCCCTTACAAAGTTAAGGACATTTCACTGGCAGAATGGGGCCGTAAAGAAATCGAATTAGCCGAAGCAGAAATGCCAGGTTTAATGAGTTTACGTAAAGAATTCGGCCCAACACAACCATTAAAAGGCGCTCGTATTGCAGGCTGTCTGCATATGACGATTCAAACGGCTGTTCTAATTGAAACGTTAGTGGCTTTAGGTGCTGAAGTTACCTGGTCATCTTGCAATATTTTCTCAACACAAGATCATGCTGCTGCTGCAATTGCGGCCGCAGGTATTCAGGTTTACGCCTGGAAAGGCTTAAACGAAGAAGAATTCGACTGGTGTATTGAGCAAACTTTACACTTCGGTCCGGAGCAACAACCATTAAACATGATTTTGGATGATGGTGGCGATTTAACCAACATGGTTTTTGATAAATACCCTGAGTTAATTGCAGCAATCAAAGGTTTATCGGAAGAAACTACCACAGGTGTTCACCGTTTGTACGAAAGAATGAAAAACGGAACATTGCACTTACCTGCAATCAACGTTAACGATTCTGTAACTAAATCAAAATTCGATAACAAATATGGTTGCCGTGAATCATTAGTTGATGCGATTCGTCGTGCAACTGACGTAATGATGGCTGGTAAAGTGGCTGTTGTTTGCGGTTATGGCGATGTGGGTAAGGGTTCTGCAGAGTCTTTAAGCTCACAAGGTGTACGTGTAATTGTAACAGAAATTGACCCGATTTGTGCTCTACAAGCTGCAATGGAAGGTTACGAAGTTAAAAAATTCGCTACTGCCGTTAAAGAAGCAGATATTATTGTAACCACCACTGGTAACCGTGATATTGTTCGTGGCGAGCATTTCTTAACCATGAAAGATAAAGCCATTGTTTGTAACATCGGTCACTTCGATAATGAAATCGATGTTGCCTGGTTAAACGAAAAATATGGTTCTACTAAAGTTGAAATCAAACCTCAGGTAGATAAATATACTATCGAAGGTAAAGACATCATCTTGTTGGCCGAAGGTCGTTTAGTAAACTTAGGTTGCGCAACTGGTCACCCAAGTTTCGTAATGAGTGCTTCTTTCACTAACCAAACCTTGGCTCAATTAGAATTGTGGATGAACCCAGGTAAATACGAAAACAAAGTTTACGTTTTACCTAAGTATTTAGATGAGAAAGTTGCTCGTTTACACTTAGAAAAAATCGGTGTAGAATTAGATGTTTTAGATCAACACCAGGCTGATTATATTGGTGTTCCGGTTGAAGGTCCATTCAAATCAGACGAATATCGTTACTAAAAAATAGTCGTGAGTCTGTAGTTCGGAGTCATGAATCTAAATTAAAAGAGGGATGTGCAATTTGCATATCCCTTTTTTTATTATACCGTCTTTGCGAGGAGGGTTTTATCAGCCTGGGAAGCAATCTCATTTATAATTTTTGAAAACGTAGCTTTAGTAATGCTTCGGCAATTTCGGCCCTGCTGTACACTTTACTCCTCCCGATGAAATATCAGGATGCGTGTTCGTTTCCATCAGGTTTATTTTACAAAGGATTGAAGTTCTTTTGCCAGCTGAACCCTACATTTGATAAACTAAATATCATGAAAAACCTAGTCATCATTTTGCTTTTTACCGCTTTTGCATTTACCACCAAAGCACAAACAACATCTAAAAAGCATTCATCCCAAGTTATTACAAACCAAGTTGTCGATATCGCCTGCGGCGAGTGCCAGTTTAAAATGAAAGGTAAAGATTGTGAACTGGCAATTAGAATAAATGGCAAGTCCTATTTTGTAGATGGAAAAGGCATCGATGATTTTGGCGATGCGCATGGCGAACACGGTTTCTGTAATGCGGTAAGCAAAGCAGAAGTTTCCGGTAAAATTGTAAATAACAGGTTTAAAGCCACGAATATCAAATTGCTCACCAAATAGGTTGATATTAAGATACGTTGTAAAAAGTTTTTTATTAAAAATTAATCGTCGACTGTCACACTTTAATCTTTCTTGCGTCTTGTATCTGAACATTGAGCTTAACTTCTCAATACCAAACAAAAAAACAAACTCAGATATGAAACCTTATTTATTGATTTTGCTATTCCTCACATCTACGAAAGTCTTCGCACAGGAGAGTGCTGTTGTAACCGGAAAAATTATTGATAGTAAAGCCAGCTTTCCGATACAATATGTAGGTGTTATTTTGTCAAGCAAAACTGATTCAAATAAAAAAGTTGGTGTGGTTACCAATAAAGCAGGGGAGTTCTTTTTGAAAGATATTGCTAAGGGAGATTATACCTTGAAAATATCCGCAATGGGCTATAATCTGATTTCAAAAAACATCGCATATTTCGGAAAGCGTATCGATTTAGGAGTATTAAAGATGAAAGAAGATGCGATAGCTTTAAAAGATGTTTCGGTGGCAGGCAAATATGCCACGGCAACAGTAAAGAAAGATACCGTTGAGTTTAATGCAGAGGCGTATAAAACGCAACCCAATGCTGCGGTTGAAGATTTGTTAAAGAAACTCCCGGGTGTAACCATCGATAAAGACGGCAGCATTTTAGTGCAAGGACAAAAAGTAACCCGATTAACCGTTGATGGAAAAGATTTTTTCGGTACCGACCCAAAGACGGCCACCAAAAATTTGCCAGCCGATGTGATAGCAAAAGTTCAGTTGATAGACGCCAAAACCTTGGAGGCAAAAGCCACCGGAATTGATGATGGGCAACGGGAAAAGGTGCTCAACCTCACCATTAAAGAGGATAAAAAGAATGGTTGGTTTGGCAATGCCAATTTATCTGGCGGTACTACCGATCGGTATAGCAGTTATTTGAGCGCCAACCACTTCACTAAAAAAATGCAGTTTGCCATTTTAGGAATGAGCAATAATGTAAGTAATGCCAGTTTTCAATACGAAGATTTAAATAGTTTTACCAGTGGAAATATCGGTAACCTTTTTGCCCCTCCCGGAGGTGGCGGATTTTCCATCAACGTAAATAACGGGCGAACAACCATTGGTGGTTCTGGTGTTTTTGATAATAGTGCCATTGGCGAAGTAACTACGCACAGCGGTGGACTGAATTTTAGCAATAGCTGGGGTGCAAAAGATAAATTAACTTTAAGCAGCAGCTATTTTACTTATTTCAGTAAAGGTTTAGGTAATCGTTTTTCGAACGTTCAGGATATTAATCAAGACGATGTACTTAGAACTGACGAAGTTTCAAACCGCAATTCTGATAACCAAGCGCATCGTTTCAATTTTAAGGTAGAATACCATCCAGATTCGCTTACCGATCTAACTTTTCGCTCAAATGCAATTCTGAACTACACCACCAATATCAATAATAGGAATTTCAATTCTGCCTTTGATCTTACCGGAAAAATTAATGAAGGTAGCCAGCTCCTGGATCAGCGAAATTCTACACCAGCATATTTCGGAGAGCTTTCTGCCACAAGACGATTGAAAACGGGATCTGTTATTATTGGTTTAAGCGGAACACAAAATACCTTTAATTCAAACTGGCTTAATAAATCATTGATTAATAATTATAGTGGGGGGATAATTGATGTAACAGATTTAAATCAACAAGCTGAACAGGAAAATAAATCGAAAAATTATAGCATTGCAGTAAATTACATTCGGCCAATTGTAGAGAAAAAATTGAATGGCAATGTAGCTTATATTCTCAATGAGGGTAAAGTGGATGCGCAACAGTTAACGCTAAGTTACAATCCGTTAAATAACACTTATGATGCTGTTGTTCCTGATTTTTCCAATACGCTGGAAAATAGAACATGGACACAAACGGCTAGGCTAGGACTGATTTATAACCGCACAGAATGGACTTACAATTTTGGTTTGGGGCTTCAGGAAACAGGCTTGGATGCATCAACTTTTAGCAGTGCTGGTGTAAACACCGATAACATTGATAAGAAATATTACAATATCCTGCCCCGATTGAACATTAGTTTCAGGAATAAGAATAAGCACACTTTGCAGTTGAATTATAATGCCAATGTGAATCTTCCTTCGGTAAATGATTTGCAACCTGTTCAAAATAACAGCAATCCGCTTTATCAAAGGATAGGTAATCCAGACTTGGAGGCCAGAAAAAGTCATCGCATGTCAGTTAATTTTAACACGTTCAGTGCCGACAATAACAAATACTGGAACGGTTATTTCTTGGTAAATTATACTTTGGATGATGTTGGGAACAGCATTAATTATGTAAATGGTGTACAGTACGTTCAACCGGTAAATGTAAATGGTAATTACTTCATCAATGCAGGTACGTTTTTCGGTCAGCCAACCAAATTAAAAGGTTTGAGAATGGGTTATGGTGTTAATTTATCCTTATCGCACAATACCTCCTTTATAAACAGCGAAAAGAACATCACAAATCGATACAATTTTGGGCCTAATGCTAATTTCAGCTATGATATTGATGATAAGTTAAACGCCGGGATTTACATTGGGGTACAATACAGCAAAGTGAATAATTCGCAACCGAGCGCATTGGATAATCAATTCTTTAATTTTTCAAATAGTGTGAGCTTAAGCTACGAGTTTATTAAAAATACGAGACTCAATGCAGAGCTAAATCACAATGGAGCCGCTGGCCGAGCGGATGGCTTTAATAACAATGTATTTTTATTGAACGCTGGATTAGAGCAATATTTTATGAAACGTAGAATTACTTTTGCCCTAAAAGGATTTGATATTCTGAACCAGAATACCAATATAGACAGAACCGTTAATGGCAGCAGGATAGAAGATATTCGTTTTAATTCAATTAGCAGATATTTTTATGTTTCCTTAAATTACAAGATTACAAAGGTGGGCACTAAAAGCGAGAAAAGTAATCCGAGGAGTACGGTGAACTAAAAATTTTATGTTAATTATTTGGTTTACAAATATTAAATTTGTTTTGTTACCAATTTGGTAATATATTTGTGTGCTTAAATCTATGCGGGTCGTTGCGAAAAAGACAATAGTTAATTTTTACAATAAACATGCTAATTCAAAAGCAAGTTTAGAGGCTTGGCACTCAGAAGTAATTCAACAGAATTGGGAAAAACCAGAAGATATAATTAAATTTTATTCTTCTGCAGATGTGATTACTGGAAAGCGATTTGTTTTTAATATTAAGGGGAATCATTTTTGCTTAATTGCTGATATAGAATTTAAATTGAAGATTGTTTTCATCGTCTGGATTGGCACTCATGCAGATTATGATAAAATTAAGGTGGAGGATCTTAAGTATGAAAATCATTAAAACAGGAGAAGATTATGAATTGGCTTTAGCTAAGGCTTATTCTTTAATGCAAGAAGATTTTAAGTTAGGTTCTGATAAAGCTGATGAATTAGATTTAATCACTTTGTTGATTGAACATTATGAGGAAGCGCATTATCCAATTTTGCCTCCAAACCCTATAGCTGCAATTAAATTTAGGCTAGAACAATTGGATAAAACGCCGACAGAACTTTCAAAAATATTGGGTGCTCGAAGTCGTCAATCTGAAATATTGAGCGGTAAACGTAAGTTAAGCTTAAATATGATTAGAAAATTGCATGAGGTTTTGAATATTCCAGCTGAAAGTTTGATTGGGGCTTATTAGATTTTAAACTTTAGATAATTGATTTAAAATTATGATCGCATATCCATATAAACGATATCATTTTAACATCTAAACTTTCAAAGTTTCCTGCTCGCAGGCCCTTTTAAACTTAGCAAGTTGTATAATTGCCAACTCACAACTCCTAACTAAAAACTAAATTTGCAACTCCTTGTTCATCAACTGGAAACTGCGAATTCAAAACTGAAAACTTTTTCTCCTAACCCCTTGATTTATAAAAAGAATTGTTCTACTTTTGCAGTCCGTTTTATGGGCTATCTGTAAGGATGCCGGGGGAGCGGTAAATAATTAAATAAAAAATTAAAAAAGCACAATGCCAACCATTCAACAATTAGTTAGAAAAGGTAGAGTAGCACTGGAGTTCAAGAGTAAGTCTCCAGCGTTGGACAGCTGTCCACAGCGAAGAGGTGTATGTACACGTGTGTACACCACTACCCCTAAAAAACCAAACTCAGCAATGCGTAAAGTAGCCCGTGTTCGTTTAACGAACGGTAAAGAGGTGAATGCATACATTCCTGGGGAAGGTCACAACTTACAAGAGCACTCAATCGTATTGATTCGTGGTGGTCGTGTTAAAGATTTACCAGGTGTACGTTACCACATCATCCGTGGTGCATTAGATACATCAGGCGTTGCTGGTCGTAACCAACGTCGTTCTAAATATGGTACTAAACGTCCTAAACCAGGTCAGGCAGCTGCTGCCCCTGCAAAAGGAAAGAAAAAATAATCGGGAGGAAATAAGAAATGAGAAAGTCAAAACCAAAAAAGAGAATTATTCTTCCTGATCCAAAATTTAATGACGTTCAGGTAACTCGTTTTGTAAACAATATGATGTACGATGGAAAAAAATCTATCGCTTACGCTATTTTTTATGATGCTGTTGAAATTGCTGAGAAAAAAGCAGGTGAAAACGGTTTAGAGATATTTAAACGTGCTTTAACTAACATTATGCCAGCTGTAGAGGTTAAATCTCGCCGTGTTGGTGGTGCTAACTTCCAGGTTCCAACTGAGGTTAGACCAGAGCGTAAAACAGCTTTAGGTATGAAATGGTTAATTTTATATGCTCGTCGTCGTGGTGAAAAAACGATGAAAGAGAAATTAGCCGGAGAAATCGTTGCTGCTGCTAAAGGTGAAGGTGCTGCTGTTAAGAAGAAAGAAGATACGCATAAAATGGCTGAAGCTAACAAAGCGTTCTCTCACTTCCGTTTCTAGTAGTTTATTTTCAAATTAGTAAGATTACACAGATTTAATTAGAAGATTATACTGATTAGATAAATTACACCGATTTGTTGTTTAACATAATCGGTGTAATCATTTAAAATCAGACAAATCAAAAACATAAGATGGCAAGAGATTTAAAATTTACAAGAAATATTGGAATTGCAGCTCACATTGATGCAGGTAAAACTACAACAACTGAGCGTATCCTTTATTATGCTGGTGTAAGTCATAAAATTGGTGAGGTGCACGAAGGTGCAGCAACAATGGACTGGATGGCACAAGAGCAAGAGCGTGGTATTACTATTACTTCTGCTGCAACTACGGTTGACTGGAATTACAGAGGTCAGAAATATCATGTAAACGTTATCGATACACCGGGACACGTGGATTTTACCGTAGAGGTAAACCGTTCGTTACGTGTATTAGATGGTTTAGTATTCTTATTTTCTGCAGTTGATGGTGTTGAGCCTCAATCAGAAACTAACTGGCGTTTAGCTAACAACTATGCAGTTCCTCGTATTGGTTTCGTTAACAAAATGGACCGTTCTGGAGCTGATTTCTTAAAAGTTGTTAAACAAGTTAAAGATATGTTAGGTAGTAATGCAGTTCCATTACAATTACCTATCGGTTCTGAAGATGCATTTAAAGGTGTGGTTGATTTAATTAACAACCGTGGTATTGTTTGGAATGAGCATGATAAAGGCATGACCTTTACAGAAGTGCCTATCCCAGAAGATATGTTAGATGAGGTTGCAGAGTGGAGAGAGAAATTACTGGAATCAGTAGCTGATTATGATGAGACTTTGATGGAGAAATTCTTCGAAGATCCTAACTCAATTACTGAGCGTGAAATTTTAGATGCTTTACGTGCAGCTGTTTTAGATGCTAAAATTGTTCCTATGGTTTGTGGTTCATCTTTCAAAAACAAAGGTGTACAAACTATGCTTGATTATGTGATGGAATTATTGCCTTCACCTATGGATAGCGAAGGTGTTGTAGGTACTAACCCAGATACTAACGAAGAGATTTTATTAAAACCAAGCATTAATGAGCCATTTGCAGCTTTAGCATTTAAAATTGCAACTGACCCATTTGTAGGTCGTTTATGTTTTATCCGTGTTTACTCGGGTAACTTAGAGGCTGGTTCTTATATTTATAACACTCGTTCTGAAAATAAAGAGCGTATTTCTCGTATTTTCCAAATGCATGCTAATAAGCAAAACCCAGTGCCTAATGTTGCTGCTGGTGATATTGCTGCTGTAGTTGGATTTAAAGATATCAAAACTGGTGATACACTATGTGATGAGAAAACTCCAATCGTTTTAGAATCTATGGATTTCCCTGAGCCAGTTATCGGTTTAGCTATTGAGCCTAAAACTCAAGCTGACGTTGATAAATTAGGTATGGGTTTATCTAAATTAGCTGAAGAGGATCCTACATTTAGAGTACAAACAGATCAGGAAACTGGCCAAACTGTAATCTCTGGTATGGGTGAGCTTCACTTAGATATCTTAATTGACCGTTTAAAACGTGAGTTTAAAGTAGAGGTTAACCAAGGTGCACCACAAGTAGCTTACAAAGAAGCAATTTTTGGTACAACTGAACACCGTGAGGTTTACAAAAAACAATCAGGTGGTCGTGGTAAATTTGCTGATATTAAAGTTGTTGTATCTCCAATTGATGCAGACTTTGAAAAAGGTGGTTTACAATTCGTAAACGAAATTGTTGGTGGTTCAATTCCTCGTGAATTTATCCCTTCAGTGGAGAAAGGTTTTGCTTCTGCAATGACTAATGGTGTATTAGCTGGTTATCCACTTCCTGATATGAAAGTACGTTTGATTGATGGTTCATTCCACGCAGTCGATTCAGATGCTTTATCATTCGAGCTTGCTGCCCGTATGGCATATCGTGAGTCTTTACCAAAATGTAAGCCAGCGTTAATGGAGCCTATCATGAAAATCGAGATCTTAACTCCTGAAGAAAACATGGGTGATGTAATCGGTGATATGAACCGTCGTCGTGGTCAGTTACAAGGTATGGATACCCGTAACGGATCTCAAGTTATCAAAGCATTAGTTCCACTTTCAGAAATGTTTGGTTATGTAACACAGTTACGTACCATCACTTCAGGTCGTGCAACTTCTACAATGGAATTTGATCACTACGAGCCAGCGCCTAAAAACGTACAAGATGAAGTAATTGCTAAGTCTAAAGGCAGAATTAAATCTGAAGACTAATTCTTAGTATCAAGACAAAAGTATCAAGTATCAAGATGGATTATCGATCTTGATACTCGATACTAAATACTTGCTACTAAAAAAGATAAATCCGATTCCTGTTGTTAATAGCTCTAACAGGGAATCATAATTAAAATAAGATGAGCCAAAGAATCAGAATTAAATTAAAATCTTACGATTACAACTTAGTAGATAAATCTGCTGAGAAAATCGTAAAAACTGTTAAACCTACGGGTGCAGTTGTAAGTGGTCCGATTCCACTTCCTACAGAGAAGAAAATCTTTACTGTATTACGTTCTCCACACGTAAACAAAAAAGCAAGAGAGCAATTTCAATTATGCGCTTACAAACGCTTATTAGATATTTATAGCTCTAACTCTAAAACAGTTGATGCTTTAATGAAACTTGAATTACCTAGCGGTGTTGAAGTTGAAATCAAAGTTTAATTGATTTTAAAAAGATTAAAAGCCTTCAATTTTCATTGAAGGCTTTTTTTTTTGACTGGTTTTTTTCAAACAATTTTAATATGTGCTGGTTTATCCAATATGTTAGCAGATGGAAACAGCCTTATTAAGGGTCAGGACTTCGAAGATCCAAATAAAAAAAACAAAGAAAAACCTTCCTCTCATGGTGAAGTAGCCAATCAAAAAGATGGTGATTTTTCTGAATTAGAAGAAAGCAGGATGGAACATCCGCCTCAGCATCGAGATGAAAATGGTTCGAGTCAGGATGATGTTGATCAAACAAAAAGCGATAATCAGAACAAAGGTGTAAAGTGAATTAATCGATAATCCCGTTTTTCACCACAAAGTGAATTAAGGAGGCGGTATTCTTTTTACCTGTTTTATCCAATAAGCTCTGTCTATTGCCCTCAATTGTTCTTTTGCTGGTAAACAATTTATCAGCAATTTCGCTATTGGTGTATCCTTCTGCAATTAAACCCAGTATTTCAACTTCTCGTTTAGAAAGTTGTAATCCCGACATTATTTTATCCGAATTGGGTAGAAACTTTCCTTGTAAATAGCTCAATAATTTCATCCCTATAGCCGTACATAAATAATTATATCCGGCGTTTACCTGCTCAATAGCAAAAATAACTTCAGCTGTTGTTACATTTTTAAGCAGATAGCCACGTGCTCCAGCATCGAAAGAAGAGATAATGAAATCTTCCTGGTCAACAGGTGTGAGGATTAATATTTTTATTTCCGGATAGTTTGATTTTACTAACCTGGTAAGTTCAATGCCATCCATTTCAGGCATGGAAATATCTGTTAAAATAACGTCGGGCGCTAATCCACTTTGTAATAAACGTAATACTTGCAGGCCATTTGATGCATCTGCAATAATTTGAATATGGTTTTGTTTTTCCAATAGTGAGATGATTCCTTTTCTCACAATGGCATGATGGTCAGCTACTAATATCTTTATCGGATTCTTGAAGTTGTTGCTCATTAAAATAGGGCGTGAAAATCAAATATCGAAATAATATAATACCGCAAAATATGTGTTAATACTTGAAATAAGCGTATTTATACCTATTTTAAATTGTTTAATAAGCTTTCTAGTACATCGCTTTGCAATGATGTAATCGCATCAAACGCTTTAAACCTGATAGCGAAGGGGTTATCCTCCCTAAAAATCAAAATTAATTAAACCTTCTGTTGCCTGCTGGTGTTATCAATATACATTTACCTAACAATCAAGTCATGAAAAAGCAATCCAGTACTAACGAAGAGGGGTTATCTGATAAAAAGGAAGATCAACATATTGAATGGGATAATGGTGAAGTTACCTATGGGCATAGCGTTATTCAGTCTGATTTTAAACGCAAAAATGCGCCGAGCGAATCGCATGAACAAACTACTGGTAGCGATTCATCCATCATTGGCAGTTTGAAAAATAAAAATTTAAGTCAGGACGAAGATATTGCCAATAGAAATGGAGCGGAGGAAAAAGGGATTGGTGGTAAGGACATATAATTTAAATAGGGATTAAGTAAAATTTAATCCCTATTTAATTTTAATGAATTTTCCGGTAGATGGAAGATTTAATAAAAACTCCACAGTTAGTATTGTTTCTATAAGGTAAATACTTAAACCTTAAATAGCTAGTCTTGTTATAAACAAAGAATTATACTGCGAATTTTAATTGGCTGCAAATTTCTAAACTAATTATTTACAATCCAATATCTTGGAACGATATTTATTGATATATATCAATAATGTTTGTCTTCTAAAGCAGATAGTTCCGTCATATTCCTTATAAGCCAGTATTTAATACCTTATCTTCATCACGTTGCTGTATTTCATGGTCGGTTGTAGTTTTGAAATCATCTGATGAACTACCTGTTCTGCTTGCCGCACTTTTAATCGATGGGTTTTTATCTTTAGCATGATATGTATCATCAGATAGAGAATCTTTACCCTGAGTGCCCGAATTATCATAACCATCTCTGGCTGTCGGGTTTCCCGGTATCATATCCTGGTGACCGTAGCTTTTAACTTCGTTAGCATTATTACCTGCTTCATACTCCTGTTGAACATCAGATTTTTGATCCGATTGTCCTTTTCCAACATATCCTTCTAAATGTTCTGATTTATTATATGGGCTGGTTTTCATAATCTTATTCTTTAATTGAAAACAGTTAGCATTATAAATAGTTTGCCATGAGGGATTGATATTTTAAATCAAACAAGTCAAATTTTGGGCTTTTGTTTAACTTACGCCAAATTTTAAGATTGGTAACAATGGAGTGGAAATATTTGCTTTCGAATAAAAGATTTGGTCAGGAAAGTTGGACTGGTGATCGGGATAAGGCCCGGTCTGATTTTCAACGCGATTATGACAGGCTAATTTTTTCATCACCTTTTCGCCGGTTGCAAAATAAAACTCAGGTATTCCCCTTGCCGGGAAGCGTATTTGTTCATAATCGCTTAACCCATAGTCTGGAGGTAGCGAGTGTGGCCCGCTCAATGGCGAACATCTTTTTGAATACAGTTGAAGAGAATAATCCAGCTCTGCTAAAGGAAGTGCCACTAATCAATGAGGTTGGCAATATCGTTGCTGCTGCTTCTTTGGCTCATGATTTGGGTAATCCTGCATTTGGTCATTCAGGTGAAGCGGCTATATCAAGGTATTTTACCGATGGGGATGGACGAGTCTATCAAAATGAAATGACTGATGCGCAATGGCATGATTTGATTAATTTTGAAGGAAACGCCAATGCGATCCGAATTCTTACCCATCCGTTAAAAGGTAAAGGGAATGATGCTTATGCGCTTACTTATTCTACGCTGGCTTCTATAGCCAAATATCCGTGCGCTTCTATTGCAGGAAAACAAAAGGGATTACTCCATCGTAAAAAGTACGGCTTCTTTCAGTCTGAAGCAGCAACTTTTCAGAAAATAGCGGATGAACTTCATCTTGAAAAAGAGGCAAGTGATTATTTAATCTATAAACGTCATCCACTGGTTTATCTGGTAGAGGCTGCTGATGATATCTGCTACAGTATTATTGATCTGGAGGATGCCCATCGCCTTAAAATACTTTCGTATGAGGAGGTAAAAGGATATCTGCTGCCTTTTGCAAATTCTAAAACAATAGAAAGCCGATTACTGAATGACTATGAAGATGATGATGCTAAAATTGGTTTATTGAGAGCAAAGGCAATTAATACATTGACTAATATTTGTGCAGAAATATTTTACAGGGAGCAGGAAAGTTTATTGCAAGGGAATTTGAATAATAGTTTAACCGATTTAATTCCTGACCCATATTTAACGGCATGGAAACAGATTGAAAAAGTTTCTGTTGAGCGGATTTATAATTTCTCTTCTGTAATACAAAAAGAAGTAGCTGGATATAAAATTATGGCCGGCCTTTTAGAAGAATTTGTTCCTGCTTTAATTAACAACAATACGCATTACTATAAAAAGCTGGTAAAGCTCATTCCGAAGCAGTACCATACTGATTTGACTGATATCTATTCCAGAACACAAAGTGTTTTGGATTTTGTATCTGGCATGACTGATCTCTATGCTGTTGACCTGTATCGAAATATTAAAGGAATTTCTTTTCCGTCAGAAACTTAGTCTTATTTCTGTATTATTTATTTTATAAATCCATATTTAAAGTGGTGTAATGTAGCCGAATTTGGCATTATAATAGGGTGTTTGTGTAATATTATTTTATATATTACTTTCTATCGTATTGGTTTTAAGTCTTTTGTATTTACATGGGTATTATTAAACAGGCATTCGTGTAAATGGCTTATCATGGGATATACTAATTATTAGATTTGAGCGTTCGGGCATTTTTCTTTTGTTAAATGTCAAGCTTATTAAATCTTATCCCTATTTAATGAAAAGAATTTTACTTATCGCTTTGCTAAGCTTCAGTCTGGCACTTGCTGTGCAGGCTCAGGCACCTTTGCAGTTTAATTATCAGGGCGCAGCCAGAAATACCAACGGAAGTCCTTTAGCCAGTAAAAATATTACTTTACGCATCAGTATTCTTGATGCCTCAACAACTGGTACCGTCCAATATTCAGAGATCCGTAATGTGGTAACTAATGCACTAGGTTTATATGCTGTAAGTATTGGAAGTACCGGAGCGACAAATACCAGCGGTTCTATTGCTGGTGTAACCTGGGGATCGGGATTAAAATTTGTAAAAGTAGAAATAGACCCTGAAAATGGTTCGAATTTTAGCTTAGCTGGAACAGCACAATTGTTAAGTGTTCCCTATGCATTGTATGCTGCTAATGGTCCGGTGGGGCCTTCAGGTTCACAAGGTATTCCTGGGCCGGCAGGTGCCCAGGGAGTTGTTGGCTTAAAAGGTGATAAGGGAGATAAAGGAGATGTGGGTCCAGCTGGTCCATCTACCGGAAATGCAGGAGGAGATCTTACAGGAAACTTTCCTAACCCAACGATATCCAGTTTGCAAGGCAAAACCTTATCTGCTTCTTCACCGGTTAATAATCAAGTTCTCTTGTATGATGGAAGTACATGGAAACCTGTTTTGTTAGACGTAAATCAACTTGGTGGTGCGAAAGCAATCACTTCTACAGATTTAAGTATTAGTGTAAACGGATCAGTTGCGGTGCTTAAAGATGTAGTTATTGATATTAATACCGGAGCGGTAACTTCAGTAAAACTGGCTGATGGATCTGTAATTACGCCAAAACTTGCTGATGCGTCTGTTACGCTGGCAAAAATGACAACTGCAGGAACAAGCGATGCCAATAAAGTATATGTAACAAATGCCACAACCGGAAAACCGGAATTAATCAGTTTTACTGCACTCAGCAATGCCAATGTATGGTCGCTTAGGGGGAATGCAGGAAATGTTGAACAGCTTACTAATTTTTTAGGTAATACAGATGATATTGCGATTAACTTTTTAGTAAATGGGCAAAAGTCGGGCAGGTTAGGGGCATCTTCGGAAACCAATATCGCTTATGGCTATAAAACTTTAACGGCAAACATTACAGGTTTCTTTAATAGCGCTTTTGGTAAAGAAGCATTATCCGTTAATGTATCCGGTTACGAAAACAGTGCATTTGGTCATCTGGTGATGCAACATAATTTTAGTGGTATTAACAATAGTGGATTTGGCTCGCAGGTTTTAATGTCCAGTACGGTTGGGTCAAATAACAGTGCTTTTGGCACACATGCTTTAATGGCAACCAGTACGGGTGTTGCGAACACGGCTTTTGGGAGTTTATCTCTTGAGGCTAACAATGGTAATAATAATACTGCGATTGGATTTTCAGCAGGGAATAAAAATACTGGATCTGGAAATATATTTATTGGAAGCAATGCCGGAAGCGCTTTGACAAATGTTAATAACACTTTCGTTTTGGCTAACTCTGCTACAGCCTACCCTTTATTATCCGGAAATATTACGGCTGACGGGGGGGCTTTAACAATCAATAATTCCTCGGCAGCTACTTCAGCAACTTACGCTCCAAATCTTTCCAGTACGCTAAATATAAACGGTTCATTATCAGCCAGCATTTTAACTTTCACAACTGCAGGCACATTGTCGCTTGATGCGAGTCACCATACGGTACGAATCAAAAATACTGGCTTGGCTGTTAATCTTGATTTACCAAATGCAACTAGTTGTAAGGGTAGGATTTATGTGATTGTAAAGGCCGCTTCATCGGGTAATGTTTTACTGAATAATGCCATTACCTTAAACGATGATACCACAATAAGTACAATTACCGGTGCAAAAAGTTACATGATACAAAGCGACGGAAGTAATTGGATTGCATTAAACTAAGACTATGAAAAGAATACATTGCTTATTGCTCTTTTCGTATTTTGTATTGACGGGTAAAAACTTGTTGGCGCAGCAGGTTCCATCTGCAGTTAACAGTGCCAGCGGTTCAGGTAAAATTAACAATCAGCTTTTCGATTTTAGTATCGGAGAAATGGTTTTGGTTCAAACTTTTCAGGCTAATACTATATTGCTGACACAAGGTTTTTTACAGCCTTTTTTAGTTGTTCATAACATTACCGACTTATCCATCGAAAACAATATTCTTACGCCAAATGGCGATGGTAAAAATGATTTCTTTATCATCAAAGGATTAGAAAAATACCCGCAAAACAAATTGAACATCTTTGATAGGGGAGGTAGAACGATTTTTTCTGCAAGCAATTATCAAAATAATTGGGATGGCTATTTAAACGGAAAGCCATTAATGGAAGATACATATTACTATATTCTCGATTTGGGAACCAGCGGTTCCATGAAAGGTTTCATTTCAATATTATATAAAAAATAGCGGCGTGGAAAAGATGAAATTTTATTTAATTGGTTTTTTGTTTTTTACAGGTGTAACAGCTCACGCTCAGCTCAATCCTATGGGTAGTGCCTATTATCAGAATCAATTTTTAGCTAACCCGGCAATGGCAGGAATAGAAAGTGGTTTAACATTAAACGGAGCTTTCAAAATGCAATGGGTGGGGATAGAGGGGGCACCAAAAATACAATATTTAACCTGCGACTACGGGTTGAGGAATAACAAAGTTGGAATTGGCGCACTTTTATACAGCGAAACTGCCGGTGCCATTAACAGGGTACGGACAACCATCAGCTATGCTTATCATTTACCCGTTAACAATGGAGATAATTTTATCGATTTCGGTTTATCGGCCGGCATCATGAGTGAATCTGTAAATATTGCAAAGGTAAAAGGCGATTTAACTGATGACGTGTTGAATAGTTTTAATGATCGTCAGCTTTATCTGGATGGTGATTTTGGTGTAGCTTATCGTACAAGTAAGCTTACCTTGCAAGGAACATTACCCAATCTGAAACGTTTTTTTAAAAGAGACATTTTAAGAAATGTAGTTGACCGATCAATCTATTTTATTGCTGCCGGATATAAGTTTACACTGGAGAATGTTGTGAATAATATTGAGCCTAAAGTGGTTTATCGGGGGGTACAAAATTATGACGGGATTTTCGATGCAGGTGTAAATTTTCAACTTTTGGATAACAAACTCATGTTTAGTGGCATATATCACAGTACAAATAGTTTTACTGGAGGTTTTGGAGCCAATTATAAAAGTCAGTTTTCACTTTTATTTCAATACACAACCAATACTTCCGCCATGAAAAACTACAGTAACGGAGAGTTTGAAATAGGGCTCAAATACAGAATTATTAACTAGCATGATAAGTAAATAGGCCACTTCTGGAATTAGAAATGGCCTATTTGTTTATCTACCTCGGGAATCGTCCCATTTATTTCGCTCATCTTGCAGTTCTCTCGCTAATTTCATCTCTTTATCCTTAGCCTTGACTTTGTGTGCCTGAAATTCATCTGCAACTTCCTGATACAGTTGCGTTCTGTAGGTTGCTTCCTTTCTGTACTTTCCAGACTGGAAAATAACAATGGCTAATCCTGCACCAAGTATAATTATAATGGCCCAAACCATGGTATTGTAGGTTCCTTTATTAAAAGAGATTCCTAAAAACTTAATTTCGTTTACAGAGGCGGTGGCATCAGCCAATGAGCTTTCCTTGCCTGTAACTTCGCCTTTTAAAGTTGAAATATTTTGTGATTGGGATTTAATTTCCAGGTGAGCCTGTTGTAATTGTTTTCGTTCCTTTCTCAAAGTATCATTTACACTTTTCCATAAAGCACTTAATCGTGCCGGATTAATTAATCGGGCACCGTATAAGCTTTTCGATTTTTTTAACATAAACTGATATTGTCCGTTTAAAGACGGATCAGTGTTTTTGGATGTGTCGGGTAAAACTTGTCCAAATGCCAGATTAAACATCAGTATAGCACTTAAAAATAGTAGGGTGTGTTTGATTTTTTGCATTGTTTAAATATAGGTGTTATGATGTAAAGCTACATTTTTAAAAGCCTATGTTCAATGTTTTTTATGCTTTATACCGTGTAGAACATTACATAAACATCTGGCTATAGCTTAGTAAATAACAATTTTATTAAGCTTTTATTATAAATTAATCATTGATAGATTACATTTGCCTCATGCAAATAGGAATTATCGGTTTGGGCGATATGGGCAAATTATATGCACTATCGTTTGCAAATGCAGGATATAAAGTATGTGGAGCCGATATGCCGCTCCGTTTTTCTGATTTAAAAAGTGAACTTGAACCACAGGGTATTGAAGTTTTAATAGATGGTCATGAGGTTGCCCGTAAGTCAGATTTTATAATCTACTGTGTTGAAGCCGAAAAAATTGATGAGGTAGTTGCTACCTTTGCTCGTTCTACAAAATTTGGTGCCATTGTATCTGGTCAAACTTCAGTTAAAGACCCCGAGATAGCGGCTTTTGAAAAACATCTTCCTAAAGATACGCAAATTGTAACCTGTCATTCTTTGCATGGCCCAGCCTTTAGTCCCGAAGGGCAGACTTTGGTTATTGTTCGGCATCGTGCAACCGACGAGGTTTATGCAACAGCATTAAAGGTATATCAATCCCTAAAATCGAACATTATTGAAATGGATGATTATCGTGAGCATGATAAGATTGTTGCCGACACCCAGGCGGTAACGCACATGGGTTTTGAAAGTATGGGTTCGGCCTGGAAAAACGCTGGTTTTTTTCCCTGGGATAATCCCGCTTATGCTGGGGGAATCGATAATGTAAAGATCTTAACTACACTTCGTATTTTTAGTTACAAATCGCATATTTATGCAGGTTTGGCTATTCTAAATCCCTACGCAAGAAAACAGGTTAAATATTATGCGCAAGCAGAATCTGAACTATATAAGCTGATGATTTGCGAGAATGAAAAGGAATTTAGAGAAAAGATTTACGCTGCCCGTGATTTTGTATTCCATGAAAGTAGAACGCTTTTGTTGCTGGATGATAACATCATGAAAGAATTTAGCCTTTCTGATTCGGAACATAAACAAAAACCAAATTCTCATTTAAGTTTGTTAAGTATGGTTTATGCCTGGTATAAAATGGGTGTTAATCCTTATGATAATTTGATTTGCCAAACGCCTCCGTTTAAATTGCGTTTGGGCATAGCAGAATATCTGTTTAAAAATGAAGCCATGCTTGAGGAATCTATTCAAACGGCTTTATACGATAAATCAATCCGAGGTGATGACCTGGAATTTCATACAGCAGTGCATGAGTGGGCATCTATAATTGGTTACGGCGATTTGAAAGGTTATAAAGAACATTTCGAAGCGGCAAAGTCATTTTTTGCTAACCGGCTTAATGATGGAAGAGATTTAAGTGCAGAAATGATTAAGCGGTTGGGGAAATAGGTGAGACTAATCTTCATTTATTTAATGTTCCATAACATATTGTTATCACTTGTTGTCTATTGATTGAAATGCTATTATTACAAATTTATTTCTTCAAAATTCTATTTTATCCCCTTAATATATAGACTTTATTTTATTCTGTTAATCTTTCGTTTAGCCAAAAACTGTCACTTATATTTGCCAGCATGTCGGTATTGCTATTTACCATTATCGTTTTGCTTGGTGCTTTTTTAGCAGGTTTATTAGGTTCGCTCACTGGTTTGGGAGGAGGGGTAATTATTATACCGTTACTCACTCTGGCTTTAGGTGTTGATATTCATTACGCTATCGGAGCATCCATTGTTTCTGTTATCGCTACATCGTCGGGGTCGGCTGCAGCTTATGTAAAAGAGGGTATTACCAATATCAGATTAGGGATGTTTTTAGAAATTGCGACCACTATCGGTGCAATTTGTGGTGCCATTGTGGCCATTTATCTTAATGCTAATTATATCGCAATCATTTTCGGCTGCATTCTAATTTTCTCTGCTATCATGACGCTGAAGAAAAAAGTAGATCATACCACGCTTGAGGATACTGATCAATTGGCTAAATTTTTTAAACTTAATGGTACTTATCCGGACAAAGGAAAAACACATCCTTATGCGGTAAAGCATGTAGCTGGAGGTTTTTCTATGATGTTGTTTGCCGGCACATTGTCGGGACTTTTAGGGATTGGTAGCGGTGCATTAAAAGTGATCGCTATGGATAACATTATGCGCCTGCCATTTAAAGTTTCTACTACAACCAGTAATTTTATGATGGGTGTTACAGCGGCTGCGAGTGCAATAGTTTACCTGCATCGTGGGCAAATTGATCCTGGCATAGCCATGCCAGTTTGTATAGGTGTTTTAACTGGTGCCTCCATTGGATCAAAGGTTTTACTTCGTGCAAAAACCGATAAATTAAAAATAGTTTTTGCGGTAGTAGTTACCGTCCTTGCTTTGCAAATGATTTATAAAGGAATTAGTGCGTTATAATATGAGTGCTGTTAAGAAGGAAAAAATCAACGATAAAGATATCCAATTCATATTGGGTACACTTTTACGTGCAGGCGTAATCATTTCAATGAGCATCGTTTTAATAGGAGGTGTTATTTTCCTGATTCATAACAAGGGCGTAATAGCCGATTACAAAGTATTTAAACCCGAACTTTCAAACTTCTCATCAATTGCTCAAATCTTTAGCGGATTAAAAACTTTGCATGGTGATGCCATTGTACAATTTGGTATTTTGATGCTCATTTTCACTCCAATAGCCCGCATTATTTTCGCAATCTGCAGTTTTTTTATCGAGCGTGATTACTTATATGTACTCATTGGCTTAATCATATTAGGCATTATAGCCATCAGTTTAAGTGGCGGTTTAGCACATTAACCAAGCTTTTCAGTTAAATCCCAACATATCAGCAATTTATTTAAAAATATATTTCGCTAACTATTTGAAAATTAATAATTCTTGTCTATCTTTGCCGTCCCTTTCGGGGGATTGAACAACCACCTTGAACGAAGCCCTACTGCTTCGATGGGTGTTAAAAAGAAAAGATAAAATGTCAGGAATTATTGGAAAAAAAGTAGGAATGACCAGTATCTTTGATGCCGAAGGAAAAAACATTCCTTGTACGGTAATCGAGGCTGGACCTTGTGTAGTTACACAGGTAAAAACCGAAGAAGTAGATGGTTATTCATCAATCCAGTTGGGTTACGATGAGAAAAAGGAGAAAAACACAACTCAACCATTGAAAGGCCATTTCGCGAAAGCAAACACAACTCCGAAACGCAAACTTGTTGAATTCGATTCATTTACAACTGCACTTAGCTTAGGTGATGTTGTAACTGTTGATGCATTCGCAGAAGGCGATTTTGTTGATGTTGTAGGTACCTCAAAAGGTAAAGGTTTTCAAGGTGTTGTAAAACGCCACGGATTTGCCGGTGTTGGTATGCAGACTCACGGTCAGCATAACCGTTTACGTGCCCCAGGTTCATTGGGAGCGTCGTCTTTCCCTTCACGTGTATTCAAAGGAATGCGCATGGCAGGAAGAACAGGTGGAGACAGAGTAAAAGTTCAAAACTTACAAGTATTGAAAGTTTATGCTGATCAAAACTTATTAGTAGTTAGTGGTTCCATTCCAGGAGCTAAAGGTTCTTACGTAATCTTAGACAAGTAATCAGATGGAAGTTAAAGTATTAAACATTTCAGGTAAAGAAACAGGTGCCAAGGTGCAACTTCCTGAATCGGTATTTGGTATCGAGCCTAACGACCACGCGATTTATTTAGATGTAAAACAGTATTTGGCTAACCAACGTCAAGGTACACACAAATCTAAACAACGTAATGAGATTGCTGGTTCAACTCGCAAACTATACAAGCAAAAAGGTACAGGTGGTGCCCGTGCTGGTAGCATTAAATCTCCGTTATTTAACGGTGGTGGTCGTGTTTTCGGTCCTCAACCACGTGATTATAGCTTTAAATTGAATAAGAAATTAAAATCATTAGCACGTAAATCAGCTTTAGCTTACAAAGCAAAAGATAACAGCGTGGTAGTTTTAGAAGATTTCAACTTCGATACAGCTAAAACAAAAAACTTTACAAGTTTATTGGCTGCGTTAAACGTAGGTACTCAAAAAACTTTATTGGTTTTACCTGCACAAAATAATAATATCTATTTATCAAGCAGAAACGTTCAGAAAACTAAAGTAATCTCGGCAGCAGATTTAAATACTTATGATGTATTAAACGCTGGTGTACTTGTGTTAACTGCAGATTCTGTTAAAACTTTGGAGGAGGCATTTGCCAAGTAATATGGAAATTTTAAAAAAACCAATATTAACCGAAAAAGCTTCAGCTTTAACTGAGAAATCTAACCGTTTCACATTTAGCGTTAACCACAAGGCTAACAAAATCCAAATTAAAGCAGCTATTGAAAAATTGTACGGTGTAACTATCGTTGCAGTTAACACAATGGTTGTTGATGGAAAAGCTAAATCTCGTTACACTAAAGCAGGTTTTGTATCTGGCCGTAGCCCGAAATACAAAAAAGCAATCGTAACGTTGAAAGACGGAGAAACAATAGATTATTACGCAACCCTTTAATTTAATAATTAATTATAACTATGGGCTTAAGAAAATTTAAACCAGTTACTCCAGGTACCCGCTTCAGAGTTGGTGCTAGCTTTACGGAGATTACAGCAACCAAGCCCGAAAAATCATTGGTTGCATCATCAAAAAAGTCTGGTGGACGTAACAACACAGGTAAAATGACTATGCGCTACATGGGTGGTGGTCATAAAAAATCATATCGTATTATCGATTTCAAACGCGATAAATTTGATATTCCTGCTACAGTAGCTACTGTAGAATACGATCCAAACCGTACTGCCCGCATTGCATTATTACATTATGCAGATGGCGAGAAGCGTTATATTATTGCTCCGGAAGGTTTGCAAGTTGGTTCGGTATTATTATCGGGCGAAACTGCAGCTCCAGAAGTAGGTAACACTTTAAAATTATCAAACATTCCATTAGGTTCTATCATCCACAACGTGGAGATTCACCCTGGAAAAGGAGCACAATTAGCTCGTAGTGCAGGTGCTTATGCACAATTAGCTGCCCGCGATGGTAAATATGCTACTTTGAAAATGCCTTCAGGCGAAACCCGTTTAATCTTGACTACATGTCTTGCTACTATCGGTGCTGTATCTAATTCAGATCACGCAAACGAAGTATTAGGTAAAGCTGGTCGTAAACGTTGGTTGGGCCGTCGTCCGAGAACTAGACCGGTAGCGATGAACCCAGTAGATCACCCAATGGGTGGTGGTGAAGGTAGATCATCAGGTGGTCACCCACGTTCAAGAAATGGTGTTTTAGCTAAAGGCTACAAAACCAGAGAACTTAAAAAATATTCTAATCGTTACATCATAGAGAGAAGGAAGAAATAATGGCTCGTTCGATAAAAAAAGGACCTTATATTGACCATAACGTAGAGAAAAAAGTAAACTCTATGAATGATTCAGGCAAAAAGTCTGTAATCAAAACTTGGTCACGCAGATCAATGATATCACCAGATTTCGTTAATCATACATTTGCTGTACACAATGGTAACAAGTTTATCCCTGTGTACGTTACAGAAAACATGGTTGGTCACAAGTTGGGAGAATTTGCTCCAACCAGAACATTCAGAGGACACGCTGAAAAGAAAAAATAATTAGACAATGGAAGCAATAGCAAAATTAAACAATTGTCCAACCTCACCGCGTAAGATGCGTTTGGTTGTAGATCTTATCAGAGGTGAACGTGTAGAAAAAGCATTAAGTGTTTTAAAGTTTACCAACAAAGAAGCAGCAATAAGAGTACAAAAATTATTATTATCTGCTATCAACAACTGGGAAGCTAAAAATGGCAAAACTTCTGATGGAAGCGAGTTATTTGTTAAAACAATTATGGTAGATGGTGGCCGTCAGCTTAAGCGTTTGCGTCCAGCACCTCAAGGCCGTGGCTATAGAATTCGTAAGCGTTCAAACCACGTTACACTGATTGTAGATAGTAAAAACACAGAAACAACTCAAAACTAATTAGGAAATGGGACAAAAAGCAAATCCAATAGGTGCCAGGTTAGGAATTATCAAAGGATGGGATTCTAACTGGTTCGGTGGCAACAACTACTCCGATAAATTAGTTGAAGATGAGAAAATAAGAAAATACCTTTCTGCCCGTATCGCTAAAGGTGGTGTTGCAAAAGTTGTTATTGAGCGTACGTTAAAACGTATCACTGTAACAATCCACACAGCTCGCCCAGGTATCGTAATCGGTAAAGCAGGTGCTGAGGTTGATAAAATCAAAGAAGAGTTAAAGAAATTGACTAAAAAGGAAATTCAAATTAACATTTTCGAGATTAAACGCCCGGAACTTGATGCACAATTAGTTGCAGAAGGTGTTGCAAAACAATTAGAAGCAAGGATCTCATTCCGTAGAGCAATGAAATCTTCTATCGCATCAACTATGCGTATGGGTGCTGAAGGTATTAAAATCATGACTTCTGGTCGTTTAGGTGGTGCTGAGATGGCACGTACTGAACAGTACAAAGAAGGAAGAGTGCCTTTGCATACATTCCGTGCTGATATCGATTACGCTTTAGCTGAAGCTTTAACTACTTATGGTAAAATAGGTGTTAAAGTTTGGATCTGTAAAGGTGAGGTTTATGGAAAACGTGATTTGTCTCCAAACATCGGTTCGACAAACAACGGTCCAAAAGGCGCATCAGATAAACCAGCTTTCGGTGGAAGAGATAACAGAGGTGGTGGAAGAGATAACCGTGGCGGTGGTAACGACAGACGTGGTGGAAACCAAGGTGGTGGTCGTGGTCCAGGCCAAGGCGGTGCAAACAGAGGTGGTGGCGCAGGCGCTAACAGAGGTCCTCGTAAATAATTGATTTATTAACATCGTTTAACGATTAGAACAAAATAAAATGTTACAGCCAAAAAGAACGAAGTTCAGGAAGATGCAAAAAGGCAGAATGAAGGGTTTAGCTTCTCGTGGAGCTGAATTATCATTCGGATCTTTCGGTATCAAATCTTTAGAAGCTACTTGGATTACAAGTCGCCAGATAGAGGCTGCCCGTATTGCCGTAACACGTTTTATGAAACGTGAAGGTCAAGTATGGATCAGAATTTTCCCGGACAAACCAGTAACTAAAAAACCTGCTGAAGTACGTATGGGTAAAGGTAAAGGTGCTCCTGAGTATTGGGTAGCAGTTGTAAGACCAGGACGCGTAATTTTCGAAGCTGAAGGTGTGCCTTTAGAAGTAGCTAAAGAAGCAATGCGTTTAGCAGCTCAGAAATTACCAATCCAAACCAAATTCGTAGTACGTAGAGATTACGTAGAAGCATAGTAAAGTGTTGAGATGAATGTTGTAAATACTTGTTTATTATAACCGCTACACTCAACGTAAAAGAAAAATAAAAATGAAAAATTCAGAAATCACAGGGCTTTCAAAAGAAGAATTAGTAGCTAAGATTGCGGAAGAAAAAGAGAACTTATCAAAATTAAAGTTCGCTCACACTATTTCAGCTATCGAAAATCCTTCGCGTATTGCAAAAGTAAGGAAAGACATAGCCCGTTTAAACACTGAGTTGACTAAAGTGAAAAACACTGAGTCAGCTACTGAAACTAAATAATTCGAGAGTCGACATGGAAAGACAATTAAGAAAAACAAGAACGGGGTTAGTGGTAAGCAACAAGATGGATAAATCTGTTGTGGTGAGCGTTGAGCGTAAAGTAAAACACCCGATTTATGGTAAGTTCGTTAAGAAAACTACCAAATTTATGGCTCACGACGAGAAGAACGAATGCGGTATTGGAGATACTGTATTGATCATGGAAACTCGTCCTTTGAGTAAAAGCAAGAACTGGAGATTGGTACAAATTTTAGAAAGAGCTAAATAAGATGGTACAACAGGAATCAAGATTAAACGTTGCTGATAACAGCGGCGCAAAAGAAGTATTGGTAATTCGTGTGTTAGGTGGAACCGGCAAACGTTATGCTTCAATTGGTGATAAAGTAGTTGTTACCGTAAAAAGCGCATTACCATCAGGTAATATTAAAAAAGGTACAGTTTCAAAAGCAGTTGTTGTAAGAACAAAAAAGGAAATTCGTCGTAAAGATGGTTCTTATATCCGTTTTGACGATAATGCAGCTGTATTATTGAACGCACAGAACGAGCCAAGAGGTACACGTATCTTTGGCCCGGTTGCGAGAGAACTACGTGAAAAACAATTCATGAAAATCGTATCATTAGCACCGGAGGTATTATAAAATGGGAAACAAAGTAAATACACCAAAACTTAAAATCCGCACTGGAGATTTAGTTAAAGTAATTGCTGGCGATTCAAAAGGTCAACAAGGAAAAGTACTTTCAGTACAAATAGATAAAAACAGAGCCATTGTAGAAGGCATTAACTTAGTATCTAAACATACTAAACCAAATGCTGCAAATCCAAACGGTGGTATTATTAAAAAAGAAGCTGCTCTTCACATTTCTAACTTGATGTTGGTTGATCCAAAATCTGGTAAAGCTACCCGCGTTGGTCGTAAACTAAACGCTGATGGTAAAATCGTTAGAGTTGCTAAAATTTCAGGGGAGGAGATTAAATAATGGCTACACCTAGATTAAAAAGCAAATACAAAGAAGAAGTTGTAAATGCATTGAAAGAAAAATTTCAATACAAAACTGTAATGCAGGTTCCTAAATTGGAAAAAATCTGTATCAATCAGGGTGTAGGTCGTTTTTCTGTTACTGATAAAAAGATTATGGATACCACAATCGTTGAATTGACTACTATTACTGGTCAGCAAGCGGTTCCGGCACAATCTAAAAAGGATATCTCAAACTTTAAATTACGTAAAGGTATGCCAGTTGGTGTACGTGTAACATTACGTGATAATAACATGTATGAGTTCTTAGATCGTTTGATTTCTGTAGCTTTACCACGTATTCGTGATTTTAAAGGTATTAACGATAAAGGTTTTGATGGCAAAGGTAACTACACATTAGGTGTTACTGAGCAAATCATCTTCCCAGAGATTAATATAGATAAAATCAATAAAATTTTAGGGATGGATATAACTTTCGTAACTTCGGCAAAATCTGACGTTGAAGCTCTTGAGTTATTGAAACAATTCGGATTACCATTTAAAAATCAAAAAACAGCAGAATAATGGCAAAAGAAGGTGTAAAAGCACGCGAAGTTAAGCGCCAAAAATTGGTAGCTAGATACGCTGAAAAACGTGCAGCATTAAAAGCTGCAGGAGATTTCGAAGGTTTAGATAAATTACCTAAAAACTCATCTCCGGTACGTTTACACAACCGTTGTAAATTAACTGGCCGTCCTCGTGGATATATGCGTACCTTTGGTATTTCAAGGGTAACGTTCCGTGAAATGGCGTTAGACGGTAAAATCCCAGGTGTTAAAAAAGCATCTTGGTAATATAAAGTAGCTAGTATTGAGTATCAAGTATCGGGACTGATAGGTTTCTTGATACTTGATACTTATATCTATATACTCTAAAAAAGAATTTTAACCGGTAGCAGGTCCCACAGCTGAGTAGCAGAAGGAAACCACTATCAAAAACAATAAATAATGAATACAGATCCAATAGCAGATTATTTAACAAGAGTAAGGAATGCCATTAAGGCCAACCACCGTGTTGTAGAAATTCCTGCATCAAACCTTAAAAAAGAAATTACTAAAGTTCTTTTCGATAAAGGTTACATCGCGAACTACAAGTTTGAAGATACTACCGTTCAAGGCACGATTAAAATTGCTTTGAAGTACAATCCAATTACTAAAGTTCCTGCTATTCGTACATTAGTGCGAGTAAGTAAACCAGGTTTGAGAAACTACGCTGGTGTTGAAAATATGCCAAGAGTATTAAACGGTTTAGGTATCGCAATCTTATCTACTTCCAAAGGTGTAATGACTGATAAAGAAGCAGCCAAATTAAACATTGGTGGTGAGGTATTGTGTCACGTTTATTAATATTTAGGAGAACAGCACAATGTCAAGAATAGGAAAAGCCCCAATTACAATACCTTCAGGTGTTACTATCAGTGTATCTAACGATAACGTTGTTACAGTAAAAGGACCTAAAGGTGAATTAACGCAAACAGTTGATGCAGATATCACTGTTAGCCAAGAAGATGGAATTTTGTCAGTTCAACGTCCGTCAGAACAAAAGAAACACAAAGCGTTACACGGTTTATACCGCTCATTGCTTAACAACATGGTTGTTGGTGTTACAGAAGGTTACAAATTAACTCAGGAACTAGTAGGTGTTGGTTACCGTGCTACAAACACAGGTAATACATTAGATTTAGTTTTGGGTTATTCTCACCATTATGTATTCCAATTGCCAGCGGAAATTACCGTTACTACTCAATCAGAAAAAGGTCAGACTCCTAAAATCATTTTAGAAAGTATCGACAAACAATTGATTGGTCAAGTAGCAGCGAAAATCCGTTCGTTACGTGCACCAGAGCCATATAAAGGTAAAGGTATCAAGTTCGTAGGTGAAGTGTTAAGAAGAAAAGCAGGTAAATCAGCATCTAAAAAATAGTAATCATGGCAGGTAAAAAATTATCAAGAAGAGATCGTATTAAAAAAGGGATCAGAAAAAGACTTACCGGTTCTGAGGAACGTCCAAGGTTATCTGTATATAGAAGCAATAAAGGTATTTATGCTCAGGTAATTAACGATGTAACTGGTACAACAATAGCTTCAGCATCATCTTTATCTAAAGATTTTTCTGGAACAGGTAACAAAAGTGACCAATCAGTAGCAGTAGGTAAATTAGTAGCAGAAAAAGCCATTGCTGCGGGTGTTAAAGAAGTTGTTTTCGATAGAAATGGCTACTTATACCACGGTCGTGTAAAATCGTTAGCAGAAGGTGCTCGCGAGGCTGGTTTAGTATTTTAATCTGAAGAAAAAGTAAGATGTCAACTATCAATATAAAAAGAGTTAAAACCACCGATATCGAATTAAAGGATCGTTTGGTTAGTATACAACGTGTTGCTAAAGTAACCAAAGGTGGCCGTACTTTCAGCTTCTCAGCAATTGTTGTTGTTGGAGATGAAAACGGTGTTGTTGGTTTCGGTTTAGGCAAGGCAAAAGAGGTAACTGAAGCAATCGCTAAGGGTGTGGATGATGCTAAAAAGAACTTGGTTAAAGTTCCGATTTTAAACGGTACTGTTCCTCATGAGCAAATCGGTAAATTCTCTGGTGGTTTTGTATTAATCAAACCAGCTGCAGTAGGTACCGGAGTAATTGCTGGTGGTGCAATGCGTGCTGTATTAGAGAGTGCTGGCGTTCATAACGTATTAGCAAAATCTAAAGGTTCATCAAACCCACACAACGTGGTAAAAGCAACTGTTGATGCATTAACTAAAATGCGTGATGCTTATACAGTAGCTCAAACCCGTGGTATCGATTTAAACAAAGTATTTAACGGATAATATCATGGCTAAGATCAAAATAACACAAGTAAAAAGCGTTATCGACAGAAGCGAGCGCCAAAAGAGAACCGTTCAGGCTTTGGGTTTATCTAAAATGAATCAAAGTGTTGAAGTAGAAGCTACTCCACAAATTATCGGTATGGTTCGCAAAGTGAATCATTTAGTAGCTATCGAAGCAATTTAATAAAAATTTAAAGCTAATATAGATTAAACCCTATATTAGCTTTATATATGTTTAATCGTTGTACCTGTTTAGTGAAAGCGAAGGGCAACACAAATTCAAAAAAATGAATTTAAATAATTTAAAACCTGCAAAAGGTTCTACAAAAAACAGCAAGAGAATTGGTCGTGGTACAGGTTCTGGTCGTGGTGGTACTTCAACCCGTGGTCACAAAGGTGCGGGTTCTCGTTCTGGTCACTCTACCAAAATCGGTTTCGAAGGTGGTCAAATGCCTTTACAACGTCGTGTGCCTAAAGTTGGTTTCAAACCAATTAACCGTACTGAATATGTTGGTGTAAACTTAGATGTATTACAAACTTTAGCTGAAAAACACAACTTAACAACTATTGATTTTGCTGCTTTACAAGCACATGGTTTAGCTTCTAAAAACGACTTAGTTAAAATTTTAGGTCGTGGTGAGGTTAAAGCAAAATTAGAAGTTACTGCACACGCATTCTCTGGAACTGCACAAAAAGCTATTGAAGCTGCTGGTGGTTCAATTGTAAAATTGTAATTTATTAAATGAAGAAGCTATTTACTACTTTAAGTAATATCTGGAAAATTCAAGAATTAAAAGAGCGTATATTGTTTACGCTCTTAATTCTTTTGGTATACCGTTTCGTCTCTCACGTGGTTTTACCAGGTGTAGATCCAACTGCTTTAGGCGCTAATGAAAAATCAGGAATTTTAGGCATATTAGATATGTTTGCCGGAGGTTCTTTTTCACGTGTATCTATTTTAGCATTAGGCGTAATGCCTTATATCTCTGCATCAATTGTAGTACAACTATTAGGTATTGCTGTTCCTTCTTTCCAAAAAATGCAGAAAGAAGGCGAAAGTGGTAGAAAGAAAATGAACCAGATCACTCGTTATCTAACGGTAGCGATTACAGTTGTTCAGTCAGCAGGTTACGTTACTACTCAAGTTCCTAAAGAAGCGATTTTATTGCCTCATACTATGTTTTTAGTGTTATCTACGTTTGTATTAACGGCTGGTACATTATTCGTAATGTGGTTGGGTGAAAAAATTACTGATAAAGGAATCGGTAATGGTACGTCATTAATCATTATGGTTGGTATCATTGCTCGTTTACCAATGGCTATTTCTCAGGAATTTAGTGCTCGTGTTGGTTCTGCCAGTGAAGGTGGAGGTCCGGTAGCTTTAGTTTTAGAGATTGTTGCCTTGTTTGCTGTAGTAATGTTTACTATTTTGATTGTGCAAGGTGTACGTAAAGTGCCTGTACAATATGCTAAGAAAATTGTTGGTAACCGTCAGTTTGGCGGTGTTCGTCAGTACATTCCTTTAAAGGTAAATGCTGCTGGTGTTATGCCAATTATTTTTGCACAGGCATTAATGTTTATTCCAGGTGCTTTAACAGGATTTGTTCCTTCTTTACAGGGATCATGGTTAATTCAATTTAGTAACACAACATCTTTAGCATATAGTTTAACTTTTGCTTTCTTAATTATTGCATTTACATTCTTCTACACTGCTATTACAGTGAATCCAACTCAAATGAGTGATGATATGAAGAAAAATGGTGGTTTTATTCCCGGTGTTAAACCAGGGCTTGCAACATCAACTTTTATTGATGATGTAATTTCAAAGATCACTTTTCCAGGTGCAATATTTTTAGCAATCATTGCTATTTTACCATCTATTGCTGTTAAGTTTGGTATTAAACAAGAATTTGCCCATTTCTTTGGCGGTACATCATTATTAATTTTAATAGGTGTAGTGTTGGATACTTTACAACAAATTGAAAGCTATTTATTAATGCGTCATTACGACGGTTTGATGAAAACAGGTAGGGTTACCGGCAGAACAGGTGTTCCGGCTGCAAGTAGCAACGCTGCATTATAATAAAACATTGGATAGAATGAGTAAGGTTATCGATTGATCCTTACTCATTCAAAATTCAATTTGGATAGGAGAGTTGGTCTTTACGAATCTTTTAGAGAGATTGGGCTAATAAAGTGATTACTTACTCGTTCTACATCTGAACAGAATCATCAGGGATATTCAAAATTAAATTTGAAAGCTTAAGCTAAGAAATTTATAAATACGATGGAGCGATTCCATTATTATAAAGATTTGGCTTTCGGTTCTCTTTATGAATCATTCAAATGAATAGGTTGTAAATATTGTTAGATTGCAGGCATGAAATAACCATAACTGGTTGGCTACACCTTAATCATACAATAACTTTACTTAGTTTAATAAAACATTTTTAGGTATTCAGTAAACGATAAATAGAGCAAAACGTAGATTTTGTGGACGGTTTAAACAATAAAAAAACTTTTACTGCAAAAAAAATAAATAATCAAATTTTTTTATTTAATTTTGCAACCCTGTTTAGAAGCAGCTAATTAAGTAACAATCAACAAAATATGGCTAAACAAGCCTCAATTGAACAAGACGGCGTAATAAGAGAAGCATTATCAAATGCAATGTTCCGAGTAGAACTTGAGAATGGGCATGAAATTATTGCGCACATTTCAGGTAAGATGAGGATGCACTACATCAAAATTCTTCCTGGCGACAAAGTAAAACTAGAGATGTCTCCTTACGATTTAACAAAGGGACGCATTACTTATAGATATAAATAAAATGAAAGTTAGATCATCAATTAAAAAACGTAGCGCTGATTGCAAGATTATTCGCCGTAAAGGTAAACTTTACGTTATCAACAAGAAAAATCCGAAATACAAGCAACGTCAAGGGTAATTAGAAAAAATTGTAATGTACCGCACAACGGTGGCCCGCCGTTCGGAATTACTACAAAAGATAAATAAATATGGCAAGGATTTCAGGTATTGATTTACCAAGAAACAAAAGAGGAGAGATTGGTTTAACTTATATCTATGGTATTGGTAGAACTACTGCACAGCGTATTTTAAACACGGCAGGTATCGATCTTAACAAAAAAGTACAAGACTGGTCTGATGATGAGTTATCAGCTATCCGTACAATGATCAACGATGAAATTAAAGTAGAAGGTGCTTTACGTTCAGAGGTTCAGTTAAACATCAAACGTTTAATGGATATTGGTTGTTACCGTGGTTTACGTCACAGAAAAGGTTTACCTTCTCGTGGTCAGCGTACTAAAAACAACTCACGTACACGTAAGGGTAAGAGAAAAACAGTTGCTAACAAGAAAAAAGCTACTAAGTAATAGATAGATAGGAGATGTGAGATTTTAGATGTGAGAATCATGTCTATTTAATCTGCTCAAATCTGGAACAAAAGATAAAAAGTAGGATACTGAGTATCGGGGTAGAGAAAGTCTCATATCTCAAGTCTCATATCTAAAATCTAAAAGATAACATGGCTAAGAGTAAAAAAGTAACAAAAAAACGTATCGTTGTAATTGAGCCTGTTGGTCAGGCACACATCAATGCTACTTTCAACAACATCATCGTTACCTTAACAAACAACAACGGACAAACTATTTCATGGTCGTCTGCTGGTAAAATGGGCTTCAAAGGTTCTAAAAAGAACACTCCGTATGCAGCTGGTCAAGCAGCTTCGGATTGCGGTAAAGTTGCGTTTGATTTAGGTTTGCGTAAAGTTGAAGTATTTGTAAAAGGACCAGGTTCAGGTCGTGAATCTGCAATCAGAACTTTACAAGTAGCAGGTATCGAAGTAACATCTATTAAAGATATTACTCCACTACCTCACAACGGATGTCGTCCTCCTAAAAAGAGAAGAGTTTAATTAATTTTAAAGCTAAGAATCTTCAGTTACAGGCTGAATGATACTTTAAAAACAGAAAAAAAATGGCAAGATATACAGGCCCAAAATCAAAAATCGCCCGTAAATTCAGAGAACCAATCTTCGGTCCTGATAAGGTGTTAGACAGAAAAAATTATCCTCCTGGACAACATGGTGTGTCTAAAAGAAGAGGAAAACAATCTGAGTATGCTATCCAGTTAATGGAGAAACAAAAAGTAAAATACACTTATGGTGTATTAGAAAAACAGTTCAGTAATTTGTTTAAAAAAGCATCTTCACGTGCAGGTATCACTGGTGATAACTTATTGCAATTGTTAGAAGCACGTTTAGATAACACAGTTTACCGCTTAGGTATTGCAACAACCCGTTCTGGTGCACGCCAGTTAGTTAGCCATAAACACGTAACCGTGAATGGTGAAGTTGTCAATATTCCTTCATATCAGTTAAAAGCTGGTGATGTTGTTGCGGTTCGTGAGAAATCAAAATCTTTAGAATCAATTAGTAACTCAGTTGCAGGCAGAACAATTAATAAATTTGCTTGGTTAGAGTGGAATGCTAGTGAATTAACTGGTAAATTCTTAACCTACCCACAACGTGATGAGATTCCTGAAAACATTAAGGAAAACTTAATCATCGAGTTATACTCAAAGTAATAAATAAGATAGTTAATTACCTCCAAAGGGTAATTAACTTTTTTCTTGTTACTATATATTCAATAACGAATTTAAAAAAATATAAATGGCAATTTTAGCATTTCAGAAACCAGACAAAGTGATCATGCAGAAATCAACCGATTTCGATGGCACATTTGAATTTCGTCCTTTAGAGCCCGGTTTCGGTGTAACAATTGGTAATGCCTTAAGAAGAATTTTACTTTCTTCATTAGAAGGTTATGCTATTACTACTATTCGTTTTTCAGGCGTTTCGCATGAGTTTTCTACCATGAAAGGTGTTGTAGAAGATTTAACTGATATCATCTTAAACTTAAAGCAAGTTCGTTTTAAGAAAACCGGTGATTCTGGTGATGCTGAAAAAGTTTTCATTATTGTTAACGGTCAGGATCAATTCAAAGCTGGTGATATCACTAAATTCTCTAACAACTTTACGGTTTTAAACCCTGAGCATGTAATTTGCAATATGGATAAATCTGTTACTTTAGAAGTGGAATTAACCATCAATAAAGGACGTGGTTATGTACCTGCTGAAGAAAATAAAGTTGCTGATGCGGTTGTAGGTGTTATCGCTATCGATTCGATCTATACACCAATGAAAAACGTTAAATATACCATCGAAAACTTCCGTGTTGAACAAAAAACGGATTATGAGAAATTGGTATTAGATATTTCTACTGATGGTTCAATTCACCCTGAAGAAGCATTAAAAGAGGCGGCTAAGATTCTTATCCAACACTTTATGTTATTCTCTGACGAGAACTTGGTATTAGAATCTCAGGCAAAAGAAGAAACTAAAGAAGTTGATGAGGAAATTTTACATATGCGTAAAATCCTTAAAACTGAATTAGTAGACATGGATTTATCAGTTAGAGCATTAAACTGCTTAAAAGCTGCTGATATCCGTACTTTAGCTGATTTAGTTTCTTATGACGTTGCTGATATGTTAAAATTCAGAAACTTCGGTAAAAAATCATTAACTGAAATTCAAGAATTAGTAAAATCAAAAGGTTTGTCATTTGGCATGAACCTGTCTAAATTTAAATTAGACGAAGAATAAAGAAAGTTTTATGTTATGAGTGTTACGTATTGCGTAAAACTTAGAACTTATTACTTTAAGAATAAATTAATATTTAACAGTGTATAATTCCCTCTGAGACAGAGACGGTATACACTTCAATCAAAACAAAATGAGACACGGTAAAAAAGTAAACCATTTAGGTAGAACTGCAAGCCACAGAAAAGCGATGTTAGCTAATATGGCTACTTCACTTATTAAAGCGAAAAGAATCGTTACAACTTTAGCTAAAGCTAAAGCATTACGTACTTACGTTGAGCCAATTATCACTAAATCAAAAAATGATACTACCCACTCACGTCGTACAGTATTTGCTTACTTACAAGATAAAGAAGTAGTAACTATCTTATTCCGCGAAGTGGCTGAGAAAGTTGCAAACCGTCCTGGTGGTTACACTCGTATCATTAAATTAAATAACCGTTTAGGTGATAACGCTGAAATGGCTTTAATTGAATTGGTAGATTATAACGAAGTTTACGGTAAAGAAGCAGAGGTTAAAGAAGAGAAGAAAACTACTCGTCGTGGTAAAAGTAAAGCAACAGCTGCTCCAAAAGCAGAGGCTGCAAAAGCTGAAACTACTGAAGAAGTTGTTGCTGAAGAAGCTCCTGCTACTGAAGAACCAAAAGGAGAATAAGTTATTCAACTTAAAAAAAGTAAAAGTCCTGTTCGAAAGAGCAGGACTTTTTTTTTATCTTGTTTGGCTATATTCTATAAACCTACTGTTGTGAAAAAATCACTTTATTTATTATCAATTGCCTTTATAAGCTTAAAAGCATTTGGACAAGATGGTAAACACATATTAATCTTGAACAAGCATCAGATCACTTTTGGTAGTTCTAAAATTGAAATCAATAATGATGGATTTCCAAAATACATTTTTTCTTCTGATCAGCTACTTTATGAGCCGATACATTTTCACTACTTTACCTCTTCAAAAACACAAGAGAAACTAGTTTCTGATTCAATATTAGTCAATTCTTCGACAGGTGATCACGTGGGCTGGAGCGGTATAAGCCATTCTGATAATATAAAGCAGGGAATAGAGGTCATGATGTCTGCTAATGGATTAATCAAGTTTAAAGTCAAGCTCACTGCTTTAAAGAATATGAAATTTAGTAATATTGCTTTCCATATTCCTTTCAATAAATCTACCGCAAAATATCTTTATGGATTGAGTGAAAAGAATTATCTGAGGCCAGATACAGTAAGATGGAGATGGGATAGTTTACCTAAAATAAAGCCCTCCGTTTGGATTGGAAACACCAATGGCGGTTTGTATTTGAGCTTAAATGCGAAAACATACAGTTCAGCACCAGCAATTCAAAATGGGTGGGCAATCACAAATCGTGGCCAGCTTCAGATTAATATTAAAGGGAGTTCTATGTTATATGAGTACAGTACCGGCGATTTGGTGCTTAAAGAAGGAGATATGCTTCTATTCGATTTTAATTTAATAATAAATCCCGCTCCTTCATTTGAAAAGTTACCTGATATTGCAAGTCGATTTAGGAATTATCAAAAGCTGGATTTCAAGAATAAATAAAAAAGCGGAGTGTAACTCCGCTTTTTCTAAATTTTCACATGCTCCATACCGTATTGTTTCAATACATCATCTGGAACGCCTGTCCACTGATTTGGTGCATTACCGGCGTAACCAATATCTTTAACACCAATTTCTGAAGTATAAAAACCAGATGCTGTTAAACATCTCATTCTGTTAAAAAATGATACGCCTGCCTGCACCTCAGGTTTTGCTTTCTTAGGATAAGCAATTTCATCAATAATGGAAATTTGCTGATCGGCTGAAGCATCGACAAAGGATTTACCGAATTTGTTATAGCAATATACGTCCATCCATTTTAAGCCACCTCGCATCGGTATTTTGTGTTCAGGGATATCTTTTACAATAAATTCGATAAACTCTGGTACTTTTGCATCGGAGGCACTTCCAGATACATCATCTTTTGGAATAATAATATCAGCTAATACTGTTATCGTCGCCATCTCGTGCTTATCAAAAAATGTTTCAGATTTAAGTTTTTTATCCCGGTCTAACTCCCACTGCTCACGTCCGGCTTCTTTGGCAGTTTCTTCCGGAACCACCACATTTACTTTGTTTTCTGGTTGTTTACAAGCCTCTACCAATATCGAGGTACTTACAGCTGTTAAGCCAATGGCTTTGAGGGAATCACGTCTATTCATGTTGTAATTCTTTAAATGTTCTGTTTTTTCTTTTGAGCTAAAATATATTCTGCAGTACGCATAGAAAGGGCAAGAATGGTCCAGGTTGCATTTTTATCACCTTGTTGTACAAATGAACCAGCATCAACTACAAATAAATTTTTGCAATCATGCGCCTGGCAATATTTATTTAACGCTGATTTTTTTGGGTCATCGCCCATGCGGATCGTACCCACTTCATGAATGATTTTTCCGGGAGGTAATAAACCATAATTGGTTTCTGGTCCCTGGATTTCTGACGTCACCACGCCACCCATTTCTTTCATCATATGTAGAAAAGTATCCTGCATGTGTTTCGCTTGTAAAATTTCTTCTTTGGCCCATTTATAATGAAAACGTAATACCGGAATTCCAAACTTATCAACTTTGTTTGGGTCTATTTCACAGTAATTATCTTCTCGTGCTATGGCTGTTCCCCTGCCTGCCATACCTACGGTTGTCCCGTAAAAACGGCGGTAATCGTTTTTTAACGACTTCCCGTAACCACCTGCATCTTTCATCTTCCCATCTTTGCCAGGTACCATACCATTCATTTGCGTTACGCCGCTTCCGAAGCCATAAGCCGGCATTCCCATACCACCCCAATACTCAATGTGGTAGCCACGTGGAAAGTTCAGTTTTTTGTTGTCGAGCCACCAGGGCGAATAAATGTGTACACTCCCTAACCCATCTTCATTATATCTCTTTCTATCCATTAACTGAGGTAGAAAACCTGATACGCTCACGCCTGTAGAATCATGTAAATATTTTCCAATAATGCCACTACTATTGGCCAGGCCATTTGGATGCGATGACGATTTAGAGTTCAATAGAATACGGGCAGATTCGCATGCACTGGCGCCCAGAATAACCATTTTTCCATTAACCTGGTACTCTTGTAAATCTTTTCTGTTTACATAAGAAACACCTTTTGCCGACCCATCTTTATCAGTAATCACTTCACGAACCATTGCATCAGTAATGACCGTTAAATTTCCAGTTTTTACAGCCGGGATAACCAGACAAGAAGACGAAGAGAAATCGCCATAAACCTTACAACTTCGGCCACATTGGCCACAATAAAAACATGGAGCTCTATCGCTGTTATTGGGTAATGGTTCGGTTAATACAGATCCACGGCCAGCAATCACTTTAACGCCGGCTTTATCCGCACCTTTTTTAATAAAGAGTTCTGTTAAGCGAGGTTTTGGAGGTTTCATAAAGATGCCATCAGGCTCATTTGGTAATCCTTCTTTCGTACCATAAATGCCAATCAAACGATCGACTTTATCGTAAAATGGTTTAACATCATCATAGGTAATTGGCCAATCATCTGTTAAACCATCTTTCGCTTGGAAATCTAATGGTCCCATTCTTAACGATATTCGCCCCCAATGGTTGGTTCTTCCCCCAAGCATTCTGGATCTGAACCATTCAAATTCAGTTTTATCCTTGGTAGTATAAGGTTCTCCTTCCAATTCCCATCCACCATAAGAGGCATCGAAATCACCAAAAGGCCGTGTTGTTGAAGCACCGCGACGAGGCGATTCCCATGGCCATTTTAACTGGTGCGAATCAATTCGGGGATCAAAATATTGTCCGGCTTCTAGCATTAATACTTTCTGACCAGCGTTAGCTAAAACGTAGGCTGCCATTCCACCTCCGGCACCAGATCCAACAATAATGGCATCATAAACTGTAGGCGATTTTTTTATCTGAAATTCACTCATTTGTATTGGTTAGAAATTAAATGATGATCTAATCTAAAACTATTTTCTCTGAAATAAAAGTAATACACCTTTTTGGAATCAATACAGATCAATCAGAGAATTTTGATCTTCTAAATCGTATTACCTCTTAATATCATTATAATATTGAGTTCCAGTTTGTAGTATAATTAATTACCGTAGGATCGAATAACTGTAGCATTCTTCGTTGTTGATTTTGTACAGAAAAAATGAATTACCTTTGCATTTTAAAATCTAGCAATGGGTATGTCATCATTTATTTTAGCTTTAGAGCAGGCACTTGGTTCTGATAATTTTGTAAAAGTTTCTTTAGGTAATTATAAAGGAACTGAAGAAGCTTTAAAGCAAGTTTTGATTCGTAAGGTAGTAATAAAGCGTGAAGATAAACTGGCTTTTACTTTTCGTTACAAAACCCGTGATGTGGTTAAAAACTTCGATTTAAGCGAGGGCATTAACTTAATTTCAAAATATCTAAATACAGGTTTTAAAATTGGAACATTATTTACTACAGAAAAAGATTTAATATTTGAAGAGTTGAATAATGGTAAAGTTGTTTTAAGAGAGGCGAAAGCATCTTCAAAAGAAGTTCCGGCAGGTAGCCATGATAAAGAAAAGTCGAGGTTAATCAAACCTGATTCCAAATCATATTTAACTGAATTAAAAATTACAGATGGTGAAGGAAAAGTTTTTAAAAATGCGCAGGATAAGTTTCGTCAGATTAACCATTACATTGAAATTTTAAGCTCCTTAATTAAGGAATTGCCGGAAGGGACGATTAAAAAAGTTGCGGACATGGGCTCCGGAAAGGGTTATTTAACTTTTGCATTATATGATTACCTGCATTCGGTTTTAAACCTGACATCTGAAGTTTTTGGAGTGGAGTATCGCCAGGATATGGTTGATTTGTGTAATGCAGTTGCCGGAAAATCAGATTTTAAGAGACTGAATTTTGTACAGGGAACGATAGAAGATTATAATGCTGAAAATGTAAACCTGCTTATTGCACTTCACGCTTGCGATACCGCGACAGATGATGCAATTTTTAAGGGGATAAAAGCAGGGGCAGAATTGATTGTTGTTGCACCATGTTGCCATAAACAAATCCGTAGGGAAATAGAGAAAAGCAAAATGAAAAATGATGTTTCTTTTTTAACCAAATATGGCATCTTTTTAGAACGTCAGGCAGAAATGGTTACGGATGGGATCAGGGCTTTGATTTTAGAATATTATGGCTATAAAACCAAAGTATTCGAATTTATTTCCGATGCGCATACGCCAAAGAATGTGTTGGTTGTAGGTGTGAAGAAAGCAGAAAGCTTAAATACCAAAGCGGAAAGAGAAAGAAAGGATGAGATTTTACAAAAGATTAAAGCCAGTAAGGAATATTTTGGAATTGGTTATCATCATTTGGAAAGGCTTTTAAATCTTTAAAAGTGTTGTCAGCTTCGTGTATCGCAATGATGGCCGTTCTATAAACCTCTGTCAATGAAACTTGCGTTGGCATATTTATTCATTACTGCTGATTGGCGGCACCAACGGAAGAAACAAAAGTTTACAAATGCAATAAAATCAAAGCGACCAATGCCGGGATGGATTGCACATAAAGGATTTTCTTGCTCGCTGTAGCGGCGCCATAAATTCCAGCAATAATTACGCAGGTTAAAAAGAATATCGCCACATAAAATTTCCAATGATGATCGGAAATACATAGCGACCAGATTAAACCCGCCGCCAAAAATCCATTGTACAAGCCTTGGTTTGCCGCCAAAGTTTTTGTTGGTACAAATAAATCTTTTGGTATGGTTTTGAAAACTTTTGGGGCTTTGGTTGTCCACGCAAACATTTCTAACCATAAAATGTAAATGTGAATGGCGGCCACCAGGCCAATGATGATTTGTGCTGCTAATTGCATATTAGTTTGAATTGGTAATTGAAAGATACAATAATTGAGGGATTTATTTAATTAATAAATCGGTTTCATAAGTTGAACCTTTTTAAAAAATGTCACATTGAGCTTGTCGAAATGCGGGTCGTTATTTAAAGGGCTTTCGACAGGTTATCCTTGGCGTTATTTTTCATCGTTGGGAGGAACTAAGCAATTTTTCCTATCAAGTAGATTGCTTCGTTTCTGGCAATGACGACCGCTTTATAAAGCATTTATCTTTCGTTCCTAAACCCGACTTAGCGAAAATACTTTTTGGTTTAGTGCTTCGACGAGCTCAGCACGCAATCGCCAAAAAGATTGTAGCGGGGGCGGGGCAGGTATTCCGGAAGAATTACTACTATTCGTTTTCAAATTATTTAAATTGACTTTCTCTTTGGTCTTTCAGCTTTAACCTTTAGTCTTTTTTCTGTCATGCTGTCAGTCTAAATTAACAGTTTTTTTTACATTTTATCAGTCTTTTACCCATATTTTCTGCCAAAAACCGATTGGCACAAGCATTGTTTAATAGGAAGAAATTACAATACTTTAAAAAAGAAAGAAAATACAAAATACAATGGGAAAAATTATTGGAATAGACTTAGGAACAACAAACTCTTGCGTGAGCGTAATGGAGGGCAATGAGCCTGTAGTTATAGCGAACAGTGAGGGTAAACGTACTACACCGTCTATTGTTGCTTTTGCAGAAAACGGCGAACGTAAAGTAGGCGAGCCAGCTAAACGTCAGGCTATAACTAACCCAACAAAAACGATTTATTCAATTAAACGCTTTATGGGTAACAGCTACGACGAAAGTGCGAAAGAAGCTGGCCGTGTACCTTATAAAGTGGTTAAAGGCGATAACAACACTCCACGTGTTGAGATTGACGATAGAAAATATACACCACAAGAGATTTCTGCAATGATTTTGCAGAAAATGAAAAAAACTGCTGAAGATTTCTTGGGTCAGGAAGTTACTGAAGCAGTGATTACTGTACCAGCTTACTTTAACGATGCGCAACGTCAGGCTACGAAAGAAGCAGGCGAAATTGCAGGTTTAACTGTAAAACGTATCATTAACGAGCCAACTGCAGCTGCTTTAGCTTATGGTTTAGATAAAGCACACAAAGACATGAAAATTGTTGTGTTCGATTGTGGTGGTGGTACGCATGACGTTTCTGTTTTAGAATTAGGTGATGGCGTTTTCGAAGTAAAATCTACTGATGGTGATACACACTTAGGTGGTGATGACTTTGACCACATCATTATCGATTGGTTAACTGAAGAGTTTAAATCAGAAAACAGTATGGACCTTGCAAAAGATCCAATGGCATTACAACGTTTAAAAGAAGCTGCTGAGAAAGCTAAAATTGAGTTATCAAGCACAACTTCTACTGAAATTAACTTGCCATATATTACTGCAGATGCTAGCGGCCCTAAACACTTGGTACGTACTTTATCTCGTGCTAAATTTGAGCAATTGGCTGATAGCTTAATCAAACGTACTATCGAGCCTTGTAAATCTGCATTAAAAAATGCTGGTTTAAGCACAAGCGATATTGACGAAATTATCTTAGTAGGTGGTTCAACTCGTATCCCTGCAATTCAGGATGCTGTTAAAGCTTTCTTCGGTAAAGAGCCAAGTAAAGGTGTTAACCCTGATGAGGTTGTAGCAATTGGTGCTGCTATTCAAGGTGGTGTGTTAACTGGTGATGTGAAAGATGTATTGTTATTAGACGTTACGCCTTTATCATTAGGTATCGAAACTATGGGTGGTGTAATGACTAAATTAATCGAGTCGAACACCACTATCCCAACTAAAAAATCAGAGACTTTCTCCACTGCAGCTGATAACCAGCCTTCAGTAGAAATCCACATTTTACAAGGTGAGCGCCCAATGGCAGGTCAAAACCGTACAATTGGTCGTTTCATTTTAGATGGTATTCCACCAGCACCTCGTGGTGTGCCTCAGGTAGAAGTATCTTTTGATATTGATGCGAACGGTATTTTACATGTAAGTGCTAAAGATAAAGCTACTGGTAAAGAGCAAAAAATCCGTATCGAAGCATCTTCAGGTTTAACTGATGCGGAGATCAAAAAAATGAAAGAAGAAGCTGAAGCTAATGCAGCAGATGATGCTAAGCAAAAAGAAGAAGCTGATAAAATCAACGGTGCTGATGCTTTAATCTTCTCTACTGAGAAACAATTGAAAGAGTTTGGTGATAAATTATCTGCTGATAAAAAAGCGCCAATCGAAGCTGGTTTAGAGAAATTAAAAGCGGCTCACTTATCTCGTAATTTTGCAGATATAGATGCAGCTTCTGCTGAATTACAAGCAGCTTGGAATGTAGCTTCTGAAGAAATGTACAAAGATGGCGGTCAGCCTCAGGGTGGTGAACAACCACAAGCTGATGGTCAGCCTCAAGGTGGCGGTGATAACGTTACTGATGTTGATTTCGAAGAAGTAAAAGAAGAAAAATAATTTTTAGTCATAAGACTGAAGATTTAAAATAAAAAAGCGTCCCGATTTTACATCGGGACGCTTTTTTTATGATTCGTCATTATGTGTTACGATGAAATCTTATAGCTATAGTTCGTTAGGGTGATCACCCAAAGGGGTTAACATTTAAGATTGTAGGAAAATATAAGATTTGAGCTTATATGAATCTTTCTGAAGGTAAGCTGAAATAGATTTAATTCTCAGCAATTTCTACAGGGCTATGGAAAACTGAGGAATTGATGTTTTGGAGGATGTATTTATTCTCTCCTGAATTGGGGATAAGTAAATAGGTACGGTTAATTAAACCCGTACCTATTTGATTAATGTTGACAATATCTTAGTCGAATCCAAAGGCTGCTAATACCTCAGGACTTATTTTTAGCTCCAAAGCGTTGTTGGATATGTGCCGTTTTTGATCAACTGATCAATACTATCCTGCACATAAGGTTTATCTTCTTTATAAGTTACCCCAAACCATTTGTTAGAAGTAGGAACTACTTTAAAGGTTGCTGCATTGCTTTTTACTAAGTTCTCGCCGATTAACGGAATAAAAAACTCAGCCTTTGGTTTATCTTTATTAGCCATAGCAAATTCTCTAAATAGCGCTTCTGTAATTTTAAAAACTGCTGGTGTGAAACCCCAAAAATTCATGGAAACAGGCGTAGTAAAATCCAATGGAAACTCTTCTCCGTTTTCTTCATAAAAGATATTGCCGTCTTTAGGATATACTTTAGTACGCTCTACAATTTCGCTTAAATTGCCTGCATCATCTACCTTGCAAACACCACGAGAAACTGCACCAAATTCTGAAAGTGTTTTACCAATTTCGTAACCAATGATAGAATAATTGCTATCATTAACTTCTGTAGTTAAAAAATCTGCCATTTTTTTAAAGGCATCAAATCCATAATAATCATCGGCATTAATAACGCAAAATGGCTCATTGATAACATTTCTGCCAGAAAGGATTGCATGAGCTGTTCCCCAGGGTTTTTCACGGTATATTTCCTCTTCAATCCCAAATTGTTTTAAATCGAAATTCTGGAAAACGTATTCCGTTTCAATTCTTCCATTCAGCTTAGGTTCAAAAATAGCTTTGAAATTTTCTACAAATTCTTCTTTGATGATAAATACCACTTTACCAAAGCCAGCATTTATAGCATCATATATTGAATAATCAATGATGGTTTCGCCGTTAGGGCCAAAGCCATCAATTTGTTTCATACTTCCGTAACGGCTTGCCATCCCGGCTGCCAATATTAATAAGGTAGGTTTCATTTAATTCTTAATAATCGATTCTATCTATCGAGGTTAAATTCAGACTTCTTAATTATTCTGTAAAATTTACTTTGCGAAAATAACACTTATGATTTAATTATCTAATAGTTATTTAGTACTAGCAAGTTGCTCTAAAATCCAAACAAACCCCCGCCGCTTTTTGTTCTGGTTTTTTTTCCTGTCAGCATTCCAAATATGCCTCTAACAATTTCTTTGCCAATCTGGCGTGTAATGGTTGCGCCCATTACCTGTTCTATAATACTTTTTTCGCCAGGTTTTGGCTTACTTTCTACCTCTTGCTGTTTGGCAATTTCAGCTTGTTGTTTTTGTTCTTCTACAGCAGCAGTTTGCTCATTAATTCTTTTTGTTAAAATATCATAAGCACTCTCTGGGTCAATAGCATCCTTATATTTAGAAAACATTTGGCTGTTATGGATTAACTGATCTAAATCAGTTGCCGTTAGTGGCCCCATTATGGCCCGGGGCGGCGTTAACATCGTTGCAGAAACTTCGGTAGGAATTCCTTTTTCGTTCAGAACAGTTACTAATGCCTGTCCGGTACCTAATGATGTTAACACTTTATCAATCTCGTAAAAATCGGATTTTGGGTAGGTATTGACTGTTTTCTTAAGTGCATCAACATCATTTGGGGTAAAAGCCCGTAAGGCATGTTGAACTCTATTTCCAAGTTGTCCTAAAACACTTTCAGGGATATCGGTTGGAGCTTGTGTACAGAAAAATACACCAACACCTTTTGATCTGATGAGCCTGATGATGGTTTCAATCTGTTCCAGAAATGCTTTGGAAGAATTTTTGAACAGTAAGTGTGCTTCATCAAAAAAGAATACCAGTTTCGGTTTATCCAAGTCGCCAACTTCAGGTAAAGTATTAAAAAGTTCTGCCAGTAAACTTAAAAGGAATGTGGAATATAATATTGGCTGGTTTTGAACATCAGCGATATTTAACAAACTAATGGTTCCTTTTCCGTCTACCCTTTCAAAAAGATCTTCGATATCGAAAGATTTTTCACCAAACATTCCACCTAAACCTTGCTGTTCAATGGCTACAATTTTTCTTAATATCGTTCCGGATGTGGCAGTTGAAATAGTACCGTAACTTTCTTTAATTTCTTTGGCCCCGGTTCCATCTGATAAATAAGAAAGTAGCTTTTTGAGGTCATTTAAGTCGATGATTGGCAGCTTATTATCGTCAGCATATTTGAAGATTACTGCCATTACGCCTGCCTGTGTATCGTTAAGATCCAATATTTTGGAAAGCAATGTTGGCCCGAATTCAAGTACTGTAGCCCGCATTTGTGCACCTGTTTTTCCTGATAGAGAATATATTTCTACCGGAAAACCTGAAGGGGAAAATGGTTTATTAAGTTGTTTGGCCCGCTCTTCGATTTTAGGATTGATGGCGCCAGGTTGGTTAAGCCCTGATAAATCGCCTTTTACATCAAGCATAAAAACGGGCACTGCAGCATCTGATAGTTGTTCGGCTAGTAATTGCAATGTTCGGGTTTTACCGGTTCCGGTAGCACCAGCTATTAAGCCGTGTCTGTTCATCATTTTTAATGATAAATTAACTTCGGCTTCGCCGTAAACCTGGCCGTCTAAAATTCCGGCACCTAAATAAATATATGAGCCTGAGGGGGCATAGGATGATTTTATTTTTTCGATAAATTTTGAAGACAAATCACTCATTTTTTTTAATGTTATTTAGGCAATTTAAGAAACTAATCTTAAAATAATCAGGTTTCATCTTTAAGTTTTCGAACAACCAGGCTTATCCAGTTACGAGGGTATTAGTGGAGCTGCTTATAATAGTTGAGTTCATTATGAAGCGATTGTAATTCATTTTGCATTTCATTAATTTGATCTAATAAATTGGCTACAGCGTGTAACCCTTCCAAATTAATTTCCAAATCGTGGCTTAAACGGATGTAACGCTCCAATTTGGCTACCTCATCAATATTTAAACAGATACTTTTCTTCAGTACAGTTGTTTTGATAAGACCAAAATTTTCAAGCAACTGAACAAAATTTATTTCTATCTGATGATAAGAACATATATCCTCAACTGCAATCAGCATATTTTCCATATCGTTTACATTTTAGATAATTTTTCGAATAACTCTTTTTGCTCCATAGTTAGGGCTGTTGGTAATTTTACCTGCCATTTAATATACAAATCACCGAACTGATTTTCTTTTTTGTAAAGGGGGAAACCCTTTCCTTTTAATCTTAAAGTGGTGTCTGGCTGTGTTCCTTCAGGGATTTTAAGCTTTACCTTGCCGTTAAATGTTTCAACGATTTTTTCCCCACCCAGTATAGCAGTATATAAATCAATTTCTTCCTGAATAAAAATATCGTTACCCTTTCGTTTAAACCGTGGATGTTCTGCAATGTTGAACTTGATATATAAATCTCCTGGAGGACCATTATTCGCCCCCGGAGCGCCATAACCTGGTAACTTTATCTTTTGTGCATTCTCCACACCTGCCGGAATGGTAATGCGGACCTGCTTGCCATTTACGGTTAATGTTTGTTTATGAGTAGTATAGGCGTCCGTTAAATTTAACTGTAAATCGGCATTATAATCCTGCCCCTTGAAAGGAGAATTTCTGCTGCTTCTGCCACCACCACCAAACATGGAAGAGAAAAAATCAGAAAAATCTTCTCCTCCAAAACCACCCGAATAGCCGCCGCCGCCATAGTCTCCTCCCGAAGATTGATATTGCCTGCGTTGTTTTTCCTGCGCATCAAGCTGATCTGCATGTTGCCAATCCTTGCCGTACTTATCGTATTTTTTACGTTTTTCTGAATCGCTTAAAACTTCATTTGCTTCATTAATCTGCTGAAATTTTTTATTGGCCTCCTCGTTATTGGGGTTCAAATCAGGATGGTATTTTCGTGCCAGCTTCCGGTAAGCTTTTTTAATGTCGTCAGTACTGGCATCCTTTTTTAACTCCAGGATTTTATAATAATCTATGTAGTCCATGTTTTAATAACAATTCATGTTTAACTATGTTCACTTGTTTTTAAATGTAAGTTTAATTGACATATTTTTCAATTTATCCTCCCACTTTTTAAACTTAATCAAAAAAAATGCTTCCTTTTTGGAAGCATTTTATATTTAGTTAAAGATATTATTTTTTGTTTTTCACATATTTTTCCAGCCATTGATCTTGTTCCCAAAGCGCATGTAAGATGTTTTCTTTTCCACGGTAACCATGTGCCTCATAAGGCAAGAAAACAAATCGCACTGTACCTCCGGCACCTTTAATAGCGGCAAATAAGCGCTCACTGTTTATCGGGTATGTTCCTGTATTATCATCAGAATCACCATGAATCAACAATAGTGGTGTTTTAATTTTATCTGCATAACTAAAAGGACTCATTTCATAGTAAAGCTGCGGTACTTGCCAATAAGTCCGGTCTTCATTTTGGAAACCAAAAGGCGTTAATGTACGGTTATATGCCCCGCTGCGGGCAATGCCTGCAGCAAATAAGTTGGTGTGTGCCAGCAAGTTTGCAGTCATAAAAGCACCATAGCTATGGCCGCCAACCGCCATGCGTTTTCTATCTCCTACACCTAAATCTGATAATTTATTGATAGCAGCTTCTGCGTTTAAACTCAACTGATCAACAAAAGTGTCGTTTGGTTTTTTGCCATCCTTTGCAACAATTGGCATCTCAGCATTATCTAAAACGGCATAGCCACGTGTTACCCAATAAATAGGAGAACCCCATGAAATAGATGTGAATTTATCTTTAGAACCACGGATTTGTGCCGCATCAGCAGCAGAGTTAAATTCACGGGGATATGCCCAGATTAGTGCCGGCAATGGTCCGTCTTTATCTTTATTGTATCCCTTTGGAAGATACAAATCTCCTGTTAAATCAACACCATCAGCACGTTTGTATGAAATTTTTTCTTTAGTGATGCCTTCCAGCGATGGGTAAGGATTTTTAAAATCCGTAATTGGACGATCAGCAATTCTTAAAACTAAATTTTTGATGTAATAATTTGGAACCAGCTGCTGACTCTCTTTACGAGTAATTAAAACCAACTTATCAGGGTCAACCACATTACTTACATATTCATATGTTCCTGCAGCACTTCGCCATATAATCTCATTTTTTTTGCTGGTTAAATCAAATTTAGAGAGAAAAGGTAAATCACCCTTATCTGATGAACCAATAGGATTATTCATCAATAGCTTAGCGCCATTTTCAATCGTATAAATAACCTGTCTTCCATATTTATTTTTGGTGGTTACAGGCATTCCCGGATTTCCGTAAGCATCCGTTTGGTTACGTGTATAAAGTTCTTCTACTGCACCGGTAGAAGGGTTATATAAACTCACCACATTGCTTTGTTTACTTCTTAAGCCTTCATTAATTAAAGCAAGGTTAGCATTACCCCATTGTACACTTCTGTAACGCGTTTTAGTTTTAAAAATCTCTTTTGCATTCCCGGTAAAAGGGGCGCTTAATGAATAAACAGCATCATGAAAAGGTACTTCTCTTTTAATCAGACCGCTGTCTAATGGTTTTGCCCAAACTAAGGTTGCAGCTTCGTCATCTCTCCAGTCAAATCCACGGGGTACATTTTGTGTATTATCATAACCCGATGGTGTACCTTCTGAGGAAGGCAATTCGGCAATAATTTTGATTGTTTTGCCTGTTAAATCTGTTACCGCAACTGTTGATGGGAAACCACCAGCTGTTACCAGGTAAGAAAATGGCTTGCGGATAGTCTCTACCATCATATAATTTTTATCTGGAGATAGGCTGACATTTGAATAAATAGCTGGCTTACCAATAGGGGTTTCCGTTCCGTTGGTGTTTTTTACAAGTTGCGATGTCGCGAAAAACTCAAACAACTGTTCATCAAACGGCGACTTAATTAAATCCTGGTAAGTTACACTTGGCGAAGCTTTGCCTAAGTTCTGTTGTATGGTTGGACCGGTTGGTGTTAATGGTTTTTTGGGTGCTGCCGCTGCCAGTTTAGTTGCGGTTCGATAAATGATTGTATTATCGTTTAGCCATGTTAAGCCACTACCTAAAACAATATTTAGAAAAGCTTTATTAATTTTCGTTGCTTTTTTAGTAACAATATCTATAATATAAAGATCTACCCCTTTCTGTGTAGTATTGGTAAAAGCTATCTTATTTTCAGATGGGTTCCAGATCATGTTGCCTGCATAAAGTGGCATAGGCAAGCCTGTAACCTGAAATGTTTGGTTTTGCTTAATATTTTTAAGACTCAAATTGTTAATATAGTTTTGTCTGCTTGGGGAGTAGTTGTTTGGGTTCAACCTTAGTCCTGCAATTCGGTATTCGGGCATGGCCAACTCTTCTACGGAAGGGTATGAATTGCGCTCGCTAAATAAAATCCATTCTGCTTTTCCATCAATACTTACTCCTGGAGTGGGCTTTGCCAATAGCAAATCAGCAATTTCTTTTGGTGGCGTTTGGTACTTAATGGCATCTTGTGCAGTAGCATTGGAAGAAACAAATGCGCCTGCTATTAAAAGATAGAGGTGTAGTTTTTTGATCATTTTCCGGTTATTTGATATGATATACGATGCTTCAAATATTGCAAAATTTAAGTATTCATAGCGTAACTTATTATTTACAGAGGAAGCTAATGAAGCTGGATTTTTGATGTAATCAGCAGAATAAAGAATAGCCACTTATTTTAGATAAGTGGCTATTCTTTATTCTGCTTTTTTCTGTAACGATTTATGGTGTGCCTGCCCTCCGTGGATTACCCACTCACAGGACTTTTGTCTTGTTATTTTATGTTAAACAATTTAGGCAAAAGTTAGTTTTGGAACGAAAAATATTTTTTAACATTTAGCTAGAAATGTTAATAACACAAACTGTTAAAAACCGATTTTCTCTTTTAAACAAAAAAGGGGATAGACTAAATAGCCCATCCCCATATCTAAACCCAAACATGCGCTCAAACATGAATGAATTGGTATTGAAACAGCAAATTACCACATTGGTTTGAATCATTCCAAATTTAACAGCAATAAATTAAATGAACATGCTTCCTTAGGGTAAAATGTAACTTTGTTACAGGTAGAATTTGTTTTTTGGCTTGCCATTTGCTTCTGGTAAAACAAAAATTAAATGAGCGATACAAACAATGCCTTGTATAAATGTGTAATTATTGATGATGACCAACTGAGTGTAGATATTCTACAGAATTTTATTGACCGGATACCTGAACTAAAGGTGATTAAAACATATAACAATCCTGCTTTAGCATTAACAGAGATCAAATCTACAGATGATATAGATTTTTTATTTTTAGATATTAAGATGGATATCTCCGGTCTGGATGTCGCCAAGATTTTAAGGGACAAAGTGCGGTTTTTAATATTTGTAACTTCTTATGAAGAGTTTGCCCTAGATGCTTTTGGTGTTCATGGAGATAAATTTTTGGTTAAGCCCATCCATTTTTCCAAACTATCAACTGCTGTCGATGATGTTTTACGTAAAGAAAATCGTCAAAGGGGTTTTCCTGTTGTATAGTAGCGTATTTAGTTCTCATTCTTAAAACAATTTTTCTTTTTAAGGATTTTATCATTGGCTTTGAGAGCGGATGATTCGATTTCCGATTCGTGCTGTCAAGACACTAAAATGTTAAAATGAAGAAAACCAGAAAAATTGCAATACTCGGGGGTGGCCCAAGTGGGCTTTTTATTTATAAAAGGTTAATAGAATCACCAATAAAGAATTTAGAGATTCAGATTTTTGAGCGAAAGGGAAAACTAGGTGCAGGTATGCCATACAGTAACGCAGGGGCAAATACGGAGCATATTACCAATGTTTCTGATAATGAAATTCCGGTTATCTACAACTCAATTGAAGATTGGGTGAAAGCTGCCCCCAAAGATTTATTGGATCAATTTAATATCAATGCAGAAAACTTTAATGAATATAAAGTTCTTCCTCGTTTATTTTTTGGTGAGTACTTATCTGCTCAGTTCAATTTACTCATTAAAGAAGGAGAAAAAAAGGGCGTTATAACTCAGGTTCATTATAACAGTGTTGTAACGGATGTGGCAGATTTGAAATCGGATAAAAAGGTTAAGATTAGCATTCAGGGTGCAGAAGATTTGGTGTTTGATGAAGTGATCATTTGTATCGGGCACAACTGGCCTAAAAAATACGAAGGGAAAATTCCTGATTACTTTGATTCTCCTTATCCACCTCAAAAACTTGCCAGAAGCGTAAATCATACGGTAGCGCTAAGAGGTTCATCTTTAACCGCTGTTGATGCCATCCGTACATTGGCCAGAAATAATGGTGTTTTCAATCAGAACGATGATGGTACATATTCTTACCTGCTGGATAAAGAAAGCAGCAATTTTAAAATAATAATGCATTCCAGAAATGGTTTGCTGCCCGCCATCCGGTTTCATTTAGCAGATAGCCACCTTGGGAAAGATACCACTTTATCAAAAGCGCAAATTCATAAGCATAGAGCCGAAAATGGTGGCTTCGCTACTTTAGATTACATTTTTGAAGAAAATTTTAAGGCACAATTTAAAACCAAGGAACCAAAGTTTTACAAACGAATAAAGGATTTGGGCCTCGAAGAATTTGTAAACACAATGATGGAATATAGGGAAGAAGTGCCTGCTTTTGATTTATTTAAAAAGGAATATCTTGAAGCAGAAAAATCTATAGAGAAAAAACAATCCATCTATTGGAAGGAAGTTTTGGCTGTATTAAGTTTCGCCATGAACTATCCTGCAAAATATCTATCAGCTGAAGATATGCAAAGGCTTCAAAAGGTATTAATGCCACTCATTTCTGTTGTTATCGCATTTGTTCCACAAAGTTCTTGCAGAGATTTGATGGCTTTGCATGATGCTGGTATCTTAGATATTGTATCAGTTGGAGAGGATAGTATAGTAGAGCCAGATCCGGGAGGTGGTGCCACTTATCAATATCAGGACAGTGATGGAAAGGATGTTACCAGACATTTTAAAACATTTGTAGATTGTGTAGGTCAGCCACACTTATCTTTTGATGATTTTCCATTTAAGAGTTTAGTCGAAAATGAAACAATATGTCCGGCGAAGTTAAAATTTAGCGATGCCAGCCAGGGCAAGGCAGAATTGGAAATGAAAAACAAGCTGGTTACAAAAAATAGTAATGAAGAATATTTTCTTCAGGTACCCGGAATTACAATCAATGATTTTTTTCAGGTGGTAGATAAAAATGGTGGAGCAAATGATCGGATTTATATGATGGCCGTTCCGTATATTGGTGGTTATAATCCAGATTATTCCGGAATTGATTTTAGCGAAGCCGCATCTGAGCAAATATTGAAAGCATTACAGGCATAAAAAAAGCCGAGTCATTAATGGCTCGGCTTTCCAATCAAGATTAGATTTATTTCATTCCATCTTTAATTTTATTAATCATGGTTAAGTGGGTTTGAACAACGGGTGCAGTTTTAGCTGCGAAAGCTTTTAATTCAGCATCCTTACCGTCTTTTGATTCATCTTCCATTAATTTTAATGTCGATTTATGTCCATCAACCATGGCATCAACATAAGCTTTATCAAAATCAGTACCCGATTTTTTGCTTAAATCATCCATTTTCTTTTTGTGATCTTCATCTACAGTTGATGGCAGCGTGATGTTTTTAGCTGCAGCGATAGTCATTAATTCGGTATTTGCCTTGCCATGATCATTCACCATCATGGTTGCAAATTCCTTAACCTGTGCATTGCTGCTTTTTTGTAGTGCCAGCTTACCTAATTCTACTTCAGCCATTCCACCAACAGCAGCTGAGGTGGTAAATTTTGCATCTGCATCATCAACTGCAATGCCACCGGTAGTAGCCGCATTTGTAGTGGTGTCCTTGCTTTTGTTTAAGCTGTCGGCAGTTTCTTTTGCGTCTTTATGATCTCCACCGCATGATTGAAATGCCAGGGCAGATACAGATACTGCCATTACATAAATTAATTTTTTCATTTTTTTCATTTTTTAATAGGGTTGATGATAATGATCAGAAATTGAAATATCCTGCCATCGTTTTGTTGTACCTTAATAACATGAAAAAACTAGAAAAGTTTTACAACACCTTGTCAGCGAAGCCTTATCATATTAAATTTTATCTAATTTGAAGTAACCGAGATGAATCTGGTCTTCCGGAAGATTTGTATCAGGGGTGATTTCGATTTGATACTTTTCTTTATGTTTTGCACTTAAAATATCATCAACACGATAAATATCATCAATATCAATTCCATATTTTTCATCAATATGCGAGTTAGCACCTTTAATTGAATTTGTTTTAAAGAAAACCGTTTTCTTGGCATTCTGAATGGCAGATGCCCGGTCTTTTTTAACCCCTAGCACAATATAATGCTGTTCTTCCAGTTTACCCGATTGATAGCCACCCAAATTGATAAAAAATAATTGATGTGGAGAAACGGTATTGTTGCTATCGCGAAGTTTTACTTTTATTTCAAAGCCATCTACTTGATTTACTTCCCGCCAGCCATCAATATGGATACTGGCACCTGCCTCAGGCCAAAATGCTTTAATATCAGGAACAAGTTCTTTTAATGATGTGGCAATCCCGAAAAAGTAATCATGTTGTTCTACATTTCTTCCCGGAGCTTTAGATCCTAAAAGCAACATGAATAATTTAGGTATTTCGACATTTTCTAGCGCTTCGTTCATAATTTTAATTTATAAAGGCTATAACCCGAAAACCACCTGATCGTTTTAAAAATTTGAATAATCTGTTCAACTATTTTGCAGATTTCAGTCGATTAAATTCTGTTTTTAATTCATTAATCTGCTCCTGTGCCTGCCGGTTTTCCAGGTAAAAATAAATAGCAAAGCCTAAAAATATTTTTCCTAGAACAAATACAGCGGCAAAAATCCATCGCCAGGCTTTGTGAATACGAATATGGCTAGATTCTGATTCTACCTCAATATAACGGTCTTGTTTGCTGCGGTTTTTTCGCGTATCGCGGTCAAGGGGTTCATTAAATGGGGTCACTTCTTTTTCCCGAAGCGTAATTTCATTAATCTCCTGCTCAATTTTAGATAAGATGCCTGGGGGGGGAGGAATTGCCATAGTTTGGGCCAGCACTTCCATATCATATTCAAGCTTTTCTAAAGCCTCGTTAAACTCCGGGTATTGCTTTTTAAGCAATAACACTTGTTCAATTTCATTTTCAGTTGCAACGCCCATTACGTATGTTTCCATAAGGCCGCTGTCTATTATCTTCTTAATTTCCACGGGCTTTCCTTATTTTATCTATCGATGATTTCAATTGAGTACGCAATATGTTTTCGCTCCTGTTTAGTAAATCTGATAACTGAGCCAGGTTTTTTCCATGATAATATACAGATTGGAAAACATAGCTTTCATCGCTATCTAACAAATCTAAAAAGTTATTAGCTTCCTTTTTGTTTAAATTTTCTTTAAAATCACCAGCCACTTCCGAAAGCATTCTTTTAGCATATTGCCTTAATGCTAACCACGATATTGCATCACCCCGGTTTTCTAAGGCATAGGAAGATAGGATTGTAATCAAATATTCCTCCGATTTTTTTTGATCTCTAATCGTTCCTCGAATGAAACCTAATAGCATACCGGCATATTTGTCATATAACAAATGAATAGCTTTGGGATGCCCAAAGGGGATGTTTAAAACAAGTTCGGACATTTATTTAACGGGACTTATAAATATATTGCAAGATAAGTGCAAATTTTGAAATTTCTTTAGAAAGTGTTTTAAATTTCAATTAACTTTTTTAACTATTGATCTAAACTTGTCTGAATCTATAAATAATCATGTTTCAAAAAGTTAATATTAGTGTATCTGTATATAGAAATTTTAATAGTTTATTCGCTGTATAAAAATAATAGACTAATTTAATTTGGTTTTTAGTTGTAAAGCATAATTTAGCACCAAAATCATCTACCATGAGGATAGCAACATATAATGTAAATGGCGTAAACGGACGCTTACCTGTCTTAATAAAATGGCTTACAGAAACCCAGCCTGATGTTGTTTGTCTGCAGGAACTGAAAGCACCACAGGAAAAATTTCCGGAACAGGCCATTTTAGATGCTGGTTATAAAGCCATCTGGCATGGGCAAAAAAGCTGGAATGGCGTGGCTATTTTATCCCGTAACCACGATATTAAGGAGTTAAAACGAGGTTTGCCAGGCGATGATGAGGATTTGCAGAGCAGATATATTGAAGCTTCAGTGAACGGGATCGTTATTGGCTGTTTGTATTTGCCAAACGGTAATCCGGCTCCGGGACCAAAGCTTGATTATAAAATGGCCTGGTTTGAACGGTTTACGCAACATGCTGCTCAATTGCTTTCATACAACTTACCCGTAGTTTTAGCTGGCGATTATAACGTGATGCCGACTGAACTGGATGTATATAAACCGGAGCGGTGGGTGGATGACGCTCTTTTCAGACCTGAAGTGCGTAGCGCATTCCATAATCTGATTAAACAGGGGTGGACGGATGCCATGCGGAAATTATATCCAACAGAAACCATTTATACCTTTTGGGATTATTTCAGAAACGCCTACGGGAGAAATGCAGGCCTACGCATCGATCATTTTTTGCTGAGTCCGCAATTGGAAGGTAGGCTACGCCAGGCCGGGGTTGATAAGCATGTACGCGGCTGGGAAAAAACCAGCGACCATGCCCCGGTATGGATTGAAGTTACCGATATATAAATTCAAAAAAAACAAGCGTTAATTTATTTTAAAATTTGGCTATCTTTGCCACGCTTTTGGTTTCCGCTTAACACCCGGAATTAAAAGGGAATTTGGTGTAAATCCAAAACTGTCCCGCAGCTGTAAGCTCTGTAACGGATTGCTATTCTTAAAGCCACTGTTTCGCCTAGCGAAATGGGAAGGCAGCAATTCGGGAGTAAGTCAGAAGACCTGCCTCTAGTAATATTTCATAGCTTTCGGGGATTGAAGCTAGAGATGAGGTACTTTTTGGTATTCCGTATTTTCATTTCTTGTAATTCTGTTTGCTGTGTGGATTTTTAAATCTCACAACAAAATGTTTAGGTTTTTACATGCCTTATTTGGCATCAGGTATTTCATTTTTTGCCTGTTCATCATATGGACTGGTATCATGCTGCCCAAAAAATCCTTCGCTCAAACAGATTCTGTAAAGGTTAAAATATTGAAAGATATAGAGATTAAGCAGCAAAGAAGAAGTACAGCACATCTTTCTGCTAGTCCTTTACAATTATTAAACGGCAAGGATTTAAAGCAATTAAATGCACTATCAGTGGCCGATGCTATTCGTTACTTTTCCGGAGTTCAGTTAAAAGATTATGGTGGAATTGGTGGATTAAAAACCATAAATGTTCGTAGTATGGGCAGCAACCACACCGCTGTTTTTTACAATGGGATCCAATTGGGTAATGCACAAAATGGACAGGTTGATTTAGGTAAATACTCACTTGATAACCTGGAAGAAATATCACTTTACAGTGGGCAAAAAGATGAATTACTGATGCCAGCCAAAGCTTTTTCCGCTGCAAGCGCCTTATATTTAAGATCAGCCAGCCCAACAATTAATGCAGGTAAAAAACAAAGCTTCCGGCTAAGTTTGAAAACAGGTTCTTTTGGATTAATAGATCCGGCATTTACCTTTAACCAACGTCTCAATAATCATTTATCGTTGAGTTTAAATGCTGAATTGATCAATGCAAACGGTAAATATAAATACCGTTACACCAATAGTGTATATGATACAACTGTAGTACGGCAGAACAGCGATATTTTTGCAAAACGCATAGAAGGCAGTTTGTTTGGTACAAGTGCCGACAGCAGCAAATGGCAGGTAAACTTATACCACTACAACAGTGAAAGGGGAGTTCCTGGCGCTATCGTCTCCAATAAATTTAACTTTTCACAACGCCAGTGGGATGATAGCTTTTTTACGCAATCTTCTTATCAAAGTAAGCCCGGTAAGCGCTACCAGATTCTGTTAAATGCTAAGTATGCTTACGATTTTACCAGGTATCTGGATCCGGAAAGAGTTTCATTGAACGGACCTCTTGATAACCGTTATACCCAGCAGGAATTTTATGGTTCGGTAGCCAACCTATACCGCCTGACCAACTTTTGGAATATTTCCTTATCCGCTGATTATACATACCAGCAATTAAATGCCAATCTCGAGAATTTTGCATTCCCTAAAAGACAAACAGGCTTGATTGCCATTTCCACAAAACTCAATTGGAACAGGTTTAACATTCAGGCAAATTTACTGACTACGCTGGTTAATGATCAGGTTAAAAATAACCTTTCAGCTTATAATAAATCAGAATATACCCCTACTGTGATGGCATCCTGGCAGCCTTTTGAAAAAGATAATTTACGGTTCAGGGCTTTTTATAAATCCATTTTCAGGATGCCAACCTTTAACGATTTATATTACACTTTTACTGGAAATAGTAAATTAAACCCAGAATACACTACTCAATACAATTTTGGATTTACATATGCCAAAGGCTATAATGGCCACAAACTTGCACATCTATCTATTCAAACAGATGCATATTATAATCTGGTTAGAAATAAGATTATTGCCATTCCAACATTAACATTATTTAGGTGGACGATGGTTAATTTAGGTAGGGTTGAGGTAAAGGGATTAGAAACCAATTTTCAAAGTAGCTGGAATTTTGAGCCTATTGCTGTTAGTGCCAAACTCAACTATACCTACGAACAAGCACTTGACCGAACCGAAGGGAGTGAAGTTTTCGGACAGCAAATTCCCTACATCCCATTACATAGCGGCTCGGGAACACTTGGGGTTGATTATAAAAATATTGGGTTCCATTACAGCTATATCTACACCGGTGAGCGCTATAGTCAGAAAGCAAATATCCCGGTAAATTATGTTAAGCCCTGGTATACACATGATTTCGCGATGCATTATTCCATCGAAAGAAATAAGATCGTGTACAGTATCGCCACCGAAATCAATAATGTATTTAACCAATACTATGATGTTGTGCTTAATTATCCAATGCCTGGTAGAAATTTCAGGGTAACCTTAATCACAAAATTTAATTAATCATAAAATGAAGAGATCAATATCACTTAAGTTCATCCTTGCAATCTGTTTAAGTACAACATTGTGGTCATGTCGTAAAGGCGATCAGGTAATAGCTGAAGAGCAAACTCAGCTACCAGGTCAGGGTGTAACTGCCGTAAACGGAGTATATATTTTAAATGAAGGCAATTTTGGGTCAAACAAAGCCTCGCTGGATTATTACGATTACGCGACTGGTGTTTACCGTAAGAATTTATACGGACAAGCTAATCCTGGTGCAGCTTTAGGTTTGGGAGATGTAGGTAACGACATCAAGATTTACGGATCAAAGCTGTATGTGGTAGTGAATGGTTCCAATAAACTGGAAATACTGGATGTGAAGGCAAATAGGAAACTTGCACAGGTTGATATTTCAAACTGCAGGTACGTAAGTTTTTATAAAAATAAAGCTTACGTAACCTCATACGATGGCTTTGTTTCAGTAATTGATACAGCAAGCTTTAAAATAGATCATCAGATTACTGTAGGGCGCCAGCCAGAAGAAATGGCTGTTGTTGGAAATAAATTGTATGTCGCTAACTCTGGTGGATATACCGCTGGTAACTATGAACGTACCCTATCAGTTATCGATCTGACCACCCAAAAGGAGATTAAAAAGATTGATGTAGCCATTAACTTACATCGGGTAAAAGCCGATCAGTATGGGGATTTGTATGTGACATCCAGAGGGGATTATGGCAATGTAAAATCTGCATTATATGTGGTCGACACCAAAACGGAAACCGTAAAAAAGAAATTTGATATCGAGGTGAGCAACTTTACGATTGACAAAGATTTTGCCTACATCATCAGTAGCGCATGGAATAGTTCAACAGGTTCGAGCACCATATCTTATGCAAAAATTAATGTAAAAGATGAAACTGTCATGCTTGGTGGTTTCATATCTGACGGAACCGAAAAAAAAATTGAGCTGCCATACGGAATCGCTGTAGATCCAGTCTCTTCAGATATCTACCTCACTGATGCCAAAGATTATATCACACCCGGAACACTTTATTGCTTTGACAAATTCGGCAAAATGAAGTTTTCTGTTGGTACTGGTGATATTCCTGCTCACCTTGTTTTTTATACCAAATAATTAATCAATTAAATATATATAAAATGAAAATTAACAATTACCTGTTTCTGTTATTAATCAGTTTTACGTTACTTTTTAGCTGTAAGAAAGACAAAGAAGGTGCACCCGATGGCAAAATGGGTGTAACTGAAAAAGCGCTTACCGGAAAAGTAAATTCAGTTACCTCACTTTACGCGGTAACCAATGATGGTCGCCCTTTTCAACACGAATGGAAATTGGATGGCAAGGTAGTAAGTACCGTTTACAACTACAATTTTGTTCCCGCTACTGCAGGTACATACACTGTAGATTACAAGGGCTACAATGAAGCCGGAAGTTTTACTTTCCAATATACAATCACAGTACCTGTACCGGTTGTAGCCACTACTCCAGCCAGTAGTAAATTCATTAGCACGGTGTTCGAATATGCTCCGGCACCTGGGCAGCACATTAACCAGCTTACTATAGGCTCTCCGGAACAAGCACAGAAATTAATCGGAAATGTTAACAACATGGTTTCTTTAGGAGGCTTTGGTGGTTATATTGTTTTTGGTTTTGATCACTCAGTAATCAATCAAAATGGTGCCGATTTAGCTATTTACGGAAATCCTTTTGGTCCGCCTTATGATTTTGCTGAGCCAGGAATTGTTATGGTAAGCCAGGATAAAAACGGTAACGGAAAACCTGATGATGAGTGGTTTGAATTGGCTGGAAGTGAGTACGCAAAAGCAACAACCATTAAAAATTATGAAATTACCTATACCAACCCGAAAGCTTTTGTAGCCGTACCATGGACAGATAATCAAGGTAACAGCGGCGTAGTGAACAACAGTTCAAAGTCCAGAAATTTTTATCCGCTCTTTGCTTCAAATCAGGAAAAAATAACATTTAAAGGTACATTATTACATTCAACTTTATCTTCAGGTGGCATTGTAACTAACCGTCCTTTTGAATGGGGTTATACTGATAGCTATTCTACCGGCGATAATTATGCAACCAATCTTTACAATAGTTTTGATATTTCGTGGGCGGTTGATGCAACAGGAAAAAAAATAACCTTAAATACCGTTGATTTTATTAAAGTTTACACAGCACAAAATGTTAATGGTGGCATTTTAGGTGAAATTTCGACCGATGTTAAAGGCGCAACGGATTTAAATATGAAGTAATTGATTTAATGTCTCTCAAAATCAGTAAGACTCTTTAAGTGGAAACACTTAAGGAGTTTTTTTAGTACCCATTTTTCGCCTACCAGATTATAAAAAAAGAGCCTGAAGCTTACGCGTCAGGCTCTAAAATTTAATGGAGATTAATTAGCTTGCTGCTAAGAGATTATTTGAATTCTCTAAAATCCTGACCATCTTTAATGTTTAACAAGCTCTCGTAAATCAGGCTGATTACGTTGTCAACATCTTCTTTATGAACCATCTCTACCGTAGTATGCATGTAGCGCAACGGCAAGGAAATTAATGCAGAAGGAACACCGCCATTTGAATAAGCAAAAGCATCTGTATCTGTCCCAGTTGAACGTGATGAAGCCTGGCGCTGAAAGGGAATTTCATTCTGTTCAGCAGTTTTAATCAGCAGTTTGTTCAAATTGGTTTGCACCGCCGGTGCATAAGAAACCACCGGACCTTTACCTGCAGATAAATCGCCTTGTGTATTTTTGTTGATCATCGGTGTAGTGGTGTCATGTGTAACATCAGTCACAATAGCCACATTGGGTTTAATACGCTGTGCAATCATTTCAGCACCGCGTAAACCAATCTCTTCCTGTACAGAGTTTACAATGTATAAACCGAACGGAAGTTTCTTTTTATTTTCTTTTAACAAACGGGCAACCTCGGCAATCATGAACCCACCAACACGGTTGTCTAAAGCACGACCAACGTAATACCGGTCATTCAAAATCATAAATTCATCTTCGTAAGTAATTACACAACCTACGTGGATACCTAATGCTTCCACTTCATCTTTTGAAATACAACCACAATCCAGGAAGATGTTCTTAAGTTCAGGTGCCTGTTCTTTTTCTCCGTGGCGGGTATGGATAGCCGGCCAGCCGAATACGGCTTTAACCAAGCCTTTTTCTGTATGGATATTTACACGCTTTGAAGGGGCAATCTGGTGATCTGAACCGCCATTACGAATCACATAAATTAAGCCGTCGTTGGTAATGTAGTTTACATACCATGAAATTTCATCAGCATGTGCTTCAATCACCACTTTATAAGGTGCTTTTGGATTAATTACACCAACCGCAGTACCATAATTATCTACAAAATGTTCATCAATATATGGCTTTAAATAATTTAACCATAATTTCTGACCTTCCCATTCGTAACCTGTTGGGGCAGGGTTGTTAATGTATTCTTCTAAAAACTGTAATGATTTTTTGGTTACTACCGCCACATGTTTTTTCTTATCCTGCGTTTTAGGCAGATTAGTTTCTTCTTTTTTCTTAGCCATATTTATTTACTCTATTCGTCAACTTATTAACACTGTTCGTCCTTCTTGTTTTTTTCAGGATCTTACTGAACAGATGCTGAACTCAATTCAGTATAACGATTTATATATTCAATTTTTTCTCCATAATCACGAAATCGTACCCATCTTTAAAAAAGGTATTTTCCGTTTCATGGAACCCAAATTTATAATAAAAATCTTTAGCATTTACACGGGCATTGCACCAGAGCAAGGTTGCCCGCTGAATTTTACAAAAATCTAAGATATACTCCATCAGTTTGGTTCCTAAACCAGATTTCTGAACATCCGTTTTAATCGCCAGCTTCCTGAATTGATACACATCACCTTTGTGGAATAACGATACGACGCCCTGAAGCTGATGATCTGCATATAAGCCGAAATGGATCCCTTCAAAATCATCTTCAAGTTTTACACTATCAAATGGAAGTTCGGGGTACATTACTTCATGGCGAATACGCCAGGTTAGCGAAGGGAATATTTGTTCGATTTGGATCAGCATTATATTCCTGCAACATTTTTTCTTCCGTAGAAGAGATAAATAAATACGTTTAAAATAATAATTCCGGCCATTCCGTAGCAGAATAAATTCCAGCCCCCCTGATCCCAAAGCCATAAGCCTAAAGCCGAGCCGCAACTCGCACCAATAAAACTCACCGACATAAAGATGGTGTTTAAACGATTTCTGGCTTCAGGAACCAGGGTGTAAATCCGGGTTTGGTTAGTGACATGGATAGCCTGCTGGCCAATATCAATCAAGATAATTCCAATCACGAAGAGATATAGCTGGCTGCCTGTAAAATAAAACAAAGCAATGCTGATGATTTGGAAAATGAAACCAATCATTAAATTTTTACGCGGGTTATTTCCGTCGCTGAGTTTACCCACTAAGGGTGCAGCTAAAGCACCCGCAGCGCCTGCAATTCCGAACAGGCCGATTTGTAAAGTTTGAAAGTTAAATGGAGGACTTGCTAAAAATAACACCATGGTTGTCCAGAAGGCACTAATGATTGCGAAAGCCAGAAAATTAATAATTGATGTTTCCCTTAGTGCGGGCTGCGTTTTAATGTAGCTAAACATGGAGTTCATCAATTGTTTATAACTGCCTTTAAATGAAGGGTAACTTTTCGGAAAACGTTTGGCCATCAGCGCAATGAGCAATAAACAAATTCCGGCCGCTATGTAGTAAACTGCCCGCCAGCCCAGCCAAAAACCAATACTTCCGCTCACCGCCCTGGAAGCTAAAATCCCGACTAATAAACCACTCATGATCATGCCGATATTGGCACCCCGGTTTTCATCCGTACTTAAATTTGCCGCCAGCGGTAAAATCAGCTGCGGTACAATGGAGCAAATGCCTATTAACAGGGAAGCGATTTCTAACAGAATAAATGAATGAGAAACTGCAGCAACGAGCAGTGCTGCTATCGCCATGGCAGTAATTACTAAAATCTGCTTTTTACGCTCGAACATATCTCCCAGTGGAACCAATAAGAATAAGCCCAAAGCGTAACCAATTTGTGTGATGTACGTAATTCTACCTGCGTAACTTTCTGTCAGGTTAAAATCTTTCGCAATTAAAATAACCAACGGCTGGCAGTAGTAAATATTTGCAACAATCAGGCCGGTGCAAAAGGCCATTAATAATATATCAACGCGTTTTAGCATGAATGGATATAGGGTTATGGGTTAAAGGTTTTGGGGCTTGTCATTTTGAGTTCAAAGTGGTAAAATTAAAGCGGAAAGCTCAAAGTAAAGATTTAGAGAATAAATGCTTTTATCTTTAATCTTTGCTCTTCAGTCTTTCTCCTTAATCCTTACTGCTTCTTCCCCTACAAAGGTATATTTCCATGTTTTTTACGGGGATTATTCACCACCTTATTTTCTAACATTTTAAAAGCTTTTATCAACTTAATCCGTGTTTGTGCAGGTTCAATTACTTCATCAACAAAACCCCTTTCAGCAGCCCGGTAGGGATTGGCAAAAATATCGGAGTATATCTTTTCTTTCTCCAGCCATTTCTCCTGCGGATTTGCAGCTGCGGTAATCTCCTTTTTAAAAATAATTTCAGCGGCACCTTTAGCGCCCATCACTGCAATTTCTGCACTTGGCCAGGCATAATTTAAGTCGGCGCCAATGTGCTTACTATTCATAACATCGTAAGCCCCTCCATAAGCCTTTCTGGTAATCACTGTAATTCGTGGAACAGTGGCCTCGCTAAAAGCATACAGTAGCTTGGCACCATTGCTAATAATGCCGTTCCATTCCTGATCGGTACCTGGCAAAAAGCCCGGAACATCTTCAAAAACCAATAGAGGAATGTTAAAGCAATCGCAAAAGCGAACAAATCGGGCTGCTTTTGCTGACGAATTACTATCTAAAACACCTGCCAGATAAGCGGGCTGGTTAGCCACAATCCCGATGCTTCTCCCAGCTAACCGAGCAAAACCCACTATAATGTTTTCAGCGTAAGCGGCATGTACTTCCAGAAAGCTGTCACTATCCGTTACCTGTTGAATAATTTCCCTGATATCATAAGGTTGCGAAGCATTTTCAGGCATAAAAGTATTTAAGCCAGGTCTGCTTTCATCGGTTAAATCATAAGGTAAATGCTCCGGAATTTCTTCACAATTCTGAGGCATGTAACTCAGTAATTTTTTAACATGATGGATGGCCTCAATTTCATTGGCACAGGCAAAATGAGTAACGCCAGATTTGGTCGCATGCGTGGTTGCCCCGCCAAGTTCCTCAGATGTTACTTCCTCATGGGTAACTGTTTTTACCACATTTGGTCCTGTAACAAACATATACGAAGTATTTTCAACCATCAGGATAAAATCTGTAATGGCTGGTGAATATACAGCGCCACCCGCACAAGGCCCCATAATGGCCGATAATTGGGGAATTACGCCCGATGCCTGAACATTTTTATAAAAAATATCAGCATAGCCACCTAGAGAAACCACACCTTCCTGGATCCTTGCACCACCACTATCATTTAAACCAATTAACGGAGCGCCGTTTTGCATCGCCATGTCCATCAGTTTGCAAATTTTTTCTGCATGGGTTTCGGAAAGTGATCCCCCGAAAACCGTGAAATCCTGAGAAAAAACATAGGTTAAACGACCGTTTATATTTCCATAGCCCGTTACCACGCCATCACCAAGGTACTTTTCGTTTTCCATACCGAAATCGGTACTGCGGTGCGTTACAAACATTCCGATTTCTTCAAAACTCCCTTCATCCATTAAAAAATGAATGCGTTCACGAGCGGTAAGTTTGCCCTTTTGGTGTTGACTGTCAATCCTGGCTTGTCCGCCACCCAGATTAGCCAGTTTAATTTTATCCTGAAGCGAAGCTATTTTTTTATCCATTGTTAATGCAATAAGAATTTAAATTTAAAAATTACTGGCGGGAATACAAGTTTATCAGGAAATTCTAAACAAGCAATTTTATATTGCCAGCTAACCTATACAAAATGATAAAACAGTTTTAATTAAAATGTTTAACTAAAGAGCAGATAAATTATTACGGATAAATACGACGAAATGTCAATTATCCGTTTATTTTTGTAAACAACATTAAAACGAGATTAGAAAAAATAAAATGTTTTTAAGAAAGTACAAATACCTTATCGTAGCTGCATTTATGCTCATCTTCTCCATGAAGATGGCTATTTCTGGTGCGCCGGTATTTTGCAGTACAGCGGATAAAGACATTATGAATGCCGTGATCATGCAAATTGAACTTGAGCATGAAGGTGGAAAGGAATCTTCCAAAGACCTGTCCAAACTAACGGATTTTAAGCTTTTAGAACTTAATCATCCTATTCTTTCTTATGAATTCTCTTCGAGCCATATTGTGTTGAAGAGTAGTTTTATCGAACATTTTAAGAGATATGTGGATCCATATCACCCCGCCGTTGCAACTCCTCCACCAAACTTTATCTAATATTTTACATGGGATAAAAGCATGCTTTTCCTGGCTTATTGTTTAATCGGTACTTCATTATACATGCCGGCAATACGACTGATTTGAAGCGCTTATCCAAGATTTATTCGTTAAAATTTATTAGATAATCCTTTTATTATGAAAAAGTTTAACCCGGCCTTATCAGGTTCGGATATGAAGAAATACTTTCTTGCCAAGAATTTAAAGAAAGATCTTCCCTCAAGTATTGTTGTGTTTTTAGTGGCACTGCCACTTTGTTTAGGTATTGCATTAGCCTCTGGTGCACCATTATTTGCCGGTCTCATTACAGGTATTATCGGAGGCATCGTTGTTGCATCCTGCAGTGGGTCGCAGTTAAGTGTTAGCGGACCAGCCGCTGGTTTAACTGTAATTATATTGGGGGCTATTACATCGCTGGACAGCTACCCAACATTTTTGCTGGCAGTTGTATTAGCCGGTGTGCTACAGCTTATTTTAGGGCTAATTAAAGCCGGCACTATTGGTAACTACTTTCCATCCAGTGTAATAGAGGGTATGCTCGCTGCCATTGGGTTAATTTTAATTCTGAAACAGTTGCCCCATGCTTTGGGTGTAGATACCGATTTTAGTGGTGATGAAGGTTTCTTCCAGCAGGATCATGAAAATACATTTTCAGCAATCACTGCAGCAATTAGTCATTTTAGTCTGGGAGCTGTTGTAATTAGTGTTTTATCAATTGCTATCCTACTTCTGTGGCCAAAATTTCAAAAACTCGCTATCGTACCGGCTCCTTTAATTGTGGTAATCATTGGTATAGCAGGAGGAATATTCTTCGCGGGGACTGACAACCCTTTACGGGCTGATCAAATGGTAAAAATACCAGTTGTTAACGGATTTGGAGAATTTTTAGGTCTATTCACGATGCCGGATTTTTCACAACTGGCTAATAAAAATGTGTATATCGTTGCAGCAACCATTGCCGTAGTAGCCAGTTTGGAAACCCTCCTCAGCATTGAAGCAATAGATAAGATCGATCCGATTAAACGTGTATCTCCAACTAACCGCGAATTGATTGCACAGGGAATTGGAAATATGGCCAGTGGTATGGTAGGCGGCTTACCCATGACGTCGGTCATTGTGCGTAGTTCTGCCAATGTAAATTCTGGTGGCAGAACAAAAATGTCGGCAATATTTCATGGTGTGTGGTTATTGTTATCTTTGTTATTTATTCCACAGGTAATAAATATGATTCCTTTATCTTGCCTGGCTGCAATTTTATTGGTTACCGGCTACAGGTTAACCCGAATTACCTTGTTTAAACACATGTACCATAAAGGTTGGGATCAGTTTGTGCCTTTCGTAGTTACTATTGCCGCCGTTTTATTTAGCGATTTATTAAAAGGTGTTGCAGTAGGAATGCTCGTATCTATTTTTTATCTGTTACGTACCAATATGCGCAATCCGTTCTTCTATCGGGTAAGCAAGGAGGGCGATAAAAAGAACATCCGGATTAAGCTTGCAGAAGAAGTATCTTTTCTGAATAAAGCAGCAATTCAAGTCGTTTTAACTAACATCCCTAAAGAAACCAATGTCATTATTGATGGGTCAAATGCCCGGTACATTGATCCGGATGTTTTGGAAACGATCTTTAATTACAAACACAATGCTTATACCAAAGGGATTATTGTAACCCTAGAGCATATTCAGAAACATTATACTGTACCTAAATTAAGTAATAATATGGTGGAGGATATTAATAAGTAGTTTGTTGTAATGGTGGCTTTTTTGAAAACGAATGTGCTGGGTTTATGGCTCATTCGTCCCGCCATTTGCTGTAGCCCTCGTGAAAAACTCGGGGCTGCCGCGTCCGTCGGGTTTAAAAACAAAGGTTGGCTTTCTATTACATCGGTTATATTGCGTGGTAATAGAGCGTTCTTTATTGCTTACCAGATTTAAAAGATTTCTACGTTGTGGTCGGAAATGACTGTGCTATGGAAGAGCTATTGGTGGCCGTTAATGAACTTACATTTCTTAGATGGTAAAAATAAAAACCCCTGATTGCTCAGAGGTTTTTTATTTCGGTTATTCGTTTTTCTACTATTTACTTATATGGTACTATATTACTGTTGGCTAAACCAATATTAATCTTCAGCTAAAAATGGATAACGGTAATCGGTTGGCGACTCAAACACTTCTTTGATGGTACGTGGAGAAACCCAACGCAACAAGTTAATCATCGAACCTGCTTTGTCATTTGTACCTGATCCTCTTGCGCCACCAAAAGGCTGCTGGCCAACAACTGCACCTGTACATTTATCATTAATGTAAAAGTTGCCGGCTGCGTTGCGTAAAGTATGACTCGCTTTATCAATCGCATACCGGTCTTGTGCAATTAGTGCACCTGTTAGGGCATAAGGAGAAGTGGTATCAATGACTTCTAAAATAGCATCGAAATCCTGATCGGCGTAAACATAAACTGTTAAAACTGGCCCAAATAACTCCTCGCACATGGTTACATACTTCGGATCCTGAACAACTAAAACAGTTGGTTCAACGAAATAACCTTTGCTCTTATCATAATTTCCACCAGCAATTACTTCAACGCCAGCATCTTGTTTAGCCTGATCAATGTATTTGGCAAGTTTATCGAATGAACGCTCATCAATAACCGCGTTAATGAAATTCGTAAAATCTTCTGTTCCACCCATTTTAAAAGAGGCGATATCGCGAAGCATATTTTCTTTAATAGCAGGCCAAAGGCTTTCTGCAATATAAACACGACTTGCAGCCGAGCATTTTTGTCCCTGGTATTCAAAAGCACCACGAACAATTGCCGTACTGGCAATATCAACCTGCGCTGAAAGGTGAACTAAAATAAAATCTTTTCCACCGGTTTCGCCAACAATACGCGGATAGGTTTTGTATTTGTGAATGTTAGTACCAATGGTTTTCCAGATTTCCTGAAATACTTTGGTAGATCCGGTAAAGTGAATTCCGGCAAAATCAGGATGGTTAAAAATTACCTCACCAGTTTCCGGCCCATCGGCATACACTAAATTAACTACACCATCTGGTAATCCTGCTTCGCGGAAGATTTCCATTAATAAGTTAGCCGCGTAAATTTGTGTGTCGGCAGGTTTCCAAACCACTACGTTACCCATCATGGCTGCAGAAGCAGGTAAATTAGCAGCAATAGCAGTAAAATTGAAAGGGGTTAAGGCAAAAACAAAACCTTCTAAAGGGCGTTGCTCTACACGGTTCCAGCTTCCACGGGGAGATACTGGTGGTTGTTGTTTGTAAATATCGCTCATATAACTTACGTTGAAACGTAAGAAATCGATCAATTCGCAAGCCGCATCAATTTCTGCCTGGTAAGCATTTTTGCTTTGCCCCAGCATAGTTGCTGCATTTAATTTATAACGGTACTTTCCGGCAATTAAATCAGCCGCTTTTAAAAAGATAGCTGCCCGGTGTTCCCAGGATAAGTTTTCCCAATCTTGTTTTGCTGCTAAAGCAGCATCAATGGCCTGGGCAATGTGTGTTTTGTCGCCAATGCTATATTGCGCTAAAATATGTTGATGATCATGTGGGGCAACAACTTTACCTTTTTTAGTGGTGTGGATTTGTTTACCTCCAATATACATCGGTATGTCTTGCTGATGAGCACGGCCTTCGGCAAGTGCTTCTTTTAAAAGTACACGTTCTTTACTACCTGGACCATAATTTAATATAGGTTCATTAACCGGAGTAGGTACGTTAAAAAATCCTTTAAGCATATTTTGTTTTTTATGAGTTGTGCAAAGATAAGGCTTTTTAACAGATGGCATTCTATTGTACTGTAAAGAAAATAGGGCAAAATCCGAACTATTGTTCTGGTTATTGGATACGAGGGATATTTAAACCAAAAATCAGATACCGGGAGATAATTTCTTTCAGTTTCAGAAACTAAACAGCATTCAAAAATGTCATAAGCTATAGTTATTAAATGTGTCGATGAAGATTTTGTGTGTTTTTATGTTTCCCGCAAATTGGACATAAAAATGACTCAGATTAAGGGTATTTGATTTGTTCCTTTAATAATTAGTACCCTTCACAAATTCTGATCATATTGTTGGTAAGGTTGTCCAAGCTGGGATTAATAAATTAAAGCTAAATATTTTCCATGATGGCTTACACAAGCCGGTTTGATGCTTTTATAATCAAACAGATGGTGAGGTGCTTCGTAAATAGTTATCTCAACTTTTTCCAGTTCATGGTGATGTGAGGCGGCGATAGTATGTACAAACGCGGTTTGTAAATTGCTTTTAGTGAAATAGGTATTGCCATTGATATTCACTTCACCGTGGTGATTATCGTGGATGGTACAGCTTAGGCTTTGAGGTGCAAAATTTCGGATACCGGTTTTACGGTTATCAATTTTATAGGCTGATTCTTTCATACTCCATAGCACCCACACCATAAGGTCGGGATTTTCTGCATGAGAAATAATTAACTGTTCTTCAGTAGTAAAAATCTTATCCAGATATCTTTTACGTCGCCAGTTGCTTTGAGTTTTAGCCAAGTTGAGGTCTACAATATCATTGCCCAGCACGTGCTTCCAGTTTTGATGCGATCACCTCTGTTGTAGCTTTTACATTAAGCATTTTTGCCATCGAATCATTATCAATTTCAATGTTGAATTTCTCTTCAATATCAAGAATAATGTCAACCAGGTTGGCAGAATTTATTTTTAAATCGGTAATAAAATCAGTATTCTCGTCGATTTTTTCTAAAGCCGAGGTTTCTTCGCTGTATGGTTGAACGATGACTTTGAGATTTTCGATAATCTGTTCTTTATTCATGGTTATATTTTTTGAAAATAATGCAGGCGTTAATGTCGCCAAATCCAAAACTGGCTTTTACTAAGATATTAATTGGTTGGTTAATTAAGGTTTGGGGAATGCTTTTTACACCGATTAATTCGGAGATTTCTACATTTAAATCTTCACAGTTGACATTTGGAAAGACAAAGTCATCCACTAATTGGAGTATGGAAGCCACGCATTCTATACTGCCAGAGGCCGCTATGCAATGCCCGATCATTCCTTTTAATGAATTGATGTAAGGAAAACGATCCGGTGATAACTGCAATGCCGCTTTCCAGTTTGCTATTTCCAGCAAATCCTTGGTTGTTGCCGTAAGGTGACCATTAATTACATCAATTTCACTGGCTTGAATATTTGCATTTTTTAATGCTGATCGGATACACCGCTGAACAGCGGTTGAATTTGGTGCCGTCATGGTTCCCAAGCCCCGTTGTCCGCCAGAATTGATGTGGCCACCGAGTACTTCGCCGTAAATTCTGGCCTTTCTGTTCAGGGCACTTTCCAGTGATTCTAAAACCAAAGCCCCGGCACCACTGCCGGGTACAAAACCACTTGCGGTGGCGCTCATTGGCCTGCTTCCTTTTTCCGGCTCCTGGTTGTGTTTAAAAGTGCAAACTTTCATCGCGTCAAAACCACCCCAGATATAAGGACCACTGTCGCTCGTACTGCCCGCCAACATTCTCGTCGCCTGTCCGGATTTAATTCTTTCATAGGCCAGTAGGATACTTTCAACACCGGTAGCACAGGCTGATGAATTGGTGCTAACCTGGTTTCCGAGGCCGAGTTTTCCACTGATAAATGCACTTACGCCGCTGGCCATGGTTTGTACAACAACTGAACTTCCCAGTTTCCTGATCTCGAGATCGTCGATTTTATTAATAGCCCACCTAAATTTGTCAATACCGGAAGTTCCGGTACCGAAAATGGTGCCACTCTCCCAGTCAGGTTCTTCATTGTTTTCTATGGATAATCCGGCATCTTTCCAGGCATCCAATCCGGCAATTACACCATAAACGATACCTGTACTGTTCATGTTGCGGCGTTCGAGCGAAGTAAAGTATTGATCAATCCTTTCATCACTCAGTTCGGGTTTGCCTGCAATCTGACAGGAAAAGTTTAAAGCTTCCAGATCAGGCTGATATCGGATGCCGGAAATCCCATTTTTTATGGCATTTAAAAATTCGGTAATGGTAGTGCCGTTTGGGGCACATACGCCTAAACCGGTGATGACAACTCTTTTATCCATTTCCTTCTGAAATTAACATGCCTGAAATAGTACCCCTGCAAACCACTTCTGCTGCGGCATTTTCCATTTTTACCTTGCAACTCAGTTTATTAAATCTGAAATATATTTTCTCACTACTTACCGTAACCTTTTCACCCGGATAAACAGGTTTTAAAAAGTCGATGGCGTTTGAAGTCATGGCAACCGATGGAGAACCTTGAATGCCGGAATCTTTTAACAAGTAAATTCCAAAACAAACCAAACCGATTTGCGCCATAGTTTCAGTTAAAATGACGCCAGGCGTTACCGGATGATTTTTAAAATGACTTTCATAAAAGGACAAACTTTCTGAAAAGGTAAATGATCCCTTTATTTCATTCTCATCCACATGCAGTAATTCGTCAACAAACTGGAATGATTTGCCGTAAGGAAGTTGAGCCAATATCTCTTGTTTTGTCATGAGTGAAGTAGTGAATGATTAAAGGGGGGGTTACCATTGCAATAAAATTCGTTGTGCGGAGAAGCCCGGGCCAAAACTGAGCATTAATCCTTTATCTCCTTTAGCCGGGTTTTTATCCATAATACGTTCTAAAACATAAAGTACTGTTGCGCTGCTCATATTTCCATAAAGTCTTAAAACTGCTTTAGTATCATCTATATTTTTACCCAGTTCATAAAATAATTCCTCTACAATCTGGATAATTTTTTTTCCTCCCGGATGAAAAATCAAATGGTCGATATCTTTAATTCCCAGATCGCTTTTGGCCAGAAATGGATGGATAATAGCCGGGAAATGCCCTGCGATTGTTTCTGGAACTGCAATATCCAATACCATTTGTAGTCCGGTGTTGGTTAGCTCAAACCCCATCATTTCTTCCGCATCATAAAAGTGATACATCTCTTCAGCCAGAATTTCCGGGCCTTCATCTTCTTTGTTTGAGCTTAACAATACGCAGGCAGCACCATCACCAAATATTGCTGCGCTTACAATATTGGCCATCGAAAAATCGTTGAGTTGAAAGGTTGCAGACGGCGATTCTACGGCAACAACTGCTGCCCGTTTTCCGGGGTTTGCTTTCAGGAAATTTTTAGCATAAATCATACCCGATACCCCGGCTGCGCAGCCCATTTCTGTTACCGGCAAACGAACAATATCCTGCCGCAGTTTTAACAGGTTGATCAGGTAAGCATCAAGTGAAGGAATCATAATCCCGGTGCAACTCACGGTAATAATGTAATCTAAATCCTCAGGCTGCCAGTTCGCTTTTTCAAGGGCTGAACTTAAACACTTAGCGCCTAATTTTATACCTTCCTTAACGTAAATTTTGTTGCGGTCCTCAAAACTGAGATCGCTAAAAACTTCTTCAGGCGACATGATTGAATAACGTTTATCAACTGCGGCACCCTCAAAAATCTTTTTCACTTTGCGGATAAAACGTTCATCCTGATCTTTTAACCAAACATCCAGAAAGGGTAAAATATCTTGTGTGGTTCTCCAGAATTCGGGCAGGGCTTTGCTTACTGCTTTTACGGTTACGCTCATATTGTTTTAATTATCCATTGGTAACGGAAAGCCCATTTCCATTTTATCGAACTCGATTTGATCTTTAATTGTTTCGTATATTTAGCCATGTCGGCTCTTTTAAATCCACGCAGAATTGAAACTAGTCCGTCTTCCCGTGACATATCATTTAGCCTGAATACAAAACATAAAGCCTGAAAAAGACGATAGGCCAGTTTGCTTCGCTGCAGGTCGTTGATTACAATACCCAATTTGGCTATCTTTTTAAATTTTTCCAACAGGCTAATAATTTCTTCATCCCTAAAATGATGGAGTGTAAGGGTGCAGAGCATAATATCACAGGAATCATCCTGCACCGAATCATCAAAAATATTGCTACAATCGTAGGTAATGCTGGGGTAATTTACCGATAAACTTCTGGCATGATTAATTGTGAAATCATTGGCATCAATTCCTTTTAATTTAAAATTCAAACCTTTGATTCTGGCATAATCGGCCAAAGTGCGCAGCATATCGCCATTTCCACAGCCGATATCAATAATACGAATCAATTCTCCTTTTGGTTTGCCGTTGATTAACTTTTTAACACCATCCAAGGTTACTTTATTGCCGCCAAGGAGCTGATTGATACTCGCTATTTTATCCAGGGCATCCCGTAATATTTCCCCTTCCATGGCAAAATTGTCCATTATTTCGGGTGCTGTGCTTCTGTATGTGGTATTTACTGACATTTATGGCGTAATGGTAAGAGGTTTTCCGTGAGTTTGTTTGATTATGCTGTTGAGCAGGAAAGGTAATTTAACTAAGGTATTCATAGCGAAGCTTTCAAATTTTTTGTTATTAAGCAGCGCAGATAAAAACCTGCCCATTCTTAAACGGTTCTTAAACTCCTTGTTCCATGCTGCGGTGTAACATTGCTCTAAAGCGAGTCTTGTTATAATTTTACCCTCTATTTTTTGTTTTAATAAGGTGGATACGATTTTGGCACCCGTGATGGCCATGGCCATTCCGTTTCCACAAAGCGGATGGATGAGTCCTGCTGTATCGCCAATCATCAAGATATGCTGGTCAACAGGTTCTTTTTCAGCAAAAGAAATCTGACTAATGCTCAAAGGTTCATCAAACAGGCAGTGTGCATTTTCAAAAATACTTTTGAGGTGCTTATTTTTGTAAAGGACATTTTCCTGATAAGCCAGAATATTTTTATGCTTTTTGAAACTTTCGTAGCTGGCCAGGTAACATGCGTTTAACCGGTTGTTTTCTACTTTAGAAACTCCGCAATACCCTCCGTCGAAATTATGCAGGCTAACCACGTGATTGGGGAAGTCGGCTTTATAATGCGCTTTAATGGCTAAATATGGCGATTGCCTGTTGATGAAGTTCCGGTTTAACTTAATGTCAATAGCCGACCTTTTTCCATAGGCACCAATTACATAAGCAGCGGTATATTGTTTACCTGTAGCTGCTACTATAAATTGGTCACCGGTAAACTGAATTTGTAGAACGCGGTCTTGAATTACCTGTACATTTCTTTTGATTAATTCCTGATAAAGATAACTATCCAGGGTGTACCTGCTCAAGCCAAAACCGCCCAGTGGCAACCTGGTTTGTATACTTTTGCCGGAAAGCGAAGTAAAAAGTAAGTCGCTTATAGCGGTAGGTTGAAGGGTTTCGATAGACAAATCCAGCCACTTAAAATAGGGTAGTACCTCATTTGAAATATACTCACCACAAACTTTATGGTGCGGATAGGAATCCTTTTCAATCAATGTTACGCTTAAGCCCAGTTTGTTCAGGTGAAGTGCGGCGGTTAAACCTGCCAATCCACCACCAATTATTAAAATTTCTGTTTCGGGCTGCATACAATGAGATGGAATACGAATATAACGATTTAACGAGTGGTTTGTTCAACATTATATTTTTAACCCATAGCGCATACGTATTCATTCAGTAATTAAAATTTCATATTGGTAAACGAGTCAATTACAGCTACCAAAAATATATCAATTTTACCTTTTATAGTTTACTCCGATATGGTTACTCCACAAGGATCAATAGTGGGATTTGATTGTTAACATCTTGTTAAGTAACTTAGTTAATATTAATGAATTGATAATTTAACGTTATGTTGATATTAATTTAATTTTGTCCCTATGAATTTTCCCTTATATATTTATTACGAAATCCTGATCAGACTTGCTGAAATTGTGCCCAATGTAGGTGAATATTTATCTTACAAGCATGATGGTGATGATTATCTCATCAGGACGACGACGGGTGAGTTGCTGGTTGCTCGGGCTGTACTGTCAAAACAATTTGAAGATCCCAACTTATTGTCCATTCATGAGCTTGTTCAGCTGGCGGCAACGTTTAAAGTTCGGAATCAGGTTTACGATGGATATTAAATACGCTGTTTTCCATTAACGTTCTTCAAAACTTAACTCAAAATTTTTCTTCTGTTAAGATGGCTTTTGCACCTTTGGGCAAAAATCCAGGTGATGCAAAATGAAAATTTAATGGTCAATTCAGACCTCCAGACATTTATTCAAAAATTTGATCCTAGTAAATTTAAAGTACTTTCCAGAGGTGTCGAAATCCGTGGAATTCATGACCTCCATGGCAGCATTGCCCGTGCTAATGAAATTATTCAGTCGATGAGTTTACGCTTAACCGTAAACCACAACGCCGAGATGTTGAGCTATAGAGGGTTCGAGGTGAATCATTTCCTTTAAATCCATTTCCCATTAGTGCTATAACTTGCCGGTCGGTCATACGCTGTTCCAACTATCTGTCACTTCTTTCTTCCATATTCAAATCGGTATCAAAGGGGCTTTTGGTAAAAGGATAAATAGTTTGCTTTACAAATCCTTTAGGGTAAGATGCCTCATGAACGCCCGTACCGGCCGGCCATTCGTTTTTTGGTAAGTAGTAAGTGCCAAACATCATATCAATAAAAGGAAATATGGAAGCGAAATTATGGCCGTAATATTTAGGATCTTCACAGTGATGCCAATGGTGGTATTGTGGCGTAGTGAAAATGTATTTTAAAAAGCCAAAGTTTACCCTGGTATTGGCGTGTATTAAAACTGCATGTATTGCAATAAAAATAATGTAAACATTAAATACGGTGGAGGAGAAACCTAAGATATAGAGCGGAATAAAAGTCATTGCCCTAGTGAAAAAGATATCGATAAAATGGGTGCGGCTACCGGCTAACCAATCCATGTTTTGCGTGGAGTGGTGGATGGAATGAAAACGCCACAACGAAACTTTAGTATGGAAAAACCGATGTGCCCAATATTGAAATAAATCGGTGGTAAAAAAGGCCAGAAACAGGGCCACAATAAATGGCAGGCCTTGTACCCAGGTATGAAGTTTATCTAATCCCATCCATCCGAAAAACAATACCGCAGGTTTTTGAGTAATAATTCCGAAAAACTGGATAAACAAATGGCTGATCACAAAATAAGTTAAATCAGTACGCCACTCTTCATGGAATTTGGTTTGATTGTCTTTTTTAGGGAAAAATAATTCCAGGGGAACGAAAATAGCCACCATTAAAAGTAAGTCTAAAATCATCCAATCGAGACCAAAATGCCAGCTTGATTTCACCACATCTCTACCTTCTACGCTTAGTGCTCCTAAAATTACTGCCAGTGCAGCAAGTGCAAAGCCAGGCCAGCCGTACTTTAATTTTTTACTGAGAATAATGCTCAGGGCTGAAAAGAAAAACGAAGCAATTACACCGCCCAGCATTAAAACTTCCATGCTGTCTTTGGTGTAAACTTCCCGAAACTCCGGGGTTGTTAACTTTTCGGGATAATGAAAGCATAAAATTCCGAGTAATGCCAGGACTGCCAGAAATATTGATATATATCCACTGATTTGACCCTGACCTACTACTAAACGTTTATTTGGAGACATTAGATTGCGTTTTGTTAATCAACAATTATAATAAAATTTGATTACTGTATAGAATAGATTAACGGTTTTTTAAATTAAATAATGCCTGTATCCGTAAATCTTTGAATAAAAACTAACAAACATTTTTAATATTTTGGCGGTTGAACTGGGAAGGTACTTATTAAAAGGTGCCATATTTTAAATTAAAATTATTTTAGACCACCATATGCTAGTAAACTACCTCCGTCTTTTATTACTTCCTTTTTCTTTCATTTATGGTTTGGCCATTATTTTGCGTAAAAAACTATATGACTGGAAGATCATATCCTCTGTTAAATTTGACCTGCCTGTCATTTGTGTAGGGAATCTGGCGGTAGGGGGCTCAGGTAAAACGCCCACAACTGAATACCTTGTTCGTTTATTATCCGACTATAAAGTTGCTATTTTAAGCAGGGGGTATGGCCGCCAAACCAAAGGATTTATTTTAGCCGATGGACAGGCGACTGCAGAAACCATTGGAGATGAGCCTTTGCAGTATTACCAAAAATTTGAAGATATAACTGTTGCCGTATGCGAAGATCGTGTTGCCGGTATAGAACAATTAAAAGCTAATCATGATTTAATTATTTTAGATGATGCTTTTCAACACCGTCCGGTTCAGGCAGGTTTAAATATTTTACTTTTTGAATTCAGAAAATTAGGTACGTTACAGTTTTTGCTGCCGGCAGGAAATTTAAGAGATGTATTTTCTTCAAGGAAAAGGGCTGATGTGCTGCTTGTAACGAAATCGCCTGTGCCATTGCTTCACGTAGCGCAACAGGCATCTATCAATGAGTTGCAACCAAGTGAACAACAAAAGGTATTGCATTCTTATCTCAAATATGGAAATTTGCATCATTTGTATGATCAGGAAAGTCGCTCCCTTGATTCAATTAAAAATTTTGAAATTTATCTGCTCACTGGTATTGCCAACCCCGAGCCATTAATTGAGGAGCTGGAAAAATATTCCAAAACCATTAAACACGAAAAATTTCGCGACCACTATGCCTTCAAAATAGAAGATATTGTTCAATTTAAGTCGGCGTTTGAAGCAGGTGAAAGAAAAGAAAAAATTATCATCACAACAGAAAAGGATAGCAAACGTTTAAAAGCTGCGGGATTTAAAGATTTACTGGTAAATTTACCTGTATATTTTTTACCCATTGAGGTTAACTTATTTGAAGAAGATAAGATTACCTTTGATGAACTTATATTAAACTATGTTAAGAGCAATAGAAGAAACCGTTGAATACATTAAACGTAAAACTGAAAATTTTCAACCTGAAATTGGTATTATTTTAGGTACTGGTTTAGGTGGTTTAGTTAAAGATATTATTGTTGAACATCAGTTGATGTATTCTAATATTCCCAATTTTCCTATTTCTACGTTGGAATTTCACAGTGGAAAGCTCATTTTCGGCACGCTAAACGGAAAGAAAATTGTTGCTATGCAGGGGCGTTTACACTATTACGAAGGTTATAGTATGCAACAAATCACCTTTCCTGTAAGGGTGATGAAAGGTTTAGGCATACATACACTAATTGTTTCAAATGCTGCCGGGTCATTAAATCCTGAGTTTAAGAAAGGTGATTTGATGATTATCGAAGATCATATTAACCTCCAGCCAGATAATCCATTAAGGGGATTGATTGAAAGCTCATTGGGGCCAAGGTTTCCTGATATGAGTGAGCCATACCAGCGCTCTATTATTACAAAGGCTTTAGAAATTTCAAAAGATATTAATGTGAAGTGCCACAAGGGCGTATATGTTGCGGTTTCTGGTCCAAATTTAGAAACCAAAGCGGAATACAAATACCTTCGTTTGATTGGTGCTGATGCGGTTGGTATGAGTACTGTTCCGGAGGTTATTGTAGCCAATCATGCTGGTTTGCCGGTTTTTGCTATTTCTGTACTAACGGATGAAGGTTTTCCTGAGGATTTGCAGCCTTTCAATTTAGAAGAGATTTTAGCCGCAGCAGCTACTGCAGAACCAAAAATGACAGAAATTTTAACTCGCCTAATAGCTGAATTATAAATGGTTAAAGCTATTAAACTCTGCTTTTTAATATTATTGTTTTCTGGTATTCAACAATCTTTTGCCCAAGATTTAAAGACACATATCAACGATAAATCGGAAGCTGATTCCATTAGAAAAAAATTAGATTCAAAGGACTCTGTGGTTTATACTGCGAAGTTTATTCGGTTTACGAAGTTGGCTTTAAGTAAAGACAGTATTGTTTTACTTCCTTTGGATACATCAACTGTTAATATTCAAAACTACAGTCCGCTTTTACAGCCTTTACATCCCACTATAAATAATGGAAACATGGGGCTTGCTGCCCGTCCTTTGCTTTATGAACCGAGCAAAAGAATAGGTTTTGATGCAGGTTTTCATTCTTTGGATTATTATGCGCTCACACCCGAAGATATTATTTACTACCAGGCAAGAGCGCCTTTTACAAGTTTGTATTTAATTAGTGCCGGACAAAAAGAACAACTGTTCAAAGCCATTCACAGTCAGAATATTAAGAAAAACTGGAATACAGGTGTAAATTTTAACCGTGGTGATTCAAAAGGATTTTACCGGAGGCAGCGTGGCGATAATTTGAACGTTGCTTTGTTTTCCTGGTATCAATCTCCGAGCAAGCGGTATAATATGTGGGCATCAGTAATTTTTAATACGATGCGGGCTTATGAAAATGGCTCCAATTCAGATTCCACTATTTTTGAACCAGGCTATGATAAAATCAGCAGAGACGCAGAGCAAATCAGGCTTACTACAGCACGAAATCTTTATCGTAAAAACACGGTCTTTTTAAAACAAACGTATTATGTAGGTCGCATTGATACTACAACTCAATTCAACAGTACGGTTTTACCTACCAATAAAGTTACTTATACTGTTGAATATAATAATGATAGTTATGATTTTGCCAAGAACGAAACCGATGGATTTAATGTGTTGCCACAAGGCCTGGCCAGTGCAACTTTCACTAACGATTCTACCCATGTTCAACATTTAAAGAACGAATTTATTTATAGCTTTTTTCTTCGCCCTAAAAATTCTACAGTGATTAAAAATGAGTTAAAGGTTGATGCAGGGATTCGTCATGATTATTATCAGCATCAATACTTAGGTAATAAAGAAAATGGAACGCGATACGAGGAAAGTAAGTTTACCTTTCAAAATATCACGGTATTGGGTTCTGCAGGATATCGTTTTACGAGGAATATCGATTTAAATTTAGATGTTCAGCAAATACTACAGGGTGAAAATGCAGGTGATTACCTGTACGAAGCCAAAAGCAGGATTCTGCTGAGTAAAACCGTAGGAAGAATTGAGTTAGGGGCTTATGCTCAAAATCAATCGCCTGCTGCCTTATTTAATTACTACCATGGTAACCACTACCGTTGGGACTTGCAGGATTTTAACAAAACCAAAGTTGCCAATCTTTCTTTCAACTTCATTAATGATCGATACGGTTTTACAGCAGGTGCCAAATATTTCCTGACGAGTAACTATTTGTATTTCACTGTTGATCCGATTAATGGTCCAAATGCCATTAAGCCTGTACAGGAGGGAAGTGATATTAGTTTAATCAGACTGGATTTATCCAAGAAAACGCGTTTTGGTAAGTTTGTTATGGAAAATTATATTGCTTACCAAAAAACAGATAAAAATGCAATTTTGAGGACACCTGAATTTTATACTTATAACAGTTTTTACTTCGATCAAACGCTTTTTAAGGTATTAAAGGCCAATATTGGTTTTGATGTGCGGTATAATACAGCCTATGCTAATTACTCGTATTCTCCTGCTACCGCACAATTTTATGTAGGCAGTAACCGGGTTTTCAAATCAGAACCAGTAGTTGATGTGTTTTTTAAGGCCAATTTGAAAAGAGCAAATCTATTTGTGAAATATGACTACATCAATCAAGGCTTATTCTCTCCGGGTTATTATACGGTAAACCGTTACCCAATGCAGGATGCATTATTGAAATTTGGTGTAAGCTGGAACTTTTACGATTAGATATAAAAAAAAATGGCGTTTGGATTATCCAAACGCCATTTTTTTTGTGAGTTCATTATTAGAACGAGTAACCTACTGTAAAACCTAATACACGGTTAGTTAATTTACCATCACCAGATCTGTTATCTTTAGGAACAATGTTCGAAAGACCTAAACCGTAGTTAGCGCCTACTAAAAATCCAGAGTTAGTGCGGTAAGCTAAACCAAAGTTTGCACCAAAGTCTGTTGAGCCATAGTTTTTATCTGAGCTTGAACCGAATTTTAAATCACTTTCATCAGAAACTGTTCCTGCAGCATTACCACCAGTTGTTACCGTTTCAAATTTGTTTTTTCCAGAGATGTTAAATCCAACATAAGGACCAGCTGAAATTTGTACTGCACCAGCATCACCTGTAGGAATTCTGAACACTGCATTAATCGGAACCTCAATTGCCATTAAATTAACTTTGTTTGTAGTGGTGTTGGTGATACCAGCAGCACTTCTAGTTTCCTGAAATTTGGCACCTTTGTTTTGCAATGACACACCTGGCTGGATGAAGAAATTGTTTCCTACACCAAAATCAGCAAATGCAGTAACGTTAAAGCCTACGTTATCTTTAACGTTGTTGTTAAAGTCTTCACTACCGTTAAAATCACTAGCGTGAAATCTCGCTAAGTTAACACCAGCTTTAATTCCGAATCTCGCATCAGAACCCGACATTGTATTTTGTGCGAAGGCACCTGTTGCTAATAATACTACTGAGGCACTTAATAATAACTTTTTCATAATATTTTCTTTTGGTAAAAAATCTTGTTTTAATTGTTAATTACAAGCCCTCTTTCCAAAAGCTGTGCCAAAGTATCAAGCGTGTTACATATTGTGTGTTTAAGATGTTGATTGTCAGTTGATAATTTTACATTTTAGGGTATTTGTTACGATTACGAAAGTTATTGGGCTTTCCAGTAAATATTGTATATTAATTAGGAAAAAAGCGGTAAAGGGTAATTGTTTTAGGCCTTTATTTTATTATTATGGTTTTGGTATATGTCACAAGCCTATCTAGCGCAAGCATCCGCTGGGCTTAATATAAAGTTACAATCAAAGACTTGCTGGATGTGTAACAAGCGAACGCATGCGCCAGAATAAGTACTATCTTAATTGATCTAAGTTTTTTGAGGTTTCTTTTTTGCTGCGGGAAACAATACATTATTTAATATTAATCTGTAACCTGCCGAATTTGGATGAAGATTTAAATCAGTAGGAGGATCGCCAACGGCATGTTGATAATCTTCAGGATCATGACCGCCATAAAAGGTAAACTGGCCTTTACCAATTTCACCATGTAAATAACGCACTTCTGCCGCACCCTTATTTTCTCCTAAAACGGTTACGCTTGGTTTTACTACTGATTTCTTAAAAGCAGTAGTTTGTCCCATAAATCCCTTAATTACCTTGTCATGATTTTGTGTTAGCATAGTAGGCACCAGGTCCCATTTTGCTGAAAAATCAAACAGGGTAAAATAATCGTTCGTTTGGTTTAAAGATCTGGTTTGGGTGGCATCAATATCCGAAAATTCATAATTCATCGGATTGTTATCCAATTTAAAATTTTGAAACGCCAGTGACTTGTTAAAATCTAATTTTGATTGGGCATTTGGATCTGCCGGGTCTCCATCAAACATTTGTTCACAAATATCTATGCCTTCTGCAGCAAGTGCAATATCGAAACTATCGGTGCCGGAGCACATTGCAAACATGAAACCACCACCTGCACAATATTCTTTAATGTGTTTTGCTACCGATAATTTCATTTCAGAAACTTTTTTAAAGCCCAATCTTTTGGCTAAAGCTTCCTGGTTTTTCACATCATCCTGATACCATTTTGCATACCTGAATGAGGACCAAAAACGTCCGTACTGGCCTGTAAAATCTTCATGATGTAAATGAAGCCAGTCGTACTTTGTTAGCTTATCCTGCAAAATGTCATCATCGTAAATTACATCGTAAGGAATTTCCGCATAGGTAAGTACGAGGGTAACTGCATCATCCCAGGGCAGTTTGCTTTTAGGTGAGTACACTGCAATTTTTGGGGTTTTTTCCAGTTTTACCATTTCCATGTTTACAGATGGATCACTAATCTCATTAAGGAGATTCACCACCTTACCATCAGCCATCACCTCATAAGAAACACCCCTTATTTTTAATTCATCCTCCACAACCTTATTGTATTTAATGAGGAAGCTCCCTCCGCGGTAATTTAAGAGCCAGTCAACCTCTACCTGTTTACTGATAGTCCAGTAGGCAATTCCATAGGCTTTCAGGTGATTTTTCTGATCCTCATCCATATATATTAATAAAGAAGAGGCCTTAACGCCCATGCAGCAAAACAGGCAAACAATCAGCAGGAGATATTTCTTTTTCAAATCGACAGGTATAAAACACTAAAATACCTCATTTAAATTGGTTAGAAAAATTATGATGTCGTTAAGTTATACAAATTTGCTATTTTTGCCGTCTACTTTTTTAAACACGAAGTTTTTAAAGTAATTTAACTATACTACAAATACACAGATTGATATGAGTAAAGCAATAATTAAAACCGAAAAAGGCGACATGACTGTTGAATTTTTTGAGCAAGATGCGCCAAAAGCAGTAGCAAACTTTAAAAAGTTAGCAAGCGAGGGTTTTTATGATGGAGTAACTTTTCACCGTGTAATTCCAAACTTTATGGTGCAAACAGGTTGCCCTAATTCAAAAGATGGTGCAACAGGTATGCCAGGTACAGGTGGTCCGGGTTATAAAATTGATTGTGAGTTAGATGGCGAGAACCAATTTCATGACCGTGGTGTGTTGTCAATGGCACATGCTGGTCGTAATACTGGTGGTTCTCAGTTTTTTATTTGCCACAGCAGAGCAAATACTGCACACTTAGATCGCAATCATACGGTTTTCGGTAAAGCAATTGAAAACGTTGACCTTGTGGATGATATCCGCCAGGGTGATAAAATTTTAACTATAGAAATTGTTGAAGGATAAATTGCGTTGAGCGATTGGCGTTAAGTATTTAATTGTGCTATACACCAAGCGCTAACCGCTTAACAAAATACATTATGAATTTAAGAGGAATTGTAGCCGTATCTGGCAGGCCAGGATTATTTAAATTGGTTGGTCAAAATAAAGTGGGTTATATTTTAGAAAGCTTAGATGCGCAAAAAACTAAAATTGTAGCCAACATCACCAATACAAAATTAGCTTCGTTAGAGGATATTACCGTATATGGTGAAGAAGAAGAAATTAAGTTAGCCGATATTTTTGGTAAAATTACGGAGAAAGGATCTACTCCAGATTTAAAAGGTGATTTACGTTCTTATTTCTTAGAAGTAGCTCCAGGTCACGATCAGGAAAAAGTGTATGCTTCGGATATGAAAAAAATCATTACCTGGTATAACTTACTAAAAGACATGCCTTTATTTACTGAAGAAGCCCCTGAAACACCAGCTACAGCAGCAGAGGCTAAATTAGCAGAAGAAAAAGCAGCGGAGAAAAAACCAAAAGCCACTGCAGCTAAAGCAGCGGGTGCTAAAGCTACTACCAAAACTTCAGCTCCAGCTAAGAAAGCCAACATGACAAGCAAAAAAGGCGTTTAAGCTTTTTACTATTATTTAAAACACCAGGCTTTTCGTCTGGTGTTTTTTTATGCCCTAAAAAAAGTAGTATAAAATGGCTACAATAACTAATGAGATAATAATGCTTATCCATAACATTTTATTGTTGCCACTCTGGTTACTTCTGTAGCGGTACTGACGTTTATATTTATCTAACATATCTTTTTATTTATGATGGCTTTGGTATTTGATTTCCATAGCATCGTATTTTTTAATGTATATTATTACGCGTGATGATAAGGTTCTCCCTTTAATATACTAAAACCACGGTATAATTGTTCTACAAAAAACAGGCGGATCATCTGGTGCGAGAAAGTCATGTCAGAAAGGGAGATCAAGCCGTTTGCCCGCTTGTATATACTTTCATCAAAGCCGTAAGGGCCACCAATAATGAAAATGAGGTGTTGCACACTGCCTATCATCTGTTTATTCAGGTAATTGGAAAACGCAACAGATGAGTATTTTTTACCTTTTTCATCCAGCAGAATAACCACATCGCCATTGTTTATTTGTTTATTGATTAATTCTGCCTCTTTGGCTTTTTGTTGCGACTCACTTAAATTTTTAACGTTCTTTACATCAGGTATTTGTAAAAAGCTAAAGTTTATATAATGCTTTAAACGGCTGATGTATTTCTCAATCCCTTCAATTAAATATTTGTCTTCTGTTTTCCCGATGGCGATTAAAGTGATCTTCATTCAATATTTTCCTATCTTTAGAATTTTCAAGATTCAAAGATAATGTTAAAAACGCAAGCAGAAATAATATCTGACTATAGCTTAAAAATTACTGAGGTTAAAGCTAAAATAGAGGAAACCAAAAAGCTGGTCGATCGACTTTCACTAGTCAGAATCGGACTATTTCTTGCAGAGATATTGTTTTTTGTGCTGCTTTTGAACTCTGCTGATGATAACAGCAGAACGCTTATTCAAATTTTACTGATGTTGCCGGTTTTTGCTTTTGCCTATATCGTAAAAAAACAAAGCAAGCTTGATTTGGTGATTGATTATGAACAGCAATTACTTTGGGTTTTTCAGAATGAATGGAATATTTTAAATGGAATGGCCAATGGATATGATGCTGGTGCAGCTTACGAATCAGAATTACACCCTTACACTTCTGATCTTGATATTTTCGGTTTTTCCTCATTATATGCCTTGGTTAACCGATGTTATACTAAAAATGGCAGAGATTTGTTTGCCAGAAACCTCGGGAAGAAGGCTACGCTCAACCAAATATTGCTCCGTCAGGATGCCGTTAAAGAAGTGCTCAGCAAAATAGAAAATACTTATGATTTCAGGGCCAATCTCCACGGGCATAATATCGAAAAGATAGAACAAATTAAACAGCAACTTGCACATCAGCTAGGGGACCAGCTTCAGTTTGTAAAAGCAAAAATGTTAAGGTTTTATATAACCCTGGTTCCATTTATTTCCCTGACATTGGTACTTGCCGGATTGTTTTTAGGTAGTCCATTCTGGAATATTCTGCTCATTTATCTTATTGGCAATATCGGATTAACCGTTCTGCAAGCCGCAAAAGTTAACAAGGTTTTTTATAGTTTTGGTGGAAGTTCTTTGTTGTTAAATGGTTATGCCAGTGCCATTCGATGGACTGAAAGTTTTAAATGGGAGAGTGAGTATATCCGTTCGTTTTTTAATTCAAAAGTGCCTGTAAGTCAGGATATCAAATCGCTTTCCAAAATTATTCAGAATTTTGATACCCGTTTAAATATTATTGTGGGAACTGCTTTAAATGCCTTTTTGTTATGGGATTTAAAGTGCTGCATTAATCTCGATCGATGGTATCAGTCATCTTCTAAAGATGTGGTGACAGCACTTCATCATTTGGGTGATTTCGAGGAATTAATTTCTTTGGCTACCCTGGCGCATAATCAGCCTAACTGGGCTTTTCCGAAAATAACTGATCAATTTAGTTTGTATGGAGAAGAGGTTGGTCATCCCCTAATACCCTTGAAATCCAGGGTAGTAAACAATTTTTCTTTGGATAAAATGCCTACGGTTGATATTGTTACCGGGTCAAACATGGCAGGCAAAAGTACATTTCTGCGTACCCTTGGGATTAATATGATTTTAGGTTATACTGGTGCACCGGTTTGTGCCAAGACGATGCAGCTCTCCGTTTTTTCAATAAACACTTACATGCGAATTAAGGATTCTCTTAATGAAAGTACTTCGACATTTAAGGCTGAGTTGAACCGCTTAAAAATGATTTTGAATAACATTCAAACTGATCCTGATACTTTTGTCTTGATTGATGAAATGTTACGTGGAACAAATAGTAAGGATAAATATTTAGGATCGAAAGTTTTTATTGAAAAGTTGCTGGCAGAGAAAACACCTGCATTGTTTGCTACCCACGATTTACTATTGGCAGAAATGCAACAAGAACACCAACATGAAGTTCGTAATTTTCACTTCGATATTCAGATCATTGATGGGGAAATGCAATTTGATTATAAGTTAAAACAAGGACCTTGCTCTACCTTCAATGCTGCGATTTTATTAAAACAAATTGGTTTGAGTTTAGATTAAACTTTTTCTTTAAGCCCGGCAAGAAATTTGATAATTAATGGTTTGTTAATATTAAAGTTGCAACTTATGCACTAAATAAAAACTTATGATTAAGGCTAGTGATTTTGGAGACCATTTTCTCTGGGGAGTTGCAACAGCCGCTCCTCAAATAGAAGGAGCAGCAGATATGTATGGAAAAGGTCCTTCCATTTGGGATACTTTTTCGGCAAGAAGTGGTAAGGTCAAAAGCAATCATAAGTTAGATGTTGCCTGCGATTTTTATCACCGCTATCAAGAAGACATTGCTTTGGTAAAATTATTAGGCTTCAGAGTGTTTCGATTTTCTATCTCTTGGTCGAGGGTTTTACCTGCGGGAAGGGGTGAGGTAAACCAGGAGGGACTCCGTTTTTATCATAATGTAATTGATGCATGTTTAACCGAGGGTATTGTTCCTTATGTTACGCTTTATCACTGGGATTTACCTCAGGCATTGGAAGATGAAGGTGGGTGGACGAGTTTTGGCATTAATGCCGCATTTAATGCTTTTGTAAGCCTTTGCGCATTGGAATATGGCGACAAGGTTAAGCATTGGCTGGTGCTCAATGAGCCGTTCGGTTATACATCACTGGGTTACATGTTAGGGATTCATGCACCAGGAAAAACAGGCTTAAGCAACTTTTTTCCGGCGGTATTGCATACTGCTTTGGCGCAGGCAGATGGCGGAAAAATTCTCCGGGCGGAAGTACCTCACGCCCATATCGGCACCACTTATTCCTGTTCAGAAATTATTCCATATACACAAAGCGATAACGATGTTCTTGCTGCCAAACGGGTTGATAGTTTGATGAACAGATTGTTTGTTGAACCTGCTCAGGGTTTAGGGTTTCCTAAGGCTGAGTGGGATATCCTGGAAAAATTTCAAATGGAATATGGCACATGGCGTCTGCAGGAGCGTATGAAGTTTGACTTCGATTTTATAGGATTACAAAATTATTTTCCACTCACGATAAAATATAATGCCTTTATTCCCGTGATTCAGGCCTGGGAGGTGAAAGCAAAAAACAGAAAAAAACCGCATACTGCAATGGGCTGGGAAATCAATGCTGATAGTTTTTATAATATTGTTAAGCAGTTTTCAGCCTATCCAAACATTAAGAATTTAATGATTACCGAAAATGGTGCTGCTTATCATGATAAGGTGGTGAATGACAGTATTGTTGATGCCGAGCGGATAGAATATTTTCAGCTATACCTTAATTCGCTCCTGAAATTAAAAAATGATGGCGTAAATATTACAGGTTACATGGCCTGGACCTTAATGGATAATTTTGAATGGGCCGAAGGATTTAATGCCCGCTTTGGATTGGTGCATACTGATTTTAAAACCCTGAAGCGAACTATAAAATATTCTGGATATTGGTGGAAGGAGTTTTTAAGTAATTAGATTGATTGTTGTAGGTTTCCCGGAGATTTTCGTAGAAAAGAACCGCAAATTAAGGCTGGTTTGGGTTTTAGGTTGGATAAAAATCTAATAAAATCTCTCGTTTTGATCGACATAAATCAGCGGATCACCTGAACAAAAAAAGATCAAAGATTAAAAGAAAGACCTATTGTCTTTGATGCTTAATCTTTGATCTTTATTCTTTACGCTTTGATCTCTACTCTTCTAAGCTCCTGCTTTGGCAGCTGCTTCTGCCCTGATTATGTTTAATGCACCACCGGCTTTAAACCAGTCAATTTGTTGCGCATTATAACTGTGGTTAACCGGGAAAGACTCTTCTGTTCCGTCTGCATGGTGTAAAACCAACGTTAGTGGTTCACCAGGGGCAAACTCCGTTAGCCCTAAAATATCAACTGAATCATCTTCCAGGATTTTATCATAATCATCTTTATCTGCAAATGTTAAACCTAACATCCCTTGTTTTTTAAGGTTCGTTTCGTGAATACGGGCAAATGATTTTACCAATACGGCACGAACACCTAAGTGGCGAGGTTCCATAGCTGCGTGCTCACGAGATGAACCTTCGCCATAGTTTTCATCACCCACTACAATCGAACCAAAGCCAGCTGCTTTATAATCACGCTGTGTTGCCGGAACAGGTCCATATTCGCCAGTTAATTCATTTTTAACGGTGTCGGTTTTATCATTGAAATAATTTACTGCACCAATTAACATGTTGTTTGAAATATTATCCAGGTGTCCACGGAACTTTAACCATGGTCCGGCCATAGAGATATGATCTGTAGTACATTTACCTTTCGCTTTAATCAGCAGTTTAAGGCCTTTTAAATCTGTTCCTTCCCATGGGGTAAACGGATCCAGTAATTGCAGGCGGTGTGAAGTTGGTGAAACCAAAACTTCAACAGCTGAACCATCTGCTGCCGGGGCCTGATAACCTGCATCTTCTACAGCGAAACCTTTGGTCGGCAATTCATAGCCTGTAGGCGGATCTAATTTTACCTGTTCGCCTTTATCATTTGTTAAAGTATCAGTTAATGGATTGAAACCCAAATCGCCTGCAATGGCAATAGCCGCAACCATTTCTGGCGAAGCCACAAATGCAAACGTATTCGGATTACCATCGGCACGTTTTGCAAAGTTTCTGTTGAAAGAATGTACAATAGTGTTTTTTTCTGCTTTTTCAGCGCCTGTTCTGTCCCACATGCCAATACATGGTCCGCAGGCATTGGTAAAAATTGTTGCATTTAAATCAGTGAACGTTTTAATATAACCATCACGATCTGCAGTGTAACGTACTTGTTCAGAGCCTGGATTGATACCGAATTCAGCTTTAGTAACCAATCCTTTTGAAATAGCCTGCTTAGCAATAGAGGCTGCTCTAGATAAATCTTCGTATGATGAATTTGTACAAGAACCGATTAAGCCCCACTCTACCTTTAAAGGCCAGCCATTTTTCTCTGCCTCGGTTTTCATGTTTGAAACCGGAGTAGCTAAATCTGGTGTGAAAGGTCCATTTAAATAAGGTTCCAATGTATCTAAATCAATTTCAATCACCTGATCAAAATATTTTTCAGGATCAGCGTAAACTTCGGCATCACCAGTTAGGTAAGGGGCAATTTTATTGGCTTCATCGGCAACTTCATTACGGTTGGTGGCTCGTAAATAACGCTCCATGCTTTCATCATAACCAAATGTCGAGGTAGTGGCACCAATTTCTGCACCCATGTTACAAATGGTTCCTTTACCCGTACAGCTTAAATTAACAGCGCCGTCGCCAAAATATTCAACAATTGCTCCGGTACCGCCTTTTACAGTCAAAATACCTGCAACTTTAAGAATTACATCTTTTGGAGCTGTCCATCCGCTTAATTTACCAGTTAATTTTACACCGATGAGTTTTGGAAATTTAAGTTCCCATGGTAATCCGGCCATTACATCACAAGCATCTGCACCGCCAACACCAATTGCCACCATTCCCAAACCACCTGCATTTACAGTGTGAGAATCTGTTCCAATCATCATTCCGCCAGGGAAGGCGTAATTTTCTAAAACTACCTGGTGGATAATGCCAGCGCCTGGTTTCCAGAAACCAATTCCGTATTTATTAGAAACAGAAGAAAGGAAATCAAAAACTTCTGCACTTTCTGTTCTTGCGTGGGGTAAATCGATAGATGCACCTTCTTTGGCTGTAATCAAGTGATCACAATGTACAGTAGAAGGGACCGCAACTTTTGGTCGGCCGGCCTGCATAAACTGTAATAATGCCATTTGTGCCGTTGCATCCTGCATGGCAACACGGTCTGGCGCAAAATCTACGTAATCTGTTCCTCTTGAAAAGGCAGTTTTAGGATCACCATTCCATAGGTGCGCATATAATATTTTTTCCGAAAGTGTTAAAGGTCTACCAACTACCTTACGTGCTGCTTCAACACGGCCTGGAAAGTTAGCGTAAACCTTTTTAATCATTTCTATATCAAAAGCCATATTTATTTTTTTAAAAATTTGATCAATAACGATGCTATCTAAATTAAACAATTTTTAACAGACTTGTTTTTGGGATTTGTCAAATTATCTTATTTAAAAACATTCTATACAAAATTATGATAAAAAAAAAGCCATCCAGTTAACCTACTGGATGGCTTAAGTATTCAAAAGTACTTAACTTCTGTTTTTAGATTTTTGTAGAGAGTGGGGTAAACTTGGTTAAGTTGATCCCTTCAACTGCATTTTTATATTCTTCGATATTTGGAATGCGACCTAAAATAGCGGAAAGCACTACAACCGGAGTGGATGCTAATAAAGATTCTCCTTTTTTACCATCTCTGTCTTCAACTACACGACCCTGGAATAAGCGGGTAGAAGTTGCCATTACAGTATCTCCTTTAGCTGCTTTCTCCTGGTTGCCCATACAAAGGTTGCATCCCGGACGCTCTAAATACATAATGTTTTCGTATTCGGTACGTGCAGCACTTTTAGGTAAAGCATCGCTAAATTCAAATCCTGAATATTTTTGCAGGTATTCCCAATCGCCCTCTGCCTTCAATTCATCAATGATGTTATAAGTAGGGGCAGCCACAACCAATGGTGCTTTGAATGATACGCTACCTGTTTGTTTTTCAACGTTTTTTAACATTTGTGAAACGATTTTTAAATCGTCTTTATGCACCATGCAAGAACCCACAAAGCCTAAATCTACTTTCTTATCACCACCGTAGAAAGTTAAGTCTCTGATGGTATCGTGTGTGTAGCGTTTAGAAACATCTGCATTGTTTACATCCGGATCAGCAATCATTGGTTCATTGATAATATCCAGATCAATTACAACTTCTGCATAATATTTTGCGTTATCATCAGGAGTTAAAGCAGGTTTTATACCCGTTTTAATCTCTTCAATACGTTTGTTTGCCTTGTTTATTAAACCTTGCAGCACCTGGTTATGATTATCCATTCCCTTATCAATCATGATCTGGATACGGCTTTTCGCTATTTCTAATGATGCAATTAAAGTATCATCTTGCGAAATACAGATAGAAGCTTTTGCTTTCATCTCTGCTGTCCAATCGGTAAAGGTAAAAGCCTGATCTGCCAGTAATGTGCCAATGTGAACCTCGATTATGCGGCCCTGGAATACATTTTCGCCATCAAACTGTTGTAACATTTGTAATTGCGTAGCATGAACAACATCACGGAAATCCATGTGCTCTTTCATGGCGCCTTTGAACGTCACTTTAACCGATTCTGGAATTGGCATAGATGCCTCGCCTGTAGCTAAAGCTAATGCAACTGTACCAGAATCTGCACCAAAAGCAACTCCCTTAGACATACGCGTATGTGAATCACCTCCAATGATGATTGCCCACTCATCAATCGTAATATCGTTTAAAACTTTGTGAATTACGTCTGTCATAGCATGATACTCGCCTTTAGGATCGCGAGCGGTGATTACACCGAATTCATTCATGAATTTCATTAGTTTAGGAATGTTAGCCTGCGCTTTTTTATCCCAAACAGAAGCGGTATGACAACCAGACTGGTATGCACCATCAACAATCGGGGAAATTACTGTAGCAGCCATTGCCTCTAATTCTTGTGCCGTCATTAAACCTGTAGTATCTTGCGAACCTACAATGTTCACCTCTACACGAACATCAGAACCTGCGTGTAAAACTTTGCCTGGCGTTAAACCTACAGCATTCCTGTTGAAAATCTTTTCTACAGCTGTTAAGCCTTGTCCTGCAATTAGTACTTCTTTTGCCGGAGCAAATACAATTGGCGCTTCGATGCCTAAAGTTCTGGCTGCGAAAGTCTGAATTTTTTTACCAAAAACGATAGCGTAAGAGCCACCAGCTTTGATAAATTCCATTTTTTGAGGAGTCAAAGCTTTGGCGATATCAATTAATTCCTGCTCGCCATTGTATAATTTTTTATTTCTGGTATTGATGGTTAAAACGGTTCCTGTTTCAATTGAATATACCTGCTCTAAAACCGGCTCGTCGTTTTCATTACGAATTACATTTCCATTTTCATCTGTTTTCTTTACCCAGTTTTTAAGGTCGATACCAATACCACCAGTTACATCAACCGTGGTTAAGAAAATTGGTGAAATACCATTTGTTCCGCCAACAATTGGTGCTATATTCACAAACGGAACATAAGGACTTGATCGTTTACCTGTCCAGAGTGCTACGTTATTTACGCCTGACATACGGGAAGAACCTACGCCCATTGTACCTTTTTCGGCTACCAACATCACGCTTTTGTCTGGATGAGCAGCCTGTAATGCTTTGATTTGTTCCTGCGCTTCAGGTGTGATCATACATTTACCATGCAATTCACGATCAGAACGAGAGTGTGCCTGATTACCAGGAGATAATAAATCGGTAGAAATATCACCGATACCGGCAATAAATGTTACCACTTTAATTTCTTCTGCAACATCAGGAAGTTTAGTGAAGAATTCGGCTTTTGCATAACTTTCCAATATTTCTTTTGCAATCTCGTTGCCGTTATTATAAGCATCTTTTAAACGATCTGTATCTGCATCGTATAAGAAAACCTGTGTTTTTAATACGTTAGCTGCCATTTTAGCTTTATCGCCATTATCAGCTAAAGCAATATCCAATAAAACTTTAATAGAAGGACCACCCTTCATGTGAGACAATAATTCGAAAGCAAAATCAGGTGTTATTTCTGCAACAATAGCTTCACCTGTAATGATTTCTTTTAAAAATTGTGCCTTTACGCCAGCCGCTGCAGTTGTTCCGGGAAGCGTGTTGTATATGAAAAAATTAACAGCTTCCCCTCTGTTAAAATTGTTTACATTTTTAATCTGATCAATGATTTCGCTTAATAATTCAGCACCATCAATAGGTTTAGGGTGAAGACCTTGGGTTTTTCGCTCTTCAATCTCCTGGATATAATCGTTATAAATACTCATCTTAGATAATTTATCCTTTACGCCAAAAGATGATGCAGTGAAAAGGCTCCATCTTAGTGGACGAGGATATTGCTTTTATGGATTAATTTGTGGTTAACAGCCAAAAAATGATATTCTGGTCGCTAACAAAAATAGCAAAAAGCATCATTTTAAGTAGGATTAGCTTTGACGATTAAATAATTTGGAATTATTCTAAATAATTTTAAAAGCTCCATCCTTCTAAAATGTAAAAGCTTGGGTGTCATTCTAAAAATTTAAAAAAATATCTATTGTGTTAGGTGCCATCTATCAGATTTGATCATCATGTAATTCTTCAAGTTGCAGGAATTGCATATTGTTCGTTTTTGAACGTTACTGTCCGGATTTGAACAATTTTATGAGGTAGATTCTTATTTTGTTTGTTTTCTGATTAATGGAGGAATGGTACATATATTGGCACAACAATGGTTAAAACCTTACAACGTTGAGAAAGTGAAACCTTTTTCTGAGAAATATTTTAAAACCTTTGGTAAGGCATACGCTAAACGATCAAATGCTTTTAAGCTATCATGAAAAACAATGATCGACCCGTTTTCTGTGTTTTTGATTACGTTTTGATAACATTTTTTGGGGGATAAACTTGTGTCGAAGTCGCCACTGAGTACATCCCACATTACAATTTCAAGATTTGGGATCTGAGATTTGAGATTTGAAATTTGCGACTTTTTGATTCTCCCATAAGGAGGGCGGAAAAGATTAGTTTGAGTGAGGAACTGGCACTTTAAAGTATTATCAATATAGGTTTCATCATCAGTATTCCATCCTTTTAAGTGATTAAAGGTATGGTTACCGATAGCATGCCCGGCATTTACAACTTTAGCGTAAACTTCGGGATGTTTGACAATATTATCGCCGATGCAAAAAAAAGTAGCCTTTGCGTTAAATGCTTTTAAAGTTTTTAAAACAAAATCTGTAACATTGGGTATGGGTCCATCGTCAAAGGTTAAATAAATAACTTTATTGGTGCGGGATTTATTCCACAACAGTGATGGATAATACCATTTTAGCAGAAAGGGCGATTTGATCAGGTACATTTTATTATCAAAGGTAGTAAATGCCTGTACAGATTGAAATTATTGAAGTTGTTTATATAGATTTGAAACAAAATATGAAAATGTTTACCAAACAAAAGTTAATTGCCGGATCAGCATTGTTATTAGTCTTTGGGTTTACCGTAAAAGCAAGTGCTCAGCAGGTTATAACCATACAGCAAGCGGTAGAAAATACATTAAATAATAACCTAAACATTAAGCAGGCCCAATTTAATGCAGCATTAACCAATGAGGATTTAACACTATCCAAAAATGCCCTTTATCCGTCACTTAATTTGGCTGGCCAACAAAATATGGGTTGGGGACGGAATAATTATGGTAGTACAGGTATTTATCAGAACACCCAGACTTATAACTTGAATGTTAACGCAAGTACAAATGTTGATTTGTTTAGCGGTTTTACTAAAATCAATCAAATCAGACAAAATAAATTATTGCTAGAAGCCGACAAAACCAATGTTGAGAAAGTTAAAAACGACTTAATTCTGCAAGTGGTTACTTCTTATATGCAGATTTTGTATAATAAGGATTTGCTCAAAGCTTCGCAGGATCAGTTAGATGTTGCTAAAAAAACCTTAACAAGAGAAAGCGCCTTACTGGATGCCGGAAATAAAACACTGGCTGATGTTTCCCAGGCTAAATCGCAGGTAGCAACCGCAGAACTAAATGTTACCAATGCGCAAAATACGTTAACCATTTCTTATTTAACCTTAACACAGTTGATGGAGATGCCAACTACATCTGTTTATGCGGTTCAGGCACCTTTACAAGCTGAGATTACTAACGTACAGGTAGATCAAAATATTCCTGAAATTTATCAGTCTGCATTAAACACTTTTCCTGATATTAAGCTTGCTTCTTTAAGAACAAGTGCGGCACTTAAAGCGGTTGATGTTGCAAAAGGAACATATTATCCAAGTTTCGCACTTGGTGCAGGATACGGAACAAATTATATTTATCAATATGGAGGATTACAGGCCAATAACCCATTCTGGAATCAGTTTGATAACAATCAATCAAAGAATATTAATATGACCTTGAGGATACCAATCTTTAACGGTTTTACTGCCAGAACAAATGTTCGTAAAGCTAAAATTAATTATAATAATGCGCAGGTTACAGAGCAACTTGCAAAGAACAGCTTAAACAAAGTAATCTCTCAGGCGGTAGCCGATTTAACTGCGGCTCAAAGTAGGTACGGATCAACTCAAAATGCATTTAATGCACAAAAAGATGCTTTTTATGTTGTAGAACAACGTTACAATGTAGGTTTAGTAAATTCGCTAGATTACAGTACTGCCCAAACCAATAGAAATAAAGCAGAAATTGATTTTATCCAGGCTAAATATGATTTACTTTTCAGGGCAAAGGTAATTGATTACTATTTGGGAAAACAGATTACTTTTTAGCAAAGAGCAAGGAAAAAAGAGCCAGGATTAAAGAACAAGAGAGCAAGGATTAAGTAGTAGGGTGCCGAATTATTAAAATCTTCATCAAAACGAATAAAAAAAACGAAATACAATAACTATTATGAAACTGAAACACATACTTATTACTATTGGTGTGATTATAGCCATACTTATTGGATTAAAACTTGCCGGTGTTATCGGTGGTGATAAAACCGAGAAAGTAACCACAGAAAAAGCGGCAGATAAAAATGTTGTAGAAACCGTAACCGCCAGTGGTAAAATTCAGCCAGAAACAGAGGTGAAGCTTAGTTCTGAGGTTTCAGGAGAGGTAGTTGAATTAAAAGTTAAAGAAGGCGACATCGTTAAAGCCGGGCAGTTGCTCTGTAAAGTTCGTCCGGATGTTTTGCAATCAGGTTATGAGCGTACTGTGGCCAGTTACAATGCACAAAAAGCCAGCGTTGCAGCTGCACAACAGCAACTAGCACAAAACCAGGCAAACTTTGTAAATGCAGAGGCAACGTATAAGCGTAATGTGGAGTTGTTTAATAAAAAAGTTATTTCAGCATCTGAGTTTGATGCGGCGAAAGCAGCCTTTTTGACGGCAAAGGCAACTTTAGCTAGTGCCAAAGAAAACGTTGTGGGTGCTAAATTTACTTTAGAGCAAACAGGAGCAAATGTGAAAGAAGCTGGTGCAAACTTAGCCAAAACTACCATTTATGCCCCGGTTGATGGTGTTGTATCTAAGTTGTCAATTGAATTAGGCGATCGTATTTTGGGTACTTCACAAATGGCAGGTACTGAAATTATGCGTATTTCAAATTTATCATCGATGGAAGTAAACGTAGATGTAAACGAGAATGATATTACAAGAGTAAAAGTTGGCGATAAAGCAGCGATTGAGGTAGATGCATTTTCAGATAAAAAATTCAGAGGTATTGTTACTGAAATTGCCAGTTCATCAACGGCGGTAGGAACAACAACAACAAGTTCGGTTGATCAGGTAACTAACTTTTCGGTTAAGGTGAGGATTACTGAAGAAATGGAAGGCAAGCAGCAATCTATATTCCGTCCGGGCATGTCGGCCACTGTAGATATTGAAAGCGAAACAGTAAATGGTTTGGCTATTCCGATTCAGGCTGTATTTACAGAGAGCAGCAAATCTGCAGAGGATAATAAAGGAAATACTGAAAATGCTGATAAACAAAAATCTAAATTAGCTGATAAAAAAGTGAAGCAGTTTGTTTACAACTTTGACGATAAAACCAAAAAAGTAAAGAAAACTGAAGTTACTACAGGTATTCAGAACGATCAGTTCATTATTGTAAAATCAGGAATTAAAGCCGGACAAGAAATTGTAACGGGTCCGTATTCTGCTATTCAAAATAAACTTAAAGATGGAATGGTTGTAGAAAAAACAACTAAAGATCAGGTGTTTAGTAAAGACGGTAAAAAGTAATTTATAATATATAGCAAGAAATAGTAACTTGCATTGTTCAAAGTGTAAGGTATAAAGGTTTCTGACTAATGTCTAAAAGCTTTAAACCTTACACTTTTTACCTTAAAAACTTTTTATTATCATGGTACCTAAGATAGCAATGATTGGGGGCGGAAGCTGGGCTACTGCCATTGTTAAAATGCTTTCAGATAATTTATCTCAAAAAGATATTTATTGGTGGATGCGAAACGAGGTTGCTATTGAACACATTAAAAAGTTTAAGCATAACCCACATTACTTAAGCTCGGTTGAGATTAAGTTAGCCGACGATAATATCTCATCAGATATCATTTCCATTATTCAATCAGCGGATTTTGTAATTCTAAACGTGCCTGCAGCATTTTTAAAAGAAACCTTATCAACAATTACTGCAGATGATTTGAAAGGTAAAAAAATAGTTTCTGCCATTAAGGGTATCGTACCTGAAGATAACTTGATTATTGGTGAGTTTCTACATGAGGTTTATGCCATTCCTTATGATGATATTCTGGTGGTAAGCGGTCCCTGCCATGCAGAGGAGGTTGCTTTTGAAAAACTATCCTATTTAACTATTGCCTGTACCCAGATTGATACGGCTACCAGTTTTGCTTCTTTGTTAAACAACCGATACATTAAAACCAACGTTTCTGATGATATTTTTGGAACAGAGTATGCTGCTGTTTTAAAAAACATATACGCTGTAGCCAGTGGTATTTGTCATGGTATTGGTTATGGCGATAACTTTCAGGCAGTGTTAATCAGTAATGCCATTCGTGAAATTAAGCGTTTTGTAAATGCTGTACACCCGATTAACAGAGATATTATGGAGTCGGCTTATTTAGGCGATTTGCTGGTAACCGCCTATTCTCAATTTAGCCGTAACCGTACTTTTGGTAATATGGTTGGGAAGGGTTATACTGTAAAATCGGCCCAGCTGGAAATGAATATGGTTGCTGAGGGATACTACGCGGCTAAGTGTATGCATAAAAAAAATGTGGCACATGGTGTGGATATGCCTATTTGCAAGGCCGTTCATAGCATTTTGTATGATAAGCGTTCGCCACAGATTGAAATGAAATTACTGGCAGAAAAGCTGAGTTAATACGTTTCCATTCATATTTTTTTTTTATCGCAGTTAAAGTTTTCAAAGCTAGAATCTCTATTAGTTTTATAGCCTGGAACGGTTAGCAGCTTTAACAGATTTATCTCAATCCGCAGAAAGTTATCGAAACTCCTATTCTGTTTTTGTAAAGCATCTTTCTAAGCATTTCGGTTATACCCGTCCTTCTTTCCGTTTTATCTATTTGTGAATGTTTATGACTTTTAAATTTTCTGTTCAAAATAGTATATCACTTCAATAAGGTTTAGTAAACACTATTTCTCGTACAAACAAAAACAAATTTTGCAACTATCTGTTAATGATTGAACTAAAAACAGTTGTCATGAAAAAGAAATTTGCAATAGGATTATTATCGCTGGCTTTAATCGGCGGTTTATCATTTGGTGTTAACGCACAAGAAAAGAAAACTGAGGTTGGAAAAGCTTTAGATAAGACCGGTAAAGTTATCGGAAAAGGAGCCAAATCAGTAGGGAATAAAACAGCTGAAGTAGCCGTAAAAAGCGAAGCTAAAGTAGCAGATAAAACCTGGAAAGGCAAAATGGCACCAGATGGCTCAAATGTTTACATCAATTCAAAAAACGAAAAATATTATGTAAATGCAAAGGGAGCAAAGATATGGTTGAAAGCCAGTCAAATTAGAAACAGACCAGCTTCAAAAAATTAATATTGAATTAAAAGTAGCCGATTAGTGATTTAAATACACGCTGAATAACTTAGCTAATCACAGGTTATCGGTAAGCTTTGACAACTTTTCTAACTTTTTTTGGGTAGAAAATTGTCAAAGCTTTTCTGCTATTATTATCTATATTTTTATCGAAAAAATATTATTCCCATATTCATAGCTATTGGCCGCAGGAATTTCAAAAGGTACCTCTTTCTTGTTCGCAAAGAGTTTTTCTGTCCTGCTGTTGTTTATTCTTATATTAAGCTCTATTTCGGGAGTATTTCCAAGTTTCAGATAAATACTATTCTCTACCGTTCGGGCATACTGAATAATATCACTTGAAAACAGTTGATAATAAGCGAATTGTATATTTCCAAATAAAAAAGGAGGACGAATTTGAAAGCTAAGTTGTTTAGTGCTTCCGTTTGCTTCTTTTACATAGAGTAGAATGTCAGATTTGGTGAATGCGCCTATATTTTCGACATTTAATAAATCCAATCCGCTGTTGTTTTTAACCACCAAACTTAGTGTGGGCGCTACAACCGAACAGGCGCACACGCCGCCACCCGGATCGAGCGTTTTTTTACAACTTAAATTAACAATAAATAATAAAGCGAGGATGAATAAAGTTTTTCTCATAACAGTAGGGTGTAAGTTATTATTTAAACGACCCTTAAACCTTAAGCGCTACATCAGTACAAAAAAAAATCCCGGTTTTTAGAACCGGGATTGTATGTGTGGAGGAGTTTATTAAATGATTGTACCGTATAAATCGAAATCTTCGGCCCGGTCTATTTTTACATGAACAAAGCTTCCGTTGGCGGCATAGCCGGTTGATGCATCAATTAATACTTCATTGTCAACTTCCGGAGAATCAAATTCGGTTCTTCCTACAAAGAAATCACCTTCTTTTTTATCTACCAGTACTTTAAAGGCATGACCTACTTTTTCCTGATTGATATCAAAAGAAATACCTTGTTGTATCTCCATAATATCATCTACACGCTGCTGTTTTACCTCTTCAGGAATATTATCCTCTAAGGTATGTGCATGAGTTTTTTCTTCATGAGAATAGGTAAAACAACCCAGACGATCAAATTTAGTTTCAGCTACCCATTCTTTCATCTCTTCAAAATCGTATTGCGTTTCACCAGGATAACCACAGATTAATGTCGTACGCATAGCGATATTTGGAACTTTATCTCTAATTTGATTAACTAAATCAATTGTTTTCTGCTTGGTAGTACCGCGACGCATCGATTTAAGCATATTATCTGTAATGTGCTGTAAAGGCATATCCAGGTACTTGCAAATATTGTCACGTTCGTTCATGGCGTCTAAAATTTCCATCGGGAAACCAGAAGGGTATGCATATTGCAAACGAATCCATTCTATTCCCGGAACATCGGATAAACGGCGCATTAATTCATCTAATTTGCGAACACCATATAAATCTAAACCGTAGTACGTTAAGTCCTGCGCAATCAGTATCAATTCTTTTGTGCCGTTTTTAGCAAGAATTTTAGCCTCATTCACCAACTCTTCCATCGGTTTACTCATGTGCTTACCACGCATTAAGGGGATAGCGCAAAAAGAACATGGACGATTACAGCCCTCGGCGATTTTGAAATAGGCAAAATGAGATGGGGTAGTAAGTAAACGTTCGCCAATTAGTTCGTGCTTGTAATTTGCACCAAGTTCATGTAATATGTTCTGTAAATCGTTAGTGCCAAAAAAGGCATCAACATTTGTAATTTCTGATTCTAATTCAGGTTTATATCGTTCTGATAAACACCCTGTAACCACCACTTTTCCTATTTTACCAGCTTCTTTTAATTCACTGAATTGTAGAATTGTATCGATAGATTCCTGTTTGGCATTATCAATAAATCCGCAAGTATTAATCACAACGATATCATCCTTGCCCATTTTATCAGATTCGTGAACAACATTTAAGTTGTTGCCACGGAGCTGGCCCATCAATACTTCAGAATCGTATATGTTTTTTGAACAGCCTAAAGTAATCACATTGATTTTAGGTTGTTTTATTGCGGTTTTACTTTTTACTATTTTGGTATTCATCTTTTACACTTAATCGTACTTTTATTAAACAGGTGGAGAGCATCCGTTATCCTGAATTCATTTCAGGATGTTAATTGTTATGAAACATGCTCAAATAAATACAGCATGACGGTGGTTGGGGCTATAAGCCTGCGCTTACTTAAACAAACTACTCACAAACTCTTTCTTGTCAAAAAGTTGTAAATCGCCTATTTTTTCACCCACGCCAATATACTTAACCGGAATTTTAAACTGATCAGATATTCCTATAACCACACCACCTTTTGCAGTACCATCAAGTTTGGTAATGGCTAAAGCGTTAACATCTGTGGCTTCGGTAAATTGTTTGCATTGCTCAAATGCATTTTGTCCGGTTGATGCATCGAGTACCAGTAAAATTTCGTGTGGTGCACCGGGAACTACCTTTTGCATCACTTGTTTAATTTTACCAAGCTCATTCATCAATCCTACTTTATTATGTAAACGGCCTGCTGTATCAATAATTACAACATCTTCGCCATTAGCAACCGCAGATTGCAAGGTATCAAATGCAACTGAAGCAGGATCTGAACCCATGGCCTGCGCCACCACCCGTACACCTACGCGTTCTCCCCATAACTTAATCTGATCAACCGCGGCAGCTCTGAACGTATCAGCAGCACCCAAAACAACTTTAAGTCCAGATTCTTTAAGTTTATGAGCAAGCTTTCCAATTGTAGTCGTTTTACCTACACCATTTACGCCAACTACCATAATTACATAAGGCTTATGGTCGCCATATTCAAACTGACGAAAGTCGTTACTGTTATTTTCTGATAACAATAGTTGAATCTCGTCGCGTAGTATGGCGTTTAATTCAGAAGTGTTAAGATACTTGTCTTTAGAAACACGCTCTTCAATCCGTTTAATGATTTTTAGGGTAGTGCTAACGCCAACATCAGAAGTCACTAAAACTTCTTCCAGATTGTCGAGCACTTCATCATCAACAGTTGATTTTCCAGCAACAGCTTTTGTGATTTTGCTAAAAAAACCATCTTTAGTTTTTTCCAAGCCTTTATCTAAAGCTTCCTGTGCTTCAGGAGCAGTTTCTTTTTTTTTGAAAAAATCAAATAAGCCCATATCTAAATTTTATATAACAAAAAAAGCCCTCCCGGTTAAAACGGAACGGCCTTTAATATTTTCTGATTAAAAATATTAACCTTATTTAGATGCAATAGCATCTTTTACGTGGTCGTTATGAACGATAAGTTCTTTGAATGAGTAAGCACCAGTTTTAGGTGATTTTACCATTGTAATTACTTTCGAATATTCTTTACCTGTACCGGTTTTAAGGGTTGCAACTACTTTCTTTGCCATGTTATTATAATTTTAATGATTGAATGATAGATTGATAGAATGGGGGTTACACACCCTAAACCTTCTACCTTAAAATCATCAATCTTATTTAATTTCTTTGTGTACGGTTACTTTTCTCAATACCGGGTTGAATTTTTTCAATTCTAAACGCTCAGTAGTGTTTTTACGGTTTTTCGTAGAAATATATCTAGACATACCTGGCATGCCACTTTCTTTGTGCTCAGTACATTCTAAAATAACCTGAACTCTGTTACCTTTTTTTGCCATTTTAATATTAATTATAAACTGTTAATCTCAACAGTTAATGTTTTTACAAAAATCCTTTTTTTACGAAACGGTTGATTGCTTCGCTAATACCCACTTTATTGATGGTTTTAATCGCTGAAGTAGAAACTTTCAACGTAATCCAACGGTCTTCTTCAGGGATATAAAATTTCTGAAGTTTCAAATTAGGATAAAATTTGCGTTTGGTTTTAACGTTCGAGTGTGAAACGTTATTACCTTTCATTGCCATTTTTCCTGTTAAATCACAAACTCTTGACATGACTTGTAAATATAGTTGTTAAAATATCGTCGCTTAATTTTTTTAAGAGTGTGCAAATATCTGAATAATAATTGTAAAGAGCAAGAGTGATGGTAAAAATTTTCATCTTTTTTAATAAATGATCTTCTTGGCTTCAATTTGATAACATTTGAATATTTGTGCTTATTATTATTTCTTTAAATTAGCCGCTACTAACAAAATATATAGCGTGTTATGCAAATTACATCCTTTAAACAATACGAAGAAGATTATAAAAAAAGTATAGAGAATCCGGAACAGTTTTGGGGCGAAGTAGCTCAAAATTTTCAGTGGCGCAAGCCTTGGTTCAAAGTGTTATCATGGAACTTTACTGAACCTGCTATCAAGTGGTTTGAGGGTGCAAAACTGAATATTACTGAAAATTGCCTTGACCGCCACTTAGAGAAAAATGGCGATAAACCTGCAATTATCTGGGAGCCAAATAATCCTGAAGAAGAAAGTGTTACGCTTACTTATAAAATGTTGCATGAGCGTGTATGTCGCTTTGCGAATGTATTGAAGCGAAATGGTGCAAAAAAGGGCGATCGCATTTGCATTTACATGCCCATGGTACCAGAATTGGCCATTGCTGTTTTAGCTTGTGCAAGAATTGGGGCCGTTCATTCTGTAATATTTGGCGGTTTCTCGGCTAAATCAATTGCCGATCGGATCAATGATTCGCAATGTAAATTAGTGATCACAGCAGATGGTTCTTATCGTGGAAATAAGCAAATTCCACTAAAGGATGTCATTGACGATGCATTAATCGGATGCCCAACCGTAGAAAAATGTATCGTGCTCACCCATGTTCGTACACCTGTTTCTATGTTAAAAGGGAGAGACGTTTGGTGGGAAGATGAAGTGAAACACGTTAATGATATCTGCGAAGCAGAAGAAATGGATGCTGAAGATATGCTTTTCATTTTGTATACGTCAGGCTCAACCGGAAAGCCTAAGGGCGTGGTACATACGTGTGGTGGCTACATGGTATATGCGGGATACACTTTTAGTAATGTTTTCAATTATCAACCTGGGGAAATTTATTTCTGTACAGCTGATATTGGCTGGATTACAGGCCATTCTTACATCGTTTACGGTCCGCTTTCGCAAGGTGCAACATCGGTTTTGTTCGAGGGAATTCCGACCTATCCGAATGCTTCGCGTTTTTGGGATATTGTAGAAAAACACAAAGTAAATACTTTATATACCGCACCAACTGCCATTCGTTCACTAATGAGCTTTGGTGAAGAACCTCTGGAAGGGAAAGATTTGAGTTCCATCAGGGTTTTAGGTTCTGTAGGTGAGCCTATTAATGAAGAAGCGTGGCATTGGTTTGATGAAAAGATTGGAAAAGGAAAAGCACCAATTGTTGATACCTGGTGGCAAACGGAAACAGGCGGAATCATGATTTCTCCAATCGCAACGGTAACACCTACCAAGCCTAGCTTTGCTACTTTACCTTTACCGGGTATTCAACCTATTTTGGTTGATGAAAATGGGAATGAAATTGAAGGGAATGGCGTGAGCGGTAATTTGTGCATAAAGTTTCCGTGGCCGGGAATGCTGCGTACTACTTACGGAGACCATGAAAGGTGTAAGCAAACTTATTTCTCTACTTACGAAAATTTATATTTTACCGGAGACGGGTGTTTAAGGGATGAAGATGGATACTATCGCATCACAGGTAGGGTAGATGATGTATTAAATGTTTCCGGACATAGAATTGGTACTGCAGAAGTAGAAAATGCCATTAATATGCACGCAGGGGTTGTAGAAAGTGCGGTAGTAGGCTATCCTCATGATGTGAAGGGACAAGGGATTTATGCTTTCGTGATTAATCCGGAAATGCATGGCGAAGCGGAGTTAACTAAAAAAGATATTCTACAAACCGTTACCCGCGTAATTGGTGCAATTGCTAAACCTGATAAGATTCTTTTTGTTTCCGGTTTACCTAAAACCCGTTCAGGAAAAATTATGAGGCGAATTTTAAGAAAGATTGCCGAAGGTGATACCTCAAATTTAGGTGATACTTCTACGCTACTTGATCCGGCAGTGGTAGAGGAAATTATAGCAGCATCAAAACAATTAAAATAGATTTTAGCTAGATGTATAAAAAATGCCGATCAATTTTGATCGGCATTTTTTATACATGGTATTGTTAGTAACCTGGATTTTGAACAAGATTCTTATTCGCATCAATCTCTATTTGAGGGATAGGAAGTACTAAGTTATTGGCATTCCAGGCAATTGATCCAATATTAGTTTGTGTTCTTTTTGCATCGTGTAATGCAAACCCTTCAAAAGCTAATTCAAGTTTGCGCTCATTTAGGATATTTGCCAACGTAGCCGTCGTAGTTGTCAATCCAGCTCTCGATCTAACAACAGATAAGTCTTGTAATGGCGTCTTTCCGCCGATAGGTGCTGCTGGTGATAAACGAATATTACATTCAGCCCTGATTAAATACATTTCTGCTAAACGCATGATAGAAACATTTCCTAAAGGATTTGCAAATTTTGAGGTGTACATATCACCGTCATCATAAAAAGCATTAATCCTATCGTCTGTTGAACTGTAAGTATTGTCTATCCAGCTTTGCGAAATTACAGCATCTCCACGCCCGCCATAAGTTGATGATCCATAAAACTGATTGTATCCATTAAAGCCTGTTAGTGATGTAACCTGCACTGAAAATACATCTTCTGTTGTATTTGAACCACCAATAGAACCCATCACTGGAAAAGCAGAGGCAAAAGTAGGTGTGAGTGTGTAGTTACCTGAAGCAATTACTCTATTGGCTGCGGCTCCTGCTGCAGCATAATTACCCATTTGTAAATATAATCTAGCTAACATTCCTGCCGCAGATGATTTCGTTGCGAAAAAGCCATTTGTTGCTGGTAGTTTAGCCTCAGCATCTGTTAAATCTGCAATGGCTTGAGTATATACTGCCGCAACTGTAGCACGGGTAACGTAACTCTCATTAGTTACGGACGTTGTTGGCGTAAGCACAATAGGAACGCCTAAATTTGTAGTTGGTGAACCATCATTATAAGCTTTGCCATATAACCTTACCAAATCAAAATATACAGCACCTCTAATGAATTTTGCTTCCCCTTCTACCTTGTTCTTCTTTGCCACATCAACCTTACCAATAGCAGCAAGTACGTTGTTTGCATCATTAATGGTTGTGTAGCCGTCTGCCCAAATGTTATTAACAAAAGTGTTAGTTTTTAATATAGATTTGTTAATGGTTTGTGTAAGTTCCTCAAAGGTTCCATACCACTCAATGGCATCTGTATTCGCTAAAAAGTCTGCCATTAAGAATGGCCTTCCTCCATATAAATTTCTGCTTCCTAATGCAGAGTATGTACCTACTAAAGCCACTTCTACATCCTTTGATGTTAGTAGCGCCTTATTCTGTTCGATCGTATCTACTGGAGAAATATCAAGTGCTTTTTTGCATGCAGACGTAATAGATATTAACATCGAGGCTAATAGCAAATTATATATATATATCTTTTTCATGTCTATTTATTAAATTACAGGCCTATATTAATACCAAATGAAATTACACGTGGTTGAGGTGCCGAGTAGAAATCTACACCTTGATTAATGTTTGTCGATTGATAATCTGCATTAACCTCTGGGTCCCAACCTTTGTACCCCGTAATGGTAGCTAGATTTTGAGCAGTAGCATACAGCCTAAGTTTACTTAGCTTAATTTTTGATAATACAGAAGAAGGAAAAGTATAGCCCAAGGTAAGTGTTTTTAAGCGTACGTAATCGCCATTGGAGATGTATCTGGTAGAATTACCAGCTCCATTCCCCAGGCCTAACCTTGGTTCGGGAACTGATGTGATGTCGCCAGGCTTATCCCAATACGCCATTTGATCAACAGTTTGATTATCATAGCCATTTGAGCCATTAGCGCTCATATATTGGCCTCCGGCATTAAAAATTTTATTACCTGAAACCCCTTGGAAAAATATTCCTAAATCGAAGTTCTTAAATGATATCGTATTGTTTAAGCCAAAAGTATATTTAGGGTTAGGGTTTCCTGCAAATATTCTTTGTGCATCATTAATATTGTTGGTTGTAGATCTGTCAATAGTACCATCACCATTAGTGGTATTCTTATAGTACAAAGCATCACCATTGGCCTGATTAACACCTGCATATTCGGGTAAATAGAAAACGCCAATGGGTTGGCCGGCAATAGCAGCATTAATCTCATTGGAGTTTAATGTTTGTCCACCTAGATCGGTGATTTTATTATTGTTGATGGCGGCGGTAATCGCTGTCGACCATTTGAAAGCTCCGACGAAATTCTCGGTATTAATACCAAGCTCAAAACCTGTATTTTTTAGTTTTCCTAAATTTTGAGTGATTGTGGCAAAACCTGTAGTTTGAGGAATAGGGACATCTAACAATAAAGCGGTGGTATTTTTCTGATAGAAATCGAAAGTACCAGTAATTCTGTTTTTTAATAAACCGAAATCGAATCCTAAATCTAATTGTTTTGTTTTCTCCCAAGTCAAATCAGGATTAGCAATTCGTGATGGAATTTGTCCAGCAACCCCACCGTAAGCCCCTGTTCCGCTAAACAACCCACGGGCAGAATAATTTCCTATTTCAGCATTACCTGTTAAACCATAGCTAGCTCTTAATTTCAATAAACTAATTACCTCACTACTTTTTAAGAAATCTTCTTCTGAGGCAATCCAGGCAACAGAACCCGCCGGGAAATATCCGTATCGCTGATTTTCACCAAAACGAGACGATCCATCGGCACGAACACTAAAGCCTACTAAATAGCGATCATTATATTTATAGTTTGCTCTGAAAAAATAGGATAAAAAGCTAAAAGCACCTTCATTACTGGTTGCAACAACTTTTGTGGCAGCAGAACCAAGTTTAACATAGGCATCACTAGGGAAATCCTGTCCCTCAATGGTACTGTATTTCGTAGTAGATTTCTGATAACTGGTACCTAATATTGCATCAAAAGCACTTTTACCAAACGTTGTATTATAGCTAAAGAAGTTATTTGTATTAGCATTGATAACAAATGTTGAAACATTTGTGCCGTAGCCATTTGAAGTTCCTGTATTCTTAAATGTTAAAGAACCATAATAAGCTTCTTCATTCTGATTTAAATTATCAATAGAAAAATCAGTGCTAAATTTGAAACCCTTTGCAATATTAACATTTGCAAATGCCTTGCCAATAGTACGGTATACCGTTGCTTTATAAGATGCATTATCGATTCCAATAAATGGATTATAATACAATGGATAGTTTGATGCAGCACCAGGCAGCGTACCACTGATTAGCCCTGATCTTGGATCAATAAAAGGGGTAATCGGCGACAAAGCGACAGATTGCAACGGAGATGAAAATGCGTTGTCATTAGATAAGCGGTTGTTAATACTGTTTGAGAAATTTAAATTAACGCCAACTTCTAAAAAATCAGTTACCTTATTGGTCAGATTTAATCTGCCACTGTATCGTTTATAACTATTTCCAACAATGATTCCGTTCTGATCTAATGCCTGACCACCAATATAAAATTTAGTTTTATCGTTTCCTCCTGTTAAATTCAAATCATATTGTTGTGTAATAGGATTATTTTGAAAAGACTCTCTTTCCCAATTGGTATTAACTTTATAGGTTTTGTAATCATCATTTCCTGCAGAATAGCGATTGAGTCTTGCTTCTACAATTGAGCTTAAATCATCCAATGCTTCTTGCAAAGTGGAATAATCAGTAGTGTTTACAAAATCGTCTTCGGCTCGACCTACACCCGCTCTTCTCATTAATTTTACATATTGTTCTGCATTAAGAAACGCTCTGTGATTAGATGGTGTACTTATCCCACCCAAAGCATTAAATTGTATAAGTGTCTTGCCAGCTTTACCTTGCTTAGTAGTAATTAAGACTACTCCATTTGATGCTCTAGCGCCATATATCGCAGAGGCACTTGCATCTTTCAATACTTCAATGGATTCAATATCATTCGTATTTAAATCCGCTAAAGCACTGGTAGGTGCCGTTGTACTAGAAAAGTTTCCGGAGGTTATAGGGATTCCATCTACAATGTACAATGGTTCACTACCAGCTGTAACAGAGGCTGCTCCACGCACTCTTACCGTAATTCCTTGCCCAAGTTTTCCGTTTTGTGCAGAAATTTGAACACCAGCAGCTTTTCCTTGTAAAGCTTGTTCAAAGCTAGTTACTGGAAGATTTTCTAAATCTTTTGACTTTACTGAAGCTACCGATCCCGTCACATCCCTTTTGCTCTGCGTGCCGTAACCAACTACTACCACATCAGATAGTGTCTTGTTTTCCTCTTCGAGGTTTACGTTTACGGTTGTTCCGGTAATTGGAACTTCTTTAGATTTAAAGCCAATAAATGTGAAGACCAACACTCTCGCGTCGTTACTTACACTAAGCGTATAAGCACCGGTAGCATCTGTTTGCGTTCCATTGCCCGATGCTCCTTTCACATACACACTCACGCCCGGAACCGGGCCCGAAGTGCCAGAGGTAACTCTTCCGGAAATCGTTCTGCTTTGTGCGAAAGCAAGCGAAATTAATCCGAAAGTGAAAATCATACTTAATAGTAGTTTTTTCATCAAAATTGAAGGTTTAGTTAATAATTTTAGTTGATTCTGAGGGATGATACTTCAATTTACCAAATATTTATACATTTTAAGAATCTACATGTATATTTTATGAATGCCCGGCATAGAATTGATCTTTCAAACAATTTGTGTGATGTGTTTGTTAATGATATAATAAAAAGTTGATTTGAAAACTTAAAAAATACAACCATGGATAAGTTAGAAATTAAAGGAAAGTGGAACGAAATCAAAGGAAAAGTTAAACAGGCTTACGCCGAATTAACTGATGATGATTTAACACATGAAGAAGGACAAGATGATGAGTTATTAGGTAAATTACAACAGAAGACTGGTAAAGGAAGAGATGAGCTAGTTAAATGGATTAATTCATTGTAATTTATTTTTATAAAGGAAAACAGGCGATCAAAATTTGATCGCCTGTTTTGTTAAAAGCATGTTATGAAAGATTTAGCCCAGCGATTTGCTCAGAATCCGATTTTGAAGCCTGCTGATTTAGTGCCAAGTAAGCCGGGATTAGAAATCGCCTGCTTATTAAACCCTGGTGTATTTAGCTTCCAAAATAAAATATGGATGATTGTTAGGGTTGCTGAAAGGCCAAAACAACAACCCGGTATAATTTCTTTTCCGGTTTTAAAGGGAGATGGGATAGAAATCATTGCCATCAAAGAAGATGATCCTTATTTAACAGCAAATGACCCCCGGGTAATTCGATATAAAGATGCAGATTATCTAACAACACTATCGCATTTGCGGTTGGTTTGCAGTGATGATGGTATCAACTTTTATCAGCCAGAGGGTTACCCTTTACTTCAGGGAGAAGGGCCAGCTGAAGTTTTCGGAATTGAAGATTGCCGCGTAGTTTTAATTGAGGGTATATATTACCTAACATTCACATCGGTTTCCGAACATGGAGTTGGTGTAGGTTTGCGTACAACTAAAGATTGGAAGTCGTTCGAGCGATTTGGGATGATTATCCCACCGCATAATAAAGATTGTGCCATTTTTGAAGAAAGGATAAATGGTAAGTTTTATGCTCTTCACCGCCCAAGTAGTGTAGATTTAGGGGGTAATTACATCTGGATAGGGGAATCGCCCGACGGTATTTATTGGGGGAATCATAAATGCTTGATCAAAACACGAAATTCTAAATGGGATAGTAAAAGAGTAGGGGCAGGTGCTGCTCCCATAAAAACCAAAGCAGGTTGGTTATCCATTTACCATGGGGCTAATGCCAACCATCAATATTGTTTGGGCGCTTTTTTAATGGATTTAAATAATCCTTATCAGGTATTGGCACAGGCCGATGATGCCATTATGATTCCACAGGAAGAATATGAATTATGCGGTTTCTTTGGCGAAGTGGTATTTACCAACGGACATATTGTAAACGGTGATGAACTGACCATTTACTATGGCGCTGCTGATGAGTTTGTATGCGGCGCAAAATTTTCTATTCAGGATATTTTATCGAAGCTGATTTATTTTTAATGTAAAAAAAAGACGCAATCCATTTAAAGGATTGCGTCTTTTAATATTCTGTTTTGACTAAAACTAGTAACCAAAAATCTGTTCTAAACTTAACTTAGTAACGGTTCCAAATTTAGCTAAATCAGCCAGGCTAATTTTCTTCTCAGAAGCTACCACACAATAATTGTAAGGTTTACCAGAGATATTACTGCCGTGGAATGATTTCACATCGGTGAAGGTTAAAGGTTTTAAAGCAGCATATTCATCAATTCTCGAATCGTGATCAAAACCTAACTTCTTATCAGCAAAATAACTGGCAATAATCCCATCTTTAGTTATTCTTGATGTCTCTATTCCGTTTAAAGAATTGTTCTTAGATAAACTAAACGACTTATCCGATTCCGGAAGTACAGTAAGCAATTCATTCATTCCGGCAACTGCCTCATTCATTTTATCTGCCTGCGTACCTACATAAGCAATCATGGAGTTTTCTTTATCTTTGCTGTTAGGCGAAGAATAAACGGCAAAAGTAGAATAAGCTAAAGCTTTAGATTCGCGGATGGTTTGGAATACAATTGAACCCATACCGCCCCCAAAATAATTGTTAAACAAACCAATTTTTGCAGCATTGCTTGGATCGTATAAACCTGCATTACGTACCCAGCGAATTTCTGCCTGTACCATGTCGTAATCTGCAAAGTAAACTTTGTTCGAATCGGTTGAGGTATAAGCAAACATTTTTATAGGTGCCGCCGGCGTAAATTCTTTAGCCAAAGCATGAACTTTAGTTATATCAGTTGAAAACGCAGGTAAAGTTTTTGGACCATAGTAAGTAATGGTGTGCTGGTAGTTGGTTAAGTTATGCAACAAATAAATCAAATCTGATGATTTAATGCTTTTCACTTCATCATTGGTTAAACCATAATTAAATGGATTGTCTGCACCATATTGCGCATAACTCATCAATCCACTTAAAATAGATGATTTATTTAGTTTAGCATTCTCTCTTGATTTTAAAATACGACCTTTCAAGTCTTCTAACGCTTTCTCATTAGGTTTGCAGTTAGCCAATACATCTTCTAAAAGACTTACTGCTTTGTCGAAATTTTCCTGTAAACCTGATAAAGTTACGGTGGTAACCTCCGTTCCTACGTTAATGCTATAGCTACAGGCCAGGTTGTAGAATGCCTTACTTACTTCTTCTGCAGTATACTTATCCGTGCTTAAAAATGCCAGATATTGTGATGCGTAAGGTAATAACTTGTAGTTGTATGATCCCATATCAAAACGGTAGCTCATGCGAAAAATTCCGTTTTCTGTATTTTGAACCGTAATCACATCTGCTATACCTGCTTTACCAAAGTTTAAATCTTTGTTATAATCTAAAAACTTAGGTGCAATCGGTTTTACCGGAGATTCAATAATGTTTTTGGTAAATGCAGAAACTTCATTTGCATTTGTTTTTACAGCAGTAATGGTTGGTTTTTCTACTTTAGTGATGCTTTTATCTTCTCCTTTATGCTTTAAAATAACGGCATAGTTGTTTACAAAAAATTGGTTGGCAAAATCTACTATTTCCTTTTTAGTTGCTTTAGCCATTGCATCTGTAGATGCCAGCATTTTATCCCATTCCGTACCGCGGTTTAAAATAAAAGCATTCATGGTTGCGTCAGCTCTAACATCATTGTTATCAAAACCTTGTAATTCTGCCAGCTTAATGTTGGCTACAGTTGCTTTAATTAAACTTTCATCAAAGTCGCCTTTTTTAAGTAAATCAACCTGCTCCAATAATAATTTTTGTGCTTCTTCTAAGCTTTGTCCGGCTTTTGGTGAACCAGATAAAATGAACATACCATAGTCTTTCATTTGGTTGTAACCTGCACCGGCCCTTAACATTTTTTGTTGTTTGTTGATGTTGATATCCATCAAACCTGCTTTACCATTCGATAAAATACTGCCAATTAAATCAAGCAATAAACTTTGACGGGTATTTTGTGCATAACCACGATAGGCTACGTACAAATTTTCTGCACTTGGTCCATAAATATCAACTTTTTGCACCTGGGTCAAAGGTTTTTCTGGAGCAGGGTTGTAAAGCGCAAGTGGCTTGGAAACCATGTATGAGAAATTTTTATCAACTTTTTTAATCACCTCATCATAATTAATATCACCAGATAAAATCAATGCCATGTTATTTGGTACGTAATATTTGTTGAAGTATTTTTTTATCTCAACAAGTGAAGGATTTTTTAAGTGTTCGATAGTGCCAATTACAGTTTGCTGTCCATAATTGTGGGTAGGAAATAATGCATTTAACATTTTTTCGTACATTTTACGGCCATCGTTATCCATACCTATATTTTTCTCTTCATAAACGGCTTCCAGTTCGGTATGAAAAATTCGGAAAACAGGTGCACGAAAACGTTCTGCCTGGAGGGCTAAAAACTTGTCAATAGCATTCGACGGAAGATCTTCTTCATAAACTGTTTCTTCTACCGATGTATGTGCATTGGTAGAGTTGCTACCAATAGCTTTCATCATTTTATCGTACTCATTTGCAATTGAATACTCAGATGCTTCACCCGAAACCTTATCTATCTCTTTATAAATTTCTTTACGTTTAGCCGGGTCGGTGGTTTTATTGTAGGTTTCATACAAAGCCTCAATTTTATCCAGCAGAGGTTTTTCTTTAGCGTAATTTAAGGTTCCAAATTTATCTGTACCCTTAAATAATAAATGCTCCAGGTAGTGCGCCAAACCGGTGTTGGTTCTTGGATCGGTATTACTTCCGGCTCTAACCGCCATTTTGTAAGTGATATTTGGCTCTTTGTTATTTTGGGATAAAATAACGGTCAGGCCATTTTTTAAAGTGTAAAAGCGGGTTTTGGTCGGGTCATTAGTTACATACTTGTAAGGATAACCACCGGCTGTTCCTGTTTTCCATTGATAAGTTGTTTGCGCTTTAACGGCCGAACTTACCACAAGAAAACAAGCTAAAGTAAATAGTTTGATTTTCATTTATTTGATTGGTTTATGATTTTGACTGGAGCATTTGGATTGAATACCCAATACAGCACTCAAGAAATAAGTTATTTAGCTCAAATATATAGCGTTTATGGTTTTGAATGAAATGCTTTATAAAATTTATGAATAAACAAATTCTAGTAAATCATTTTAGGTTAAAAAAAATGCATTTTGTGCCTTGGTTTTATATTCTGTATTTTTACCAGCATGACAAAACATATTGAAAAACCTAACATTTTAGTAGTAAATGATGATGGTATTACTGCCCTGGGTATTAAAAACCTGATGGAAGTGATGCAGGAAATTGGAAATGTGGTGGTGGTGGCGCCAGATAGTCCGCAAAGTGGAATGGGGCATGCGATTACCATTGGGAAACCAATACGTTTTGATAAGGTTGATTTGTATCCTGGTGTAGAAATGTATAAATGTAGCGGTACACCAGTTGATTGTGTGAAGCTTGCTGTAAACAAGATTTTTAAAGGTAATAAGCCTGATTTATGTGTTTCCGGAATTAATCATGGCTTAAATAATTCAATCAATGTACTATACTCTGGTACCATGTCTGCTGCGGTTGAAGGAGCCATTGAAAAAATTCCTTCTATCGGTTTTTCTTTAGATGATTTTGCAGCAGATGCAGACTTTTCTCACACAAAAAAATATATTAAAAATATTTGCCTGCAAGTCCTTCAAAACCGTTTGCCTGAAGGTGTTTTGCTTAATGTAAATTTCCCTAAAGGTAAAGATTTAAAAGGGGTTAAAGTTTGCCGGCAAGCTAATGCTAAATGGATGGAAGAGTTTGATGAACGTACAGATCCTTACAAGCGACCTTATTATTGGTTAACAGGTGTGTTCGAAAATTTTGATCGTGGAGAAGATACCGATGTCTGGGCGTTGGAGCATCAATACGTTTCTGTAGTTCCGGTGCAATTTGATTTGACTGCGCACCACGCCATCCAAACTTTAAATGGTTGGGATTTCGTTAGCGGTACTACAACAAAACCAGCTGATGGGAAAAGTACCATTTCGGCACCCGATGGTATAAATTTAGGCTAATCCTTTCATGAAGTTAAAAGAACGATTACAACACCTGCAGGATTCAGTATGGATTGGTTTAGGCATAGGTTTGATTATTCCGGCTGTTTTATGTGCTGTGGCCTGGTATATTATCCACCATGTGGCGTCACTTGCAAAAGCTGATTTGCTTTACATTGGTGGAATAGCAGTAAATGCCTATACCATGCAATATTTCTTTAAATTGTATAAAGAAAATATCGGGAGAGGAATTCTGGCAGCTACATTTTTATGTGCCTTTATTTTTTTTGGTTATAAAGTTTTTTAAACCATTAATCCGTCATTGCGAGGTAAGAAGCAATCTCATTTTGTCCATCGTTTTAAGATTGCCAATCAATTATTAATGAATATAAGTTAAATAAATGAAATATTATCTTGTAGCTGGTGAAGCCTCCGGCGATTTGCATGGTGCTAATTTAATGAAAGCCTTAAAACAGGAAGATGATCAGGCGGTTTTCAGGTACTTTGGTGGGGATAAAATGCAAGCCGAAGGCGGAGAGCTGGTAAAGCATTATGCCGATATGGCCTTTATGGGTTTTACAGAGGTGGTGTTGAATTTACGCACTATTTTTAAAAACCTTAAAAAATGTAAAGATGATATTTTAAAATGGCAGCCAGATGTTTTGGTTCTCATTGATTTTCCTGGTTTTAATTTAAAGATTGCAGAATTTGCGAAAGAAAATAACATCAGGGTGTGTTACTACATCTCCCCGAAAATATGGGCATGGAATCAGAAAAGGGTACTCAAAATAAAAAAGGTTGTCGATCACATGTTTTGCATTCTGCCTTTTGAAGTTGATTTTTATAAATCGTGGGGGATGGATGTAGATTATGTAGGTAATCCGCTTTTAGATGAGCAAGCCGCTTTTGTTGCCGATCCACAGTTTATCTCAAAAAATAATTTTAGTGAAAGGAAAATCATAGCTTTATTACCAGGTAGTCGCAAGCAGGAAATTGAACGTTTGCTTCCCGTGATGCTTAGCATAACTGATCAATTCCCCGGTTATCAGTTTGCCATCGCTGCTGCACCAACTTTCAATCAAGAATATTATCAGCAATTTATCGGCCCTAAAAAAGTTCATTTATTATTTGGCAATACCTATAATTTACTCCATCATGCACATGCCGCTATTGTAGCATCAGGAACAGCGACCTTAGAAACTGCTTTATTTAAAGTGCCGCAAGTGGTGGTTTATCGTGGTGGCGCTATTTCTATTGCTATTGCCAGGATGTTGGTGAAAATTAAATTCATATCATTGGTTAATCTTATCGTTGATAAGAAGATTGTAACAGAATTAATTCAGGAAGATTGTAATCCTAAAAGAGTAGGTGCGGAATTACAAATTATTATGGATGGTGATGGCAGAAAAGTGATGCTAAGCGAATATAATCAACTATTAAACCTCATGGGTATCCCTGGCGCCTCTGCGAAAACAGCTAAATTGATTTATCAATATACCTCAACATCGTTTCCTAAATAAATTTTTTATCATTTTATTCAAAACAAATGTTCTTTTATAGCGTTACTAAAACGTTTTGCGTAATTCTAATCGTACCTAATTAATTTTTCACGCCTTTATTAATTAAGCGAATTATTAGAACGCATAAGCGTAACTGATTATAAACTAAACTAATGAGTGCCAATGAGAAACATTCTACTCAGGATTGCGGGATTCCTATGCCTGTTCCTAATTTCAAGTCCCCGGTTGTTTGCTAATGTAGTGCGGGAAACGCATCGTTTCAACCATTACTATTTTCAGCAAGACACCACAAAAAGAGACACCACCAAGAAGGCGCCAGCGCCTAAGCCGGCAGATTCGGTTAAGGTTCCGGCCAATCCACTTGGAGGTGCAAGTCCTGTTCCTGCCGCACCGCCTAAAGACGGGCCTGCAACAGCGCCGGCAACTCCGGCAGGACAAAAAACCATAACTGGTGTGGTTTTAGATGAAAAGAAAATCGGTTTGCCTGGTGTGGGCATTAAAATCCAGGGGAAAACCGGTGGTTCGGTAACCCAGGAAAACGGTCGTTTTAGTATTACGGTTGGTGCTCCAACCGATGTACTGGTATTTAGCTACATCGGCTACCAGCAGCAAACCCGCCCTGCGGGTAATGGTGCTGCGCCTTTAACCATCAATCTTGTTCCAGCTGGTTCGCAGAAACTGGATGAGGTGGTTGTTGTAGGTTATGGTACCTTAAAGGCTAAAGAGGTTACTTCGGCCATTGCAACCGTTGATACTTCACAATTCAGGCAAAGCGGATCGAGAAATCCACTTGATTTACTGCAAGGTAAAGTAGCGGGTTTACAGATCACCAGAACGGGTGGGTCAAATCCAAACTCGGGTGTGGGTATACAGTTGCGTGGGGTAACCTCAGTAACTGGTAGTCAAAGCCCGCTTATAGTAATTGACGGAATACCTGGTGGAAATCTTGATCTTTTGCAACAGGATGATATTGCTTCATTCAGTGTGCTTAAAGATGGCTCGGGTGCCGCTATTTACGGTACAAGGGCAAATGCCGGGGTTATTCTAGTTACCACTAAAAAAGGTAAAGCTGGTCCGGCAAGGTTTGATTATTCTGGCTATTTACGTAAAGAATACCTTTCCAGGCGTCCTGATTTTTTAACGGTTGATGAGTTTAGAGAAAAAATTAATTCCGGACAATTTGATCGTCAGGATTATGGTGCATCACTTGATCCATTCGATGATTTAGTTAACCATGGAAATCTGAGCCAGAATCACAACCTGTCGATGTCGGGCGGTTCAGAAAAAACGAGTTACAGAGCCAGTATTAACTATCGTGACTTACAGGGTTTTGCCAAAAATAACCGTCGTACAGAGTATGGCATTCGCTTAAATCTAAATTCGAAAGGCTTAGATGACAAACTTTTTACACAAGTCAATTTATCAACTAATTTTAATAAAGGAGATTTACTTGGCGGTGGTGGCTGGGAAAACCAATTAACCAGAAATCCGACACAATCGTACTACAATCCGGATGGCAGTTGGTTTTTTGACCCGAATGCAACGAATGAAATTGCCAGATTAGAGCAGGAAAGCAATAAGAGACAGCAGCAAACCAGTTCGATTGATGCCAAGGCCGAATATGAAATTTTTAAAGGTTTTAAAGCTTCGGTATTTGGTGCTGTTCAGCGAAACAGTTACATCGATGGTTCTTACCGTTCTGTTTTTGGTGAATATTCAGTTGAAAATGACATTTATAAAAATGGTGGTTATGCAGCCAGATCTACGGTTTTGGAACAAAATTTTAACGTTGAGCCAACATTACAATACAATACTACTTTTGGTGAAGACCATAGTTTAACTGCCATTGGCGGTTATAGTTATCGTTACGAAGTAAATGAGGGTTTTAATGCCGGTAACCTGGGTTTTTTAAACGATAAGTTTCAGGAAAATAATTTAAATGCAGGTAATCAACTGGCAGCAGGTAAAGCATTTTTAGGAAGTTTTAAAAATGATAATACCTTAATTGCTTTTTTTGGGCGTGTAAACTATACATTTAAAGATAGATATTATTTACAGGCTATCTTGCGTAGAGAGGGGTCGTCGCGTTTTGGTGCCAATAATAAATGGGCAAACTTTCCCGCAGTTTCTGCAGGTTGGACCGTTACCCAGGAAAAATTCATGGAGAATGTGAAGTGGGTAAACAATTTAAAATTCAGAGTGGGTTATGGTGAAACCGGTAATTCAGGAATTTCAAATTATGCATCTCTGGTAACTTTAGGTACCGGTGGGGTTTATTTGTATCCGGATGGACAGTACCGCGAAACGTATGGACCAAATAGTAACCCAAACCCTGATTTGAGATGGGAAAAGAAACAAGAAATTAACCTTGGATTGGATTTTACCCTTTTCTCGAGCAGGTTATCAGGATCCTTAGATTTATTTAAACGTGTTACCAAAGATTTATTAGATAGTTACGATTCTCCGCAACCTCCTTTTGTTAGATCATCCATTTATACCAACGTGGGTTCAATCTCTGCACAAGGTATCGAACTAGCTTTAAGTTATAAAGCTATTCAAGGCAAAGATTTTAAATATAACATTGATTTGGCGGCCAGTACCACCAGTAATAAACTAGATTCTTATTCTAACCAGGATTACAAACGCGATTATCTGTCTACTGCGCCAATTGGCGGATTTGGAGATTTGGGTAATTCCATCAGAATTTATGAAGGTGGAAAAATCGGCGATTTCTGGGGTAAACGTTTCGCTGGTTTTACCAATGATGGCAAATGGTTGTTTTTTAACAGAAATGGACAGCCGGTAAGAAACGATCAAATCAATAACTCATTCTTCAGAGATCAAACTGATTTGGCGGTTATTGGTAATGCTATTCCAAAATACTATTTATCATTAACCAACAGTTTTAACTATAAACAATTCGATTTAAGGGTTTTCTTAAGAGGTAAATTTGATTACCAGATTCTGAACACTACAGCACTTTCTTACGGAAACAAAGTATCGGGTACAAACTTGCTTACCTCTGCGTTCGATAAGTACGCACAAATTAACGATACCTACATGTATTCAGATTATTATATCGAGAATGGTAGTTTCTTAAAAATTGATGAGGTAACATTCGGCTATACCTTTAAATTAAAATCCAAAAACATCCGCAATTTAAGAGCATACATTACCGGGCAAAACCTGGTTACATTTACCAAATATACTGGTAACGATCCTGATTTTGTAAAAGATACAGGCTTAGGTCAGCAAGCTGATGATGGCGTGTTAGGTGTAGATCGAAGAGGTCCATATCCTAGTACATCATCTTTTTTATTGGGCGTAACCTTCGGATTTTAAACACAAAAACATGAAAACTTTAAATAAAATATATACATCGTGTTTAGCAGCCATGTTGCTAATCACAGCAAATGGCTGTACAAAGCTCGATGAGAATTTGTATGATACCATTAAGAATGATGATTTTTACAGCAATAAGAATGAAGTTATTTCAGCGGTATTGCGGCCTTATACTCACGCCAATGCCTGGGGCACATCTGCTGGTCAGGATGGGTGGTGGCGTTTAGCCGAACTTTCTGCAGATCAGCTGGCGTGGCCAACTAAAGGACGCCATGGAGAAGATGGTGGTAAATGGAAAAGATTACACTACCACACCTGGACGGTTGATGAAGGTGGAATAAACAATGCATGGTCTTTAATGTACTGGGGAGTAGGTTTGTGTAATGTGCCCATTAAAAACCTGGAAACCAGAGACGCTGCTCAAATAGGTTTAACAGTTGCTGAAAAAGATGCATTTGTTGCGGAACTGAAATTGTTCAGGGCATATCACTATTTAAAACTAATGGACTTATTTGGCAATATTCCAATTACCACAGAGGTACCAGTGGGTTCTGTTTCTCCCGGCGATTATCCTGCAACCAAAAGTAGAGTCGAAGTTTTCAATTTTATTGAGAAGGAAATAAAAGATAACATTGAAAAAGCACCGAAATTATCGAAAGCGATGCTGGGCAGGATGAGCCAGGCGGGCGGTTATGCCATGCTGGTTGAACTTTACTTAAATGCTGAAGCATGGACAGGAACAGCCAGATGGGATGATTGTATTGCTGCGGCTAATAAATTAATTGGTGGCCAGGCTGGCGGAATGAACGGCGATATGGCCCTTGATCCGAATATTACCGACCAGTTTAAACCAGACAATGATTTAAGTAAGGAAACGATTTTTTCTGTGGCGTATGAATTTCAAAGAGCCAATTTTCAACCAGGTTTTCCAAGTGATTTTTACCATTTTAACCAGCAGTTTATTTATGGCGGCAGTAGAAATGGAAACGATGGTATAGTTGTCGTTCCTGGAAACTTCACCAAGTATGTTGATGCCGATTTAAGAAAGCGCACCTGGTTGTTAGAAGGTAAAATGGTTCGTTTTGATAACGGTCAACCTTTAATTGCTACGGGTGGTAACGAATATGACGGCAAACAACTAGAGTTTGTAGATAATATCCGTAAAAATAAAACCGGTTCAACAGTTTCAAATATGAGCGAAGGAGAAGAAAACAGCGGTGTTCGATTTAATAAATACAAATTGGGTAATCAGGTAGCCAATGCAACTACCCAGCCAAGCACTGTATATAATAACACCGATTGGAATATTTACCGTTTAACGTGGATTTATTTTGCGAAAGCAGAGGCGATAATGCGTAAGAATGGTGGTGCTGCAACTGCAGAAGCCGTTCAACTTATCAACGACTGTAAAAAACGTGCTTTTACCAGCGCAGACTGGCCTGCAAATCAGTATACCATATCATCTTTAACGCTGGATCAATTGCTTGAAGAACGTGGTCGCGAATTTATATTTGAAGGCTTCCGTCGTGATGATTTAATCCGTTTCGGAAAATTTGCAACTACAGAATGGTGGGATCATAAACCTACAAATGTCAACAGACAATTGTATCCTATACCGCAACAGCAAATTGCACTTAATCCAAATTTAAAGCAAAACCCAGGATACTAGTCATAATAAAAACGCCTTTCGAATTACTCGAAAGGCGTTTTTATTTTAGCTTCAATCAGAGCAACCGAATCAAAGGTTTAACGGTATCTGTTTACAATACTTTCAAAAAAACCTCCTTATTCTGCCAGAAAGCCCAATATTTTAAGGATTAACCTTTATATTAGCAGGGCAACACAATGCGGGTTGCTTAACAATATCCATTTCCGATTTTTAAACGCTTATGAAATCTCTTTCTATAAAAGATATTGCCAATCAGGCAGGTGTATCCATTACAACAGTATCATTTATTATCAATGGTAAAGCAAAAGAGAAATCGATTAGTAGTGGCGTAATCGAAAAAGTAGAAAAAATAATTAAGGAAAGTGGATATAAACCCAATCAAATTGCCCGTAGTTTAAGAACCGGAAATTCCAACATTATCGGTTTAATTGTTGAAGATATCTCCAACTTGTTTTTTTCGCGTATTGCCCGGTTAATTGAAGATAAAGCGTATAAAAAGGGCTATAAAATTATTTATTCCAGTACAGAGAATGATATCGACAAAGCCAAAGAACTGATAAATATGTTCAAATCGAGAAAGGTTGATGGTTATATCATTTCGCCTACGCTAGGTATTGAAGCAGATATTCAGGAATTGTTGGATGAGCATAAACCAGTGGTGCTATTCGATCGGAATTTACCTGGATTAAATACCAGCTACGTAGGCGCCGATCACTTTCAGGCTTCTTATCAATCTATAGAAAGCTTTATTAAAAAGGGTAAAAAAAATATTGCTTTAGTTACCACCGATCTTGAAATGCAGCAAATAGGGGCACGTTTTGAAGGATATAAACAAGCTTTAAAAGACCACGGTATTAACTACATGGAAGATTTGGTACTTAAAATTCACTTCAATCAAGATGAAAATGAAACCATTGAAGCATTGAAATCTCTTTTTCTCAACAAAAAAATCGATGCCGTATTATTTGCTACCAATTATTTAGCCATTAGCGGATTAAAGGCTTTAAAGCAAATTAACAAGCCCATCAGTGATCAGTTTTCAGTTATTGCGTATGATGATCATGAACTTTTCGAACTTCATACACCGGCTATTTCGGCTGTTCAGCAGCCGCTCGAAGAAATTGCAGAATCTGTCATTCAGCTCATCTTAAATCAATTGTCGCTGAAGAATAAAGCTGCACATCGCGAAGTGATTATTCCGGCAAAACTCATCGAAAGATAGAGACCAATTTTATGTTTAATTTTAATTCCTAAAACGATTTAATTATACTTGCTGCATAATTTAACTGCCTTCCTTTTTTAGGATGGTAATCAGTGTTTATATTTAAATTTTTTAGATTCTTATAAATGGAAAAGTCTTTTGCGTTGGGTGTTGATATTGGTGGTTCGCATATTACCGCTGCGTTGATTGATTTAGAGCAACGGACATTAATTCAGCAGTCGATAAAACGTAAGGCTGTGAACTCAAAAGAGGATAAAACAACAATTCTAAATGCCTGGGTAGATATTATTAATGAAGCTTTAGGAAGCCTTCCTAAAGAAAATGGGTTTATTGGTATTGCCATGCCAGGACCATTTGATTACGATAATGGGATCTCACTAATAAAAGATCAGGAAAAATTTAATTCATTATACCAGGTTAATGTAAAAGAAGAACTGGCAAAAATGCTCGGCATTCCTGCCAGTCACATCAATTTTATTAATGATGCAGCAGGTTTTTTGCAGGGAGAGGTTTTTGCAGGTGCCGCCAAAGGCAATGCGAATGTGCTTGGGTTAACGTTGGGAACGGGTTTAGGTTCTTCGATCTGTATCAATCGTAAAGCAGTTGATGCTGATTTATGGCAATCGCCGTTTATGAATGGCATTGCAGAAGATTACCTGGCATCACACTGGTTCTTAAAAAGATACCAGCAGTTAAGTAATGTTAGCCTGGATGGTGTAAAAGAACTGGTCGAAGTTGTGAAAACTGATCACAAGGCCACCCAGGTTTTTATGGAATTTGGCTATAATCTGGCGCAATTCTTAATTCCTGTTATCATCCAGAATAAAATTGATACCATCGTTATCGGGGGAAATATTGCGCAGGCTTTTAAAGAATTCTCTCCAGAACTCATTGCTACTTTGCGGGGAAATGATATCGAGGCGAGCATCAGAATTTCCGAATTAAAAGAACATGCAGCGTTAATTGGTGCAGCTAGTGTTTGTAGCGAAACCTTCTCATAATTAATTGGATTTACGATTTCAAAAATACCAGTACAATATTTAATTTAGTTTTACTAAAACGTTTTATTTGCTTACCTTGCTTCATAATATGTTTAAAGTATGGAATTAAAAAAGAAAGTTATATTACTATTTGTGTTGGCGTTTGCGGCATTTGGAAATGTTAGCGGTCAACAAGTCATCAAAAAAAACGGCTACACGCTTACATTCGAAAGCAACTATGCCCAGCTTGATCCTAAGCTCAAAGAAAGGTTAATTGAAACCTTTTTTGTAGTGTACCCAAAGCTGGCGAAAGAATATAATCCAAATACATTAAAATCGGTTAAGTTTAAGGTAGATACGGCTTACAAAGGTGTTGCTGCTACAGCTAATGGTGTGGTTACTTATAGTTCTGTTTGGATGGATAAGCACCCGGAAGATATTGATGTGGTTACTCACGAAGTCATGCACATCGTTCAGGATTACGGCAATAGCGTAGGACCTGGCTGGCTAACCGAAGGAATAGCTGATTATGCCCGCTATAAATTTGGGGTAGACAATGCCGGTGCTAAATGGAATTTACCTGCTTTAAAAACCGAGCATCATTATCAAAACAGCTACCGCATTACTGCTCGTTTTTTTGCCTGGATAGAGAAGAATATTAAAGCTGGAACCATTAAAGCAGTTGATGCTTCATTAAGAAACCATAGTTACAAGCCAGAATTATGGCGCCAGTTAACAGGTAAAAATTTAGATGCGCTTTGGGCAGATTATGTTAAAAATCCTGAAATTTAGAAAACCTTAAACACATAAATACCAAATGAAACCATTATCGGCTTTTAATCAAAACATGATGGCTTCAACAATACTAACACAAATTATAAGCGGATGAAAAAATTGTTTATAGCCCTCTTAAGCTTCGCGGCTTCGGCCAGTTTTGCACAAACAGTTGGCAAAGTTACTGATCCTGTAGATTGGATCAATCCACTGATGGGTACACAATCTAAACCAAGCTTGTCTAACGGAAATACTTATCCAGCTATTGGCTTGCCTTGGGGAATGAATATGTGGACGCCTCAAACCGGTAAAATGGGCGATGGATGGGCATATACTTACGATGCTGATAAAATTCGTGGTTTCAAACAAACCCATCAGCCATCGCCATGGATGAATGATTATGGTGCTTTTACTTTAATGCCTGTAACAGGTAAACTGAGGTTTAATGAAGAAGAACGTGCCAGCTGGTTTAGTCACAAGTCAGAGGTTTCAAAGCCCTATTATTATAGCGTTTACCTTGCAGATGCTGATGTAAAAACGGAGATTACCCCAACCGAAAGGGCGGCCCAGTTCAGGTTTACTTTTCCTGAAACCGATAGTTCTTATGTAGTTGTTGATGCATTGAATAAAGGCTCTTATATTAAAATTATCCCAGCGGAACGTAAAATTATAGGTTACACAACCAAGTACGCCCGTGGTCCTTTACCTAAAAACTTTAAAAATTATTTCGTTGTTTATTTCAATAAAGATTTTAAACTGGCTAAAATTTGGAGCGGAAATAAACTTAAAGATAATGAACTGGAACTGGAGAGCGATCACAGTGGTGCAATTATCGGTTTTAAAACCACCAAAGGTGAACAGGTAACTGCAAAAGTGGCTTCTTCATTTATCAGCTTTGAACAAGCTGATTTAAATTTGAAAAGGGAGTTAGCAAATGATGGTTTTGATGCGACTAAAGCAAAAGGCAGAGCCATTTGGAACAAAACTTTAAGTAAAATTGCTGTAGAGGGTGGTTCAATTGATCAAACCCGTACTTTTTATTCATGCCTGTACCGTACGCTATTCTTCCCAAATAAATTGTATGAAATGGATGCAAATAATAATGTCGTCCACTGGAGTCCATACAATGGACAAACTTTGCCTGGCTACATGTTTGCCGGTACTGGTTTCTGGGATACTTTCAGAGCCTTATATCCATTCCTGAATCTGGTTTATCCATCTATCAATAAGGAAATGCAGCAGGGTTTAATTAACGATTATAAAGAAGGTGGCTGGTTGCCTGAATGGAGTAGCCCGGGTTATGCTAATATTATGGTAGGAAATAACTCTGCATCTGTAGTATCTGATGCTTATATCAAAGGTTTGCGGGGTTACGATATTCAAATTTTGTGGGATGCTTTAAAACATGGCGCTAACAATGAAGGTCCTATTGAAGCCGTTGGTCGTGACGGGGTGAAATATTACAACGAACTGGGTTATGTTCCTTTTGATGTAAAGAAAAGTGAAAATGCTGCTAAAACGTTAGAGTATGCTTATGATGATTTTACCATTTATCAGTTGGGTAAGGCTTTAGGTAAACCTTCTTCAGAAATAGATATTTATAAAAAGAGAGCCATGAATTATAAAAACCTCTTTGATCCGGCTTCTGGTTTAATGAGAGGTAAAAATCAAGATGGATCATTTCAAACACCTTTCAGTCCATTTAAGTGGGGTGGTGCTTTTACCGAAGGAAACAGCTGGCACTATACCTGGTCTGTTTTTCAGGATGTGGATGGTTTAGCGCAGTTAATGGGCGGTCATGAAAATTTTGTAAATAAACTGGATTCGGTTTTCTCCATGCCTCCGGTATTTGATGAAAGTGCTTATGGTGGTGTGATTCACGAAATCCGTGAAATGCAGATTGCGAATATGGGTCAGTATGCGCATGGAAACCAACCGATACAGCACATGATTTATTTGTATAATTATGGTGGTGCACCTTATAAAACACAATACTGGGTTCGCGAAACGATGAACAGAATGTATAAACCAACACCTGATGGTTATTGTGGGGATGAAGATAACGGACAAACATCTGCATGGTACGTGTTTTCTGCGATGGGCTTCTATCCGGTAACCCCTGCAACAGATCAGTATGTACTTGGCGCACCTTTGTTTAAGAAAATCACTTTAACATTAGAGAATGGCAAAGCAGTAACTATTAATGCACCTGCAAACAGCGATAGCAATCGTTATGTTCAATCCCTACAGTTGAATGGTAAGCCTTACTCTAAAAACTGGATTAGCCACAGCGGATTGCAAAATGGTGCTGTGTTTAATTTTAATATGTCGGCAACGCCGAACAAAACGAGAGGTTCAAAACCTGTCGATTTCCCGTACTCTATGTCTACCGAAAAATAGAAAAACAGGAACTAAAAGAAATGGGGATTCCACAATTGTGCAGAATCCCCATCATCTAAATTAACGCTCTCAGTTATATAAACGCTGAGAATCGAAATTATTGTACGACGCAATAATTTTTTTTGTTTTAAAGCAGAATGGTTGTAGGTAAAAAGAATTTCTTATCGAATTCTCCTGGCTTAAGCGTTTCATTCTGGTGTAAGCGTTCGCTTGTGCTATCAATCAGCTTTTGCCTGGTGTCCATATCCAGCACAAGCGGATGCTTACGCTAGTTTCACCTCAGCTTCGCTAATTGAAAAACAGTAGCTTAAAAAAAATCTACGTACATCTGTGCTTCTTATCATTTTAGATCTGCGGGAAATATTTTAATTTTATCCAATGGAATCAAATCAGGATGCTGAAAAGTTAGCTGCTGCAAAAGCCGCCGTAAAATTTGTGAAGACAGGAGATGTGGTTGGTCTTGGGACAGGCTCAACAGCGACTTTCGCCATTAAGGAGCTGGGACAAATGGTGCAGCGTGGTTTAAGCATCAAAGCTACTTCCAGTTCTATTCAAACCGAGGTACTGGCAAAATCTTTCGGTATCAATATGATCAGCCTTGGTACATTATCATCCATTGATATAAGTATAGATGGTGCCGATGAATTTACAGCGTCACTTGATTTAATTAAAGGCGGGGGTGGGGCTTTATTCAGAGAAAAAGTAATGGCATCTTTAAGCAGGAAACGTATTATTGTAACGGATGCCTCTAAAAAAGTGGAGAAGTTGGGTAAATTTACCGTACCTATAGAAGTTGTTCCCCTCGCTTATCAATATGTTTTTGATCAGGTAAAAGCACTGGGCGGTCGGGGTATTCAACGTTTAAGAAAGGAGCAACCCTACCTTACTGATAATGGCAATTTTATCATCGATGCAGATTTCGGATTGATTGAAAAACCTGCAGTACTTGCCGAAAAATTCAATCAAATAGAAGGTTTATTTGCTCACGGCCTGTTTATTAATCTTACTTCCATGATTATCATGAGTAAAGGCGGTGAAATTATCATCTATGAATAATTTAACCGGTGAATTACGGTAACATAATTTTTTTAAAATATTTAACCGACGTATTTATTTCATTTACCGATGTTTTAAAGTTGTTGGGCGCTTAAGCATTCTCCCGCATTCATTTCTGTGATACATTTGAATCATAAACAAAAACAATCATGGAAACTTTCATCAAAAAAAATCAGGCAGATAAACAATTAGGATTGGGAATTTTAATTGTGGTTATCGGTTCAGTATTCTTATTAAGAAACTCGGGTCTCGATATTCCCCGTTGGATTTTAAGCTGGCACACCATTATGCTGGGTGCTGGTTTATGGATAGGATACCGCAAAAATTACCAGGGAAGCAGCTGGTTAGCCTTAACCATTATCGGAGCCATTTTTACTTTGAAGCATATAGTAGTTTTTGATTTTGAAGTATCGCGGATTACTGCCGCATTGGCTTTCATTGGGCTTGGTTTATATTTTATTCTTAAACCTAAAAGGATCACATCCTTTAATACGTTCGAACAGGAAAAGAAAGCTGATTTTCCAGACCTGAATAAATAAACTTCTTAACTCCATCATATATTTTTAAAAGGGACATGATCGTAAGCATGTCCTTTTTTTATGCAAAAAAGAAACGGGGATTCCGCCTCAATCGGCAGTATCCCCGTCATCTAAATTAACGCTCTCACATACATAAACGCTGAGATCTGGAAATATTGTATCTGCCGTGATTTTTTTTTATTTTCTATCAAAATTCGCTTTTCTTAAGCAGGTCAATACTACCCAATCTATTATCCTAAGTTCGATTATTTGTTTTTTTAAATAGGCCACTTCATATATCCTTTCTTAAACCTCAAGATTAATGGCTTTACAAAATGTTAAAATAAGTTAAAACTAAATAGATAGTTAGTTGATAATCTGTTAAAGTCGAATTATTGTTAACTTTGAGAGCGTGATTCAAACCAAACACCATACAAACTTAAAATGAAAAAAAGTTTATTATTCATAGTGGCTTTGTTGTTTACAACAACAGCTTTTTCACAAAATGTAATTCAGTTATTTAATAGTACCAGCGATTTCTTTAAGCTTTTACAAGACGAAAAATTCAATGAGGCACATGCTATTTTCGATGATACGCTTAAATCTAAACTCTCAGAAGATAACCTGAAGAAACTTTGGTTTGATATTGGAGCAAAATTAGGTAAGCCTGAAAGTTTTGATCCTATCCAGAGTAAAACCCAGGGAGAGTTTTTTACGGTTACCGTAGAAGGAAAGTTTGCTAATGGCGATCAGAATTTTATAGTAGGTTTTAACAAGGCACAAAAAATTGTAGGTATATATCTAGCGCCACAGAAAAGCTCAACAGCTTACGCTAAGCCAAATTATACCGATACCAGTTTATATACCGAAAAACAGGTTTATCTCGGTATTGCTGGTAAGCAATTGGCAGCTATTATTACCACACCTAAAAATGCCAAAAATTTTCCAATGGTTGTTTTTGTACATGGCACAGGTCCGGCCGATATGGATGGAACCGTGGGGCCTAACAAGCCATTTAAAGATTTAGCCGGAGGTTTAGCTTCTAAGGGAATTGGATCTATACGTTATGTAAAAAGGACTTTAATATATTCAAATGAATTTTCGAAAGCATTTACTGTTAAAGAGGAGGTTTTGGATGATGCCGCCGCAGGTATTGCACTTGCTAAAAGCACTGCCGGTGCCGATCCTAAAAGTGTATATGTTTTTGGACTAAGTTTGGGCGGAATGCTTGCGCCTAAAATTGCAGCAACCTCGCCAGATGTGGCCGGAATAATATTAGCAGCTGCGCCAGCCAGAAAGTTAAGCGATGTAATTGCTGATCAAAACAAATATATGTTTGAGTTATCGAAAGATACCACAGCAGCCAATAGAAAGTATCTTGATGATGCCATTCTGGAGATTAATAAAAGCAGGATTACGCAGTTGGGTAACACCATTAAACCAGACTCTGCAATTTTAGGTATTCCTGCAAAATACTGGGCTGATTTAAATTCTTATAATCAAGTAACAACTGCCAAAAACCTCTCAAAAAGGATATATATACTTCAGGGTGGTAATGACTTCCAGGTTGGTAAAACAGATTTTGACCTTTGGAACAATGCTTTAAGCAAGAAAAAGAATGTTACCCTTAAGTTTTATCCGGAATTGAATCACTTATTGAGTCCACAAACAGAAAAGGGAACTATGGCACAGTATCAAACACCAGCGAGTGTTTCTGAGGTTCTGGTCAATGATTTATCCACTTGGATAAAAAATAAATAGAAATATGGAGGCCTCGGTTAACTACCGGGGCATTTTCGTTTACTGGCTGTTTGAAACAATACCACTCGCTTGATGAACCTCACACGCTAAGGTTATAAAAAATAAACAATTGTCGGGATATAGAGTTTAAAGAATGAATCAATCTCTTACTCTACGTATATGGCAAAGCAGAAAGTGACATTAAAAGGTATCTGGGGTGTATTAAAAGCATCATTTACTGGTTTTACAGATCATAAGGTAACCAAATTAAGCGGCTCTTTAGCTTATTATACAGTATTCTCCATGGCTCCGCTATTGGTTGTTATAATTTCACTATGTGGTATTTTTTTAGGGCGGGAAATTGCGGAGGGCAAAGTTTACGATCAATTGGTCGATTTTTTAGGTCGTGATTCTGCAACTTCACTCCAGCAATTAATTAAGAATGCCTATTTAGATGATAAGGGAACTATTGCATTAATTATTGGTATTGTTACATTATTAATTGGTTCCACTACAATTTTTGGCGATATACAGGATTCAATTAATACCATTTGGGGTTTAAAGCCTAAACCAAAGAGGGGATGGGTAAAGATGCTTCAAAATAGATTTTTATCTTTTTCTGTAATTATAAGCTTAGGTTTTGTGTTATTGGTTTCGTTGGCGGTAACTTCAGTGTTGGATGGTTTTAGCGATAGGCTACAAGAAAAATTTGCTGATATATCATTCTATGTTTTCTACGTGATTAATCTTTTGATTACCCTGTGCGTAATTACCTTAATTTTTGGTGTGATTTTTAAAGTACTTCCGGATGCTATTATAAAATGGAAAGATGTTTTAGCAGGGGCTGTAGTTACCGCTGTATTATTTATGATCGGTAAATTCGCCATTTCCATATATATTGGGAAAAGCGATGTTGGCGGTACTTATGGTGCAACAGGGTCTTTAGTAGTCGTGTTGCTGTGGACTTACTATTCTTCCATTATTCTATATTTTGGAGCAGAATTTACCAAAGCTTATGCCATTGCCTACGGATCAGAAATTTATCCTTCGCATTATGCCGTTACCACTAAAGAAATCGAGGTAGAATCGGATAATAAATCTATCCAGGATAATCATCCGGAGATTATTGAACAGGTTAAAAAGGAAGAGGGAAAATAAGTTATTCGTCTCCCCATGCCGTGATGATCAAGCTTCTTGATCCACCATAATTTCGATGTTCGCAAAGATAAATGCCTTGCCAGGTGCCCAAGGCCAGGTAGCCGTTACGGATTGGGATAGTTACAGAGCTGCCTAAAACGGACGATTTTAAATGGGCAGGCATGTCATCCGATCCTTCATAATCATGTTTATAATCCGGATCATTTTCTTTTACGGTTTTGTTGAAGAACATCTCAAAATCAACCCTAACCGTAGGATCTGCATTTTCATTGATGGTTAAGGATGCTGAGGTATGCTGAATAAAAACCTGACAAATACCCGTCTTTATTTTCCTGATTTCAGGCAATGAATTTTCTACCTCTCCCGTAATAATATGAAATCCGCGTTTACGCTCTCTTAAAGATATGGCTTGCTGATAAATTTTCATCATCAAATTTACCGAACAAAATAATGAAATGCACATCAGATCAAACAAATTTTGATTCAATAAGTATTAATGATAATCTATTGTACAAATTAACCATGCCATTGGATGGTTGATATTGTAATTGTATTTTTATATATCCAATTAAAAAATAAGATGAATAAACTATTACTAGCGGCTGCTTTGCTTTTAAGCAGTTATGCACAGGCCCAACAACTAAAGTCGGTTACTTATGCAGATGGAAACCAGAAACTAAACGGTTTGGTAACTTCAAATGCCGGAAAAAAGCTTCCTGGTGTTTTAATTTTACCAGCCTGGAAAGGAATTGATGACGAAGCTAATACAGCTGCGCTTGAACTACAAAAACAAGGCTACATTGCTTTCGTTGCTGATATTTATGGTGAGGGAAATATTCCTGCTGATAATGGAGCTGCCGCCAAATTATCAGGAAAATATAAGCAAGACTATCAGGCTTACCAGCAAAGAATTAGTTTAGCCCTGGCTCAACTGAAACAAGCCGGAGCACTACCGGAAAAAATTGCGGTAATCGGTTACTGCTTTGGTGGTGCCGGTGCTTTAGAAACAGCAAGGGCAGGCTTACCTGTTTTGGGTGTAGTATCTATTCACGGCAGTTTGGGTAAAGCGGCTGATCGCCCTAACGGAACGCTAACGGCTAAAATTTTGGTTGAAAACCCTGCTGATGATGCGAGTGTTACCCCCGAGATTATGAACAAGCTTATAACAGAGATGAACGAAGGTAAGGCAGATTGGCAGATTATTACTTATGCACACAGTAAACACACTTTTACTGATCCCAAATCTGCAGATTATAATGAGGTAATGGCTAAAAGAGCATGGAAACATACGCTTCTTTTTCTATCAGAATTGTTAAAATAAATAGGCTATTCTACATCCGGACATCACACGCAGGGTGCTTGTTGTGTCCGGTTATGCTATTGCTTTCTTCACTTAACGTTTAAAAAACTTACCTGTTTTTCTGGATGAAGGTACTGCAATACCTTGGCTTAGATTATCCGTAAAAACAAAACCTTCCAGTTTATCGATATCAATTTTTAATAACTCATTCCTGACCAGTTGCTATTGATTTCGCAATATGTAAAAATGTAAAATACCATTTCTTTCTTTCATTTTCATTCTCAACCAAAAACGAAATATTCAAACTGGCGTCCATGGTTGCATCACTATGGATCTAAGGGTTCGTCAATATCAATTTGTAGCGAGGTGGCATCAGGGTAAAACTCCGCTTCAGTATCCGTGAGCCGATTCCCATTTCGATAAGGATAATAGCCTAACTCTTTTTTGGAGCGCTCATTAACAAGTGCCGTGATATAGAAACTTTGTGATTTCACTGTTGAGGTAATAGCTGGTTTATCCATTGGCAGCCCATATCTGAACATCAGTCTCACACTATTCCGCATATTCGTAGTGGTATGGCGGGCGTGGGGTTCCATAATAATGGCGCTTTCCGGAATATTTAATCTTTGCATCAGGTACTCTTTCATTTCAAAAGCCTCGCTGTATTTGGTTTTGTATGGATGAACCCGGCCACCGGAAACCACAATAAAGGGTGCCTTTCCATTTCTATACTGAATAGCTGCCAAACGACAGCGAACCATACCTCCTGCACTTAATACGGTTTCTTTATCTTCCGGACCAGCACCAGGAACCAGAATAATGCTGTAAGGATATTTCTTCCAATCTGTTTTTTTAATTTGAACTATGGCCGCTTGATTAATAGTGCTTTCCATCGGTTCGTAGTCAGCAGCATCATTGCGGTCATTTAATTCAAGTGCTGCAAGAGCGAAATACATACCAGGCTCAAAAAATAATGTCGCCGAGTTATTGGATAAAGTAACGCTGGTATTAGTAAGTTCAATAAACTCCTTATCATTTGTTCTAAAACTAATCGAGTCTATTTTTGGATAGTTTGGCTTCTTCCCTCTGATGTAAACATCAATGGTATGATTAATGGCTTTAGCGTCTTGTTCCCAGGCTTTAACCAATAATTCCTGAGCGGCTTTCTGCCTGAAGATTATCGTAACATCCTGATGGGATTAAATGTTGGCTAACGAGTAAACCCAACTCATTTTGTTTTTGATACAAGGCATTCAAACGCTTACCAATTATAGCAATTTCCATATCGCTGAATTGAAGTGCGTCGGCATAACAATTCACATCAGGCTTACAATTCTTAAGCGCCTGGTTAGCCTGCCCTTTTTTCTGCTTTAGAAAATTTGTAAACACCAGATCACTGATTACCAGTTTTTTCACCGCCGGAATTTCCTGAAGCAAAGTAAGCAGATAGTAGCTTTTGTATTGTATGGCATTCTTTGATTTTACCAGTTGATAAGATTGTACGGCTTTATCCTGAGCATTAAGCGAAAGAAATGCGAATGATAAAAGAAGAACTAAATATAAGCGGGCCATATGTTTTTATCGCAAAGAAAGTTTTGGAGGATTAATAAAATGTTAAGCTTTTATTATATGTGATTTTATAAGTTGCTTAATACACGATACAATGGGCTTCACGCACTTCATATTAATTTAATAATGAGATCATGTTGTTGTTGCAGCGTTAACATTCTCGATACATAGTGTTTAAAGTACACCATTAGTTTTGCCACGTCAATTGCATCCCCAACAAGCGTATGAGTATACAATTACAGCTGATGTAGCATTTAATTTATATATCAGTTTTTTTTAAAAAACAAAGTCAATCCCTATTAATCAAACAATTACAAAAACACAAAGATGACCTCAATTTTTTCAGCAACAGGTATTAAAAGTACTTGTAGGAAATTACTATTACCGCTTGGCATACTAGCAGTTTGTAATTCCTCAGCCATCGCTACAGTTCATGGTAAACTTATTGGCTCTTTTAATTTAATCAATCATTTGGCCGCAATCGGTGGTACAGTTACCGATGAGAAAGGCCAGCCATTGCCTGGAGTGAGTGTTTATGATAAACAAACTAAAAAAACAACCACTACGGATGGAAATGGCAAGTTTACCATTGACGCAACTAATGGTTCAACTTTAGTCTTTTCATATATCGGATACGATACCAAAGAAATTTTACTGGACAGTAGTAAAACGATTAATGTTCAGTTAAAAGAAAGCAGTAATAACCTGGAAGAAGTTGTTGCCATTGGTTACCAAAAAGTTAGAAAGTCGGATGTAACCGGTGCAATTAGCAGTGTAAAAGCCAGCGAAATGAACCTGAGCGCACCCACTATTGGCCAGGCATTAGTAGGTAAAGTGGCAGGTGTGCAGGTTTCACAAACAACCGGGGCACCTTATGCGGGCACCAAAATCCGGGTTAGGGGTGTTGGGTCTATCAACGCCAGTTCTGATCCTTTATATGTAATTGATGGCTATCCTTCTGGTAATAATGTTTTTATTAATCCTGAGGATATAGAAACGATTGACATTTTGAAGGATGCGGCATCTGCTGCAATTTACGGTTCGCGAGGATCTGGTGGCGTGGTTATGATCACTACGAAGAAAGGCAAAGAAGGTAAAGGTCGTTTCGAGTATGATGTACAGGCAGGTATTACGCAGCTGGCTAAAAAGGTAAAACTATTGGATGCCAGTCAATTTATTCAATTAATGATTGATGCACGTAATAATGCCTATAAAGATTTGACTGTAAATGCAGGCAAACCATGGAACGATTCAATGTTTTCTGATAGTAACGCGGCCCGTACGGCAAGTGTAGGTAACAGTTCATCAGTTTGGATTCCTGCTGAAATATATGATGCTGCTACGCAGACCGCAAAAGCGCCTGCATATAATACTGACTGGCAGGATGTTTTATACCGTAACGCTTTTTTTCAACGTCATAATCTTTCATTTTCAGGAGGTAATAAAGATATCCGTTATTACGTAAGTGGCGGTTACCAGGATCAGGATGGGATTGTAACCAATACTGCTATGCGTTCACTAAACTTCCGTACCAATATTGAAGGACAAGTAACTAAGCGCCTGAAAGTTGGTGCAAACATTGCCTATACGCAAACGAATAACAAAGAAGTTACTGAAGGTCGTTTTAGCCCGATGATGTCTGCTTTACTTTATTTACCCTACCTACCTGCAATTGATGCCAATGGTAACCCCATAAAATATGGCATGGCAGCATTGGCTAATGAATATGGATATCAAGGTTTGGAAAATCCTTTGGCTACCGTTAACGAAATGAAAATTAACCGTTTGGGTAACCGCAATAATTACAATGCCTATGCAACCTACGAAATTTTAAATGGTTTAACATTCAAAGCTAATTTAGGAACAACAAATTATGCTGAAAAGTATGATTACTATCGTCCGGGAAGCTTAAGTAACGGGGGTGGAAATGCACCTTATTCGCCTTCGGCTATTGCAGCATCAAACGCTATCGCACAGAACTTAAACAGAGTTGATAAACTGGCTGAATTTACTTTAGATTACAACAAGAAATTTGGAAAGCATAACATCGATGTACTGGGTGGTTATTCTGCTCAGCATACTGCTACTGATATCGTTCGCATTGGTGCAACGGGTTTCACCAGCGACAAAATTGGAGAAATAACCGATAAACCTGCGGATGCAAATTTATTTACCCTTGGTTCGCAAACAGGGAAAACAGTTACTACATTGTTATCATATTTCGGTAGGTTTAGCTACAATTACGACGGCAAATACTTCTTAACAGGATCATTCCGGACAGACGGTTCATCAAGATTTGGCCCTAACAATAAATGGGGCTCATTTCCTTCGGTAGCTGCCGGCTGGAGCTTATCACAGGAAGATTGGTATAACGATTTTCTGGGGAGAGGATCATCAGTTAAGCTGAGAGCAAGCTGGGGCTTAAGCGGCAATAATAACATTGGTGATTATAACCATACCCAAACGATGAATTCGCCGGGTGGTGCTGTTTTTGGCACAGGTAGTGCCGTATCAACAGCGATATGGGCCGGCGGTATAAAAGACCAGAATTTAGGGTGGGAATCTACATCTCAATATAACTTTGGTACCGATTTAAGTTTCTTTAACGGACGTTTATCTGTATTGGCCAATTATTACTATAGTTTGTCTTACAACTTGTTATTTAACCAGCCAATTTCAGGAATTTCTGGTTCACCGACCATCTTAACCAATCTTAAAGATAGTAAGGTAAGAAACAAAGGTTTCGACTTACAACTGGATGGCCGTATCATCAACAACGAGAACTTTACTTTGGGCTTAAGCGGAAATATCGCTTTCAACAAAAACAAAGTTCTGGATTTGGGTGGTAACAGTACTATTTACAGCATTGGTGCTGAAAGACAATACATTACACACGTTACCATGGAAGGCCAGCCAGTAGGTATGTTTTATGGTTATCAGGTTGCAGGCAGAGTTACCCCTGAGTTGTTAGGTAAAGTGCCAAGATCTGCTGCCCAGTCAAATCCTTATAAAGTAGGCGATCTTTATTTTGAAGATACCAATGGCGATGGTGTTGTAAACGATGCTGATAAAAAAATTATCGGTAGTCCATATCCCGATTTTACCTATGGTTTTGCGGTAAATGCCAGTTACAAAGCTATTGATTTCAGGGCATCATTTAATGGTTCTCAGGGAAATGATGTATTGGATGGGCAGGATTACTACTTATATAACTTTGAAGGTTCGGGTAATCAGTATGCTGAAGTTGCAAACCGTTATCGCAACGAGGCAAACCCAGGTAGTGGCTTAAACTACCGTGCTTCCCGTGCAGGTACACAAAGTAACAGTACCCGCTTATCGTCGTTTTATATTCAGGATGGCTCTTATTTAAGGTGTACCAATATCACTTTGGGTTATAATTTTCCTAAAGCTATCGCCAAAAATCTTCACGTAGAAAATATCAGGGTTTTTGGAAGCGTTGATAATGCTTTTACCATCTCTAACTACAAAGGCTACAATCCGGAAGTAGATTATAATGGTGGTGCAAATTTAACCCCCGGAGTTGATTATGGAAATTATCCATTAGCCAGAGCTTATAACCTCGGTGTCAAATTAACTTTCTAACCTACATTAAAATTAATATCATGAGAAAAAATATATTCATAGTTTTTATAGGGTTGATTTCACTATCTGCCTGTAAAAAGGATTTCCTGGAACAGGAAAATCCGAATGCTTCCAACATCATTCAATATTTTACAACACAGAATGATGTTTTACTTGCCGTAAACGGCGCTTATTCCTCCTTAAGAAGTGCTGACAATATCGGTGAAAATAGTGGGCTTTACACCGATCAACGCTCTGATGATACCGGAACGAATGATAATCAGAGTAATGCCGGTGAGCCATTTCAGTTTGGTGATTTTAGTATATCTACCAGTAATAGTTACCTGAAAAATCACTGGAGTAGCCTTTACCAAACCATTAGCAGATGTAACATCATCACATCCAATATCGATAACGTTTCTTTTGCAAGTCAGGATGTTAAAAATCAATATCTTGGAGAAGCCAAATTTATCAGAGCGCTCATGTATTTTCATCTGGTAAGAAAGTGGGGCGATATGCCATTGGTAACCAGGCAACTAAACAGTACCGCAGAAGTTAACGAAAATACCTACCGCCAGCCCCAGGCTGCAGTTTATGCACAAATTATAGCCGATTTAAAAGATGCTTTAAGCAGTACTTTAATTCCAAACCTGGCAACAGGTGCCAATGCGGGCCGGGTATCTAAAGCTGCAATAAATGGATTATTAGGTCAGGTTTACCTTACAATAGCCAGCACGTTAGATGCAAACAAAGCAGAAAACCTTGCAAATGCTAACACCTACCTAACCGCTGCTTATAATTTAAAACCCTTTACAGCACTTACTACCATACCATACGCTGATGTATTCGATGTAGCTAAGAAAAATAACAATGCAGAAATTATTTTTGAAATTGTAAATATTCAGGGTAATGCTACCTATGCATCGAGTATTGCGGCCAATAATCAGGCCTGGGGAGAAAGCATTAACTCTAAAAAAGCACCCACGGGCTTAGGTGGTAACGTAACGCCCGACTTAATTTTAGACTATGAAGCAGGTGATCGGCGTAAAGATTTTTCTGTTAAGTATGCCGCCGATATTCGTGTTAATGATTGGTTTGTAACTAAATACCGCGATATAAGTGATGCATCAACTGTGAACGGTTATGGTGGAAATAATTGTCCGTTAATGCGTTATGCGGATATTATTTTAATGCTTGCTGAAGTAAACATGTTGCAGGGGAATGATGCTGTTGCAATACAATATTTAGATATGGTAAGAGCAAGAGCAGGTGTTCCGCTATATGCGGTTGCCCGCAATAATGCTACTTATGCTTCAAAATATCCAACCTTAAAACTGGCTATTTTACACGAACGTAGGGTAGAACTGGCGTTTGAACACCACAGATGGTTTGATTTGATTCGTTTCCTGAATACCGCCGAACTGGTAGCTTTTTTCAAAGCTAAATCGCAAGCTAATTTTGGTAATGCCAAATTAAGTAATTTCACTACAAAAGACAGATACTTCCCGATTCCTTTTGATGAATATAAACTGGATCCGGCAAAGATGTATCAAAACCCGGGGTATTAGTAAATCCATTTAGATTATTAAAAGTATTGCTAAATCCTTGAAAGAGCTGCTGCCCTTTATCGGTCGAAACCCTGAATTCATTTCAGGTCTTTCATGCTAAAAGATGCTCCCGGATATTCGGGACACCACGAAGCAGCGTTTGTAATAAATTCCACCTAATACAATGTGAATCAAACTCAGGTTTGTTTAAAATAAGGTGAAACAAACGGGCGGTTGAATCATCAATCGCCCGTTTATATTTTGATTAAAATGATGAAAAATAAAATCTGTAGGCTATTCGTAGTCTTAATGGCAATGTGTTGCAAATCTGTATTGGCGCAAACACCTGCTGAAAAATTAAATAATGTTTTCAATCGATCCAATCATGGCATTATGGTCGCTGCCCATCGCGGCGATTGGAGAAATGCTCCGGAAAATTCGCTGAACGCACTATTAAATTGTATCGATAAAGGTTTTGACATGATGGAACTGGATGTGAAAATTACGAAAGATAGTCAGTTGGTTGTGATGCATGACAATACAATAGATCGTACCACAAACGGTAAAGGTAGCGTTAGCGATTTTACGCTGGCGGCGTTAAAAAAATTTAAACTTAAAAATGGCTTAGGCAGAGTAACTGAAAATCCGATCCCAACTTTTAAAGAAATGATGCTGGCTGCGAAGGGCAAAATTCTAATCAATGTTGATAAAGGAAATGATCAGCTTCCCACGGTTTTTAAAGTGCTTGAAGAAACAGGAACCTTAGCACAGGCGATCGTAAATATTGGTGATCAGCGGGATTATGATCAACTCCTTTCTACAACAAAAATTCCAAACGATGCTGCTATTATGGTGGTGGTTAATCTGAGGCAGCACGATGCAATATCAATCATTAAGAGCTACAGTAAAAGACCGAAAAGTGTCATTCAACCTGTTTTTAACACTGATACGCTTACTAACCTGAAGGAATTGCCGCAAATTGCAAAGAATCAGGTGCTGTGGTTAAATAGTTTATGGCCTTCACTCAACGGTGGTCATGATGATGACAGGGCGATTGAACGCAAGCAACCTGATGAAGCGTGGGGCTGGTTAATTGATCACAAGCCCTTGTTTATTCAAAGTGATCGCCCTGAGGCATTAATGCAATACTTGATATCGAAGAAACTGCACCAATAATTTAGTTATCTTTTTTACTATCAACTTAACTTCTATAACTAATCTTAACCTGTTGCTAACCTTTTGTAGTGTATTTGTTTACCCTTTAGGTAAGCAATGGGTTAATAAAGGGTAAGCAATGGGTTAACAAAGGGTAGAGAAAGGGTTAACAAAAGGTAGAGAAAGGGTTAACAAAGGGTTAACCAAGTCTCAAACAAATAGTAATAAAACGCATGGCTAATTTTTATTCAACCGATCAAATACGGCTGCGGTAACCAAACCACCAATTAAATACCAGGCTACGGTAAGTAACTTGGTTTTATCTGTTTTAGTAACTGGTTGGTCATCCAATCCAACGTAATCTGGAATTTGAATTGCACCCATGCCAGCCGTTAATCCTGCGGCAGCACCTTTGAGGTAAATATTCTTTTGGCCACTCATGGCAATGGCACTATAATACATTCCATTGCTAATTAAGTCTCCAAGTAAAGTGGCAGCGTATAAATTGTCGCCTTTGGGTACTTTTATGTTCAGGCTATTTAATGTATGGGTTAAAGCTTCTTCACCCAGTAAATCAACTCTCGGCGCATCCGGATCAAACCTTCTTACGGTTTCATGGAGTAAGTTCAGGGCTGCAGCTCCTGCAAAACCTGCTAAAATTGCTTTCAAAACTTTCATGTAATTAAAAGCTAAACAGTTGCGAAATTGTTTTGTCAATTCAAAAGGAATATCATTAATCTATTTTATTGCCGGGTTCGCAAATAATAATTCAATATGAACAAATATCGTTCGGAGTCCTACGAATTGTAAACGCCCGGTTTAAATTACTTCTCTATTCATATTTTAGTATCAAAAGAATTCATCAGCAGTCAAACCCGATTGATTTTTATCCATAATATAATCATATGAAAGTTAAAGTATCACTGGTATTATTAGTTATTAGTCTAAGTTCTTGTATGGCACAACCGCAAAAAACGCTGCTCGAAAAGATTGATCAGGATATCAGCAGTCTGAGAGCCATCATCAAGATGAGTGATACCAGAATTAAGATTACTGCTGGTGATATGAAGTCGTTTTCGCCTGCTGATGAGCACAATTTTGAGCAGGGCAGAATGGAGAAGGTTTCGGATACAGTCTTGCATAGTTTCTTTAAAAATCTAAAAATCAGCGACAACATACAATATCCGTATAATTTTATATCACTTGATAAAGCAGAATTCGATTTTACAAAATTACTGGGTGAAGAAAGCAGTTATTTCATGAACAATGCAGATATGGAACCCCGTTTTCTACCTAAAAAAATCATTTATTTAGATGGTACAGAAAGCAGTAAAGATATTTTAACCTACTATGACATTGTAAAAAAATATGGCAAAACGGAAGTAGAAGATGGAAAACGTTATAATGTTGTAGAGGAAGCTCACATGTCTGAACTGGAAAAATCGGTTTATAAAGGCAGTAGTTTTAGTGATAACCTGGCGGTTTTATCTGCTAAGCCTATAAAAAGTATAGATTACGAGATTATCCTTCCAATACCAGCTAAAAAAACTTACCAGCTGCGTTTGGATAAACCGGAAGTTCAAACCCCGTATGGATTAATAAAATTAGATACCGTTGCCGGAAATGAGGTGCATTGCAGTTTGCCTGATACCGATAATGACCGCGATATTCAGATCCAGGCTTATTATAAAGATGGCAGAACACTGGCGAAAAAAGGAAGCAGCAGCAATACTGAAATCACCCCTCAAAAGAGAAAATTTTATTTGAGTTATATCCAGGTATTGGAGCAAGCTAAAGAAGAAGTTAAGAAAGAGAATATTAAAACAGAAAAGGATCTGGAAAAATGGCTGAAAACACATGTGCCGGCTACCGATAAAAATGTACTCGAAAATCGTAAAAGTGTAATTTATAGTTTCGCAGGCCCGGTAAGTCAGGTTACGTTTTCGGTTAGTGATCGTGTTCCTCAGGAGAAAACTTTTAAGTTAACTTATCACTTTCGTTATCAAAAGGATGAAATAAATTACTTTCTGGCTGCGGATTTTAAAAATCAGAAACTCGGTTTGATCAATCAAGCAGGCAAATGGGTCATCCAGCCTCAGTTTAATGAACATTTTCGTCAGCTGAATAAATATTTTTACTGGGATCAGTACAATAATGATCAAAATACTTACTTGCTGAATCATCAAACGCAAAAAATCGAGAAAGTATCCTATCAGGTTAATGATCAGGAAATATACAACGGAAAATATGTAGTTATTGAACCACGTACAAATGGCCTGCGTGGTGTGGTAGATGCCACAACAGGAAAAATAGTTCTTCCTATGGAGTATGAAAGTATCCATTTCAAAGGCGGTAAATATTGGTGGGTAAAAAAAGAGGGGAAGGAAGGCGTTTTTGATGGGAGCTTTAAAAATGTTATTCCAATAGCTTATGATGATGTAACTGTTGATGGGGATTATTTTTTAATCAAAGACCATGATCATCAAAATGTATATGACAAAAGGGGAATTAATTTAACTAAAAATTTATACAACCGAATTTATTCAACGTATCATGATGGTTTGCTATTGGTGAATAAAATTCAGAAAAGCAGCAAGGGAGATAATAGTGTTGATTTGTTTGTTGATGATCAAAACAAAATCAGGATTGATTTTAATGCCAAAGGTTATCAGGATGCGCAACCATTTAGTGAGGGATTGGCAGTAGTGAAGAACAATCAGGGCGACCGCGGTTATCTGAATACATCAGGTAACGTGGCTATTCCTTTTAAATATAAGTTTGCTTATACATTTTATCCAACATCTAAACTGGCTCTGGTACAATTTAAAGATGATAGTTATGCCCTGATAGACACAAAAGGAAAAATAGTGAAGAAATTTGAAGGTACAATGTACAATCGTGAAACTGATCCGGAAGATCGTAAATCAAGAATCAAATTCAGAGATAATCAGGTTTACAATGAATATGGTGAAGAGGTGAAAAAGGGGAACTGGTAAGATCAAAGAGAATTCTGGTCAATTCAACATCCCTGCTGTAGCTGTATATCAAATGAAATTAACCAGTCTAAAAGAAAAATACTGATACGATAGATACGGCTATCCGCTATCTAAAAAAATTACGACAACTAAGGCTTCGAATATAGTTTACAGATTAATGAAACATATGGAATATTTCTTTTTGATGGTACTCTATTTATTTAGTGCTAAACCGGAAGAAAAAATTAATAAACAGTATGCAATTTAAATTAATCGCCATTTTTCTGTCGCTTGTTTCTTTTAACTGCATTGGGCAAGAAGTGAAATCTATAAAAACTGAGGATAAAATGAGTACAGTGGAAGGAGAACCTTTTGGTTTAATTAAACAACGTAAACCAACTGGTGATTTTATTCCGGGGTTTAACGAAGAAAAAGATTTATTGATTGTAAAAATTAATCATGAAGAATATACCATTAAGCCCAACGATTTAGTGCCTTTGATTTTCGATGCGAACTGGATGAGCAGTATTCCACAATGGAATGCCAATATCAGTTATTATAAAGATGGCAAGGCAGTTTATACCAATGCGCAGTATGTTTTAAATATTGACACCAAAAAAATCGACCCCAAAATCTTTAAAAAATTAAAACATCATAAAGAGATTATTAAAGCGGAAGAAATATATTTAGCCAGACGAAAAGCAGAGGAAAAGATTAATGAAAGTGACCAGAATGAAAATAAATACTACTTTATAGAACACCAAACCAATAATTACCGATTGTATTTTAATGTTTATGTAAGCTTAACGCTTGCAGAACAACATGCGCTAACTGATAGATTGAGCGGATATCATCCTACTGATTACTATAAAGCCGGTGGTAAAGATAAAATGGAAAATGACATCAAAAGCAGAACTGTTGAATACAATCATTGCGAATACTATTTTACTGCTGCGGATGATGATCATGATTTAGCAGGATATAACACCAGCAGCGAAGACATTTTTTTAGTGCCAATTAAAGTTTATTGCAAATCTGCGATAGACGATTGTCGCAATAAATTTGACCTCAAAACCATGGAATTATTATATGGCAAGCCCATCAATTTTTTTAAAGAAAAAGCGCAAAAAAACGAAGCCTATATTTTAGACTGGTTTGAATATAAATAAGAATAATTATAGTCATTTTTCAGTTCATATGGACAGCAACAGAACAGTAAGCATTGCAGAAAAAATTAAGGCAATAGCCATTTCTTTTATCGGTGCTGGTATTTTAAGTCAGGGCACAATTTATTTTAAAGCACAAACTAACTACAACATTCCTAGAGTTTTATATCCTGTATTTGAATTGTTAGGTAATAAGGGCTTAGCTGTAGCAATGCTTATTTTAGGTCTGTTATTAATTTTGTGGGCTTACACCAAATGGAAAAACGAAGGAAGCAAACCGGGGGTTTTCGCATTAATTACAGTTTTGTCATTTGGTATATTTTTCTCGATTTTATTTTTTACCGGAAAAAAAGCCACAACCGAAGACTTAATGCGGTCGTCTGAAGAGCGCAGAGCAGAAGGGATTGAAAAAATGAAAGCTATGGAAGAGCCAGATTTTAATAATGCAGAAATTAAACAGCACTTTGCTAATTTTAATTCGCTTTTGAAGCAGCGTGAGGAAGCCACAAAAAATGAAGATGAAGTTGTGCAGAAAAAGGTTGATGATGATTTTAATGTCTGGAATGAAAAGTCGGCTGTACTGATACAAAAATTAGAAACACCTGTGCAAAAGCAACAATTTGCTTTGTATTTAGGTAAATTAAGTATGCAATGGCAAGCGGTGCAATAACTAAAAATGTTTTCTTTGCGAGGAAGCATGACCAGGCAATCTTTTTAGGTTAGTGTCACCCTGAATTTATTTCAGGGTCTTGAGGAAATGAACGTTGCTGAAATAAATAAATTCAGGATGATGAAATCGCCATTCATAAATACCTGTTTAACTTATGATGGTTAGTACATTTAAAAAAAAAACAAGCGATTTCCAATTTTACACGATTCGTTAAGTAGTTATGTTGCCGGCGGTACTGCAGAACAAAATCAGAATCAAAGCTGCAATGGCTTACACCAAATTTCAAAGATGTAGTTTAAATGCATCCCCAAACTTACTGGTTAGCGGTAATTAATGCTGTTATGCGCTTGCAAATAATTGCTTTAACCATACGAATTTAGAGCGGCCTTAGGCGAATAGTAAATGGTTAAAAAGAGGAGGCTGAAAGTTTCTATATTTATTCAGCTAAGAATAAACCATGAAAAAAATATTGCTATTTATCTTTACGTTATTTACCTTAAACGGGGCTTTTGCACAGCAGAAATACCATGCTTTTTGCGTTAATGGTCTCTATGGTATAACCGATAATTCTGGTAATGAAGCCATAAAACCGAGCTACAAATACACTACGCTCATCCCCGCTAAAAATCAAATTTACCTGCAGGATTTTAGTGCCAAACCCGACATCATTTTTGATGCAAAAACTGGCACAAAACAGTCGTATGAAAGCGTATATAATGGTAAAGCGTTTATTAAAGATGTTCCGTATTCAATTGTCAGGACCAAAAGCAAAAAGTTTTTGTTAAGCGAAGAAACGGATAAAACCATTCCACTAACTAAAGATTACAATGATTTTCTTCCTGCGGGAAATTACATCATCGCAGGTTATGATGCTCAAGACCCTTTTGTTTCAGGCGGAAAAGATAAAAACGGAATACTATTGCCTCCAAAAATTAGAGAGAGAAGACATGAGTTTTTGGTGTTAACCAATAATGAAACTTTAAAGCCTGTTGTAGATAAAGGCTTCGATAAATACTTTCCTCTTTACCAGTTAACGGAAGAAAAGACAGATGATGGAATTGTAAAAGTGGAAACCATAAAACTTTCATCGCCGGTTAAAGCAAGTAATCCAATTTTTGATTATATCATCTTAAGTAAGGGCGATAACCACAGGTTATACAGTGCAAAAATGATTTTGTTAAAGGCTTTTGTTTTAGCAAAGCCCAACCAAGATAAGTTGTTTGATTACGCTGAAAAGCTTTTGAAAATTAAACTGAGTGCCACGGCAGGCGAACAACATGGTATGGTTAGTATCCCACCAATGATGGCATCACCAGGTTATGGAACAAGAAATCCGGAAAAACAACAAGAAGTGAAGAAGCCATTTAAACCATTCTTTTACACGAAGAAACTGGATAACGGAAAAACCATTTTCGCACTTCAGGAAACCGAAGAAATTAGTAAGAGAATTTTTGAAGTTGTTGCAAATACCCAGATAGGATTGATTGAACGAGATTGCATGATAATCTTAAAAAGAGAGGGCAAAGAAAGCAGCAGTTTTAGCTACCATCCAAAAACCGGAGATATTTACCTTCCAAAAGCTTATTTAGCTGAATTGGGCATTACACTAATTTAAATCTCATCAACGCTTATGAAAACATTTGAATTTAAACAAAACGATCTTAAACGAGGTGTGCCTTTTGCCATTATTTATCTTTTTGCGGTATTAATGGGGTGCTATTTCTATTTTGGTGGTTTTCTTGGCATGGCAGATGCTTTAGATAATTTAGGAAGTGGTAAAATGGTGGGCTTTATAATTGGTTTGGCGGTACTCGGTCCCTTCTTCATTATTTTAACAGCGTTGATGCCAAAAGTTAAAGTAGAATTAGGCTCCGGCGAAATTACCATCAGCAGTAATAAAGATCAAAAACTGATTAGTTATCAGGAAATTTATGCGCTCCGGTTAAACATCGCTAAATTAAACAGGCTGGATATTATGGATCGGCAAAATAATGTGCTGGCTTACATTCAGCCACAAAACAAGCCTTTAGTTTTAGCTGAAATTATAACAGAATTAGCTCACCACGTTCAATTTACCAAACAAACCGGAAGCAAGAAATACTTTGGTACATCAATAGAAACTGCACTTTACATTAGGAAGTAGGATAATTTAATCTGCCAAAACTAAAGCAAATGAAAAAGGAAATACTAGATAGGTTACAAAAATTAGGAGCAAATGTTGAGCATGTTAAAGGGGTTTCCCTTTTAGAAGATCTTCAATCGATCACATTTGACCAGCCCTTATACCCTCACGAACTTTGGGGAACGGAGCTTTATGGAATCGATGAGTTTTTTGAGCGAAACAAATCATTATATCAGCAGGATAAGGGAAAGTTTTATGAAAACCTGAATAGCCATTTCTTTTCATTGGCGCAAAATCCTTACGGACAAATGTTTTACAGTGGCCAGCTATTCACGCCATTCAGGGAAAATTCTGATGATTATCAAGAATGGAATCAAATTTTCACAGATGAGGATGAGGTGGATCTGTATGAAGTTTATCAAATAACGGATAACCAACAACCAGACTTTATTATACTTTTAAATAGCAACGGATATCCGGATAACTATTACATCTGTTTATCTGATCATAACCCCGAAAATCCAACTGTATTTGGAACAGACCACGAAGAGTTTTTTAGCGAAATCTCTAACGAAGGTACTTTATTAGAATTTTTAGAACAGTTTTATACCCAATCAGAATTTTTAGAAATTGTAACTAATTATATCGAAAATGAAAAGACTAATAAATAGTTCGGACTTCGTTAGCTTATCATTAAACTCATGAAAAACAGCCTGAAATACATGTTGGCCGGGATAATTGTGTTGAACTATGCCTGCAACGACACTAAAAAAAATAGTGATGAAGCTGTTGAGGCTGGGCGCACAGATACCGCTGTGATGGCAAAAGTAGATACAACTGCTGCGACTCCGGTTGTTGCTGAGCCACCGGTAGCTGAACCGGAGGAAGTTCGCATTAACTATAGTGACAGTGTTGATTTTGAAAAATATTATGTAGATGTGCAGGAACAAGAACATGCACCGATAGACTGGACAAGTTACCCTGAGGCAAAAAGTTTTAGAACCAGGATTACCGAAGCTTACAAAACCGATGAAGTGGACTTTGGCGGATATTATGTGATTTCGATATTTGGTTGTGGTGCGAGCTGTATTATGGGGTTCATGGTGGATGTAAGGGATGGTAAAATTTATGATTTGCCCCTCGGAGAAGAAAACTCTTGTCTTTTTGCTGAAGATAGGGCTTTAGGAAATGCCACCAGCCGACTTTTTATTGCAGGCGTTTGCAAAGAAAACGCAGATGCTACAAAGCCTTATTACAAAGGTTACTTGTGGAACGAAGATAAAAAGGAATTTGAAACAATAGATGAACATTCTTTTTTGAAGAAATAGCTAACGCCTGGGTTTGTAAACCTCACCCAAAAGTACAGCACGTAATTAAATAAACCTGACAGAAGCGAGCACGATCCCGATTTTACATCGGGTGAATAAAGCGGATGGCAGGGCTACAAAACCCATGAAAGGCCTACATTCATTTTCAAAAAAAAATATGATCACAAAATATAAACTTACTGCAGCACTGGTTTTCGGCTTATCGGCTTTAGGTTTTGCGCAAGGCAGTACGCCGGATTTTAATTTCAAGCTTGGTAAAACCAGGTACTTGATGAACTTGAGCAAAGGCAATGCGAAAGCGCAAAATGATACGGTTTTTTATAATTTGTATCGATGGGGTAGTACAAAAAGAATTGGGAAAGAAATTAAACAAATTGTAAACAGAAGCAGTGGTGATACAGTAAAAAGAGGAAGTTTCGAGCTAAGTGTTAATCGCATTTCCTTCTATCAGCGCGAAAAAAACAAGCCCACCATGTTAAGGGTTTACAAACAGAATGAAAATGGATTAGTTTCCGTTAAGTCATCGATTCTGGCATTAACCGCTTCCACAGCTAAGTCGGCTAATCAACCTTCAACTGCTGATGTACCAGCTTCTGGTTACCCGAAACAGGTTGATATACCGGCAGAATTTCCCGGGGGAATTAACAAAGCCAGGCAGTTTATTGCTGACAACTTAAAATATCCTGCAAAAGCGATGGCAAATGACATAGAGGGTACAGTAACGACTAAGTTTACCATAGAAGTTGATGGAACACTCAGCAATATTCAAATTTTAAAAAAGCTGGGCTATGGTTGTGATGAAGAGGTGATTCGTGTACTTAAAGGGATGCCCAAATGGAATCCTGCCAGGGAAAAAGGAAAAACGGTTAAGTCTTATTTTACCATGCCTGTTAATTTTAAATTTCAATAATTTGTAATCATGAAAAAAATCCAATCCTTCCCCTTATTTCTCTTTTGCGTGGTGATGATTTCGGCCTGTAATGGTCAGGTGAAACCGATTGGCAAGGAGCCTTTAAAATTACTTGATTTCAATTTTAAAAATAAAGTTTCCGCCTTATATCCTGCCGCTTATAAAAACAAGGAATACGAGGGCTATTATGATTTGCCGGTGAATGGTGAAACGAGGATGATCAAAACAGATACTACTTATAATAATGAGTATGACGAAGGGAAAAAAGCAATTGGCATGGAGTACAGGCAGGTAAGTTCCTCAAGCGGTGATGTTTTAGCTGTAGTCGGAGAGCAGGAATTTAATACCCTTAATCTGGCAGCAACATTAGATGGTACTGTTAAAGTGATTGGTTGTGAGGTGAGTGAGCTTACTGATGCTGAAACGAAAAAGTTTATAGAAAGCTTGAATAAAAAGTTTGGAAATGCAAAAAAACTAGAAGGCGAGTTTATGAACAAGTTCTTTATTTATGAATGGGAAGCCCACGATAAAGTATTTCGGTTCTCAACTGTTTTTACCGATGAAAAAAATGCGATGAAAATTGAAGTTGATCAGCAAAGCGGAAAGATGAAAGAGGGTGAGCGGACACCGCATCATGAAGGTTACTTTTTTGTGATTAACAAGGCATACATTAAAGATTTAGAAACACTGCATACCGGTGCATTCGTGTACATTAAATAAAACTATCTATTATCTAAATGAACCATTATGGCGAATTTATCTTTCTTTTTTACCGATAAGCAACGGTTAAAGTTTTTAATTAAATGCATTTTAATAGGTATGCCGATACTGCTTTTAGTTGGTTGGGGCCTAAACTATTACGAAGATAGCGAAGCCGAGAAAGGCACTGCGAATGATAAGGGTGGTATGAGTTATTTTTATCGTGAAAGTTCTGGAATGAAAGAATATCCTGAACCTGTTGCCAGGCTTTTACCGCTTTATCCCAACGGTCAATCTAATTATCTGAACATTTCTACAGATAAAAACAATGAATTAGAAGGAAACATCATTGTATTTACACCAGATGAGCTTGGCAAAGTAATCGCTTTTTATAAAACAAAAGGAAAAGTTATTGAGGAAACAGGTGATGGTTTAGTTTTTGAAAAAAACGGACAAAACATTACAATTAGTAAAGAGAATGTTTATAGCGATGATCCTGTGAAGGACGAAACGAAGTTCGAAGTTAGGTTTAATACCAGGGCCACCGTTGATAAGTGGAAAAACTATAAACCTTAAGCTGATGAATATAGAGCGGTTTAATCATGAAATGCACTTTAGTTTTAGTTATCCTATTTTAATTGAAAATGAAAAAAGTATTTAAGGTTATCGGGATATTGGTTGCGGTATGTGTTGGGCTTGTTCTATTGTTTTTTGCCTTCGTTTGGGGCAGTTTAGAATGGAACCGTTACAGTAAAAAGAAAGAAGCCATCCGGATGCAAAAAGAAGTTTGCGACACGATTACCACAACCGATGGAAATTTTCCATTAAATGTGAGCGGCTTTACTCATCAGGAGCTAAAGAAAATTAAATTTTATCAGAAACGGAATAAGTACGTAATCAAAGATACGACCATAAAGTTTGTGCCCGAAAAAGATCAGGAAACGCAAACCGTGATAATGCCTTTTAAATTGCTTCATATTAAGGATGAAATTATTGTAGTGATTGCAAACCGGACTTATTTGATCTCTGGTTTTAGTTATATAGCCGCATACAATTACGGTATGTTTGGTCCGGTAGGCTCATGCGAATGCCGGCCTACCAGCTATGAAAATGTAAATGGCAAACCTGGCGGCTCAGGTTGGTTGCTTAAAAAAGAAGGTATGTTGAATTATCAGTTGCCATTAAAAGAAAATAGAATATGAGGAGAATTTGTTGCGGGCTAACTTTTTTTATTTTGATTACAATAGCATTTACGATGTGCACAAAAAAAGTCTCCCTTTTTGAAAGACATAGCGCCTTCGATTTAGAAGCGATTGATTTTAAAGAAAATGTAAATGAATTGTTTGCTAAATACCTGCTGGATGAGAACGGACAAAGTTACGATAGTATAAATGTTGCGGTTATTAATAGTGAGAAACAGCGGTACAGAATTACAAATTCCCGAACTGATGTACTGGGTCTTAAAGTTCCGGCAAAAGATCTCGGTTTTTTATACAAATCGCCGAGTTTAGATAGCGTAGCTAAATTTCAGGATACTTACTTTGAGTGGGTTTATGTGCTAACGAACAATGAAAAAAAGCCCATAGCCTATTACGCAGAAACAGAACTTGCAAGTGCTGGCGAACGCAATTCGGCCATGGAGAAGCTGACCAAAAAATATGGTAAACCTACTCATGCTTTCTTTCTTTCACGGGAATTTAATCATTGTTCTTATGAGTGGGTATTGGCTGATCGAACCATTCAGGTTGAAACTTCTTTTGGTTTTAGCAGTGGCATCAATACCAATGGCGGAAGATTCTATAAATTAGACATGCTTATTTTGGAAAATAATGCCAAAAAGGCTGTGCATGAGGCGCACATTTTTGAGTATCCGGAGCAAATTGTTTACAAAGGTAAAACCTTAAACTATAAAGACATGCTATTGGATAAAACCGAAGTTTTTGCCGATGAATTTCTGCTCAACTCTACTAAGGAATACTTGCTGAAAAATGAGCATAGTGAATATGATATTAACCTATCTCCTAAGAACGAATAATCTAAAAAAACTATGATAGTAACTGCTCAAACTTATCACATTATTTTGATTGCAATTGTAATATTAGTGGCAATCAGACCGCTTTACACACGGTATATAAAGAAACAAGGCCACAAACACGACTGGATGTTTGCATTATTGCTTTTGTTGTTGCCGGTTAACTGGTACACGCCAACCATCATTACTGTAAATGCCTGCGGTAAGTTTAGCAAAGAAGTTGTGTTGTTTCCAGGCGAAAAAGATGGTGTTCAATATCACTACGGCTGGAATAATTTCATTGTGAATAAATCATTAAATACCCTGGCTTTTGAATACTTGTTTTATGGCGATAATGCCAGAAAGGAAGATCAGGTAGATAAGATTATTCAACCCGGCCAAATCGAACAAGTAAATGTAGTAACAATTGATTACTTGTTTGAGCAAGCTGCGAAAACGGTTTCAACTAAATCCAGCGGTGCCACAAAAACAACTTTATATTGCTTATAATTGAATTAAAAACGCTTAAAAAAACATAAAATGATTACAAAATTAAACTCCTTTTTTGCTAAAATAAAATTGATGTTTGCCGCTTCGATTTGCTCATTAAGCATAGTAAGTTGCAGTAATAAACAGGTTGAAGACAATGTAAATGCCGACAATGAGACGTTAATCGTATCTACTTATGGTAAAGTGATGAATGTTAATCTGGAGCAAAAGAAAGTCCAGTGGCAATTTCAGTCTAAATATAATCTGGAAGGCAACCGGAACTTATTTTCCATAAGTGATTCCATCCTGATCCAACCTTTTGAGAGCGGAGAGTTAGTTGCTTTTAATATTAACACTGGTAAAATTATCTGGAAAGAGCATATTCTAGGTGCTGGTGATGGTGCAGAAACAGCTGTCGGAACTGCTGACGGGCAGTTGGATACTACCTTCGTAAATTCGTTAAAGCCTCTGTTTATGACGCAACCATTAATTGCAGAAAACAGCATCTACATCACCTCAACTAATCAGCCGCAAAGCGATAATGTACCTTCATTATATAGCATTGATAAAAAAACAGGAAAAACGAACTGGATAGAAAATTTGCCGACTGTTTTTAATCTTTACAAACCTGTTTTACATAACGGTTATGTGTTTGTAAACTCGGCTGTTTATTTGAACATGTACAGTAAAAATGAAGGTACTAACACCAGCTATGGCACATTTGATGGTGCAGATGAATACCCGGATGCACCACATAACCAGTTTGCCAATCCAATTTATGTGCAAATGCAGAGCGATGGTAAGAAGCTATATGTTGGCGATGAAAATGGTAAGTTTTATGCGTTGAAATTTGATGAGCATAATGTTTTTCCTAGTGCCGATATCATGGATCCGAACAACACATTTATTAAAAACCCTAAACTTTTTGATTGGAAATTTGATGATCCGGGCGTAAGTTCTGCACATACAGACGGTACTACTTACATTCATAATGGCACCCTGTTAGCTGCGGTAAACCAAACAGACAAAACAGAACCGGCTATTATTGCGATTGATTTAGCAAACGGTAAATTGAAATGGAAAACCCAACTGAAAAATATTGAAGAATGGAGATTAATTGGTGATCAGATTGTAGCAACGGATTTTACATCTGTTTATATCCTGAATACCGATGGAAAACTTATGGAAACCATTAATACTTCAAAAGAGTTTGCACCAATATCCAACATCGAAATTGATAAAAACGGTGATTTACTTTACGCTACCGGGCAAGGAATTGCGAAGTACGAAATGAAAACCAAGAAGTTTTCAGTGGTGCTGAAACAAACTTTTAAAAAGGACCAGCACGATTACTTTCAGGTTAAGTATTTAAGAAAGAAATAAGCAAGCAGCTCCTATTTCTCCACCGCTTCCTGCTTGCTTCAGGTCATGCTGAACGTTAAGAAGTAGCATATTGGAAAAGTTCAAAATAAAAGCAAGAAAATGGCCATCAAGAAGGTTATGGAATATTAGATGGTGATCAGTTTTAGGCATTACAATGAAGGAGATAGCATAGTTTTACATGATTTAAACGGATGAATGCAAAAAAAATATTCCTCGTTTTTTACACGATAATTTCATTGATACTTATTGCAGATATTGCTTTGGTGAAAAAGTTAAATATCAGCTTTGCTGGTAATACTATCGATTTAGCATTATATAGTGGCTGTGTAATTAGTACCCTAATTTTAGTATTTATCAGTTTAAAGGGGCATGTAAGGCGTCTTTATTTAGTGTTAGTTTCTGTTTTTTTAGTACTTACCGTTCCTTTTTGGATTGCACTTTTCCTCGCCACAGGCTTAAATGGATCAAATGTTGCAAAGTCATTAAACGGGCATTACCGGGTGCAGATAATTAACCAACTTACCTATCCAAATTTGGAAATTTTAAAGGTGAACTATCCATTTGAGGAAGTTATTGCTACTGATCCATGTCGCTATTTATTCAATCCTGATCTTAAAACAGGTCATGAAATGATAAGTAGCGTAAAATTTATTAAAGAAACCCCTGATAGTTTATTTCTTCAAATATCAACGCCGTGGAGGAAACACATCAAAAGTTATAGAATCAAAAAATAAATCAATCCAGGCGAATTAAAGCAGATTGCCAGCGAATTTAAAAACGGATTAATGGTTGAAGATGGTATTCTTAAATTAGATTAGAATTTAACTACAGCAATAGAATTGATAAATTTATGGAACAATCAGAATACACAATAATTCAATCCAGCAACAATCATTTACCTAAACGAAAAAGAAGAGCCAAAACAATTATCTGGTTCATAGTAGGTGCGATTGCGCTCGCCGGTGTATTGGCTTTTACCTATTTTTATGGAGGATATAAAGCCCGTCAAAATTATTATGGTGAAGCAGATAATACTTCCTATCCTGCTGATAGTGTTTTTGTAGATGGTTGGGCAAGTCCTGAAGATTATGCGCAATGGAAGGATGCTACTTTTACAATCCCGCAATATGATGATATTCCAACGCCATTTAAAAGAGGAATTGTTAAAATTTTTATGGATAACGGCTATTTTAGTAAGGATAACAACGATTTATATTTCTTCACTAAAATAAAAGATCGTGCTTATCGGGTACTGGCATACGGTAACTTTACTGGCCAGGGCGAACGTGAAATGGCCTTTTTGTTAGAAAGTTCAGATTATCAAAGCAGTGCACTCTTCATTATCCCTCAAAAGGGCAACATTTTGTATTGGAAAAAATTACCAAGTGAATTGCCTACCATTAAAAGCTTTAAAAAGGGTGCTTTAATTTACATGGATAAAATGGAATTGGTACCTGCGCCAAACGATGGGATTATTAAACAAACGAAAACCTCAAAATATGTGCTGATTTACAATACCCAAACCAAAACTTTTGATGAGTATTATCAATATACCAACGATGATATCAAAAGTGCAAAAGAAGAAGAAAATGAACCCGAAGAAGTAATAGATACAGCCGAAGTTGAACAATAACTTGCCCATGCCTAAAGTCGTTCTCATCCGAATTTACATCATCATTTCCGCTCTCATTGTACTCAATGTACTGCTTTATTTTTTTTGGAAAATGAGTTTTGCAGGTTATTGGAGCGATCGGGTAATTTTTTGGTTTTGGCTGGTTTTAACTCCAGTAATTACTTTCAGTTGGTGGAGAAAACTTTGGGCAAAAATATACTTCTGGTTAATTTTGGCGGGTTTAATTTTAACTGTTATTCCAATGGCTATTCCCTTTTTTGCCATTTATTTATCAGCTACGGGCAAAGGTCGGCTGAACCATTTCACCATGAAAAATAATTTTCGTGTACAAACTGTTGGTTATGGCGTTATGGGCCGCCCGAGGATCCAATTGGTTAAAAATGGTTTTTTGTTCGATGAAGTGCTGCTGGAAGAAGGCGATGAAATTGAAAAAAACGACAGTACGCAGCTTTATGTTCGTAATGCAAAAAACGCTAAATTTATTAAGCAAAGCGATAGCAGTATTACCATTAAATATTTTTTCGAAAAAGATACTTTGCAAACAGAGTACATATTAAAAGGAAAAACATCTTTTAATTACTGATTTGGTTGAATAAATAAGACAAATAAGATGCTTTGATTGTTAATTGTTTTGAAGAAGCGGTGAAATATGGTCTCTGAAAGGTTAATAAAGATTTGGATTTAAAAGTTCTGGAAGCCGTTCTAAGCATCAAAAAATTGAATAGGCTTTAGTGCTGGTAAATTATAAACAAACCAATAAAACATGCTTAAATATTTTAAAAATAGCTTACTTGTTTTCAGCCTTTGCCTGGCAATTGTTGGCTGTAAAAATGATCAAAAGCAAGTTAAAACTGAACCTGCGGATACCGTTGCAAATCAGGCAGAGGCAGTACCTGCCGAAAAGGTCGAAATGCCTTTACCAGAGTTCCCTGCCATGGCGAATAAAATTGAAGATTTAATTCCACAGGATTATGATATTGATTTAGAAGCTGAAGGAGATTTGAACGGTGACGGCATTAAAGATAAAGCATTGGTACTGATGAATACCAGAGACACAACCGGTACTAGAACAACTTTGGTATTATTAAAAAAGAACAATACCTACAGCGTTGATGCCATTTCTTACACCGCCGTTGATCCGAAATACCGCGAAGACGGCTACAAAATTTACGATTACGAAGATATTGCCATCGATAGCGGAAAATTGGTTACCAACATGCAAGCTACTGGTCCTTCGGGAACCATTGCCAGTACCTACAAATACATTAACGGAGAGTTGGTTTTAACAGGCATTAGCACATTCAACATGGGCGCTGGAGGGCAAATCCAGATTGATTTTGATTTGTTAAAGGGCATTTATGAACAAACCGACATTAACACCATGAAAGATGATATGCCTAGCACCACTACTACAAAGAAATACAAAATCCCGCAGGTACTTTTTAAAGACAGTGATCCAAACGGAATCATGATCGAAGCATATAAAAATGTTGGTCATTAAAAAAATAAAAGCTTCGGTTTTTCCTGGTCGGGGCAGGCAACGCCTTGTAAGAGTTGAAATAATAATATAAAAACTTACACCGCCCAATACATTAAAATGTCTGGGTTTATGCTTTGTGTTATATTTTTTATCTATCTATCCTTCGTTTTAATTAACAAAAGTTCCTTTGGGTTTGGTGCATAAAATGCGAAACCATTTGGCGAAAAATAAAAGGCAGCTCTAAAAATTTTAACTGCATCACCTGGTTCATCTACTATGTAAAGTCTTGTTTTAAAACCATCGTGCTTTTCTTTTTCTAATACAATATTTGGCTGCATAAATTCAAAATTCTTGCCGGCAATAGTGGTTTTAAAAAATGCCTTTCCACGCCAGTTGTATTCACTAAAGCCACCACTTCCACCGCCAATAATATGGTAATATTTAATTTTATCCTCCGGATAAAAGTATACTAAACTTACGTTTTTAGCGAGTTCAAAATCACCTTCGCCCGTTCTAAATGCATCTTTGCGATAGCGGCTTGCGCTTTCGCTATCAGGAACGTTGGTGTATTCATCCATTTTTTGCCACAATACCTGCCATTTTTTTTCAGTGTAGAAATATAATTTTCGGTAATATTTACTATCACGAACAAATGCGCTGAAGAAGTAGTATTGACCATTTTGCTTAACATCTTTAATTTTATCTTCTATTTGATCATTATCCCAGGTGAGTGATTTATTTACATCCTGTATCACATGTTTAGTCGTATCGCCATTTACGGGCCAGGTGGTATAATAATCATCTTTTTCGCTGGTAAATACCATAAAATCATCAATAAATTGGCCCCAGTAACCTTGGTATGCATCATATAATGAATCGATGACTGATCCATTCTTATCAATCTTATAATACCTGGTATCTGCTTTGGTATCATCATCCACTCTTGCATCGGCATCAATAATCAGTTGATCTTTTACAGAAAGGAAAATTCGGATTGGGTTGGGCGATGCTGCACCTGAAACTGTTACTCGACATAGCTTTTCTACCAAAAAATCGTTTGAATGATAAGATTCATTTACCTGCTGGTATTGATTGTATGCAGTATTCAAAGGTTCTTTATTCCGCTCTACTATTAACTTTTCCTGTTTAAATAAATAGTAAGCAGCTACAGCAAGTACTAAGATAATGGCAAAGGCTAGATACATTTTTTTTATCATTCTGGTATAAAATCGGGCATATGGCCGCGGTTAAGTGCATAGTTTGTCCTGCAATAATAAATTACAATTCTAGCCGGTTAAAATAAAACCTGGTACAAACCCAGACCTGGGGCGAATAAATATAGTTTACCCCTTAGCTTTACGGTCGTCGGATGGGTCATATTATCGCATTTAAATTTTTGTTCGTTCAATTCATAATAGGCCAGGTAATCCGGACTAGGTAGTTTGCCATTTCGCCAGCCAATTAAAACGTCGTCATCGAATTTATTTACTGCAAATTTCGCAACAGAAAGTTCACTGTAAAATAATTCTGTTTGTTTCACCACTAGTGTTTGATTAATTATTTTAAAAACATTGCAGTTTTTGGTATTTACAATGGTGTAGGGGCAAGGTTTTAATCCGTAAGGTTTCAAAATCTCTACTTCGTATTTATCTAAAGCCTTTTTATGCAAACTATCGTTTAAATCTTTCAGTTCTTCCGATTTTTTACTTAAGCTATCTTCAATCACTACCGTCTTAAAATCTTCTTGCTTTTTATAATCGGGGTAAAAAAACTTCTTTCCGTTTAAATATAAATTTCCTTGTTTATCTATAAAAAACGGCATTTTCCAATCATACACCTTTTCAAACAGGATGTTTTTGTTTAGATCAATAATTCTAACTGGCAATTGACTGTTATTTGGCTTTAAAAGTATTCTTTCATCATCTAAGATATTAACGCTACTTAAATCTTTCATATCACTAACCATCCTGAATTTTTTATCATCTTTAAGTAATTCTGTTAGTTGAGGAACGTCAGGATGTTTATCTTTTTTAGGGAAAGGGTTACAAGCTCCAAGCATCGATACATTTATGAGAAAGAAACTGATGATAACAAGTAATTTTGGCTTTTCCATTTTTTTGTTATTGGTGAAAAATTTGTTTAATGCCATTGAAGTTGGTTAGTGCATGCTAAGTTTTACAGTCTGTTAATTTGCTATTGATTAATCACTTCTTACATCATAATAAATATTACTAAGGCACCTGTAATTTTAATAATTTATTTTTTTCCAGATTTCAGCAACCGCTCTATTTTGGGGTATAAATCTGAGTCGGCATAGGCATTATTTATTTTCCAAACGCCATTGATGTTTTTAAAACCGAGATTTGCAATATTGTTAGATTTAGTGTGGATCATCTGGTCTCCAAAGGCATCAGCCTGGCTAAACGCACTTCTTGAAAACCACGATACGAGCTTGCCTTTATCGTTTAGATTATAGTTTTCTTGCTTTAGAAGCAAGGGCCAGATTTTGTTAAATTGTTGCTTGCTAACTTTTAACGCAGGCATATCATCTAATTCGCCCTGAACAATAAACGGGAACTGAACTAAAGGGTATAATTTTTCGGTATTGGTTTGCTGCAAAGTTGCTCTCAGCTTCTCCCAGAAGGTCAGGAACTCGTTGCTAAATTGGTTATCATAATAATCTGGCCCCTGAAAAGCCGTAATGTATTTGATGTTTTCTTTTTCTACTGCTGTAATAAAAGGCGTTACATCTTTAAAATGATTCCAACGGTAACTGGGGTTTTTATTGAAATGCTGATACCACTTTCCGCCTTCTTTAAAAGCATAATTGTATCGGGCATAAACCTCATTCTGCATTTCTGCCAGTTGTTGCTTGCTGTATTTTTTAACATCAGACTGAATAAAACTGTAGAGTGAGATTTCGGTTAAATTGCCTTCAGGTTTCCAATCCACTTTGCGATAGAACCTTTTTCTATCTTCATCGTGAATACCAAATTTACTTTCTTTATCACATTTGTATAAGCGATAAAAGTGTGAATTATCAACTCTGAAATAATGCTCATCCTTAAAAAAAGTGGAGGCTACATATTGTTTGTTAAATGCTTTTGCAGGTGCGAAAATATTGGGGCCTATCCAACCGCCATCGTGTACATTTGGCAATTCTTCGCATCGGGTAACTTGCTTATTAATCAACTTTGATTTGCTAAAGCTAAGGTGCTGATAGTACACGAAAGTTCCGTAGGACTTTGGGTCTACAATCATTTTAATTTGATAAAGGCTATCGCGGTCTTCCGCCACATACATGCCGTTCACACTGTTAGCAAAGTTGTTTATAACTACTTTTGTGTCGTATCCTTTTTCGAGATTGGGTGACCATGCACTAATGGATGATTGGATTGTGCAGGGGCAATTGTAAGCGGTGGTTTTCGATTGGCCATAAGTTGTGGTGGTAAATAAAATTGCAATGTAAAGGAGTTTTTTCATAGTTAAATACTTTGAGGGAAAATGCTGTATATAATCATTAAAAAGATCAAACCAGGGTAAATCCAGGAAAAATGTTCACGAAAACCTCTGGCCCATTTAAAGGGAAAAGCCAGACTGATGAGACAGGAAAGCCAGAATATGGGTAAAATTAACGGCACCGGAAAAAATACGATAAAAAACAAAATGCCATCGCCAAAAATAGAACTGTAATTAGCGTTGTATTCTCTTTTCCAAGCCGGATCCAAATGTTGTTTTTCAGTTGCCTGTATCCATTGATCCTTATTTTTAAACGTTTGCAGGGTTTCTTTTTCTTCATCAATAATGTAATAAAGACTATCACTATGTGCAACTGTATGCCCTTTGTAAAAGTAAAATTGCTGGAAACAAACCGAAGTTGTATCCATAGACAGGCACACCCAACCGCCAGCGGTGCCATCATGATCTATCTTATGTCCATAGGGGGTCTCTTCCTGCCAGGCAGATAAGCCTCCGGCGAAAGCGCTTAATGAGCATAAGACTAACAGTATTAACAAATATTTTTTTCCGTGGTTCATCCTATTTTTACTACTCATCCTTTTTAGGTATTTCAAAGCCATTACTCCTCATTAGAAACTAAAATCGTATTTCAAAGCGCAGCGGATAGAAGCTTCGTTGGCACTGCCTTCTTCATCAGATTACGTATAACCTATTACTTCACAAACATTCCGGATAGCAGCATTTTATCATTAAAATTCAAGGTTACTTTGTAGGGAGTGGTTTTAATTTCGATAAAATTGGCAAAATCGACGGGGTTGTAGGCTATTTTATGCTTATCTAATAATTTCAGCACCTCTTCAAATTTTAAACCTGGCTTTAGGCCATTTTCAAACCAGATATTTACCTTTCTGAAATCGTTGATGGCGTAACCGCTGAGTAAATTTTCTTTTGGATTATCGGGATTGGTTTTACTTACAGCGAAATAGAAATAGAAATCGTGGTAGTTATTTTGAAAATAGATTTCTGAAATTTTCCTGGTAGCGCCATCAAACTCAGTCATCCGTTCAAAACGTTTATTTGTAGCTGATTTTGTAAATTCTTCTTCTGTAGTTTTGCCGCAAATGAAGCGATTAATATTCCAGTCTTTATCAATTTTTATTGTAGGTTTCTCTTTAACATCTTCTGGCTTAGTTGCATTTTTCATCAGGTTTGCCATGTACTTTTCATTATCGCATCCGCCAAAATCAATTAAACCATTCATAATATCCCAATAACATGTTTTAGACAGATCGGTGTTGTTCAAAATGATTAACCTTTTATAATCCGGAGCATAGAAAATAAATTTGTTCTGCGCTTTCACATTCCAGTACAAACCATTATCGGTATTCGGATTTTTAGTTCCTTTGCCATATCTGGCTTCCAGTTTCTTTAAAATGCTGGCTTGTAGTTCTGGCGTTTTCAGCTCAATTCTTACGCCGTAGATTTTACTTTGTGCATCATAATTCTTTAAAGCATCATTTAGTGCTTTGCTATTTTTTGCCGGTTTTAAATCGATATGTCCACCGCCAAAACGGGTTATACTATCTGTTTTCAGTTTCTCTGCATCAATTAAGAAAATAACCCGCTGGCCTTCTAAATCAACTCCATCAAAACTGTATTTTTTCGATTTTTCAACTTCTAATAACAAGCTGAAAGGGTATTCTACAGTTTCTACACCAATCCTCAAATCGTCATCAAAACTGCTTACTTTTTCAATCGGCTCGTTTAAGGTCAAAGTTGCTAAATCTGTTTTTTCCTGACTTTTGCAAGAAATTATCAAAGGTAAAAAAGCTATTAATATTATTTTTTTCATCACATTATTTTAGATGTAAGGTTTTTACAGGTTACTGCGCAGGCAGAAATAAAACAGACATTTTTTTTCCATTTTTATAATAAATTTTTTGCCTAACTGTTCCGTCTTCATTATAATAAAGCCATTCGCCCTCACGCAAATTATTCTGATAAGTACCTTTTTCTGCCAGCTTTGTATTTCTAAAAACCTTGAATTCGCCACTTTTTAAACCGTCAATAAAAGATTCGTAATTGGTTTGATAACGATTAAATTTGATGGCATAATTGCCATTTAAAGGTTTTCCGTTTTTCTTAATACACGTTTTTTCGGAGGCATAAACATATTCTGTTTCCTCCAGGTCGATTTTAATCCACTCTTGTGAAAAACAAATGCCTTTTGGAACAAAAATGAAATATAATACTAATAAAGTTTTCACCTGCTTAAAGTTTTTTTCTTCGTTTTCGTTCTAAATTTTCATGCTGCTCAACCAGGGGGCTAAATTTATCCGTAATCGCATAATATTGTTCTTCGTTAAAGTCCTCCAAATACACTTTTTTCAATTGCATTTTAGCCTTAATGGTTGGGATTGTAACCAACTCTCCTTTCTCGTTATTGGCTAAATGATCAAAATAATGCCAGTTTCCAATATAATTTCCTGTAAGTAAATTGATACTTGCTTCGCCACTGCCATCGTTAGCGGCATTGCCAAAAGCGTACTCACTCATGCCAATTACGCGGATACGTTTTTCATTTTTTTCGTATCGGAACTGACAGGCATAACCCGAACGCATCCAGTTCACCGTAATTTCGAAACCATTTCTTTTAGGCTTTAAAAAGATATTATCTCCAGCAGTCTCTATTTTTTTACTTGTTATTTTTTTAAATTTTTGGGTAGATAAACGACATACAATTTTCCATTCTTTTTGATCGATGTAAATGGTATCCTTCTTCCCATCAAAATCAATATCACTGATTAGCGCATTTTGTGCATAAGCCGAAAACTTCATGCCGGTTATAATTAAAAGTGCAAGTATTTTTTTCATTGTTTTAATAATTAACTTTTTTTATCAGTTTACCTTTTTCATCGTCAAATTTCCATTCGTCAATACATTTTCCATTTGCGTTAAGCTGCCCAACTTCTTTGCATTACCATTCATAGAATAGTTTATCTGCTTGCTTTGCATTTGCTATTGAGAAATTGAAAAAAATGATGATTATAAAAGCTAGTTTTTTTATCGCTAATCTTCTGCCTGAAAAATGATCAGTTAAGCTGTGTACCAAAAAGCAGGTAATAACGGCAATAATAAATATCAGCGGGTTTCCTACTCTCATTATAATTTTAAGAAGATAACTTATCTACCTTTTTCTACCTAAATTTAATTTTAAAAACCATAGGAACATGAAGCATTTGTCATTCGCTGGAGATGAATTAGAATTCGCAGGAATTTGACGGATTTTTGAATCCGTATTTAAGTGATTCAAGTATTTCTACTTCACTTTTGCTTCAAACAAAGTATCATCTTTAAGAACTATCACCAAGCCTTTTTCAAAGGTCAACTCTTATTTTCTATACTTCAGCATAAAAGATTTAAAATCCATTGCTTCCATTTTATCTTTTAAGCAGAACTTCAACTTGCCATTTTTGTCAAATTCATCACTAATGTTGCAGAATATAAACGGTACCACTTCTTTACCTTTGTCATCGATAATTCCATACCAGTAATTACTGCCATCGGCAGTCCTAATCCCTGCGATATAATAATTGTTAACGCTAAAAAACGGACTGATAAATTCATATTTGAATCCAGTTAACAGGTTTAATTTTTTATCAATTAGCGCTTTCTTCTTATTGCGATCTTCCCCAACAAAAATTTCAGGAAATTTAATATCAGAAGCAATAAACTGATCTATCGTGCTGATTTTCTCAATGCCTTTGCCAGGTATTTTCTTAAAGTTTAGGTCGTAAAATTCATCCAGTTTTAATGATTTGCTGGCAATAATAAAATGCTCGTGTTTTTCAATCTGGTAATACTCAAAAGGGAGAATAATTTTTTCACGATTCAGCACTACACCATAATTGTCCTCATCGCCCACAGTTTTTTCAAACACATCATAACCAGGTTTTAAATTTTGAACAAAACTTTTGTACTGCGGTAAGGCAACCATTTTTTTATCAGCCGTATTTAGCCAATATAACTTCCCATCACCCAAAAAATATTCATTGTCAAGCTGTCGCAATTCATCGTAGGCAGGTTTAATAATTGTTTCGCCATCACGGTTCGATATGCCAAATTTCCGGCTATTTTCCACGCTGTAATAAACAATGTTCGGGTTATTGGTATCAAAAAACTTTAAGTCTGGTGGGTGATTTCCAAACTTTACCATCTTTTTATTCTCCAATGAAACAAACGTTTTGCCTACAAAAACATCAATGGTTTTGATGTCATCAGGAAATTCAAGCAAAACAAACTGCGTTTCGGCATCAATTACTTTTTTTCCCAAAGTTGCAGTTTCATTATACAAACCAATGTCGCCAAGTTCTTTAATCTTTGCCTTGTCTTTAACCAGTTCGCTAAAAGAAGCATCAAATGCTGTCATATTTACTTTGGCATCCAAATGATTTTGGGTAATCTGGTTGAGCATTTGTTTACTTTCCTGCTCCTTGTTTTCTTCGAGTACCTGGGTAAAAATCTGCAGTAACTCCTTTAAACTATCTTTCACTATCTTTTGGATGCATAGCATCGGCGTAGCGCTAAAAGCCTGTTTATCCATCCTGAAATCACTCTTGTTATAGGCTTGATAACCTACGATATCGCTATAAAGTGCAACAGGAATTTTTAGCTGCGCCAGATTTTCCTTTATGCTTTCTATCTGAATATCAAAATCTTTATACTTTACAGCTTTATTGGCTTTGGCAATCGAAAATTTTTCGAAATCTGTCGCAAATTTCAGGCTGACCTCGGTTTCGATGCTGTCAATTCTCTTCAAGCCAATAGCCTCTTTTGCTATTTTTTTACCTTTAAAAAAGTATGCCTGCTCACTCGTTTCTATTTCATCTTCATAAGCTTTAAACAAGCTGTCCTTTTCACTCAGAATGTGATTATCACCCGTTAAACTAAATCGGCTTTCAAACGTAAATCTGCGCTGTCCATATAATTTAAATCCTTCATTACCCGTATTGTCTGAAAAGTTTTGATCGAAGTAAAGTTGCCTGGTATAATCATTAAAAAGCGCTGTCGTTTTAGTTTTGTCCTTATTTAACTTAAACTCCGGAACCGATTTTTCAACTGTACTTCTCTCGCCCGAAGAAAAATGTGATGTAAGTTGTAAAGTAAAAGTCGATGTTTTAATAAGCCTATTTAGTAGTGCTGTATCTTTTTTCAATTGGCTTTTAAGCTCATCATATTTCATCGCCTGCAGCATGGCAATATATTTTTTCGCTTCTACGGTTTGCTGTACTTTTTCCTGACTGCAAGCCATTAAATAAGCGGCAATAAAAAGCAAAATTAAAAAGTGTTTAAATTTCATATTCAGGTATTTTCAGTTTTTTAAACATTTTGGTATTTATTTGAAAATGAACGGTCTAATTATTATAGCTTCTACAGTCCTGCTATCGCCCATAGTCCTCACTCGTACCTCCCTGCGGGCTATTTGGCTCTATCAGGTTTATAAGCTTAAGGCAGTGCAAAGTAAACCCTCCAATGCTAACTGGTTTTTTAACATCAACCCGATTGCCTTGGCCAGCTTGTGTCAGTCTGAGCGAAGTGGAAGATAAACAAGCTTATAACAAAAAGCGGGGCTGAAATTGCCCAAAAGTACTGCCATGTTTTTTCTCATTTTATATGCATCATTATATATTTTTCAACGGTAGATGAAGATAAATTTACGTCTAAATTCCAGAAGTACCTGCTGTAATGGTCATTCGCCGGATATGCTTTATTATTCGTTAAGTTAGAGCACTTTTTTGCGGTTATTTCTATGAAAGAGATTCAGGAAAGGATAGGGCCCGCCATGGAAGTTCAGGTCGCAATAACTGAAAAACTCCTTGACTCATGACATCAAATTGGTTGAACCCCGATATTGTCAATTGGGTAATCAGGAAAGCCAAAATCAAATTTACGGATGGCAACACTCTAAAAAAGCGGTATGTTGCTTTTCCTATAATCTTTACTTTTTAACTTTGTTTGGCAGCAATAAAGAAGTTTTCTGCTGCGCTACCAACTTCTTTATTTGCAAGTTTACCAACATATTTTAAGCCCTTTTTAAGTGAATTTACTTTTTCAGTCGTGTAAAAACTTTTTTCTTTGTTCACAAACCTGCCTCTATTTTAAACTTTAAGGTATCTTTTGCAATTCAGAACCCGCTGTGGGAAGTTTTCTATCCAGTTAGATCTATCAGTTTTTTGTAGTTGATACATATGCCCATCAAAACTGAAAAGAAAATACTCAGCCATACACAAGCGATTGTGTAAAAGGCAGTTTTAATCATCAAAAGCAGGCATAATAAAGGAAAAGTTAATAACCATACAATCAAAAGTGTTCCGCCTAAAATAGAAAATAAAATCTTTAAAAAGCCAAATCTATTTTTACCAATAATGGCTAAAATGATTCCTAAAACAGGCATTCCGAAAATGGCGAAAACTATCAGGGCATCATTTTGGGGCCAGTTTTTGTGTACTGGCGCAAACATTACGAAATAGTTAACAGAAAGGTACATGATGACGAAGTAGGGCAGTAGATTTTTGAAAATCTTCAATGATTTTTTACTATCGGCTTCAAAGTCTGAAGTACTGATTACCAATGGTTTGTCGTGCTGCTCTACAATTTCGAAATGGAAGCTGTTATTTCTTTGCGCATAACCCATTACTGAAATTGTATCGCCGTTTTTGAGTGTTCTTTCGCTATGCCGGATATCATCCACGGCATATTTAATGCTATGAAGGGTATCTGTTTTTACAGGCAAAAAGTTGAGGTTAATCCGGGGGGCTGTTACCTTAACTTTTCCGGTTGTATCGGCCAGGTAAAAGTCTTGAAATACTTCTTCGGTGGTGGCATCTCTTTCATATTCGCTACCCGTCTCGCTATCGTAAGTGATGTTAGCTTTTTTGTAGTGGTAGCCAATACACTCTTGCTTAAAAAAGGGTGTAGTATAGGTGTGCGGAGCGGTTATGGTACCTCGTATTTTAACCAAGCCATCACTAAGCAAATGAATGGGTGTAAACGGGATTTTAATCAATGCTATTTGCGTCTTAATGGCATTCCAAACGAAAATACCTGCTACAACTGGCGCAATGGCAATGCTTAAATGGGTAAAAAACAATGCCACAAAAAGCACCGCTGATATCCCCAGTAAGCCCCAGAAAATTATTTTCATCTTAGATGGTATCAGTTTTAGGGCAAAAGGAGTGATTAGGATAAGTATTTTTTTTCATTATTGGTTAATTCATCACTGATTTGAATTCTGCTATAGTAAAAAAAATTATTTCTTATTTTTAAAATACTCTGTGAGGTCAAAAATCCAGTCGCCACCTTTGTTAAATAAAAATGAAACTACAACTAAAATTGATAGGTAAATTAATAATCTTTTTACAAAAAGTTTGTACCGGTTTCCATCTTTCAAAAACCAGAAGTTAACGATCAAAAATATTAACCCCGATACTACACCCGTAACCGTTCCCATAAAAATGGAAGAAAAATTTGCAAACATAGATATAATTAAAACAAATAATTCTAGGGTTTTAGAGGTAGGTTTGGCTATTTCAGGAAACGGAAACAACAAGAACCAGCTACCAATACCACAAAATATACTGAACAACAGAAACAGTAATCCTTTAAAAAAATGCTTACCCATAAAGCTGTACATTAAGGTAAACGTAGCCAGCGCCAGACCAGAAAACGTAAACTTCAGGTCTGAAACAAAAGAAGCTGTGCGATATTCAATCGGCCAAATGATAGCCACGCTTATGATCAGAATTACTATTCCGGTAATTAGCACGGGTTTATTTATATTAATTTCTCTTTTCATGTTTTGTTATATACAAAATGCCTAACCTGTTTTTGCACGTAAGCATATCTTACATTTTTTATTTCTTAAAATACAAGAATGCCAATGCTAAAACGAGTATAATGCTTCCACCAATAGCATAGTAATATATCTTTTTTACACCCGGATTTTTTTTAATTTCTCCCTTTACATCTTTAATCTTGTATAATTCCTGCAAATAATCGTAATTGTCTATTTTGGTATTATTTGGATCGGCAGTTGGAATGATTTGTAATTGCGTTGTTTTCTCATTAAAATAATAGACCGCATTTGCATCCTTAAAAAACTGGTGGTATTTAACCTGGACTTGCGGGGTATTCGGCATTTCGCCGGCGCAACCGTTAATTACCTCCACAAATGAACCCAGTGAAATTAAAGTTTCGTAATCGGCTTTTATCGGATAGCTTTTCTCACCATTGTATAAGGCATCATTAAAAAGGTAAAACAAGCCTAACTGTTTAACAATTTTACTGGTTAGTTTTTTCTTATTCTCTAGATGAATGTTAAACCGATCGCCAATAAAATAGATATAATCATCATCAACCAAAGCCTTTGAAAGATATTTGCCGTAGCTGTTAACACCTGGAAAAAATTTGGCGCTCGCCGGAATATTGGTGTTAATAATCTTCATGTCATCATCGGCCTCCATGTAATAGAAATCTTTACCTTTCAGCAATTTGTCTTTCACCGCTTCTAACTGAATTGCGTCGGTTTTCACATCGTAAGGTCCGCTGAAATTATCATCCCAAAGGGGATAAATTTTATTTCGGAAGCGGATGTAGTTAATTCCCCCATATTTAGGTTGTAAAGGAGTTGCAGTGGAGTAGCTGAAATAAATATCAATGTCTTCACCAGTTAATGGATTTTTACCTGATACCGAATGACTATCGCGTTTTTTGATCACCTGATTGCTCCACCAAATGGTTACAGGACCGGGTAATAATTTCAAATTATTTAATTTTTGTTTTACACCCAAAGCCATAAACTGAGGGGTAAGGTCCTCAAAACTTCCTTCCCTTGTTATCGAATAAATGTGTTTCTCATCGGCAATAAAATCCTCGTTTTCTAAAGGATTACAAGCGTAATAAACAAGCTGTGCAGGGTTTAAGTTCGGGATTGTTTCAACAGTGGCTTTACTTTCATACAAATCTACATTGATGGAGAAAACCTGCTTGTCGCTTTTGACATATAACCCGCTGTTGTAGCATTTAATATTGGTAATATTGGCCGGCAATCCTTTCAATGCAATTTTGGTTATTTTATCTTTCCAGCCTGTAAAATAAATCCATTGATTGTCTATTAAAAACAAACGGCCATTGATGTTTTTTTTGGCTACATTGGCAGATAACACTTTTGAATAAATAGCTGTATTGTCATCATACTGCTCATTTTTTGGTAACTGATAAAAGCCATTTTTATCGCTAAACATAAAAGTAGCTTCATCTTCGCCAATTGGCTTATAAGTGGCAAAATCTATTCCTTTTATTGGTTTAACAATTTGCCGAACGAAGCTAATACCATTTTGATCTTTCTCTACAAACCGATAAAAAATACCATTATTGGTTTTTACAATAGCATTCGTTGTAGAGGTATGATATTGATAACATTCGCTTGCTTCAAGCGATTGATTTACCAGAAAAGCCAAAAACACAAAGATTATATTTTTCATTTGAGTATTAAGATAGTATATAAACCATAAAGGAAATTGGTGTTTTGTTATTCGTTACCTTTCACAAATTATTCGGTTATAAAAGGCTATTATTCGCAGGCAGGGTTTAGTTTTATAGCATACTGTTGTTCTTAATGCTGAACATAAGGGAAGCGATGTTGCTTAAAAGCAAGATTGCAAAATCAGATCCTGTTTTTTTAATGAAACAAACTGACATTGCCACAATCATAAAAGAAAAGGAATAGCTGTTTCGCAATGATGATGAGTGGTGATATGGATGCATTGCTATTATGTTTTAGATAACATATAGCTGTAATCCAATGGATTAGACCGTTAAACCGGGTGAAGAATGGCTAGCCTTAATCTAAAATTCCATTTTAATAATAAGTTAAATTTCGTTTTATAATGTATTCCGGTTCTTGAATTTGCCTATTTATGTTAGTTGTTTGCGCCTCTTTTTTTTCGATCCAATTGCCTTTGGTATCATACTTAAAAGTGTAGGTGGTCGTAATAATCGTTCCTTCGCTTTCGTGTATATTTTCAGTTATATGGCCCTCTTTATTGTATTTGTAACTTGTTGTTGATGGTGAATGGAGTGATTTTACCGTTTTAATAAGTTTATTTTCTTTGTTATAAATCAGGTCGCTCTGCTCATAGATTTCACCATTTATATCTTCTAGTTTTTCTCGTACTAAATTTTTGTTTGCATCAAATTGTTTATGTGCTGCATAAGCTAATACAAAAGTTTTTTTCTCTTCGTTATACCCGTAAAATTTCTCTGTTTCGGTGTTATCTCCATAAATGTAGGTTGAGTAAAAGCTGCCATCTTGTTTGAGCACTTCCTTGCCATTGTCTATACTTTTAACCTCTTGTCTGATCAATTTATTTTGCTGGTATTGGTAAGAAGTTTCTTCATAAACTTCGCCGGTTTGATAACCTATTTTTTCTTTTTTGATCAGGTTGTTATCTTCATAAAAATAGCGTTCGTGTAAACGGTAAATGTTTTTGTTTTTAGTTTCATCTAATTCTATTACAGATACCTGTATTATTTTGCCTTCGGTATTATATTCTATCAATTCATCCATTCCTGGTCCTTCTCTTCTGATCCGGGTGCTTCCCGGGTCTAATTTGTAAAAGATAATTTCTTCAGACTTTATTTTAGGGATGCTGCTTTCGTTTTCCTGTGCACACGAAGCAAATGTTGAAATTAGAATAATAAGTACAGCGTTTAATTTTTTCATACGATAAATTAATTTATTTTTTTGAAACGCAATGCTTTTGCTGCTATTAATATTTGTTTCGGCCGAGACTACTTTCCAGGGAATTTGTTAAACAGTAAAAAGGTATATCCATCTAATTAAAGACTAAAAGAATATTTAACCATAAATGTTCTGGCCCTAATTGGCATTTGATAAACGGACAACTGATTGGCAGTAGAATTAATCTGCTGGTAGCTGCGTTGATTAAGCAGGTTGGTACATTCAAACTCAAAAAAACTTTTCCATTTTGAAGGGGCGAATTTAATTTTCGCATCTAAAAAGTGATTTTTGATAGCCTCATTGTTTGTTTGCCGGTAACTGATGAAGTTATAGCCAACAGTATAAGATAACTCCTGACTGATATTATGCAACCATTCGCCCTTGATTTTTTCAATACTGGTTTCATTTACGATAGGGCTATAGCCGGTGCCCTGCTGCTGGTTACTAAACTGGTTCAGATCGCCCGCCAGAGATAGGGTAATTTTATTAAATAATTTCTTACGCAAAGTTAACCCGGTATTAATCTGTGTAATTTGAAATGGTGTAATTTCGGTATTGTAGTAATTAAACCCCTTCTTAAAGCTTAGCCCGAAGTTTAGTGTGGCATTGGTTTCAATAAAAAAAAGGTATTTAGAAATGTTTCCGTTTAGCGCATACTGGTTTTGGATATTTCGAAAATCAATAGCTACAGATTTGGTTAAACCACTATCAATAATATAAGAGTTGATGTAGTTTTGCCTGGTTCGGCTGGCAGTTACACCAATATTGTAAAAAAGCATTTCTAAAGGCCGGCGGTAAGAATATCTGATATTTAATGCCCCGATATCACTTTGTGGCAATGGAATACTGTTCGCATTAAACTGGCGGTAATTTACTAAAATTGTACCGTTGTAAACATCATTTGCCTGTCCAAACTCGGTTTGCAGGGAAAGCCGGGCATTGATTTCATGGTATTTGCCTACATTTTTTCTAAACTCCAAACTCGGATTCGTTAACAAATATTTCTTTTTATTATCAAGCGGTTGAAGGGCATCCCGATAGGTAATAACATTCATCGTTGGATTTATTTCAACTTGAATTGAACCATTTTTTAAAGAGTAAAGAGCAGACACTTTACCAAACAAAGCCAGCTGGTCAAATTTAAGATCGTTTAGGAACCCATTACCTGCTGAACTCATGGTATTGCTGGTGTCGGTTTTATATAAGGTGCTTTGCAGCTGATTACGTTCAAAGCTTGCACCAAGCAAAGCTGACAATACGAGGCGATTAAATTTATTTCTAAGGGAAACCGTTTGGTTGATGAAAATATTCTTCGCGCCAACTTGTTGGTTCAGGGATAAAAACTGATCTCCATTGTTTACTATATCTGCTTGTATGCCAGGTGAAATCTTAAGATTTTCATCAACGTTATAGTATTGCAAAACACTATTGTATTGTAAAACGCGATCTACACCCAATGCTTTAACCAATTGGGTTTCGTTACTTAACGAATACTGTTTTGTGGGCTGGTTTTGTTCAAATTGTTGCTCATTTTGTTTGGTATTTCCATATCGATTCCATTTTGGTATTTCAAATTTGGTAATCGATTTTAAGTAGAATAATTTGCTGTTTTTTTCTATCTGAGCTTCGGCATGCCATTGATTTAGCTTGTAAATATTATCCTGCAGCTCGTTAAAAGTTACGGTATCGGCATTGCCTAAAAAATAACTTAATAAATTATTGTATTGATATTTTCGCTTCAGTTGTAAACTGGATAAGTTGAAACGAAGTCCCCAGTCTGAACCCAGATTCAGTAGCATATTCATGCTTCCGGAGTAATCATTATTCATAAGATAATACTTCTCCTGCAGATTGGGTAAACTTCCACTTTCCATTGATAAATAGGTTTGGGGAATTTTTAACTCCGTTTCATTATTAAATGAAACACCTAAACTACTTTGTTCTGCTTCTAAATTTTGCCCAATGTTGTTGGCTTTTAAAGTATTAATTGATTTGATTTTTTTTCGAAAAGTAAGATTGTTAAGTTCCCCATGATAAGCATTGTTTCCTGCGCCGATGTAACCTGTGTTTACTACTGAAGTTCGGGCGCTGTCGGTTAGTTTAATATTAAGCGAAACATTATTACTGTTCACATAGCCATTTAAAGCTTTAATAGGTTGGTCGCGTTCAATCACCTGTACTTGCTGCACCGAACCAACAGGGATATTATTGGTGGTCATTTTATACCGGCCATCTAGCAGGTTATCGCCATCAATATAAACGTTGGTAATTGATTTTCCATTGTATTTAATCCCCCCGTTTTCATCAATCTGGATTCCTGGCAGACGGTTAATCACATCCGCAATCACACGGTCATTACTTTCCTGAAAACCTTTAACACTGTATTTCAAAGTATCGCTTGATAGACTAATCTTTGTTTTCGATTGAATCGTAACTTCATGAAGCTTAACAATATTTTGCTTCAATACGATTTCCAGTTGTTGAGTGTTTTTCTGCTGCAATGCCAATATGAACGGTTGATAGCCTAAGGCTCCAACTTTTATAGCGAGATCTTCGTTGTTGTTGTTGAAATTACATTCAAATTTCCCCTTATCATTAGTTTTACCAAAATGGATTCCTGCACCACTATTGTTAACAATGGTTACCGATGCTGCGGCGATAGGATTTCCGATAGAATCTTTTACAGTACCTTGAATCATTTGAAGATTTTGCGCCGCTGCAAGGTTCACAAAAAACACACACAGCAAAAAAACAAACAAAGATGTTCTATACATATCTTATTAATGGCCAACAATTTCTAAAGGGAAGTTTACTTTGAATCTTTTGCTGCCTGTGTTTCCGGAAGTGCTTTTTAAACTAGTGCTTTCTATGCGAATGTCTCCGCCATCAAATGTTCCCATTCCTGAATTTTCACGATACGCATTTTCCATGCGGTTGTAGTCCTTTTGCGTAGTAGCAATAGCGTCTGCGGGAATAGTTAATGAAATATTAGCCGGAAGTTTCACCTGATTTAAAATTTTGGTGCAGGTAAACTTTATCCTTCCGCTGGTATCAAATGCTTCTAAAATTAAACCAGGTAACCCGTTTAGTTTCCAGGGACCAAAACTCGCCGGTATATCAGTAGTAAACCATGCCGTATAGGTTCTTCCTTTACATTTACCGGTTGCCTTCTGGCACTTATAACCCAATATTTCGCTGGTTTCCTGATCAATTTTCCAGCTAATTTTTTCGAAGTCCTCCTTAATCAGGTAATTGTTTCCATTAAAGGCTTTAATTACCGAAAGAGATTGATCTGTAGCTAAAATTTGATCTGGAGTTGTTGGCAAAACAATTCCCATATCAATTACATTGCTATTTTCTTGCTCTGCTTTTCTCAATATCGCCTGTTGGATAGAATCCTGGTCGTTTTTTGTTTTGCTTAAATAGATACTTTTATTACTGTTAAAGGCCAGGTAAAAGTCTTCTGTGGTTACACGGCCACTCTGCGTAGTATCTTTAATGTGTTGAAAACGGTAGTAAGCCATTGAAACTGGCTGATCATCTACCGTTTTAAATTTGAATGAATAGAGCAAGCATATTGTCAATACCGGCACTAAAAACTTAAAAACTTTCAGCATATCTTATCTTATTTTAGGTGAATAAAACCATCCCCTGTTCTATTATTTGATTTTTATATTGTTAGCACCCGCTCCCGTATAAATCAGAGTTTTGAAACCAATCCCAGGAAAAGTTATACAAGCTGTCGTAGGTAGAACTATTTGGTCCTGATACGTAAACTGCATATCTTTTCGTGCCGCACCAGTTGAAATAATAAAAAACACGCTGAACGCGGAAAAGATTGTTGGTGTTTTCGTTCTTAAATGCCTGTAAATCGAAAGACTCATTTGCCTCTGCAACTTTCACAGTAAGAGCATTCTTGCTCGCCAAAGGCAAATTTTTCTTAGGCAATACATCGCTGGCGTAAGTGCTTAATCCGAATAATGTGCATAATAATGCAATAAATAAATGTTTCATAATTTGAATAGATTAAATTTTAGATTTAGAAATACTACTACATACACAGGTGGTCATCCAGTTTGCTCAGGAAATGAGCATTGGCAGCTTGAAGCATTTTCCAACGAGGCGTATCGTTTGGTGCCTCCACAACAATGGTTAAACTATTGCCACAGCTATCCTGATACAGCCAGCTGGCGTATTTTACAAATGAGCTTTTTTTCGTGTTCGAAGTAGACATTTTCACTGATACGGTGTGACTGGTTTCAGTTTTTACTGGTTTTGTAGTGTTCGCCGTGGCACTAAAACCAATGGCGGTGCACAGAAGCGCGAAAATTAATTTTTTCATATTTTTTATTTAAAGGTTAATACAAAGTAGAAATCAGAGGATGGTTTCTGTTTTGTTGCATTGAAATTGAAAAGAATTATTTTGTTATAAAATGCTCAACCTATATTCGCTTGGGTGCATTTTATATTTGCCATTTTTAATGAAATATTTGCATACCGAGCCTGCTAACAGACATTGGTTGTCAAATAATTGGTGATTTGATGCACATGTGACTTAAAGGGCCGCGAATATTGAACAGTTTTTTTCAGGATGGCTTTCAATTGATATATTTATACCGTAATATTTATAAATCTGCCTTTCTAATCATTAATGAATACTAAAAACAAGTTTTCGCTTATTCTTTTTTCTTTTATCTGTTTGCTTCTTGCTGTATCATGCGGAGACAGACAGCGTAAATCTAGTGTTCAAAAAATTCCAACGCCTCAATCCGGCCATCAAAAAGATTATTTATCACTTATTATTGCCTTTGATACTTCATCATCTGCTGCTATAAAAAAGATCATTAAAAGAGAAATAGATTTGTTGCAAAAAGAAAACAATACCGATCAGAATTCTTTCTATTACTTTTTTAGGGCGAAAAATTTTGGGTATATAAAAAAAAGTGACAGTGCATTGGTAGAATACCTGAAGATGAAGGGGGAGCAACCAAATGACGACGTTGAGCTATTAAAGCGATTAGGAACTTTAGCTGTTAAAATGAATAACGGCTCATTAGTTGAATCTGATTTAATGGCTCAAATTTTTGCCGGATTAAAGACTTCTGAAAAGGAAAAAAGTCGTTTAACCTACCGTTTTTATGATTTAATGGCGCAGGCTTATTTTCAAAACCATAATGAGGTAAAATCATTAGAATATGCGGCGCTATATTACAATAACAATCCGTTCAAGAGCCATCCGGTAGTAAAGCAGCGTTATTTCGATATTTCATTTTTACTGGCATCCCGCTTAAATGATATTAGAAAAATGACTTTTTATAACAGTCAGGCCAGGCTGTTGGCGCAAAAGGTTGGCGATAGTTTGGCACTTGCCCGTACCTACGATAATGAAGCCCAAATATACAGCAGACAGATGCAGCTTGACAAGGCTTTGGTTTCCAGTAGGATATATTTTAATTACCTTAAAAAAACAAATAATTTGAATGATGTAGCCTACAATAACCTGGCTACTACTTTTGTCAGGAATCATCAGCCAGATTCTGCAATATATTATTATAAAAAAGGCATAGCGTTAGAGAAAAAAGACTTATCGGGTAAACGCAAAAACGTTCATTATCAAGGTTTAATTGATGCATATAAAATGAAAGGTGATTATGCCCGGGCACTTGAAGCCGCCGATTCTTCCTATCAAATTGAAATTCGGAATAATAAGGCAATCGAAGCTTTGAAAGTGGTAGAAATGCATGAGAAGTATGAGGCAGAAAAGAAAGATCAGAATATTGCCGAATTAAACGGGCGTAATAAATTGAACGAAACTATTATTAAACAACAGCGCTGGACACTTTTCTTAATTTTATTAATCTTTTTGGGGGCGCTTTCGTTCTTTTTTATTGTTTATCGCCAACAGCGCTTAAGAGAGAAAAACAAACTTTTGATTTCTGATAACCAGCGTTTAAATATGGAGCAGAGGCTATTGCAGGCACAGCTGAATCCTCATTTTATTTTTAATGCCATTGCCAATTTGCAAAGTTTAGTGGCTTCTGGACATATAGATGAATCGGTGCGTTATCTTAAATCATTCTCTGGACTGCTAAGGGGTATTTTAGAGCAAAACCGGAAAGATTTTATTGAAATCGACGAAGAAGTAACATCGCTTAACAATTATATACAACTGCAGCAAATGCGTTACGCCGATGCATTTGATTATCAAATTCAGGTAGATGATGATTTGGATGTGAATGAAACCTTCATTCCGCCAATGCTTATCCAGCCTTTTGTTGAAAATGCTATCGAACACGGTTTCCGAAATATAAATTATAAAGGTTTACTGCTCATTAGTTTTAAAACTGAAAACAATTTTTTGTTGATTGAAATTGATGATAATGGAAGTGGGCTTACAAAAAAAGTTGCTGAAAAAGAGAAAAGACAATCCCTGGCTCAGATTATTATAAAGGAACGTTTTGATTTGCTTTTCCTTTCAAAGGGACAGCATGCTCAATTTCGGGTTGCAGATAAAAAAGGAATTAACGAAAAAGGAGTTTTGGTAAAAATCATTATTCCAATCATAAACGATTAAAATACATAGCTATGAAATTATATATCCTGGAGGATGAGATCCGTATTTTACAGCACATCCTGCAAATTGTAAAAAAGATAGAATATTTAGAAGTGGTTGGCTTCGCCGGAGAAATAACGGTTGCTGCTCAGGAAATTCCGGCTTTAAAACCTGATATTATTTTGGCTGATATCCGCTTAAAGGATGGTGATAGTTTCCATTTGTTTGATGAAATTGGTGTGCATGATTTCCAGGTTATTTTTCTAACTGCATATGATCAGTATGCTATCCAGGCCCTAAATTTAGGTGCCTTTGGCTATCTGTTAAAACCTATTGATGAGGTTTCGCTTACCACAACCTTAAACAAATGCTATCATCACCGCGAACAGGAATCGTTTGGAATGCAGCAGCTTGCAATTGCAAAAGAGCATTACTTAGGGCAGGGAATGGCTGCCTCCAAACGGATTGCTTTAAAAAGCCTTGAGTTTATTGAAGTTGTATCTATTGAAGAGATTTTATATTGCAAAAGCGATAAAGGGTACACCTCTTTTTTTTTAAAGGATGGAAGAGAAATTGTGGTTTCTAAAGGACTAAAAGAGTATGAAAGTTTACTTACCCCTTTTGGTTTTTTAAGGTGTCATCAATCTTTTTTAGTAAATTTTAAATACGTAAAAAAATATTATCGCGAAGGTTATTTGCAAATGGAAAATAAGGCGAATATTTTGGTTTCCAGCCGTAAAAAGGAGGAAGTTTTAAAATATTTGGAAAACATTGCATAAAAATAGGATGATTAAAGAAAAAACAAGTTGGATAAAACACCTGTTGATCAGGATTTTTGCACTTCCCATAATATTCTTATTTATTTACATCATTATTCTGGGCGGAAAATCTGATCCTATGGGATTAGGCCTTATATATGCTTTTTTGGGCTTGTCGGCAGTTGGCATACTTTTTCTAATCGTTGAAGCTGTTTTACTGTACAGAAAAAGATTAATGCATCAGTTTTATTGCAATCTTTTTTTGCTTTCAGTTGTACTGCTTTCATTGTTTGCACTTTTGGGCGCAAGCTGATTTAAACGTCTTTTTCGGTCAGGATAAATTCACTTGGCGTTTTACCAAAATGTTTTTTAAACTCCAGGCTAAAATACTTTCTATCGTTAAAGCCTACGGCATAGGCAACCTCAGCAATATTACCAGCATTTTGTTTTAATAACTGTGCAGCTCTCTTTATTCTTAATGATTTGATGAAATCGTTCACAGAAAGATCAGTAAGTGCCCTGATTTTTTTATAAAGTACCGGTTGGCTCATGCCAATTTCTGTGGCTAAGGTGGGTACATCAAATTCGGGGTCGGAAATATGATTTTCAATGATTTGCATAATCTTCGTCAAGAAACCTTCTTCAGTTTTATTGATGACGAGATTGCTAGGTTCAAGCGTAATCACCTGAGCGAACTTTTGCTTGATGGTTTCTCTTGCTTTTAAGGTGTTTTTAATGTTCAGCTCCAGCATTTTCAAATTGAAAGGTTTCATGATGTAGGCATCAGCACCATTTTCAAAACCATTGATTTGATGAACATAAGCCGATCTGGCGGTTAATAAAATAACAGGAATATGGCTGGTTCTTTCGTCGGTTTTGATCTGGCGGCACAGCTCCAGCCCATCCATTACAGGCATCATCACGTCGCTGATAATGAGATCGGGAATGAGTTGAATAGCACTTTCCAATCCCTCCATTCCGTTTTCACTTTCCTGGATATTATAATCTGCTACTAAAGCATTTTTAATAAAAGTCCGTACCTCTTTATTATCTTCTACCAACAAAATACTATAACTTTTCTTTTCAGGATTAGTTAGCGTTGTTTTTATTAATTCAGGCTCTTCTGCTTCGGCTAAATTGTAATTGATGGCATCATCGTAATAAACATAATCTGTAATAAAATCCGAAGCATTAAAATGTTCTTTTCCAATTTTCAAATTTACGCTGAAACAAGTGTAGCCATTTTGATCACCACTTGCGGGCGAACTTTGAAAGGAGATTTTGCCGTGGTGTAACTCAACTAGGCTCTTCGAAAATGATAACCCCAAACCTGTACCAATATTGCTATTGTTATTCGCCTGGTAAAAATTATTAAAAAGGTTAGCTTGATTTTCAAACGGAATTCCCTTTCCATTATCACAAATATTAATGGCTGCGAATGCATCAGTCTGAGAAATTTCTAAACTAATTTTTCCGCCATCAGGTGTAAATTTAAAGGCATTTGAAAGCAAATTGAACAGCACCTTTTCCAGTTGTATTTTATCAAAATACAATTCCAGATGACTTGTTTCCGTCTGGAAACTATAGTCGATCTTCTTGGAGATTGCCATGTTTTGAAAAGCTAAAAAAATCTCTTTAGAAAATTTCACAATATCTCCGGGGCTTACATGAAGTGTCATTTTACCACTTTCGGTCTTTCTAAAATCAAGCAGTTCGGTTACCAGATTCATCAAACGATCAGCATTATTTTTAATGGGCTGCAAATCGCGGTTTAAGGTGGGGTTATCTTTTGCGTTTTCAATTAATTGCTCCAGAGGCCCAACAATTAAAGTTAATGGCGTTCGTATTTCGTGTGAAATATTGGTAAAAAATTCCAGCTTATGTTCGTTTACTTCCTTTTCTTTTTTGAGGAGTGCCCTGATTAAAACATAGCGGGCAATCACAAACAGCACGGCGGCAACTAAGCAGAAATAAAATAAATATGCCCACCAGGTTCTGTAAAACGGGGGGAGGATTTTAATCTGAAGGCTGCTTGCCTTATTTGTCCAAAGGCCATCGTTATTGCTCCCTTTTACAATAAGAGTGTAATTTCCAGGAGAAAGGTTGGTATAGCTTGCGGAAGGGATATCGACATAATTCCAGTTTTTTTCGAAACCTTCTAGTTTATAAGCGTAGCTATTTTTATTGGATTTTATAAAGTTAAGCACTGTAAAATCAATAGAAAATACATTTTGATGTGATTCGAAAGTGATTGATTTTAAGGTGCTAATGTTCTTCTTCAGTAAGCCAGACTTGCCATTTAGTACCACAGGTTTATTAAAAAGCTTTAATCCGGTAAAAATAACTGGTGGTGTGGTTCTATTTTCTTTAATCTGGTTGGGGTAAAAGCTCACCATTCCGCTCAATCCACCAAAGAAAAATTCGCCATTACTATCTTTTAAAAAGGATCGTAAATTAAATTCGTTTCCAGGTAATCCATCTTTTGTATTATAAACTTTAAATTCATTACTTTCCAGGTTATATTTACATAAGCCTTTATCTGTAGTAATCCACAGGTTTTCGAAATCATCTTCCAAAATACCCAAAATGACGTTGCTGGGTAAGCCATTATGGGTGGTAAGCCTGCTGTAATGGTGTTTCTCAGGATTGAGCTTAAATAAGCCGTTTCCATCACTTCCCAATAATAAATCACCATTTTTATTCTCCGTAATGCAATTAATGTGGTTGTATTTTAAAATTTCAGGATTGGCAGCTACACGGCGAGAAAATTTAGCCTTACCATTTTTTAGCTGATAAAGCCCAACATCAGTAGCTACCCAAAGTGTTCTTTTTGAATCTTCAAAGATATATAGCACAGCATTGGCTAAACCATTAACCTGGTTGCGCATAAATTTTCCGGTTTGTCTGTCAAAACTGTTCAAACCGTTGTTGGTGCCCACCCAAAACCGCCCAAAACTATCTTCAAAAACAACTGTAATTTCATCGTTGCTTAAAGAGGAATTATCGTTTGCTCGACTCGTATAACGAACAAAACTATTGGATTCAGGTTTAAAAAGATTTAATCCGCCATAATGCGTGCCTATCCAAACCCTATTATTTTTATCACGGATAACCGATTTAACTAAATTCGCACTTAAACTTGCAGGGTTATTTGGGTTATTTTTATAATGCGTAAAAGTATTTTTCTTTCTATCGTAGTAATTTATGCCCTCGCCCTCGCTGGCAATCCAAAGATTTTTGTACTGATCTTCCATAATTGCACTCACTACGTTGCTGCTAAGTCCGTGGGGTGTTGTGGTACTACGGTAAATTTTAAACGGCGTATAGTTAGGGTACACCATGTTAATGGCTCCGTAATAAGTGCCCACCCAAATAATACCCTGTCGGTCCTGGTAAATATCGTAAACAGAATTCTGACTTAAGCTTGCAGGGTTTTCGGGTTCGTTTTGTAAGGTTATGAAGCTTTTTGATGCAGGATTGTAGATGTTAATGCCGTGTAAGGTGCCAATCCATAGTTTACCTTCCTGATCTGCAATTATTTTACGGATATTGTTACTGCTTAAACCTTGTGGATTCAGGATCGAATATTTATAACTGGTAATCTGTTCGTTGCTTAGGTTGAGCTTGCATACACCGGTTTGTTTTGTGCCAATCCAAAGATTATTTTCACGGTCTTCTACCATGGTAGTTACATGGTTATCTATGGTTTTGTTAAGTGCTTCGTTAAAGACTTTAAAATATTTAATAATAATTTTGCCTTCTTTAAAGCGCATATTTATTAAACCATCAGTTGTACTTAGCCATAACGTCCCATTATGGTCTTCAGTAATGGCATAAATTTGTTGGCGCAGCTTTTGTATATACAAAAAGCGTTTAAACTTATACTTTCCATTGGTACTGAGTAGGTTCAAGCCATTAGAAGTGCCAACCCAGACACGATTGCCTTTATCCTGAAAAATACACCTGATCGTGTTGTTGCTAATACTGTTGGGGTCTTTTTCATTGTGTTTATAACTGTCGAAGTTGTCATCCCCTTCATTATATTTATTTAAACCATCTTGAGTGCCGATTAATAGTGTTCCATCTCTTAAGGCTAAAAGTGAAGAAAGATACTCCGGGTTATTCAGGCTTTTCTCATTGTTGTTTTCGTGATTATATATTTTAAAAGATTGAGAATCGTATTTGTTTAACCCGAATCTTGTTCCAAACCACATGAAGCCTCTACCGTCCTGAGCAATTGAAAGCACAGAACTTTGCGAGAGCCCGTCTTCCACATTCAGATGTTTAAAAGCATATTCATACTGAGCATTACCTGCAATACAGAAAAGCGCAAATATGAAAGTAAGCAGGGGTTTCATGTTAAAACAAAAAATTGAAATGATAAGCTCAGCGGTTTAAATGTACAATTCTATTTTTAATATCAAAATCAAATCATATCAACCCCTGTAATTTTAACATTTTATCATCTTGGGACATCAGTATAATGGCCAATTTAACCTGTTTTTAGGATTTTACACCCATTTATTAAGGATTTTACCCCTTTCATTTCCTTTCAAAGCAACAATTTTGAATAGCCAAATATTAAAGCAAAACTTACCGTTCAAGCTGATATCCTTTTTATAGTACCCAGATAATTCTAGCTGATGCTTCCGTAAGTGTGCTCATAATTTTTTGCGATTAAGAAAACCAACATTAATCAACTAAACAAAAAATGGATAAACTTTACAAACATCTCAAAATTGGAGAAGCAAAACCCTGCCGTTTTTACTACACGGCAAAACTATTCTCATTAATTATGCTTTTGAGTTTTACAACGCTTAGTGTCTTTGCTCAAGCCATAAAAATTACAGGAACCGTAAAAGATGCACAGGGTGGAACGTTACCTGGAGTAAGTGTAAAACTTAAGGGAACCTCAACGGTTACTTTAACCTCCGGCGATGGTAAATTTTCAATAACGGTACCATCAACTCAAAGTGTACTCGTATTTTCTTATATCGGTTATGATGCTAAAGAAGTAAATGTTGGTAATGAGACCAATTTGCAGGTAACATTACAAGATCAGAATAACAGCTTAAATGATGTGGTAGTGGTGGGTTATGGTGTGCAAAAAAAGGTAAATGTTATCGGTTCGGTAGCCACAATTGATGCGAAAGCCATTGAAAATCGTCCGGTTACCAACCTTTCGTCTTCTTTAGGGGGCTTAAGCTCGGGTGTTTCTGTTAGACAAGCATCCGGTAAACCTGGTGCTGATGCGGCAACAATAAGAATTCGTGGAACAGGGACTTTAAACAGTAATAACGCATTAATTATTATTGATGGTATTGTGGGAAGTATGGATGCTGTTAATCCAAATGATGTGGAAACAGTTTCAATCCTAAAAGATGCCGCTGCTGCTTCTATCTATGGTTCACTGGCCGCAAATGGTGTAATATTAATCACCACTAAAAAAGGTAAACAAGGAAAAACCACGGTTACTTACAGCGGACTTGGTTCTATAGCAAAACCGGCTAATCTGCCAACATTTGTTAACGACTATGTTACCCATATGCAATTGGTTAACGAAGGTTATAGGAATCTTGGGCAATCACCAGCATATACTAATGCAACAATAGCATTATGGACAGCAGCGAATGCTAATCCTGATGGTTTAACCGCACAGGGATTTCCAAACTATGTTGCATATCCAAATACAGATTGGGGTAAAGTAATTTTCGAAAACAATTTTGCCCAACAGCACAATATTTCTTTAAACGGGGGAAGTGAAAATACGCAATACTTATTATCAGCCTTTTACCTTAACAATCCTGGTACAATGGCCAATACGGGCTCAGATAAATACAATCTGAGGATCAACCTGCAATCAAAAATTGCTAATTTTTTAACTTTAGGTACGCAAACCTTTGCTTCAAACCAAACATATGGTTTAGCAAGTACCGATAATGCATTTAATTTTCTGCGTCAGACAAATCCAGGTGTTTACCCGTTTTACAATGGGAAATATGGTTTTCCATCTGCTGCAGAAGAATCATCAACAGCAAATAATATTACTCAGTACTTGTACACCACTGGTGGTGATGATAATGAAACGAGAATTAATACGACGGTTTTTGCTAAAGTCGATATTTTGAAAGGTTTAAATTTTGAAACCAGGTTCAATTATCAAACTCGCCAGGAGGAGTCTAATTCGCATTCGAATACTTATGAGAGATGGAATTTTGCATCAAATACATTGGGGTTGGCTGCAGCAACTCCTGATCAGTTAAGTACTAATTATAACTTTAACAAAAACTACTCTTACACGATTGATAATATTTTAAATTATGCTACCACTATTGCCAAAGTACATGATGTGAGTGCTTTAGTAGGTTACAATCAAAATTACTACAACTATTATAATTTTGGAGCAAGTAAAAAAGGCTTAATTGATGAAACCATTACCACGCTGGGTTCTGCAACAACGTTAACCTCAGCCACGGGTGATGAATATGATTATGCATTGCGTTCTTATTTTGGGCGTTTAAACTACGCTTTTAAAAATAGATATTTACTAGAGGGAGTTTTCAGATATGATGGCTCATCAAGATTCTCTTCGGAAAACCGATGGGGATTCTTCCCCGCATTATCAGCTGGTTGGCGTATATCTGAAGAACCTTTTATGAGCGGATTAAACGCATATGTTAGTAACCTTAAATTAAGAGCATCGTGGGGTAAAACCGGCAATAATGTAATGAATACTACAGCTTCTCTGGGTCACTACGATTATCAGGCGGTATACGGGGTCACCAATTATTCCTTCAACGGATTACAATCAGCGGGTCTGGTTTCGACGAAATTTGCTAACAATAATTTGAAATGGGAGAGTACTACCACCACTAATATTGGTTTAGATGGTAACCTGTTTAAAGGTGCATTAAATTTCGAAATAGACTTGTATAAGAAATATACCGATGGGATTTTATTTACCCCGACGATTCCATTAGCTACAGGAACAGCTACTGCAGCAACCCAAAACATTGCCGAAGTATCTAATAAAGGTTTAGAAATTACTTTAGGTTACAATGGTAAAGTTGGCGAATTTAAATATGGTGTTTCTGCTAATTTCGCTTATAACTTTAATCGGGTTACAAAATATAAAGGCTCGTTTAATGCGGGCTACACCACTGATGCGTTGGGGAATAGGGTATATACTTCTAATCTGGGTAACGTTTCGAGCGGTGGAGCAAATAGAATATTAGAAGGACATGAAATAAACGAGTATTACCTGCAAACTGTTTATAAAGGTGACGGGAGTTACTTTACAGATGGTAAAGTTAATACTAATGGTGGCCCGAAAGATGGAATGATTCGCACACCAGATGATATGAACTGGTTAAATGCAATGATAGCCGCCGGTTACAAATTTCAACCTACGGATGGAGTGAGCAAAACGAAAATTTACTATGGTGATTTAATTTATGCCGATAACAATGGCGATGGTTTATATGGTAATACTTTTGATTCTCAATTTCTAAACAAATCATCAACACCAAGGTACAATTATGGTTTTAGTATGAATTTCTCATACAAAAATATAGATATGTCTATGCTTTGGTCGGGTAGTGCCGGAATGTGGTATTATTGGAATGCTATAGGCTATAATAATTCAATTGTATCGCTGGGTAACGCAGTAAGCACTTTAATTGCTAACGATCACTATTATTATAATGATGCTAATCCTAACGACCCTGCAAATAATATAACTGCGCATTATCCTCGTTTAAAAAACACAACAGATGCACAAAATGCGGCTGTAACAAGTGATTTCTATTTATACAATGCATCTTACTTAAAGCTTAAAAACTTACAGATCGGTTATACCCTTCCTGAAAAGATTTCTAAAAAAGCATTAATCAGCAGGGCTAGAATTTATTTATCGGGTGAAAACCTTTGGACGATAACTAATTACCCGGGCTTAGATCCAGAAATAGGTGCCAATGTTGGATACCCTACAATGCGACAGTATTCAGTAGGATTAAATGTGACTTTTTAACGATTTAGAAAGAAAAAAATGAAAAAGATTTTAAACATATTATTTGCGATTGCACTTTTAACAGGTTGCAAAAAAGATTTATTAGATACTTCTCCATATTCTCAGGTTGCATCAGAAACCATGTGGACAACCGACAATTTAACAGATCAGGGCGTTACCGGGGTTTACGCACTTTTAAGATATGGATTTACCAGTGGTGGAGCTTCAGGTTTGGAACTTTATCAAATGGATGCACTGGGTTTAACCGGGCAAACCACTGGAGCCGAATCTTTACTTTCCGGAACTGTAACGCCATCAAATAGTTACTTTAGTTCGCACTGGCAAAACCTGTACGAAGGAATCCAAAGGGCTAATGATGCCATAAAAAATATCCCGCTTAAATCACCATCATCAGCTGAAAAAAAGGCAAGATACATTGCTGAATGTAAATTTTTAAGAGCTTATTTTTACTTCAGGTTAAATCAGCTTTATAAAGGTGTACCAATTTATCTTGAGCCATTTACTGCAGATCAGGCGACCAAAGCACGTGCAAGCGAAGACCAGGTATGGCAGCAAGTAATAAACGATCTTAATGAGGTTATAGCGGAAACGAATTTGCCAAACCGCTATGCTAGCGGAAACGCACTTTATGGTCATATTACAAAGGGAGCAGCCTATGCCTTGCGTGGAAAAGCTTATTTGTATATGCGAAAATGGGATTTAGCAGCGGCTGATTTCAGTAAAGTTAGAGATGCTGGTTACACTTTATTTGCTAACTATTCTAATTTGTTTAAAACTGCAAATGAACAGTCTCCAGAGATGATATTTTCAATCCAAAATACTGCTGTTTCTGGTTTTGGTTCAGATACTCAGTTTTATTGTGGTACTCGTTCTTCATTTGGCTCTTGTTGGAATACATACCATGTTTCTCCTAATCTAGTCGATTTATACGAAAATGCTGATGGTTCAAAGTTTGATTGGGAAGTGGCTATTCCAGGCTATTCTGCCTTAAGTGTAGCCGAAAGAGAAGTTTATTTTTTAAGAAACAACTTAACCACAGCAGAAATTGCAGCCGCAACAACACGAGGTGCTAAAATGAGCCTTTATTTACCAACAGGTAATGAAGCACGTTTATTAAAAGCCTATGCCAATAGAGATCCACGTTTATCAGCAAATGTAATTACGCCATATTCTACCTATAATGGTGTATTTAGTGGCGGAAATGCTGTGGTTACTTCAAGATGGCCATACCGTGGTGAGGCAGCAACCAATGGTGATTTGCGGACTGACACTCAAAGCTTTTTATATTACCTATACAGAAAGTATGTTTATGAAGGTATCTCAGAAACTCCAGCGAGAGATTATGGCCCTACCGATATGGTATTGATTAGATACGCAGATGTGCTTTTAATGTGGGCAGAAGCACTTAACGAACAAGGCTTAACATCAGATGCTATTGCTAAAGTTAATGAAGTAAGAAGTCGTGCAGGTGTTGCTTTGCTCCAAAACACCAATGGCGGCTTGCCAACTTATGTAGCCTCACAAAGTGATTTAAGAGAACGTATTCGTAACGAAAGAAGAGTCGAATTTCCAAATGAAGGGATCAATTTCTTTGATGAAATGCGCTGGAAAACATGGAAAGAAAAGGTTTTTTATGCTGGAAATGGCGTAAAACAGGCATGGGGAAAAGTAGTTTATGCTTACTCTTTTAAAGGAGATTATTTATACAACTGGGCAATTCCGGCGGTAGAAATAGAAAGAAATCCCAACCTTACTCAAAACCCTGGTTGGGTAAATTAAATTGGTTAGTTTGAGGTCGTTATTGCGGTAACGGCCTTTTTTAAATTTAGTTTGCTTTTTTATTTATCAAACCAGCTGATATAGTTTCTTTAAGTTATAAATCAAAATAACATATCTAATGAATTAATGATGTTCAATAGAATACTTCTTTTTACACTCCTTTTAGCCTTTAAACTGCAAGCCCAAACTAACGATGTTAAAATGAAATGGTGGACAGATGGGAAATTTGGTCTTTTTTTGCATTGGGGTCTTTATTCTGTAACCGCAGGAGATTGGAATGGGCATAAAGCAACCGGAAATGAGCATTTCATGTTATATGAAAAAATTCCTTACAAAAGGTATGGCGAAATTGGGAAAAACTTTAATCCAACTGGATTTAATGCAGATAAATGGGTTAGCATGGCCAAAAATGCAGGTATGAAATATATCGTAATCACCACTAAACACCATGATGGTTTTGCCATGTATGATAGTAAAGTGAGTGATTTTAATATAGTTAAACTTACTCCCTATGCTAAAGATCCGATTAAACAATTGGCCGATGCCTGCAAAAAATATAACATTAAACTGTGTTTTTATTATTCGCTGGGCCGGGATTGGCAAAACCCGGATGTTCCAACCAACTGGCCGGTTAAAGCGGGCAGAAGCAACACCTGGGATTTTCCAAATGAAGATGGAAAAGTATTTCAAAGGTATTTTGATAGGAAAGTTTTGCCTCAGGTTACCGAACTATTAAGCAATTACGGTCCAATTGGTATTATGTGGTTTGATACCCCTGAATTGATTAATAAACAACAAAGTGAAACACTTCAGAAATTGATCCATAAACTCCAACCAGATTGTATTATAAATAACCGAATTGGAAATGGATTTGGAGATTACGCTGTTAGTGAACAAAAAATTGCTGATAAAATAGACTTGAAAAGTTGGGAATCTTGCATTACCATGAGTGAAGGATGGGGATTTAATAAATATGATACAGCCTGGAAAAAACCAGAATTATTAATCAGGCAGTTGACTGATGTAGTAAGTAATGGGGGAAATTTGCTATTAAATGTGGGCCCAAATGGTGAGGGTAATTTTCCAAAGCCCAGTATAGAACGACTTAAATTAATTGGTAAATGGATGGAAATTAACAATGAAGCGATTTATGGTGTTCGCCCATGGAAAATTTCATCCGAACTTCCCGTTGGTTCCGTAAAACCGAAAGAACAAAATTCGTTAGATAAAAAAATGATGGATGTATTGAATGATGGTACTTCGAAGGCAATTTTTCCTGAAATTCGATTTACCCGGAAGCACAATAATGTATATGCTTTTTTAAATAATTTCGAAACAAAAACGGCTGTAATCACCGCTTTATCAAAAACAAAGGCAAACGAAATAATCAAGGTAAAATTATTGGGTAGTTCAAAAACAATTAAATGGGAACAAACTGATGCAGGACTTAAAATCTATTTAAATGAAAAACCAATAATTAATGATGTAAATAACCTGGCTTATAAAATAGAATTTAAACAGTCGAACTAAATTTATTACTTATGTAAATAGGCTTCCGGCTTCAAATAAACGCAATATAATGGATTATCAAGTAAACAAGGCGGACGTATTTATAGGTATAAATGGAAAAAACCTTACCTGGAGCGCTTATTCAATTGTTTTTGGGAGGATTGCAAAAATCCTTATCCCGTTTTCAATTAGCAATATAAAAACTGGTTTTGTGCTTTGATAAAAAGATGCAAGTATTAATTATAAATAACAAAGTAGCGTACAGCATTTTACCCTAGGAATGAAGAATTTTAAGTTTCTAACTATGTTTTTTTTCGGTTTGTCATTCACTGTATTGGCACAGGCACAAAGTGAGCCGTTTAATACCATTAGTCAGCGCATGAGTACCGATTTGCAGTTCTTTGTAAACGATGTGGTATTGGTCAATCAAATTACCGAAACACTAAAAAGCCTAAATGCTGATGGCAGCTGGCAAGATATCAATTATGCTGATGTACAATACAACCCTTTGAAAAGAATTAAAGATATGGCTACGGCTTATATCCGTCCATCCAATAAATTTTATGGAAACCAGGAAATTTATGGGGCAATAACCAAAGCGCTTCAAAATTGGCTGGATAAAAATCCGAGGAACAAAAACTGGTGGTACAATGATATTTTTTATCCTCAGGCCATTGGCCAAACATTAATTTTAATGCGCAATGCCAAAACTCAGCTGCCCATTGAGCTGGAGAAAGCTTTGATCCAAAGGATGGTTCGCAAGCTAAAAGCCGGGGATGGGGCCAATACATCAGATGAAGCTTTGCATTATTTGTACCGTGCCTGTTTAACACAAAATAAAAGCACTTTAGATTCGGCTGCAAAATATCTTTTTGAACCCATTGCGGTTGAAGATGGTAAAGAAGGTGTTCAGGTAGATGGAAGTTACTATCAGCATGGCAAGCAGCAGGCCATCGCAAGTTATGGACGTGTATTTGCCGGTAATTCGGTAAATGCAGCCTATTATTTGAGGGATACAGAATATGCTTTACCAAAAGCCCAACTCGATATTTTGGTCAGTTACTTAAAGGACACTTTTTTGAAAACCATCCGAGGCTCGTTTTACGATTTTAATGTGAGAGGAAGAGGGATTAGTCGGCAGGATTCATTAAATGCCTTTGTATCTGGAATGATCAATAAAGTAAAAATGTTCGATAAGGGAAATACTGCCTATTGGGAAGCTTCAGCATGGAGAACATCACATCAACGCCCAGCGAGTTATCAGATTGAGCCTTCAAATACGGTTTATTGGAAAAGCGGTTACACCCTTCAGGTCCGGCCTCAATATACTTTTAGCGTACAAACGGCTTCTGCAAGGACATTACGCACCGAACGAGGAAACAATGAAAATTTGCTCGGTAAATTTTTGGCTGATGGGGCAACAAATATTCAGCGAAGCGGATCAGAATATGCCAACATTATGCCGCTATGGGAATGGGATAAAATTCCTGGAACCACAAGCAGAGATTATGCTGACGATAAAGGAGCAACCATCAAAAAAGAATGGGGAATCCCTGGAACAACCAAATTTGTAGGCGGGGTAAGCGATGGTGTTTATGGCGTTGCAGCTTACGACCTGGACTATGATAGCGTTCAGGCCAAAAAGGCTTGGTTTTTCTTTGATAAGGAAGTGGTATGCCTTGGCACCGGGATAAACAGTTTGTCTTCACAAACCATTACAACAACTATTAATCAATCCTGGTTACGAGGAAAAGTCATTGAAGATAAAAGTTTCTTACTTCATGATAGTATTGGCTATTTTTTTCCTGCTGGTGGAGAGGTAAAAATTACCCAACAAAACCAGGTCGGAAATTGGTATCGCATCAATCAATTCCAGGAAAAAAAGGAAGTTTCGGGGAAGGTTTTTAAAAGTTGGTTTAATCATGGCCTGCAACCACATGATGCGAGTTATGCCTACATTGTGGTTCCTGGTACTGGAGCTGCTTCCATGCATAAGTATCCTGTTGATGCGATTAAAATCATCCAAAACACAAAGGCTATGCAAGCGGTAATGCACAGCAGATTGAGCATACTACAAGTCGTTTTTTACCAGAAAGGTGAATTTAATCATAATGGTATAGTAGTAAAAGTAGATCAGCCATGCATTGTTCAGATCGAAGATTTGAACGCGATTAATCCGCTTATTTTCATCGCAGATCCTACACAAGAAAATTCGAAAGTTCAGATCGAAATAAAAACTCCTAAGCTAAAAAGCAATAAAATAATCACCTGTAATCTTCCGGTTGGTGCAATGGCAGGATCAACCCTTAAATACAACATTTCAAATTAAAAAAACACATCTAATTCATGAATAAAAATAGTTTAATAATCGCATTCCTGGTTCTTTTGAATTCAATTTCCTTTGCACAAAACAATGTGCGAAAGCCAATGGCACAGCTTATTAGTGATGAATTTAAGTTTGCTGCTGATCAATATAAATTTTTAGCAAAAGGCATTCCTGCAGGTAAAACGCCACAAACCTATCAAAATGGAAAACATGTTAACTACGATATTCAATGGTGGTGCAGCGGTTTTTACTCAGGTAGCCTTTGGTATATTTATGAGCAAACCAAAAACGAAAGCATTAAAAAAGAAGCTGAAGATGCTTTAAAAGTTATCGAGCCGAATCAAACCTTTACGGGTAACCACGATTTGGGCTTTATGATGTATTGCAGTTTTGGAAATGCGTATCGCCTGACGGGGAAACCTGAATATAAAGCCATTATTCAACGTTCTGCAGAATCGCTTTCTACCCGTTATCATGATAATGTAAAGGCCATTCAATCGTGGAATAAAGGTAAATACTGGAATTACCCCGTAATTATTGATAACATGATGAACCTGGAAATGTTAAATTGGGCAACAGATAATGGCGGAGATCAGAAATTTAAGGAAATTGCAATCATCCATTCCAATACCACTTTAAAAAATCACTTCCGCCCTGATTTTAGTTCTTTTCATGTAATTGATTATAACCCGGAAACAGGTGCGGTAAAAAGAAAAGCAACCTGGCAAGGGGCGGCAGATTGTTCTGCATGGAGCCGCGGCCAAGCATGGGCACTATACGGTTACACCATGATGTACCGGTTTACAAAGGATGAAAACTATTTGAAACAAGCCAAAGGAATTGCCCATTTTATTTTAAATCATCCTAATTTGCCAGCAGATAAAATTCCTTTTTGGGATTTTGATGCCCAGGGAGTCCCTTTTGCAAAACGTGATGCTTCGGCAGGTGCGATCATGGCTTCGGCATTGCTAGAACTTGCACAGTTTACAGCCGATAAAGAAAAAGTTGAATTTAAATTTGCTGCAGAAACCATGATTTATTCGTTGGCAAGCAATGTTTACAGGGCCAAGCTTGGCGAAAATGGAGGCTTTTTGTTGATGCACAGTACTGGTGCCTATCCTTTAAACAGTGAAATAGATGTGCCATTAGTCTATGCCGATTACTATTATTTAGAGGCTTTGGCTAGATATAAAAAGTGGTATTTATAAAACTCATCGATAGCCATAATTCCTATGAAATTTAAACTTTCTCTTTTTGCCTTACTTATCGTTGCTACAATTACGAATGCACAAATTAAAAAATCTACAACCGGAACAGAGGATCGGGCTTTTTGGGTAAAAACGCTTTATCGAATTTCCTACCCAGTGGTGCATCATTTAGCCAATGAGACTTTGAAGAAAAACATGCCTTTAGAAAAAGGACCAGGCTATGGCCTAGACCTTACCAAAGTAACTTATTTGGAAGCCCTGGGCAGAACGATGGCTGGATTGGCACCCTGGCTGGCCTTACCCGATGATGATTCTCCGGAGGGTAAGCTACGCAAAACAATGCGAGCTGACTTACTGAAGGGACTTGCCAATTCTGTAAATCCTGAAAGTCCGGATTATATGAATTACCGTAGCGAAGGACAGCCAATTGTTGATGCAGCTTATGTTGCTCATGCCTTTCTTCGTGCGCCTAAAGCACTTTGGGAACCTCTGGACGATTTAACTAAAAAACGTTTTATCGAAGAGTTTAAATCTCTACGTACCCGAAGTGGGGCTTATAATAACTGGCTTTTATTTGCCGGTTTAACTGAAGGTTTTTTATTAAGCATTGGCGAGCACTATGACCCGGCCAGAGTTCAGTTTGCGATTAACAAAATGAAAGAATGGTATGTTGGAGATAGCTGGTACAGTGATGGTGATAAATTCAGCATGGATTATTACAACTCTTATGTCATTCATCCCATGTTGGTTGACCTCTTAAAAGTTTTGGTACAAAACAAAAAAGCTTCGCAGGCAGATTATGACATGGCAGTTATGAGAATGGCCAGGCATTCGGAATTTTTGGAAAGAATAATTTCTCCCGAAGGAACTTATCCGGCATTTGGCAGATCAATTACTTACCGCATGGCAGCTTTTCAGGCTCTGGCCCAAACGGCTTTGATGGAAAAACTACCGGAATATATCAGTTTTGCGCAGGTACGCTGTGGCTTGACTAAAGTGATGCGCAACATGTTCGAAGCTAATCAGAATTTCGATGATAAAGGCTGGCTGGTTTTAGGTTTTAATGGGCATCAGCCGATGATTGCGGATTATTATACCTCCACTGGAAGTTTATATATCACCACCCTGGGTTTTCTGGATCTGGGCTTACCCGCAAGTCATAAATTCTGGACAGATGCTCCCGCTCCCTGGACAAGTTTAAAAGCCTGGAAGGGTGAATCGGTAAAAAAAGATTATAAAGTCGAGTATTAATTCCAATAATAGGTATCGTATAAATATATTTGCGAATAAGAATTGATTTTCAGTTCTAAATCTTATCTCAAATTTTAACCAATGAATAAATTCGAAAGCCGCTACGCTCAAAGTCCTAAGGAAGTTAAACAAATGGATACTGCTTCTTTACGTGAAAATTTCTTAATCGAAAACGTTTTTGAGGCCAATCAGGTAAATTTAACCTTATCACATTTCGATCGCTATATTGTTGGCGGTGCAATGCCTGTTAACGAAGCCCTGGCTTTGCCAAATCCTGATGATTTAAAAGCTAAATTCTTCTTAGAGCGACGGGAATTAGGGATGATAAACGTTGGAGGTAAAGCAATCATAACGGCTGACGGAGAAACGTTCGAGCTTGATTACAAAGAAGCTTTATACATTGGGAAAGGTACAAAAGAAGTTTCTTTCGCCTCGGCTGATGCTAATCAGCCCGCTAAGTTATATCTTAATTCTGCACCTGCACACCATACTTATCCAACCAAAAAAGTAAGCAAAGCTGAAGCAGAAATTGTAGAATTGGGTACGCCAGAAACGGCTAACCACCGAATTATCAATAAGCTTTTGGTAAACAGTGTGCTGCCTACCTGCCAGTTGCAAATGGGGATGACGGAGTTGAAATCGGGTAGTGTATGGAATACCATGCCGGCACATACGCATGATAGAAGAATGGAAGCTTATTTTTATTTTGAGGTTCCGCAGGGACAAAGTGTTTGCCATTTTATGGGGCAACCCCAAGAAACGCGTCATATCTGGATGCAAAATGATCAGGCTGTAATTTCACCAAACTGGTCTATCCATTCGGGTGCTGGTACAAGCAACTATACTTTTATTTGGGGTATGGCTGGTGAAAATTTAGATTATGGCGATATGGATCACTGTGCCATTACAGAGTTGAAGTAGATTTATTTTTACACCCAAATAGGCCGAAATAGATTGGAAAGATTTCTCCACTTCGTTAGAAATGACGGCTCCCTGATCAATAAAAGTAACATCAATAAGAAAAGAAAAAATGTCAAACATATTTGATTTAGCAGGTAAAACTGCATTAGTAACCGGTTGCAAAAGAGGAATTGGTAAAGCCATGGCTTTGGCTCTGGCAGAAGCTGGTGCAGATATCATTGGCGTTTCTGCAAGTCTCGAACTTGAAGGAAGCGCTGTAGAAAAAGAAGTAACCGCTTTAGGTAGAAAATTTTATGCCTATCAATGCGATTTTGGGAAGCGCGAGGATACACTATCTTTTGTCGCAACAGTAAAAACCGATCATCCGGTAATTGATATTTTAGTCAATAACGCCGGTACTATTTTACGTAAGCCAATTGCAGAACATCCTGATGAGATGTGGGATGAAGTGATTGCAGTTAATCAATCAGCCCCTTTTATTCTGACCCGGGAAATTGGTCGCGATATGATTGCCAGAGGGAGCGGTAAAGTGATTTTTACGGCATCTTTATTAACCTTTCAAGGGGGGATTACCGTTCCTGGATATGCAGCAAGTAAAGGTGCTATTGGCTCATTAACCAAAGCGTTTGCCAACGAATGGGCCTCAAAAGGGGTGAATGTAAATGCTATTGCGCCAGGCTATATTGCAACGGATAATACTAGTGCCTTACGCGAAGATCAGGATAGAAGCACATCAATTTTAGCTCGTATTCCTGCAGGAAGATGGGGAACACCGGAAGATTTTAAAGGGCCAACTTTATTCCTTGCTTCCAGTGCCAGCGATTATGTACATGGTACAATTTTAACCGTAGATGGCGGCTGGATGGGCAGGTAATTTACCGCTAACAATAAATCAAAAGACCGATGTTGGAAGTTTAAGTGTTTAAACCTTATTCCTAACATCGGTCTTGCTTTATCATGCTGTTAAGTTATTTCAAAATCTTATTCGTAAAGATTGTAGATCTCTTTAATGTCTTTCAAAATCGCATCAAAATCAATATTTAGATCGATTAATTTTCCGGTACGGATATCAAAAACCCAACCATGTACCGTTAAGCCGCGTTCTGTAATGGCCTCTTGTACGGCCGCGGTTTTTAGTAAATTAACGCATTGTTCCTGTACGTTCAATTCTACTAATCTATCATAACGTTTTGCTTCATCTTCAATGGCATTAAGCTCATCTTTGTGGGTACGGTATACATCACGTATGTTTCTCAGCCATGGGTTTAAAATCCCCATATCCGCAGGCTGCATTGCTGCTTTTACGCCACCACAGTTATAGTGGCCGCAAACCACAATTTTATTCACTTTTAAATGGCGAACAGAATAGTTTAAAACTGTCATCACGCTTAAATCCACATTATTTACCAGGTTGGCTACATTGCGGTGCACAAATGCCTGGCCAGGTTGAATACCCATTAAATCTTCAGCGGTAACGCGACTATCCGAACAACCGATGTATAAAAATTCAGGCGTTTGCCCTTTAGCTAATTCAGTAAAATATTCAGGATCAAGCGATAGCTTGTCGGAAATCCACTTTTCGTTATTTTTAAAAACTTCTTCTACTTTCATGTTCTTTGTTTAATTATCTCGGTTATTTAATATTTATCTGATCAGTATGTTGATATAAAACTAAAAAGATTTTGCTTAAATCCAGATGATGGATACACTTATTTCAGCTATTAAAATCTTCCTTAATTTTAATTGACTAAAATGAAGTTTCAATAAGCGCTAACAAATAAGTGCTCTAAATGTTCGCTTTGCAGGTATTTTATCTGTATATTATACACTATTTCGCGGGTATTACTTTTTGATCAATTAGTGATTTTAAAGTTCTGTTAAAACTTCTGATGGGAATACCTAAATACGCGGCCATATCTTCTTTAGATAATTTTATCTTTTCTTCTGCCTGCAGCTTCATCAGTTTTAATAACCCATATTCTATGGTATACAACTGTTGAAAAGACGCTCTGGAGCTGGTTTGAATAATCCTGGTAGATAATTCTTGCAAAAGGAGTTTATTGAAAACCCCATTTTTTTCACATAGCGCTACGAAAACATTTTTTGGGATGGCATAAACCAAAACTTCACTGATTGCTGATACATTACAAAGGCATTCCATCTGTTTCAGCAACTCCAGTTCGCCAACAATTTCTCCTTTACCTAAAAATTCAACAATAAAATCTTTACCATTTTCTTCAGAAATAAAACATTTGGTAATACCTTCTTTTACTACGAAAACGTTTTTAATAATTTCTCCCTGCGTAATCAATTTGAGCCCAGTTGGAAAGGTTTTCAGGGATATACCTGATTTAGGATTCTCCTTGCAATACTGATCCATGAAAGTCAGCAGGTCGAGGTTGGTTCGTAGCATAATTTCCATTCAGGACAAATGTCCTTTCTTATCCGTTTAGGTTGATTTACATTTGCATTGCGAAATTAATACAATAACCATGAACAATCAAATAACTGTTATCGCTTTTGATGCCGATGATACGCTTTGGGAAAACGAACCTTATTTCAGGGAAACGGAGGAGAAGTTTGCTGGCTTGTTAGAAGACTTTATGCCGCATCACAGCGTGGTTGCCGAGCTCTTAAAAACCGAAATAGCTAATTTGCCCTTGTATGGTTACGGAATCAAAGGCTTTATGTTAAGCATGATTGAAACGGTTTTGAGAATTACTGAAGGAAAAGTAAATCCGCTGGTGATTAGCAAGGCGATAGAATTAGGCCACGATATGCTAAATAAACCTGTTGTGCTTCTGGAAGGTGTTGAAGCTGTTTTAAACGCGTTAAAAGGTAAATATAGGTTGGTGGTCGCAACAAAAGGTGATTTGCTGGATCAGCAACGCAAGCTGACCAAATCCGGGCTTGATCATTATTTTCACCACATTGAAATTATGAGTGATAAGCAGGAGAAAGATTATTTAAAACTGATTAAACATCTGGACTGCAAACCTGAAGAATTTTTGATGCTTGGCAATTCTCTAAAATCAGATGTTTTGCCAGTATTGGCGGTTGGTGGCCACGCTGTTCATATTCCTTACCACACCACTTGGGTGCATGAACGTATTGATCATACCATTGAACATCCCAACTTTTATGAAGTAGCACATTTAGCAGAGGTTTTACCCAAATTAATAGAATGAAAGAAAAAATAGATATAAACACCTGGCTTAGAAAAGACCATTTTAACTTTTTTAATACGTTTGAAGAGCCATTTTTTGGGGTTACCGTAGATGTTGATTGCACTTTGACTTATCAGGAAGCGAAAGACAACAACGAGTCATTCTTTTTGCTTTACCTGCACAAGGCAATTCTCGCTGCAAACCGAATAGCGCCCTTTAGGTATCGTATAATTGAAAATGAAGTTTGGGTTTATGATGAAATTCATGTTTCGACTACCGTTGGAAGATTAAATGGCACATTTGGTTTTGGCTATATCAATTTCAAAGAAGATTTTGATGGGTTTAAAGCAGGGGCAGAGTTGGAAATTGATCAGGTTAAGGCAGCTAATGGCTTAATACTTAATCCGCGTGTAGATTTAATTCATTTCTCAGCGTTGCCGTGGCTGGATTTTAAATCAATGTCTCATGCCCGAAGTTATGCTTATAAAGATAGCTGCCCTAAAATTTCATTTGGGAAATGCAGAAATGTAGAAGGGAAAAAGATGATGTGCATCTCCATACATGTTAATCATGCGCTAATGGATGGTTATCACGTATCTCAATTCGTAGAAGAATATCAAAAGCTTCTTAATCAAAAAAATATGGAGTTAATATCAGCTTAATTTACGCTTAATATTTGAATTTTAACTTCGGTTAATGTTTCTAGCCGCCATTATAATTCCTATTTATCTGTTCGCATTTATTGCCATGTGCTGTATGGATTCTATTTCGAAAGCAATGCTATTTTTGCTCATGCTGGCCATTGCCACCTTTATTTTGTTTCTTTTTATCAACCACCCCATGCCATCGGCCATGAGTATCGCTTGCTTCGCCATTATCTTTGCTTTTAAATTGAAAGATCAATTTCATTTGGTTTAGCGAAACTATTTACTATTTTTGCTGCACGAGCGGGATAGCTTTGTAAAAACAATAAAACTTTGGGGGATTAGCTCATTTGGCTAGAGCGCTTCGCTGGCAGTGAAGAGGCGGCCGGTTCGAATCCGGCATTCTCCACGTGTTCATCTAAGTTACTGAAAATAAGTAACTTAGATGAATTTTTACCTCCAAGCTCTGACACCAGTCTGCCAGTAGACGAATCAGGAACCAAAAATCACGCGTCCGGCACGTCGAAAAAATCAAAATTCTTCTGACAAAAAACAAAAAAACATTGGGTATTCCGAACGTGGGTTCCAGGGAAGAACTCCTCGTGGGCCTAATTTTGACCTCATGGAGATTCCTGAGCTGCCATATACTATCCCTCGTGTCGTAAAGGGGAGAACCATAACCTGTGTTCCTGTGGGAAGCACTCTTGACCAACTGACGCCTCCAAGTAAAACATCAACCCCCATTGATTCACATTCCTGGATAGTGGATTTAAATTGATCTACACCGAAACTGTTTGTGAAAATATGATCGTCCTCACAGATTAATACGAATTCATCTCCTCGTTTATCTGTATCATCTATTATATTATAAATAGTTTTCCATAGACCACACGCTCCATAAGGATGCTCGATTGCCCTTACAATTTCTAGTTGAAAACTTCCAAGGTTAAGAAATTCTGATTTTATACTTTTGAAGTGGTCAACTCGTGATTTCAAATTAATTGCGAAAACAGGAATTTTTTAGTGTGTATGCATTATTAAAGTTTTAGATACATTTTGAAATATAAATAAAGGAAGCTAGATCATTGTCAATTTGGACTTACCCATTTTACAATAATTCATTAATCATTACTTTCACCTTATCACTTCCAGGAAAAGCTTGAAATTTATTGATGAGCACACCTTCTTTTATTATACAATAGATATGATGGAATATATTCAAACTTAAACTGGTTCATAATATATTCCCACTGATCACCTTTGAGATAATAATGTTCATCTCCTATTCCTTTAATTTTTTCCTCCGATTGCTTTCGAGGTGATGATTCGTTTGTTAAATAGACAAATGCAACATCTTTATCGTGAAAATTTCCCTTCGTACTTCTGAATTGCTGCATTGCTTCCAGGCAAGGGCCACACCAGGTTGCCCAAAGGTCAATAAGCACAACCTTAACCCTTATGTTTATCAACAATTGTTTCGATAACTTTATTGTCAGGAACAGATGAAACATCATTCACAACGGCAGGTGATTTGAATTTGTCAAATTCAATAACCTGTTGATTTTTTCGAAATAGTATCTTAGCAATTTCTCCGTTTTTCCAATACTTTTTAATATTCTCTTTTTGCTTTTCGGTTAGCGGTTTTAATTCTTCGTTAAGCTGTAAGGCATAAGCATTCGCTACTAAAATATCATAATACTGTCCATTATCAAATCCAAGCACATCCGCTAAAATAGATTTCACATTTTTTAACCAAGATGGAATGTCGCTATCTACTATTTTCGGTAGGTTTAATGTCTCATTTTGAAGAAAGACTTTTTGAAATTCCAAAAAATTAAAACAATACAGATATTCAGGGTACGAAATCTGATATTTCGCTATGGAGATATGTTCAATCTCTACCCGATCAACTTTTCCAATCTTGTGCTCCTGCCAGCTGCCACAAATGGAAATGTGGAACACTATATCGCCAATAGGTCAGCGGAGCTTTCCATTCCCCTCCCCGAAAAAGAAGCGCAGGGGTGATTGAGGTCCACAGCGCTGGGGAGGACACCAGGATGACGGCGGGCTATGCATATTCTGTTGAGAACGAGAGTTCCACTAGTGAAATAATCGAGAATATCTGTGAAAATATCAAGTTGTACATAAATGAAAATAATGTAATTAGGGGAGTAAATATGCCGCTGTCTGTCTGATTGATTGATAAACAGGGGCGTGTTATAATTATAAGCTATGCTTTACCCCAGCTGTTGGAGATGTTCCGCAGGGCATCTCGAACTAATGATAAAGGCGGATTTGTAATCCGATAGGTAAAGCTCATGCTGGGGCACGTTTCTGCGTATGCAAACTATTAAAGTTTGCTATTCGTTATAGCTAAAACCTCTAAGCTAAAAACCTTAAACCAAACAATAAACATCAATTTGCGTAGCAGACTGAGAGAGGATACGGAGCTTTGATGTTATTCATGAGTTGTTGTTGTTGTCATCTGTATTCATGCTTTCGCTTCCCTCAGGTTGTTAACTTTTATCAAGAATAATTTAAGATCCCCTCGCCGGCGGCTAGCCGAGGCAAAGCTGTGTGTTTGGATTTATTATAAGAGATTCCTCGAAACTCGGGATGACAAGTCGAGCATGAGATTGTCACACCCGATGAAAAATCGGGTTCGCAATGACGCGGATGGAAGAGGTTGCAGCAGTCAATAGATAAGACTTAAAGCCCCTCCCTAATCAAATATCAGGGAAGGGGCTGTAGGCTATATAATAGCGAGTGTTTCGAGCGTTGTATTGCCAGGGGTATCTTTAGCTTCGGCAGTGATTTTAGTGCCTGCCAAATTGCTGTTTAGGGTAGTAGTATTATAAAACCAATCTACACTGTTTGCACTTTGGCTAGCTAAACCGCTCTCTAGTAATTGGTCTGCGGCATCATAAATGCTCACTTTTACTTGGGTAAGCCCAAAGTTGTCCATAGCCCTTACCCTAATTTGCTCCCCGATCTGACCTGTATAGTTGTCGGCATCAATTGCACTGATCTCTGGCGCTTTGCAGTAGTCTGCCAAAGCTAAATTGTAGGCCGAGGTGCCAGGCTTGGCCAATAGCTGATACACGGCTAACAAAGCTGGGTTGTTGATGACGCCTCGGGCGTAAACAACCGCTTCTCTAAATTTAAGCTTTGCTTCAAGCTGTTTTGCGGTATACACAGGGTTCTCTGCCTTTTTTGGTCTTTTGGCAATTACCGTTTGGTTGCTTCCAAAATTTTTAAATACCAATAGGTTGCCCACTTTGCCGCGGGCACCATACATTACTTCATTGTTTTCTGACTTTGCCATTTTCTTTCTGTTTTTAAATTGTGATTAAATAATTGAAATTTACGCTTCTCGTTTACCGGTTATTATTGCGTAGTGTAAAGGTGGGGAGGAAAAAAATAGGGCTTGTCGCGTTTGTCGCATTAGGCGTAACTGTACGTATTTTGCGTGATTTGTCTGGATTTGTCGCAATTGGCGGTTTGGGTTGTTGGTTTGCCGTCGGTCTACCGTCGGTGGTACGTTGGTAATACGTTTGTTGTTGGTGCGGTCTTTAAAAAGCCCTGTCCGTAGTCTTGCCTGCCCTCATGCCGGGCATTGGCACTCCATTTTGAGCGACCAAAATAGAGGAAAAGTCCTCGGCTGCACCTGATGCTACTAAAGTCAATAGCAAGGCAAATTACTGCTATCTGCATCAGCCAAGGCCGATTTTAGGTAAACGAAGGTATAGAGTGCTTTGGCTCGACGAAATTTGATATAGCATAACAATTAAAAGATGAAAGTAGTACGGTGGTGATACCGTTAGTAGGGTAGCAGATATGTGTTGCTTTAAATCAAAGTTTCGCACCTTTAAAATGAAGTCAACGTATACCAATTCAGTGTGAGTTGGATATACAGCACTATACTAAAAAGAATGCCACAGCCAATGAAGGATCGGGTTCGCAATGACGCGGAAAGAGGGCAGAGGTAGTAAAGGGCTTAAGATTGTGGGTAACGAGCAATAGCTAAGCACTACCATTGCGAAGCACGCTATCCGGCCTCAGTGAATTAGCGTAAAAAAAATCAATTTGAAGGATTGTTAGAAATAAAGGCTGTTTGAGCGAAGCGAGTTCTTTTATTTCCAATCCGAAGATTTGATTTTAGCGAATTCAGTGCAGCCTTGATCTTTGGTTACCTTTCCATCAAGGGAAAGGTAAAAGCCATACGCTGGCTAAGCGTGGCAAGCATGTGTGTCGGCTTTTTGTGAATTTGATCCTACCCCACCATGGCGGATTTGGGTGACAGGTTGAGTAGAACATTGCCACACCCTAAAAGACAAATAGCTCTACTGAATATATTTTTCCGCTCCAGCCACGGCGGGCAGGCTTTTGCCGCGGGGCATGGTACTTTTGTCTTGATCTAAAAGTACCCAAAAAATCAAGGGCAGCACTCTGCTTCCCCACTTCAGACTAACGCATGGCCTGCCGTTCTTTCAGGCCAACGCTCTTGGTGCAGTGGAAGATGGGTAAAGGTTGTGGGGTGGATTTGCTTTCGGTTTTCCTAACGCTGTTGCTAAGCAGGCATTCAGCCTTTTAGCCTCCTTAGAGGATGCTAGTTTAGAAAGGAGCTTAGGGCGCCATTTTTTTGATGTTATATTAGGCAGAAATTTACTTTCTATGCTAATTTTTGTTAAATCAACCGCAATTAGACTTATCATATTTGCAATACGTTTGGTTTTTTATTGCAAAAATTAAATGAGGGCTTGCATAGGGTATTGCAAATTTTGCATAGGTAGTTTTACTTAGCCTTGTCAATTTTCTAAAAGTTACATTATGCTTTGTAACTGATTGTAGATGAGGTAAATTTGTGTTGTTAAATTAAATGTTACTTGTTTACCCAATGAAGAATATAAGTTATGAGTGCGCCATTACATCGTTTATGTTTTTATACTGCCGATCTCAAGTTGATGACCGGCAAGAGCGAGCGTACTTGTCAGCGTATTCTACAATTGATTAGAGATTGTAATGGTTTGCAGAAACATCAACCCATTACGGTTTTTCATGTCTGCGATTATTTAGGGATCTCATTGGAGAAATTGTTGCCCTTTATTAGGTAGGGAAGTAGAGTAGAGTTATTGCTTTTTGGTGTCGTTTGCCGGCTGGTGTGCCACCATTTAAAAATTAAAATTATTTTCATTAGCCATATCCATTGTTTGCCTATTATCTCCATTTCTGGATAGATCTCGTTATCAGAATTTTTTCCTGGAAGAAGATACCATACTAATAATAATAAGTAACAGCATTGAGGCTTACATTTACCGTGTTCAGCTTGAAAACAATAAGGCATTTGAAAACCATGGCTTTCCGCGTTCCCCATTCATAAATTTTCCAGTGGCATAGTCGAAGTTGGTGTATTTTACAGCATCTTCTCTTGTGTCTTTGATGGAATGTCATTTTTTTCTTCTGGCTTAGGCTATGGCGGGTGGTGAGAGCCAGTCGTAATCCGAGCAAAAAATGGTTTACTATGCTGGTCGTCTTTGTCCAGCTCACGCCATGAAAGCCTGAACAATCTTCGTATGCCACTTCCCATATGCTGGTGTAACGTATCTCGGCATCCCTAATCCACGCCTATCGGTTACAGCATAGCCATTATGGGAAACGACTTGGTCATGTTATCGAAATATCGATATCCATTGCGTACAACCTATAGTTGTTCAAGTGTAAAGTAGATTGTAAACTTTATTATACATAATATGGAAATTTATGTGTTATTTTGGAGAACAAAAATCAAGCATGAAAAACATCTTCATTATCGCCATTCTTCTCTCGAGTTTTCTTTATCGTGCTGATGCACAGAATATAAATCAGGCCATTGATGGTAACCAATATGTTAAGCAATTGGCTGAGCAGCGCTACGAATTCAATAAAAGCTTGATTAAACGGTTACACATTCCACTCCCAGTGGCCAAATCAATTTTTAGCTCAAATTCATTAGTTGCCTTTGATGGACACACTTATGTTTTAAAAAACAATGAAGTGGTAGAAATAAAAGGTTTTTTATTGTCTAAAAAAGTCTTAGCGGCCATTACAAGCAAATTGTTAATGCTTGATGCTTACCAGAAAAATTGTGCTGAAGACGTAAATATGGCATATAATGATTCAGGTAGAGATTTACAATACGTTAAGAATAAGGATCGTCAGTTCTTTGCTGCACTTAAACAAATATTATCCGTTACAGCTGCTATCTCTGATCAATACCAGAAACCAAATGCCTCTGTTACTATTGAAATGGCGATGAATAAAATCAAAGTCCAAGGGCTTAGTTCACAACAGGATTCGCAAAATATAGCTTTCGCTAAAGCAAAATAAAGTTTTTTATCACTCCGTTTCCTCAAACTGAAAGTTGAAGTGTTTAAAAGAATAAGCACTCCAGTACCAAAGGCTTAGCGTCAATCCATTCCATACAGGAATATTTTTCTGATGCTGAATTGAGATTAAATCTTTTCCTTCCGACAATGGCTGAAGTTAACTTTACACTTTCTCCCAATTCTAAACAGCTCGAAAATATTACTTAAAAATAGTGCTGTTAAAAGGTTTTTTAATTTTATTAGCCTATTTTTGCCAAATTATGCAATTGCATACTCAAACGTATATTTATTATGAATAACGATAAAAAAGAAATATTCGATAATGTTGCCCAACGTTTAAAAATTGAGGGATTTAATGTTGTAAATCGCGATGAAACTCGTCCTTGGGGTGGTTTTTTCGTAATTGATGAAGCTCAGGCACAACAATTTGCTGATACCTACTTTGATGGTTTAGATGTTGAAAGCCTTAAAATTGGCGGTAAATTAAGTCCGAAGATATTAATTGTAGCGCCTAATACACGCTTATCCTGGCAGTATCATCACCGCAGAGCTGAAATTTGGCAAGTGGTAACCGGTACTGTTGGCATTAAAACCAGCCAGACAGATGAAGAAGGCGAAGTAAAAAAATATGCGCCAAAAGATCAGATTAAATTGCAGCAAGGTGAGCGTCACCGCTTAATCGGTTTGGATGACTGGGGCGTAGTGGCAGAAATCTGGCAGCATACAGATGCCTCAAATCCATCTGATGAAAGCGATATCGTTAGGGTTCAAGACGATTTCGGTAGATAATATTTAAAAATTAAAAGGTTTCCATGTCTGTACATGGCATCCTTTTAACACATTTCAGTTCTGATCATTATAGAATTGAAAAATAACGGGATGCTGGGAAACTAAGTGTACATAAAAACCGTTAGTAAAGCATACACACATACATGATTATTATTATTTTTTTTCTTTGCCATTGGTTTTTATCACTATTTAGCCAAACCTTTTTTTTACATCGTTATTCATCGCATAAAATGTTTAAGATGGAACCATTTTGGGAGCGTTTTTTCTACCTGGTTCTTTTGATTTCTCAAGGCTCATCTTTTTTAAATCCAAGAGCCTATGCCATTTTACATCGCATGCATCATGCATACAGCGATACTGAAAAAGACCCACACTCCCCGCATTTTTTTAAAGACGTTTTTGGGATGATGATTGCAACCAAGAACATGTACATGAATTACCTGCATTTCAAAATTGAGCCTGAACCTGCTTTTAGAGGAAATTACCCTGAGTGGCCTTTAGTAGATAAGATTGGCGATTCTTGGCTTTGGAGAATTGGTTGCGGGTTATTTTACATTGGTTTCTACGTGATGTTCGCTAATCACTGGTGGTTATACTTTTTATTGCCGGTTCATTTTTTAATGGGTCCGTTACACGGGGCTATTGTAAACTGGTGCGGGCATAAATATGGTTATTCTAATCACGATAACGAAGACCACAGCCGTAATTCATTACCATGGGATTTTTTATTAATGGGTGAATTGTTTCAAAATAATCACCATAAAAAACCTAACAGTCCAAATTTTGCCACAAAATGGTGGGAATTTGATCCTACTTATCCGGTAATGAAGGTGCTGCATTGGGTAAGGATTATTAAAATCAGGAAAGTTCAATAAGCATATTTATAGCAAAGTATAGATGGGCAATAAGTTATAAACTTATTGCCCATTTTTTATTCGACAATTTGTGATCTTTTTACGACTAAAAATCGCACCTTTGCCGACCAAATTAACGTTGTCGCGTGAAAACTATTCTACTGTATTGTAACAAAATGCAATTTGCGCAGACTAAATATCAAATACTAAGAAATAATATGAAAAGAATTTTACTCTTAATCCTCTCCCTAGGAATTTTTTTAAACGCAAAAGCCCAGTTTCCAACTGGTGGTTTTGGTGGAGGTGCAAAGAAACCAACCGTTTTCGGACGAATTACAGCGACTATCTTAGATTCTGTTACCAAACAGCCAATTGATTACGCAACAGTGTCGTTAATTAATGTGAAAGATAATAAATCGATAAATGGCGGTGTATCCGATCCGAAAGGAAAGATTTCAATAGCTAATGTAGCGCCAGATACTTATAAATTAATGATAGGTTTTATGGGTTACAAAACCAAATCAGTAACCGTAATTACTACGCCATCTAAACCCGATAATAATTTAGGTAATATTTATATTTCTTCAACGGAAAACACATTAGCTGATGTTCAGATTCAAGGTACAAAAGCGGTGATTGAAAACAAAATAGATAGAATGGTTTACAATGCAGAAGCTGATGGGACCAATGCAGGAGGCGATGCAACAGATGTGATGCGTAAAGTACCCATGCTTTCGGTAGATATGGATGGCAACGTTCAGTTACGTGGCGGCGCCGTTCGGGTATTGATTAATGGAAAACCATCAGGAACAATGGCAAGCAGCGTTTCCGATGCATTGAAAATGATTCCTGCAGAACAGATTAAAAGTGTGGAGGTAATTACCAGTCCGTCAGCTAAATATGATGCCGAAGGGTCAGGGGGTATCATCAATATTATTACAAAAAAATCGAACGCACAGGGTGTAAGTGGTACGGTTAATGCGTCTGCAGGAACCCGCCAAAACAATGGTGCATTTAATTTAACAGCTAAAACGGGTCGTTTAAGTGTAAATACAGCTTTAGGAGCCAATTTAGCCTATGCTCAAGATTCTCGTGTTCTATTTGAAAACAATACAAGAACCAATAATGCAGGGGTGATTACTACGAATACGCTTTCTCAGGACGGGATTTCGAAATGGAGCCGCAATGGTTACAATGGAAGTTTTGGAGTGGATTATGACTTTAATGCCTATAATAACATCAGTTCTACAGTTAAATACAACAACTTTTCAAATGGTGGTCCGGGAAGTGCTGCCATTAGCAGGAATGGTTTTGACTATAGAAATATCAGCAATATGGATATGGGATTTAATAACCTCGATTGGAACGTAGATTATAAGCATACGACTAAAAAAGAAGGGGAAGAACTTTCTGTTTCCGGCCAGTTATCTTCAGGTCAAAATACCACAGATTTTGAAAACACAATAGAAGGCGGTGCTTTTCCACCAGTAAATAACAGCAATACAGGTAAAAACAAAGAATATACGGCGCAAACTGATTACACGTATCCATTTACCAAAACAACCATTTTAGAGGTTGGTGCAAAAGGGATTTTCAGAGATATTAACAGTGAATTTTCTAACGCTGCCGAACAGAATTTTGAGTATAACCAGGATGTGGCTTCAGCTTACGGGGTGATTAGTTTTGCATTGGGTAAAAAATATAATTTTAAAGGTGGCTTGAGATCTGAATATACCAACATCAGTTTTAATAATGTACAAGGTGGTATTCAGAAAAATGATTATTTCAATTTGTTTCCAAGTGCCATATTGTCAAGAACATTAAAAGGTAGTTCGACTTTGAAACTGAGTTATAACCGCAGGGTACAAAGACCAAGTTTAGCTTATTTAAATCCATTCCGTAATGAAAGTGATCAGTTTAATGTTCGCAAAGGAGAGCCTACACTAGCGCCGGAATTAAGTGATAATTTTGAATTGGGTTACTCTACTTTTATCAAAGGTTCGGTAATTAATGCATCTGTTTTTTACCGCCGTACTGCTAATGTTATCGAAAGTTCAATTATACCGTTTACTGAAAACAATATAGATAAAACGTTAACTACTTACATTAACGTAGGTACAGCGCAAACCTATGGCGCTAATGTTTTTGCTTCATACAATCCAAAACCAAAGTGGACATTAATGACAAACTTAGGTGTTAATACTTATGAAGTGAGCAATGCGCAAACTGGCGTAAGCACCGGAACTTTTTTAAACTATAATATCTTCGGGCGTTCGGCTTATGGTTTTGGTAAAGGATATAATTTTGAATTGTTTGGTGTTGTCAATTCCCCGCGTAGAACCTATCAGGGTAAAACCGATGCCATGATTTTCTATGGTGCATCATTCAAAAAAGAAATCTTAAACAAGAAAGGTTCAATCGGTATTAATACATTGAATCCGTTTACCCGCGATTTGCACATTAAAACCGTAAATAATTCGGTAACCACTACAGGAACTAAAGTAACTACCTTGTACCAAAGTACAAATGTTTATTATCCGTTACGTTCATTTGGCGTAAACTTCAGTTACAGCTTTGGTAAATTGAAATTTACAGAGAAAAAGAAAATCAAAAACGACGATATTAAACAAGACCAGCAGCAACAAGGTGGCGGCGGAATGGGTGGCGGAGTTCAGCAATAGGCGCAATTAATTAATATAATATTTAAGTCTTCGGTGAAAACCGGAGACTTTTTTTGTTTACAGTGTATAATTTACACTTAGTGTTACGCAATCATTAGATCGAACGTTTTTTTTTCTGTTTAAATAGTTCTTTAAAAATATAGATCTCGTTCAATTGAATTTTTCGGCAGGTTTTATGGTGTTTTTTAATGTATTATTTAAGGGATGTTTGGTTTTTGATTAATATTCATGCGAAATTTTATTTTTAAAAGCCATATATTGTATCAACTAATCAACATTTACCTAAATAATAGAGATATGAGAAAAATCTTTACATTACTATTTTTTTTGTGCGTTCTTTTAACCGGACTTCCATCAATAGCCCAGGTAAAAACTGTAACAGGAAAAATTACTTCTTCTGAAGATGCCGGACCACTACCCGGAGCAAGTGTCAAAATAAAAGGAAGCAATACAGGAACATCAACCGATGGAAATGGTAGTTTCACTATACAGGTTCCTTCATCAAATACTATTTTGGTGGTTAGTTTAATTGGCTATAAAACGCAGGAGATAACGGTTGGAAATAGAACAACCATTGCGCTGGCGCTTTCATCTGATTCGCAGCAACTGGAAGAAGTTACTGTTTCAACTGCTTTGGGAATTACCAGGCAGGCTAAATCTTTAGGTTATGCGGCACAAACGGTAAAGTCAGAAGATTTAAATTTTAACCATCAACCCAATCTGGTTAACGCATTACAGGGAAAGGTTGCCGGTGCAACAATTTCAAGTACCGGTGGTGGTCCTGGTCAGGGGGCAAGTATCCGGATTAGAGGCGTAAATTCCATCGATCCGAATATTTCCGGCGATCCGCTCTATGTAATTGATGGTGTTCAGATAGATAACTCCACCTCTACAGTTGGAGCAAATCCAAGCGGAAATGCTTATGGTTCGAGAGGTGTAACCAACAGGGCCTCGGATGTTAACCCCGAAGATATTGAAACCATAAACATTTTAAAAGGTGGCGCAGCAACTGCTTTATATGGTTTAAGGGGAGCAAACGGTGTAGTGGTAATCACTACAAAGCGGGGTAAACAAAACGGAATTCAGGTAAATTTTAATAGTTCTTACGGCTTTGAGAACGTGCTGGTTAGTCCGAAAGTGCAAACAGAATATACACAAGGGGTTTTGGGTGTTTATACCAATCCTCCAGGTGGTATCGGACCAGCCTGGGGACCAACAATTGCGGAAGCGAAATTAATTGATCCAACCCATCCTGATCAGCTTTTTAACAATTATGATCAGGCTTTTGGTACCGGACAATTGGTTAAAAACTCAGTATCCCTAACCGGTGGTAGCGATGCCATTAAGTTCTTCTCTTCGGTTTCTCAACTTTATCAGAAAGGGATGATGCCTAATACGGATAACAGAAACTTATCTGCCAGGTTAAATACTGATCTCACGATTAGTCCGAAATTTAAGGCTTCATTAAATATGAACTTTACTAATTCCGGAGGATATACCTATTCGGCTGACCGGTTTGGAGAGGGTGTAGCTTATTTCTCGCCACGTTACGACATGAGTGATTATCAAAATCCAGACGGTTCTCAAAAATATCTTGGAACCAACAACCCAATTTGGGGTACTGCTAATAATAAATTGAAAGGCGATGTTAATCGTTTTATTGGTGGTGCCAGCTTAAGCTACGATCCTGCGAAATGGTTAAATTTATCTTATCGTTTTGGTATTGATACTTATAACGATAACAGGGTAAGAACGGCTCGTGGCCCGATGTATACTGGCGAGGCAATGTATGATAACGAGCAAGGATTTTATGGTGAATACAACACTAAATTCAGAACTTTAAACAGTACGTTAGTCGCTACTTTTTCAACTAAAATTGGCGAAGATATTAAAGGTACCTTAAGATTAGGACAAGAACTGTACGATAGACGAATTAAAGAAATTGGAACTTTGGGCAGTATTTTGGGCATCTATAATTTCTTTAACCTATCCAATGCAGGTGTTTTATCTCCGAGTCAGAACATCAGAGAAAAACGTTTGGTTGGCTACTTTGGAGAGGCTACATTTGATTATAAGAATTATTTATTTTTAACCGTAACGGGTAGAAATGATATAACTTCAACTTTGCCTAAACAAAACAGGTCATTCTTTTATCCTTCCGCCAGTCTAAGTTATGTATTTTCTGATCAATTCAAATTACCTGCAGTAATCAATCAGGCTAAATTGAGACTATCCTACGCTAGAATTGGAAAGGATGCTTCTGAATATTCTACTTTCACCGGATATGCGCCTTACATTTCATTGCCAACCGGAACTGGAGGCTTAACAATAGGTTCCAATCTGGGTAACGTGAATTTACTGCCAGAATTTACAAATACCTATGAGGCAGGTTTGGAGATGTCATTTTTTAAAAGCCGTTTAGGTTTTGATTTCACTTATTATTATTCTCTGAGCCAGGATCAAATTATTCAAACCCAGATTTCATCTGCTGTTGGTTATGTCACCAAATCGATTAATGCAGGTGATATTCGTAACCGGGGTGTAGAGCTGGTAATCAATGGTAAGCCAATTGTGAGTAAAGATTTTAACTGGAGTGTTAACCTTAATCTTTCTGCAAACAGGAATAAGGTACTTAATATGCCGAATGGAATCACCGAAATTGTTTATGGTGCTGCAAGAGGTTATGGAAATGCTGGTGTAACCATGAAGCTTATTGAAGGACAACCTTATGGAAATATTTACGGTAGTTACTTTCAGCGCTATTCGGCAACGCCGCAAGATCCAATTGTTCTGGATAAAAATCTTCCCTTGTTGATTGGTAGTAATGGTTTTCCTGTGCTTTCTGGTGGAACGCAAAGATTACTGGGTAACTCGCAACCTAACTACATTGTTGGTTTGGGAAACACTTTTAACTACAAAAATTTCAGCCTGAATGTATTATTTGATGCACGTTTGGGTTTCGAGAAATATAACTGGTTAGAGGATTTCTACTCAGCCTTTGGTTTGCCAGATTATACCACGGACAGAAGATCATTTAAAACTTTTGAAGGGGTGCTTGCCAACGGAACCCCAAACACCAAGCAAGTTTGGCTGGGTCAGCAAGCTGGTCCGGATGGAGTGAATTATGGAGAAGGCTATTATCGGATTTATTATAGAAACATATCTGAGCCATTTGTAACAGATGCTTCATGGGTGCGTTTGCGTTCAGCAAGTTTGTCTTACCGATTACCAGAGAAATGGTTGCCTGCAAAGGTGATTAAAAATGCCTCGTTATCAGTTACAGGAAATAACCTTTGGTTATGGACAAAATATTATGGTGTAGATCCTGAGTCGAGTTCATATGATGCAGGAAGTAATAACGACGGTTCTGCAGGATTCACTTATCCATCTGCCCGTCAGTTTCTATTCACCCTAAATGTTGGTTTTTAAAAAAGGAATTAAGATGCAAAAGATTATAAAATATACCTTGTTTTCGGCTATGATTGCAACAATAGGTTTGCAAGGCTGTAAAGATAGTTACTTCGATAAGCTATCCAATAATCCTAATCAGGTTGCTGAGCCTACTTTAAATGCTTTGCTTGCCACATCCACTTATAAAGCTGGTTTAAACAACTACAATGTTGCCAGTATTATTTTGCCATATGTCCAGTACACTGCTAATCCTGCTGCAAACGGTGCAGGCGATACCTACCAGGCTATTGATTTTAGCAGCACCTGGGATGCTTTATATTTTGCAATGGCCGATGCCAATGAGATGAAAAAGCTGGCTATTGCCCAAAATTCCAGTGAATATAAAGGCGCAGCCGATGTATTAATTGCCTATAATTTAATTATGGTCAATGATTTGTGGGGTGATGCACCTTTTTCTGAAGCTTTTAATATCAATAATCTGGTGCCTAAATATGATAAACAACAAGATGTTTATGCTTCTGCTATGGCCCTGATCGATGAAGCGATTGTTGAATTGGCAAAAACCAACTCAGCTGTAAAGTTAGCGGCGGCCAGCGATTTGATATATGGTACAACTGCTGCCACTGAAAGGGCAAATTGGTTAAAGTTTGCTTACGCTTTAAAAGCCAGATTGCTAAACAAAGTAAGTAAAACCACTAATTATAATCCTACGGCAGTTTTAGATGCCGTAAGTAAATCAATTGCCGGTAATAATGAAGATGCAAGAATGCAGACGTTTAGGGAACGTAATTTTTGGGCAACTGTTGCACTCAACAATTCTCAGCAATCCTTGGGTGGATGGTTATCTGAACAATTGATTGATGCATTGAAAGGGGTAACTTATCCAGGTGTTGTAGATCCGCGTTTGCCAAAAATTACCGATAAAACCGTTGATGGGATTTACATTGGTACAGAAAATGGAGCAGGGAACAGACCTCCGGGTGCAAATACGCTAAAGAATGAATGTTATATCTCACAGAATTCTCCATGGAGCGGAAATACCTCTCCGATTTTTCTTGTGACTTATGCTGAATTGAAATTTATTGAGGCTGAGGCAGCCTTTGCTATTGACAAAACACGGTCCTATAACGCTTACCTCGCTGCCATCGCAGCTAATATGGATAAGTTCCAGGTTGAAGCGGTTGATAAAGCTGCTTATCTGGCGCAGCCTACTGTGTCAGTAGGTGTAGCTGCCTTCACTAAGGATTTGATATTTAAAGAAAAATACATCGCAACTTATTTAAACCCTGAAGCCTGGAATGATGCCCGTCGTTTCGACTATAATTACAAAGATTTTACTTTGCCAAAGAATAATGCATTACCAACATTTATCCGCAGGTTAGACTATACGCAGGGTGAAAGAAGTAAGAACGGGGCAAATGTTCCCGCTGATGTACCTAGAACGACAAGATTGTGGTGGGATCAGTAACAATCTTATAAAAAATTAATCTTCAAGCCCTTTCCATTAATTGGTTAGGGCTTTTTTTTATAAATTATCTTCAAATATCATATCATGAAGAAATTATTTTTTACGCTGTTATTTTTCATTATATTCTTTTCTGGCTTTGCACAATCTTTTTCCATTCAATCTGCCCTTAGTTATCCTTTTCCAACACAATTGGTGTCATCTCCGGTAGGAAATAAAATTGCCTGGGCGGCTAACGAGCAAGGTAAAAGAAATATTTATACGGCCGAAGCTCCGAATTATAAAGCAGTAAAAATTACAAATTACATGCATGATGACGGGCAGGAGCTTACCAGCATTTCAATTTCTGATGATGGAAAATGGATTGTGTTTGTGCGGGGTGGAGACCATGGTGGAAGAGACGGCGGACCGGTAAATGCAGCATCAATGGCAATTGCACCTAAAATGGAAATTTATTCCATTCCGTTCAAAGGCGGGAAGGCAAACCTCATAGGTGAAGGCGATTACCCGGCAATATCACCAAAAAACAATCAATTGATATTTTCAAAAGCCGGCCAAATATTTTTAAGTCCGGTTGATGGTTCTTCCCCGGCAAAAAATATCATCAATATTAAAGGAATCAACTCCGCTTACAAATGGTCGCCCAATGGTGATCGGATAGTGTTTGTTAGTAACCGGACCGACCATTCGTTTATCGGCATTTATCAAAATGAAACTACAGCGATTAAATGGCTATTGCCATCTTTTTCAAGAGATCAATCGCCAGCCTGGTCGCCCGATGGAAATGCAATTGCTTTTGTTAGAACTGCTGGAATAGGGGGAGAAACAGATTCTATCTTGAAAGCAAAACACCAGCCCTGGGCAATATGGACGGTAGATCTTAAAACAGAAAAAGGGAAATCAATTTGGAAAGCGCCAGAAACTTTGCGGGGATCTTATCCATCAGTAGAAGGTGGCGCAAATTTGATGTGGGCTGATCAACGGATTGTATTTACTTCCTACGAAGACGGATGGCCGCATTTATATTCGATGAAACCCGATGGCTTAAATAAAATATTACTGACGCCAGGAAATTTTACTGTAGAAAATATTAAACTAAGCAGCGACAAAAAAATACTGCTCTTTGCTGCTAATACTGGTAATGATATTCATGATTTAGATCGCAGGCATATTTTTTCAGTTTCGGTGAATAAAGCAAATTTAAAACCTTTAAGTGCAGGCATTGGTATCGAAGCTTATCCTGTTTTTTCAGGAGAGGATAACCTGGTGTTTTGCCTAAGTTCTACAGCTCAGCGGCCACTATTACCAGTGGTTTTAGCAGAAGGTAAAATAATTAAATTAATTGGCGAAGATTTGATTCCAGGTGATTTTCCGGTAAGAGAAATGGTTATGCCTAAACATGTCAACTTTAAGGCAGCAGATGGAAATACCGTTTATGGACAACTATTTTCTCCAAAAAATTACCGCAAAAATCGACCTGCCATCGTTTATGTACATGGAGGGCCGCAACGCCAGATGTATTTAGGCTGGAGCCCAATGGATTATTATTCTATCGATTATGCCCTGAACCAATATTTGGTTAGTATGGGCTTTTGTGTATTATCTGTCAATTACAGACTTGGTTTGGGCTATGGATACGATTTTCATAAACCACAAAATGCAGGTGCACAAGGAGCGTCAGAATATCAGGATATAAAAGCGGCGGGGGAGTGGTTAGCCAAACAGTCTGATATCGATCCGAACAGAATTGGAATTTACGGTGGATCGTACGGTGGATATTTGACTGCGTTGGCACTTGGAAAAGATTCTGAACTTTTCGCAGCTGGGGTAGATATTCATGGTGTCAATAACCGATTTAGCAATTTTACACCTGAAGGTAAATCACCCGCTCCAGACGCTGAATTAGCCGCTAAAATTGCAACGGAATCTTCACCTGTTGCTTATATCAAAACATGGAAATCCCCTACATTAATCATTCACGCAGATGATGATCGAAATGTGGCATTTAATCAAAGTGTAGATTTGGCACAGCGGTTCGAGGAACGGAAGTTTGATTTTGAGTTTTTGGCTATTCCTGATGATACCCACCATTGGATGAAGTTTTCAAACGGTGTAAAAGTTAGCCATGCTACAGCAGATTTCCTAAAACGAAAGTTAATAGACAAAAAATAAAAACTATAAACTAATTTTTTCTGATTCCTTTTAAAGTCATCAAACTTAAAGCGTTAAAGGCGTAACCGCTAATGTTATTTTGTAGCATCACAACAGATTGATCATAGAAAAGTGGAACGACAGGAGCGTTATCCATCACCAATTGATCCATTTTCCGGTAAAGTTCAAATCTTTTTTGAGCATCGCTTTCATAGTAACTCTGTTCAAATAACTGATCAAATTGTTTGTTGTAGAAAGCAAAATAATTTGGACCAAAAGGAACTTTGTTTTTGCTATAAAACATCGATAGAAAATTTTCTCCGTCGGCGTAATCTGCAAGCCACGAGCCACGGAAAAAGTTAACACTATTTTTTGCCATTAACTCACGTAAACTGGAACTTGGACTAACGTCAATTTTTACCTTAATCCCAACATTGGCTAATTCTCCCTGTATAAACTCTATCAAATCTTTGTAAGTTGTGGTGGTATTCAAGGTAATTTCAGGCAGTCCTTTTCCATCAGGGAAACCTGCCTCTGTTAAAAGTTTTGCAGAAAGCAAGGGATTATAAGTGTAACCCTTAACGACTAAACTGTCAAAACCGGGCATTCCCTTCGGTATAAAACCCGAAGTAGCGGCAATACCTACTCCATTTCTTAAATATCTGATCAGTTTATTTCTATCTATCGCATAATTGATCGCTTTTCTAATTTTTAAAATTTTCAGTGGTGAATTTTTTACCAGAGTAAGATTAGTATCTACCAAAATTCCAACATACTCCGTACAGAGGTAAGGACTTTTCGTAAGTGTAAATTTGCCTTTATATTTAGCGCTCATGGTGCCGTTTTTTGTTAATATGTCATCACGATAGCTGCCATCTACATTATAATAAAAATCCAAATCCTTTTTTAAAAAACTCATAAAACCGCTTTGCTTATCGGTAATAAAAGTGGCTTTTACCGCATCTAAATAAGGTAATCTTTGATTTTTTTTATCCTTTTCAAAATAATGATCATTTTTAAGCAGCACTAAAATTTCACCTTCTTTCCAATATTTAAACTGAAACGGGCCTGTGCCAATAGGATGACTTCTGAAATCTTTACCGTAATGTTCAACGACTTCTTTAGGCACTACAGAACAATATTGAGTTGTGAGTAAATTAAGAAAAGGGGGAAAAGGGCGGACCAGTTTGATTTGAAAGGTAGTGTCGTTTAATGCGGTAAAACTGCTTTGGTCTTTAACTTTATCACTAAAAATCCACCCTCCAGATGAGGCAACTTTAGGGTCAATTAACCTGAAAAATGAATAGGAAAAATCGCTTGCGACAACTTTTCGTCCTTTACCACCTTTAAAAATGGGGTCATCGTGAAAATAAACGTCGTTGCGAAGGTTAAAGGTGTAAGTAAGTGCATCGGCAGAAACCTGCCAGTTTTTTGCTATACATGGGATTGTTCTTAATGAAGAATCGATTTGAACCAGGCCATTAAAAATTTGATTGGTCATCCAGATGGCATTTTGGTTTCTTGCAAAAGCCGGGTCTAACGAAGTTAAGCCCTGATCTAAATTAATATTAAAGGTTTTTTTACTGCTTGTATCCCTTTCCTGTTTGCAGGAAAAGATAAATACAATATAAAAAAACCAAAATATATACTTAAATGAGCTTCGCATGCAATCAGGAATGTTATTTTTGCACAAATTAATAAATTTAATGCAGATGTCTTTTTTAAACGATTTATTTATTGGCCTTGATGCCACCATGCATGAGGATTTACAAGAGCGTTTGGCTATTGTGGAGCATAAAATTAAATTTATGGATAAAATGCCGGTGGCCTTAGTGGATGTGAACAATAATTCGAGTTACTTTTTAGCGGAAGAAATTGCTTTGGCAGGAGGAATGTTAGAATCTGATATTTATAGTGCAGTCTTTATTATCTATTATCAACCAGGCAAAACTTTAACTGATTTGATGCGTGAAGTTCCATCTGTATTAAATGAAGAATGGCAGGCTGTAAAAAATAATCGCATTATCCTGCTTAATGATAATGTGGAACGCGAAAAATCGGCTGAAAATGTGGTATCGCTAATAGAAGATATGGCAGAAATGCTACACCCGGGGTCATTTATTTTTGGCCATGAAGGCGATAAGTGGATCAGATTTAATGCTTAATTTTTTACCAATCAAATAAAATTACCACCATGAGGAAGTTCATTACTTTCGTTTTTTTTGTACTCTTATTTGCGATAGTAAAAGCACAGGTTGTACCTGTTTTAACAGCCGATGTGGCAGAGAAGTTAGCTAAAATGCCGTTGGGTTGTATTGTGCAGGAATTCCCGAATAAAACTTCGCATGTTGCTAATACTGCTGTTGATGGCCGGTTATTGCCCAGTGATTTACATCCGGCTTTTTACGGCTGTTTAGATTGGCACAGTTCTGTTCATGGCCATTGGATGTTACTGAGATTGCTTAAAACAATCCCTGAATTAAAAAATAAGGCAGAAATTACCAGTATGCTTAACCGCACTTTCACACCTGAAAAAATGCAGGCTGAAGCAGAATATTTCAGCAAATATCAGGTGGCCAATACTTATGAGCGTACTTATGGATGGGCCTGGCTCTTAAAGCTGGATCAGGAATTGTACACATGGGATCATCCGGATGCTAAAAGATGGCATGAAGCCCTCCAGCCGCTAACCAGACAGATTTTAACCTTATGGAAAAATTATTTGCCTAAGCAAACCTATCCAAACCGAACAGGTGTACATCCCAATACAGCATTTGGTTTAGTGTTTGCATTAGATTGGGCCAAAACTTTTAAGGATGTTGATTTTGAGCGCCTGATAATTGAGAAAGCAAAATTATTTTACCTGAATAATACGGCCACTCCTGCTTATATGGAGCCAGATGGGTCAGATTTCTTTTCTCCGAGCCTGGAAATTGCCGATTTAATGAGAAGGGTGCTGCCGAACAAGGAGTTTGTACAATGGCTGAATAAATTCTACGAAAAGCGAAGTATCGATCGCATTAGTGATCTGCCTGTAATTAGTGATATCAACGATTATCAGGGTGTTCACCTGGTGGGATTATCTTTTACAAGGGCCTGGTGCATGAAAGGCATCGCAAAAGAGTTGCCGGAAAATCACAAATGGAAAAAGCATTTTACACAAACGGCTGATAAATTTTTATCTAATGCATTGCCTTTGGTTTTTGCAGGTAACTACGGTGGCGACCATTGGCTGGCATCTTTCGCTGTTTATGCTTTAGAAAAATAGTTTCATTTGATTTCCAATAATATTACTTTTTAACCTTGATTTACAATGAACTTAAACGTGGGTGGATCAAAAGAGCTGCGAAATTTTTCTGCATAAATTTTCGGGGAAACTATATGCTGTTGAACATTAGTTCAAACATAAAATCTCAATTAAACCACAAACAGTAAGTTTAAAACTTAATGAATTTATCAATCTGCTCATTCGTAAATTTAATCGTATCTTCCTGAATGAGGTTTCCGTTTCCATCTAACTCACTTTTGATGTTTGGAATGTGCAGGCGCAGGGGTAAAACGTGCAAATGCACATAATGGCAAACACCTGTAAAATGATCAACGCCACGTATATTGCCATATTTGCCCGAAGAAACTCCAACTAAGGCCGCTTTTTTATCGTAAAAGCTATCCGGAAAATTGCAGGCATCGATTAGTACTTTTAATACGCCCGGATAACTGCCGTTGTATTCGGGCATGATAAAGATAAATTTATCTGTAGCACTAATCAGGTTCTGGATTTTTTGAAAAGCAGAAGAGCGCTTGCCATACATATCCGTATTTAATACATCAGCAGGTAGATTTTCTAAACTGAAAATACTTGCTTCTGTATTCCTGTTTTTAAGTTGCTGCTGGTAATATTTAGCCACTTTTAACGTATTGCTATTGGGTCTGTTAGTCGCTGCGATTATGGTGATCATACAAAAATTGTTAATAAGATGTTTAAAACCCGAATACGCTAATTGCTAAAATTGCCATATAGTTTGTATCTTAGCTGATTGAGAAAAAGGGCGTAAACAACGCAAAAATAGAACTTTTTGCCGATTAAACGGCACAAATAAATAAGAGCCCAAATAAACGTTAAGTAAATTTCGGATATATAGATGAGCAAAATAATTGCATTAGCAAATCAAAAAGGTGGTGTTGGTAAAACAACTTCATCTATAAACCTCGCTGCAAGTTTAGCAGTATTAGAATACAAAACTTTATTGGTAGATGCTGATCCTCAGGCAAATTCTACATCTGGAATTGGTTTCGATCCCCGAAATATTAAAGATAGTATATACGAATGTATCATTAATGACATCGATCCGTTACAGGCGATTCAAAAAACAGATACCCCAAATTTAGATTTACTTCCTGCACATATTGATTTGGTAGGGGCGGAAATTGAAATGATTAACCTGAACAACCGCGAGTATAAAATGAAAGCGGTGTTAGAAAAGATAAAAGATGAGTATGATTTTATCATTATCGACTGTTCGCCATCACTAGGTTTAATCACCATTAATGCGTTAACCGCGGCCGATTCTGTGATTATTCCTGTTCAATGTGAATATTTTGCTTTGGAAGGTTTGGGTAAATTATTAAATACCATCAAAATCGTTCAAAACCGTTTAAATCCGGCTTTAGAAATTGAAGGAATATTATTAACCATGTATGATGTGCGTTTACGTTTATCTAACCAGGTAGTTGAGGAAGTAAGAACGCATTTTCATGAACTGGTTTTCGATACAATTATCCAGCGTAACACCCGTTTAAGTGAAGCGCCAAGTTATGGTGTTTCGGTAATTATGCATGATGCAAATTGCAAAGGTGCTATAAATTACCTCAATCTTGCCCGTGAAATAGTAAAGAAAAACGGCTTGCTTAAAGAAGAGGAAAACATTGATACAGCTAACATTAATTAATAGATGACATCTTTTCAGCGAAAAACAGGTTTAGGAAGAGGGTTAAGTGCGCTTTTAGATGACAGCGAATCATCTCATCCCCCGAAACAGCAGGTAAATGCCGTGAGCGAAACCGAACAGGTGGGCAATATTAGTCATGTAAAACTTGAGGAGGTAGAAACTAATCCTTATCAACCACGTACCGAGTTTGATCAAGTAGCTTTAAATGAGCTAGCAGATTCCATCAAAGTGCAGGGCTTAATCCAGCCCATTACGGTAAGAAAAATCGGCGCAAATAAATACCAGTTAATATCGGGTGAACGTAGGTTTAGGGCTTCTAAGTTAGCTGGGCTAACCCAGGTACCGGCATACATCCGCAGTGCGAATGACCAGCAAATGCTGGAAATGGCATTGATCGAAAATATCCAGCGTGAAAATTTAAATGCCATTGAAGTAGCCTTAAGTTTCCAGCGGATGATTGATGAAGTTGGTTTAAAGCAAGAGCAATTAGGAGAACGTGTAGGTAAAAACCGTACCACGGTAACCAATTATTTGCGTTTGCTCAAGCTGCCACCTGCTATTCAGGCTTCCATCCGAGATCAGCGAATTTCTATGGGACATGCCCGGGCATTGATCAGTGTAGATGGTGTAGACAAACAGTTATTTATTCACCAGGAGATTTTGGATAAAGGCTTATCGGTACGTAAAGTAGAGGAATTGGTTAGAAATCTTCAACATGCTCCGCTAAAAGCTGAAGATAAGCCTAAAACTAAAGCTGTTTCTTTTCAGTATCAGAAATTACAGGATGATTTGGCTTCTAAATTTGCTACCCGGGTAAAATTAAAAGTTACTCAAAATGGAAAAGGTGCCATAGAAATACCTTTTATGAGTGATGACGACTTGAATAGAATTTTAGAGCTATTAGATTGGTAATGCGTACATTCAAGCTTTTAATACTCGTTTGTTTCTTTACATCTGCTTTCGCAAATCTGGTTTTTAGTCAGGTTACCGATACTGTATTAAAGCCTGTTGATACCGTTAAAACTAAATTACTTAAGCCGGCTGTTGATAACAAACCTGTTAAAGAGATGAGTCGTCGCGATTCGGCGAAAGCTAAATATGTTAATCCGGGGAAAATTGCCGGTAGAAAGGCCATTGTTAAGTCTTTGATTATACCGGGGCTTGGTCAGATTTATAACCTCCAACTGTTAAACGATGGTTCCAGAACGGGAAAAAATAATACCTTTCAACGGATTTATACGATCGGAAAAATAGGCGCCATTTATGGTGGTTTTACAGTTTTAACTATGTCATATATCGAAAGCAGTAAGCAATATAATTTGTTCCTGAAAGAGCTTCAATATCGACAACTGAATGGAGATAAGGCCGATCCGAATGGTCCCTTTGGTAGCAGGTATTCTACCGCAGGTATTACTTCAGGTAAAGACACTTATAGAAGAAACAAGCAAATAGTACTTTTTTCTTACGGCTTGGTTTACCTTGCAAATGTGGTAGATGCTTACGTAGCTGCCCGTTTACATTTCTTTAATATTGATGATACGCTATCTTTTAAAGTAATGCCTACGATGATTAATTCAAATTCAATGTACAGTTTTAATGCGGCACCCGCATTGAAATTATCCCTAACATTTTAAATTACAACAATGAAAATAGCGCTTTTAGGTTATGGCAAAATGGGGCAGATTATTGAAAGATTTGCTCTTGAACGCGGTCATGAAATCGTTTTAAAAATATCAATTGATAATCAGGAAGATCTAACCAGGCAAAATTTAAAATCAGCGGATGTAGCGATCGATTTTAGTACGCCAGATTCTGTATTAAGTAATATTAGCGCTTGCTTTGATGCCAATGTTCCGGTTGTTGTAGGCACCACAGGCTGGTATGGAAAATTGCAGGAAGTTAAAAATGATTGCAATAGCAGTAACAATACACTCCTTTACGGGTCTAATTTTAGTATTGGTGTTAATTTGTTTTTTAAATTAAATCAAACGCTGGCAAAGCTGATGAATAATTATCCAGCATATGATGTTCAGGTTGAAGAGATTCATCACACACAAAAACTCGATTCGCCAAGTGGAACAGCTATAACGCTTGCAGAAGGGATTTTAGATCAGCTGGATCGTAAAAAAGAATGGTTAAATGAAGAAGTTGGAACAAATGTAGAAGTGTTTCCAACAAGTGAGCAGCTTTTAATAGAATCGCATAGAATTGAGAATATCCCCGGAACGCATACTGTAATTTACAGTAGCGAGGTAGATGAAATAGAGATTAAACATACAGCGCATAGCAGAGCTGGTTTTGCGCTTGGTGCTGTGGTAGCGGCAGAGTGGCTTAAGGATAAAAAAGGATTTTTCAGTATTACTGATATTTTCGAATAGGTAATAAAGAGCAAGGAACAAGATAGCGAAGGGCAAACCAAAGAGATTTACTTGGTTAAAATGTATTGCGCTAATAGTTAGAAATAAGTTAAACGCTTTGCACTCCCTCCCTTTTGGGGAGGATTGAGGTGCGGCTTAAGAGCATAAAGAAATATGAATTACAAATTCTGGCAAAGGAAAAAGGAAACCAATAAAAAGAAAAAAACAAAAACGAGAGAATGGGTAGATGCCATTGTGTTCGCTGTGGTTGCAGCAACCATTATTCGTGTATTCTTTATTGAAGCTTACACCATTCCCTCTGGATCAATGGAGCGTTCTTTGCTTATTGGCGATTTCCTCTTCGTAAGTAAAGTAAACTACGGTGCCCGTATTCCGATGACGCCGGTAGCTTTTCCTTTCGCACACCATACAATGCCTTTAACCACTTCAACAAAGGCCTACTGGGATGGCGTTCAATGGAAATATCACCGTTTGCCAGGTTTATCAGAAATTAAAAGAAATGATGTTGTGGTATTTAATTTTCCGGAAGGTGATACGGTAGCTGTTGAAAATCAATCTGATAGTTATTACAACATGGTTCGTAACATGGGTAGAGAGCAGGTTCGCAGTAATTTTACGATAGTCGATCGTCCGGTAGATAAACGGGAAAACTTTATAAAGCGTTGTATTGCCATCTCTGGCGATGTAATTTCGATGAGTAACGGAATTGCGAATGTGAATGGAAAGCAAGAGCCTTTAAAAAATACAGGCATGATGCCTTATAAAGTTGTTTTTAAAACAATGGAGTTTAACTACGCCGCTTTGGATGAATATAAACTGGATTTAGGCAATACGCCTGCAGTTGCTGCCAATACTTACATTGTTAATGCTTCATCAGAAATTGCCGATAAACTTAAAACGCTTGATTTCGTAAGTTCGGTGACGTTGAGTCCTGATCCCCTTGGCCCGGAGCAAGGTGGCGTCTTCCCACACGATCCCAATAGGGTTTGGAACCGGGACAACTTTGGTCCGATTAAAGTTCCTGCAAAAGGTTGGACTGTTAAGATTGATAGCGTTACAATGCCGCTTTATTACAGAGCCATCAGAACATACGAGGGGAATAAGGTGGAGAAAAAGGACGGCGTTTGGTATATCAATGATAAGGTAGCTACCAATTACACCTTTAAGATGAATTATTATTGGATGATGGGTGATAATCGCCACAACTCTGCTGATTCCCGTTATTGGGGCTTTGTGCCCGAAGACCATATTGTAGGTAAGGCATTATTTATCTGGATGAGTTTTGATAGCGAAGGTTCATTTTTCAAAAAAATACGTTGGAATAGATTATTCAAAGGAATTAACTAATTATAAGTTAGAAATTCCAAACAAAAAAAGGCTTAAAGAAATTTAAGCCTTTTTTTGTTTGGGTAAAACTTTTAAAAAAAATTAATAAGTTAGCTTTTGTTTTAAATTTATTTATTAAGTTTGTTTAAAACCAAATAAATGTCTATCATAATTAAGAAAGGTCAGCGCTTGCGTGCTGATGTGATAAGGTATCTTTATTATAAAAAGGCACTGTCGCTAACCGATTTAAGTAAACTCACTAAAAAAAGTTTACCCTTGGTTACATCGACGGTTAATGGCTTAATATCAGAAGGTTATATCATAGAGCAAGGATTAGCCCCTTCAACCGGAGGTCGTCGTCCATCCATGTACTTACTCAATGCTACGCATAATCAATTTTTAGTAGCAGTAGCTATGGATCAGCTCATTACCAGACTCACCATCTACGATCTTTCCAGAAACATCGTGATCCCGATGCAATATCTGGATTTCAATATGTCAGCGGAAGATAGTGATGTATCTATATTAATCGATTTTATTAATGATTGTATTAATCAATCCAATATAAGTCGTAATGATATAGTTGGAGTTGGGATTGGAATGCCAGGCTTTGTAAATGCAGAACTTGGTGTAAACTTATCTTATCTAAAGGTAAATAATGGATTTACTTTACAAGGTTTTCTTACTAAAAAGATTAATCTACCTGTATTTATCGATAACGATTCCAGTTTAATTGCCTTAGCCGAACTGAACTTTGGAGAAGCAATTGATTTAAAGGATGCAATGGTTATCAATATTGGATGGGGAACTGGCTTAGGCATGATTATGAACGGAAAGTTGTATCGAGGTAGTAGTGGCTATGCTGGTGAATTCAGTCATATTCCCTTATCAGATAGTAACAACCTTTGTACTTGCGGTAAACGGGGTTGCCTGGAAGTAGATACATCGCTGGTAGTAATGGCGGAGAAAGCCGAAAAAGCGCTGGCCGAGGGTGAGGAATCAAGTATGAAAGAGCTTTTCCAGGATAAAAGCAAACACCCCAGAGATCACTTTCTTGATGCCGCGGCAGGTCAAGATCCGCTGGCAGTTTCAATTTTGTCAAAGGCAGGCTTTCAATTGGGCAAAGGGTTGGCCACTTTGATTCATATACTCAACCCTGAATGTATAGTATTAAGTGGGAGAGGTGCAAAGGCTGGACAAATGCTATTGCCTCCCATTCAACAAGCGATAAATGAATTTTGTATTCCACGCATTGCAGCTCAAACCATTATAAAATTATCTACCCTAACTGATGAGGCAGAGTTACTAGCAGCAGCAAGTTTAGTAGTTGAAAACAGTCAATTTAAAAAAGTATAAAAATTAAAATATGGATAAATAAAAGCCACAACAACTAACAAAGCTCCCAATTAACTAATTAAATCTTAACCTAAACAAAATTATGAAAAGTATGTACTTAAAGTGCTTAAGTATGTTGTTATTAACCATGTTAACAATATCGGCTTATGCACAAAAAAACATCACCGGAACGGTGAGGGATGCATCAGGACCGCTTCCTGGTGTAAGCGTTTCTGTAAAAGGAACATCAAAAGTTACTCAGACGGATGGCAGCGGTAAATTTAGTATTGCTGTAAATCCAAATGAAACCCTGGTATTTAGTGCTATTGGCTTTGCAAAGCAGGAAGTCATATATAACGATCAGGCTACATTAAGTGTAAACTTGAAAGAGAGTTCTAACCAACTGGATGAGGTGAACGTAGTAACCACAGCATTAGGTATTAAAAGACAGGAAAAGTCTTTAGGATATGCTGTAAGTACGGTTACTGCTAAGCAATTAACTGAAGCCGGTAATACTAACTTTGCTTCAGCATTGTACGGTAAAGCAGCAGGGGTAAAAATTACAACAGCACCAGGTGGTGCAAGTAGTGCGGTAAATGTTCAAATTCGGGGTATTAACTCTATTAACTACAATCAGCAACCACTTTATGTTGTGGATGGTGTAATGATTAGAAATGACGCTCAAAATGGTGCGGCAGGTGCCAACAATAATGATTATTGGGGTGATCAGCGTGTTCGTGGTAACGGTATTTTAGACATTAATCCTGCTGATATAGAAAGTTTAACCGTTTTAAAAGGTGCAAGTGCATCAGCCTTGTATGGTTCAGATGCTGCAAGTGGCGTGGTGGTTATCACTACGAAGAAAGGTTCTAAAGCTCGTGGATTAGGTGTTGATTTCAATTACCAGGGTTCTGTAGATCAGGTTGCCTTTTTACCAAACTTTCAAAATACCTATGGCCCTGGTTATGACAGGGAAACAAACTTAGCAAATGGCGCCACTGAAGAAGGATGGATTGCTGATGCAAAATCACCTAGTGGTTTCAGACCATATTTTAGAGCATACGCAAACTTTGGCCCTAAAATGGAAGGTCAACAGGTAAGGTGGTGGGACGGGTCAATTAGATCTTACTCTCCACAACCTAACAATTATAGAGATGTATACCAAAATGGTTATACCTCTAACGCTAACGTCGCTATTTCCAATCAAACCGATGCTTTGAACTATCGCTTTTCTGCTTCGAGATTAGATTATAAAGGAACTCAACCTGGTAATACCGGAGCGAAAAACACATTTAATTTAAACTCTACTATTAAACTTGCACCTAAAGTGTCAGCCGATGTAATAGTAAGTTATGTAAATACTAAGACTATCAACAGACCATATCAACTAGGCCAGGTTTTAGGCTCATTCGGTGGATTTTTCAGTCGTGCTGAAGATATGAGTTTGATGAAAGAGAAGTTTCAAACAAGCAACGGTTATAAATATTCTCTTTTTAACCAATTAGATAGGCCTGAGCCATTTGTATACAATATCCGTGCTACCAATCTTTTAGATTTTTACTGGCAACAGTTAAAAAATCAGTACAGAGAGGATGAAAATAGGTTGTTATCTAGCTTTACTTTAAACTATGATTTTGCTAAAAACTTAAAATTTAGAGGTCGTATTGGTAATGATTACACCAGTGTGAAAGCGGAGAACAGACAATTTACTGAGATTCCAAGTGCATTAAATACTACATCAAGTACAGGTGCTTATACTACCAATCAGGGTCAATATGGAATATTGTATGGTGATGCCTTAATTACCTATTCTAATAAAATTGGAAAAGATTTTGGATTATCACTTAGTGGTGGTTATCAGGGAAGACAAGAAACCTATAAAGATTTAAGATCAAATACAAATTCAGGTCTGGTTACCGAAAACTTTTTTGCACTTGCAAATTCATTCGGTGTAGTTGAAACAAAAGAAACACGTAAACAGCAAATTAAATATGCTTATTTAGGGATAGCTAATTTCAGTTACAAAGACTTTTTATTTTTAGAAGCGACTGGCAGAAGAGAATATGTGTCTACCCTGCCTCCAGGAAATAACGAATATTCATACTTTTCTGTTAATAGCGGTTTTGTATTCAGTGACTTGTTCAAACTTCCGTCATTCTGGAATTATGGAAAGTTAAGAGCTTCATATGGTGTGGTTGGTAATGCGCCACCAATGTACGAAGCCAATATTTCTTATACACAAACTTCGCTTCAAACCATCAATGGTTCTGTGCCATCAATTGTTTCTGCCCGTGCTTATGGTAATTCAGGTTTAATGCCAGAAAAGAAACATGAGGCCGAGTTTGGTTTAGAAACCCGTTTCTTAAAAGGAAGATTAGGTTTAGATGTGAGTTATTACGATAACAAAATCAAAAATCAAATTTTACCACTTGATGTAACGTCAACGAACGGTGCACTAAGTCAGATTGTAAATGTGGGTGAAATTGGTAACAGAGGATTTGAAGTGGCGCTAAATGCTACACCAATAACAGGAAAATTTAAATGGGATACCAGATTGAATTTCTCTACTAATAAATCAAAAGTAAATTCACTAAAAGACGAAAACTCAGAGATTAATTTTTATAACTCTGACCAATCTACTGCAAAAATTGTTGCCAGAGCAGGTGAAGAGTTAGGTAACATCTACATCAGACCAATAAAAACAGATTCAAAGGGTAATTATTTAATTAACGATGATGGTTATTATGTAATGGATAACACGGTTTATGTTAAAGCTGGAAACATTATGCCAAAAGCTGTTGGTGGTTTCTCTAATACATTTAGTTATGGTAACGTATCATTAGATTTTACCATTGATTACCGTTTTGGTGGAAAAATGATTGCACCGAACTTAAAATTTATGCGTGGAGCTGGTATGTTGGAAAACTCTATGGAATTTAGGGATGCCGCTAGCGGGGGGTTAGCGTATACTAGTAATGGTAAAAATTACAACGATGGCGTATTGCTACAAGGTGTAAATGAATCTACTGGTTTACCTAATACGAAAATACTTTCGGCAGCAGATTACTACATTACCACATACAACTGGGGTGAAGGCTCTTTAACTGAAGCAGAGATTTTCAAAAATAACTATATCAAAATGAGAGAGATCACTTTGAGCTACAGAATTCCTGCCACATTTACCAGGAAAATTGGATTTACCAATCTTCGCGTATCGTTAATCGGAAGAAACTTATTCTATATCCACCGCACATTGAAGGATTTAGATCCTGAGGCTCCGCTAGGAAATAAATGGTGGTCGCAAGGTGTTGACGTAGGTTCTACAGCGGCATCCAGAAACTTTGGTTTCTCATTAAACGCAAATTTTTAATCAACAAAAAGAAGAAAATATGAAAAGGTTATTTATAAAAGCAAGCTTTCTTTTGGTTGCAATAACAACTGTTGTTGGTTGTAAAAAGAGACTTGATGAACAATTTAATAATCAGGAGCAGGTTTTATCACCAAATGTACCAGGATTGTTTACTGCAATGTTAAATAATGATCGCGTTGCTGCCAAATATTGGAACGTACGTACATTTTTGAGCCAAATGCCTGGTGTGTATGCACAAACAGCTTACATTTCAAATGGAAATACTGTTTACCAGCAAAGTGACAGCTATTCTCAACAATATTGGGATGATTTTTATAGCACTGGTGGTAACGGTAGCGGACCAATGGCATTATATAGGGTAATGGAGAAAAGGTTTTCGACATTATCAACCGGAGATCAGGCAAACCAAAGGGTGATTTTACAGGCTGCTAAAGTGGTGTTGATTGAGCAGGCTGCAAAAATGGTTGATTTGTGGGGTGATATTCCTTATTCTGCTGCAGGTAGTTTAACATCAACGGATCAGATCAACAATCCTAAGTATGATGAGCAAAAAGCCCTTTACACGCAATTTATTGCAGATTTAACTACTATCGGAACATACTTTAATTCTAATCCAACAACTCAAGCTTTCTCAAAAGCAGATATTTTGTTAAAAGGTAACATGAATATGTGGGCTCGTTATGCGAATTCGCTACGTCTAAGGTTGTTAATGAGAATCTCAAAAACTGATGAAGCTACGGCTAGAACTGGTATCTTAGCTATTTTAGGAAATCCAACAAGTTTTCCAGTAATCGATGGTAATAACGTAGCTGCATACAATCCAGGAACTTCTGATGTACTATTACAACCACTTACCAATAACACAAGTGATTTGCATGATGCTTTTTTTGAGGGAAGCTGGTATGCAACTGATTATGCCTTAAATACGGTTATGGCTCCAGCTAACGATCCTCGTATTCCCGTAATTTACGATAAATTTGGTCGTACGGTGGGTGGCAAGTTTGTGCAAAATGCAACTTACAGAGCAATGCCAATTACTTTTACAACTGCACAGCAGGAATCAAGTTTTGCAGATTATGCCGTTTTAGATTCTGCAACTTTCGTATACAATCAAAAGTTACCAGGTATTTTAATGACAGCTTCCGAAGTTAACTTCATCAAAGCTGAAGCTTACGAACGTTGGGGAAGCACTACAGACGCTAAAACAGCTTATGACAATGCACTAAAACAATCAGTGGCATTTTATTACTATTTAAATAATGTGAATCAAGGAAACGGTTTAATCAATCTTGCTCCTCCGGCTACTTCTGTAGTTGATGCTTGGGTGAATGCATCAACAGCAAGTTATACCGGTTCATCAGCGGCCAAATTAGCGTTAATTTATAACCAGAAATGGTTACATTATGGTGTTTTACAATCTACAGAAGCTTGGTCTGAATATAGAAGAACAGGGTTTCCTGCTTTAACTTTCCCTACAGCAGGTAAGTTATCAGGTTTTGATACCCCACCAACACGCTTAATTTATCCAGCCAAAGAAAAAACGCTTAATAGCGCCAATTATCAGGCTGTAGCCTCAAAAGATACCAGGAAAACGAAAATTTTCTGGATGCCTTAAAACAATTTTTAACAATCCCGGCCTAAAAGGGTCGGGATTTTTTTTTAATTTATCACATGACTAGAAAACTTTTACTAAGCCTAATCATAAGTTGCCTCTCTTATTTTTCTTTCGCTCAGGAACGTCAGGATATTGTTCAACAATCTACCACTTACGAATGGCCAAAAGATCCACTGGTTAAACAAAAGTTAGATCAATGGCAGGATAAAAAGTTTGGCATGATCATCCATTGGGGATTATATGCCGTGCCGGGGATTATTGAATCATGGTCGATCTGTTCAGAAGACTGGATCGAGCGGGATTCTACCATAGCTTATGAGGACTATAAAAAATGGTACTGGGATTTCAGCAAAAAGTTTAATCCTACAAAATTCAATCCTGAACAGTGGTCGGCTGCGGGTAAAGCTGCTGGAATGAAATACCTCGTTTTCACCACCAAACACCACGATGGATTTGCCATGTTCGATACTAAACAAAGCGATTTTAGTATTGCCAAAGGTCCTTTTGCAAATAACCCCAAAGCAGATGTTGCCAAATATGTTTTTGATGCTTTTAGAAAAGATGGCTTCATGATTGGTGCCTACTTTTCTAAACCCGATTGGCACTCGCAATATTATTGGTGGCAAAAGTATGCTACGGCGGATCGAAATAATAATTACGATATCAAAAAATATCCATGGCGTTGGAACAAATTCAAGGATTTTACCTACAACCAAATTGGAGAATTAATGAATAACTATGGCAGTGTAGATATCCTTTGGCTTGATGGGGGCTGGGTTCGTCCTTTGGAAACAGTGAACGAAGAGGTGCTGTCGTGGGGTGCAAATATCCCTAAATGGAGTCAGGATATTGATATGCCAAAAATTGCTGCAATGGCAAGGAAAGCACAGCCAGGGTTGCTAATGGTAGATAGAACCGTTCATGGTCCTTACGAAAATTACCAAACTCCTGAACAACGGATTCCGGAAAAACAATTGGATTATCCCTGGGAAAGCTGCATGACTTTAGGCGGTGCCTGGGGTTTTGTACCCAACGATCAATATAAATCTTCCACAGAAGTGGTTCATAAATTGGTAGAAATTGTAGCAAAGGGGGGTAGTTTACTACTTGGTGTTGGTCCGAAACCTGATGGAACTTTGCCTGAGGAGGTAACTAAACAGCTCAATGAAATTGGAAAGTGGACTTCAAAAAACGGAAAAGCAATTTACGGTACCCGCATTACAAAAGATTACCACAGTGAACAAACCTGGTTTACGCAAAGCAAGGATGCTAAAAAGATATTTGCCATTTATTGTTTGAAATCAAATGAATCAGCCCCAACAGTTTTAAAATGGAAAGGCAATACACCAAAAAAAGGTAGCGAGATCATTCTTTTATCTACCGGTAAAAAAGTTAAGTGGCAAAATGTAAACGGTGAAATTGTTGTTTCTCTTCCAAAAGTAGATCCAACCGCTGCTTTAGCTTTCGAATTTACGCATTAATAAAATTCCGAGAAAATGAGAATAAAAAATGTCATCCTTTCTATTGGATTAGGATTGTGCTTTATAATTGGTCAGCCTGTTTCAGCTCAAAAGAAATCAAAGTTGATTTACAAAGATGCAAAAGCAAGCATTAACGATCGGGTAAAAGATCTATTGGCAAGAATGACCCATGAAGAAAAGTTCTGGCAATTATTTATGATACCTGGTGATTTGGATGGCGTGGATAAAAAGCGTTATCAAAACGGAATTTTTGGTTTGCAGGTGAGCGCTGTTTCGCAAGGCGGAGGAGGTGCGAATCAAATGATGACTTATAACACTTCTGAAAATGCTTTCACACTGGCGAAGAAAATCAATGCCATTCAAAAGTATTTTGTAACAGAAACCAGGTTGGGTATTCCCATCATCGCTTTTGATGAAGCTTTACATGGTTTGGTGAGGCAAGGCGCAACTGCTTTTCCGCAGGCTATAGGCCTGGCCGCAAGTTTCGATACAACCAGTATGGCTGGCGTAGCTAACGCGATTGCTAAAGAAACTAAGCTTCGCGGAATCAGAGATATTCTCACACCCGTAGTTAACATCGCTTCGGATGTACGCTGGGGCAGAACCGAGGAAACTTATGGCGAAGATCCTTTTCTTTCATCTCAAATGGGCTTATCTTTCGTAAGTGCCTTTGAAAAACAAAATATCATAACTACCCCCAAACATTTTATTGCCAATGTTGGCGATGGCGGTCGGGATAGTTACCCCATTCATTTTAATAATCGCCTGATGGAAGAAATTTATTTCCCTCCATTTGAAACAGCGGTTAAGCAAGGGAAAAGTCGCTCGTTGATGACAGCTTATAATTCATTTGACGGAACTCCAGCTACTTCCAATTATCAACTCCTTACACAAAAACTGAAGAAAGACTGGGGCTTTACTGGCTTTGTAATTTCTGATGCAGGCGCAGTGGGCGGGGCAAGTGTTTTGCATCACACGTCAAAAGGTTACGCACAATCAACTGTTCAGGCACTGGAGGGCGGATTAGATGTTATCTTTCAAACAGAGTTTGATCATTTTAAATTATTTATTCCACCGTTTTTAGATGGCTCCATTTCCCAACAAAGGATAGATGATGCAGTTTCGCGGGTATTAAGAGCGAAATTTGAGTTGGGTTTGTTCGAAAATCCTTATGTATCAGAAAAGGATGCACAAAAAGCCGTGAACGATAAAAGTCATAAACTGGTGGCTAAACAAGCTGCACAAAAATCGTTTGTATTGCTCAAAAATGATCAATCGGTTTTGCCCCTACAAGGGATGAAGAATATTCTGGTTTTAGGTGAAGATGCAACTGAAGCACGCTTAGGTGGTTACAGTGGTTCGGGTAATGGCAAGGTAAATATTCTCGATGGAATAAAAAGACGTGCTGGTTCGGGAGTAAATGTGCGGTATGCAAAGGGCAGTACCCGCGATCCTCACCTGTATTTACCAATTCCTAAAACTTACCTGAAAACAGATACATCAAGTGGATTAAAAGCAGAGTACTTTGACAACTTAGCCTTATTAGGAACGCCGCTGGTAACCCGGATTGATGAGCAGATCAATTTTATGTGGACACTTTATGCACCAGATCAAAAGTTATCAAAAGATCACTATTCTGCTCGTTGGTCTGGACTATTTACCGCTCCAAAAACAGGGAATTTTAATATTGGATTGGAAGGCAATGACGGTTTTAAACTCTCTATCAACGATCAATTAATTATCGATCAATGGGAAAAAGTAAGTTACCATAGCCGTTTAGTTTCTTATGCTTTTGAAAAAGACAAGAGCTATTCTATCCGTGTGGAGTTTAAAGAATCAAAAGGCAATGCCTATATCAAATTAGTATCTAATTTTGATGTTGACGATAAAAGTGAAAAGGAAATAGATGAAGCGGTTGATTTAGCTCGTTCATCAGATGTGGTAGTGATTGCAGCAGGAATTAAGGAAGGAGAATTTCAGGATCGGGCGATGCTTAGTTTACCTGGAAATCAGGAAAAATTAATTACAGAAGTAGCTAAAACAGGTAAACCGGTTGTGGTTGTATTGGTTGGTGGGAGTGCAATCACCATGAATAACTGGATTGATCAGGTTCCAGCCATTTTAAACATCTGGTATCCAGGTGAAGAAGGTGGAAATGCTGTTGCCGAAACCCTTTTTGGAGATTATAATCCTGCCGGAAGATTGCCAATTACCTATCCTTTGCATGAATCGCAATTGCCTTTAGTATATAATCACAAACCAACAGGCAGGGGAGATGACTACAATAATTTAAGCGGTGAACCATTATTCCCGTTCGGGTACGGTTTGAGTTATACCAAATTTGAATACAGCGATCTTGTTTTGGATAAGAAGGAATTTAAAACTGATGAAAAAGTTACCGCAACGTTCAAATTAAAAAATACAGGAGCTGTACCTGGGGAAGAAGTTGTTCAATTGTATATTAAAGATATGCTGGCAACAGTAGCAAGGCCGGTTTTAGAATTGAAGGATTTTAAAAGAATTGCATTGAAGGCAGGAGAAACCAAAGAAGTTAGCTTTGTTATTACACCTGATATGCTAAAAATGCTGAACGCAGAAATGAAATCGGTGATAGAACCAGGTGATTTCCGAATTATGATTGGTGCTTCAAGCAAAGAATTACTACTAAAAGAAACGATACAAGTTTTATAAGATTTTCCCTTATTATGGTAAGTTAACCATAGCTAGTTAGTTATTGCCGTGAGTGCTGGTTACACTTGCGGCCTTTTATTTTAATTCAATTCTTCGATTCCCAATTTTGCGGCTAACTCATTCAAGTCGTTTACCACCACATCAATTAAAGGTATTCCACTTACTTTTCTTTCCTGCTCAAATTCATGTTCAGGCTCGCCGGGAATAATTACTTTCTTGTTAGGATCAACTGTTTTAGCATTTTTAAAGCGTTCTATCCAGTTGTCTAAATGGTTTTTGAAATCTTCAGCCGGGCGGAAACCATCAACTCGCATCGCACCTAAAAAATGGCCTAAACCTTCGCCGACTGGGTTTGCAGAAGGTTCTAAAAATGCCACAAATGGCGGAACCCAAGGTCCATAATTTGCACCAGAAAGTACTGCTGATAAAATATCAACCGTAGCACTTAATCCGTAACCTTTATGGCTTCCATGATCTTTATCGCTGCCCAATGGTAAAAGCGAACCGCCACTTTTTAACTCATTTGGATTGGTCGAACTTTCCCCGTTTTTATCCTGAACCCAACCATCCGGAATTTCTTTATTTGCCCGTTGAGCAATCTCCAGTTTTCCGTTTGCTGCTGCTGCGGTAGCCATATCCACAATTACGGGTGGGTATTTTCCTGCCGGAAAAGCATAACACATCGGGTTGGTGCCTAACAAACGTTCATTGGCGTATGTTGGCGCCACCAGCGGACTTGCATTGGTCATGCTGATGCCAATCATGTCTTTTTCTACCGCCATTAGGGCATGGTAACCGGCAATACCGAAGTGATTTGAATTTTTCACCGAAACCCAGCCTGTGCCATATTTCTCAGCTTTTTCAATGGCTACTTTCATGGCAAAAGGAGCCACAACTAAACCTAAACCTGCATCGCCATCAATAGTCGCTGTGGTTGGTGTTTCATGAACGATTTTTATAACGGGTGTGGCATTAATTCTGTTCTTTTCCCACAAGCGTACGTAACCACTTAACCTGGCAACACCATGCGAATCTATTCCACGTAAATCAGACCGGATGAGTACATCGGTAGCAAGCTCAGCATGTTCATCAGAGCATCCCATTTTTTTAAAAACGTTATGGGTAAAAGCTCTAAGTTTTTCTTCCGTAAAGGTGATAAAGTTCATTGTATAATCAATTTTTCGTCATTGCGAGGTACGAAGCAATCTTAGTAAATAGGTTGCTTCGTGCCTCGCAATGACGATTTGTTTAGGGTAAAAGTAACGTGAAATCGCCGCCAAGTGGCTCAAAATTTTCTATGCAGGATGAAAGAAAATCCTCTCCGTAATTAACATACATGGGCGCAATGTTCATGGTTCTTTCCTGCATCGTTCCATTAGGGAAAAGCCGCTTTTTCACGTTTTCTATCTGGATCAAAGCCGTTTCATGTTTGCGTTTTTCAGCCCTGAATAATTTATTTTCTAAATTAGCCAGTAAACGATTTGTTTTCTGCTTAGCGGTATCTGTAGAAACCGACAAGGTTTTATCAATCTTGTAAGCATTTAACTTAATCTGATCGAAAATACTATTGATGGCGCGGGTTTCATCTGCAAGGCTAAGCTGGGCTGTAGAATTTTTCCTTACCCAAAGATTTTTCAACTCTTCAACTGGTAAAAAGATATCTTCCAATGAGAACCCAAGGCTATATAAATTTTCGGCACTGCGTTTATCAATCAATAAAGCTGAGTTACGGAGCAACAAAACCGGAAAATCTACTTTATAGAAATCGAAGTTGGCTTTTAGTTGCATCCAGTAAGCTACTTCAGCACCCCCGCCAATATAGGCGATGTTGGGCAAAATAATTTCCTGGTACATTGGTCGCATTACCACATTAGGACTAAAACGCTCTGGGTGAGAATCAATTTCTACTCGTAATTCAGCTTCAGTAAAGCTAATTTCGGTGTGGTTAACCAAATATTTATTATCCTCAAAAATCAAACGCTCACGCAAATTATCCTTTAGGTAAAAGAAATTTATATCGCGGCCGTTAACCTGTGTTTTGTAACCGAAATCTTCAAGTTGTTGTGAGCTTTGCTCAATGTTTTTTGCGCTGTGATGTTCTATAATATCTGCTTTAATAACAGGCGCAAAAAGCTTTTTCAAGCGGGCATCATCAGCATTAACAATTACCAATCCATATTTCTCAAATAATTTATTTACCAGATAGCGTGTGGCATCTGCTAAATTATCATGTTCCAGGTAAGCTCTTTCTACCAGTTTAGCGATGTGTTTCCCATTTTTAGAGATACCCAAATATCCTTTATAAGCGGTTACTGCTGCAGCAACAGTTTTGGTACTCAATCTGCCGGTTGCGCCGTTGGTACTTTGAATCCAGCTGATGTTTTTTTCATCAACACTTACGTGGTTTATTTCTTCGAAATCATGATCTTCTGTTGCCATCCAGTAAACCGGAACAAAGTTTTGATCAGGATGCGCAATTTTTAATTCAATCGCCAGGTTAATCGCGGTTACAATCTTATATATAAAATAAAGCGGACCGGTAAATAGATTGAGTTGATGACCTGTAGTTACGGTGAAAGTATTTTCTAAAGCTAATAAATCGATATTTTTAGTAACAGATTTATTTGTATTAACATTCTGATATTGTTGTTTCAATACATCAACTAATACATTTCTATCTCCTGAAAAATTTCTTTTACTGATTGCTTCTGCCAGACCATCCATATCAGGTCGGTAACTGTAAAAAGCTTTGAGCTGTTCTTCGTTATTAATATAATCTAAAACCAGTTTTGAAAATGAACCAGTTTCTTGGTAGGAGATATATTTTGCCTGCATAATTAGCGAAAGTAATGCAATTTAAGAATATTCATGGGGCTAAAATACTATTTTACAATTGTTATAGATTACTTTCAATCGCACCAACTTTTTCTCTATATAATTTTATTGGGCCATCTAGCAGTACAGCAATTACCGTGAGTTGGGTGTCGAGTTTATCTTTAGGGATATCTATATAAACAATCCCAGGTATTTTACTCCAGTACAGTTTGTTATAAATAGTGTGACCAAGCATAGTACCTTCTCCCACAATCCTTATGCGGCTAATATTGTTCACTAAGCCTTTAATTGCAATTGGTCCGGTTGGTTGCCCTTTTACAAATAAATATAAAGTTTGTTTATCAGCAGATAGTGTTGTGTTTCCCGTATAATGCCCGTCCGGTACTCCTTGAATAGTCTTGTACAGTACCTCAGCATTTTTAATTACCCATTCATTAACCGTAGGATTAAAATTTTTAATTCCCGACTTAAAACCCAAACCATCTGCAAGGAGATTGGTGTTCTTGAAAATATTTGTCCCCGAATTTAAATCAGATGATAGTTTACTTAAATTATAATTGGACACATCTGCTTGCTGGGTTGCGGCAAATAAGGTTTCTAACGAAATGGCTTGCTGTTTTTCTTCTGAGAGGTGAATAGCTTCATTCAATGAAACTTTTATAACAGTAACATCTTTATCAAAATCACTTTCATTAACGTTAAGAATGTAATCAGTATCTTTTATTTTTTTTATGTTAACGGAAGTTCCATTTCCCACAATTTCTACCTTATTTATTTTAGATTTTATGCCTGTTAATAAAATTCCATTTTTTGTTTTATAGTCAACATACAGATATAGAATGTCTTTGTTTTTTGATAACGCTGTTTTTCCTTCAAAATGCCCATCGCGTATTCCAGCTTCAGTACCATAAATAGCTTCGGCATGTTTATTTGTCCACCTGCCTAAATCTTTCAAAATATTAACCTGTTCGGGTGCAATTGTTCCATCAGCTTTCGGACCAATATCCAATAATAAATTACCGCCCATGCTAATACAATCTACCAAAGTTCTAATAATCATGTTTGATGATTTATAATGCTGATCATATGGTTGATAACCCCAGCTATCATTCATGGTATAGCAAAGTTCCCAATATTTTCCGGCGGGTTTTACAACAGGAATACCTTGTTCAGGCGTTTCATAATCACCCTGTTTATCCAACCTGGAATTAATAATAATATTTGGGTTACTGTTTATTAATAAGGATCTTACCCGATCAGTTTGCCACTCGGCAGATGAGTGCTCCCAATCGCCATCAAACCAATATAAATCTGGTTGATATTTATTTAATTCTTTAAGCTGGGTTTGCTGGTAATTTATAAATTGGTTCCACTTTGAACTATCCTTCTTAACATCATATCTTTTTTGTTCGCGGGTAAAAATATCATAATAAGGGTGGCTCCAATCGGGTAAAGAATAATATAGGCCGGTTTTTAAACCTGATTTTTTTAACGCTGCAACAAAAGGGCTGAGCAAATCTTTTCCTGCTGCACTGTTATTTTCTGTGGTAATGGCTTTTTCTGCTTTGCTGTTCCATAGAGAAACCCCATCGTGATGTTTAGAGGTAATTACAGCGTATTTAGCGCCACTTTCTTTAATCAGATTTACCCATTCCTGGGGCTTATATTCTTCAGCGGTAAAGCCGTTAAGTTGCTTCATATAATGATCATGATTGATATAATTATTATAAAAAGCCCATGATTCTGAAATACCATTTACTGAATATATGCCCCAATGGATGAAGATGCCTAATTTAGCCTGAGCAAACCATTGCATTTTTTGTTCATCCTGTGGTTGCGCAATAAGGTTGATTTGAAAAACAAAAAGTAAAAGGATAGTAAAATTAAAACTACGTTTCATGTTTATAAATATAAGAATTGCGTTTTAACAAAAAAGCCGTCCCGAAATTTCGGGACGGCTTGTAAAATATTTGGTTTTAGTGATTTACCATTTTTTTCTGCGTTCGCCGCTTCCACCTTCACTTCTTCCACCTTCTCTGCGTCCGCTTCCACCTTCTCTACTTCCACCTTTTTCATCACGGCTACGTCCAGAGAAATCTCTGAAACCGCCCCCGCTGTTTCCACCTTCACTTCTTCCACCTTCTCTACGACCGCTTCCGCCAGAACTTCTTCTGTCGCCACCACCGCTTCCGCCACGGTAACCACCGCCACCGCCGCTTCTGCGTTCTCCGCCGAAACCACCGCTACGTCTTTCACCGCCACCGCGTCTTTCTCCTGCACCTTCACCACGACCGCTATCCCCGCTTTTCTCTATGCGAACCTGGCGACCGTTAAATTCTACAGATTTAAATCCTTCGAAAACAGTATCAGCAACAGCATCTTCCACTTCAAAGAAAGAGAAAACACCTTTTAAATCAATTTTACCAACGCTTTTGCCAGCTATTTTTCCGTTGTTACAGATAAAAGATAACATATCGCCACGGGTAAACTCATCTACCGAACCTAAGTTAATAAACAAACGGGTGTAACCTTCGCTACCACGTCCACGTCTCTCACCACGTTCGCCTCTTTCGCCACGATCATCGCCTACAGCAGCATTTAAATCTGGTGCTTTAGAATAATATTCCAAGAAACGGTTAAATTCTAATGAAGCAAAACGTTTGATCACATCCTCTTTAGATAAATCTTTAAATTCATCCATAATACGAGGAATGTATTGGTCAATTTGCTCTTCATTAACCTCTACAGTATGTACTTTATGTACTAGTGAGAATAATTGTTTTTCACAAACATCAAATCCGGTAGGTAATTCAGCTTTGGTAAATTGTTTACCAATAATGCGCTCCAACTGACGGATTTTGCCAACTTCTTTAGAGTTGATGATACAGATGGAAATACCAGTTTTACCTGCACGACCAGTACGGCCAGAACGGTGAGTATAACTTTCAATCTCATCAGGTAAAGAATAGTTAATTACGTGTGTTACGTTATTAACATCAATACCACGGGCGGCAACATCAGTAGCAATTAACAATTGCATGTTACGCTCACGGAAACGTTGCATTACCTTATCACGTTGTTGTTGCGATAAATCGCCGTGTAAAGCATCAGCATTGTAACCATCCTTAATTAAGTGCTCTGCAACGTCCTGTGTATCCAGTTTGGTTTTACAAAATACTACTGCAAAAATTTCAGGGTTGAAATCAACAATACGTTTTAAGGCAGCATATTTATCACGGGCACGAACAATATAATATTCGTGTTCGATATTAACGTTACCAGTGTTTTTTGTGCCCATGGTTAATTCAACAGGCTCGTTCATGTATTTTTTAGCAATACGGCGAACTTCTGCAGGCATAGTAGCCGAGAATAACCAGGTTTTTTTGTCATCAGGAGTAGTTGATAAAATGTCGTTAATGTCATCCTGGAAACCCATGTTTAACATCTCGTCAGCTTCATCAAGCACAACATATTTAACGTTAGAGAAATCAATGGCTTTACGGCCAATGATATCCAACATGCGGCCGGGCGTGGCCACTACAATTTGTACGCCTTGGCGTATTTCGCGTAGTTGTTGCATAATGTTCGCGCCACCGTAAACGGCAACAACGTGGGCATTAGCAATGTTTTTAGAAAAGTTTTTAAGGTCGTTAGCGATTTGCAAGCATAACTCACGTGTAGGACATAAAATTAATGCCTGTGGTTTATTAACTTTAAAATCAATTAGTTCTAACAGCGGCAAACCAAATGCGGCTGTTTTTCCTGTTCCTGTTTGGGCCAAACCAACAAAATCATTAGTGCCTTCTAACAGTACAGGAATACTTTGCTCCTGAATAGGCGTTGGATTTTCAAATCCAAGGTCCTTTACGGCATTAACGACGTCATCACTTATCCCCAATAATTGAAATGGGTTTGTCATTCGTCTTTTTTTATTTTTAATTGAGCCGCAAAGGTACGGTTAATAATTGGTAATTTACAGTAAATCAAATAAATAGTTTTTTAGGCTAATGATTTGAAAATAAGGAAGAAAGCAATTAATGAGATTAGTTCGAGGAAAATAGAACTAAAAGGAAAGCATCTCAGCAGCGAACCATTTCATTAATGTTCTTAAAATTTGAAAATCAAAACCTGTAATTTATTGCTTAAAGCAGCCCCGCTTTGCACTACAATCTTTTTAATTTTAGTGGTCATACTGAGGCATGAAGGATCTTTTTCATCGGTTGCGGATGCTTCGTTCCTCAGCTTGAGAGGATAACTACTATCGTGCTAATTAAAAAGTATTTTCGTTTCAATCGGGTTTAGATGGCAAAAACAGCGACAATATTAACGCAACCTTTCAGCAGAGCGAATTAACCTTTCATCTTTATTAATGCCGAAAATAGCAAGAATAATAAATAAGATTGCAACAGCCGGCATGTATGCGCCAATGCCAAAACTTGCCCCATCAACTCCTCCAGGAAGATCTTTGGTGTAAGTACTGCACCAAACTGCAAAACCAATAATCAGGATAATCAAAAAAATCGAAATTCGCTTTTGTAATGACCTTCTTTTAAAATTAAAAATGTTAAAAAAACATATCAATACCAATAAAATGTTGGTTCCAAAGAGTGTTATTAAGTTAGAAACAGTTCCTCCAGTTCCGGAGGTTGTATGTAGTCCGTCGGTGTAAAAAGTAGCTTCAGCACCTGCTGATTCCTTTGAAAAAAGTGGAAAAAATATCATTAGAGCTAAGGTTAGCGCCGCTAAAAAAAGCCAGATGGTTTGTATTCTTTGTATCATTTCACAAAATTATATTTTTTTACCAAATAATAGCAAAGGGTCATGCTTTCGGGCGGACTCTTTAATCTTTCTTCTTTTATCCTTAATCCATAAAACGTATTTTTGCAGCACTTTGAGCAAAAAACGGTATTTCATACAAATCGCTTACGATGGCAGTCAATATCACGGCTGGCAAATTCAACCCAATGCCATTACGGTACAGGAGTTGCTGGATAAAGCAATGTCTACCATATTCAGGCAACCAATTGAGACCTTAGGTTGTGGCCGAACTGATTCTGGTGTTCATGCAAAAGACTTTTATGCGCATTTCGATATAATTGACATTGATGAAATTAAGGTACTAAAATCCATTGCGAGTATCAATGCTCTTTTGCCTTATCAAATTGCAGCAAAAAAAATCATTCCGGTAGCGGATGATGCCCATGCCCGTTTTGACGCTACATCAAGAGCATATAAATATTATCTTCATTTTGAAAAGGACCCTTTTAAATTAAATCGTTCCTGGTTAGTGAAAGATCATCTTGATATTAATTTAATGAATAAAGCAGCAAGCTTATTGTTCGACTACACTGATTTTTCCTGTTTTAGTAAATCGAATACCCAAACTTTTACCAATAATTGTAAAATTGTAAAAGCTCATTTTGAGCTCATGGAAGATGGTTTGGTATTTACCATTCAAGCCGATCGCTTTTTAAGAAATATGGTTCGGGCAATAATGGGCACTTTGGTAAGCGTTGGCAAACATGAAATAACACTCGAAGAATTTAAAAAAATAATTGAAAGCAAAAATCGCAGCAAAGCTGGGCAGTCAGTTCCGGCATGCGGTTTATATTTAGTTAAAGTTGAATACCCGTATATAAATTAGTTACGAGTTGTAGGTTACAAGCAATAAGTTTGGATAAATAAAAATATAAAAATTCGCAAGTGATTAAACTTCTACTCAAAACAAATTCTACAATCATAACTCAAAAATGGCAGTAACAGGCGAAGTATATAACACAGGATTGCTGAAACGTATTTTTCAATACGTTAAGCCTTATCGTGCTGTTTTTGTTTGGTCGGTTATTTTAACAGTTTTGCTGGCAGCCATTTCTCCGGTTCGCCCATTTTTAATAAAATACACCTTAGATCATTATATTTTATTGGGCAACTATTCTGGCCTGGTTCAAATGACCATGTTAATGATTTTTATGTTGATTTTGCAAACGCTGATTCAATATAATCATACCTTGCTCACCAACACCTTGGGCCAATCGGTTATTCGCGATTTGCGAATTAAAGTCTTCAATCATATTACCAGTCTGCGGTTAAAATATTTCGATAAAACGCCAATCGGTCAGTTAATTACCCGTACCGTTTCAGATTTGGAAACCATCGCCGACATCTTCTCTGAAGGTTTGATTTCCATGATTGGCGATTCATTGCAAGTGGTGGTAATTGTTGGGGTAATGCTTTACACCGATTGGGAATTGAGCTTAGTGGTACTATTGCCCATTCCCTTATTGATTATTGCTACCCGAAAATTTCAAAAAGCGATTAAGGTGGCCTTTCAGGAAATCAGAAACGAAGTTTCTAACCTCAATACCTTCTTGCAGGAGCACATTACCGGTGTTTCCATTGTTCAGTATTTTGCTCGTGAAAGACAGGAATACAAAAAGTTTTATGCGATAAATAAACGCTATCGCGATGCCAATATCCGTTCCAACTGGTACTATTCGATATTTTTTCCTGTTGTAGAATTAATCTCAGCCATGTCGTTAGGCTTATTGGTTTGGTACGGTGCAAAAAGTATTTTGGCTAAACCTTTAGACGTAACCCCCGGAACCATCACGCAATTTATCATGTATCTGGGGATGGTTTTTACCCCGATTCGCCAGCTGGCTGATAAATTTAATACCCTTCAAATGGGGATGGTAGGTGCAGAACGCGTATTTAAAGTATTAGATACGGATGAAGTGACGGTAAACGAAGGAACTCAGAAACCAACCAGACTGGAAGGGAACATTGAGTTTAAAAATGTTTGGTTTGCCTATAATGATGAAAATTATGTTTTAAAGGATTTAACCTTTGAGGTAAAAGCTGGCGAAACGGTTGCTTTGGTGGGTGCCACCGGAGCAGGGAAATCATCTACAATCAATATCCTCAACCGGTTTTATGAAGTAAAAAAGGGCGATATAACAGTTGATGACATTCGGATTGAAGATTTTGAGCTTGATTATTTAAGAAGCAACATTGCAACAGTACTTCAGGATGTTTTCCTTTTTTCTGATACCATATTAAACAACATCACCCTAAATAATCCAGGAATTTCCATCGAGGAGGTTGTAAATGCGGCGAAGAAAGTAGGCGCACACGAATTTATCGAACGATTGCCCGGAGGCTATCAATATAATGTAATGGAACGCGGTGCAACACTATCAGCAGGACAAGCGCAGCTGATTTCTTTTATCAGGGCTTTGGTTCACAATCCGGCTATTTTGGTTCTGGATGAAGCAACCTCGTCAGTAGATACTGAAACAGAAATGCTCATTCAAAAAGCCATTGATAATTTAATGGACGGCCGTACTTCCATTGTGATTGCCCACCGATTATCAACCATTCAAAAAGCCAATCAAATTATTGTGTTGGATAAAGGTGAAATTAAGGAGAAGGGAACGCACCAGGAATTGTTGAAGTTAAACGGTTATTACAAAAAGCTTTACGATTTACAATTCTCATCTGGAGGGATAGCAAAAAGTTCTTAAAATTGATTATGTTTGGTTTCGCAACCAGCCTAATCATTGAACGCAGAGAGAAATAGTGAACCAGATTATGCACTTTTTGACTTATTAAAGCAAGGAGACGAAGCTGCATTTGGTAAAATTTATAAACTTTACTGGTCTGAACTTTACAATGCAGCTTACAAGCGTTTACCCGAAAAGGAAAAATGTCAGGACGTAATTCAAAACGTTTTTACCGATCTCTGGAACAGAAGGAAAGAGCTTGATCTCCAGAAACCTTCGGCGTATTTGCATACCGCTGTTCGTTTTCAAATCCTGAAACATATCGCCAGAACACCGAAGAACAGTTTTTTCGCTACCTCATTTGAAAATCAATTGATTTCACCACTGCAGGCAGATGGTGCATTGCTAGATCGGGAGGCTAAAAGCTTATTGGAGTTATTTATAAAAGCCTTACCCGAAAAACGTAGAAAAATTTTTCTGATGCATTATTTCCAAGGATTATCCACGGCTAAAATTTCTGTTGAGCTGAATATATCACAAAAAACTGTTCAAAATCAATTAACCACTGCAACACATGCTCTAAAATTTAGATTAACGCATCTGTTTGTTATTTCTGTTGCATTTTATTTGGTTTTTTTTAAATAATTGCATTCATTTCTATTTTATGTTTAACAATTTTTAAAATTCTTTTTGGGATTTTTTACTTTTTCTGGTACATGTATATATAACCGCTAGAAATCATGAGTAATTTTTCTCACCAAAAAGACCTTCAGAATATTATTAAACGTTATTTAGATGGCACTGCAAGTGCCGCAGAAATTAATTTTATTGAAGAATACTATGCATTTCTAGGCCAAGGAGAAAATGAGACTGGTGAAACTCTTGATATTAACAATCTTGAACAGGAAACTTTTCAAGCCATACAGGCAAAAATCGCCCGGCAGCAAAAATCCAGAGTGCTATCTTTTTATAAGTATGCTTCAGCTGCTGCAATATTAATTCTACTATGTGGTGGACTATATTTTTTATTAAATAAAAACTCACCTATATCTCCTTCCACTTCACTGGCTAAAATTGAAAATCTTGATGTCCTTCCCGGATCTGATAAAGCTACTTTAACATTGGCCAATGGATCTAAAGTTATTTTGGATGATCAGACACCAGAAAATATTAGTGATACGCATGGTGTAAAAATTTCTAAAACTAAAGATGGCCAGTTGATATATACCATAGTCAACAACGAAAATCTACTAAACTCAACGGCTTTCAATTCCATACAAACGCCCAAAGGAGGTCAATATCAGGTAATATTACCCGATGGCACCAAAGTTTGGTTAAACGCTGCCTCGTCTTTAAAATATCCTGAAGTATTTGCAGGCAAAAAACGTTCGGTAACGTTAACAGGCGAAGCTTATTTTGAAGTAGCGAAAGACAAGGAAAAGCCCTTTGATGTACAAATCCAAAATCAAAATGTAGAGGTTTTAGGAACGCACTTTAATATTAATGGTTACCTGGACGATAACTACATTAAAACAACCCTGCTAGAAGGGGCAGTTAAAGTTAGCAATCTAAAATCTACCAAAAAATTAAAACCTGGAGAACAGGCCATAGCAGGAATTTCTCAAAATGCATTGATAGAGGTTACCTCACAGGTAGATACCAATGATGAAATTGCATGGAAAAACGGCTTATTTCAATTTAACGATACTGATTTGAAAATAATTTTGAATCAATTGGAGCGGTGGTATGATATTAAAATTGATTATTCGTCAATTCCTGATAAAAGATATAATGGAATGGTTCCCAGAAAATCGAAGTTATCTGAAGTTTTGAAAATGCTGGAGAAAACAGGTAACATCAAATTTGAACTTTTAGAAAACCGCACTTTAAAAGTAATTCCAAAAAGTAACTAAAAAATAACCGGCTTAACTGCCACCAAACAATAACTAATCAATTTAACATTAAACCCAACTGAATGTATGAACTTTTACACTCAAAGTAGTTATCCCGCGACCGAAAAACCAAAGGGCTCTTCTACCAATTACTTAAACCAACAATTTATTAGGGCTATGAAAATTTTTATTTTTCTAATGACTGTTATCTGCGTTCAGGTAAGTGCTAATGCATTTTCTCAACGCATTAATATTAGCCAAAAAAATGTGCCTTTGGTACGTGTTTTAAAAGAAATTAAACGTCAAACCGGCTATTTCTTTCTGTATGATACTGATTTGATTCAGCAAAAATCAAGACCAGTAACCATCGATTTAAAAAATGCAGAATTAAATGATGTGTTAACTCAAGCATTAAAATCACAGCCTTTCGGTTGGGAAATTAAAGAAAATACCATTTTAATTTTTCCTAAATCAAATAGCAATGAAGCTGTTAAAGCCATTGACGTTACTGGTAAAATTGTGGATGAAAACGGCAATCCAATGCCAGGTGCTTCAGTACGTGTTAAAGGCCAGTCGGCTATTTCAGTGACCGATGCAAATGGAAATTTCGTCATCAAAAATGTTGATGAAAATGCAACTTTAGTAATTTCTTATATCGGTTACACGGATAGAGAAGTGGCAGCAAAAGCACAGCTAGGTGCTTTGAAACTAATGCCATCTGCCGGAACACTAAGCGATGTTGTGGTAACAGGTTATACCAATTACACTAAAACGCAATCGGCTGCGGCAAGCTCATTGGTAACTGCTGATAAAATTAATGATGTAGCTGGCGTAACCTTAGATCAAATATTGCAAGGTCGCGTGCCAGGCATGAGTGTAATTTCAAGTTCTGGTCAGCCTGGTCAAAGTGCTACTACAATTATTCGTGGTATTGGTAGTATAAATGGTTCAACTGCTCCGCTTTACGTTTTAGATGGTGTGCCGATTGAATCCAATTATTTTCAGGCAATTAACCCTGAGGATATTGAATCAGCAACCGTTTTAAAAGATGCATCAGCAAAGGCCTTATATGGCTCCCGTGGATCAAATGGCGTTATTGTTTTAGTTTCTAAAAAAGGTAGAGCTGGTAAAGTTTCAGTTAATTATTCATCACAATATGGTTTCTCCAATTTAAGCAGACCAAATTTCGTGATGATGAATACCGAACAACGTTTGCGGTTCGAAGAAGAAATTGGTGTATCTTTTAATAGGAATTTAGGACCAGGTTGGGTTTATTCTCCTAAAAATCCTGCTTATATTTCCGGTACAGCAGCTTTTCGTCAAAGAGCAGATTTTATTTTGGATAGTTTAAGAAAGATTAATACCGATTGGAGAGACGAATTTTTTCAAAAAGGAAAATTTCAAGAGCAACAGGTCAGCATTAGCGGAGGAAATGAAAAAATTCGTTTTTATAACTCATTAAATTATTATGATCAAGAAGGGGTAGCTAAGCGTACCGGTCAGCAACGCTATGCTTTAAGAAGTAATTTAGATTTTAATGATGGGAAATTCAGCGGAAGCACCAACTTATCAATAGGTTACTCGCAATCCAGTTTTACAGAAAATGTTGCCGGAACGGCAAATGGATCAGCAATGGCTTCCGTTTATTACGCCTTGCCATACGAGCAGCCTTATGTGAATGGTACACTGATTCATTTAGGAAATAGAAATTCTTCAATTTTAGATACGCGTACCGGTAGCCAGGGTTTAGAGCGATTACAGAATTCATCTAACAAAACAGATCAGCTAAAAGCGATCATCAGTACAGCTTTTGCGTATCAGATTTTACCGGAACTGAAAGTAACAACCAGAGCAGGTATTGATTATAGAAATTCGAATGATGTAGCTTGGATTAATCCAGATTCTTATTACGGTTCTCGAAGTTCAGCCAATACATTAGGAGGTAAAGGCCGTTTAGATGAAGCTAACAGAAGAAATTTCAATTTGATTTCGACAACGGGTATAACTTATGGAAAAGTTTTTAATGCTGTTCACGACTTTGAAGTTTCAGCATTCTACGAATATGTTTATAATAACTTTAACTCAATCAACTACACAGGTTTCGGTTTAGATGGACGTTTACCTGAAACCCCAGCAGCAGTTTCTAATACAGCTACGTTTTTACCGTCAGTAGGAGGGGCAAAAACCAGAAATGCATTAGCTTCTATTATGGGCGTTGCCCGTTACACCTATAACGATAAATATACCTTAACAGGAAGTTACCGTTACGATGGGTCGACCAGGGTAGCACCCGATAATAAATGGCACGGGTTTTACTCAGTTGGTGCAAACTGGAATGTTAAAAAAGAAAATTTCTTAAAGGATAATTCTTTAATTAACGACTTAAGATTACGGGCCAGTTATGGTATTACGGCAAGTCCTTTCGGAAGTGACTTCGGTTATTTAGCTACTTACGCGGCAAATACAACTTATAATAATATTACTGGAATTCGTCCTACGGCCCCCGGCAACCCTGGTTACGACTGGGAGTATGTAAACGAATCGAACGTTGGCTTTGATCTAAATATGTTTAAAAACAGGTTACGCATCTCTACTGATGTGTATTACAAAAAAACCAGTAACATGTTTATCGATCAGCCACTTTCAGCAACATCAGGATTTTCTACACTTAGTTTAAGTGCAGGTATTATGAGCAATAAAGGTATTGAGTTTGATGTGAACGGGGATATTTTAAAAACCAGGGATTTTACATGGACATTAGGTGTAAATGCCGGATACAATAGAAATAGAATTCTGCATCTAACAGATCAATTAGATACTTATGCTGATGGCGATACACGCGTATTAAAAGTTGGATATCCAATTGGTACTTACATTGCGCCAGATTGGGCAGGTGTAAATCCACAAACTGGAGAGGCGCAATACTACAATCTTGATGGAAGCATTACGACTACATATAATGCAAACACGCAGGGTGCATTAAACTCTGGTAGCTTATACCCAACATTTACTGGGGGTATCAGTACTTCATTAAGTTACAAAGGGATAACAGCATCAGCATTACTATCTTTTGTATCTAACGTAATGCGTTGGAATAACGAAGATTTTTATACTGAAACACAACGTTATGCCACAGATAATCAATCGGTAAGAATGCTGGAAAACAGATGGAAAAATCCTGGAGATACCGGTGATAAGGCTATTTTGCAACGTTTTGATATCTCCAGAGTATTTACTTCGAAGGATATTCAGGATGCATCTTTCTTAAGATTAAGAAACTTAAACATTGGCTATGCTATCCCCAAACATATTTTAGATAAAACTAAATTCATAAAAGGAGTTAAGATCTTCGTTCAGGGTCAAAATCTATTTACCTGGACTAATTGGAAAGGTTTAGATCCTGAGAACAATGCTGCATTAAATATTTTCCAGTATCCAAATACCAGAACATATACTGCGGGTCTTAATGTTAATTTTTAATAGATAAAACGATGATTAATAAAATATATCAAAAATACATCCTGTTGGTTTCCGTAGTGATGTTAATGGCTTCGTGTTCTAAATTAGATTTGGTACCAACAGATTCGATTTCGCCAGATAAAGCATTTAGAAATATAAACGATATTAATATGGGCTTAATCGGAGCTTATGCGTTGGTAGATTACACACCCGTTACCATTAATTCAATCACTTCTGATGAATGCTTTTTTCCTGCTGAAAGCACTGTTAATAATGATGCATTCAGGTGGTTGTATAACTCAAGTAGTGGGTCGGTAACGACACTATATAGCGACTATTATCGTGCGCTTGACCGCACAAACAGAACAATAGCAGGTTTAGATGCCTTAGCATTAACAGGTGCTGATGCCAATACTGGTGCTCGCTATCGTGGTGAATTGTTAGCATTACGTGCCTACTTTCATTTTGAGTTGTTACGTGCTTATGCTTCATCATATCAAACGGGTGCATTAGGCGTACCCTATATGCTTGCTTCATCAATCGGCTACCCAGCTAGAAATAGTTTTGAGGTTGTTGTAGCTAATGCAAAAGCAGATTTAGTAGCAGCAAAGAGTTTAATCCCTGCAACGTTTACTGATAAAACCCGTATTACAAAGGCAGCGGTATCGGCCATTCAAGCCAGACTTGCGCTTTATGAAAAAAACTGGAGCGAAGCCATTACTTATGCTAACGAAGTTATTGCTGCTTATCCATTGGCTACCAAAGCACAATTTTCTGGAATATGGACGGATGCAAATGATAATGAGGTTATTTGGAAAGCTAAGCGTGCCGGAACAAGTGACTCTAGATTAGGTGATTTTTATTTCCGCCAGTTAGGTGCAATAGTACAATATGCACCTGCGTTTAAACTTATTAATGCTTTTGACAAAGTGAATGACGTGCGATATGCCGCATATATCAAATTTGATGCAACACGAACAGGTAACAAATCTCAATATCTACTAAATAAATATATTGGTAGTCAACCCGTTTCTGCACCAGGTTTAGCAGATATCAAATTATTTCGTACCGGAGAAATGTATTTAATTAAAGCAGAAGCTGAAGCAGAATCTACAGGTGATGCAGCTGGTGATTTAAATGCTTTGCGTGCTGCTCGAATTAACGGATATACCAATGCTACTTTTGCTGATAAACCAACATTAATTGCGGCGATCCTTGATGAGCGTTATAAGGAATTAGCATTTGAAGGGCATCGTTTTTTCGATTTAAAAAGAAGAAACCTACCAGTTCAACGTTTGGCTGCGGATGCTGTTAATGTATCTAACGCAGTTAATTTGCCAATCACGCAAGCACAATATGCATTACCAATTCCGGCTTTAGAAATTTCGGTCAATAAAAATACCATTCAAAATCCTGGTTATTAAACTAAATTCCAGAGGGGTGTTCGCATTTCTCTGGATTAATATATTTGCAATGAAACAATTTTTCTTCTTCCTTTTAATGGTGTATTGCTTTTCAGTAATGGGATGCAGCAAAAGCACGGATACGCCTAACCCAACTCCAACAGTTGGTGGCGGTACCACTACTCCTGTTGTCAAACGCCGGCCAGCCTCCATCGGAATTGTTGGCGATACTGCCAATATCATTACGGCAACCAATGGCGGAATGGTTTTAATGGGTGGTGGCACCGATGTAGATGCCGCTTTCAAGTGGATGATGGAAAAAAGTGGCGGTGGTGATGTGATAGTTTTACGTGCTACAGGTACAGATGCCTATAATCCATATATCAATGGTTTGGGAACAGTTAACTCAGTAGAAACGCTGCTGATCAATACCAAAGAATTGGCGAACAATGATACAGTAGCTTACATCATCCGCAATGCGGAAATGGTTTTTATTGCTGGTGGCGATCAATCTGATTACATGCGGAATTGGAAAGGAACAAAAACCGAGCAAGCATTAAATTTTCTCTTGAATGATAAAAAAGCGCCAGTGGGTGGTACTAGTGCTGGTTGTGCCATTTTAGGTGGTTTTTATTATAGCGGTGAAACCGGCGGAGTTACCTCTGCGCAGGCCTTGGCAAATCCTTATGATGCCAATGTTACCCTTTATAATAACGATTTTTTGAAAGCACCGTATTTGCAGAATGTAATTACCGATCAACATTATTTAACCCGCGACCGCGATGGCAGGTCGGTTGTATTTTTGGGTAGGATAAATAAGGATTGGAAAACACCAGCAAAATGCATCGCCGCAGATGAACGTACCGCAGTTTGCATTGATAAGGATGGAATAGCTAAAGTTTTTGGAGATTATTCGCTAACCAGACCTTATAGTTATGCTTACTTTATCTCTTCTGATGCTGGCAAACAACCCGAACAAATGGAACCCAATAAGAAAGTTATCTGGAACAATAGTCAAAAGGCATTATCCGTTTATGAAATTCCGGCATCAGTTAATGGTGGTGGAAGCTTTAATGTTGCTAACTTTAAAGCAAGTGAAGTAACTGGTGGGAAATGGTATTGGTGGTGGATTGAGAACGGCGTTTTAAATAAAAAAGATCAATAAAAAATATGAGAGCACTAAATTTATTTGGGATAGTAATTTGCATGGTATGGTCGTTAAGCCTATCAGCGCAGCAGAAAAAATATGTTATGGTTATTCACGGCGGTGCCGGAACCATTTTAAAAAAGAATATGACGCCTGAAAAAGAAGCTGCTTATGTAGCGGTTTTAACGCAGGCATTGCAGGCAGGTTATGCACAAATCAAGGCTGGAAAACCTAGTTTGGATGCGGTGGAAGCAACCATTCATGTTTTAGAAAACGACCCACATTTTAACGCTGGTAAAGGTGCAGTATTTACCCACGATGGCAAAAATGAGCTTGATGCTGCCATTATGGATGGTAAAACATTAATGGCTGGAGCAGTTGCAGGTGTTACTACCGTTAAAAATCCGATTTCAGTAGCAAGAGCAGTAATGGAAAAATCGGAGCATGTAATGATGGTGGGTGTTGGTGCCGATCAGTTTGCTAAAGATGCTGGGCTGGAAATCGTAGATCCTAAATATTTCTGGACTAAAGAACGCTGGGATGGTTTGCAACAAGCCATTAAAGAAGATTCTACTAAAGCCGTTTTAGATCACGGAAGTAAAAAATCAGAACTGCTGGGTTCAAAAAATCACGACTATAAATTTGGTACAGTGGGTTGTGTGGCTCTTGATAAGGCTGGGAACCTTGCCGCCGGAACATCAACCGGTGGTATGACTAATAAAAAATATGGTCGTGTAGGAGATGCACCAATAATTGGTGCTGGAACTTATTGCAACAATGAAACAGCTGGTGTTTCTTGCACGGGTTGGGGCGAGTTTTACATCCGTAATGTAGTAGCCAAAACTATTTCCGATCTAATGGAATACAAAGGTTTGTCTGTTGCTGTAGCATCTAAAATGGCTTTAGATAAAGTGGGTAAAATGGGTGGCGATGGTGGCTTAATTGCTTTAGACAAAAAAGGAAATATTGCGATGCCATTTAATACCGAGGGGATGTATCGTGGCGCAATTACAGCTGATGGTAAAATTGAAGTAAGCATTTATAAATAATGAAGAAACTATTTCTTTTCAATATTTTTCTTGGAATCTCTTTGCTTCTGAATGCTCAAGGCAAACCTGCAAAAGGCAGTTTATTTATTATTGGCGGAGGAAATCGTTCTGATGCCTTAATGAAAGAAATGCTTAACACTGCCAAGTTGAAAGCTAACGATTACATTATTGTTTTGCCAATGGCGAGCGAAGTTCCTGATGTTGGTTTTGGAACGCTTTCCGATCAGTTGCAAAAGCTTGATCCCAGAAAGATTAGAAACTTCAATTTCGCAAAACATGATGTAAATGATAAAAAGTGGATCGATTCTTTGGCGGGAGCAAAGCTGATTTATATCCTAGGAGGGGATCAAAGCCGTTTTATGAAAGTGGTTTTGAATACCCCAGTTTACACGGCTATTCATCAAGCTTACAAAAATGGTTCTACCATTGCTGGAACAAGTGCGGGCGCTGCGGTAATGAGTAAATACATGATCACTGGAAAACAACTTTTAGATACCGTTTACAAAGAAACGTTCAATAAGCTTTGGGATAAAAACATCGAGTTTTCGCCAGGAATGGGTTTGTTGGAAAACACCATTATTGATCAGCATTTCTTAAAAAGAAACCGCTATAACCGATTAATTTCTGCTCTTGCGGCCCATCCGGATTTAGTTTGTGTCGGTATCGACGAAAGCACAGCAATTATCGTTCATGGCAATAAAGCAACAGTTGCGGGCGAAAGTCAGGTCATTAGGCTGGCTAATCCAAAAGAATTAAAGAAAACAGATAAAGGTTTGCTCAAGTTTACGCAGGCCGAGTTCGGGGTTTTTACCGAGGGTGATGTTATTGATGTCAAACCCTGAGAAAAGATTTTTTTAAAAAGCCTATTTGTAAATACTCAAATAGGCTTTTTCAGTATTGAGGTTGTGCGTTTTGATTGCCAATGATAAACGGAAACAAAAAAATACCTTATATTTCACTCTTAAAATCGATCAATGAAATCAATCTTTTCCAACTTAACATTTCAAGTCATCGTTGCAATTATCATCGGAATCTTTGTAGGAACCTACTTCCCGGAGTTTGCGTCGACAGCGAAATTGATTAGTCAAGGTTTTATTAACCTGATTAGCATGTTAATTGCACCCATTATTTTCTTTACAATTGTTTTGGGTATTGCGCACATGGGCGATATGAAAAAAGTTGGGAGAGTGGGAGGAAAGGCATTATTGTATTTTGAAATCGTAAGTACAATAGCCATTGCCGTTGGTTTATTAGTAGCCAATATTCTCAAACCTGGCGCCGGAGTAATTGCTCAATCTGGAGATGCAACTAAAATAACGGGCTATGCAGAACAGGCTAAAGGCATGAACTGGGCAGAATTTTTCTTACATATTATTCCTCATAATGTAATCGCAGCTTTCGCCGAAGGTAATATTTTACAGATTTTACTATTTGCAATTTTATTCGGTTACGGCTTAAATAAATTAGGGGGAGAAGGAACTTCGGTTTTAAATGCTTTCGATAAAATTTCGAAGGTGTTGTTTAAAATCATGAAAGTAATTATGCGTTTAGCGCCAATCGGTGCTTTTGGCGGTATGGCTTACAGTATTGGCACACATGGCTTGCAGAGTATTTTCGGTATGGCAAAGCTGATGGGATCGGTTTATCTGACTTGTATATTATTCATTTTTGTAGTCCTAAATGGCATCTGCAGGTATTATAATTTCTCCTTGTGGTCTTACCTTAAATTCATCCGCCAGGAGATTTTAATAGTTTTAGGAACTTCTTCTTCAGAATCGGCGCTGCCGAGTATGATGCAAAAAATGGAAGCCATTGGCTGCGATAAATCAGTAGTGGGTCTAGTCATCCCTACGGGCTATTCTTTTAACCTCGATGGTACAGCAATTTACCTGGCCATGGCCGTAATTTTTCTCTGTCAGGTTTTTCATGTGGATTTATCCCTCGGGCAGCAGATTTCTGTTTTAGGTGTACTGATGGTTACGTCAAAAGGTGCAGCGGGTGTAACGGGGAGTGGTTTCATTGTATTGGTTTCTACACTTACGGCTTTAAAAATTATGCCTATTGAACATATTTCTATTTTAATTGGTGTTGATCGGTTCATGAGTGAGGCAAGAGCGATTACCAACGTCATTGGAAATGGTGTAGCTACAATCGTAATTGCGAAAAGTGAAAACCAATTTTATGAGGCGAAGTATTTAAAAGCAATCCGGCCTGCGATGATTGAGAAGAATGAAGAGCAAACTTAGTTGGGAGTTTTCATTTTAGCATGCAAAAAACGTCTCGGTACAACAATTGGTTATTGAAGTAAATGAAAAAGTCTTAGCAAGAGGCTAAAGAGTAGTAATAGTCGAGTTGATTTACTGAGTTGCCGTTGTTTCGACCGAATTGGAGAAATCTTTGCACCTTTTTCTGATGATTGGCAGCGTTTAGCAGCTTTAGAGCGATACAATCTATCTGCACTCCAAACTAAAAACAGTCAACTCCAAACTATTTACCTACATTTGCAGCAGAAACAGGCAACACAGCTTGTTTAGTTAATCCAAATCACATTGGCTCAAGAAGAACAAAATAACCGCAAAGAAAAAAGCGAGTTACACCCACGCAACAAACATCGTTCGCGTTACAATTTCAAACAACTTACTGCAACATCCAAAGAACTGAAACGTTTCGTTTTTAAAAATGAACACAATGATGATTCTATAGATTTTGCAGATCAAAATGCTGTTAAAGCACTTAATAGAGCTTTATTAAAATATTTTTATAATATCTCTCAATGGGATATTCCGCAGGATTTTCTTTGTCCGCCGATACCTGGACGTGCTGATTATATTCACTATGTTGCCGATTTATTAGGTTCGAGCAACAAAGGCAAAAATCCAAAGGGGGCTAAAATAAATGTATTGGATATTGGTGTAGGTGCAAACTGTATTTATCCTATTATTGGCCATCAGGAATACGGATGGAAATTTGTAGGATCGGAAATTGACCCACTCTCTGTAGAATCCGCAAAGCGTATTGTTGATGCAAATAAGGAACTGCAAGGTGCAATAGAGATTCGTCAGCAATCATCAAAAATGGGTATTTTCAGAGGGATTGTTGGCAGAACCGAACGCTTTGATGCCGTGGTTTGTAACCCACCCTTTCATTCATCTTTAAAAGAAGCCGAACAAGGAACCCGGCAAAAATGGCGCAACCTGGGTGGTAACGAAAAGGAAGTAAAACATGTTTTAAACTTTGGTGGCAATAAAGCTGAACTTTGGTGTCCAGGTGGCGAGCGTGCTTTTGTTGAGCAAATGATTATCCAAAGCGCCCAAATTAAAAATCAGGTTTTGTGGTTTACCTCGTTGGTATCCAAAAGTGCGAATTTAAAAAGTATTTACAGTGCATTAGTTAATGCAAATGCTTTTGAAGTACGTACAGTGCAAATGAGCCAGGGACAAAAAATCAGCCGTTTTGTAGCGTGGACATTCCTTAATGATGCCGAGCAGGCAGATTGGGCAAAGAGTTGGAAAACAGAGCCGAAAGCTGAAGTTAAAAAAGCTTAAAATCATATGTAAAGCCAGGCCGGATTAACTATTAAAGTTAGACCGGCTTTTCATTTGTATCTTTTGGTAACAGTCAACTTTTTTTACTTCTGTTACTGCTATCAGATACGGCATAGCTATGTTTTGAATGACTATTTCAAAAGGATACCACTTCAATCCGGTTTATTGAATGATATAACTGCAGCTATTGAAATTTTGTAAAGAGCTAAGCAAAATGTTAACCCGTTTTGGCGTCGAATACATAGCCAGCCAAAGCGGTTACTGCCATCGCAATAGTTCCCCAAAAACAAATTCTTACCATGCTTTTTATTATGTTGGAGCCGCCAGCTTTTGCGGCAATAGCTCCTGATAAGGCTAGAAAAACAATAGCAAAGCCATATTGATAAAAAACCATAGCATTTATTGGTGCAAAAAAGGCAACTAAAAATGGAAGTATTCCTCCGCTAATAAACGAGGCACCTGAAGCAAAGGCTGCTTGAAGTGGTTTTGGTTGCGTATGTTCATTAATGCCCAGTTCATCTCTCGCATGGGCTTCTAATGCATCTTTCGCAGTAAGCTGTACCGCAACCTGCATGGCCAGTTCCTCATCCAAACCCTGCGCAACATAAATTTTTGCAAGTTCTTTAAGTTCTACCTCAGGCATGGTTTCAAGCTCAATTTTTTCCCTTTCCAAATCTGCTTTTTCTATATCAGCCTGCGAACTTACCGAAACATATTCGCCTGCAGCCATTGATAAAGCCCCAGCCACTAAACCAGCTAATGCAGCAAGTACAATGGGTGCTCTGGTGTGGCTTGCTGCGGCAACGCCAATGACTAAACTGGAGGTAGAAATGATGCCATCGTTTGCGCCAAGCACCGCGGCTCTTAGCCATCCTGTTCTATTGGTGTAGTGTTTTTCGAGTTCCATGGATTATTGTGGTTGATTAGTTAAAATTGAAAGCTTATGATTTTCGGTAATTTTGAAAGATTCTAAGGCTATTTCCTTTCATAAACAATTAAAATAGTCAAATCATTCCCTTTATTGGGCGCAATGCCATGCGAACTTCCAGGTCGGGTTAAGATGGCATCTCCAGGTTTTACACCGAAAGTTTTCCCGTTCATTTGCATTACCCCGTTACCACTGATTACATAATAAATTTCATCTTCCTTTTGTAAATGATAACCAATGGATGACCCCGATTTCAAAACTCTTTTTCGAAAAATAGTTTTAAGGTTTTTTGCATCTGCAAAAAAGTTATAGCCAATGGTTTCTCCGCCACCTTTATGGGTTCCAGGTTCTATTTTTGTCACATCTGTATCGTTTTGCAAAATATATTTAGCCGTATCGACAGTTTGCGCTTTGGTGCCGATCACAATTGTTACTAATATGGTAATAAGAATAAAAACTTTGTTTTTCATCATCTGTCATTTATCTTTTTGTTTTAAGCCTGAAAGTAAATTTAAGCGTTTTGCTTCTTGTTGCCAAAGGCGATGGATTTTTGTTAAATAAACCTGATTGCAACGAAAATACTTTTGATGTTTTTGGAAGTTACTAACCCTTTTCTGCAATTCGCCTGTAGGGTTAGTAACTTTACATTAAAAGATTGAAGTGGAAAGCAGGACGAAACCAGCCATAAACTAATTCCTTACATTTTCATAAAAAAATGGACTAAATAATCTATTTTTAGGCTTGACTTTCCAGTCAATAATATTAGCTTTGCACAAAAAAATTGATACATGAGCGTTTTAGTAAATAAAGATTCTAAGGTTATCGTTCAGGGTTTTACCGGAAACGAAGGAACTTACCACGCAGAACAAATGTTGGCGTATGGTACAAACGTAGTTGGTGGTGTAACGCCTGGCAAAGGTGGGCAATTGCATTTAGATAAGCCTGTTTTTAATACTGTTAAAGATGCCGTTGAAAAAACGGGAGCAAATGTATCTATCATTTTCGTTCCACCTGCTTTTGCTGCTGATGCGATTATGGAAGCTGCCGAAGGCGGTATTAAAGTGATTGTTTGTATTACTGAAGGTATCCCAACTAAGGATATGATTCAGGTTAAAGAATATATTTCTGACCGCGATGTTACGCTTATTGGCCCTAACTGCCCAGGTGTAATTACTGCTGATGAGGCTAAAATTGGTATCATGCCAGGTTTTATCTTCAAAAAAGGTCACGTAGGTGTGGTTTCAAAATCAGGAACTTTAACGTATGAGGCGGTAGATCAGGTGGTTAAAGCTGGTTTAGGTATTACAACGGCTATCGGTATCGGTGGAGATCCAATTATTGGTACGCCAACTGTTGAAGCGGTTAAATTATTAATGAACGATCCTGAAACTCACGGTATCATCATGATTGGTGAAATTGGTGGTGGTATGGAGGCTGAGGCCGCCCGTTGGATTAAGGAAAACGGTACTAAACCTGTTGTTGGTTTCATCGCTGGTCAAACTGCTCCTGCTGGACGTAGAATGGGTCATGCTGGTGCAATTGTAGGTGGTGCGGATGATACGGCAGCTGCTAAAATGAAAATCATGCGTGAGTGTGGTATTCGTGTAGTAGAAAGTCCTGCTGAAATTGGTGCTGCAATGGCAGAAGAATTAGCAAAGTAAGATTTATAATCCATATATAGAAAAGCGTTTCGATTAGGTCCGAAACGCTTTTTTTTTGACCTCACCCTGTTAACGTTAGTGGTTAGGTTTGTTTTCTGCTATCCCTCTCCTTGAAGAGAGGGATTTAAAGACAGCGGGTATAACCTATAGTTAAGAGATGCTCTTCAATACAACGAACATAAGGTTTGGTTAAAAGCACAACCATTGTTTCCCTCTCTTTAAGGAGAGGGACAGTTCCGGAGCAAGTTTTCTTGCTTGCTTTGATAGGGTGAGGTTCTAGCGAAAAAGCCTCACCCTGTTAATATTAGTGGTTAGGTTTGTTTTCTGCTATCCCTCTCCTTGAAGAGAAGGATTTAAAGACAGCGGGTATAATCTATAGTTAAGAGCTGCTCTTCAATACAACACACATAAGGTTTGGTTAAAAGCACAACCATTGTTTCCCTCTCTTTAAGGAGAGGGACAGTTCCGGAGCAAGTTTTCTTGCTTGCTTTGATAGGGTGAGGTTCCTTTTATCATCGCTTTGTAAACACTATTCGAATGTGTTAAACCTGTAAACCAAATTGAAATCTATCACGTATATTAATATATGAAAACGATGTTAAATAAACTATTTTTGATCTCGGCTGTTGTTTTGATTGGAAGTCTTTCTGCTTGCGCACAAAAGCAAGAAAAGAAAGAAACAAAATCAGCGCAGTCATCAGAAAATATTATAAAGAAGAAAATGAACTGGAACACATTAACACCCGAAGAAGAAAGAGTAATTGTTAATAAAGGAACAGAATATCCTGGTACAGGAAAGTATGAGCATACCACAGATAAAGGAACATATACTTGTAAACGTTGCAATGCGGCGTTGTACCGTTCGGAAAGTAAGTTTGATGCCCGTTGTGGTTGGCCGGCTTTTGATGATGAAATTAAGGGTGCTGTAAAACGGATTCCTGACGCTGACGGATCGCGTACGGAAATAGTATGTGCCAACTGTGGCGCACACTTAGGTCACGTTTTTACAGGAGAAGGATTTACTGCTAAAGATACTCGTCATTGTGTAAATTCTATCTCGATGAATTTTGTGCCAGACAAGAAATAAGGTGGATGTAGTGAGGTTAGGTAGAGGCGTACAGCGACAAGTTGTACGCCTTTTTTTTTATTGAAACTCAGGCTGTTTTTCCACAAATTATTGATTATAAACTAAATGCTTATATTTGCAGGCTCGATATAAAAATTTTAGCCTATGAAGTATCTTCTGTTATTAAGTTTTTGTTTCCTGTTTTTACAAGGTAAAGCAAAGCAATCCGGTCCCTCAAATGAACCAGACAGCGTTAGCAAAACAGTTCTTGCAACTTACTATCACAGAAAATTCGAAGGTCGCCGCACCACTAGCGGCGCCAAATACAGAGCCAAAAAATTCACTGCTGCTCACCGCACTTTGCCATTCGGCACCATGATTAAAGTAACCAATCCCGATAACGGAAAATCAGTAATGGTGAAGGTAAATGATCGTGGTCCTTTCTCTAAAAGATTGGCGATAGATTTATCAGAAAGTGCTGCTAAAGAGATTGGTATCTATCGTAAAGGAATAGCTAAGGTAAATCTAAGTTATAGTCTGGAGTAATATTCCTTTTTGCTCTATTTTGCACTTGCTATACACCTCAAATTTAAGTTATTAACACTTATTTTGGTTTGCTAAACCCTTGAAAAGAAAGGATTAGCTTTTTTTTTGCTTGAAAATGATAAATAGCTGATGGTTTTTCCCCAGTCATAGGTCAAGGTGTTAACAACTTTGATTCCCATAAACGGTCGTCGGTATCTATATTTGTTATAACAAAGTTCTTTAACTTACTGCATTTTAAAACACATGCAAAAGCTTAATTTTTAGTGATTTACAAGTATATCTCCTGATTACAATTTTAAATTTTTTAAACTAAAAACGCGGCTTGTTCGCAAAATGTAGTAGTTAACACTTTCACTAGAGTTTTAATACAATTCATTTCAATCATCATATAAAATTGGTGGATGCGAGGTTTTGTCGGCTCTGACAAATTTGGAAAACATTAAATACCAGCTATGGAACAGGAATTATTACTTCAAGAAAACAAAGACAGATTTGTGCTTTTGCCGATTAAGTATCCGGCAATTTGGGAAATGTATAAAAGAACCGAAGCTAGTTTCTGGACGGCAGAAGAAATCGATCTTTCTGACGACCAAAAACACTGGGATAGTTTGAATGATGGTGAAAGACATTTTATTTCTCACATTCTTGCTTTTTTCTCTGCTAGTGATGGTATTGTAAATGAAAACTTAGCGGTAAACTTCATGAGTGAAGTTCAATTGCCGGAAGCCCGTTGTTTCTACGGTTTCCAGATTATGATGGAGAATATCCATGCAGAAACCTATGCTTTATTAATTGATACATATATTAAAGATCCGGAAGAAAAGGATCGGTTATTTCACGCCATTGATACCGTTCCTGCTGTAAAAAGAAAAGCGGAATGGGCGCTACGCTGGATTGAAAACGGAACATTTGCTGAGCGTTTAGTGGCCTTTGCAGCTGTTGAAGGTATTTTCTTTAGCGGAAGTTTTTGCTCTATCTTCTGGTTAAAGAAACGTGGCTTAATGCCAGGTTTAACGTTCAGTAACGAGTTGATTTCGCGTGATGAAGGTTCACACTGCGAGTTTGCCTGCCTTTTATACAGCATGTTGAGCAACAAGTTAAGCGAAGAACAAGTTCATGGCATCATAAGCGATGCGGTTGAAATTGAAAAGGAATTTATTACTGATGCCTTACCAGTAGCTTTGATCGGAATGAATGCGAAGTTAATGAGCCAGTACATCGAATTCGTAGCGGACAGATGGTTACAGGAATTAGGATACAAAAAAATATACAATGCAACCAATCCATTCGATTTTATGGAAATGATTTCTTTGCAGGGCAAAACCAATTTCTTTGAAAAACGCGTTGGCGATTATCAAAAAAGCGGTGTATTAACTGCTGCTGATAACAACAAGCAAGCGTTTTCTTTAGATGAAGACTTTTAAGGTTGAGGGTTACAAGGTAGAAGGCTTAAGGTCTTGATACCTGATACTCGCTACTTAATACTAAAATAACAAAAATTATAAACGCGAAAGGTTAAGTTTTGATACTTGATACTCGCTACTTGATACTTAAAAAAATCTCATAAACTATGTTCGTACTAAAAAGAGATGGCCGGAAAGAGCCGGTACAGTTTGACAAAATCACGGCACGTATTCAAAAACTGTGCTACGGTTTAAATGCAGATCTTGTAGATCCGATCGATGTAGCTAAAAAGGTTATCGAAGGTTTATATGATGGTGTAACTACATCAGAGTTGGATAACCTTGCTGCAGAAACTGCTGCATCATTAACCACAAAACACCCTGATTATGCTTTGTTAGCTTCCCGTATAGCGGTTTCTAACCTGCATAAAAATACCACAAAATCATTCTCGGGTACGATGAAAATGTTGTACGAATATTTCGACCCGAAAGCGCAGAAAGCTGCACCGCTTATCGCTGATGATGTTTATGAGATTATTGAAAAAAACAAAGATATTTTAGATAGTTCTATCATTTACGATCGTGATTTTGGTTTTGATTACTTCGGTTTCAAAACTTTAGAAAAATCTTACTTGTTAAAAGTTAACGGCGCAATTGTTGAGCGTCCTCAGCATTTATTCATGCGTGTTTCTGTTGGTATCCACAAAGAAGATATCGAAAGTGCAATCAAAACGTATAACTTAATGAGCGAGCGTTGGTTTACACATGCTACGCCAACATTATTTAATGCAGCTACGCCAAAACCTCAAATGTCTTCATGTTTCTTGTTAACCATGCAGGATGATAGCATTGAGGGGATTTATGATACTTTAAAACAAACTGCTAAAATTTCTCAAAGTGCTGGCGGTATTGGTTTAAGCATTCACAATATCCGTGCAACGGGATCTTATATCGGGGGTACAAATGGCACCAGTAACGGTATTATCCCAATGTTGCGTGTATTTAACGATACCGCCCGTTACGTAGATCAAGGTGGAGGTAAACGTAAAGGTGCATTTGCCATTTATTTAGAGCCTTGGCATGCTGATGTTTTCGAATTCTTAGACTTACGTAAAAACCACGGTAAAGAAGAAATGCGTGCCCGTGATTTATTTTATGCCCTTTGGATAAACGATTTGTTTATGCAACGTGTAAAAGATAATGGCGAATGGACATTGTTCTGCCCGCATGAGGCACCTGGTTTAGCAGACTGCTTTGGCGCCGAATTCGAAGCTTTATACACTAAATATGAAGCAGAAGGCCGCGGACGTAAAACCATAAAAGCACAAGAGCTTTGGTTTGCTATTTTAGATTCGCAGATTGAAACGGGTACACCTTATATGTTGTTTAAAGATGCAGCAAACAGCAAATCTAACCAGCAGAATTTAGGTACGATTAAGAGTTCTAACTTATGTACGGAGATTATTGAGTACACTTCTAAAGATGAAGTTGCGGTTTGTAATTTAGCATCCTTGGCGTTGCCTCGTTTCGTAATCAATGGTCAGTTTGATCACCAAAAATTATATGATGTAACTTATCAGGCTACTTTAAACCTGAATAAAATCATCGATCATAATTATTACCCGGTTCAGGAAGCTGAAAACTCAAACATGCGTCATCGTCCGGTTGGTTTAGGGGTGCAAGGTTTGGCTGATGCGTTCATCTTATTGCGTTTACCTTTCGAAAGTGATGAGGCAAAACGTTTGAACAAAGACATTTTCGAAACAATTTATTTCGCATCGATGACTGCATCGAACGATTTAGCTGTAAAACATGGTCCTTATCAAACATTTGAAGGTTCGCCATTATCAAAAGGTAAATTCCAATTCGATTTGTGGAATGTAACACCAGATAGCGGACGTTGGGATTGGGAAGCTTTGAGAGCAAAAGTAGTAAAAGATGGTGTGTACAACTCTTTATTAGTTGCGCCGATGCCAACGGCTTCTACTTCACAAATCTTAGGTAATAATGAATGTTTCGAGCCATATACCTCAAATATTTACACTCGTCGTGTATTAAGTGGAGAATTTGTAGTGGTAAACAAACACTTATTGAAAGATTTAGTAGCGCTGGGTTTATGGAACAACGATATGAAAAACCAAATCATATTGGCTAACGGTTCTATCCAGGGTATCGCTGCAATTCCTGATTACATTAAAGAATTATATAAAACCGTTTGGGAGATTAAGATGCGTAACATCATCGATATGGCTGCAGATCGCGGTGCTTATATTTGCCAATCGCAATCATTAAACTTATTTGTAAATGCGCCAAATACTTCAAAATTAACTTCAATGCACTTTTACGCTTGGGAGAAAGGTTTGAAAACAGGTATGTATTACTTACGTACGCAGGCAGCATCACAAGCAGTTAAATTTACGGTGGAAAACCAGGGTGGAAAAGCCATTGAAGCGGTTATTCCAGCAAATATTCCACAAGATCAGGTTGCAGAAGAAATCGTTGACGGACCAGTTTGTTCAATGGAAGAAGGCTGTATTAGTTGTTCAGGGTAAAAGTGGATTAATAGTTCAGTCATCGGCTCATTAGTTTTTAATACGCCTGATGCCGATGAACATTGCAAAGCAATAAAATAGATAAGGTTTTGGGCAAATGCTCAAAACCTTATTTTTTGTCCTTATTTTTGTATTGCAACAGGCCAAACCTTCAGCCTTTCTACCTTATGTCTTCAACCTTAAAACATAGCAAACACGAAATCATTCCTTGTGAAAGATGCGGAACAGCTATTGAATGCAAGGCAAATTCTTATACCAAATGCCAGTGTAGCGTGGTGCAATTGAGCATCAACGAAGTTCAATACATTTCAGAATTATATGATGGTTGTTTATGTGCCAAATGCCTTTTCGAATTGCAACAGGAGTATAGAGAAGAAATAGGGGTTTAAAACCTTTTGTATCATGCTAAGCATGTTGAACCCCCTTTCAATTCTTTAAATAAAAATTTGAAAAGCAAGTTTCTGTGCTTTTCGGTCGCGACAATCCTGCCATTCGCTTCAATCTTTTAAAAACAATTACTGTCATGCTGAGGCAGCAAGCATTTTTTTTATCGGTGGCAGATGCTTCGTGCCTCAGCAGGAGAGGATATTAAGCATTGCTACTTTTTTAAAAGTATTTTCGCTTCTGTCAGGTTTAAATAAGAGTGTTTGGGAGTTCTTGGCAATTTGCAAGCACTCATAGTTTAAAAGTCTTTTTGTCCGTTGGCTAAAGCCAAACGTTAATGAAATGCAAGTTCACGATCTATTTGTTGTTATTCAATGCAGGCTGATTTAGTTAATCTAAATCCATCAAATACAATTTAATTTTGCTATAAATATCTAATGGTGAAATCAATTGGAAACCAATAAAAAATGAAATGGAGCAGAAGGGAGTCCAACCCTTGTCCAGTATTGGCTTAAGCTGAATTAGTAAATTATGCAGCCCTTAAAAATAGCAAAAACTTCCCTATTTAAACGGGATAGGAGCGATATACTTTTTTGTTGCAATAAAATGCCTTCGCGTTAGCGCTAACAAAAAAGATTTAGGGATAGCTCGGCTGACCGCAATCAAAAGAAGTGTCATTGCTTTTCAAAAAACAATTACAAAATTATGCCGTTCTACTTTTAACAAAATAGTAACTTTGCAACCTAATTTAGAATGACTGAATTTTGAACGAGTGAATGCTTTGCAACGCACTCTGTCCATGATTCCCTCATCCAATAATTTTAAGAAATGAAGAAAGTAAACGTTGGCTTGGTACAAATGACTTGTACTCATGATAAGCAGGAAAATTTAGATAAAGCGATTGCAAAAGTACGTGAAGCAGCAGCAAAAGGTGCTCAGATTGTGTGTTTGCAAGAACTTTTTACTTCATTGTATTTCTGCGATGTGGAAGATTATGCGAATTTTGATTTAGCTGAGGCTATTCCAGGTCCTTCAACTGATGCTCTGCAAGTGGTAGCGAAAGAGTTAGGAGTAGTGATTATTGCTTCTTTATTTGAGAAACGTACTGCCGGAATTTATCATAATACTACTGCTGTTTTAGATGCTGATGGCTCCTATTTAGGCAAATACCGCAAAATGCATATTCCTGATGATCCGGCTTTTTACGAGAAATTCTATTTTACGCCAGGTGATTTGGGCTATAAGGTTTTCGAAACGAAGTTTGCTAAAATTGGTATTTTGATCTGTTGGGATCAATGGTATCCCGAAGCTTCGCGTATTACGGCTTTAATGGGTGCAGAAATTATGTTTTATCCAACAGCAATTGGTTGGGATACTATTCAAGATGAAGAAACCAACCAGGATCAATATAACGCATGGCAGACTATACAGCGCTCCCATTCGGTAGCCAATGGGGTTCCGGTGGTGAGTGTAAACCGTGTGGGTTTCGAGCAGGATGGTGCAATGAAATTCTGGGGAGGAAGTTTTGCTACCAACGCACAAGGCAAATTGCTTTACCTGGCTTCCCATGATCAGGAAGAAACGGAAGTGGTGGAATTGGATTTAGACCAAAGCGACTTTATGCGTAAACATTGGCCGTTTTTGAGAGATAGAAGGATTGATTCTTATCAGCCAATTACAAAAAGATTTATTGATGAAGATTAAATTGAAAGGTTAAGGTAAAAAGTTTAAAGTGAAAACTTCATAACCGATCCGTCATGGCGAGGCACGACGCAATCTTATTCGATAAGTAAAATAGATTGCTTCGTGTCTCGCAATGACGAAAACTAAAATTAACAATACACTAATGTCAAATTTCCCTCCAAAAGAACATTTAAATATTAATCAATTTGATTATTCTCCAAAGCAACAAGGTTATGCTTTTCCTGCCGAATGGACAAAACATGAGGCAACCTGGTTAAGCTGGCCACACAAAGAAGCGAGCTGGCCGGGAAAAATCGAAACTATTTACAAGCCTTATTGTGAGTTCATCAAAATTATCGCCGAAGGTGAAAAAGTTCGCATCAATGTGAAGGATGAGGAAATGAAAGCTTTTGCGGTTGCCGAACTGGAAAAAGTGAGTGCTGATTTAAATCAGATTGAATTCTATTTTAACGAAACTAATGATGCCTGGTGTCGTGATCATGGCCCTGCATTTGTAATTAAAGGAAATGAAAAAGCTGTTGTAGATTGGGGTTACAATGCCTGGGGTGGAAAATATCCACCATTTGATTTGGATGATGTGGTACCCACTAAAATTGCTAAAAATTTCAATTTGCCTTTATTTACACCTGATATTGTAATGGAAGGCGGGTCGGTAGAGTTTAACGGAGCCGGAACGGTTTTAACGACTACGGCTTGCTTGCTAAACGAAAATCGTAATCCGCATTTATCAAAAGAACAAATTGAAAAATATGTACTAGAATATTACGGGCAAGACCAGGTTTTATGGTTGGGCGATGGGATTGTGGGAGACGATACAGATGGACATATTGATGATATTACACGTTTCGTAAATGAAGATACTGTTTTAACTGTGGTGGAAAGCAATCCGTTGGATGAAAATTATGTTTTGCTCCAGGAGAATTTGGCGGCTTTAAAAGCCATGAAACTGAAGGATGGCCGCTCCTTAAATATTGTTGAGTTGCCAATGCCATCACCGGTAATTTATGAAGATACACGATTGCCTGCATCTTATGCAAACTTTTATATTGCCAACGCAGCGGTTATTGTGCCGGTTTTTGATGATGTAAACGACCAGAAAGCACTCGATATTATTCAGGGTTGTTTCCCTGATAGAAGAGTTGTAGGGATTAATTCAGTTGATATTATTTGGGGATTGGGAAGTTTCCATTGTTTGAGCCAGCAGGAGCCAATAGCATAAAAGACGAGTAAAGCCCATCTTGTTAAACATTCACAATTAATATTAACTTTACAACAGTTAAATTTTTATACATTATATAAAAAGTTCCCTTAAGGGAATTTAGGGGTTATGAAATTATTAGAAGGAAAAACAGCATTAATTACTGGTGCATCAAAAGGTATTGGTCGTAAAATAGCTGAAAAATTTGCAGAGCAAGGTGCAAACGTTGCTTTTACCTATTTGTCATCAGTAGAAAAGGGGGAAGCATTAGAGCAAGAATTACAAAGCTTTGGAACTAAAGTTAAAGGTTATCGTTCTGATGCATCGAAATTTGACCAGGCAGAGCAATTAATTAATGATATTGTTGCAGAGTTTGGCACAATCGACATCGTTGTAAATAATGCAGGTATTACCAAAGATGGTTTGTTAATGCGTATGAGTGAAGAAAACTGGGATGATGTCATCAACATCAACCTAAAATCTATCTTCAACGTAACTAAAGCAGCTTCTAAAGTAATGATGAAAGCCCGTAAAGGTGTTTTCATTAACATGAGCTCGGTAGTTGGTGTTACTGGTAACGCAGGACAAGCAAACTATGCTGCATCAAAAGCGGGCATCATTGGTTTCACAAAATCTGTTGCTAAGGAATTAGGTTCTCGAAATATTCGTGCTAACGTAGTTGCTCCGGGATTTATCCGTACCGAAATGACTGAGGTTTTAGATCCGGCAGTTGTGGCAGGTTGGGAAAAGGATATTCCTTTGAAACGTGCAGGTGAAACGGAAGATATTGCTAATGTATGCGTATTTTTAGCTTCAGACATGAGCGCTTACGTAACTGGGCAAACGCTTTCTGTTTGTGGTGGAATGCTGTAAAAAAAAGGTTTAGGGCTTTAAGGTTAAAGGTGGAGGGTTATCTTTCCACCTTTTTTAGTATATGGCTATGAAGAAAAAAATTCTTATTTGTTTTGGTGTTACGATACTTATCTTTTTTATTTCTTTCAGTTTCAATAGTATGTCTGATGGAAATAATTCAATCGGTTTTCCATTTAGTTTCTATAATTATTCGGGAGGTAAAAGATTTCCTGAACCAGAAAGCAGGCATAACTTTATTGTTTTAGCCTTGATTACAGATGTCGTAATTATATCAGGAATTACATTTGCCATAACGTATTTGATCCGTAGGAGAAAGAAATTGGATTGAGGTTTTGATTTAGAATATTCCAACCATCAAAACTCCAACTATTTTAAAATATATTTTCCATTAACTTCATCAATATTAGCTAAGTTTTTATTTTGCTGAAAAGCCAGATATACGGGTTGTAGGGTCTTCCAAAAGCTAAGCTGAGCAGGGAATTGGGTGATATATTTCTTCATATTTGCATCAGTCATTTTGAAGGGATAAATGTTAACCGGGATTTTCTCCTGACCAGAATTTCTAACTTCAACAGCTAAAATATACACTTCATTAATCTTTTCATCTGTAAGTGGGATGCAGCCAACGGTTACGCAATTGCCATGGATGTAAATATCATTACCCGGTTTTCTATCGTTTCCAGTACGGAATAAATCTACTGAATTGGGATAATTAACACCTAGTGATAAATGAAAACTACTCATCGGATTGAAGACGTTGATATGATAAAAACCCTCAGGCGTTTGTTTATCACCTTCGATAACTTTCGGGCCTAAAGTGCCTGAATGCGCACAGAAATCATAGGTTCTGAATAATTTGAATTTCTTATCTGCATCATTCTTTAACCAGATTTCCAGTTTTCGTTCAGCTTTGTAAGCATTGATTAGCATCGAAAAATGATTTCCAAAGCCATCTGCTTTTAAAAATTTTTGAAGCGTTTCCCATTTCTCAGTATAGGCCTGTTCTACTCTTTCGAATTTGATTTGAGTGGCTTTGAAATTTCTTTGGGCATTTGCCATTATGCTTAGCGAGAGGAGAAAGGTTAAACAGATTAATTTCATGAAATTTTCTTTGGATAAAGCTACCAATTTAACCACAGAGTACCACAGAGAATTTGTAGATGCACTAGACTCAGAGAACACAGCGTTTTTTTATCTTTTTAACAATATTCCATTTCACATTTTGGCGTATCTCCAGGCCTAATTTTGTGCCAAAACATACCTTGTTGCTTTACTTTTGCTGGTTAAAAGCTGGTATGCCTTGCTTTGTGGTTAAACACAAAATTAGCATCTTTATAGAATATGAATAGCTTTTTTGCTGGTACTTCTGTTTTATACTTTCTTGCCTGCCTGGCATTAGGCTTTTTATATGCCTGGTTGTTGTATCGGAAAAATAATAATCTCGATAAAAAGTTAAGCTATGGTTTATTTGCCATCAGAATAATCGTGGTTTTCGCAATTTCCTGGCTCCTGTTTGCACCTTTAATCAAGTCGTTAAATTATACGTTAGATAAGCCCATCATCATCATCGGACAAGATAACTCTTTATCTGTAGGGCAAATTAAAGCCAAAGGTTTTGATCAGAAATTGTATGAGCAAAATCTCAAACGCCTTCAAACAAAACTATCCGATAAGTACGAAGTAAAAGCCTACAACTTCGGCGATACTGTGGGAGATGGCTTTAATTTTGAAAATCAGGGGAAAATTACAGATGCAAGTGTCTTTTTTCAAAAAATAAGGGATGAATATACTAACCGTAACATCGGTGCAGTCATTTTATCTACTGACGGAATTTTTAACAGAGGGGGCAATCCGCTTTACAGTATTAATCAAATTAACGCACCGGTTTATACCATTGCACTAGGCGATAGCATTCCGAAGCGGGATGTTTTAATTGCCAATGTAAACTATAATAACATTGTCTATCTGGATGATGATTTTACAGTAGAAGTTAAGATTCAGGCTTATCAAAGTGATAAAGAATCTCCAAATCTTACTGTTATTCAAAGCGGAAGAAAAGTGGTACAACAGAATGTACCGGTTTATGGAAACTCATTTGTTAAAACCATCCCGATCCAATTGCATGCCGGTAAAATCGGTATTCAGAAATATACAGTAAACCTGACTAACCTGCAAAACGAAATTACCACAAAAAATAATTCGCAAACTTTTTATGTAGAGGTAATTGATGGCAGGCAAAAGGTGTTAATAGCAGCAGCAGCTCCACATCCAGATTTAAGCGTTTTAAGGGAAGCAATTTCCTCGAATAAACATTACGAGGCTAAACTAATTTTGGCAGATGAATTAGCTACTACCGATCCATCGAAATTTGATTTAATTGTTTTATACCAACTCCCAGATGCGCAGAATACATCAGCTTCATTTCTTAAAAAATTAAATGGATTAAAGAAGCCCTTATGGTTTATTGCAGGTGCACAGACTAATATAGCTGCTTTCAATCAAATCCAAAATCAGGTCAATTTAAGCGCTGCCAATGGTATGCTACAGGAGGTGTATCCTGATTTTGCCACAGACTTCACGAGTTTTAATTTTTCTAAAGAAGATCAAGCCCGGTTTTTAACATTTGATCCTTTGCTGTCTCCCTTTGGCAAGTTAACCACCAATGCTAACGTTAGCCCAGTTTTTAATCAACGTATTGGAAAAGTAAGCACCTCTCAGCCTTTGTTGTTTTTTACCAGTGCAAATGGATTAAAAGCAGGTTATTTAATGGGAGAAGGCTTGTGGCGCTGGCGATTATCCGAAGCAGGAAGTGATGAATCAAGCTTAGCTAAACTTATTTCACAAACGGTACAATATTTATCGGTAAAGGATGATAAGAGAAGGTTTAAAGTATTTACTTCAAAAGCTGCTTATGATGAGAATGAAACAATTCAATTTAATGGAACACTTTATAATGAAAGTTATCAGCCGGTAAATGAAGCTGAGGTTAATCTTCAGGTTAAAAATGAGGCTGGTAAAATATTTAATTATGTATTTTCGAAAACACAGAATGCTTACCAGTTAGATGCGGGTACAATGCCAGCTGGAAATTACTCCTACTTAGCTACGACAGCCGTAGGTAGTCAAAAGTACACAGCAACCGGTCGGTTTTATATTAATGCTTTAGTTGCAGAGTATCAGCAAACCACTGCAAATCATCAATTACTGAATACTGTATCCAAACAAAGTAATGGAAAGCTTTTCATGCCTGCAGATTTACTTAAAATTGCCGATGATATTCTGAAAAATGAAAATATAAAAACAATCAGTTATGAAGACCGCAGGTATGATGAGCTGATTAATATGAAGTGGCTATTTGGACTAATCCTGATCTTATTATCAACAGAATGGTTTTTAAGAAAACGAAATGGAGAGTTATAATATTTCAACATCAGAAGTAATAGAGGTTTTAGGTACCATTGCATTTGCCATATCGGGGACTTTTAATGCTATGCAGCGTAAACTCGACCCTTTTGGAGTACTTATTATTGCCTTTGTAACAGCAATAGGCGGCGGTACCGTTCGCGATTTACTGATTGGAGATACGCCCGTAGCATGGATGCGTGACATGCAAACCTGTTTGATTATTCTATTTACGGCACTAATTACGATGTTTTTCAAAACCCATGTGCAGAAAATGAAAATTACACTTTTTTTGTTTGATAGCTTAGGTCTGGGTTTATTTACCATGGTAGGCCTGCTTAAAGGAATCGCTTTTGGGTTAAATCCTGGTATTTGCATAGCGCTTGGTACTATAACCGGATGTTTTGGAGGAATTATTAGAGATACCTTATTAAATACAATCCCTTTAGTTTTTAAACGGGAAATTTATGCCACCACATGTATTATTGGTGGTTTGTTGTATTACTTATTAATCTGGCTTAACATAGAAAGCATTGTTGCTAAATTGACTGTAATTGCGCTCATCTTTGCCTTTAGAGTTGTTGCGGTAAAGTTCAAACTATCTTTGCCTAAATTTGAATACTAATTTTTGCATAAATCATTAATTGACAGTTTGTTAAGTATTCTTTTTATAGTTAAGTACTATTGCCGATCCCTTTATAGTTTGATTCGTGCGGCAGTGAATAACTCAAAGTCATCCTAAAAATAGTACCTTACATGTCACTTACTGGTTAAAAGCACTAGCTTTATATATAAATTAAACGTTTTCATGGAAATAGTATTGCTTGTACTTGTGTTGGTCACCATCTTGGTAACTTACTCAAAAATTGCGGCCAAATTTGATGATGTAAGTAGGAAACTAAGCTACCTACACGATTTATATCAAAATTTGCTGAAGAGAGAATCTTCGGTAGAAACCATTCCTAATGATGTCGAAGAACCTGGTACAGAAACTTCGCCAGTCATCGTTTCCATTGAACATGAGCCACCTCTTGCCGAAGTTCCGCAGCAGGATTTGAAAGAAGAATTTACTCCGGTGATTCCTCCTCAAAAGGTGCTGTCAGATATCAATCCAGCTAATGAAGCTATAACTCCTGTTCAACCTTTGGCAGAGGATACTATACAGACAGGACTTGATCAAACATCATGGTGGGACAAATTTAAAGAACGAAACCCTGATCTGGAGAAATTTATTGGCGAAAACCTGATTAATAAAATTGGTATACTCATTCTGGTTTTGGGCATCAGCTACTTTGTGAAATTTGCTATTGATAAAAATTGGATTAGCGAGCCGGCAAGGGTAGGTATTGGTATTTTTGTGGGTGGCCTCATCATGACTCTGGCCCACAAACTGAGGTTAAATTACCAGGCGTTTAGTTCTGTACTTGTTGCAGGGGCAATAGCTGTTTTTTATCTAACCATAGCCATTGCTTTTCACGATTACCATTTGTTTGGACAAGAAGTTGCCTTTTTAATCATGGTAGTGATCACGGCATTTAGTGCGCTGGTCTGTATTTCTTACAATCGGGTAGAACTGGCTGTACTTTCGTTAATTGGTGGGTTTGCCGTTCCTTTTATGGTTAGTACAGGGCAAGGGAGTTATGTTATTTTATTTACCTACATCGCTATTTTAAATATTGGTATATTAACAATTGCCTACTTTAAAAAATGGATGCTCATAAATATTCAGGCATACATATTTACCATCATATTGTTTGGAGCATGGCTAATAAAAACGTTAAATGAACCACAAGCACCATATCTGGGTGCATTCCTTTTCGCCTTTTTATATTACGTCATTTTTATATTGATGAATATTCTGAACAGCTTAAAGAATAAAACATCTTTTACCGCATTACAGATCACGATTTTGATAAGCAACACGTTCATCTTCTATGGTGAAGGTATGGGTATATTTACAAGTTATCATCCTGAATTGAGAGGGATATTTACCGTATTACTCTCTCTCTTAAACTTAATATGTGCTTACGCCATCTATAAAAAATCTCGGCAAGATAAGAATGTAATCTATTTGTTAATTGGTCTATCACTTAGTTTTATAACCTTAGCTGTACCTGTTCAATTTAAAGGAAATTACATTACGCTGTTTTGGGCAGCTGAAGCCGTACTGCTCATGTGGCTGGCTCAGCGATCAAAAGTTGTGAGTTTTAGATTTGGTTCTGTGATTGTTACCGCTTTAATGTGCGGAAGCTTATTTTTAGATTGGGCGCAATTATATGGCGGTGAGAAAATACTGGCTCCGCTAGCCAATCAGGCTTTTTTAAGCAGTGCTTTTGCAATATTATCACTTGGGTTTATCTGGAAACTATTAAAAGCTGACGGAGATTACCAGGATTCGAAATTTCAAATTGTTTTCAATGCCCGTGGTTACAGAAAATGGGTTCAGATCATTTTATTGATTATCGGCTATCTGGCTGGCTTTTTAGAAACTTACCATCAGGCATTTAATTATTTAGAAGGTAGTTATGCGCCAGGATCCATTGTAGTTTTATATCATTTTATTTTTAGTGCGCTATTAATTTATGGCTTACATACTAGGGAAGGATTTACCAAATCTTTCCTGCTCGCCCTTTCTTTATTAAATGTAGTGTTGTTTGTATTTGTGTTTTCTAATTTTGCTTTATCAGAAAGACAGCTGTATATTAATCTGCAAAGCGACGGTTATCTGGCTTATGTGGTACACTTTATTTTATTTATTCCACTAGCATTTTTTAGCTTTTTTATCTTTCGCAATATTGTAAATTTAAAAATCAATATGAATATCGTCATCTGGATTTTTACATTTTTAGCAGTATATTTTGTAAGTGCAGAACTTATTTTGCACAGTATTTTTTGGTCGGTAGATAGGGTTGGTGATAATGAGATTGTAAAGTACCTATCTTCAAATCCGGGTGCTACCGGAGAAAGGTTATCAAGAGCTGAAGCCATAAGTAATATTAGTTTCGAAAAATTACATGATGCTAAATCCTTCGTTGTAAAAACCGGATTTCCGATATTATGGGCCGTAATGGTATTTGTGATGCTGTTAATTGGTGTAAGGAAAAAATTGAAGCATCTACGTATTGCCGCCTTGGTGCTATTGGGAATAACGGTTATCAAACTATTTGTTTTCGATATCAGAAACGCCTCTGAAACAGGAAAAATTGTTGCTTTTATTTTATTAGGTGTATTGATTTTGATTATTTCTTTCGTGTATCAAAAAATTAAAAAACTTGTGGTTAATGATGAAATTACGGAAGGTAAAACCTCAACAAAAGATGATGAAATTTAATTTAATGAGCCGGTTATTTGCCTTGTTTATAATTTTACCGGGGATAGCTTTTGCCCAGCATCATTTAGCTACCGCTAAAATTTCCGTAGTGAAGCAGAATGGGGTATATGCAATTGAAATCCCTCCTGCTTTAAGATCATTTTCTAAGCAAGATCTAGGCAACTTTAGGATTTATGATGCAAAAGGCCAGGAGGTGCCTTATTTTTTAAAGCAAAATACAATAGTTAATTTAACCACCACGAATAAACAATTGGCCATTAATGAGCGGATCAATATTAAAAATATATCTTCTGCAATCGTGGTAGAGAATAATACCAAATCATCAATTAGTCGCCTGTTTCTGGATATTGTAAATGCTGACGTAGTTAAAAAATATACGGTAAGTGGGAGTAACGATAAAACGAAATGGTATGGATTGGTAGATAGTACCCAATTGGATGATTTAGTTAATGATAAGGGTACGCAGGTGGAGAAGGAGATAAGATTTCCGGTAAACAATTATAAGTTTATCAAAATCGAATTTAACGATTCTAAAACTTTGCCACTAAACATTCTTACTGCATACTTAAAATCTAATCTAACCTCGCAAAATGATTTAATTGAAGTAGGAGACCATTATTTTAAAGTGATGGAATTTCCGCGAGAAAAAGTAAGTAGAATTTATTTTAAATTCAAACAAGACGAGGTGATAGATCAAATTGCATTTGATATCAGAAAACCTTCGTTTTACCAAAGGAATGCTACACTTTTTGTAAACCGTACCAAACGTGAAAAACGAAAGGTGCGAAATTACCATGAATCTATTGCTCAATTCCAGCTATCATCGTCGGGCAAAAATATTTTTCCGCTGCAGCAAATAATGGAAAAGGATTTTTTCATCGAAATAGAAAATAATGATAATCCACCTTTGGCTATTTCTGGTGTTAAGTTTTACCAGATTCCCATTTTAGCCATAACTAACTTAGAAGCGAATGAATTGTATACCTTGAAAACTGGCGATCAGGAGTTGCTAGCGCCGAGTTATGATTTTACTCATCTTCAAGGTGATTCTATGCAAGTATTATCAACAGCATCAATTTATGATATAAAGAGCGTTGGTAATGCACAAGCTAAAATAGCTACAACCAGCATCTGGCAGCAGGCCTGGGTAATGTGGTTAGGAATTTTTTTAGGGGGGCTTGTAATCGTTTATCTGTCGATGAAAATGCTCAAAGATATGAGCCGGCAAAATAATGCATAATTAAGAACTAATCTTTTTTCTCTTCGCGGATGATCACAAATACATCCTCGTTGTCTTTTTTCATGAAATATTTTTCACGTGCAAATTTTTCAGCAGTGTTTAGGTTGGTGTTTAGTTCGTTCAGGTCTTTTTTTACCTGAGCGGTTTCTTTTTCAAAATATTCTTTTTCCTCTTGTAACTTGTTTGCCTGACTGCGGTACTCATATTGCGACATCATATCGTTTTTATCAAAAAACAACATCCAAACAGCAAAGGCTGCGGTGGCCAGGAAATATTTATTGCGGAAAAGGTCTATTAAACGTTTCATAAGTTCATATAAAACCTGGTAGGTTTCTACAAATATAGTATTAAATAAAAACATCCGAAGATTTAAAATCTCCGGATGTTTACAAATAAGTTTTTCAACTTATTACAAAATCCCTTATGAGGATTTATCGGCTTATTTCTTCGCGTATTTGAATTTAGAACCGATAAAACGAGCATTCTCGCCTAATTCTTCTTCAATACGTAATAATTGATTGTATTTTGCAATCCTGTCAGAACGAGATGCAGAACCTGTTTTAATCTGTCCGCAGTTTAATGCAACAGCTAAATCAGCAATGGTAACATCTTCAGTTTCTCCAGAACGGTGACTCATTACTGAGGTATAACCACTGTTTTGAGCTAAAGTTACAGCATTAATAGTTTCGGTTAACGAACCGATCTGGTTCACTTTTACCAAAATTGAGTTTGCAGTGTTTTCATCGATACCACGTTGTAAACGCGTTACGTTAGTTACAAATAAATCATCACCAACCAATTGAACGCGGTCGCCAACTTTATCTGTTAAGCTTTTCCAGCCAGTCCAGTCATTTTCATCCATACCATCCTCAATAGAGATAATTGGATATTTGGCCGATAAATCTGCTAAATATTGTGCTTGTTCTTCGCTAGAGCGAATTACGCCAGTAGCGCCTTCAAATTTAGTATAGTCATATTTACCATCTTTGTAAAACTCAGATGAAGCACAATCTAAAGCCAGGCAAATTTGTGAACCTGGTTGGTAACCAGCAGTTTCAATTGCTTTTAATACTGTTTCAATCGCATCTTCGGTACCATCAAAAGTAGGAGCGAAACCACCTTCATCACCTACAGCTGTAGATAAACCTCTATCGTGAAGAATTTTCTTTAAGCTATGGAAAACTTCTGTCCCCCAACGCAAAGCTTCAGAGAAAGAAGGAGCGCCAACCGGCATAATCATAAACTCTTGAAATGCAATAGGCGCGTCAGAGTGAGAACCGCCATTAATGATGTTCATCATTGGGATTGGTAAAGTGTTCGCATTAACACCACCAATATAACGGTATAAAGGCTGACCAATTTCATCAGCGGCGGCTTTAGCTACAGCTAATGAAACTCCTAAAATAGCATTGGCCCCTAAGTTACCTTTGTTTTCAGTACCATCAAGCTCCAACATTAATTTATCAATTGCGTTTTGCTCAAAAACATCAATACCTCTTAATGCTTCAGCAATTTTGGTATTTACATTTTCAACTGCTTTTAAAACGCCTTTTCCTAAATATGTAGATTTATCTCCATCACGTAATTCAACAGCCTCATATTGTCCGGTAGATGCACCACTTGGTACAGCTGCACGGCCAAAAGCGCCTGCTTCGGTAACTACTTCTACTTCTACTGTTGGATTGCCTCTTGAATCGAGGATTTGTCTTGCATGGACATTAACAATTATGCTCATTTCTATTTGATTTTTTGTTGATTTTTAACCTGCTTAGTGTATAATATACAATTACTAAGCGCAACATCAAAGTTAATATAATTTTTAAATAAATAAAGTGTTTTCAGACTGAATGTTATGCTGTTATTAAAGAATAATATAAAGTTAATTTTGGCTTAATAACAAAGATTTTTGTCTCAGTGGAGATAATAAACTGTTCATTATTTTAGCGCAAATCTTTTGTATAACTTGACTAGCGCTGGCAGATCTGTTATGTATAGTGGAGCACTACAATGACGTTTATGAATTTCTTTAGCCGGCGATAAATTCATAAAATGAGCTAAATTCGCGGTGCCAGAACCATTCTGTATGTTTTCCGTCTTCTTTTTCCGTTAAAAAATAGTTAGGGTTTGAACCTGCGGGATTTAAAACATCATAAACCCGCTTGATATCTTCCACCATCGCCGATCCTTCTTTATCCCCTACAACAAAGAATATTTTGTTGTAGGTCAGTTGCTCGGCTTTTTGTTCAACCTCAACATAAATTTCAGGTGCTAACCAAATAGCCGGACTAAAAATTCCTGCTCCGCCAAAAACATCGGGGTAAGTAATTATTGCGTATAAAGATATTAAACCGCCCATTGAACTTCCGGCAATGAATGTGTTTTTAGCGTCTGCAAAAGTCCGGTATTCCTGATCTATGAAGGGTTTAAGGGTTTCAACCAGGAATTGAGCATATTGCTTTCCCTGCCCTTTTCCATATTGGCTATTATAAGGATTGTATTCTTTTAACCGGTCTTCATCTGCATTCTCAATCCCTACGATAATCATTTCCCTGGCGCCTTCGCGAATAAGCGAGTCCATTACGGAGTCTACCGCCCATTCATTATTGCGGGTAGGTTTTGCATGGAAGAGCGTCTGCGCATCATGCATATAAATAACGGGATATCTTTTCTCAGAATTTTTATAGCCTTTAGGTAAGTATATCCAGATGTTGCGGTGTTTATCGAGCTGCGGCATATAAAATGCTGTAGCTGCAAGATGGACATGATCGCCAAAACTATATTCTTCCTCTGCTTGCTCTGAAACTTTGAAATTCATACTGATATCAACAATTAAATTTATAGATCAGTTTTAGATCCAAACTTATTTAAGTTGGCTGTACTGTAAACATTAAAAATTTAATAATCAACAGCTAGTAAACAAAACAAACAATTTTTGCAGCCTAAAAATTTAGGTCTCTGTTTTCTAAACGCAATCCCTGATTAAATACTTAGTTCCGCGAAAATGTTAAATTAAAAATTACTTCGTTAATAATCTTAATTTTGTTTTCTCTACGTTATCCCCATTGTAAAGAAATACAGCCCATAAATTATAGAAATTTTACATGTTATTAAGCAGTTTTAGAAAAAGCAGTTTATCCCTGTTTTTGTTTTCCGTGCTATTACTTTCATCTGTAGCAGCATTTTCGCAACATCAATCAGATTCAGCAAAGAATGTTCTGGCTAAAGCTATTGATGAATCGCAAATACCATTATTGGTAACAAAAATTGAAACCTACAATTTTACCATAGATAGAAATAAATTTCTTCTTCAGCGAAGCTATGATGTAAGCAATATTGAAGAAAAAATGCCAGAAATGGAACGGAAAGTTAAGGGTTTTAAAACCCGGTTTGAAAAAAACAGCAGTAAAATGAACTTAAGGAGTTTAAATAGTGCTGTAATTATGTTAGAGGAGATTGTTGAGAATTTAAAGGCATATAAAAAAGTGTTAGGTGAGTATGGTTCACAATTAAGCAATAGTAAAAAAGATATACAGAAAATTATTAAAGATGCCCAGCTCAAGGCCTTGGTAGAAGATTCTGTTTTAACCAATCAACTAAAGGATGTTTTGGCCGACGCCAATAAATTAGATATAGCAGAAAATAAAACGCTTCAAAAAATTAATTTGCTAAGCAGTCATGTTTCTATCAGCCTGCTTCAAACGAAAAATCTTTCGTCAGATATGGTTTATTTATCTATCGCTAAAAAGATAAATATGTGGAAGCAAGAGCAGGCACCATTATTTTCAGCTCAACCAAGTCAATATGACTCTTCTTTCATCACCGTCATATCTAAAGCTCTTGAACGCTCTGGACGGATCATCGTAATATATTTGGCAGGGAAAGTTAATGTTGCTTTATTAAGTCTGTTAATTTTTGGAATATTAACAGCGTGGATGGTTTCTAATATACGAAGGATAAAAAAAATGGATGATGCGGCCAGTATTTTATCACAGATTAAATTTTTAAAACGGAATGTAGTCATCGCATCACTGTTTACTTTTTTCACTTATGTTCCGTTTCTGTTTGGTAATCCAACCATGTCTTTATTGCATGCGCTTGAGCTATGCCGGCTAATTGCTTTGTGTTATTTGCTGATGCCTTTTTTATCTAAACCTGCAAAGCTAATATGGATAGGCTTATGTGTCCTTTGGATATATTATGCGCTTGATGATATTTTGCTTGATTCTGCGTATGGAGAAAGATGGACGTTATTGATTTCGGGTATTTTGCTTTTAGGTATTTGTATTTTCATTATTAAAAACATCAATAAAATATTTTTATCACTGGAACCTTCACCGGCAACAAAGGTGTTGATATATTTTGCGATGTTTCAGATCTTATTATCGTTAGTTTTCAATTTAACAGGACGATTGTCATTAGCGAAAATTTTTGGGGTTAGCGCCATTCAATGTTTAGTGCTAGGTGTAAGTCTTAAGGTATTTTGTACCATAATTTTAGAAGCCATTTATATACAGACAGAAGCATATCAATCGAGCAGATTTTCTGATTTCATCAATTATAAAGAACTAAAACATCGGTTGCTCCGTTACCTGTGGGTTATTGCATCGATCATATTTTTTGTTTCCTTTGTTCGGAACATTACACTGTATGATTTACTAACATTAACGACTTCAGATTTTTTATATGAAATCAGAAGTATCGGTAGTTATAAATTTACTTATGCAAGCATTGGTATATTCATTTTAATTATATGGCTTTCCTCGGTTATATCAAGTTTTATCAGCTTCTTTTTCGGTTATGAAAAAGCAGTTACAGGTGGAAAAAGAAATGGACTAAATTCTATGATGTTGCTTGTTCGGCTGGCTATTTATTCAATTGGTTTTTTAATTGCGGTGGCTGCCGCCGGTATTCCGATTGATAAATTATCTATCATGCTTGGCGCTTTAGGGGTTGGTATAGGTTTTGGTTTGCAAAATATTGTAAATAACCTCGTTTCCGGGGTGATTATAGCTTTTGAACGGCCTATTCAAATTGGAGATCAGATAGAGATAGGAACCAAAGCGGGTGTGGTAAAAGAGATCGGGGTGCGTTCAAGTAAAATCCATAGTGCCGAAGGTTCAGATATTATTGTTCCAAATGGCGATTTATTGTCGCAGCATTTAATCAACTGGACGATGCAAGACAGAAGCAAACGCATTGAATTTACCATTGGAGTTTCTTATGAAACTGATATTGATCAGGTTCGTGATCTTATTACAGATAAATTAAAAACAAATGAGCGCATATTGCCTGTTCCGCAACCAGTAGTGATTGTTCAGGATTTTGGAGAATATGCTATCGGAATAAGAACTTTACTTTGGGTTGCAGATTTGTCTGTAGCAGGTGAAGTACGTACTGAGGCAATGATCGGTGTTAAAAAGGTTCTAAATGAAGCAGGAGTTAATTTACAGGTGAGGCCTTTGAGTTAAGTCCGGTAAGTTATGTCTCTACCAGAACATAAAATCACGCAGGTGATACCGAAGATTACTTTAATTCATCCAAAACCTTAAATAGTTTTTTATTAATTCCGCTTCCGCTATAATTATTAATGTTGATCACGATTACATACTTATTTCCTGAAGCATCGGTATGATAACCAGCAAATGCTGATACATCGTTAATAGTTCCGCTTTTAATCTTCATTCCATTGTATTCCGGCAATGCTTTGTAAAAGTCAGAAAACCAGTCTTCTTTTTGAATTTTAAATAAAATACCAGCCATAGCCGCTGTTGTAACCCGGTTTCCCGGAGAGAGCCCGCTGCCATCAATGATATTTAAAGCAGATTTTTCAATGCCATTACCCAACCAGAAATTAATTTCGGTTTCGGCTCCCTTAGCTGTTGTTGCTACCTTATCCGATTTTAACGCAATGGTTTTTAGTAATGTTTCACCGTAAAGGTTGATACTTTTCTTCATGAACCAATAAACGATTTCGCTTAAGGTAGGGGAAGTGATGGTACTGATTTTTTGATCTCCTGTTGGAACTATTTGCTTATTAAGCTCCAGTAATCTTGCTGTAGTTGCTGGTTGAGTGGCAGAAATGCCCAGTCTTTTCAACGTATCCTGTAAGCGATAAGCACAATCAAAAGCCGGATCAGGTAGCGCGACTGATATGCCGCTTTTGCCAATTCCAATTCCCCATGTACCCCGTAAGTATGCAACATTACTGTAGGGTGGAAGAAATGCATAGGTTCGATCCCCAGAGCCTGAAGAACCAGTTTTTAATTCATTTTGAACAACAATGTAAGGAATTGCGGGAACAGTTTTTGCTACAGCTACATTGCTGCCAGTAGAAGATCCAGGGCGTAGGTGAATATCAAATTGATTTTCCCGCCAGGCTAAACCTGAAGTACCGGCTCCGTAGTAATTGCCGATATCCTGCCACACCCAGCCTTCGGGTGTAGTTTGCGTTCCCAGCAGGCGATCATCACCAATAATTGCCCCGTCAATTTTTTTGATGCCTGCAGCTTTAATGGCTGTAACCCATTGGTTTAAAACCACATTCTCTTTGTTTTGATACCGCCAGGAGCCGAGTGTCGGGTCGCCGCTGCCAGTTATGATCACGTTCCCTTTTAAAACGCCTTCCGCGTTTATATTTCCAGAATATGTTAACGTAGTTTGATATTGGAAATCTTTTCCTAAAACGCTGAAAGCAGTTGCCGCAGTTATGGTTTTTAAAGTAGATGCCGTAGCCAAACCAATCTGCTCGTTTCGGGCAAAGCGTATTTTGCCTGTATTCGCATCCAAAACACATAGCGAAGTGATGGCGTGTTTGGTTTGTTCATCTGCCAGTAAATTAGTAAACGCTTTTTCTAAATTCTGGATCCGGTTTTGCGCAAAACCATTTATCGAAAGGAGAACAAGGTAGGTTGCAAACTTTAAAAACTTCATTTTATAAAATTAAAGGAAATAAAAAAAGTGATGTGCAAAACACATCACTTATAGTGATTAAACCTTAAAGGTGTTTAAACCTTAAAGGTTTGAAATATTTAAACCAATTCTTTTTGTAAAAGATATTCAGCGATTTGAACTGCGTTTGTTGCAGCACCTTTACGTAAGTTATCGGCAACAATCCAAAGGTTTAAAGCTTTAGGTGCAGATTCATCTCTACGGATACGACCTACAAAAACTTCATCTTTCTCATGAGCATCTTTAGGCATCGGGTATTTCAGATTGGCCACATCATCAACTACGATAATACCAGGCGCTTTTTCTAAAATGCTGCGTACTTCTGCTAGATCAAAATCATTTTCAAACTCAATATTAACAGACTCTGAGTGACCACCCATTACCGGAATACGAACCGTTGTAGCCGTAACTTTAATGCTGTTATCGCTCATGATTTTGTTCGTTTCCTTAATCATTTTTACCTCTTCTTTAGTATATCCGTTTTCAGTGAAAACATCGATATGAGGCAAAACATTCAAGTCAATCTCGTATGGATAAGCTTTAGGGCCATCAATGCCTTTTCGCTCATTCATTAATTGTTCTACCGCTTTAACTCCTGTTCCGGTAACCGACTGGTAAGTGGAAACGACTACACGCTTAATTTTGTATTTATCGTGTAAAGGTTTCAAAACCACTACCATCTGAATGGTAGAACAGTTAGGGTTAGCTATGATTTTATTATCGATAGAAAGTTCATGTGCATTTACTTCGGGAACTATTAATTTAATAGCCGGATCCATTCTCCATGCAGATGAATTATCAATAACGGTTGTTCCTGCTTCTTTAAAACGGGGTGCATGTTCCAATGAGGTGTTTCCACCAGCAGAAAATAACGCAATATCGGGTTTCATGCTAATGGCAGTATCCATGCTAACGATTGGGAACTTCTTACCCTTAAAAGTAATTTCCTTACCAACACTCTTTTCAGATGCTACAGGAATTAACTCTGTTAAAGGGAAATTTCTTTCCTCCAATACTTTTAACATTACGGTACCAACCAAACCGGTTGCACCTACAACTGCTACTTTCATTTTAAATTTTAATTATTATATTTATTAAACATTTGATATAAGCCCAAATATGAAGAAAATTCTGCTTATATCCCTATTGTTATTCTCGAAAATTGTGTTTTCTCAAATTAATGATTCATTTTCAGATGGAGATTTCTCTCAAAATCCCGTCTGGAATGGTGATTTAGCTCTTTTTCAAGTCAATGCTCAAAAGCAAATCCAATCTAATGGTGCTCAGCTGGCATCTCAAACAATTGCTTTATCAACCGCTAATCACTTAAGTTTAAACGCAAGTTGGGAGTTTTTAGTGCAATTAAATTTCGATCCGACAACGACTAATTTCGTCAGAGTTTACCTTACTTCAAGCCAGGAAGACTTAAAAGCTAATTTGAATGGCTACTTTGTTCAGATAGGAGAAACAGGTGCAAACGATGGTTTTCATTTGTATAAGCAAAGTGGAACAACAACGAGCAGAATCATCGCCGGGCCACCAAAGCCAAGATCAAATGCCAACATAGTGATGGCAAGAATTAAGGTTACGCGAAATGCGCTGGGCAATTGGGATTTATTTACAGATGTTACTGGTGGTACAAATTACCAGTTAGAGGGCAGTGTAACCGACAATACTTTTATAACTTCTGCTTACTCTGGCATATTTTGCCGGTATGCCACGGCCTCCAGATATAACCAATACATTTTCGACGATTTCTTAGTTGATGATTTAGTGCCTGATGTTATTCCACCAAAGTTAACTGGCATCAAACCAATTGACAGTTACAACCTGGAACTTACTTTTTCTGAACCTTTAACACTAAATTCTGCCACTCAACCTAGTAATTATAACTTGTCGAATGGTTATGGCAGTCCGATTAGTATCTCTAATCGCTCTGCTTTAAGCACCTATCAGTTAACTTTTGTCAAAGAACTAATTTCGGGCAGTTATCGTTTAGATGTGGGTAATGTAATGGATTTGAAAGGCAATTTAATCCAACCCAATAGCAGCGTTGCATTTACTTACATTAAGCCATACCTATTGCAACAGGGAGATGTTGTTATCAATGAAATTTTTGCGAATCCTACCGGAAGCCCTTCACTGCCGCAAAAAGAATTTGTTGAGATTTGGAATACAACAACCCAATATATTTTAACACAAGGCTGGAAGTATGCAGATCAAACATCAACTTATACTTTCGGTATTGATACGATCAGGCCTAATCAGCACGTTATTCTTACTGCTAAGGCAGATGAAAATCTCTTTTCATTGTATGGCAAAACCATTGGACTCTCGCCCTGGCCAAGTTTAAATAATGATAAAGATATACTTACTTTAACCGATGCGACAGGGAAAGTCATCGATCGGGTTGTATACAATGATACCTGGTACAAAGATGATCTGAAGAAAAAGGGAGGATACAGTTTAGAACTCATTGATCCTGAAAATTTATGTAAGGGCACTCAAAACTGGTTAGCTACAATTGATAATTCTGGTGGTACACCGGGTAAGGAAAACGCTGTTTATCGTTCCCAAATAAGTATTGATTTGCCAAAATTGTTAACCGCAAATATCATAGATAGTGTAACCGTAGAAATAGTATTTTCAAAAGCAATAGATAGTTTATCAGCCGTGCAACCTACTCATTATTTTGTAAATAACGGCGTTGGTAATCCCAGCGTTGTCGTTGTAAATAGTACAAATTTTAATGGGGTAAGCATCAAATTCAATTCTGCTTTGTCAAAAGGAATAGAAAATGTTCTAACCATTCAAAACGTAACCGATTGTGCTGGCAATGTAATCAGTAGCACTTCAAATACTGCAAAATTATTCATGGCGAAGAACATAGAAATTAATGATATTTTGATATCGGAAGTTTTGTTTAATCCTAGACCTGGCAGTGTAGATTTTGTTGAAATTTATAACAATAGTAATCATGTCTTAGATGTAAAAGAATTACAATTAGCCAATTTGAATGTCGCAGGCAATGTTGCAAATATTAAGAACTTATCAGGAACGAGCTTATTGATACCGCCGAAATCTTACTGGGTAGTTAGTACAAATACAGAAAGTATAAAGACAAATTACTTTTGCCAAAACCCTGATCAATTCATTCAGCTAACTGCTTTACCAGTTTACAATAATGATAAGGGGACCGTTATCTTATGGAGCAATAATAAGTTTATCGATCGTTTAGATTACATCGAAAAAATGCATGTTCAATTGTTACGGGATCCGGATGGGGTTTCATTGGAACGGGTATCCTTTTTAAAAGGTACAAATGATGCCGGGAACTTTAAATCTGCAGCTGGGAGTGTCGGTTTCGCAAGCCCAACATATAAAAATACTCAGGAGCCTGAAGGGGAGCTTAGCTATGCAACTGTGCTTAAGAAAACATTCTCTCCAGATAATGATGGCTTGGATGATTTACTACAACTTGACTATCAGCTTAACGAAAATGCCTCATTTGCAACCATAAATATCTATTCTGATAAAGGAGTATTGGTGCGTACTTTGTTAAAAAACCAGTCGATTGGAACTAAGGGGAGTTTGTTCTGGGATGGACTGAATGATGCCGGGCAGAAGGCAGCAATAGGTATTTATATCGTTTTATTTGATGTGTTCGACCTGAACGGGAACACCAGGAGATTTAAAAATACTTGCGTATTGGCAGCTCAGCTAAACTAAAAAATCCTGTAAATGGAACATCTACAGGATTTTCTCTTAAGAATTAAAGCTATAAATTCAGCATAACAAGCGCTTAATACAATTACCTTTAAAGTTATTTTCTAAAAAAAAATAAACCGGTGTTTATAAAATATTAGCTTTAATGTAGGCACAACTTGCTGCTACAGATTCGACAGGGTTTGGTTTATAATTGGTTTCATGCTCAACAAAGAAATGTTTCATCCCTGATAATTTAGCTTCCGCGAAAATAGGTTTCCAATTGATACTTCCTGTACCTACCTCAGCATTTAAAGCAGGATTAGCTTTGTCCATATCTTTTACATGCCACATGGTGAAACGACCTGGGTTTGCCTTAAATAATTTAATCGGATCATTTCCTGAACGTACCACCCAATATAAGTCTAGTTCAAAATCAACCAATTTTTTATCTGTTTCATTTAAAAGGATTTGATAGCCGGTTGTTTCGCCGATTTTTTGGAATTCGAAATCATGATTATGATAAGCTAATCTCATGCCTGCATCTTTACACATTTTAGCTGCTACGTTTATTTTGGCAGCAAGCTTTTTATAATCCTCAGCAGTCTTTCTCAAACTTGGATCTAACCAGGGAATAGTTACATATTCACTACCTAAAACTTTAGCAGCTGCAATCGCGGCTTTTAGTTCAGTAGTATTTCCGTCAGCTAAATAAGTACCTAAGCCATAATGTCCGCTAACAGCTTTTAAGCCATTAGCGCTTAATAATTTTTTGAATTCAACAGGTGATAAACCCCAAAATTGATCTTTGATAGAAAAGCCATAAGTTTCTACTTCTTTAAAGCCAGCCTTAGCCACTTTTTCAATTGTTCCTTTTAAATCCTTTGGTAAATCACTTCTTAAGGAGTAGAGTTGTAATCCAACAGCTTTTTTCTGAGCTACACATGCCATTGATGGAGCTAAAAGTAAAGTTGCTATTGCTAAGCAACTATTCAGGATAAAACTTTTTCTTGATAACATAATAAACGGTTTAAATGTCACAGATTTCGATTGCCTTTTTTAGTGAAGCAATTTTATCTGCATTTTTTGGTATAAATTCTTGTGCAACGAAACCTTTAAAGCCTGTTTCGGCAATGGCTCTCATAATGGCCGGATAATATAGCTCTTGTGTATCATCAATTTCATTCCGACCAGGAACGCCGGCCGTATGATAGTGAGCAATGTATTGATGGTTTTCTTTGATAGTATGAATTACATCACCCTCATCAATCTGCATATGATAAATATCGTAAAGAAGTTTAAAGTTCTCAGAACCTAAACGCCTGCAAAGTTCTGCACCCCATGCCGTTTTATCACACTGGTAATCTTTATGGTTTATTTTGCTGTTTAATAACTCCATCACTAAAACTACACCATGTTTCTCCGCTAAAGGCATTAATTGTTTTAAGCCTTCAACGCAGTTGTTCCAGCCTGTTTCATCATCCTTACCCCGACGGTTACCACTAAAACAAATCAGATTTTTATACCCCGCGGCAGCAACCAGCGGAATCATCTCTGAGTAGTTTTTAATTAATGTTTCATGAAACTTTTTATCGTTAAAGCCATCAACCAGGTTAATTTCAGCACCATTACACATCGTTGAAACCAAGCCATGTTTCTTTAAAGTAGGCCAGTCTTTTGGTCCGACTAAATCAATCCCCTTAATCCCGATTTTTTTAGCTTCAATACAAAGCGTTTCTACATCAATTTTATCAAAACACCAGCGGCAAACTGCATGGTTAATTTTTCCTTTCAATGATTGCTTTGATTCGACCTTATCCATTGCTAAAGTTGATAAACCAGAGGAAACACCAATGGCTGCAGTACCTGCAATGATGTTCTTTAACGCACTTCTTCTATTTAGGCTCATGTTAGGCAACTATTGTTTCAGCGTTAGATTTGGATTTATCATTGAATAAAACAGCAAAAAGTAAGAAAACAACAGCTGCAATCCCGGCAGGAATAATCCAAACCATTTTCCAGTCTACTGCTCCGTCCATTGCTTTGTAAGTATCGGTAATTTTTCCTGCAACTTCAAAACCGATTAACATGCCCACACCATATGTTGCTAGCGTAATTAAACCTTGAGCAGAACTCTTGTAGCGTTCACCTGCTTTCGAATTTGTATAAATCTGACCGGATACAAAGAAGAAATCATAACAAACCCCGTGTAAAGCAATACCTATAATCAGCATAAAACTTAAGTCACCGGCATTACCAAATGCAAAAAGAACATATCTTAAAGCCCATGCCAGCATTCCTACTAAAATTGTTTTTTTAAATCCATATTTTGAAAAGAAAACCGGAATTGCCAATAAGAACAAAGCTTCAGAAACCTGGCCAATAGCCATTTTTCCGGTTGGATTTGAAACTTTAATGTCGGCTAAGAATAAACCTGCATTTTGATAATAGAAAGCCAGAGGGATACAGATTAAGATTGCTGATATAAAAAACACGGCAAAATTTTTATCCTTTAAAAGCTTTAGGGCATCAAGACCAATAATATCACCCACTTTAATTTTTTCTGTTGAGGAAACTTTTGGTGGTGTTTTTGGTAGCGTAAAACTGAAGATTCCCAAAACCAGGGAAACTATACCCGCCATTAAGAAGGTATTTTTTAATAAACCTGACTGAATGTTCTCCGGAGAATCCCAATGAAAAACAAAGCTGATGAGCAAACCTGCAATAATCCATCCGATTGTTCCCCAAACGCGAATTTTTGAAAATTCCTTTTCAGGATCGATCATTTGATTGAATGATACTGAATTTACCAATGCCAAGGTAGGCATAAATAATATCATGTAGCTTAAAACGTATGGATAAAATACGCTTACATCAGTTGCATTGTACATTTGATACATCAAGACTGCTCCGATAATGTGAAGTAAGCCAAGAATTTTTTCTGCATTAAAATACCTATCGGCAATTAAACCTACTATAAATGGTGCGATGATTGCCCCCCATGATTGTGTGCCAAAAACAGAAGCAGATTCTGATCCGCTGGCTTTTAGATTGCTGTTAAGAAATGTCCCGAGAGTCACGAACCAGGCTCCCCAGACAAAGAATTCCAGGAACATCATGGTAGAAAGTTTAAAGCGAGTAGTGCTATTCATTTGGTTTATATATGGTTGTTTAAATTTTTATACTGAGGTTAAGATTGAGGCTAAGGTAAAGATCAAGTTCAGCGTTTTCTCAACCTCAACCTCAGTTTTGGTTAAAGTGTTTTTATGCTGATGTTTTTATACCAAACCTCGTCACCGTGGTCTTGTAAGGCAATTTTACCAGATTTAAATGTTCCCCAGTTTTCCCATTTGGCAAATTTACTACCTGCCACAAGTGATTTCCAGTTTTCATCCCAAAGGGTAGTATTTACAACTTTAACACCGTTTAAGATCAATGTTAATTTTCCTTGTTTGCTGATGATTTCCGCTTTGTTCCATTCACCAACTGGTTTAACAGGTTCTGATTTGCTTTTGATTAAATCATACAAGTCACCTGCACGGTGTTTAGTGATTTTTCCATCCGGATGACCGTCATTATCCAAAACCTGCATTTCCAGACCGGTAGAGTAGGTAGCATGGTACTTTGGCTCCTCGTGAACGTAGAAAATTAAACCACTGTTGGCTTTGGGTGCTACTTTCCATTCATACTTTAAATGAAAGTCTTTGTATTCTTCATTGGTAACTAAATCGCCACCGCCATCAGTACCTTTGGTTTTTGGATCTAAATGTAAAGTGCCGTCTTGTACTTGCCAGGCACTACCTACATTTGTTTTATTGTAAGTGTGCCACCCGTTAGTTGTTTTCCCATCGAAAAGCGGTTTGAAACCTTTTTGTGCCTGAGATATCTGTGTTACAGCCAACAAAATGCAAGCTGATAAAAAAATTTTTTTCATTGTATAATCAAGTTTTCATCATTGCGAGGCACGAAGCAATATCACTAATTAGATTGCTTCGTGCCTCGCAATGATGGAATTATTTTATAAAGTTAACTGATTCCAGCCTTTGCGATATTCACGTTTCACAAATTGATTGGCTTCATCAAAATTGGTAATCTTCATGTTATCATTATCCCATAGCATTTTCATGTACCTACCCGGATAAGTGGTTTTACCATTCACTGTTTTCTGGATATCAAAGCTTCTGATTGCTAAATTAGCCATCAGCAATGCTTCAGTAAGCGGTCCGGCAATTTCAAAAGGCGAACTTACTTCCTGCTTGCCATAACCGGCAATGGCCGCTTCAACCCATTGTGCGTAATGACCATTAGCACCATCTTTAACACGGACATATTTTGGTTTTACGTTAATTTCCTTATTCCTGCTTAAGGGTAATAATTTCGGATTTGCACTATAGGTTTCTGACATCATTTTGCCTTTAGTCCCGATGAATAAAGTTCCGTTTCCACCATCACCAAAAGTTTCGTTTGCCTCCAGTTCTGCGGGGCGTTCTGGTTGAATTCCACCATCCATCCAGTGCAAAGTTACATCACCTTTGGTTTTATCCGTTTTAGGAAATTTTAAAGTAACATGGCTTGATGGAGGACAGCTTTCAGGAAAATATCCCCGTTTAAACTCATCCACATACACTGAACCTACACTCGCTTCAACCTCTTTGGCATATTTTAAGTTTAAAACACTGAATGGGGCTTCGATTAAGTGACAACCCATATCGCCTAAAGCACCGGTTCCATAATCCCACCAGCCCCGCCAGTTAAATGGAACTAATTTATCAACATAATCTTTATCAGGTGCTGTTCCAAGCCACAAGTTCCAATCCAGTTCTTTAGGAATTTCGGCTTTTTTATCCGGCCATGGAATACCTTGTGGCCAAACCGGACGATTTGTCCACGCATAAACGGTGTGCACATCACCAATTAATCCAGCTTCATACCACTCTTTCATTTGGCGTGGGCCATCATTTGATGCGCCTTGATTTCCCATTTGGGTTACCACCTTATATTTTTTTGCCGCAGCCGTTAAAATACGAGCTTCGTAAATGTCATGTGTCAGCGGTTTTTGAACATACACATGCTTGCCTAGTTGCATAGCAGCCAGCGCCTGGATGGCGTGGCTATGGTCTGGCGTGGAGATAGAAACAGCATCAAAATTTTTGTGTTCCTTATCAAGCATTTCGCGATAATCCTTATAAAATTTCGCTTTTGGATATGCTTTTACACTAGCGGCAGCTCTGCGTTGATCTACATCACACAAAAAGGCGATGTCTGCTTTACCACTATTGGCAAAACCAGAAATATCACTTTGTCCTTTACCACCCACGCCTATACCTGCAACTAATAAACGATCGCTCGGCGCTAAAAAGCCGGGGCCACCTAAAACATGGCGTGGAACAATCATAAATGCTGCTGCAGCAATAGCGCTTGTTTTTATAAAATCACGGCGGTTACTCGTGTCTTTATTTTCTTGTTTTTCTTTCATGGATGTTTTTCAATAGGTTTTTGGTATGATTATTTTTTCTTCAAGGATAAAATATATTTTACCATTAATTTGGCATCTGCTGGTTTAAGAGTGCTGTGCGCTGTCATTGGCATTGTTCCCCAAACACCAGTACCACCTTTAATAATCTTATCAGCAAGGTAATTAATGTTTTTTTCTGTAGCAGGATATTTTTTAGCGATATCAGTATAAGATGGGCCGATAATTTTATTCACTTTATTATGGCAACCAATACAATCTGATTTGTTGATGAGTTTCTCACCAGCACTCATTTGAAATTCATGGTTAACTGTAGATGCCGTTGCCATTACCATCTTTTCTTTCTCTAAATCTGCTTTTGAAAAAGACGCCATAAATACTACTATTGCGCCTAAACCTAAAAATGTCTTTTTCATTTGTGTGTGTGTTAATGTGTGTAAACCTGCATAAACCTATTAGGCTTATGCAGGTTTTATTTGTGTTGTTGTTATAGTCCTAATATTCTTTTGTTAAAGTTGCTGTCACTGCCAGAAGCTGCAAAATCATCAAATGCTTTATCCGTTACATTAATAATGTGTTTCTGGATAAATTCCGAACCTTCACGGGCTCCGTCTTCTTGATTTTTAATACAACATTCCCACTCCATAACGGCCCAACCTTTAAAATCGTATTGTGCTAATTTACTGAAAATGGTTTTAAAGTCAACCTGGCCATCTCCCGGAGAGCGATATCTGCCCGCACGGTTTGCCCAGCTCTGGTATCCGCCAAAGGTACCTTGTTTCCCTGTTGGATTAAATTCCGCATCTTTAACATGGAAAGCTTTAATTCTTTCATGGTAAAAATCGATGTATTGAATGTAATCCAATTGTTGTAACACAAAGTGGGATGGATCATACAATAAGCATGCCCGGGGATGATTATTTACCGCAGCTAAAAACATTTCGTAAGTTTCGCCATCAAATAAATCTTCTCCCGGATGAATTTCATAGCATACATCTACACCTTGCTGATCAAATTCATTCAATATTGGTGTCCATCGTTTAGCTAACTCCGCGAAACCTTCTTCAACCAATCCTGCAGGACGTTGTGGCCACGGGTGAAAATATTGCCATAGCAACGAGCCACTAAACGTAGCATGTGCATTCAAACCTAAATTTTGTGAGGCCTTTGCCGCATATTTTAGCTGCTGTACTGCCCATTCTGTCCTGGCTTTAGGATTGCCATGGACCTCTTTGGGTGCGAAAGCATCAAACAAATCATCGTATGCAGGATGAACGGCAACCAATTGACCTTGTAAGTGAGTAGAAAGTTCTGTAATCTCTAATCCATAAGATCCAATGGTACCTTTTAGCTCATCAGCATAGGTCTTACTTTCAGCTGCTTTTTGTAAATCGATAAACCGGGAATCCAAAGTTGGCATTTGAATACCTTTGAACCCTAAATCCGCTGCCCATTTACAAATATTATCTAATGAATTAAATGGTGCCTGATCTGCAATAAACTGCGCTAAAAATACACCTGGTCCTTTTAAAGTTGTCATGCTATCCCTTAAATTTTATGATCAAACCATTTAATGTCTGATTGACTTGATGCTACAGCATTTTCTATAAATGCCATTCCACGAATACCATCTTCACATGATGGGAAATCAAGCATTTCTGCTGTAGGTTCTTCGTGATTTAACTTAGCGTTTAACGTTAAGGCAAAGTTTTTATAAATATTGGCGAATGCCTCCAGGTATCCTTCCGGATGCCCGCCTGGTGTGCGTGTATTGTTTTTGGCAAAACTGCCCATGTACCCGTTTCCTGTTCTGTAAATCTGTGCAGGCTCATCGCTCCATTTCACAATCATTGTGTTCGGTTCCATCTGATGCCATTCTAAGCCACCTTTTTCGCCATAAACCTTGATTTTTAATGCATTTTCTTCGCCGGCAGCAATTTGAGAAGCTACTAAAACTCCGTTTGCCCCGTTATCAAATTTTAATAACAAGTTTCCGTCATCATCAATAGCTCTGCCTGGAACTACGATATTTAAATCAGCACAAATTTTAGTGATTTTTAATCCTGATATATATTCTGCTAGGTGTGCTGCATGTGTGCCTATATCGCCCATGCTGCCACTTTTGCCTGTTTTAGATGGATCAGTACGCCAGGCCGCTTGTGCATTACCTTCACGTTCAGATAGTTTACTTAACCATCCTTGCGGGTATTCTACAATTATCTTTCTGATTTTACCTAAAGCACCTTCAGCTACCATTTGTTTTGCCTGTTTAACCATTGGATAACCTGAATAGGTATGGGTTAAACAAAGTGTCAAACCAGTTTCATCAACTTTAGCTTTCAATGATTTAGCTTCCTCAAGGGTCAGCGTCATCGGCTTTTCGATAACGACATTAAACCCATGCTCTAAAGCCATCATGGCAGGAGCAAAGTGTGCAAAGTTTGGGGTAACAATGGTCACGAAATCAATTCTTTCTTCGGCAGGAAGCTGATTTTCTGCCTTAATCATTTCTTCGTAGGATTTATATATTCTGTTGTCTGGAAGAAATAACAATTTTCCAGATTCATATCCGATTTCAGGGTTTACACTTAGTGCACCTGCAGATAGTTCGATTAAACCATCCATGTTGGCTGCCAAGCGATGTACGGCACCGATAAAAGCGTCTTTACCACCGCCTATCATGCCCATTTTTAATTTTCTATTCATTATTTATAAGTGGTAAGTGATAAGTTATAGGTTGTACGTAAACTTATAACTTATCACTTATAACCATTTAGATATTATTTTTCTTTAATTCTTTTACAGCGTAGTCTGCAGCACGTGCCGTTAAAGCCATAAATGTTAACGATGGATTTTGGCACGCAATAGAAGGCATACAAGCGCCATCAGTTACGAACACGTTGCTTACTTCATGCATCTGGTTCCATTTGTTTAATACAGAAGTTTTAGGATCATTACCCATTCTGGCTGTACCCATTTCGTGGATGGCCATGCCTGGATAGCAACCTGCATCGTAAGTTTTGATATTTTTCATACCTGCTTTTTCTAACATTTCAGCAGCATCATTCATCATATCAACACGCATTTTCTTCTCATTCTCTTTGTATTCACAGTCAATTGCTAGTACTGGCTGTCCCCATTTATCTTTTTTAGATTTATCAATATAAACCCTGTTTTCATAATATGGAAGCATTTCACCAAAACCGCCCAAGCCCATCGACCATTTTCCTGGTTTGGTCATTTTTTCTTTTAAACCAGCACCAAATGATAATTCTGCAACGTCACTTTGCCAGTTGCTTCTGCTTGCGCCACCCTGATAGCCGAAACCACGTAAGTAATCGCGTTTATCATTATTAATGTTCTGGTATCTAGGGATATAAATTCCATTTGCACGACGACCATAAGTGTACCGGTCATCAAAACCTTCGGCTTCGCCGGATGCCCCGCAACGGAAATGGTGATCCATTAAGTTGTGACCTAACTGGCCGCTTGCGTTACCTAAACCGTTTGGATGTGCTTCTGATGTAGAGTTCAATAAAATGAATGTTGAACCTAATGTAGAACCATTAACGAAAACGATTTTAGCATAAAATTCCATCGTTTCATTAGTTTGTGCATCAATTACCATTACGCCTTTAGCTTTCTTGGTATCCTTATCATAAATAATGTGGTTTACGATAGAATATGGCCTAAGTGTTAAGCGCTTAGTTGCCATTGCAGCAGGTAGGGTAGATGATTGAGTAGAAAAATAAGCACCAAACGGACAACCGCGGCTACATAAATTTCTGTACTGACAATTGCCACGGCCTTTGTGCGGAACAGTTAGATTGGCTACACGGCCAATCATCATAATACGTTCTCTTTTATAAGCCTCTTCAATGCGCTTTTTTACTGATTTTTCTACAATGTTTAAATCCATTGGAGGTAAAAATTCGCCATCAGGGCAAAGCGGCCAGTTTTCTTTTGAACCACTAATTCCTGCAAATCGCTCTGCGTAATCATACCACGGAGAAAGCTCAGCGTAACGGATTGGCCAATCCGCACCATGACCGTCTTTTGCATTATCTTCAAAGTTATGATCACTTAAACGGTAACTTTGTCGGCCCCACATTAATGATTTACCACCAACGTGAAATCCACGATACCAGTCGAAACGTTTATCTTCGGTATAAGGACATTCCAAATCGTTTACCCACCATTTCTCATTAGCTTCCTGGTAAGGATAATCACGGATTTGTACCGGGTGAGTACGCTTTTGATCTTCCGTCATTTTTCCTGCATGTTGAAACTCCCAAGGGCTTTTCATTGCATTCTCATAACCTGTAATGTGCTCAATGTTCATTCCTCTTTCGAGCATGAGAACCTTTAAGCCTTTTTCAGTAAGTTCTTTTGCAGCCCAGCCGCCACTAATCCCCGATCCTATAACAATAGCATCGTAAGTATTTTCTGCTTTTAAATTTGTATTTAAATTCATGATGTTTTGTTGTTGTAGTTTAGAAATTAGGTAGCCCAAGATTTTTGACCTGGCTTAAGCTTAGTATTTCCATCATATCTTCCCGGAACGAGAACATATTCACGTGCTTTTGTACAGCCAATTTCTGATGAATAATAACCCAGTAAAGTTAAGTCTCTGGCTGTTATAAAGAAATAAACCAAATCTTCATTTTCTGGGGCTTTAGTTTCTTTTTGCGCAATAGACATTAATCTTAAATCTACCATGATTTTAGTTCGCTCAGCAGCGGTTAAACTCATGTAGTTTTTGCCAAAATCTTTCATTGACTTGTCTTGCAATTCTCTAAAGCCTTTGGCAAAAGAAGTTTGCATTTTAGCCGGATAACAATCCTTAATCATCATTGGGATGAACTTCCCTAAGCCGGCAGCTTTTGCACCCGCAGATGATTTTGTGGTTGGAACGATAATATCAGCAAATTCAGCAAAAATCTTTTCGTCCTGTGGAGCAAAAGACACAAAGTTCTTTTCGTTTTCAGGGAGCGTAAAACTTTCAAATAAAACGCCCATAGTACTTGCTGAGATGGCTCCCCCCAACAAGAATGCAACGTTTTTGAGTGCTTCTCTTCTATGCATTGTTTATAGTTTTTTTGATATTGAGTTTTTGTATGTTGAAAGAGTAATATTAAAAAAAATATAGCGAAAAAATCAAATCCGTGAGATTAAAATGACCATCTGCTATGCGATTGTTACTATAAAGAATAATTCTAAATAAGGTGTCAATTAGCGTCTGGTTAACGCTTATTAATAGATTTTATGGGCTCACTACTTCGTGTTAAATTTACAATATCTATATGTGAATCTGATATTTACTAATGAATGAGATAACTTATTTTTTTCTTTCATTTACCATTACAAAAGCTGGTTTTTTACGTAATTGTAACTTTCAGTAATACTTTCGTAGGGATCTTTTTTTATTACGTCCTGCTCGGTAAAAATATATTCCAGACCGGCTAACTTCGTTTCAGCAAAAATTGATTTAAAATCTATACGTCCCGATCCAACTTCGGCAAATATCGATTTATCATTTTTATCCATATCCTTTACGTGGAACATCTTATACCGTCCAGGATTTTTCTTAAACATGTCAACCGGATTTAAGCCTGCATTTACTGCCCAGAAAATATCCAGTTCAAAACCAACTAATTTGCGATCGGTTTCGTTTAATAGAATCTGATAGCCTGTTGCTCCATTTCCCTGATCTTTAAATTCGAAGTTATGGTTATGATAGGCTAGTTTTAATCCTGCATCTTTACAAAGTTCGCCGGCAATATTAAATTTACCTGCTATCCGTTTGTAGTCGTCTAAAGTTCCGTTGGTTCGTATATCGGTAGGCAATGCCGGAATAACAAAATACTTCTGACCGATGCTGTTGGCAATTTCAATATATGACTTCAATAGTTTATCATCACCGCTGGTTAAAAACGCTGTTGTATTATAATGTCCGCTTGGCGAGCTTAACTTATTTTCTTTTAACAGTTGATTGAAATCTTTGGCTTCTAATCCCCAAAAGCCTTTCACCTCATATTTTCCGGGATAACCATAGTAAGTTTCGACCTGGTTATAACCAATTTTGGCTACATTCGTGATGGTGGCTCTTACATCTGCAGTAAGTTGTTCTCGTAAAGTAAAAAGCCCGATACCGATTTTAGATACCTTTGGTGCTTGCGCTAACGTGTTGGCAATTACTGACGGACTTAAAAAAGCGGCTATTGCAGCCAAACTTGATTTTTGTAAAAATGATCTTCTTGTTGTCATGATGTTTTTAAATTAAAAAGCCGGAGTATGATCTCCGGCTTTGAATGTTAAAATGAATAAGCCAATGATCCCCAGAAAGTACGTTGAAGTAATGTTCTGCCAATCATTAATTGACCAGGAGTAACTTTTGAGAAATCTCTGAACTGATCTCCACGTACATCTCCCTCTGTCAAAACTTTAGCATCTAACAAGTTGTCTGCCCAAAATCTTATCGCTATTTTTTTAGTAAAGTTATAGCCTGCTCCAGCTTTCATTACTACATATGCCGGAAGTTTATAGCTATCGCTTGGAGAAGTAAAACGACTACCAACATAGTTTGCCGCAACATATAAATTAAAGCTTTTATGATCATAGTTAATCCCTAACTCTGTATTTAATACTGGAACACGCTCCGTTCTGTTGCCTGTAAAGCTGTAAATACGGTCTCCAAATTCTGCAGCAACAGCCGCATTTCCGCTTGTATTAGCTTCATATTCTGTATATTTAGAGTCTTGCAATGTTCCTGTAAATCTTACACTCAATGGTTTGGCAATTTTATACGATACTTCATACTCTGCGCTCCAGGTACGGGTAGAGCCGAAAGCTACTAAAGCTTGTTGCCCCGCTGCAACTGTAGGAACATTTATACTCAACGAAGTGTTTTTGATTGCCGAGTAACTACCAGAAGCAAAAATGGCCAGGTTGTTTTTTGCATATTTAAATCCAATTTCTCCTAAATACACGGGGCGTTTTTTAATGTTTGCGGCATTGTAGGCCGAAGCATTATAATCGCCAATGTTTGGGGCATTGTATGCTTTTGTTGCACGGGCGAAAATACTTGATGTATTATTTATTTTATAATTGGCACCTACCGATGCTGCCCAATTGGTTAAGGTTTCGTTATAACCGGTATAACCTAAAATGGTTGGTGCTGATGCTGCTCTAATATTAACAGAACCATTAGCATTTAAAGCATAATATGGTCTGTCGCCTTTTACGTTTTGGTTATCAATTCTTGCTCCAATATCTACTCTCCATTGATCAGATAATTTAATCTCATCGCCTGCATAAACAGATAATGTCCTGGTATCGCCAATGAAAGTGTTTTTAGCTGTAATTGTTCTTTCTAATGAAGTTGGAGTTTGTAAAAGAATACTTGGATGTTCTTTAAACTCGGTAAATGATCTAAAACTATAACGCAGGTCATCACGGTTATACTGATGTATGCCGGCGCCAATGTTTAAGCTGTGATTGTTAATCGTTTTCTTTAAGTCTAAATAATCAACAATTTGAACATCGCTATTAAATTGCCCTTGTGCATTTGAAGTAATAACCTGGTCGCCGGCTACGAAAGGCGAAACTGCACCACCTGGTAAATAGTAGGGTGTTGTAGCAGTTCTTGCTGCAATGCCTCCTGGTGCGGTATAAGTTACATTGGTATGGGTATTTTGATAACGGAAATTATTAACGATCTGCCAGCCACCATCAGTTAAATAATTGAATTGAAAGCCACCGGATCCTAATTTAGTGTGCATCCCATCAGTTAAACTGAAATTGTGCATGCCATTTGTTGGATCATTGTAGCTCCAGTCAGTTTGCATGGGTACAATAGATTGTGTAGCCAGATTGTAATCACGGTAGGTAGTCGGTTTACCTGTTCCATCATATGGGTAATAACTGGTTAACAAGAACTGAACCTTATCATTTAAATATTTACCATACACGCGAATAAAACCTTTGTTGTTTTTGAAACTAAAGGTCATGTTACCTTTAATTTGTCCACCACTGTTTGCAGGATTAAAGCCTTGATCCACTACACCATTATCAGTACGATAAAATCCACCAATATTATATTTTATGTTATCATTAATTTTCCCCCCTGTATTCCCATCAAAACGGTATAAGCCCTGCGAAAAACCAGTTGTAAATTTAACCTGGCCATATTGTTTATCGGCACCAACATAGCTGATATTATTAACCACAGCGCCTGGTGTATTAGCTTGTATAATAGATGCATTACCACCCCTAACAGCTTCAATATTCTGAATGGTTAAATCTGTTTTATAGTACTGATCTACTGATGGGGTAGTATTGAAACCTGTAGGTAATAATGGCAGTCCATCTTCTTGTATCCCCAGAAAAATATAACCACCAGCTTGTGGAAATCCACGCACCCATACGTTACCTGGTCCGTCACCACCGGTACTTTCAACAGTTAAGCCGGGAATGGCCTTTAATAAATCGGTGCTGTTTAATGGTGCTCTATTCGTAATATCCTTATTGCTTACTGATGTTAAAGCAACACTACTTTCTAGTTTTTTCTTTGGATTACCTCCGGTAACCATCACACTTTCCAACTGAAGGTTATCTTCAGTAAGACTGATGTTTAAATTTTCATCAGCATTTCCGGGAGATAAAGTTACTTCCTTGGAGATAAATCCTACAAATCGAACAACTAAAACCCTGCTATCAACAGTTAAGCCCTTTAAAGAAAAGTTACCGTTAGCATCTGTAGTGGTTCCTAGCGTTTTGCCTTTTACAGTAATAGATACGCCAGGAATGGCTTCGCCTTTACTGTCAGTCACCTTGCCGGTAACCGTTCCATCAAACGATTTTAATAATTCGAGGTTGTTATTAGCGGGAATAGAATAGAGCAAAATCTGATCTTTAACTATCCTATATCCCACGTCATAACGTTTTAGCGAATTCTCAAGAAAGTATTTAAGTTTTTGGTTTATAACATTGATGGTTATTTTTCTATCAGAATTGATTAATTGCGGACTGTAAACAAACTTCACGTTTGCCAGTAATTCTGTTTTTGCGATAATGGTTTTAATATCAGTTTGCTCAGCCTTGATCGAAATAGGCTTATTCAAAAATTCTTGCGCATCTGTTTTATTTGCAAATGCAGCGCAGGTAAAAATAGTTATTGCAAGTATTTGGTAAATCGAAACTCTCATTGCATATATAGCCAGCGAAATAAGTTGATTTTTTTTCATAAATTTGGTTATTGTTCATTAAATGATTGGATTTATTGGACATAGGAATACCATGAATACATCTTATTGTATTTGACTCGCCGGCAATGCCCCACATTGTCGGCTTTGTTTTTTAAGAAAATATTATGGTGTTGTAGCGGCGGCTACTGGCTGAAATAGGTTACTTCTCTCTTCATAATTCTTAATATATTTTGGTTAGTTTTTATTGGAAACCACAATAGTGGTTCCTTTGATATAATATTTGCTCGCTATGGTTCCACAGATTAAATCGAGCTGCTCATATAACCCTTTTTTGCTTAAATCTCCGGTAAAGGTATAGTTAGCAATTTCGCTGTCGTCTGCTTTAATGTCAATTCCGTAAGCTTCAGATAATGTTTTTAAAATTAATTTTACACTTACATCATTAAAAGTATAGCTTAAACTTGTAGGTACATTATAGGCTTCTGCCAAAGGAATTGGTTTATTCACCAGGGTTTTATTCAATTGATGGTTATTGAAGATTCCTTTTTGGTTGGGTGTTAAAAGGATAGGTCTTGCTGGTTTTTCTTTTGATATATTGAATAGTGAAGTATTTTTATTTTCTTCCACCTGAACTTTTCCGGTTCTAACCGCAACTTGTGCAGGTAATTTCTCGGTTGATGACTTTACCCAGAAACTTGTACCCAATACCCGTACAACCAATTTTTGATTGTACACGTAAAAAGGCCTCTTTACATTTCTGCTCACCGAAAAAAATGCACTTCCTTTTAAATAAACATTTCTCTTATTTGCAGCAAAAACTTTAGGATATAAAATATTGGCATGCGGTTTAAGTAGCACGGTACTTTTGTCGCTAAGCATTACAGTAATAGGACGATCAGTATCATTGGTTTTACTAATTAAACTTGAATGATTATTATCTGAAATAAAAGCTTGCTCGCTTGGGTTATAGTTGGTAAGGTACCATCCTCCAATAAAAAAAGCAATGACAACGGATGCTGCAATTATTAATTTTGGCCAAAGCTTTTGAACTTTTGCAGGTTTTTTAATTTCACTGTCACTTCCATTGATTTTAAGCCAGACCTTATGCTGCATCTCTTCAATCTCGCCTGAAGATAAATCAGTAAAATCTTTACTATTTATATGATTTATATGATGATACCATTTGTCAACCCAAAGCGTTTCAGCTTCAGTGCAATTACCGTTTTGGTAACGGACTAGTAAATCATTAAAAGATTCCTGGTTCATAAAATAAATATTTGGCTATTTATAATACAAGTAACCTGATATAGGCAGAACCCTAACGCATAGAAGAATAAAAAAGTGATTTTTTTGTAAAATATTGATAATCAGTTACAAAAAAATATAAAAATTTTTAATGTATTCTTTTATTCGCTTAACTGACCTGGTGATGTGATATTCTACTGCTTTCTCTGAAATATTTAATTCGCTGGAAATTTCTTTGGTTGAATGATATTGATAACGACTCATGCGAAAAACCTCTTGTGTTTTCTCTGGGAGTGAATTAATGCCTTGCTCAATGATGGAAGAAAGATCATGTAAATCTAACTGGTTCGCAGTATCCTGATGGTCTTCAGAATAATGAAGCGTTTGGTACTCCATATACTTATTCTCGATCACTAATCCTCGGATATAATTGATTACGCTAAATTTCAATGCACCAAACAAATAAGCCTGAAGGTTAATAATCTGAAGATTTTCCCTTTTCTCCCAAAGGGAAATAAATATGTTCTGAACCAGTTCCTCTGCAACAATTTTGTCGCCCGTTTTTTTGTAGGCAGCATACAGCAAAGCTTTACTGAAATTGAAATATATTTTCTCATACGCCAACTGATCCCCCTGTTTTAGACGCATTACTAAATCGTAAGAAATTTCGGGCTCTTGAGGAGTCATTTGTTTATTTGGTTATCGGGGAAGACATAGTAAAAGTAGCAAATTATTTTATTTTGGATCTTAATGTGACAACTAAAATTAAATTACATCTTTAGCATTTATAGGGATGCTAAAAATCTATTGCACTCCAGCTGTAAATATTTTTTATCGCTTTTGTGCCATTTTTTTACCTTTGCAAAACTTCTGATAAACTATGCAAGAAAAAATTATTGTTTTGGGCTCTAACGGACAAATTGGTACTGAACTGGTAACCACTTTGCGTAAGATATATGGCGAAGATCATGTTGTGGCCTGTGATATTCGTAGGCCGGATTACGACATCAAAAATTCGGCACCATTTGAGTTTGTGAATGTGCTTGATAAAGAGATGATAAACGGGGTTTTTAGAAAGTATAAACCAACACAGGTTTATCTATTAGCTGCCTTGTTATCAGCAACGGGCGAGCAAAATCCTAAACTAGCGTGGGATTTGAATATGAATGGTTTGCTGAATGTGTTAGATTTAGCGCTGGAGTACAAAGTAGCTAAAGTTTACTGGCCAAGTTCCATTGCTGTTTTCGGACCAAATTCTCCTAAAGATAATACTTCACAATATTGCGTAATGGATCCAAATACCATTTACGGAATTAGTAAACTGGCAGGAGAGCGCTGGTGCGAATATTACAATCAAAAGTATGGGTTAGATGTTCGGAGTATCCGTTATCCGGGTTTAATTAGCTGGAAGGCTGCTCCAGGTGGTGGTACAACCGATTATGCCATTCATATTTTTCATGAGGCATTGAAAAAGGGAAGTTATCAAAGCTTTTTAAGCGCAGAAACAGAATTACCAATGATGTATATGGATGATGCTATTCGCGGAACCATTGAATTAATGGATGCACCTGCAGATCAGATTTCAGTAAGAAGCAGTTACAATTTTGCGGGCGTAAGTTTTACGCCAGAAGTTTTGGCTGCAGAAATAAGGAAACATATTCCTAATTTTACCTTAACTTATGCAGATCATGATCCACGTCAGCAAATTGCAAATAGCTGGCCAAGATCTATCGATGATAGTTTCGCTGCTAAAGAATGGGGATGGAAACCTGAGTTCGATTTATCGAAGCTGACAATTGATATGTTAAATAATTTAAAGAAATAAGGTAGGGAGTTTAAGATATAAGGTTTAGGGTTTATCACCCGGTCTTGATATTGATACTTGATACTTAATACTACAAAATGGGAAGAGCATTCGAATTTAGAAAAGAAAGAAAATTTAAGCGTTGGGCCAAAATGGCGGTTCAGTTTACGCGTATTGGTAAGGATATTGTAATGGCGGTGAAAGAATCTGGGCCTCATCCGGAAACCAACTCCCGTTTACGTACAGCGATGCAAAATGCCAAGGCGGTAAACATGCCAAAAGACAGAGTAGAAGCTGCTATCAAGCGTGCTTCTGATAAGTCTTTAGCCAACTATGAAGAAATTGTTTATGAAGGTTATGCGCCCCATGGTGTAGCCGTTTTAATTGAAACCGCTACTGATAATACCAACCGTACCGTTGCAAACGTTCGTAGTTACTTTAATAAAACGGATGGCTCTTTAGGTAAAACAGGTTCTTTGGATTTTGTTTTTAACAGAAAATCTGTCTTTCGTTTTGTACCTGCTGAAGGATTGGACCTGGAAGAATTGGAATTTGAATTAATCGATGCTGGTTTGGAGGAATTATATGTGGAAGCTGATGAAGAAGGAAATGATATTGCAGTAGCACAAGGTGCTTTCGAAAATTTTGGTTCGCTACAAAAGGCTTTGGAAGAAAAAGGCATAGAGTTAAAAAGCTCAAAATTAGAGCGTATTGCTTTATCTCATCATGAGGTTACAGAAGAGCAGGCTCTAGATGTTATGAAGCTTATTGATAAATTAGAAGAGGACGATGACGTTCAGGCCGTTTATCATAACATGGCCGAATAATCCATTCATCAGATATTTTTTAAAAGGCTTGAAGATATAATCTTCAGGCCTTTTTCTTTTTGTCATTTCTATAGATAAACAAGGTTTTATTGGTGATGAAGTTTAAACCTTGAAGGTTTTAAAAACCTTCCATGCCTGTTCTAAATCTTAATCCTTCTTATGCGCAAATAACCAGGGCAATAAATCTGGCTCGGCAAATGCACTATCCCAACTATTATGATTTGCATTTGGATAAAGGGTAAACTTCACTTCCTTACCCACTAATTTTAGTCGCTCTGCAATGGCAATAGAAAATGCAGGGTCTACAACATCATCTTTCCCCCCATGGAAAATCCACAATGGTGTTTTTTCATATTTCTTAATGTTATTCGTGTTATCGCCACCACAAATAGCAAAAGCGGCAGCAAATGTATTTCGTTGTCTCCTCAACAATTCGAAGGTTCCCATGCCACCCATGGATAAGCCACCAACATATACTTGTTCCTTGTTAACAAACGGTTTTTTGAGGAAATCCTTTACCATAGCTTGTAAGGCATGCATCGCTTTAGTAGGCTTTCCGCCTTCTAAGAAACTAAAATGTCTTTTTCCATTGCTAATGGTGCTAATGTTAACGTTAGCCCAGTAACTATCCTCACCGCACTGCGGAAAAACAACTATAGCTGGAAAATTCTTTCTCACGTTATCGTTCAGAAATAATTTTGCACCATGTGTCAATTGTTTCTGGTTATCATTACCACTTTCTCCACGGCCATGAAGTACGAATAATATCGGATATTTTTGATCCGGATGGAAGTTTTCGGGAAATAGGATTCTGTAATAAATTGAATCACTACCCTTAATGTAGTTACCGCTATCAAATTTTCTAAAATCCTGTGCATGCGTTAAAAAAGCAATCAAGACTAAACCAAGTGCTAGAAATATATTCTTCATATAACAAAAATAAAAAACCCCGACTATTCTACAATAGCACGGGGTTATAACACTAACCTAATTATTTTTCAAACAGCTTTAATGGATTGCATTTAGCTGCTGTTAATTGTGGAAGTCGTTCGGGCTATTTTAAAGAAAAAGCTGCCTCTTTTACATCTCTCGAATTCGTGCCAATAAAGACTTTAAAATCTCCCGGTTCGGCAACAAATTTTAGATCTGAATTATAGAATTTAAGATCCTCTTCAGAAATATTAAATGAAATTGTTTTACTTTCTCCTGCTTTCAAACTTACTTTCTGAAAGCCTTTAAGCTCTTTAACAGGTCGGGTAATACTACCAACTAAGTCGCGGATGTATAACTGCACAACTTCTTTACCATCGTATGAACCACTATTTGTTAAAGTAACTGATGCCGTAATCGATTTTCCTTTGGATAAAGTATTACTGCTTAGTTTAACATCGCTATAATTGAATGTAGTATAGCTTAAACCATAACCAAAAGGGTATAACGGATCATTACTCACATCTAAATAATTAGAACGGAATTTTTCGAACCACTTACCTTCTGCCAATGGGCGACCGGTATTTTTATGTGCATAGTATAAAGGTACCTGGCCAACATTTTGCGGAAAAGTAGCACTTAATTTCCCTGATGGATTTACTTTTCCAAACAATACATCTGCTATGGAGTTTCCAGCTTCACTACCAGGAAACCAAACATTTAAAATAGCAGGGATGTTTTCATCTTCCCACTTTAAAGCTAATGGGCGACCTGTAAATAAAACCAACACAACAGGTTTACCAGTTTTTGATAAAGCTTTTAACAGATTTTTTTGGTTCTCGGGAATTTGAATATCAGTTACACTGCTGCTTTCGCCCGTAAATTCAGAACCTTCACCTAAAGTTGCCACAATAACATCCGATTTTTCGGCTATTTTTAAGGCCTCTTTAATCATTTCTTCTTCTGATCTTGGATCGCGTTTATAAGTGAGGTTGTGTACGTTTACATAACGGTGCTCCTGGGTAGAATCGGCAAGGAAATTAGACCCTCGTGCAGTCAAAATTTTAGCATCATTACCTAAAGCATTTTTTAAGCCTTGAAGAACTGTAACCGATTGATCAAACAAAGCAGCAACACTCCAGGTACCATACATGTTCGCAGTATTGTCTGCCAGTGGGCCAATCAGGCCTATCGTTCCAGATTTTTTTAATGGAAGAACATTGTTTTTATTTTTCAATAATACGAAACTCTCTGCTGCAATTTCCCTTGCTACCTGACGATTTTCAGGACTAAATACTTCCTTTGCTGCTCTGGTGGCATCACAAAATTTATAAGGATCAGTAAATAAGCCTAATTTGTATTTTGCCTGAAGCACCAAACGGCAGGCTCTGTTAATTTCGTTGATGCTCACTTTTTTCTCCGTTAACGATTTTTTTAAAGTCCCTAAAAAGCCCTCACCAACCATATCCATATCAATACCAGCATTTAAGGCAAGTTCTGAAACCTTCTGTAAATCACCCATGCCATGTGCAATCATTTCAGGGATGCCGGTATAATCTGTCACCACGAAACCTTTAAATCCCCATTGGTTACGCAAAACTTCGGTCATTAACCATTTGCTGCCCGTAGCCGGGATACCGTCCACTTCATTAAACGATGCCATAATACTCGCCGCACCAGCATCTACAGCAGCTTTATAAGGTGGAAAGTATTCGTTATACATCCTAACTTTACTCATATCGGTAGTATTATAATCTCTACCAGCTTCAGCAGCACCGTATAAAGCATAGTGTTTAACGCAAGCCAAAATTTCATTATTTGCTTTCAATTTACCCTGGTAACCTTTTACCATAGCCGCAGCAATTTGTGAACCTAAGTAGGGGTCTTCTCCATTACCTTCAGAAATTCTTCCCCAACGCGGGTCACGGGAAATATCAACCATAGGCGAAAACGTCCAGTTGATGCCGCTGGCACTCGCTTCAATTGCAGCTACCCTAGCTGATTTTTCCACTAAACTCATGTCCCAAACGGCACTCATGCCTAATGGAATAGGAAAAACAGTATTATAGCCATGGATCACATCCATGCCAAACAGTAAAGGAATCTTCATTCGGCTGTTTTCCATGGCTATCTTTTGCACCGCTCTGATTTTTTCTACACCCTTGATATTAAATAGTCCGCCTACCTGGCCGGCCTCAATCTTTTTACCAATGTCGCTGCTATTGGCCTGTCCGGTAGTAATATCCCCTGAACTTGGTAGATTAAGCTGACCGATTTTCTCTTCAACAGTCATTTTAGACAGGAGGTTATTAATGAATAGATTCATTTTTACCTCTTCAGCTGATGCCGGTTTTTTAGTTTGCGCTGAAACATTCAGCACGATGGTTGTTAAAAAAATAACAAGGATTTTCGCTTTATTCATGATATGTGTATTTATTCTTTTAAAATTTAATCAACCTTTTTTATTTCAGTTTTTGATGAAACACCATTTTCGTTGATGGCTTCTATAGAGAAATAATAGGCCTTCTGACTATCCATCGCTTTGAACCAATATTCGTTAAAATCATGAATCATGATACAGTTATACAGCTTATCTGGCGCTGTACCATAATATAGATTATAAGCAAAGGCATTTTCTACAGGTTGCCACTTGATGTATGCACTACGTTTATCTTTCTCCGTTCTAAGTACCATAAGATTTTTAACTTCAGATGGTTTTTCGCCATTGCCATTTCCAAACACACGCAAGCCACTAATAGCAAATTTACCCGTAGGCATATGAACATTGACTAACTTGATAAACCTCGTTTTCACTGCTTTTTCCAGTTCTATATAATCATGAGGAACATCAGTTTTGTTATGGCTTTTATCTACTAATGTTGTCCATTTTTTTCCATCAAGAGATGAAAGTATTTTGTACTGATGATAAATGCCGGTTTGTTTTCCAATAAATTCTGCGTCCTGATCTGCATAATTAATTTGAATGGCATTAACTGTTGCTAAGCTGCCTAAATCGGTTTGAATCCATTCGCCATGATCAGCAGTTTTAGCACTCCAATAAGTCTTTATATTTTCATCAACAGCATGGTTTGCATGATATGCACCAAGAGTAGAAGAAACTGTTACTGGCTTTTTATAGTTGATGAGCATCCAGCCTGGTGCGGCAGGTCCGTTCTCTCTTCGTTCTGACGGAAGGTAAAGCGGATAATCACCAAAGGATGTATTGGTCCACATTACGTCATCTTGATCAAAACCTGTAGGCCAGATTCCCATCCTACGCTCCCAGGTGTTTTTTACACAAATGATGCTGGTTGAAATGTGCCAGTACTTTTGATTGTTATCCTGGAAAGTTGCCCCATGACCGGCACCACGAGAGAAACCGCCACCTTTGTAACTTAAAGGATCAGACTGTGGGATGGCTTCTGTGCCATCGAAAAGCGGTTTACTACCCACTACAACACCGTCAGCGTATCCACTAAATTCGGTTCCAGGTGCGCCATACTGAAAATAATATTTACCGTTATGCTTGGTCATCCATGCACCTTCTGCAAAGGCATCCAGGAAAGTATTATCCATATATTCACCAAAGCGCTGCCAGCCATAACGCCAGCCTTGCAATAAATACATGGGTGTTCGAGTACCGATTGGCTTAAATGTTTTACGATTCAACTCTACCCCATACATAGGGTAAACATTGCTGCTACCGTTGTACATATAGAATTTCCCATCATCATCCGTAAAAAAGGCCGGATCCCAGCCACCTATTTCCAGAGAATCAGTCAATGGAAACCATTTGTTTCCCAATGGATCGGTGCTTCCCCACAAAGTGAAATTTTTAGTATAAGTACTGCCAAAAACGACAACCGTATCGCCAATGATACCTACTCCAGGTGCGCATAGTTCATCTTTGGTTTTATTCCAGGGGCGAAGAAATTTTCGCTCAATAAATTTCCAGTTTAACATATCCGGACTGTGCCAGTAACCCCATTGATTGGTGCTGAATAACAAAAATTCTCCTTTGTAATTTACAATAACCGGATCAGCAGTGGCACGATGACGCCCCCATTCAGTAAATGATTCGAAAGGTGTATAACCATAATCTACATTGATCGGATTGCAGTAAGTTTTTTGTTTTTGTGCTGAAGCTGAAAAACAAAAAACTGTAACGAAAATTAATAGTAAAGTTTTCTTCATTTTAAATTCTGTTACTCATTATTTCGAGGTATAAATCAATCTTATTCATAAGTGAGGTTGTTTCCTCTCTCGTAATGACGATTTATCTTATTTCTGTACTTTCAAATCCCAGCTTGGTTAATCCCTTTTGCACATCCTGGTTACTCATGAATAACTTCCATAATAAACCTGATCTGTAATTTTCAATCATCACCACCATCGGGCCTTGATCAATACCTAAATATCTTTTTGGAAACCAGTTATCTGTTTCAGAGAAAGCATCATAAAAACCGTATTTACCCCATACTTTATCTCCTAAGTCTTCATATAAATGACGAATTACTTTCATTGATTCTTTAGGTGTGTATGGAATCGATGAGATGGCTGCGGTAGGAGATATTACACCGAAATCTTCTAAAGGATTATGTGCAGCATAACCTTTAACCGAATAGCTGGCTGTTAAACCCCAGCTGTTTTCGCCGTAACCTTTAAATTTTTTCGGGTTGGCCACACAATAATCGTGGATGGCCAGAGTATGGTTTACATTATTTTCCCAATAGTTTGCATACTGATCTTTTAATCCTTTCGGATTTAATCCCAGATAAGAATAATGCGCCCAGAATAATGGGCCAACAGAATTTTTTTGTCCTTGATAGTACATTGTGAACGGATGACCGTAAACTTCAAAGCTTGCTTTAATTTTCCCTTTATTTGCCCAACCTTCATGGTAAACTTCTGCAGGAACGGTGTGGGTAGGAGAGGAGGCAGCCAATACATACATAATTAAGCACTCATTGTAACCCTTAACAGGGAAATTCATTTCCCATTGGTATTTTGGCGACCAATGCCAGTAAAGTACATTTTGCCCGCCGTTGCGATACCAGTTAAAGTCGATACCTTTCCATAACGCATCAGCTTTTTTAGCTAAAGCTTTTTCAGCGGCGCTTCCATTTTTATAATAAGCATCAATGCAAATTAATGATTGCGCAATGAATGAAGTTTCAACCAGATCACCACCATTATCTTTTTTTCCAAATGGGCGGACTTTACCGGTCTCTCCATAAAGCCAGTGTGGCCATGCGCCATGAAAACGATCGGCTTTGGCTAAAAAGTCGAGAATTTTGTTTAATCTCTTTAAACCATCTTTTTTCGAAACATAGCCTCTGTCAATTCCACTTAAAATGGCCATTAACCCAAAACCGGTAGCTCCTGTTGCAACTGTGCTTTTATCATTTTCAGGATAAACATTGTCTACATGAAAACGTTCCCGGCCAGCACCGGAAACAGGTTCGGCGCCATCCCAGAAATACTGGAAGGTTTGCTTTTGCACTAAATCCAATAATTCATTATCCGACAAATTCTTTTTAATCGTTAAATCGGGATGGTAGCCCTGACTTTTCGCTTCAAAGCAGCCTGAAATGACTAAAAATACGAGTAGAAATAATGATCGTCCGTAGAGGCTAAACAGGTTTTTTTTTATCATAGTAATAGAAGAAAAAAGGTTGCCAGATAAACTGGCAACCTTTATAAAAATTTTAACTAGTAACCAGGGTTTTGCTTTAGCAAGCCACCGCTTAAGTCAATTTCTGTTTGTGGAATTGGCCACACTTCGTTTTTATTAGCTTTCCAGCCTTTGGGTCCGAAAACCTGTAAAGCTCTCCCTTGTCTGATGACATCGAAATAACGGTCATTTTCCATAGCTAACTCAACTTGTCTTTCTTTCCAGATTGCATTTCTTAATGCTGCCTGGTCTGTAACTACTACATCAGGTAAAATAGATGCGTTGTTTCCCCGGGCTCTTTTTCTAACTCTATTTAAAGAAGTTAGCGCTTGTGCAGGTGTACCCAGCTCATTTGCTGCCTCTGCATTCATCAATAATATATCAGCAAATCTTAATACTCTAAAATTTTGCTGGGCACCTTCATTAAAACCAGATACGCGGGTGTTAAAAGGGACATATGATTTTTGATTGTATCGCTCGTTGGGAACGGTCAAAGGAACTAAATCTCCTTGAGGAGTAGTTTCCCCTCTAAATAAAATCGTTGCATCTTTTCGCGGATCTCCTGTTTCAAAAGCAGCTTCCAATGCAGCAGATGGCGTATTAAAACCCCAACCCATTACACCTGCAACACCTTGCACCTGGCTATATTGTGAGTTTGAGGCATCACCATTGCTTTGCAATAACTCTGCCTGCACCTCAAAAATAGATTCTACACTATTTTCATTTTCAACCCTGAAACCTTTTTCAAAATCAGCAACCAGATTATAACCTAAACCCATTACCTGATTGGTAAGGGCAAGTACATCAGCCCATTTTTTCTGATACATGGCTACTTTTGCTTTCATACCCAACGCGGCACCTTTTGTTGCACGCCCTAAATCGGTAGCTGGGTAAGTTTGAGGCAATACAGTAGCCGCTTCTGTTAAATCTTTTTCAATTTGTGCATACACGGCTGCTTTTTCTGATTGAGGAATATTATATTCAGAATTATCTTTAGGTACGTGTAACCTTAATGGAACATTGCCATAAGCCCTTACTAATCTGAAGTAAGAGTAGGCTCTCACAAATTTTGCTTCGGCTAGAAAACGCTCTTTTAAAGAAGCATCCATGGTAATATTGGGCACGTTATCCAATACCTGGTTACAAAGGTTAATATTCTGATATTGACCGGTCCAGAAACCTTGTAAACTACCCTGAGTGGAAGTTACGGTAAATTGATCGAACAGATTAAAAAATGTAGCATCAGTAGGCGTACTACCTTTATCGGCTTCGTCTGATCCTGTACTTTCAATAGCAATAGCATTAAAAGCTACATTATCCCAGCTACGTAAATTAGCATAAATGGCATTTACACCTTTAGCTGCATCATCAGCATTCTTCCAGAACGTAACGGATGGTTGCTGAGCCTGTGGCGGAACATTAAGAAAGTCCTTTTTACATGAAGATGTAAAGAGCATTGTACCCAAAGCAGTGGCTAAAATGCATGACTGTAAATTTATATTTTTTTTCATTTTGTGTCGATTAGAAGGTAACATTAACTCCGAAGTTGTAAGTCGCAAATAATGGATAAACGTTAGTATCAATTCCGGCATTGGTTGGGGCTCCACCCACTTCCGGACTAAAGCCTTTGTATCCAAAAATATTTACTGCGTTTTGTGCATTCACAAACATTCTTAACCGCTGAAGTTTCATTTTACTACTGATTGCCTGAGGTAGGGTATAGCCAAGCTGAATATTTCTCAACCTGATATAATCGCCTTTTTCTACATAGAATGAATTTGGTGCATTATTTAATCCACTGGCCAAGCTTGCAGAGGAGTAAGTGTTTGATGTGCCCGGACCATTCCAACGATTGTTGAAGAAATCTTTGGTGTAATTTTCATTACCAAAGCGGTTACTCAAATTCGCATTAAAGACATCAACGTCAGCCACACCTTGAATATCTAAAGTAAGATCGAAGTTTTTGTAGGCGAAATTGGTGTTAACACCATAAGTAAATTTAGGGTTCGGGTTACCTAAAACCACTCTGTCTTTTAAGTCAATAATTCCATCACCATTAATGTCAGCATATTTAAAATCGCCACGTTTAAAGCCTGGCCAGGCTGCTGCTTCTGCATCGGTTTGGAAAACACCTTCTACCTGATAACCGAAGAATTCTCCGATAGGACGATTATTAACTGTTCTGGTTGATAAATATCCACTGGTTAAGCCTGCACCACCCCTGTAAATTGGGTTTGCTCCAGAAGTTACGTTAAGTACTTTATTGTTATTGATACCCACATTAGCACTGATGGAATAATTAAAACCACCTTCTGATTGATCTGCCCAGGTTGCCGAGAATTCAAAACCTCTGTTTTGAATATCAGCCTGGTTTGCAATTAATGAACTATTTTGCGTACCAATACTTCCCAATACTGGAATATCAAAGATAGCTTGTTCAGTTTTTCTGTTATAGAAATCTGCCTCAACGGTTAATCTATTATTCAGGAAACCCATTTCTAAACCAACATCGGTACCTGCACTTCTTTCCCACAATAAAAATGGCGGAACGATTGAACGAATACTTGCGCCGGTGTATGGTAAACCACCAAAGAATGCGATTAAACCTGCGGATTGATCTACAGTTTGTGTTGATGGGTTGAACGGAACGCCTGCATTACCAACTTTACCCCAGCTACCTCTTAATTTTAAGTTGCTGAATATTTTTTGGTCTTTCATGAACTCCTCATTCGTAATTACCCATCCTGCTCCAATTGACGGGAAATTTCCCCATAAGTTATCAGAACCATAGAACTGTGAAGCACCATCTCTTCTGATTGAAGCATTTAATAAATACCTGTTTTTATAACTGTAATTAACTCTCGCAAAATAAGATGCAAACGTTGAAAGTTCACCTTTATCAACCACATTTCTGCCGGCTGCATCTCCCAATGCTAAATATAAATCGCCTTCTGATGTATACGGAACGTTTAATGCATCAGCATTAATAGTATACATTTTGTTGCGCTGTGCTGTTTGTCCCAGCAATACCGTTAAACTATGGTCAGACCACTTTTTATCATAAGTTAAAGTGTTTTCAATAATCCAGTTTCTGTTTTCAATCCGGTCAATGTCTAAACGGCTGTTGGTATTCTGTTGGGTATTACTTGCTTTATATACAGGAATATAACCTCTAACTTCTTCTTGTCCGAAATCACCACCAAAACTGGTTCTGAAAGTGAAATCTTTAAGAAACTTTAATTCTGCATATACGTTACCCGTTACTTTATATTTCGTTGTATTCTGGTTAAAAAAATCAAGCGTAGCCTGAGGATTCATATTACTTCCATTACCTAAATTAAAGGCATTTGGATCACCATAACTTCCATCCGCATTAAATACTGGTACAACAGGTGATGCAGCATACAATGCACGAAAAATACTGCTAGGCGCATCTTTTGATTTACTTGATGTTGCCGTTACATTATAACCAACTTTTAAAGGTTCAAAAATCTGGAAATCGTTTGATAACCTTGCAGTGTACCTTTTATAGTTATTGTTTTTTACAATACCATCTTGATCCAGATAGCCGAGAGATAAATTATAGGTCGATTTTTCACTTCCTCCACTGATAGATAGTTGATGATTGGTAATCAAAGCATCTCTTAAAGCTACATCATACCAGTTTGTACCTTCACCAAGGTTAGTGTTCGCAAACAAAGGAGCTGCATTTTGAAGTGCATAAGCTTCATTAACAGCGGTTGCGTAGTCAGAAGCATTAGCCATTTCCACTTGATTGGTAACCTTTTGAAAACCTACCGTTCCATTGTAATTAATTACAGCATTTCCTTTTTTGCCCTTATTTGTGGTGACCAGAACAACACCATTTGCAGCTCTGATACCATAGATAGATTGTGCAGATGCATCTTTCAAAATGCTGATATTAGCAATATCTGCAGGATTAAGGAAATTAATGTCATCATACCAAACACCATCAACTACGTATAAAGGAACTGTTTTACCGTAAATGGTACCTGTACCCCTAATGGTAATGGTTGGTGAACCACCCGGTGTACCAACATTGGTAATAGAAACTCCGGCTACTTTACCTTGTAGCGCACCTACAGGATTTACTGAAGCCTGCTTGGAGATTTCCTCTCCTTTAACACTAGCTACCGATCCCGTAACATCAATTTTTCTTTGCGTTCCGTAACCTACCACCACAACTTGCTCTAATTGTTGGGTTGATGATGCTAATGCTACATTAATAGTGGTGCGGTTTCCTACTGCCTGCTCTTGTGCAGTATAACCAATGAAGTTGAATACAAGTGTTCCATTTGCCGGAACACTTATTGAATAATTTCCGTCAGCATCTGTCTGAGTTCCGCCTTGTGCGCCTTTAATTAAAATAGTTACGCCTGGTAAAGATGTTTGATCACCTCCATCAGTAACTTTACCTTTTACAGTAATGTTTTGCGCAATTGCTATGTTAATGGTTAGCAAGCAAAATGCAGCGAGAACAGAAATTCTTGTAAAGATTCTTTTCATGCTTATTATAAATTTAGTTTAATTGTTAAGTGTAAAATTGAACTTGTTTACCCGCATGTGCAAGTCAAACTACCTCAACATTAATACATCACATCTGAGTGTTAAGGGTGTATAATATTTAGACTATATTGATTGTTAGCCTAAAAACAGGATTTTTACCTCTATAAGTTCATATTTGAAAAATGCTAAGTGTATTTAATACACAAAGGTTTTTGTGTGGCAGAAAAATGAAGAGTGAGAGGTAATGATGTAGTGCTTGAAAGGTGTTATCAGGTTAATTAGCACAAATGAGGTGCTTATGCAAACGTTCCCACTTGCTGTTTATGAAGATATTTATAACTCCATTAAAAATTCAGTCAGGTTTTTATCATGTGGTACTTCGAGCTTTTTTCTAAGCCGGTATCTTCGGATTTCTACTCCTCTTAAACTGATATTAAGTAGCGAAGACATCTCCTTACTACTCATATTCATTCTTAAGTAGGCACAGAGTTTAAGATCATTTGGTACCAAATCCGGATGCTTAGCTTTCAGTTTTTTGAAGAAGCTTTCATGCGCCTCATTAAAACTATTCTCAAACAAATGCCAGTCTCTCTCATCGTTCATACCATCAGTAATAACTTTTTGTATTTTCTTGGTTTGATCTTCAGAAAGTTTTTTGCCGTTCTCATCTTTTAGCTTTGATATTTCATCACTTAACTTCTGCAAAAGTTCATTTTTATAAACTAATGTCATGGCAGAATTGGCGAGCTCTCTGTTCTTTGAAGCAAGTTCTGCCTGCAGTTTTTCAGTTTGCAGTTTGGCAATTTGTTTTTCATTCGCTTCTGCTTCCAGCTTCAATATTTCATCTTGCTCTGCTAACAATCGATCACTGATTTTCTGACTATCTCTTCTAAGCTTATTTTCATAGATCTTTTTACCTACAACTAATAAAACAGCAAGCAATGTGGCATAGGTTAAAAGTGCAAGATTGCCTAAATACCAGGGCCGTAGAATGGTAAACTCATAAATGGTAATTTCACTAACTGACTGATCATTTAATTTAGCCCTGACTTTAAAGGTATAAGTTCCGCTACTTAAGTTTGTGAAATCCTTTTGAGTAGCTACACTCCAGTCTGACCAGTCTTTAGAATATCCATCCAGATAATACTGAAACTTTAAATTTGCCTGCCGGTAATATGGCAATGAAAAAGATATACGAATGTTGTTTCGGCTATTCGAAATTTCATGATCTTGTTGGTCACTTCCTGTTTCACTAATGGTGTAGTATTTATCTGTAATATCCTCAATCCGTCTGATTAATACCCGGGGTAATTTTTTTTGCTGATTAACAATGTTCAGCTGACTATCATAAATCACAAATCCATCATCAACACTAATTAAGTAGATAGAGTTACTGATTTGGCTGATATTTTCATAATACTGAACCATCCTTCCATCCAAAAGGCTGAACTGATTAGAATCAATTTCTATTCTACCTGGAGTTGAAAAATTTACCAATGCTGTTTTTCCATGATCAATAAACCAGTACTTTTTATTGCCGGCAGGAATAATTCTATTGGAGGTAGCAAATGTGTTTAGATTTTTATTTAAGACTTCGTAAGGCGTAAATTTATCACTAAGCTCATCATAAGTGTAGAAACCCTTATCAGAAGAAAAAACAATCTTATTCTGAAGATTAAATATATTGATGTGGTAATTGCTCGGCAATCCATTTCTTTCATCAAAAGATTTCACATTCGTAACGCTGCTGTAACTATTATTCAATGTCACCTTAAACAATCCTTTATAGGCATGTGCAATCCAGATATCTCCTTTGTTATCTTGTTCAATAAATCGTGATGGTGCATCAAAGCCTGATATTTTATTGCTAAATTTCAATCCGGCAGCTGTGTTTTGAAATAGAGATAATCCGGTATATGTACCCTGAATAAAATAATTTGGATGACTGCCTAGTTTTTTAATCGTCCACCCGCCACTAATAGAAGATATCCAGCTGATATGATCTCCCAGTACTTTAAATGTTCCGCTATTATGGCCACAAATTAACTCATCATTAACAATGGATAAATCCCAAACCTGACCCTGGGAATTGGGAATTAACTTAAAGTTGAACGGACTTAATTCTTGATGGGAAGCCCAGTTGCTGTAAAATAACCCCTGGTTAGTGCCAAGGTAAATTTTATCTTTAAAAATGATACTGGAGTAAACGGTTCCAAATTGCCCCGTTTTGTCAAAGTAAAAATATAGTGGGGAATTCAATTCAATTCTATCAATCCCGTTATCCAGACCTGTCCATAGGTTTTGTTCATTATCTGCATAAATACTTAAAACAGTATTATTTTGTAAACCGCTTGATTTATTAATACGCTGTACTACTTTTCCGTTATCATCAATAATAATTAAACCATTTAAAATGGAGCCATAAGCATAATATTTATCTAGTAATTTAACCCCGTTGTTTAGCTGATAGGTTTTCAGGAAATCATTAGCCGGTGTTTCCAATTGAGAAAAATCACTGCCGTTGTAAACAAACAAACCATTTTTACTGGTGCCAATTAATAACTGGTTGTTTTTGTATGGAAGGATACTTAAAATGCCTTTACTCCCTAATTTCTGGCTGTTGGCTATTGCCGATAATTTATTTCCTTTGAGTTCAAATAAGCCACTATCTAAAACCTCAACAAAATAGCGGTGATTTACCTGATGCAGGAAAAGAAAGGAAGAAGGTGATTTTATGATGTCTATTTTTCCGTTTTTGTAGGAATATATCTTACTGAAAGATTGAAAAAGGATGCGATCCTGATCTACATAAATTTTCCAGATTTCATCGATAACTTTGGTACCTTTTGGCAGTAAATTGGTAAGAGATTTATAGGTAAGTTTATTGTTTACGTAGCTCCAGTACCCAAACTCTCCAAAACCACCGGCATATATCTTTCCATCACCATCAGTAGCAACCGAGCGAACGATTTGCCGGTTCGGCATTTGGTATTTTTGCCAGTATTTTCCATCAAAAGTGAGTAAGCCTTCTGCATTTCCAAAATACATTACCCCGTTATTATCTTTAGCTATGCTCCAGTTTTGATTGCCCGAGGCATAAACCGATTTATGGTAATTTTGGATATTAGGTACGCCAATGCTTTTAATATCTGCAGCAAATAATATTATAGGATTTAAAAGAGAAAGAAAAAAAATAATACGAAATACTTTCAGCATAAAATGGTGTTTTAGTCTACCATTACCTGCAAAGTAACTGAAAAAAATTGGAAGGAGGTGATTTAAGATAATGGCTTTATATCACAATTAACTTCATTCGTTATTGTTTTCTACAGGATATTGAGATTTTGCTTTCGCCACCATTGTGGGTTTTTCGGGTTCTATCTTTAAATAAAAAGAGTTTAAATAGGCATTAAGTTCACCTTTTAACTAAAAAAGGTGGACTTAACTTGGACGCAGTGTGGAATTGCAAAAATAAATTTATTGGTTAGCTGAGCGCAATCTCTTCCGCTTTTTTAACCACTGGTTGTGGTACTTTTACATAATAACCCGTTCCATCGTAAGGACGCCTGCGGGGGTTGGTCGTACATGCAGTTGAACAACATCCTTGTAATGCTTCACCGCAATCATCACATTGTGTAATGTGCTCATTACATTCAGGATTAGCACAGTTAATCATTTTTGGCGTTGTTTTACCGCAATTGTAGCAAACAGAAACAACGGTAGGATTGATATGGTTAACATCCACAGCAATGCGGTTATCGAAAACATAGCATTTGCCTTCAAAATCTTTACCTCCGGCTTCCTTGCCATATTTTATAATGCCACCATGCAACTGGTAAACATCATTAAAACCATGGTGAAGCAGCAGGGCAGAAGCCTTTTCGCATTTAATACCTCCTGTACAATAAGTTAAAACTTTCTTGTCTTTATACTGGGCAAGCTGATTAATCTGTTCAGGAAAATCTCTGAAGTTTTCAATGTCAAGCGTGATGGCGTTTTTGAATTTACCAAGGTTATGCTCATAATTAGAACGAACATCCAAAATAATTACATCTTCATCATCTTTCATTTTCATGAAATCGACCGGTTCAAGATGTTTACCAGTTTTTTCATTTGGATTAATGATGGTGGTATCCCGAAGGCCGGAGTGAACAATTTCTGATTTGTATCGGCAATGCATTTTAAGGAAAGACAGCTCCTCCACATCATCAATTTTGAATTCGGTTTTTGAAAAGCGTTCATCAGCATGTATCGCCTGCATGTAAGCCGAACAAGCCTCAGGTGTGCCCGAAACTGTTCCATTTAAACCTTCATCAGCAACGATAATCCGGCCAACTAAGTTTAACGATTTACAAAATTTTAAGTGATCGGCCGCAAATTGCTCAGCCTCTGCTATGTAACTATAGCAATAGTAAAGTAGTGTTTGATATTTTTTCATAACGCTGTTGATACCGTTGCATACGGCGTTTAAAGCTTGGCAAAGATAACAAAAAAAGGTAAAGGGCAAAAGGGTCATCGTTTTCCCCCTGCCTTATATTCCTCACCCTTTAACCCTATTAAAACCCGTAACTAATCCTAAATCCTTGCGTTAATTTTTGAGCACCATCATAGGCAAACCCATAACTTGCTCTTAGCACCAAACGTTGAATTCCAAAATAAAATTCTTTGTAGTTTCTTTTTTCAGGAGATGATAAATAACCACCACCTACAAATTCTTCGAGTTTTGCTTTTCTCAATAAGGGAACTTTATTAAAAAAGAATCCAGAGAAGTTATGTTCCAAATGTGCCTCGAAATACTGCTTATTGGTGCTAAACTGGTAAAAATCAAGGTATTGAAATTTACGTAAGTTGGGAGGGAATATGGTAGAAATATTACCGGCAAAATGTTTAAAATCTGGATAAAACATTTTGTCATTGTTCAGAAACTTACCAGCACCTACCAGTAGCGAGGTATACCCCCAAAGGCCTAAACCAATCCGGTCCTGCTGAAGTTCAATTTTAGCAAAATCATAATCTACATCACTGCCTAAAGCATTTTTAAATCCTTTTTTATAAAGTAAAGTAATTTTAGGGAAACGCGATTCTGTATAGAATTTTCCATCAGGTCTGGTAATGTATTTCTGACCCATGGTATAAGTTAAACTTGCTGTTGCAGAAAACGATTTGTATGTAGGAAACAATTGCGTTTCTGATTCTGGAGTGAAAGGGTTATTAGAGGTAAATGTTCTATCTTTTGCATCAAAAAACTTAAAGTCAGAGTGATTAACCAATGTGCTGTTTTTACTATAATCAATGCTTAAACTTCCTTGCAGGCCAGATACTAATTCCCTGCTGGTATTCAGGTTAATGAAGTTCTTTTCATAGAATTTAGGGAAATTTTTCTCGTACAACAAAGAGTTAATCGTATTTCCAAGCTGTGTCATCGAACCAAAACTATTTAAATCGAAAATGCCACTACCAAAAGATGCACCAACAGTTGCTCTCTTTAGAGGATTATAATAGTAGCTTCCCGTTAGGCTACCTGTAAGTTTCTGATTGGCAAAGCCGTAACGGGCTTCCGGGCGAATGGAAAATGAACGCCTGTTTTCGTATTCCTTTTTATACGTAACGCCGTACTTAATGGCAAAGCCCTCTACGGTATTATAAAAAATAGATTTAAATACGGGATCAAAACTCCAGTATTCTTTATCGTAACGATCATTTTTACTGTAGCCTCTTAACAGTAATTTCGGAATACTGAAATTGTTGTTTTCCTTTTCTAGGGAATCAAGATAATGTTTAGACTCTTTTAGCTTTGCTATACTATCTTTCTTCACGTAGTTTAGTTTTTCATCAGGCGTTAAAGGTATCGGGCGGTTATTGCTCCAGTAAATGGAGTCTTTTTTATTTACCATTTCGGTAATCTTTAAAATTTCGCCGCTAAAAAAATTCTTAGGAAATTTCGGATCTAGATTATAATTGTTGTAAACTCCAACGAAATAACCTGCAATTTTAAAACCTAAAACATTACCTGAAAACTGAAAGTTGATGTCTGTAGGCATATAGGTTTTATTAACCTTTGTAAATTGCTGATTGATATTAAGCGTATCGATAAAATTGATTCCGGCATTTTCTGTTAAATAGACATCTGTATTGTAAATGCGCCAGCTTTCATCCATGATGTAAATATATCCCCTGAAAACCGGGTCGTTTTCCCGGCGGGGGATGATCTGGATCTTGTGAATAAGTACACCGTTTTCCTTCGTTTCGCCAACCAGTTTATACTTGTAGTAAAATAAGGCATTATCTGCAATCGGAGATATAAAACCTCGGGCACTTAACTTATTTTCTAAAAGATAGTTATCGTAAAAATTAATAATTAAATCTGAAGCTTTATTAAAACTGAAGGCATTGTTCCGGCCAGCAACTTTTGATGAGATCATTTCTTCATGAATATCATTAGGGCGACGGAAACTAAATTTACTTTGTGATTCTGATAGGTAAATTATCCCTTTTCTATTGGTATCGAGTTCTAAAACTTTTTGAATATCCTGTCCGAAGAATTTTTTTGGTGCACCTTTTAAGCGTTGTACGCCCTTGATATATACCTCACAACTAAAAGCATTAACTTCTTCTAGATGCACTTTACGCTGCTTAATCGCTTTTCTGATAATTTCAAAAGCCGGATCTTCTGCATTTCCTTTAATGGTTACATTATCAAGGGTGTAGCTTTCTGCAGAAAGTGTGATGTTAAGGGTTTTATTTTCTGCTATTTCGATATTTTGATCCAGTTGTTTATACCCTACAGCCCTGTAACTCAAAATATAATTGCCTTTATCTAGTTTTAAGGTATACTTTCCATCAACATTTGCTGATGTACCTGTAGTGGTGTTTTTAATATAAACGGAAGCAAAGGCTACTGGCTGTCCGCTTGAATCCTTAATTGTTCCGGTAAGCGTAAAATGTTGAGCGAATGCAAAGTGAGTAAGACAACAAAGTAAAATGAGTGCGCAAAATCTGGTCATATTGTCGATTAGTATGGTATAAATATCGAATAAGTTTTAACAAATACACTTATTGGTATGTTAAAGTTTGTTAACATGGTAAAATATATCGCTATTGATGGCGGTTTTTTAAACAAGGTTGCACGATAATCAATTTAGCAGGTTATATCTACCCCACTTTCCTAAACAGATTTTTTATAACTTTGAACACTTATCAATTATAAAAGACCATGTATAAAACCCTACAACCCGTTCTGCAAAAAGAACTTGAAGAAATAGAAAATGCCGGTTTATTTAAGCGTGAAAGAATTATTGTTACACCACAGGGAGCTGATATTAAAGTTAGCAGCGGTGCCAAGGTAATCAATTTTTGCGCCAATAATTATTTAGGTCTTTCTTCCCATCCTAAAGTAATTGAAGCAGCTAAAAAAGCGATAGATGATCATGGTTATGGAATGTCATCAGTTCGCTTTATTTGTGGTACACAAGAGGTTCATAAAGAATTAGAAGCTAAAATTTCTAAATTTTTAGGTACTGAAGATACAATTTTATATGCGGCAGCTTTCGATGCCAATGGAGGTGTATTTGAGCCATTGTTCAATGCTGAAGATGCAATTATTTCTGATGAATTAAACCACGCTTCAATTATTGATGGTGTTCGCCTGTGTAAGGCGCAGCGTTTTCGTTATAAAAACGCCGATATGGAAGATCTGGAAAAGCAGTTAATTGCAGCAAAGGATTGCAGGCACCGCATTATTGTAACCGATGGTGCTTTTTCAATGGATGGCTCTGTAGCTCCGCTTGATCAAATTGCTGATCTGGCAGATAAATACGAAGCATTGATCATGATTGATGAGTCGCACTGTACTGGTTTTATAGGTAAAAATGGTCGTGGTACACATGAACATTTTAATGTGATGGATCGTATTGACATTATCACAGGAACCTTAGGGAAAGCCTTAGGTGGGGCATCGGGTGGTTTTACCTCCGGTAAAAAAGAAATCATCGACATGCTACGCCAACGTTCCCGCCCGTATCTATTCTCAAATACTTTGGCACCGGCCATCGCTGGTGCATCAATTGCGGTATTGGATATGTTAAGCGAAACAACATCTTTAAGAGATAAGTTAGAAAGCAATACTAAATACTTCCGTGAGAAGATGACTGAAGCGGGTTTCGATATCAAACCAGGATTCCATCCAATCGTTCCGGTAATGCTATACGATGCTAAAATCGCACAGAATTTTGCTGCTAAAATGCTTGAAGAAGGGATTTATGTAATTGGGTTCTTTTATCCAGTTGTTCCTCAGGGTAAAGCCCGTATCCGTGTTCAGCTTTCTGCAGCGCATGAGCAACATCATTTAGATAAAGCTATTGCCGCTTTTACCAAGGTAGGCAAAGCATTAGGGGTAATTTAAAATTTGTAAACCTTATGATATAAAAAGCTGCATTTTGCAGCTTTTTGTGTTTTCGGGTTCATTTTCTTTTATATTGATATTGTAAACAGATTTTTTGAACCCGGCAGCATTAAATAGTTAAGTTTTTTTGCCGTATATTTGAAGCCATGTTGCAGGATAAAATAACACAATACACGGAAAAAATTAATGCATTTGTAACTGAAAAAACAGATGAATTAGAGCAGTTCCGTATTAAATACTTAGGAAGTAAGGGAATCATTAAAGAGATTTTTGAGGAGTTTAAAACCGTATCAACTGAAGAGAAAAGATCTTTAGGTAAGGTTTTAAATGAATTTAAACAATTAGCCGAATCAAAATATCAAACTTTAAAAGAATCTACCGAAGCCACTGGTACTGCCAGTGATGAGCCTGCTATTGATATGACGCTTCCGGGTGAAGGGTTTGAAATCGGCTCCCGTCATCCTTTGGCATTGGTGCGACGTGAAATTGTTGAGATTTTTGCAAAACTAGGTTTTACAGTTGCTGAAGGACCAGAAATTGAAGATGACTGGCATAACTTTTCTGCACTGAATTTTCCTGAAGAACATCCTGCACGGGATATGCAAGATACTTTCTTCATCAAAAAGGGTGGAGAAAAAGGAGATATCGCTTTGCGTACACATACTTCATCAGTGCAGGTACGGATGATGGAGCAGGGCCAGCCTCCTTTTAGGGCAATTATGCCGGGTCGTGTTTACCGTAATGAGGCAATTTCTGCAAGAGCACATTGCTTTTTTCATCAAATTGAAGGCCTGTATGTGGATGAAAATGTATCCTTTGCTGACTTAAAGCAAACATTATTTTATTTTGTACAGGAACTCTACGGTGAGGGAACTCAGGTTCGTTTTCGCCCGTCTTATTTTCCTTTTACTGAGCCTTCGGCTGAAATGGATATTTCCTGCACCATTTGTAAAGGTGCCGGATGTAATATGTGCAAACATAGTGGCTGGGTAGAAATTTTAGGTTGCGGAATGGTTGATCCTAACGTTTTAGAAAACTGCGGAATCGATTCGAAAAAATATAGTGGTTTTGCTTTCGGTATGGGTATAGAACGGATTACCAATTTAAAATATGTGATTAAAGATTTGCGTTTATTTTCTGAAAATGACGTTCGTTTCTTAAAGCAATACAAATCAGCATTAATTTAATGAGGTATCTATCTAGTCTGGTTTTGATCGTAATGTTGTTTACCAGTTGTGGTAAAGAAGAAAACTATATTCCGGATGTACCTGTTAATTTCAATGTCACCGTTGTTGAATTTGGTATAAAAGCTGTGAATAATGTGTTACTGGTGCCAAATGTAGGCGTAGCCGGTGTTATTATTGTAAAAACACCTTTGGGCGGATATGTGGCTTTCGACAGGTGCAGCACGGTTAACCCACAAAATTTATGTAAAATAGTTCCTGATGATAATGGGGTTACCGCAACCGATCCCTGCACCGGCGCTAAATTTTCGCTTCTTGATGGTACCCCTCAAAAAGCACCTGCAGAAAAAACACTTAGAGTATATAGTATTTCTTTGCAAGGCAACACTAATTTAAATGTTAGAAATTAATGGAAGCTGAAAAAATTAAAGAAACAGTAAAAAAAGCTGCCAAAGAACTTTTTAGAAAATACGGATACCACAAAACAAGTGTTAACGAGATTGCTAAAAAGGCCCGAATTGCAAAAGCTACTATTTATAAATATTTTGAAAGTAAAGAGCAGGTTCTAGATAGTATCCTGATGGATTATTTGGATCAGAACCTGAATGAAATTCTTTCGAAAAAAGTAAGTTATGCCTCTGAAGAAGAGCACCTGAAAGCTTTAGTAATGAAAACCAGCCGTCTCTCATTCACAGCTTGTAATGAGTTTATTGGCTGGGATTTTGTGCGTGAAAATGCCAATTCTCAGGAATTTTTAAAACATTTATCAGATCAGCTGGAAGCATTATTATTGGCAGCTTATTTAGGGTTGGATAATTTTAAAAATAATCCCGCAAGGAGAGAAGGTTTGGCCTTTTTATTAAAGGCGAGCAAGAGCATTGTTTTCTCTTTCGCATTTACTTCTGTTAGTGATGCTGATGTTCGCAAGAACTTTGTAAGTTTTCAAAAAGAAATTCTTCCATTTTTGGTAAAAGCAGCCCTTTAACTCACGTTGCTTTTACTCTCAGTTTACTGTTTGTAATATTCCTTTGTTTTAAACTTTTTTACGGTTTTAATTACCTTACCATCAACATATTTTCTGGTAATTACGGTTACGTAATCAGCAATGCTTAAATCTTCCAATAGGGAAGATGCTTCTGTAATTTTATTTTTGGCATCAACGGTATAATTGATTGTGGTGTAATAGCAGCAGCCATCCTTTCGTTCTACCGTTAATTCTCTGCTTTTTTTATTCACAGCAAACATCCCTGAGTTTTCACTCGCTAATTGCGTCAGGGATTTGTTGAGCGTAAATTTATGATCGTCTGCCAGATAAATGTCGTATGAAGGACTCATAAATATGCCATTACTTCCGTTACGAATGGCCATATCCTCTAATCCATCAAAATTAAAATCTCCAAAAATCAGCGGACTCTGGTATTTGCTTAGTTCAAGCCAACCCAGTTTTGCATCTTGTTTTCCAGTTAAATTGAAATCAAGATCGGCAGAATGAAAAGTTCCAAGTTCCTTATCGCTTACTTTATCATAAAGAATGATCGTGGCCTTCCCATCACAGGTTGTTTGAGCGCAATTGTTAACAAAAATCTTTGCTTTGTACTTTTCCGAGCAATTATTAGCGTAAAATTTAAATTGCGCCTGAACCTGTATAGCGATCAAAGTGAACAAAGCAAGAACTAATAAATTTTTCATCTGCGGATTTTCTCCAAAAATAATTTAATATTCCTTGGTGAAAAGTTAAAAAGAGTTAATCGCTGATGCTTATTACTCCCACTTAAAAGCTTTCACGGCAACAGTGTAAATAACCAATCCCCAAATTAGTAAAATCATTATCTGAAATTTAACATCCCATAATCCTGCTCCTTCAAAAGCTACTCTTCGCATGGCATCATTTAAATAGGTAAGTGGTAGCGATCTGCTGATGGGCTGCAGCCATGTCGGGAAAACCTCGATAGAAAAAAATGTACCCGACAATAAGAATTGTGGCAAGGTAACAATGTTTGAAATTGGCGGAACCATGCTCTCACTTTTAGCAATTCCAGAAATAATGAAGCCAAAACCCATAAACACAATGATGCCTAAGGTGGCCAGAAGAAGCATGTTGATAACGGTTACAACGCCATGTATTAAGGTGAAACCAAAAAAGAAATGGCCCAAAACGATAATAAACAATGCGCCAATTAAAGCAAAACCAATTCTTGCGATTGCTTCGCCCAGTACTATGCTCGATCGCTTAACAGGTGTAGCAAAAAAACGTTTAATAACCAGTGTTTGACGCAAACTTAAAAATACAAATGCGGTACCAAAAACGCCTGTACTTAATAGTGAAAAACCTAGCTGGCCAGGTAATATAAAATCAATAGTTTTGTATTCCCTGCCGGTAATAGTACTTTCTTTAATCTCAGCAACAGTTGGTTTTAAGGTCTTATCGTAAAAAAGATTATTCAGCACCGATTTTAAAATTCCACCTTTATCTCTGGAAGCCGAGGTGTAAACTACGTTAACAGAATATGCTGCGGTATTAACTTTTCGGTGTACATCAACCATGGCATCAATATTTCCTTTTTCAAGAAGTTTATCAAAATCTTTTTTGGATTTATCCATGACTAATCTAATCATACCAGTTTTCTTAAGCATGGTAATAACCGGATTCTTCATGTCTGATCCAGGTGTGACCCCAACATCAATACGCGTGCCTCCGCCGCCTAAAAAGCCAAATACCAGGATAAAAATTAATGGGAACGCTAGCGTGAACACAACGGCCGATGGGCTACGCATAATTGAGCGAAAACTTGCTTTAGCTAAAGCCAGCGTTGCAGTTGTGTTGCTATAAGTCCCGGTTCCAAAAGGAGAATTTGATTTTTTACCGTTCGATTCTTCAGTGCCCATATTTATTTTAATTCTTTTACCTATTGATGAATTGCCATCGTGCAAATGTCTGTTTATGTTCTTACAAGCAGGTGCTTGAGCTATAATTTTTGATGATCGCAGTGGCTTATTCCCGCCATTGTTTTCCCGTCAGATTAATAAATACATCTTCGAGATTGGCTTTCTTAACTTCTTTTTTACGTTCAAATCCACTGTTCACCAGGTTGTCAATCAAATTATCCGGTGTATCTAATGCTATAATCTCACCTCGCTCTACAAATGCAACCCTATCACAAAGTTGTTCTGCCTCATCCATATAATGTGTGGTAATAACTACCGTTGTTCCTGCATTTCTAATTTCAATAATCAAATCCCATAAATTCCTTCTGGCCTGAGGATCTAAACCGGTGGTAGGTTCATCAAGAAAAATAATTTTTGGTTGATTGATAAGGGTGGTAGCAATAGAAAATCTTTGTTTTTGTCCTCCAGATAATGCTTTGTACTTGGCTTTCGCTTTATCCTGCAAATTTACTTTTTCAAGCATTTCCATGGGTTGTATCTTAGCTCCATATAAACCTGCAAACAATTCGATCAGTTCTACCAGGTTTAAATTAGGATAGTAACCTGCCGCCTGAAGCTGGACACCGATAATTTGTTTAATTTCCTGCGGATGTTGATCTACTGAAAATCCATCAACAATAATATCTCCTGATGTTTTCGCTCTTAAAGTTTCAATAATTTCAAGTGTAGTGGTTTTTCCTGCGCCGTTTGGACCAAGCAAACCAAAAATTTCATTCTCGTAAACATCAAAGCTTAAGCCTTGAACAGCTACAAAATCATCATACTTCTTTACCAGATCTTTAACACTTATAATGGGCCTTTTTGTTTCCATAACGCTAATGTAAGCAGCTTTAGATGAATAGATAGTGAATTTATTAAATGTTGGTCAAATTGTGAATAAAATAAAAATGCGAATCACCTTTGATTCGCATTTTTAAATGTGTTTATCGGTTATTAATTATTTTTTTTGACGATCAGACAGGTAAATTTAACTCGTAACAGGCTACTCAATTTACCAAACCAGTTCGCCTTTCATCACCTCCACAAAATCGTCAAATAAATAACGGGAATCATGTGGGCCTGGAGATGATTCTGGGTGATATTGTACCGAGAATGCCTTTTTTCCTTTTACACGGATACCTTCAATCGATTTATCGTTTAGATTAATGTGGGTAATTTCAACTTTGTCTGAATTTCTAACTTCATCAGGAACAACACCAAAACCATGATTCTGAGAAGTAACCTCACAGTGATTTTTAATGATGTTTTTAACAGGGTGATTCAAACCACGGTGTCCGTTAAACATTTTCATCGTACCAATTCCGTTTGCTTCAGCCAGTAACTGGTGACCAAGACAAATACCAAACATCGGTTTATCTTCAGCTAATATTTCTTTAATCGTTTCAACAGCATAAGGCATTACCGATGGATCGCCGGGACCATTTGATATGAAATAACCATCTGGATTGAATTTTTCCATTTCTGCAAATGATGTTTTCGCCGGAAAAACCTGTACATAAATATCGCGGTTTTCAAAACTGCGTAAAATGTTTTTCTTAATTCCTAAATCTAAAGCTGCAACTTTTAAGCTTGCCTCAGGATTGCCATAGAAATAAGGTTCTTTAGTACTTACTTTTGATGATAGTTCTAAACCTTCCATTGATGGAACTTCAGCTAATTTTTGCTTCAGTTCTTCAATGTCTGTAATTTCTGAAGAAATGATTGCATTCATTGCGCCTTTATCTCTGATATGACGAACTAAAGCACGCGTGTCAATATCAGAAATAGCTACTAAATTATCGTTTTGAAAATAATCCTGAATAGATTCTGTAGCTTGTTTACGGCTGTAAACGATGTTATAATTTTTACAAACTAAACCAGCAATTTTAATTGAATCAGATTCAATCTCTTCTTTTTGGATACCGTAATTCCCGATATGCGAGTTAGTGGTAACCATAATCTGACCGAAATAACTCGGATCAGTAAAAATTTCCTGGTAACCTGTCATCCCGGTATTAAAACAAATTTCGCCAGTAGTGGTTCCGATTTTTCCGGCAGCTTTGCCGTAAAAAACCGTTCCATCGGCCAATAATAAAATAGCAGGTAACTTGGTGTAGTTAGTCATGATAATTATAATATGGATTATGATTTAAAAAAGACTTGAAAAAAGGATGGCTTTCGGCAGTAAAGCCGTTTTTGCAGGGTGCAAAAAGACGTGAATAAATCCCTTCCATTTCGGGGTACAAAGATAGGGTTTAGGATTCGTATTGTAAAGAAAAATTTAAAATAAGGTTGATGCAAAAAGATGAAAGGCTTCGCTTAAAGCATAAATTAGTCCTATTATTTTTAAACAAGCTGCTTTGTTCTTTTAGCCTTAGTCTTTCAGCTTAATTAAATAAAAAACGATACTTTTGGAACAACAAAACAAAACCAATGTCGGTACATAAAGAATTAAAAAGAATCACTACGCATACTTTACAGGAAATGAAACAGCGTGGTGAAAAGATTTCAATGCTTACGGCTTACGATTATTCAATGGCAACCATTTTAGATGATGCAGGATTGGATGTTTTACTCGTAGGTGATTCTGCCTCGAACGTTATGGCAGGGCATGAAACGACTTTGCCTATTACTTTAGATCAAATGATTTACCATGCTGCTTCGGTCATCAGAGCAGTTAAAAGAGCTTTTGTAGTAGTAGATTTGCCTTTTGGATCATACCAGGGTAACTCAAAAGAAGCCTTAAATTCGGCGATTCGCATTATGAAAGAGTCTGGTGCGCATGGTGTAAAGTTAGAAGGCGGTGAAGAGATTATTGAGTCTGTACAAAGAATTATAACGGCTGGTATCCCCGTGATGGGCCATTTAGGTTTAACACCCCAATCTATCTATAAATTTGGAACTTATACCGTTCGGGCAAAAGAAGAGGAAGAAGCCAATAAGCTTAAAACTGATGTTTTGGCACTTCAGGCAGCCGGGTGTTTCGGAATCGTGTTAGAAAAAATTCCTGCTGCACTGGCAAAAGAAGTAACAGAAAGTCTGCACATTCCAACCATTGGGATAGGTGGCGGTCCGCATTGCGATGGTCAGGTATTAGTTGTGAACGATATGATTGGTTTAACCAAAGGTTTTAAACCTCGCTTTCTGCGTCAATATATTAACCTTTACGATGATATTCTGGGCGCTGCACAGTCCTACATCCGTGATGTAAAAAATAACGATTTCCCTAACGAAAAGGAACAATACTAGTTACAAGTTACAGGTTGTAGGTTATTGGAACATGACTTATAACTTAAAACTTACAACCAATTTATGCCAATAACAGAAAAAGACATACTATTTGAAGATAATCACCTGATTGCGATAAACAAGAGGGCTGGTGATATTGTACAGGTTGATGAAACGGGTGATGAACCCTTAGATGAACAGGTAAAAAAGTATATCGCTAAAAAATATAATAAACCTAACGGAGCTTTTTTGGGTGTAGTTCACCGGCTTGATCGTCCGGTAAGCGGGGTTATTCTTTTTGCTAAAACAAGCAAAGCATTAGAGCGGATGAATGCAGCTTTTAAAAATCGTGAGGTTAAAAAAACCTATTGGGCGGTTGTAAGGAATAAACCTGAAAAGGAAGCAGATACTTTAATTCACTGGTTAATTAAGAATCCTCAAAAAAATGTGGTTACATATTATAAAAATGAAGTAGCCAATAGCCAGCGAGCCGAACTTTCTTACCAGCTGATCGGTAATTTAGATGGCTATTATCTTATACAGGTTGATCCTCTAACAGGTCGTTCACACCAGATCAGGGTACAGCTTTCCTCTATGAATTGTCCTATTGTTGGCGATAATAAATATGGCTATCCGCGTGGAAGTAAAAAGGGAAGTATTTGTTTGCATGCCCGAAGATTACAATTTCTGCATCCCGTTAAAAAAGAACCCGTAAATATCTTTGCCAAATTGCCGGTAGATGGATTTTGGGAAAGATTTGAAAATATGTAATTCAATAAATTAATTAATATCGGCGTTGATATTACCATCAACGCCAATGTTTTTATTTGCAGTCGACTTTATTGAAAACGATTGACTGTTTAAAATTTAATTTGCTGATGTCTTTGAATTTTGTCTTGCCGTCCACTTCCGAAACATCGCCATAGCCTTCTATTAACTGGTCGTTTTGCTTTAACCAAACTACCTGACGGGTAGAAGTTGTCCCTTCCGATTGGAAAGTATAATCAGCAATAATGGTATCACCTTTAACTATTCCTGTCAAAGTACCATTATTTTTATCTTTTTCATATAAGTTGTAGGTTAATGAGCCAGTTAGCTGGTTATCATTATACTTTAAACTTAAGAATGCAGAATCACGGTTTTTTATCGATTGAAAACATTGCGTTGCAGCGGTAATAGGTTTAGTGCTATTGGCCAGAGAATCATTACTTTGAGTATTGCTGCTTTTAGACTGGCAAGCCATCAGGATAGCTACTGATGCAATTGCAACTGGAATTAATTTTTTCATTTTTTATAGGTTTGATCGTAATCAAAAAGCAAAGTACCTGCCAAACTAAATATTTTCCAATAAATTTTATCTAAAAATAAGTGTTATGGTGGTGCCCTGATGTTCTTCAGATTTTATATCAATTTTTATCTGATGAAAGTTTGCGATACTTTGTACGATGGCTAAACCTAAACCAAAACCGTTCTCTTGTGTATTTCCTCTTTCAAAACGATCAAATGCATGTTCAACTAATTCCTTCGTCATTCCAGTGCCTGTATCAATGATATCAAGCATGTAGCTTTCTTTATTTTTCTTGCCAATGATGGAAATACTGCCTTGTTGAACATTGTATTTGATCGCATTGTTGATGATATTGATCAGTAAAGTATGAATCAGTGCTTGGTTTCCTTTAAAATGAAAATCATTATCTAACGATGCGTGATAAATAAGTGATTTAGCTTTAATTCTGTCTTCCAGATCCTCATAAATATCTTCAATTTCCTGCCTTAAACTGATGTGCTCTGTTTTCAGATATTGATTATTTTCTACTTTAGAGATCAGTAATAAGCTATTGATGATTACTTTAAGGCGGTTGAGTGTCTTTAGCGACGCATATATTTTGTTCTCATGTTCAACTGGGATTTCAGGAGTATTGAGCATGTTTTCAAACCTGGTACTTAAAATAGAAATTGGTGTTAGCAATTCATGTGAAACATTGGCAATAAATTGTTTTTCTAATGCAAAAAGTGCGTTAATTTTTTTCATCAAAGAGTTGATGCTGTTATCAAGTATCTTAAAATCCTCGGTACTGGTAGGGATGTTTTGGTAGTCATAATGAAGGGGATCATCTACCAGATTAATTTTCTTATCTATAATAAGGTAAAAGGGTTTTAACAGGTAGTTTGAAAAAAAATAATCGGTGAGGAGGGTGATTAGCAATGCTCCGAAAAGTACAATAAGCATATAAAAACGGATACCACTTTTTATAGATGAAAGGGCAGTAATAGATTCACCAATCTCCAGGTTGTACCAATTGGTATGATAAGAGAATTTGTAATTCAGAATCCGATAAAATTCAATGTCACCTTCAATTTCTCTCCGTTCAGTAATAATTTTTGCCGAAGCTTTGGTTTGATTATCAGGTATATCGGTAAGAACAATAAACTCTTCTTTTAATATATTATAATCAGTAAATGATTGTTCTTTGTTAAGCAAGCTATCGATTTCGTTATCGTTAAGGTGCTCAATGATCTTGTTTTTTTTTTTAGTCAGTCGATTGTCGAGCTGGTTATAGGCAAGTCTATCCAGCGAAAACAAAATAATACCGCCCAATACTACAATAATTGCAATTTTGGTAATTGCATTATATAAAGAAAACTTTACCTGTAGTTTCATAACCGAATACAGCGACTAACAATTAATGCGGTAACCCACACTTCTAACGGTTTCAAACCAATCAATCTGGGTTATAGCTGCTAATTTTTTACGTAGATTTTTAACATGCACATCAACAAAATTCGAATCTGAGTTGACTTCCAGGATATCACCCCAAACGTGTTCTGTTAAACTCATTCTGGATACTACACGATTCTTATTCAGTACCAGGTAGTTAAAAATTTCGAACTCTTTTTTCGTTAGGTTTAGCCGTTCTTCTCCGTATAATAACGTCCTGTTTTGAATATTTAATAAGAAATCATGAACGTTGATTTCATTTTTTTCGAGCTTGTGTTTCCTTCTGGTGATGGCGTGCATGCGGGCCAGTAATTCGTTTAAAGAAAAAGGTTTTGGTAAATAATCATCAGCACCTTCATCTAAACCCTTAATCCGATCATCAACAGCGCTACGGGCGGTTAAAATAATAACGGCATCATCCCGGTCTTTAATCAATTTTAATTGTTTTAAAACTTCAAAACCATCACCATCCGGTAATCCCAGGTCCAACAAAATGAAATCGTAGTTATTTACAAATATTTTTTCTTCTGCCGATGCCTTTTTCCATGCATGCTCTACAATGAATCCTTCTTTACTTAGAAATTCATCCATTTCAAGCGCAAGGCTTTTTTCATCTTCAACTATGAGTACGTTCATTTTTGTATCAAGTATTTAGTATCAAGTATCAAGACTGTGTGTGGTTATTGACTTTTAATTTTTAACCTTAGTCTCTAATCTTCGGTCTTTTCGCTTTAGACTTTAGTCTTTCAGCTTTTTTCTTTCTGCCCAACAACTAAATTAATATTTTTAAGTATAATACCACAGGCTTCTTCTATTTCTTCTTTTGTGATGATTAAGGGTGGGGCTATGCGCATAGAATTACTGCAATGCAAAAACCAATCGGAGAGTACGCCATCTAAAATACAAGCATCAATAATTTTTTTGTTAGTCTCAAAGCTTTCAAACTCTACCGCAAGCATTAAACCTTTGCCTCTTATTTCTTTAATGGCGCTATGTCTTAACAACGACTTGAAAAGTTGGCCTTTTTCTTCAACTGCCTCTACAATATTATTGTCTACTAATATTCTTAAGGTAGCCAAGCCCGCTGCACAGCAAACCGGATGACCGCCAAAGGTTGTCATGTGGCCTAATATTGGTGTGTGCGATAATACCGACATGATTTCCAACGAACTGATGAATGCACCAATAGGCATTCCGCCGCCAATGCCTTTCGCCAACAGTAAAACATCAGGAACGATATCATAATGTTCGAAAGCGAACATTTTACCGCTTCGCCCGAAACCAGATTGGATTTCATCGAAAATTAACAGCGTTCTTGTTTCTGTGCATTTTGCTCTTAATGCCTGCATGTAACTTAGATCAGCTACGCGAATTCCGGCCTCACCTTGTATGGGTTCGATAAAAACAGCGGCTATCTCGTCTGTTATTTTATCAAGATCGGCCAAGTTATTGTGTTTAATGAAGCTTACATTTGGTAAAAAAGGCCCATAGCCTGATGAGTAGAAATCGCTTTCCATTAAACTTTCTGCACCTTGTGTGCTACCGTGATAAGCATTTTTACAAGCGATGAAACCTTTGCGTCCGGTATAGCGCTTGGCCAATTTCATAGCACCTTCAACCGCTTCAGTACCCGAATTTAAAAAGTAAGTACAGCTTAAGCTTTCAGGCAAAATATCGGCTAATGCTTTGGCAAAATTCACTTGCGGCGTTTGTATATATTCACCATACACCATTAAGTGCATATAAGTTTCGGCTTGCTCTTGTATGGCTTTAACAACTGCTGGATGACAATGCCCAACATTGCTTACGCCAATGCCGGCAATCAGATCTAAATGTTTTTTATCTGATGAATCGTAAATGTAAACACCCTTGGCTCGTACAAATTCGAGCATCAGCGGTTCTGGAGAGGTTTGTGCATTGTGTTGTAAAAACAACTGGCGTTGGGTAAGCATGGCGCAAAAGTAAGGAATTTGGATTGTTAATAAAAAAGACCTGCATTTCTGCAAGTCTTTTCATCTAATTTTTCGGTCCGCCTCTAAACTTATTTAGCAATTCCCGTTTAAAACCTTCTTGTGCCCGGTAAAATTTTCCAACCACTTTGATAGGTAGATTGGCTTTTAATTTATTGTAGTATTTTTTATCAAGATTAAGGTCTCTTTGTTTAAAATCAAACTCGCTGGTAATTAAGCTTTGTACCTGTGCGTCGCTTAAATTATCAATTTCAGTCGTTTTCCTGTAAGAGATCATTTTTTGCATCCTTTCCTTACGTAAAGCATTTTGCTCTGCCTGCATATCGTTATAAATCGGCCAAAATATTTTAGCTTCTTCGGACGATAAATCAAGTTTTTGAGTGAAAAAGGCAATTTTCAATGATTCTATCTCCTCATTTTTTGGCCTTTGTGCCAAAAGGGTAGTAGGTAATAAAAACATTAAAACAACAAATAATAAATTCTTCATTTCTTTTAGTTATTTAATTCATGAGTTAAATCACTCGAAGAGAAATTACTCAATATGTAGTTTTCCATTTCTGTATCTGAGATAGAAGTAGTTTTTGAAGCTGTCGTATTTTGTGCTTCTAAATGTTCAATAATTGTACTTTCATCAATATCATACAACATTTGCTCGCTTGAAAGATCGGCCGGTTGTGTTTGGGTAACTGGAATAGTACTGCTATTCTGATAAAAATATGCACCAAATGAGGCAATTAAAACGAAGCAGGCTGCACTGGCATATTTAACCAGGCTTCTTCTCCAAAGCGGAACAATTTTCGCAACTTTTTGTGGTGCTTCAGCTGCAATCCTGTCCGAAATTCTGCTTTGTAAGGACTCAAAATAATTTTCGGGAACAGCGAAGGTATTTGCTGCTTTAGGCATTTCCGATAATCTGATATTTGTTTCAATACGTTCCGTTAAACCTTCAAAGTAATCCTGCGGAACTTCAAAGTCACGATTAGTGGCCTTTTCTTTCAATCCATCTAAAAAAATGTTCGAATGCACCATCTCCTCTACACTTTCGAAATAGTTATTCGGAACAGTAAAAGGATTGTTTTTGCCCATTGCAGCTAAACTTGGTGCACCCTTTTTCCAATCGTTATCTTCTATATTTTCGTTCATCACAGATATATGATTGAATAAAGATGAAAAGGTTTAATAATCAATTTCATCATTTGTGATAATTGCTTCAATTTTTTTTGCTGCAATATGAAATGATGCTTTTAAGGCACCCACCGATGTGCCTAAAACTTCCGAAATTTCTTCATATTTCATATCATCAAAATATTTCATGTTGAAGATGATCCGTTGTTTTTCGGGTAGGGTAAGAATAGCTTTTTGCAATTTAAGCGCTAATTTGTCGCCATTAAAGTAGGAAGAGGCAACCAGGTTATCGGCCAATTCAGATGATACTTCATCCAATGGTGTATTGTTCCTTTGCTTCTGCTTATTTAAAAATGTAATGGATTCGTTGGTTGCAATGCGATAAATCCAGGTATAGAGTTGAGAATCACTTCTAAATTTATCGAGGTTTTTCCAAACCTTTACGAAAACTTCCTGCAATAGATCATCGCAATCATCGTGGTTGAGCACTAACCTGCGAATATGCCAATAAATTTTCTGCTGATATTTTTTTAATAACAAGTTAAAAGCTTCATTTCGGGTTTTCTCGACGGCAAAAAGGGCAAGAATTTCTGAATCTTCAACTTGTTTCATTTAGGATACGCTTGGTAGGTTAAGGTTAAGATCGAGGTTCAGGCTGAGGTTAAGGCTGAGGTTAAGGCTGAGGTCGAGTATTAACCTCAACCTCAATCTTAACTCTAGCTATTTTTTTCTGCCGATAACTTTTTGTACCGCCTCAACAATATTTACAGCATCTAAGCCATATTTAGACATCAATTGATCTGGTGTTCCGCTTTCGCCGAAAGTATCGTTAGTGGCTACGAATTCTTGTGGCGTAGGTAATTCAGTAGTCAATAAGCGGGCAACGCTTTCGCCCAAACCACCAAATTTATTATGCTCCTCGCAAGTCACCACGCAGCCTGTTTTCTTTACCGATTTTAAGATCGCCTCATCATCCAAAGGTTTAATGGTATGGATGTTGATAATTTCCGCATCGATACCTAATTCTGCTAATTTTTCACCAGCTTCGATTGCTTTCCAAACCATGTGGCCAGTTGCAATAATGGTTACATCTGTTCCTTCGTTAACCATCCAGGCTTTACCAATCTCAAATTTTTGATCAGGATCTGTAAATACTGGAATTACAGGGCGACCGAAACGCAAGTAGACCGGTCCTTCATATTCAGCAATGGCCATCGTTGCCGCTTTGGTTTGGTTATAATCGCAAGGATTAATAACTACCATGCCTGGCAACATTTTCATTAAACCGATATCTTCTAAAATCTGGTGTGTTGCACCATCCTCACCCAAAGTTAAACCAGCATGAGATGCGCAGATTTTAACATTTTTATTTGAATAAGCTACAGATTGACGGATTTGATCATAAACACGACCGGTAGAAAAGTTAGCAAAAGTTCCGGTGAAGGGAATTTTGCCAGCAATTGTCATCCCTGCTGCAATACCAATCATGTTTGCTTCTGCAATACCTACTTGTGTAAAACGCTCAGGAAAATCTTTAATGAATGCTTCCATTTTAAGCGAACCAACTAAATCGGCACATAATGCAACTACATTTTCGTTTTTCTTTCCTGCTTCATGTAAGCCAGCTCCAAATCCCGAACGTGTATCTTTTTTCTCTGTATAAGTGTATTTTTTCATTCTTTTTTAGATATGAGATATGAGATTTTAGATGTTAGATCAAAAGCTATATAGCCTAATCCAAATCTATAGTCACAAATCAATTTTAATATTTATATGAAATTTTAGAGGATCGATAATCGGACCAATACTGGTCTCAAATCTCACATCTATTATCTCACATCTAGTTAATAATCTCCTAAAGTTTCTGGTAATTGCGCTAGTGCGGTAGCTAACTGCTCATCATTTGGAGCCGTACCATGCCATTTATGTGTGCCCATCATAAAATCAACACCAGCACCCATTTGTGTACTCATTAAGTTTAAAATAGGTTTACCTTTTCCGGTTAAGGTTTTTGCGTAATGTAAGCCTTCTACAATAGCCTGCATATCATTACCATCAGTATTGATAACATGCCATCCAAAAGCTTCAAATTTTGCCTGCAAATCATCTAAAGCCAAAACTTTGCTCGTTGGGCCATCAATTTGTTGTCCGTTGTAATCTACTGAAGCGATTAAGTGATCAACTTTATTAAAAGGTGCAAACATTGCAGCTTCCCAGTTTTGACCTTCCTGTAATTCTCCATCGCCTAATAAAGCAAAAATATGAGATTTATCGCCATCTAATTTTTTAGCCAACGCAGCTCCAATGGCAACTGATAATCCCTGCCCTAATGAACCTGATGCAATTCGGATTCCTGGCAAATGTTCGTGTGTTGTCGGGTGACCTTGTAATCTTGAATTTAACTTACGGAAAGTTGCCAATTCACTTTTATCAAAATAACCAGCATGGGCTAAAGTACTGTACCATACCGGAGAAATGTGGCCGTTTGAAAGAAAGAATAAATCTTCGCCTTTACCTTCCATCGTGAAGTCGGTTTTGTGGTTCATCACTTCAAAATATAAGGCCGTGAAGAAATCTGCACAACCAAGTGAAGCACCTGGGTGGCCTGATTGACATCCGTGAACCATTCTTACGATATCTCTTCTTACTTGTGAGGCAATATCTTCTAGCTCTTTAATTGTATGTTTCATTAAAATAAGAGGTTGTTGTTACATAGCAAAGTTAATATTTTAACTGCTATATCATAATTAGTTATTGATTAAATTGAGTACTTGCTGAGTAGCATTTTTGGTATCGACTTTATTAATGATATGAGCAATTTTCCCTTCTCCATCAATAATAAATGTTGTGCGGACGGTTCCCATATATTTTTTGCCGTACATGTTTTTTTCTGCCCAAACACCGTAATCATTCACAATTTTCTGGTCAGTATCCGCTAATAGCGTAAAGGGTAAACTGTGTTTGGTTACAAATTTTTGATGAGATTTTTCGTCATCTACACTTACACCTAAAACAACAATGCCTTGAGCTTGAAGACCCTGGTAATTATCTCTAAAGTCGCAGGCTTCGGCTGTGCAGCCAGGTGTATCGTCTTTTGGATAAAAATAGAGTACTACTGTTTTGCCTTGGTAATCGCTCAACGAAACCGTTGCTCCGTTTTGATCTTTGGATGTAATTGAAGGTGCTTGATCGCCTTCCTTTAATTCGGCCATATATAAATGATTTTAGATATTAAATTGACTATTTTGAGATTGCAATTTAAACAGTTTAACCTATTATAGTGTTCAATGAATGTTAAAAGATGACATTATTAGGTACCAGCTTTTTGATTTAGTCCGAAAATTCACCTAAAAATTTCAATATTAATTCTTGGTGTTGGAGCGCAATTGCGTACGCTACACATACATTCTTCCCGTTTTGCGCTTTTACGCTTCGCATCGTCGGTGCCCTCCTTCCTCCAGTGTAACGCTGCACCCGGGGCTAGATGGCTAAATAAATGCTATTTTGAATGTGTAGGACTGCAATTTAGCAGCGTTCCCCATTAAATTAAAAGAAGATTGATACAACTATCTAAAAAATGAAATGGCATAACGCTTCACATTATCTTTTCCGTCAGTTACCACCAATTCAAAAGTGTGTTTGCCAGATTTTGTTCTATCATCAAAGCTGTGCCATAGGGTTGCTGTTTTCGTATCAAATTCCATTAATACCCATTTTCCATCAATATAACCGTTGAAATTTTTGATCCCTGAAAGGTTATCACTAATCTTAAAAGTCATTTTGGAAAGTCCGGCCATGCTTTTGCCATCCGCAATATTGGTAGGGAAAATTCTTGGGGCAATCGTATCTACTGCAATATAAAAACTACCAAAATTTTTTGGTGTCGCTTTTATGTAACCGTTATCAAACGAACCGCCTTGCGATGAACCACCCGTGCTTACTATCAAAGCTTTATCGCGTAAATTTTCGGGTAGGGCATCGGCTTTTATCCATAAATTAAACCCAATATGTAACGGGGTAAATCTATTATGTATTTGATGTATGGCAGAATAAGCATTTCCAACTGGTTTCGGCAATTTTTTATAAACAAAATTTAAGTCGTTATATAAAGTGCCTTGCGGAATAACAACTTTAATCTCATCGCTATTAAATTCACTGGCTTTGTTATAAGGAAAATTTAAGCCCGCCGAGATAACAGGAGCAGCGGGAGGAGCTGTTCCAGCGGTTACTGTAAAGGGTAAAGTAGATGAATTTCCTTTAGAATCGGTGATGATATATCGAAGCTGATGCGTTGCTCCATCATTAAAGTTAATTCTTCCGCTATTCACCAGCCCGCTATAAATTTTTAGGGGATTTCCAGGGTCTACAAAGCTTTTTTGAATGCTTCTTTTCGTATTGAGATAAGTTGGATAATCAATATGTGAGTTTATCGCTTTGCTATTTTCAAAAGAAAAACGTTCTAATGCCGAAGTGTAAATCATTTTGCCATCAAGCTCCAGTTGTATGGAATAAACACCATTTGTTCCTGATGCGCCATTATGCCGGTCGGTAACAACAATACCAAAACCAACCTCTCCGCTTAAACTAACGGGAGCAGTTGATTTATAGTTGCCACTTGTCCCAATAATCGAAATAGCTTGCTTGGGTGTAAACTCATTAAAAGTTTTACCATTTAAACGGTAAACATATAAACCATGAATTACTGGAGGAATGTTATCAGGAATGTTGATGCCAAAAAACTGTGGGTTTATGGTTTCTTCCGTTTTGGTATCTCTAATTTCAAAATGTAAATGCGGCCCACCAGAACTACCGCGGTTGCCCGACCAGGCAATTATTTCACCTTTACGTACCGGAATAAGTGTTGCATCCGGGAACTCGTCAATTTCAAAAGATTTTTTTTCATATTCCAGATTTTTCACAACCCTGGCAATTTTTGGCGAAAAGCGTTGCAGATGGCCATAAACCGTGGTGTATCCATTAGGATGATTAATATAAAGTGCCTGCCCAAAACCGCTGTTTTGCACTCTTAACCTCGAAATATACCCATCAGCTACGGCATAAACCGGATATCCTTCCCGCTGATTGGTTCTGAAATCGATACCGGAGTGAAAGTGGTTGCCCCTTATTTCACCGAATGATCCCGCCAGCGCAGGAGGAGTAATATCCAGGGGTTGCCTGAAATCAGTTATGGGGTATTTATTGGCGCTAAAAATTTGTTGCGCTTTAAGCGATTGGAAATTTAAAATAAATGGAAGAGAAAGTAATGCAGATTTAAGGATCAGATTTTTAATCATGCGTTATTTAACATCAAAATTTAAAAGTTGTTTGCCTTCTAACCAAGCTTCAATTTTATCTCCCTGGTTAATCTTTCCAACACCTTCCGGAGTTCCGGTAAAAATAAGGTCGCCCTTTTTTAGTGTGATGTATTGAGAAACAAAGCTGATAATTTTTTCAAATGAGAATAATAAATCTTTGGTATGACCTTTCTGGCGGCTTTCATTGTTGATTTTCAACTCGAAATTCAGATCGTACAAATCAGCAAAATCCGCTTTAGGCAAGAAAATGCTGATTGGGGCAGAATTGTCGAAACTTTTAGCCAGTTCCCATGGCAATCCCTTTTCTTTATGCTTGCTTTGAATATCACGAGCTGTAAAATCAATTCCCAAACCAATTTCATCATAATAATTTGTCGCAAATTTCTCAGCGATATGTTTACCCTCTTTACAGATTTTTAAAACCACTTCAAGTTCGTAATGCACTTCATTTGAAAATTCAGGGAGATAAAAAGGCTTGTTATCTTTTAAAACCGCTGTATCTGGTTTCATAAAAATTACCGGGACAGTAGGAATCGGGTTGTTGAGTTCTTTGGCATGTTCTGCATAATTGCGACCAATTGCTATAATTTTCATAAAGTAAATTTAAAGATGTACGTCTGAAGATGATAATTTGCAGGGTATTCAAAAATAGAAAAGATATTGATGTTATAAAACTGAAATGCGTTTAACCTGGCTTTCTGAGCCTGCGACTACCCGCAAAAAATAAATCCCGGCATTTAGGCGGCTGGGAATCGTAAAGGTTTTGGTTTGTTCACCAGCGTTTAATTTTTCGTTGGTAAGGGTCACTACCTCATTACCCAATAAGTCGATAATCTTGATGGTTGTCTGCGTTCCATCTTTACCAATAGATAAAATGATGTTCAGCTGGTCTTCTACCGGGTTGGGATAAATTTTAACAACTGTAAGTAATTTATCTTTTGTAGCAGAAACTGTAGCAGGTTTGGCAGTTGAACTATAAGTACTAAACATTCCTGAAGTTCCTAAGGTGCTGAACAGTGGTTTGTAGGGCTGAATGTTAGCTTTAATTTCCGGAATTTTACTAGTTTTTTTTACCCTGCTTTTTAAGCTAATGTGAATGCTATCAGCTTGCTGTGCCCAGGAATTAACGCTGCATAACAAAACCATGCATAAAATGCAGGTAAGTTTTGTGAGTAACGTTATGGGGTAGAGTTTCATCAAATTGCTAAGGCAAATGTATCAATAAAACACAAAGAAATTAAACATTTTCTTCATCCGTTTTAATTTAACACAATTTAACAATAAATTTTGTTTTTAATAGTGTTAAAAATACACAATATTATGGTTGTTAATTTGTTATAGTTGCTTACTTTTGATGCCAAATAATATCAATTATAGTGTCAAATCATAAAAATGTTAACGCATTAACTGCTGGTGGGGTTCTAATCAGTTTGGGAATTGTTTTTGGTGATATCGGTACATCGCCTTTATATACGCTAAACGCAATTTTTACTACAATTCTCGGAGGCAGACAAAATATTAATCCTGAAAATGTACTGGGAGTACTTTCCTGCATTATCTGGACTTTGACACTGCAGACTACCATAAAATATGTAATTATTACACTTCGAGCTGATAATAAAGGGGAGGGCGGAATATTTTCTCTCTTTTCTTTAGTACGTAAAAAAGCTAAATGGCTGGTCGTCCCGGCCGTAGTTGGCGGTTGTGCATTACTTGCCGATGGAATTATTACACCTAGTATTACCGTTACATCTGCTATTGAGGGGTTAACCAGGAAATTTGATATACAAGTTATACCAATTGTATTGGTTATTCTCACTATCCTCTTTGTTATACAGCAATTTGGTACCAATCTGGTCGGCAAATTGTTCGGACCAGTTATGTTTGTTTGGTTTACTGTTCTGGGTGTTTTAGGAGTTTCTTACATTATTAAAGATTTAGGGATTTTAAGTGCCTTTAATCCATATTGGGCTATACACCTGCTCATCACCAATAAGCTGGCATTTTTAATATTGGGTGGTGTATTTCTTTGTACTACAGGTGCGGAAGCCTTGTATTCGGATTTAGGCCATTGCGGAAGAAACAACATCAGAATTAGCTGGATTTTTGTAAAGCTTACGCTGATCCTCAATTATCTTGGTCAGGGTGTTTGGGTTTTGCACCACAGTAATAGCTATATTCCTGGCCCAAAAATGAATCCTTTTTTTCAGATCGTTCCGGATCAGTTCCAGATCACGATGGTAATTCTGGCTACTATGGCAGCCGTTATCGCCAGTCAGGCTTTGATAAGTGGCTCCTTCACGTTAATATCAGAAGCAGTTCGGTTAAATCTTTGGCCGAAGATCAAGATCGTTTATCCGTCTGTTTCAAAAGGACAACTTTATGTTCCTTCCATTAACTGGATGCTGTGGATTGGTTGTTGCGGAATCGTTTTACTTTTTGAAAAGTCTGAAAGGATGGATGCGGCGTATGGTTTATCGATCACGATAGCCATGCTAATGACGACAATTTTAGTTAGCTTTTATTTACGAAGCAGGCACTTTCCAAAATACGTTATTGGAATGTTCTTTTTTACCTATGTAATTATTGAAGGAACATTTTTAATTAGTAATCTAACAAAGTTTCTGCATGGAGGCTGGGTTACTGTACTAATCGGATCATTTCTTTTTACAGTAATGTGGAGTTGGTTTGTTGCCAGAAAAATCAAAAACAGATTTGTTAAGTATGTCGAGATCGAGGATTATTATCCTATTTTAAGTGAATTAAGCAGTGATGAATCTGTGCCGAAATATTCTTCGCAATTGGTTTACCTCACCAGTGCGAACTTTAAAACAGAAATAGAATCAAAAATCATTTATTCAATCATCCAGAAGGAGCCTAAGCGTGCTGATGTGTACTGGTTAGTGCACGTAGATGTAATGGATGAGCCTTATACGATGGATTATAAAGTGGAATTTTTAATTCCAGGTAAATTGATTCGAATTGATTTTAAACTGGGTTTCAGGGTAGAACAACGAGTAAATCTGCTCTACCGTAAGGTGGTAGAAGAATTGGTGAAAAATGGTGAGGTAGATATTACCAGTCAGTATACTTCATTAAACAAACATAAAATTGCTGGCGATTTTAGGTTCGTTTTGTTAGAAAAGCATCTTTCAAAGTTTACAAAGCTCAGTTTTTACGAGCGTACGATTATGGATTATTATTTCATTCTTAAAAAAATGAGTTTATCCGAGTTACGGAGTTTTGGTTTAGATAGTAGTTACGTGGATGTGGAGAAAGTACCACTTATCTTCGTTACGCCAGATGACATTGAACTTAATAGATTGCCAGTCTAAATATGAGAACTGCGATTTTAGTTCTGGGAGCATCCCTGTTCATGGTTGGTCCGGCGGCAAAAATTTATCGTCTGGATCATGCAGATTATTACATGATTGCCTCGGGTTTGGGTTTAGTGATGATCACTGCAATGGCATTTGTTAAAAAGAAAGATTAAAAGTAAATAATTTATTAATCGATTAATGTCTCCGTGAGCGAAACAATTGGTTTCTAACTGGCAATAGGATCTTGTATTAATTATTCTCGGTTTTTTTTCGGTCGGTGATACACCGACCTATAGCATAAAGGGGTTTTCGCTAGTTCTACCAGTTGGTATCTCACCAACACAATGATAAATCTCTTCAACAAATGAGGATCTTGCATTGGTCAATCCCTGGCTTTATCGGTCGGTAAAATATCGGCCGCTAGATTGATTAAACAGCTTAAACTTCTGAATTTGCGAGTTTGCTATGTCTGTAACCGTAAGCAAAGTAAACTACCAGGCCTACAACAAGCCATATTCCAAAGCCAATCCAGTTTGAAATTCCAAGTTCACACATCATATATAAACAGCTGATTAAACCTAAAACTGGAATAAGTGATAAATTCTTCGTGATGCAATAGTAACATATTATTACACAAATGATCAGGAAAATCCACATCGGGATTTTATGTTTAAACAAACTCCATCCGCTTTCATATTTTTTCTCTACGGTAACTTTAGATGCTGATATAAACTGTTCATAGCGGTCAGCAGGTAAAGTACTCAGGTAAGATTCAGCATCCACTTTATCTGCCAGAATAATTTGTGGTGCAGCATTTTTAACAATCTCTTCTTTAACTATTTTTAGCTCATCACCATTCAATGATGTAAGGAAATTTACAGTTGTAACGGTTTTTGGTGAGTTGAAAAAGAATGCTTTCGTTTCTGCTCTATATTGGCTAAAAGCAAAAATAAGCGCTGCTATAAATCCAATTGGAACAATAAATTTACTATTCACATAAGGGATTTTAAATTTACCTCGCTGCACATCCGGGCGGTTCTGTAATACCAATACGCCTGCACACACCAGTACGAAAGCAAATAATGTTCCTATTGAGCAAAGGTCTGTAACGATAGTCAGGTTCATGAACAAGGAAGGAACAGCAACCACAAAACCAACCACAATTGTAGCAAATGAAGGTGTTTTATATTTTGGGTGTATTTTTGAAAACGATTTAGGGAGTAAACCATCGCGGCTCATGCTCATCCAAATACGCGGCTGACCCATTTGGAATACCAGAAGCACACTAGCCATGGCAAAAACGGCACTGACTGCAATAATCCCACTCATTAATTTCAAATTGATCTGATCAAACACAAAAGCCAGCGGATCTCCAACGGCCAAAGTATCTGATTTTACGATACCGGTCAAAACGAGCGCAATGGCAACATATAAAATGGTGCAAATTATAATTGCCCACATCATTCCGCGTGGTAAATCCCGCTGTGGGTTTTTGCATTCTTCGGCAGTAGTAGAAATGGCATCAAAACCGATGTATGCGAAGAAAACAGCAGATACACCTTTTAAAATTCCTGAAACCCCGTTGGGTGCAAATGGATTCCAATTTTTGGTATCTACGTAAAAAACACCTACCGACAATACTAATAGAATAACAGCCATTTTTACCACAACCATTGCATTACTGGCATTACGACTTTCTTTCATGCCGCGGTAAATTAACCAAGTAATCAGAATAATAATTCCTAATGCCGGGATATCCGCCACCAAATGGAAACCTCCAATTTGTGGTGCTGTTAACCAGGCGTTATTAGCAAGGGCAGTTGTACTGTCTAAATCCGAGAGATTTTTGCCAGCAGCCAGAAGTGCATCTGCATGTGTATGGCCGTTGTATGCACTAAAATAATCCATAGTGGCCCAATCTGGTACGTGAATACCATTTATGCCCAGAAATGGTATTTTTATGGTGGAGAGTAATCCGGTAAAATAATCAGACCAGGAAATGGCTACAGTAATATTTCCAATAGAATACTCCATGATGAGTGACCAGCCGATTATCCAGGCCACTAATTCGCCAAATGCAACATATGAATAGGTATACGCACTGCCAGAAACAGGTACCATCGAAGCAAATTCAGCATAAGCAAAAGCTGCAAAACTACAAGCAACAGCAGTAAAAATAAATAGAAAAATTACAGCCGGACCACCATCGGCACTCGCTTTTCCAATAGTGCTGAAAATACCCGCACCAATAATGGCTGCAATACCAAAAGCAGTTAAATCGCGAACGCCTAATGTTTTATGTAAAGTATTATCATGATCGCCATATCCGCCAGCTGCATCTTTTAATATTTTGGAAATCGATTTCTTTCTAAATAACTTTTCGAACATCGTAATTTGCTTGTTGTATTCCTCAAACTTAAAAAAATATCAGTTAAAAACGTTTAAAGCAAGATATTAATTTCAGTTACGCGATTATATACTTCTAAAAGTGATCAAAATAACATCACATTGATTTGCTGGCTATCAAAAAATTGCTTTGTTAAACAGATGCCATTATTTAATAGAAATATTGGTTTAGATTACAAAAAATCTACTTTTGCCACCTCAATAAAAACAGATTGAAAAAGGCAGTTTTATCTGGTAATTATACTTATGAATGATATCCAATACATCAAAGAGAAAAATAAAAAAATAGCAACCTATCTGGCTTTTGGTTTAATTCCATTATCAGGTTTTGCCACTGATATTTACATTCCTTCTTTACCCACTATGGCTGGCGAGATGAATGTAAGTAATGTTCAGGTGCAGCTTACATTAAGTATTTTCTTAATCAGCTACGGCGTTGCGCAGTTATTTGTTGGAAGTTTACTCGATAGTTTCGGAAGATATAAAATCAGCTTATATGCCTTGCTTATCTTTTCTGCAGCGAGTATTACAATTGCACTCACCCACAATATTTATCTGATTTACTTCATGCGGATCATTCATGGCCTATCTGTTGGCGGGATTGTTGTTGCCAAAAGAGCCTATTTTGTTGATCTTTTCTCAGGGGATCAGTTAAAACACTACCTCAGTTTATTTTCAATCATCTGGTCTACAGGGCCTATTATTGCTCCTTTTGTGGGTGGCTACCTGCAAACTTCCTTCGGGTGGGAATCAAACTTCTATTTCCTTGCCGGCTTTGCGCTCACATTTGCTTTATTAGAATTTATTTATAGCGGCGAAACCCTTAGACATTTTACCGATTTTCAGATCAAAAAAATCACCGGCATTTATCTCGATATGATTAAAACACCAAGTTTTACATTAGGAATTGTGATGCTGGGTCTGGCTTATTGCATGGTGATGGTGTACAACATGACCGGCCCTTTCATTATTGAGCACGAATTAAAATTTACACCGATTATTGCAGGTTATAGTTCGTTAATATTAGGTTTTGCCTGGATGGTAGGCGGTTTTATAGGTAAGGCAACCATTAACAAACCGTTCTTTAAGCGGTTAATGATGAACTCACTGATTCAAATGATTTTCGTAATGCTTATGATTTTAAGTTTAAACTTCATTTCCAATTTAGCATCGCTGCTGTTTTTTGCTTTCATCATTCATATCTGTGCCGGATTTACATTTAATAATTATTTCACTTTCTGTTTGAGTAAGTTTCCTAAAAATGCGGGTATTGCAGGTGGCTTAACTGGTGGGATTACTTATGTTATCGTTTCCTTTTTGAGTTACGCAGTTGTTAATTTATTTCCGGCAAAGGATGAAAGAAACCTAAGTTATAGCTACTTATTAATGATTGCCCTTTCTGTATTTGTAATGTTTTTAATTATGAAGACAAAAGATAGGCAAGAAGCGTAATTGTTTAGTTAAATACGCATTAGAGTAGGGTATGATTTAATGATCATTCATAGTCAATTAGGAATAGCATAGCCAGGGCATATTTTATTCTTCTGATATTGGTATATAATTCAGTTTTAATTGAAATAGTCGAACGAGAGGAACAACCTCTGGATTTTCCATCACTACATTACCGGTTAAAAGCCTGATGTCTTACTCTGTTCTATGAGGATAGCGTTTTTAAGTAATCGGTGTTCCATGCTTTCAGGTTCCGAATTAAGGTGAAGATTAGGCGTATTTAAACCTCATGGATTTATTGATGGTTTTTAAGTCTAAAAAACTACTGAGAAGGTAAAATAAAAAGCCATGATGCTTCATCATGGCTTTCAGGTATTTTTCCTAATATTTATTAGCCTAATTTTTCCAGTTCTGACTTAACAAACTGAGCGAGTTCTTTAACATAATCTGCACTGAAATCAAATTTTATTCCTGCAGTCTCGTAAATCTCATTCATTGGCTTAGTATAGCCTAAAGAAAGTGCCGCCAAATATTGATCTAAAGCTTTTTCTGGATTTTCCTTATAGTTTTTCCATACAGCAATGGCACCAAGCTGAGCGATTGCATATTCGATGTAATAAAAAGGAACCTCGAACAAGTGCAATTGCTTTTGCCAGACGTTTCCAAACTGTTGGTCTAAATCTGTCCAATCGGCAAAACCTGCACCAAAACGATTATAAATCTGTTTGAAGGTTTCTTCCCGGTCCGCTGCAGTATGATCTGGATTCGTATAAATCCAATGTTGAAATTGATCGATTACCGCAACCCAAGGCAAGGTTTTCAACACATCAGCCAGCTGCTCTTTTTTTGCACGAATCAAATCCTCTTCATTATCAAAATAAACGTCCCAGTTGTCCATTGAAATAAGTTCCATACTCATGGAGGCTAATTCAGCAACTTCAGATGGACAATGTTTAAAATCGTTTAATTCCAGGTTAGCAGTTAAAAAAGTATGAATGGCATGCCCGCCTTCGTGAACCATTGTGGTTAAATCCCGAAGTGAATTTGCGGAATTCATAAAAATAAAAGGTGCTCCGGTTTCTGCTAAAGGATAATTGTAACCACCAGGTGCTTTTCCTTTTCTGCTTTCTACATCAAAAAGGTTATTGGCTTTCATTGTTGCTAACTTTGAGCCTAACTTTTCATCAATGGCATTAAAACATGCAATGCTTTTATCAATTAATTCCTCACCATTATTAAAAGGCTTTAATGCAGGCTTCCCACTTACGCTTACTTCTAAATCCCAGGGCTTCAATATATCTAAGCCTAAAGCTTCCCGCCGCTTTTCTGCCTGTTCTTTTAAAATAGGAACGATTTCCTTTTCAATGGCATTTGCAAAATCGTAGCAATCTTGAGGGGTGTAATCAAAACGGCCTAAGGCTTGAAACATATAATCGCGGTAGTTTTCAAAACCGGAATTTAAGGCAACCTGATTACGGAGTTTAATCAATTCATCAAACAAAATGTTTAAATTATCCTTATCAATTAAACGGCGTTGCTGAATGGTTTTCCATGCATTTTCGCGAACTTCCCGATTTAAATCCTTAATAAATATCGAAGCCTGTTCCAGGGTATATTCCTGTCCGTTAAGCTCAACGCTCATGGCTCCTGTTATTCCCTGATATTTTTGTTGTTTAACCTGTAGCTGCGTAAATAACTCAATATTTTCTTCGCGATAGATTTCTAATGCTTTTTTAATCGCTCTGCTGTAAACAAAAAATTTTTCTTTATCTAAATCATCCATAAAAGGACTTTCGACAAATTTTTTATTCAATTCATTAGCTAAGGGTGAAATTTTAGGCTCAATCTCCTCTGCAAAGTATTGGAAGTTTTTTACCAACTTCTCATTTGCAGTATCACAACTCATTTTAATGTAGCGCCATGCAAAATCTTCTTCCAAAGCTGCCTCTAGCTCAGAACGATCTTTTAACCAAAGCTCTAGTTCATTTACGCTATGAAGGTCACGATTTTGTAATTCAGTAAAAATAGGTTCTAAGCTTTCCCAAGTGATGCTCAGTTCCTGTGGTATATATTTTCGAGATTTTTTATTTATAATCATAGGTTGTTAATTATTGTTTTAGTGAATGATGGAAAGGGCGTGAAGCTATGCGCAAGATTCGCTCATTCATACATCACTTCTATTTATTTCTGATATAGGCATCGATTAAAAAGCAAACGGCAAAAACAACAGAAGCGTATCCGTTTAAGGTTTGAAATGCACGGTTTACTTTACTAATATCATTTGGCTTTACCAGCAAATGCTGATAAATCAACATGGCGCAGAAAAATATTACGCCAATATAATATACCCAGCTAAATTCGGTAAAGAAGACAGGTAAGATGACGCAAGCTGCAGAAAATACATGGAGTAAAACGGACACATTTAATGCGTTCTTGATGCCGAGCGCTGAAGGAATGGAATGCAGTTTTTCTTCCCGATCGAAATCTTCATCCTGTAACGCATAAATAATATCAAAGCCACTTACCCAAAAGAGTACGGCAAAAGAATATAAAACGGGGACTAAAGCAAAGTGGCCGGTTACCGCAATGTATGCGCCGATAGGCGCTAATGATAAACCTAAGCCTAAAACCAAATGGCAAAGCGCTGTAAATCTTTTAGTGTAGCTGTAAAACAAGACTACAAATAGCGCTACAGGCGAGAGGAAAAAGCAAAGCGGATTGATAAAATAAGTGGTAACGGCAAATAAAACACAGTTGGCGATTACGAAAATCAGGGCTTCATTCGCCGAAACTTTACCTGCGGGAATATCACGCGTTTTAGTCCGTGGATTTTTAGCGTCAATATTTCGGTCTAAATAACGGTTGAAAGCCATTGCAGCATTACGTGCGAAAACCATACAAAGTAAAACCAGTATTAATTTATACCACGAAAATGGATTTTCTGTAGTAGTTACACCAAGAAAAAAACCAATCATGGCGAATGGTAAGGCAAAAACAGAGTGCGCAAATAATACGAGTGAAAAATATTTTTTCATTTTATGGGTTTAAAAATAACCAGGTAAATTAAATGAATAAAAAATGATTTAAAACTTCTTATAATCTGTTGGCACCACAAAATCCTGATTAACCTCGGTAATGAAATTTAAAACCTCATCTTTTCCATTTCCTTTCTCAGCTGATGTGATAAATGTTGCCGGAATTTCCTCAAAAAACTCTCCTAACTTCTTTTTAAAAGCAGCTACGTTTTTTTGAGTAATGGTCATTCCTTGTTTATCGGCTTTTGTGAAAATTAACGAAAATGGAATCTGTTTTTCGCCCAGCCAATAGCAAAACTCAATATCAATCTGCTGTGGCTCAAGACGACTGTCGATTAAAACAAAAACACATTGTAAACTTTCCCTTTTGGTAATATAAGCCCTAATAAATTTTTCCCATTTCTCCCTGCTTGTTTTAGAAACCTTCGCATAACCATAACCTGGTAAATCTACAATATACCATTTCTCGTTTATCAGAAAATGATTGATTAATTGTGTTTTTCCAGGGCGCTGGGAAGTTTTCGCCAATCCGTGTTGATTGACCAACATATTGATCAGTGAAGATTTACCAACATTAGACCGGCCTATAAAAGCATACTCGGGCATTGTTGGAACCGGTAAAGCCGAAATTTGGGTGTTGCTGCAAACAAATGTTGCCGTTTTGATAACCATACAGCAAAGGTAGTAATTTTGTAAGGATGGTTAAGCGTTTGGAATCTTTAACTGATGAAGTGCTGCGCATTTGACAATTAACCGATTAAAACAATTTAAACAGTTAAACAATAAAGTTATCTTTGCCGTATATCATGAATCAGAATATCACTCCATACCAAGTAGAAAATGCAACCAAAAAAGAGCAGGTTGCAACCATGTTTAATAATATTTCAGGTACTTACGATTTCTTAAATCATTTTCTTTCATTAGGGATTGATGTGCTTTGGCGCAAAATGGCCATTAAAGAGCTGGTATCTATTCATCCCCGAAATTTACTTGATGTAGCTACAGGTACGGGGGATTTTGCTTTTGAAGCAATTAAAAAACTACAGCCTGAGAAAGTGACTGGTGTTGATATTTCTGAAGGTATGTTGGATGTGGCCAGGAAAAAGATAAACGAGCGTAGTTTAAATGAAGTATTTACAGTGCAGGTGGGCGATTCTGAAGGTTTACATTTTGAAGAGCATACTTTTGATGCCATTACCTGTGCATACGGTGTTCGTAATTTTGAAAACCTGGAAAAAGGTTTGGCCGATATGTACCGCGTGTTAAAGCCTAATGGAAAAATGGTCATCCTGGAGTTTTCTAAACCAAGGGTTTTTCCGGTAAAGCAATTGTACAATTTCTATTTTTTGCATGTTACACCGTTTTTTGGAAAGCTGTTTTCTAAAGATGCCAGAGCCTACTCCTACTTGCCAGAATCTGTTGCTGCTTTTCCCGATGGTAAAGATTTTACCAGCTTAATGGAGAAAGTTGGTTTCAAAAGTACCAAACAAAGAATTTTAACGTTTGGAATAAGTTCAATATACGTTGGCACTAAATGATAAAAAAATTAAGCCTCATCTTCTCTTTACTGGTAATTACCAATATTACGTTTGCTCAGAACTGGGGTGGTGGAATTGATGATGAAGACTGGAGTTTTGGCTTTAATTTTCAATACATTTCTGCTGAATACAAAATATTAAAAAGAGAGAACTGGCGGGCACCTTTTTACGAAGTACCCAATTCTTTAGGTGTAGCTTACGAGCAGACGCCAGGAACACAACTGGTAACCAATAACCTTAATTCTATTTCCAGCAAGCCATCTCAGGGTTTTGGTTTAGGTTTTGTAATGAATAGGAGAGTGGCAGAAAATTTCGATATCAGGGCTACACCATCCCTTATCTTTAGTGACCGGGTAGTAACCTACGAGTATATTCCGCTTGATCCTATCAATCTTGGAAACGGACAAACCAAAAATTTTCAGACGGTAATCGATAAAAAAGTTCAGGCCACCATGTTTGAATTTCCCTTAGGGATTAAAGTAAAATCAAACCGGTTGAATAATTTCAGAGCCTACTGGCTGGGTGGTGCTAAATATTCGATTGATATCGCCTCGAAGAAAAAGTTTTTTGACGAAGGGGAAACGCCTGTTAATAAATTTTTAAAAAACAAACGAAACTATCTTTCATACGAAACCGGAATAGGTTTCGATTTATACTTCGAATACTTTAAAATGTCACCCGAAATTAAGTTGTCTTATTCCACGGATGATTTATTACAGCATGACAACACGGTCTTCGCAAACCCTATCGATAAGTTAAAATTACGTCAATTAACGTTCAGTTTGATTTTTCAATAATCAGAACATTTAAAAAAACTTACATTTGCCTTGCGTAATAAGGAATAAATGGTTTTTCCCATAGTACTTATTCCTATCTTAATTCATAAATATGTCTAAAATTGCATTAATAACAGGTGCAACCTCAGGTATTGGTGAGGCTTGTGCACATACATTTGCCCAGGAAGGTTATCATTTAATTCTTTTAGCCCGCAGGAAAGATCGGCTGGCAAAAATTGCTAACCATCTGGCTGATAAATATGCTGTTGAAGTGAAACTAGTAATTGCCGATGTGAGTAACAAGGATACATTATCAGCTGCACTGGGAGTTTTGCCGGATGAGTGGAAAAAAGTTGATGTACTGGTTAATAATGCTGGTTTAAGTCAGGGTTTAGATCCAATAGATAAAGGAAATACTGATGATTGGGATACGATGATTGACACCAACGTTAAGGGACTACTTTATGTGACTAAGATTGTTTCCAACTGGATGATCCCTCATCAATCAGGACATATCATCAACATTGGTTCAATTGCAGGTAAAGAAGTTTACCCTAACGGAAATGTATATTGCGCCAGTAAGCATGCTGTTGATGCCTTAAGTAAGGCCATGAGGATTGATCTTTTACCTTACGGAATTAAAGTTACTGAAATTAATCCCGGGATGGTGGAAACAGAATTCTCTGTGGTAAGGTTTAAAGGTGATGAGGACCGTGCTAAAAAGGTGTACGAAAATTTGGAGCCGCTTATTGCAGACGATATTGCTGACGCCATTTGGTATGTAGTAAGCAGACCAAAACATGTAAATATAAATGATATGCTAATTATGCCAACAGCACAGGCAACAGCAACAATAGTAAAAAGAGGATAGTTGTTTTGTTTTTTAGTGATTTGATTGTTTAGCATTAATAAATGCTGACAGTTTGGATTACTAGAAACTAAAAAAAATAAAAACTAATGATACAGATAGATCAGGAAATAAAAAAAGCCATGCTGGCGAAAGATAATGCTCAATTGAGAGGATTAAGAGCGATTAAAGCGGCTTTGTTATTAGCTAAAACCGAAAAAGGCTCAACAGAGGAAATTACAGAAGAAACTGAATTAAAAATTCTTCAGAAACTGATTAAACAACGTCGCGAGTCTGCAGATATTTACAAGGCGCAAAACCGCGAAGATTTATTTCAGGTTGAAGAAGAAGAAATCGCCGTAATTAATCAATTTTTACCACAGCAATTAGATCGTGCTGAAGTAGCAGTAATTATTGAAGATGTGATCAAACAATCAGGCGCCACCTCGGTTAAAGATATGGGTAAGGTAATGGGCCTGGCAAATAAGGCATTAGCCGGTAAAGCTGATGGTAAATTAATAGCCGAACTGGTAAAGGAAAAGTTAGCATAAGGAATAAGGAGTAAAGAAAAAGGAGCAAGGAATAACGACGAAGCACTCAGCGATTTGTTAATTGTTATTTATTAATGGTGTGATGCGTTCTATTGTTTGATACTTGCATCCAGCTACTCAAATTAAGGTTTTTATACCGTTTTCAATTTTATTTCAGAAAAATGAACTTGAAATGCAAAAAATTAAATTTAGTCTACTAACTTAGTACACAATACCACCTTAAATAATATGACTTACCAGATAATAGAAGAAGAAGGATTTAAATATATCGAAGCCGGAAAGGGCGAAACGCTGGTATTGCTACATGGCCTGATGGGCGAATTGAGTAACTGGGAGTTGGTTATCGATCAATTTAAAGATCGATATCACGTGGTTATTCCCATTTTGCCAATATATGATTTGCCCATATTAACCTTAGGTGTGAAGGCTTTATCAAGATATTTGCATCGTTTTTTAAAATTTAAGGGTTTAAACCAGGTGGTGCTTGTAGGTAACTCTTTGGGTGGCCACGTAGGTTTGGTATTTACCGTTGCGCACCAGGAATTTGTAAAAGCTTTGGTGCTTACAGGGAGTTCTGGTTTATATGAAAATGCTTTCGGAGGTTCTTTTCCCCGCCGCGAAAGCTACGATTACATCAAAGAAAAAGTGGAATTTACATTCTACGACCCGGCTACTGCAACAAAAGAACTGGTTGATGATGTATTTAAAACTGTTAACGACCGTTCCAGGGTAATCAGGATTTTAACCATGGCTAAATCAGCCATTCGCCATAATATGGGCAAAGAATTATCAAAAATTACAATCCCAGTTTCTTTGATCTGGGGTAAAAATGATAAAGTGACACCGCCGGAAGTTGCCGAGGAGTTTCATCAATTACTGCCCAATTCTGAATTGAACTGGGTTGATCAATGTGGCCATGCGCCGATGATGGAGCAGCCTCAACTGTTTAATGCTTATCTCGAAAAATTTTTAGATAGAATATTGCTTAAATAATAATGCTTGCAGAAGAAATCATATCAGATGCTATACCATCACTAAAAACCGGTGACACCGTGCAAAAGGCTTTAGATCGTATGAACGATTATAAGGTAAAGCATTTGCCTGTCGTGGACGGAACAAGTTTTAGCGGAATGGTTTCTGAAGACGATTTGCTGAACATTAGCGATCATGATACGCCATTAACCCACACTGCGGTTCATCTTTTAAATGCTTTTGTGGCACATGATGCCCACACTTATGATGTGATTAGATTGATGAGTCAGTTAAAACTTTCAACTGTTCCGGTATTAGACCAGCAAAAGAATTATCTGGGTTTGATTTCTATTAATCATATTATAGATGCCGTTGCTAAGCAATATGCTGTAAATGAACCCGGAGGGATTATTGTGCTGGAAATCAGTAACCGGGATAATTCCCTGGCCCACATTGCTCAGATTGTAGAGGCAGATAATGCGCAGATTCTTTCTTCTTACGTTAATTCTTTTGAAGATTCTACGCGTTTAGAAGTGACTTTGAAAGTCAATAAAACAGAAATTACTTCATTAGTAGCTTCTTTTGAACGTTATGATTATCTTATTAAAGAAGTTTACAACAATACTCAAATCGATAATGGTTCACAGGAACGATACGATTCGTTTATGAACTATCTAAATGTATAATACCCGGTTATGAGGATTGCAATTTACGGAAGAGATTTTAATGATACGGTTTTGCCTTATGTGCAAGAGGTTTTTGATCATCTGGCAGCGCATAACATACAACCTGTTTTATATTCCAAGTTCAAAAATTCATTACATCACCAGGTTAAGCTGCCATCCAATACGGTAATTTTTCATAATCATCAGGAATTAAAAGATCATGCAGATGTACTTTTGAGTCTGGGTGGTGATGGTACGCTATTGGACACCCTTTCGCTGATACGAAATTCAAATATTCCGGTAATTGGGATTAATTTTGGCCGACTTGGTTTTTTAGCCAGTATCAATAAAAACGAAATAAAATCAGCACTTGATGCATTGATAAAGCGGGAATATACGCTTGACGCACGTTCTCTATTGGTTTTAGAGTCTGATAATAGCTTGTTTGGCGAAGAGAATTTTGCTTTAAATGATATTACGATCCATCGAAGGGATAATTCGGCTATGATGATTATTCATGCATCAATGAATGACGAATTTATCAATTCTTACTGGGCAGATGGATTAATAATTGCCACGCCCACAGGTTCAACGGCTTATTCGTTAAGCTGCGGCGGACCAATTATTTATCCGGATTCTGAAAATTTTGTAGTTACGCCAATTGCGCCACATAACCTCAATGTTAGGCCTGTTGTGCTTCCTGATGACAATACATTATCTTTCGAGGTAGAGGCAAGAGAATCTAAATTTCTTGTTTCCTGCGATAGCAGAACCGTTACCGTAGAACGATCAGTTAAAATATCTATAAAAAAAGCAGACTTTTGTATTAATCTTATTCGCCTTAACAATGAAACGTATTTAAACACGTTAAGGAATAAATTATTATGGGGCATTGATACCCGTAACTACTAAAGTATGACGCTGAAAAAACTCCTTACCCTCATCCTTTTCCTTATTGGTCATCACATTGCCCTTGCACAAGAAGGGAATTGGGAATTAGGTGTAATGGGGGGAGGTGGAGGCTACATGGGCGATTTAAATCAAAATAATCCTTTAAAGGTAAGCGGTTTTTCGGCAGGTGTTTACGGTAAGTACAACTTTAACCAATATTTTGGGGCAAGGTTGAATTATCATTATGGCCAGATCAAAGGGAATGATGCCAATTCCGACAATCAACAGTTCAGAGATCGTAATTTAAAATTTAATACCTCCTTAAGTGAAGTAAGTGCCTTAATTGATTTTAATTTTTTTAATTTCAAGCTGGGAGGCGGAACCCGGCAGTTTACACCGTATTTATTTACCGGAGTCGGGCTTTTAATTTTTAAGCCTAAGGTAAAATATGATGGTGATACCTATCGTTTGGATCGATTGGCTACCGAAGGACAGGAAAATGGATATAAAAATGCAGTACTTACAATTCCTTATGGTGTAGGATTGCGTTACAATTATAAAGATACCTGGAGTGTTTTTACAGAATTGGGTTACCGAACGCCTGCTACAGATTATCTTGATGATGTGAGTGGCCGCTACCCTGTAAGCCCTGTTTTTGTTGGCAATCCGGCAATCAATCTTACCAATCCGGGTAATCCAAACAACCCAAATATTGGTATTCCCGGAACGCAAAGAGGCGATTTTAGAAAAAGGGACACTTATCTATTTGTAAGTGTTGGCATATCTTTTACCTTTGTATCCTCAAAATGCTACTCGTTTTAAGCTGATTTTGACTTAATTAATGGATTTTAAAGAACAAATAGACTATAGCCGACTACCAAAGCACATTGCCGTTATTATGGATGGTAATGGAAGATGGGCTAAAGGCCAGGGGAAAGTACGTGTTTTCGGGCATGAGCAGGGTGTGCTTTCGGTAAAAGATATTGTAGAAGGTTGTGTAGAGGTTGGTATTGAATACTTAACGCTATATGCCTTTTCGACTGAAAACTGGAACCGACCTAAAGAAGAAGTGGATGCATTGATGCAAATCCTGATTTCTACTATCAACAGAGAAACAGAAACGCTGAATAAAAATAACATCAAATTAAATGCTATTGGCAATATTTCATCTTTACCGCAAGAATGTATTGATGATTTGCAGGAAGCTATGGCCAATACTGCGCACAATGAAAAATGTACTCTTACACTTGCGCTAAGCTATAGTGCGAAGTGGGAAATTGTTGAAGCGGCAAAGAAAATAGCCACAGCCGTTAAAAATCAGGCGCTATCTATAGATGATATTGACGAGGAAATGTTTTCGTCCAAATTAACCACTGTCAACATTCCAGATCCTGAACTGATGATCAGAACCAGCGGAGAACACCGTATCAGCAATTACTTGTTATGGCAAATGGCTTATACCGAGTTTTATTTCACAGATGTTTTATGGCCGGATTTTAGAAGAGAAGATCTTTTTGAAGCTATTGTTGACTATCAAAAACGCGAACGTCGGTTCGGTAAAATTAGCGAACAATTGAACTAATTTTTCTTTTAACACTTTTTAACAAGCCTTTAAACTAACTTAGCAGCACTTTTTTACGATAAATGTAACCATCAAAAGGGAATTTGCGCAAATGGAAATTTTGCCAGATAAACATTGTTACCTTTGTGGCCATTACTGAACAAATTATTTTAATGAAAAGAATATTTCAAGTTTTAATCCTACTCGTTTTAGCAGCTCCGGCCTTTGCTCAAATTCGTCCACAAGGTCAGGCACCGGCAACCCCATCTCTAAAGGTTGGAGGCTTAGATCTCGATTATTTTAGTCCAAAAGAATATATCATCGGTGGCACAACGGTAACCGGAACTCAATACCTGGATAAGGATGTTTTAATCACTTTATCAAAGCTTTCCAAAGGAGATAAGATTGTTCTTCCAGGTGAGGCCACATCTGATGCGATTAAAACGTTATGGGCTCAGGGATTATTTGATGATGTTAAAATCAATATCGAAAAATTTGTTCAGGATTCTGTTTATTTTGAAATTGAAGTGGTAGAGCGCCCCCGTTTAAGCTCGATTGAGTTAAAAGGAATCAGCAAATCACAAAAAACTTCGATTCAGGAGAAATTAAATGATAAAACTGGTAAAATTGTTAATGATAACCTGTACAATACTACTTCTGCTATTGTAAAGAAGTTTATGTTAGAAAAGGGTTATTTCTTTACCACCATCAATTATAAAACCCGTCCGGATGCTAATGCGGAAAATAGTGTAATTCTTGAAGCCAATATTGATAAAGGTAGCCGTGTTAAAGTACAGCACATCGATTTTACAGGTAATAAAGATTTCAAGGCTGCTAAACTAAGAAAGTATCTTAAAAACCCTAAGCAGTTTGCATGGTGGCGTTTTTGGGGTTCAGGTAAATTCTCAAAAGAAAAGTACGATGAGAATAAAGTTAAAATGATAGCCAAAATGCATGAAAAAGGTTATCGTGATGCCGAACTTTTGAAGGATACTATTTATCAGTACAACAAGAAACGTGTAAATATCAGAATGGATTTATACGAAGGAAAAAAATACTATTTCGGAAATGTAACCTGGGTAGGTAATGCCATTTACGCTGACAGTGTTTTAAATAAAGTATTAACGATTGAAAAAGGTGATGTTTTCAGTGAAGAGCGTTTAAACAAAAAGTTAAACGGTGGTGGTGAAAACGGAGGTGACATCAATAGTATGTATACGGATAACGGTTATTTAACTTTTAATATCGATCCGGTACAAACCAAGATTTATGGTGATACGGTAGATGTGGAAATGCGCATGTATGAAGGGCCGCAGTATACTAATAACCGGATTACTTTAAAAGGTAATACGATTACCAATGATAAAGTAGTATTAAGAGAAATACGTACCAAGCCGGGACAGAAGTTTAACAAGAGCGATTTGATTCGTACCATTCGTGAGATTGGTCAGTTAGGTAACTTTGATGAATCTAAAACCGTACCTACTCCACGTCCTAATCCGGCAGACGGAACGGTTGATATTGAATATGCCGTAGAAGAGAAACCTTCTGACCAAATTGAGCTATCAGGTGGTTTTGGTGGCGGCCGGATCATTGGTACATTGGGTTTAACTTTCAACAACTTCTCGTTAAGAAATTTATTTAACCTGAAAGCTTATAAACCACTTCCAAAAGGAGATGGACAGAAATTAAGTTTACGTGGACAAACGAACGGTAAATATTATCAATCTTATAGTTTCTCTTTCTCTCAACCATGGTTTGGTGGCGAGAAGCCGGTAAGTTTTGGGGTAAGTGCATTTACTTCATTGCAATCTAATGGTTTGAGTTCTGATAACGGAAATTTCCAGAAAATTCGTTTAAATGGTGTAACGGTAAGTTTAGGCAGACGATTAAACTGGCCGGATAACTATTTTCAGTTAAGCCATGCGGTTAACTTACAACAATATATTTTAAGTAACTATCCGGGTTATTTATTTACTTCGGGTACATCTTATAACTTAAACTTATCGCAGGAGATTAGCCGTGACTCGAGAGATTCGCCTATTTTCCCTAAGTCAGGTTCATTTATCCGTTTCACAATTCAGGCTACACCACCATATTCATTGTTTAACAAAACGAATTATGCAACAGCATCTGATAAGGAAAAATATCGTTTCACAGAATATCACAAATGGAAATTTGATTCACAGTGGTACCAAAGAGTTGCCGGTAATTTTGTAATCAAGGCACAGGCTCAGTTTGGTTTCTTAGGAACATATAACAAAGCCACTGGTCAATCTGCATTTGAGCGTTTCAAATTAGGTGGTGATGGAATGCAGGGATTCGATTTCTTACAGGGATCAGAGCTTATCGCAATGCGTGGTTATGCGAACAATACGGTTATCCCGGTAGGTTCAAACCCAACTATTGCACAACAGTCTGGTAGCCCGATTTATACTAAATATGTTATCGAAGCCCGGTACCCTGTTATTGAAAGTCAGCAGGCTACAGCATTTGTTTTAGCTTTTGCTGAAGGTGGTAACACCTGGAATCAGTTCAGCGATTTCAATCCGTTCAACATCAGAAGATCTGTAGGGGTTGGTGCACGTATCTTTTTGCCGATATTTGGTTTGTTGGGTATTGATTATGGTTACGGATTTGATGCTATACCAGGAATATCCACGGCTAACAAAGGACAATTCCATTTTAGTATTGCACAACAATTAGGTGGATTTTAATTGATATAAAGTAAAAAAATTATTAAATATGCAATAAAACGGCTTAAGTAGAGTTTAATCAAAGCTTAGGTTATAACGAATCATTAAACACACACACAATGAAAAAGTATCTTTTTATCGCATTTTTACTTTGCACAACTTTTGGAGCTTATGCCCAGAAGTTTGCTTATGTAGACACAGAGTACATTTTAAAACAAATGCCTGAATATAAATCGGCGTTAAGTCAATTAGAGGTAGCATCAAAACAATGGCAGCAACAGGTTGATCAGAATTTTACAGAGATCGACAGGATGTATAAGGCGTATCAGGCCGATCAGGTTTTACTAACGGACGATATGCGTAAACGCCGCGAGAATGAAATAATTGAAAAGGAAAAACAAGCCAAAGAGTTTCAACGCTCTAAATTTGGTCCGGATGGCGATCTTTTTCAAAGCCGTATTAAGTTAATCAAACCGATTCAGGATAAAGTATCCGACGCGATTAAACAAATTGCGAAAGCTAAATATTTAGATTTCATTTTTGATAAGAGCAGCGAAGCTACGATGATGATTTATGCAAGCAGCAGCTACGATTTAAGTAATGATGTAGTAGTGAAATTAGGTTACAAACCAGGGGCTGCAAATAATTAGTATATTCGCCCCGTTAGATTTTAGAAAAACAATTAAAAAAATAAAAAGTAAAAAAAACGATGAGAAAGTTAATTAACGTATTCTTTGTAGCAGCAGGGTTAATGTTTACAGCGAATATGGCAAGTGCGCAACAGAAATTAGGTCACATTAATTCGGAGGATGTTTTTGCTAATCTTCCGGAAGCTAAAGCTGCTCAAACAACTTTAGAAACTTTAGGTAAAACTTTACAGGGTGGTATTGATGGAATGATTAAAGAATATCAAACTAAACTGGCTGCGGCTCAGGCTAAAGAAAAAACTTTAAGTGAAGCAAATAAAGATCAGGTTGGTAAAGAATTACAAACTGCTGGTCAGGAATTACAAGAATTAGAAAAACGCATTACTGATGCTCGTACAAAAGCTTCTCAGGATGTAGGTACTAAACAAGGTGAATTATTTCAACCGATCCAAACTAAAGTTGCAGGTGCTATTTCAGCTGTTGCTAAAGAAAAAGGTTTAGCTTATGTTTTTGATATCGCTAACGGTCAAGGTGGTAATAATTTAGTATTCTGGGACGGTGGTGAAGACATCACAGGTGCTGTTAAAACTAAATTAGGTGTTTCGGCTACTGCAAAAGCACCTGCACCTAAAAAATAATTGCTGAACAGATTGTAATACTTTCTGTTTAAATATGGAAGCGGAATTAAGTTTAACTTAATTCCGCTTTTTTGTTTTATGAGGGTTCGGTTAGGCAAATCGTTAGCGAACTGCCAGCTATGAAACTTGAAACTCAAAATCTTGAAGCGGTCAATAGTAATATCCTCTTTTTGTCCGCAGCGGAGAAATTTTCTAAACTCGAAAAGCTAGTACAATGATTTCTCCGATTCGCTACCAATATAAATGGGTATAAGTTGCGCTCCAATCGACATGATGTGGTTTTTAGCTAATTTAATTATCCTTCTGGATCCATAGCTTTAAAGCGCTCAATATATCCTTTTATATTCATCATTTTGCGGTTCAACATTTATCAATATCTTTACTGAAATGCAACATTCATCTCCAATTGGTATTTTTGATTCCGGTTACGGTGGCTTAACGGTTTTCCGATCTATTGCAGAAAAACTACCACAATACGATTATATTTATTTGGGAGATAATGCCCGATCTCCTTATGGTGACCATTCATTCGAAACGATTTACAAATATACTTTAGAATGTGTAGAATGGCTTTTCGCACAAGGCTGTGAACTGGTTATCCTGGCTTGCAATACCGCTTCAGCGAAAGCTTTAAGAACGATTCAACAAAAAGATTTGCCTGAAAAATACCCTGATAGAAGAGTTTTAGGCGTAATCAGGCCTACCGCTGAAGTGATTGATCAGTTTACTTCATCAAAAAATGTTGGCGTAATGGGTACACGCGGTACAGTCAATTCCATGTCGTATTTGTTAGAGATCAAAAAAATTTATCCAGAAATCAATATCTTTCAACAAAGTTGCCCGATGTGGGTTCCTTTAATTGAAAATAACGAACATTTACAAAGTGGGGCAGACTTTTTTATCCAGGAATATTGTAATAGTTTGATGCACCAATCGGCAGATATTGATTGTGTATTGCTTGCGTGTACACATTATCCTTTATTACTTCCAAAACTCAAACAGGTATTTCCTGATTACATCAACATTTTAACGCAAGGCGAAATTGTGGCCAATAGTCTGGTCGATTATTTGCAAAGGCATCCGGAAATCGAAGAAAATCTGGCTATCAACGGGAATAAATCTTTTTACACGAGCGGCGATCCATCTGCTTTTGATGAACATGCTTCTGTTTTTTTCGGAACGGCGTTAAAATCAGGAAAAATGTAGGTTACGCTCTTATTATAAGCCATTAAGTGACTTCAATACGCCTTAAATTGCAATGCTGTATGTACTAAGAGCATTACAATACTTAAAATATGTGCTTTGGATTAGGCGGAATGAAGATGCAATCCCTTGGCTTTGCTGGGTGCAATACAATGGGTAGCCTGTTCGTCTTTTTCGCGTATTCGGAAATCTTGAAGCGTCTATTCCGTAAAATTTGCACTACAGTTGAGGATGATGGCCGTTTAGGATTGAAATTTATATGAAGCTTTTTAAACTATGGATTTGGCAGTATAATCACCTTATGGTATAAGCGTGTTAAAGCACTAGTTAGTGACTGGGTTTGTTCCTTCCGCATTAAATACCTAATTGCACAGAGGATGACTATCTTTCACGTTTAATGATCGTTAAAAGATTTTCTGGCATAAATCCGTAACTGATTAACATTCTGTTTATTCCAAATTAACTTATACGTGACAAAAGAAAACAGTTTTGTTTAGGTTGTGATTATTTAAAAAGATAACTTTGCGGCTTCATAACCCACACAATGAGTGATCAGATAAAACACGAATGCGGAATCGCTTTTATTCGCCTGTTAAAACCACTTTCTTACTATCAGCAGAAGTACGGTACAGCACTTTACGGCCTTAATAAATTATACCTTTTAATGGAAAAACAGCATAACCGAGGCCAGGACGGCGCAGGTATTGCCACCATTAAACTCGATATGAAACCGGGCAGTAGATACATTAGCCGATACCGGAGCATGGCTTCGAATGCGGTAGCAGATATCTTCGAATACGTACAGAATAAGTTCGTTGATATACAAGAAAACACACCTGAATTAATGCAGGATACGGAGTGGCTCAAAGACAACGTTAGCTTTATTGGCGAAGTTTTATTGGGCCATTTGCGTTATGGTACACATGGTAAAAACAGTATAGAAAACTGCCATCCCTTTTTAAGACAGAATAACTGGATGACCCGTAACCTGGTTATTGCCGGTAACTTTAACATGACCAATGTTGATGAGTTATTAGAACAGTTATATGAGTTAGGTCAGCATCCGAAAGAAAAAGCGGATACTGTTACCGTACTGGAGAAAATTGGTCACTTTCTGGATGATGAAAATCAGGATTTATTTGATCAGTATAAAAAAGAAGGTCATGATAACGTAGCCATTACACATAAAATATCAGACCATTTAGACATTGCTAATATTCTTCGTCGCTCTGCTAAAACCTGGGATGGGGGATATTCCATCTGTGGTATGGTGGGTAATGGTGATTCATTCATCATGCGTGATCCGGCTGGCATACGTCCGGCTTACTACTATTATGATGATGAAATTGTAGTTGCGGCTTCTGAACGCCCGGCTTTGCAAACTGCTTTCAACATTCAGTTTAAAGATATTAAAGAAATCGACCCTGGTCATGCTTTAATTATCAAGAAAAACGGTGAGGTGAGCATGGAGCAATTCCGCGAACCTACCGAAAGGTTGTCATGTTCATTTGAGCGTATCTATTTCTCTAAAGGAAGTGATGCGGAAATTTATCGTGAGCGTAAGCAACTGGGACGTTTACTAACAGAAAAAATTCTAAAAACGGTTAATTACGATTTAAAAAATACGGTATTCTCATTCATTCCTAATACAGCAGAAGTTGCTTTTTATGGTATGGTTGATGGTGTTCAGCAGTATGTAAGGCGACATCAAAAGGATATACTTCTACATAAAAAAGAGGAATTAAGCGATGAACAGCTGGATGAATTATTATCACTGGCACCAAGGGTAGAGAAGCTTGCTGTTAAGGATGTGAAGTTGCGAACTTTCATTACACAAGATGCTGACCGGAGCGAAATGGTTGCCCATGTTTATGATACAACTTACGGGATCATAAATAATCATCAGGATACCTTGGTGGCTTTAGATGATTCGATTGTTCGTGGTACTACTTTGAAACAAAGTATTATCAAAATAGTGGATCGTTTGCATCCGAAGAAAATCATTATTGTTTCATCTGCCCCTCAAATTCGCTACCCTGATTGTTATGGTATTGATATGAGCAGAATGGGTCAGTTTGTAGCTTTCGATGCGGCTATCCAATTGCTTACAGAACGCGGGATGTGGCAGATTATTGAGGATGTTTATGCAAAATGTAAAGCATCGCTGTTGTTGCCTAAAGAAGAAATTATCAATCATGTAAAGGAAATTTATCATCCGTTTACTCCTGAAGAAATTTCTGCAAAAATCGCTCAGATTATCACGCCAAAAGATACTGTTGCAGAAGTTGAAGTTATTTATCAAAGTCTGGAAAATTTACATGAGGCTTGTCCGAAAAATAAAGGTGACTGGTATTTCTCTGGTAATTATCCAACTCCAGGTGGTAATAAAGTAGTTAACAAAGCTTTTATTAACTGGAAAGAAGGAAATAACCAGAGGGCTTATTAAGGTTATTTTATTAACTGGTTAAATGGGTAAAAACGAAAGTTTTTACCCATTTGGTTTTTATAAACCTTGGTTAAGATAGTTAAGACATAAATTATTTCTTGTTTTTTACATTTGGGGTATTTATTTATCTGGAAATGAAAGTTTAGCTTTAATGGCGGCTTTCAGTCCCGCCAATCACTTTACTCCGCTATGCTTCGTGTTCGTTTTTGTCGGGTTTAAGTTCAAGGACCTGTACATTAACAACACTCAAATGCAGATATAACAAGTTAAATAGCCCCGACAAAGCGGAAAGCCCGGAATGAAGCGCAGCGAAATGAGGACTTGAAGCGGTGGGGGAGTATCGAGGCCTATGAGCACTGGTGCTGTGCTTCAAATAATTATTTCACTAAGCGAAGGTTTTGCAACAATTTATTACGATGCGTAAAACTGGATGTAGGTTTTATAAATTAGCCAGAAAGCAAATAGAATGATAATCACCCCGGCAATTTTATTTAATGTTTTTAATGCATCCTCTTTAATTTTATAGCGAAGCTTGCTGGAATAAAAGCTTTTTGCACCATCAATACTTAGTTGGGTAGCCATGGCGATAAAAAAGCAAACCAGTTTCTCATTTAGCATATTGTTAAGTTTCACTGAAATGATTCCGCTTACAATAATCCAGAACATTAAGGTAGAAGGCGTGAGGATGCACATTAAAAAACCCTTTAATACATAACTTCTCTTACTTATTTTTTGAAGGGTTGACGAATCGTAATGTACCTTCATTTTCGATACCAGATAATATATTCCAACAGCGAGTAAGAAAACTCCGCCAATGGAGCCAACATATTTATCAAAACTTGCTTTATAATCGAAAAACTGGCTGCCAAATAGAACCAGCGCAATTAAAATAATATCACTAATTATTACCCCAATAGCTAAAGAAAAACCGGCTAAAAAGCCTCTTTCTATACTGGTTTTAATCATTGCAAAAAATACCGGACCTGTTAAAAACGACGAAATAATCCCTGCCCCAATACCTAATAATATGGCTTCAAACATGTATTGTATTGTTTATAATATGCGAATATGCAATTTTATACCTAAACACAGCTGATTTATTTTTGTTGTATCACTTACGTTAAACTTCAAGTAATTCATTTTTTTTTAATTAAGTTTAGCCCCACTAAAACTATATTTTTTAAAATGAATTCAGAACAAACACAAACCAAGTGGGCGCAGTTTATTCCTCTGGTTACCGTATTCTTTTTTTGGGGCTTTGTGGCCGCAAGTAATGATATTTTAATTCCCGTATTTAAAAAAGCTTTTGATTTATCACAAGCTGAAAGTCAGTTGGTTTCATTAGCATTTTATATTGCCTACACCGTTGGGGCATTAATCTATAACGGTATATCGGTAGTAATGGGGCAAGACATTGTCAATAAACTTGGCTACAAAAATTCATTAGCTTTAGGTCTCGTAATTTCTGCCGCAGGAACACTTTTATTCTATCCAGCCGCTAACTTGCACTCATTTCCGCTGATGTTATCCGGATTATTTATTGTAGCGTTGGGTTTTTCTTTACAACAAACCGTAGCTAACCCGCTGGCAATTGCATTAGGTCCTATCAAAACTGGTTCACAGCGGTTAACATTAGCCGGAGGTATTAATAATTTTGGCACTACCATTGGTCCACTGATTGTAAGTTTTGCCATTTTTGGTTCAGCAGCAAATGCCAGTTCAGATATCAGTATTGAAAGTGTTAAAATCCCTTACCTGATTTTAGGGGTAGCATTTATCGCAGTTGCTGTATTTTTAAAATTATCCTCATTACCAGATCGTCCTGCTTTGGTTGAAGCCAAAGTTGAAGAAGGTGGATCCAAAGGTTCTGCTTTAAAGTACCCGCAATTGGTATTAGGGATGATAGCCATTTTTGTTTATGTAGGTGTTGAGGTATCCACTGCTAGTAACTTGCCTGCATATATGGAAAAGGATTTAGGTTTTGCCCTGCACGATATTGCTCCTTACATTTCGCTTTATTGGGCGAGTATGATGATTGGCCGTTGGACAGGTGCGGTAGAGGCATTTACGGATAATATTCAAACTCAGAAAATATTAAGATTTGTGGCGCCATATTTAGCATTTGGTATTTTCTTACTGGTAAACGCTATTGCAGATCATGATTTAGCACCATTTTATGTGTATGGTTTAATTATCTTAGTTTTAATTATTGCCGATATGGCGAGTAAAGGTAATCCGGCACGTATGCTATTAATTTTTTCAGGAATTGGTATTTTAGCTTTATTAATCGGGATGTTTACCACGGGTATGGTAAGTGTTTACGCCATTACGAGTGTGGGTTTATTCTGCAGTACATTATGGCCTTGTATTTTTACCCTTGCCGTTAGTGGTTTGGGTAAGCATACTAGTCAGGGTAGTAGCTTTTTAATTATGATGATTATGGGTGGTGGTATTATCAGCTGGCTACAAGGTGCGGTTTCTGAGTTTACCGGTATTCAATACAGTTATATTATTGGAATTTTATGTTTTGCTTACCTGGCTTTTTATGCCTGGAGAGTAAGTGCAATTTTAAGATCTCAGGGAATTAACTTTGATCAGAAAATTTCTGGCGGACATTAATTTTTAATAAAGTATTTTTACAGCCACGAAGTTAAACTGCTTCGTGGCTTTTTTTTATTTTTAAATGACTGATAAACCAAGTTTCGATACCATTTTTATGAATTTAGCAACCGATTTGGCTGCCCGTTCGCATTGCGTACGTGCTCATGTTGGGGCTGTTTTAACAAAAGATACCAGAATCATTTCTATAGGCTATAATGGTCCGCCAGCTGGTACACATAATTGTGATGAAGAATGGCCAGCAGATGGCTGCGCAAGAGATAGTAAGGGAAGTTGCTCATTGGCTTTGCATGCAGAAGAAAATGCGATTCTTTACGCTTCCAAAAATGGATCTAAAATAGAAGGTTGTACACTTTACACCACGCTATCGCCATGTATTGCCTGCGCCAGGCTAATCTTATCTTCAGGGATTAAATTGGTTTACTATTCTAAATCTTATGCGGCTTATAAAGGTTTACCCAGCGATGAAGGCGTAGATTTTTTAAGAAAGTTTGGTGTGGAAGTGAAGTTGATCGAGGGCGAAAAATACATTTAAAATAAAAGCTTTTTTTCTTAACCTTAGGCTTTTAGCTTTCAGCTGAAAACCTTACTTTTGCGGATGCAAGAAAAAATCATTATCGTCGATTTTGGTTCACAATTTACACAACTCATCGCCCGTCGAGTTCGCGAACTAAATATTTACTGTGAAATTTATCCATATAATAATCTTCCTGAAATTGGTGAAGATGTAAAAGGAGTTATCTTTTCAGGTAGCCCTTATTCTGTTCGTCAGGATGATTCACCTCAAATTGATTTATCAAAATATCATACTAAATACCCGTTATTGGCAGTTTGCTATGGCGCTCAATACATTGCGCAACATTCAGGTGGTGATGTTCAACCCTCTTCAACCCGCGAATATGGCCGTGCTAATTTAAGTTTTGTTAATCAGGAGAATAAATTATTTAAGGGAATTAACATCGATTCGCAGGTTTGGATGAGTCATGGTGATACAATTACCAGCATCCCCGAAAATTTCGAATTGATTGCCAGTACAGAAAGTGTAAAGGTTGCTGCATATCATATCAAAGATTCAAATACTTACGCTATACAATTTCACCCTGAAGTAACCCACAGTATTGATGGTAAGGTTTTGCTTGAAAACTTCCTGGTTGATATTTGTGGTTGTAGCCAGGATTGGACTTCGGCCTCTTTCATTGAAACTACGGTTGCTGAGCTGCAGGCACAGTTAGGTGATGATAAGGTTGTTTTAGGATTGTCTGGCGGTGTTGACAGTAGCGTAGCTGCGGTTTTGTTACATCAAGCTATAGGCAAAAATCTACATTGTATTTTTGTTGATAACGGCTTGTTGCGTAAAGATGAGTATGCGCAGGTGCTTGAACAGTACAAACACATGGGCCTAAATATAAAAGGAATTGATGCTAAAGATCGTTTTCTAAGTCAGCTTGCAGGGTTAACTGACCCTGAATTGAAGCGCAAGGCAATTGGTAGAGTATTTATTGAAGTTTTTGACGATGCCGCACACGATGTAACCGGTGTAAACTGGTTAGGGCAGGGAACTATTTATCCTGATGTAATTGAATCAATATCGGTAAATGGTCCATCGGCCACCATTAAATCTCACCATAATGTTGGCGGTTTGCCGGATTTTATGAAGCTAAAGGTGGTAGAACCTTTAAAAACATTATTTAAAGATGAAGTGCGTAGAGTGGGTAAAGCTTTGGGTATTGATGATGTAATTTTAGGCCGCCATCCTTTCCCGGGGCCAGGTTTAGGTATTCGTATTTTAGGAGAAGTTACGGCAGAAAAAGTGGCTATTCTTCAGGATGCAGATGCGATTTACATCAATGAGCTTAAGGCAGCCGGATTGTATGATAAAATTTGGCAGGCAGGTTCCATCTTTTTACCAGTACAATCAGTGGGTGTGATGGGCGATGAACGTACTTATGAAAACGTAATAGCATTAAGGGCCGTTGAATCTGTAGATGGAATGACCGCTGACTGGTGTCATTTGCCTTACGAAGTGCTTGCGAAAGTTTCTAACGAAATTATTAATAAAGTTAAAGGAATTAACAGGGTGGTTTATGATATCAGCTCGAAACCTCCTGCAACCATTGAGTGGGAATAACCGAATCACATCAGAATATTTCAATCTGTGTTTTAATTTGCATTAAGCAACATAAAATAGTACATATGCTAGCAAGGTGGAATAAACTTTGCTAGCATATTTTGTTAAAACCCCTTAGGTATGAATTTAAGAAATAGTTATTGGATATTAATCGCAGGTACATTACTATTGGGGGCATGTTCGCCTAAAATTATAATTCCGAAAACTACGACTACCAAACCTGCTGAGAAAGAAAAAACGCCTGATAAAAAACCTGTTAAAAGATTTACTCAGGCTAGTATTTCTCTACTCGCACCCTTTAAGCTAAACGGATTAAATTTAAAAACGGCGAGCAAAGCCGATATTGAAAAATATGCGATGCCTATCGATTTTTATCAGGGATTTAAGCTGGGATTAGATTCTGCTGCAGCTGCGGGTTTAAATTTTAAACTAAATGTGTTTGATACGCAGGATAATAGTTCACACATTTCTGTATTGTACAAAAATGAGCGATTTAAGCAAAGTAATCTTATAGTAGGTCCTGTTTTTCCTGACGGTCAGCGTTTTATTGCCAACTACTCAAAGGAAAACAATGTAGCCGTAGTATCTCCTCTTGCGGCATCAAATCCTGCAGAATTCAATAACCCCAATTTAATATCTATTGTTAATAATATCGAATTGCATAGTGAAAAAATTGCAGGGTATATTTCTAAGAATTTTAATTCCGGAAATACGATTGTTGTACTCATTAATCCACGTAAAACTGACGATGAAGCATTTGCCTCACCAATAAGAGCTTACTTCCAGCACAATGGTAAATTTATTGTTCAGGAATATGCTTCTGCATTTGCCTTTGAAACGAAAATGATTAAAGGAAAGCAATATGCGGTTGTGGTTACTTCTGCCGATCGGGCTTTTGTATTGCCAACCATTGAAAAGCTTTATAAGCTAAAAAATCTTCCTTCAGGTGGCTATAATATTAGTTTATTTGGTCACCCTAACTGGGTAAAGCAAAATTATCCGACAGATAAAATTCAGGCACTGAACACCATTATCAGTTCCTCTTATAAAATTGACTATAAGAGCACATCAGTTATTAATTTTATTAAGAGATACAGAAGTCAATATGGTTTTGAGCCAGGTGAATATGCTTATAAAGGTTTTGATATTGGTTTCTATTTCGGTCGTTTAATGGACCAGCATGGTGCAGATTATCTAGATTATGTAACTAAAGACAAATATAGAGGCCTTCATAATAACTTCTCGTTCATTCATGATGAGAAATTTGGTTACATTAACACCAGTTTAATGTTGTTGAAATACAAAAACTATGCATTAAATATTATCGAATAATTATTTTATGAGAGCAGATCACCAGTTACGTGCCTTTGAACAAATTCTAAATAATTATGATGGAAGCTTACCGCTGCATCGTTTTTTGCCGGGCTATTTCAAGCAAAATAAACAAATGGGGTCATCAGACAGGAGGTGGGCAACCCGACATATTTACAGTTATTTTAGATTAGGGAAAGCACTTAGCGAACTGCCGGTTGAGGAGCGCCTGTGTGTAGCAGACTTTTTATGTCACGATACTTTGAGTGCATTGGTAGAAAGAAAATTACCAGATTTAACTTCATCAATTCAGTTACCCTTAGCTGATAAGCTAAATTTTGTTAAAGATAAATATCCGGATTTTTTGCTGGAAGATGTGTATCCATTTCATTCTGCTTTATCAGCTGATCTTACAAAAAGTGAATTTTTTATCTCATTTTTTAAACAACCTAATCTGTTTATCAGGGTAAAGGAAGATGATATTTCGCAAGTCACATCGCAACTGGAACATTCGGCCATTAACTTTAACCAGATTACGGAAACGGCATTGTCTTTGCCTAATGGATCCAAACTGGAAGGCGTTTTAGCAGAAGGTTCGTATCAGGTTCAGGATTTATCTTCTCAATATACAGGAAATTATTTCAAGCCCAACAAATGGGATAAGTGGTGGGATTGCTGTGCTGCATCAGGTGGCAAAACATTATTGCTGCACAGTCTGGAACCGCAGATAGAGTTATTGGTAAGTGATTTACGTGCCTCGATACTGACCAATTTAGACGAGCGTTTCCGCCTTGCGGGAATAAAAAAATACCATAAAAAGGAATTGGATCTTTTAAAGAATAATGATCAGATACTTCATCATTACCAATTCGATGGGATTATACTGGATGCGCCATGTACCGGTTCGGGAACCTGGGGCAGAACGCCGGAGATGCTTACCTTTTTTGAGGAAAGAAAAATTGCTCAGTTTGCTGCCATGCAAAAAAGTATTGTGCAGAATGTTGTTAAATACTTAAAACCAGGAAAACCTTTAATTTATATCACCTGCTCTGCATTTGCTGCAGAAAATGAAGAGGTTGTGAAGCATATTGTTGATACACTTCCGCTAGCACTTGAAAAAATGGAACTGATAAAAGGCTATGAAAATCAGGCTGACACCATGTTTGTAGCAAGATTGATCAAAAATGCATAATATTAATGTTTGTTCTCTTCAAAACATAATTGCGATGATCAATTCACAGCCTATCCATGTTCAAACCATGATCTGATATTCTTTTTGAAATATTTTACTGCTTCAATTAAAACAGCAATAGCTCCAATCATTACCGTATATTCCTCAAAGCTGTTCATTTTGGTTAGCTTTTATTATTTAGATGAATATAATGAAAATTTGTTACAGATGTAAGGTTTTAGTGCATTCGTAAGCAGGGCGTAAGTGGTAAGCATGATGTATTAAAATACAAATTCAATTCCCGGCTAATATTCTGATAAATAATAACGAATAATTATCAAAAGCAATTGCACTATAAGCCTGTATTGTTTCTAAATAATTTAATCGCAATGGCAAGTAAAATTACGCCAAAGGCTTTACGCAAAATATTTAAACCTGTTTTTCCAAACAGCCGCTCTAAACGTTCAGTGTTTTTCAGTACGAAATAAACGAAAAGCATATTAAGGATAATACCGACCAATATGTTTTGTGTCTGATATTCAGTTTTAAGTGATAATAATGTTGTCATGGTTCCTGCACCGGCGATAATAGGGAAGGCAAGGGGAACGATAGACACAGTTTCAGGAGCTTCTTCTTTAAAAATGGTTAAGCCCAGTACCATTTCCATGGCAATACAAAAAATAACTAATGAGCCGGCAATGGCGAACGATTCAACATCTAAACCAATTACTTTTAACAGCGATTCTCCTAAGAAAAGAAAGGTAATCATTAATGCCGTTGCTACAATAGCCGCTTTTTCTGATTCGATATGACCCGCCTTTTTGCGCAACTGGATAACCACTGGTATAGAACCTAAAATATCAATAATAGCAAAAATAACCATTGTCGTGGTTAATATTTGATTAAAGTCGAACTTCATAAAATCGAATTTCATTGAGATTGATATTTTAAATTAATGATTTATGCCTGCGGTTATTGCAGGCAATTTACTAAAAATAGAATTGCGTTCTTAACGTAAGCACGTTATCTTTTCTGTCGCTGGTGTAATCTGCTATTTGTGTCGATTCATTTCTGATCATATCGTAATACAATACTGCTTTAAAGTGAGGGTTAAAATGGTGGAGAAAGCCGAAGCCGAAGGTATCAAAACGAACATCTGCAGGACTTAAACCTCTTGATGCAGAAATTTCCATGCCTTTAACTTTGGCATTTGGATCATACCAGTCATATTTGAAGATAAGTTGGTTGTCGGTGCTGTTTAAAGTTTGCACAAAGGTGAAATAGGCACCATTAAAGTTTCTGGTATAATAGGGTAGTGGAGTAGATTTGCTATCGATAGGGTAGGATCCTGGTGTGGCTGAAGTAGTTGCCGTGCCTGTTTGAAGGCCAGAAATCACTTCTGCCCTAAGTTCAGATTTCCAGCTTTTCGTTGCCGTTGCCAGTTGAATATCGGCCCCGTAATACCGTCTTGGCGCAACTTTATTGATATTGGCCGCAGAAGAATCTTTTTGCATCACCCACAAATTATTCTGGTGCTGCATCTTATAGCTTACCGGCAAACGATGGTTTAGTCCGCCTTGTAAAGTGCTCAAGCCACCGGCAATAGAAAACCCAAGCTTTTTAAAAGTATACGGTTTGTGGCTTAACCTGGCAATAACATCTTTGCTGTTATCAAACTCCGCCGGGCCAGCCAGACCCTGGCCGTTATAAACACCTAAATCAAAAACAATATTTTTTAATTTAGCGTCTTTCCAACGGGGATTAAATGTAAAGGTGGCGCCCAGGTCGCGTTCGGTTCTCATGAGGATCTGCGACATTCTACCGCGTTCTGGTGCTTCTCTCCCTCCGGATGATAGCTGTAGTTCATTGCCAAAGGGACGGCCGGATAACCCGATGGTGACATGGATGAGTTTCCATTTGTTTTCATAATAACGCCCCCAGAAATCTCTGATATTTACCCCTTGTTCTGTTCCGTCAAATTGCAGAACGAAATAGGTAGATGGGCTACCATCTTCTGTTAACATCATGTAATCTGCTCTTAAGCGACCACGTCTCAATCGGAAACGGTTATTCGTAAATTCACCAAAGTTTCCGCCCTGATATTCTGCCTGTGTTCCGTTTGATTGTGCTATTTGAAACTGAGGTTGGATATAGCCACTGAAAGATAATGAACCATATTTTTTAGAAATTATCAACAGATGATTAACCGTAGTTGAATCCATTATGTCATTAATCGTACGTTGTGCGTAAGATTGGATGGCTAATGTTACAATTATTGAAAGAGAGAGTAAATGTTTTTTAGTTGGCCCCATACAGCTTATTGATATGCGTTGCAAAGGTAGTTTATTAACAATTATTTAACATAAAAAAAAAGCCCCGATTTTAGTCGGGGCTAGATATAATTTCTTAATCCTCTATAGTTCTGGTTTTGGAGGATCAACCGGGGTTACAACTTTACCCTTATTTCTCAGTACTGAATTTCCTTTGCCGTAGAAGAAATAAATAGCGATACCGAATGCCATCCAAATGGCTAACCTAATCCATGCTTCTATAGGAAGTGAAGACATTAAGTAAACACAAACCACAATACCCATTATAGGTACAAAAGGTACTAAAGGAGTTCTGAACGGGCGCTCTCTGTCCGGATCTGTTTTACGCATAATCATTACGCCAATACATACTAATGAGAATGCAAATAAGGTTCCGATTGATACCATGTGGCCTAAATCTGTTACCGGAACAAAGCCTGCAAATATGCTTACAAAAACCATGAAGAATAAGTTGGTTTTGAATGGCGTTCTGAATTTAGAGTGGATGCTGCTAAAGAATTTTGGTAATAAACCATCTTTAGACATGGTATAGAAAACTCTTGACTGGCCCATTAACATAACTAGGATTACTGAGGTATAACCTGCCAGGATTGCAATGATTAATCCCATCTGTAACCAGCTGTAACCCGTTACTTTAAATGCTGTGGCAGCAGGAGACGCATCACCTTTAAAAACGGAAAATGGTACTAAACCTGTCATAACGTGAGCAAAAAGTACATACAAAATAGTACAAACTACCAAAGAACCTAAAATACCAATCGGCATACCCTTTTGCGGGTTTTTGGCTTCCTGAGCCGCTGTAGAAACCGCATCAAAACCAATGAAGGCAAAGAATACCAGTGCAGCACCGGCAGCAATGCCCGAAATACCAAATTCGCCTTTAACACCAGTATTTTCAGGAATATATGGCGTATGGTTAGCCGGGTTAATGAATTTCCAGCCTAGTGCAATGAATATAATTACTACCGCAACTTTAACAATTACAAGTACATTGTTCAAGCTTGCCGATTCTTTTGTTCCGCGAATAAGCATGAGCGATAGTAGTGAAACAATAACTACTGCCGGAAGATTAATTCCACCTCCATCTACTTCAGCAAATGATTTTGTGAGATATAGCGGCATTTCCATCCCAAATTCATGTAATAGTTTATTAAAGTAACCTGACCATGAAACGCCAACGGTTGCGGCACCTAATGCATATTCAAGAACTAAATCCCAGCCAATTACCCATGCCATAAATTCACCCATTGTGGCATATGAATAGGTGTATGCACTACCTGCTACCGGAATCATTGATGCAAATTCAGCATAACAAAGTCCGGCGAAAGCACAACCCACGGCTGCCAATACGAAAGATAATGTTACTGCTGGTCCGGCGTGGTCAGCAGCGGCTATACCCGTTAATGAGAATAAACCGGCTCCAATAATGGCTCCAATACCCAATGCAACAAGGCTCGTGCTGCTCAGTGTCCGCTTAAGCGTTCCCTCACCACTTTCAGCAGATTCTGCGATAAGCACATCAATAGGCTTTTTAAGATTCATAATTTTGTTTAGTCTTTATGTTTGTTGATTTTTATGATAATAAGCGGTAAACCTAAATAAAAATTACCAAAAACAAAAAGGGATTTTATTAAAATCCCCTGTTTAGTAGTATTATAACTGCGATTTTACAGCTTTTTAATGGTCGTATTTGTTTTGGCTGTTGAAGTCTTGTTGATGGCATTGCTAAAAGTGTAAGATTTTTGTTCTATCGTGATTTTTTTGCTCACTTCCAGCTTTTCATGAGTGGATGTTGGCTTTACTGCGATATAAGGAGCGATTACCAGGGAAACTATCGACATCAATTTAATTAAAATGTTCATCGAGGGTCCCGAAGTATCTTTAAAAGGATCGCCGACTGTATCACCTGTAACCGATGCTTTGTGCGGCTCTGATTTCTTGTAAAACATTTCGCCGTTAATCATCACGCCTTGTTCGAACGATTTCTTTGCATTATCCCATGCACCGCCAGCATTACTTTGAAAAATACCCATTAATACACCTGTTACGGTTACCCCGGCAAGCAAGCCACCCAAAACTTCGGGCCCGAATGTAAAACCGATAATAATAGGTGTAATTAATGCAATTGCACCAGGCATCATCATTTCTCGGATGGATGCTTTAGTTGAGATAGCAACACATTTTTCATATTCAGGTTTGGCCTTATATTCCATAATGCCCGGAATCTCTCTAAACTGGCGGCGAACTTCCTGAACCATATCCATAGCCGCCTTTCCAACTGCCTGAATACATAAAGCTGAAAAGATAAAAGGAATCATTCCGCCGACAAATAGTCCGGCCAAGACAGGTGCCTTATAAATATCAATGGCGCTGATTCCGGCAATGCCAACAAATGCAGCAAATAATGCTAAAGATGTTAAGGCTGCGGAAGCAATGGCAAAACCCTTTCCTGTCGCAGCTGTGGTGTTACCTACAGCATCTAAATTGTCGGTTCTTTCTCTAACTTCCGGCGGCAGCTGACTCATTTCTGCAATTCCTCCAGCATTATCTGCTATGGGCCCGAATGCATCAATCGCCAGTTACATGGCAGTTGTAGCCATCATACCCGCGGCAGCGATAGCTACGCCATATAAACCTGCAAAATAGTACGAGGCCATAATCCCGCCAGCTAATACCAGGATGGGGATAACAGTTGATTTCATCCCAACGGATAAACCTGCAATAATATTTGTAGCATGCCCGGTAGAGGATTGCTGGATGATTGAATTTACAGGGCCTTTACCCATTGCGGTGAAATATTCTGTTACAATACTCATTATAGTACCCACAACTAAGCCTACAATGATAGCGTAAAATACATTGATGCTTGAAAATTCATATCCCCGAAGGCTTAAAGTTTCCGGTAACATCCACTTCACAATAAAAAAGGATGCTAAAGCAGTAATGATGATCGATGACCAGTTCCCCAGATTTAAGGCATTTTGAACATTCGATTTTTCATCTTTAATCGTTACAAACCATGTACCTATGATGGAGAAGATAATGCCAAGTCCGCAAATAACCATGGGTAGAAGGATAGGTGACATCCCGCCGAAATTATCTTGTACATTAATTTCCTGACCCAATACCATAGTCGCTAATATGGTTGCTACATAAGAACCAAATAAATCAGCTCCCATTCCGGCTACATCACCCACATTGTCGCCAACGTTATCGGCAATTGTTGCCGGGTTGCGTACATCATCTTCAGGAATTCCGGCTTCCACTTTACCTACTAAATCAGCGCCCACATCGGCAGCTTTGGTATATATTCCTCCACCAACCCGAGCAAACAAAGCAATAGATTCAGCCCCTAATGAAAAACCTGTTAATACTTCTATCGCGGTTTTCATCTCGGTACTATTTACAGAAACCACATTAAATAATTTCAGGAATACGATAAACAAGCCACCTAAACCCAATATGGCTAAACCTGCAACCCCTAATCCCATTACGGTTCCGCCAGTAAAAGATACTTTTAAAGCTTGTTTTAAACTGGTTCTGGCTGCTTGAGTGGTTCTAACATTTGCTTTTGTGGCTGATTTCATTCCAATGTATCCTGCAGATGCAGAAAAAACAGCACCTATAATAAATGATATTGAAATAATCCAGCTGGAATGCATAGGCATGCCATTAATTTCTGTTATTGTTCCAGAATATGCCAGTAGAGCGGCTGTAAAAATTGCGAAAATACTTAATACCCTCCATTCGGCTCTTAAAAAAGCCATTGCACCATCGGCGATATAACCTGCCAGTTCCTGCATGTTTTTATCTCCGGCATCCTGTTTATTTACCCAGGCGCTTTTAATCATCATTACTATAATTCCTACCAGGCCTAAGGCAGGAATTGCATAAATTAAATTGTTTTGTAGAAAATTCATAGTTAATACTTGGTTATTGGTTCATAGCTGTCTTATAGGGAAACTCATCTTTCCTGGATAAGGTTTTGGTTTAAATTTGGTTATTAGTTAAGCAATATAATAATTTAGAATGAGATAGTTAGATTCTGAAATGATGATAAAATTGGGCAAGGATTGAATGAGAAGTGAGTGGTGGCTTTATTGGCTAGATAGACAAAAGAAGCATCAGATGGGGTATAAATCAAAATCAATAAATTAATTGCATTTTAAATGTAATGACCATTTGGGAGGAGTAGTATGCCTATTAAATCTTATTTCTTTAAATAAAATGACTGAATAGGTTGTTTTTCTATAAATTAGCGACAACTAAACCCTACAATTTATATATCATGGATAAACTTCATAAAGAAAATGCAGTTAAAAAAAAATTAGGACTTTTTGATGGGGTGATGCTGGTAATGGGGTCCATGATTGGTAGCGGGATTTTTATTGTATCTGCCGATGTGATGAGAAATCTGGGTTCGGGTTACTGGCTGATTGTAGTATGGGTGATAACCGGAGTTATGACAGTGGCTGCGGCAATTTCTTATGGAGAACTTTCTTCTATTTTTCCTAAAGCTGGCGGTCAGTACACTTATTTGCGTGAGGTTTTTGGAAAGATGATGGGTTTTCTTTATGGCTGGGGATTATTTACAGTGATACAAACCGGAACCATTGCTGCGGTAGCTGTAGCCTTCGGTAAGTTTACTGCCTATTTGATTCCGGCTTTAAATGATGCTGCGCCCTTATTTCAAAGTGGTGCATATAAAATTACCTGGATACAGATTTTAGCAATTGGCATAATCTTATTGCTTACCTACATAAATACGAAAGGTGTAGAGAGCGGCAAAATTTTACAAAATATTTTTACCGGTTCAAAAATCGTTGCACTGATTGGCCTGATTATTTTAGGGTTTATTCTGATTAAAACTAATTTCTGGTCAGCCAATATGAATTTCGGGTGGCATGCCTTTAATAATTTAAAAACTGATCTTAGTGGTAACTTTTTAAAATCCGGATGGGAATCGATTTCCGGCCTGGCCATCATGGGAGGCATAGCTGCTGCCATGGTTGGTTCTGTTTTTTCGAGCGTTGCCTGGGAAAATGTGACTTTTGTGGCGGGTGAAATTGAAAATCCGCGAAAAAATGTTGTTCGTTCTATGGTTTTGGGCACCTCTGCTGTGATGACACTTTATCTTTTAGTCAACTTTGTTTATCTAAATGGATTAAATAGAGATGGAATAGCCTTTGCGCCAAACGATCGGGTAGCCGTTGCAGTGTCAGAGCAAATTTTCGGAACTGGCATCGGTACCGTTATAATGGCAGTATTGGTAATGATTTCTACATTTGGTTGTGTGAATGGAATAGTGTTGGCCGGTGCAAGGGTTTTTCAAACCATGGCTGCAGACGGGATGTTTTTTAAAGCAGCAATTCAAAACAATAGAAATGGTGTTCCGGAGAAATCTTTATGGATGCAAGGGATTTGGGCGTCGGTATTGTGTCTGAGCGGTCAGTATGGTAATCTGTTAGATATGATTTCCTTTGTAATCGTATTATTTTATATGATTACCGTATTTGGGGTGATTTATTTAAGAATAAAAAAGCCTCAGTTGGAGCGACCATACAAGGCCTGGCTATATCCGATCACGCCATTGATTTATTTATTAATTGGGGCAGCTTTCTGTGTTTTACTACTGATGTATAAACAGCAATATACCTGGCCAGGGCTAATAATCGTTATACTTGGTGTTCCGGTATATCTTCTTATCAACAGAAAAGAAGCGAAGATGGAGGATTAACTTAGCATTTATTGTTGCCTTTCCAGGCCCGTAATCAATATTTTTCGTCACATCATAATTGTTTGGTAAAAGCTTATGTACAAAGCTACGAGGTTTTCAAAGCAAGGGCGATATACTTAAATGTATTTGTGTATTTTTGCGGTAATGGGAACACAGGTTGATTTAGGTATTAAGGGGTACAAAAACTACGGAACATATTTACGCGAAAAATACAACGGCCAGCGGGTATTTAAGGTAATTGTTGATGGTGGTTTTACTTGTCCGAATAGAGATGGGAGCAAAGGTTACGGGGGTTGTACATATTGTAACGTAGATTCGTTTACACCAGAACCATCCCGTAAAATGCCCACTATTAAAGAGCAGTTAGACGAAGGCATTAAAAGAGCGATAAATGGTTACCGGGCAGATAAATTTATTGTTTACTTTCAGCCCAATACCAATACCTATGCGCCAACACATTATTTAAAAATGATGTATGATGAAGCACTATCTGTTAATACGGAAAATATTGTCGGTTTCTCGGTAGGCACCCGCCCGGACTGTATTGATGCTGAAAAGGTAGCGCTTCTGGAAAGTTATACGGATCGTTTCGATGTTGATTTGGAAATGGGTATGGAATCCATTTACAACGATACCCTCAATCAAATCAATAGGGGTTGTAGTCACGAAGAGTTTGTGGCAGCGGTCGAGTTGTTGGGAAATAGTAAGCTGGATTTATGTGTACACACCATATTTGGTTTCCCCTGGGAAACTAAATTGCAAATGGAAGGCTATATTCATGAGATTAATCGTTTTCCGCAAATTAAGTTTGTCAAGTTTCACCATTTGCATATTGTGGAAGGTTCGATTATGGGAACTAAATTTAAAAAAGAACCTTTCAAATTATTCTCATTAGAAGAATACACTGATTTGTTATGCGATTTAATTCCTTTGCTTCGTCCGGATATTGTTATTCAGAGACTTTTTGGGATTTCTGACTGGGATTTACTAATTGCACCAAATTGGGGGCTAAATAAATCTGCTATTCAAACCTATATTGATAAAGAGATTGAAAAAAGAGGAGTTGTTCAGGGGTCTTTGTGTAAAATGTAGATTTCCTTTATTTCGTCTTTTTTAGTTAAAAAACCTGTGAATTTTCGCGGGTTTTTTTTTGTTTATAGCGGTTTTTGGTTTGTTTTATATGATTTTTCATCATATAATATGTTTTTTATTAATAATTGTTGGTTTTGTTATTGATAAAAACTGCTGCTAAATTCTTTTGTTTTTTCTTTGAATTTCAATTTTGAATATAATTTTTAGCGTTTTTTATAAAAATATTCGTTTTTAGTTAAAAATATTTGATAGAATGGTGTTAAAAAATCAAAATGTTGTACTTTTATCGAAATAATTATTCAATTATTAAAGAAATTAGTAATCCAAACAAGTAAAAACTGAAAACTATGAGTAAATTATCCTTAAAACAGTATGCTCCTTTCGCAGTCTTAATGATTGTCGCAATTGCAGCATTATTTATTCCATTATTGCCAAATTTTGATGAGGGAAAATATAATGCGGCAGATGTTGCATTTATATTAATCTCAGCGGCATTAGTGTTTTTAATGACACCGGGCCTTGCCTTCTTTTATGGAGGTATGGTTCACCGCAAAAACGTACTATCTACCATGATTAAAAGTGTTGTAGCCGCAGGCGTTATCACTGTGTTGTGGATAGTGGTAGGTTTTAGTTTAGCTTTTGGTGATACGATTGGTGGCTTTATCGGTAACCCTTCTACGTATTTATTTTTTCAGGGTGTAAATTCAGGACCAGCATGGGGAACTATTCCATTGTCGCTTTTTGCTGTTTTCCAATTGATGTTTGCAATTATAACCCCAGGTTTGGTAGTAGGTGCTGTTGCAGAACGTATTAAGTTTACTTCTTATATACTGTTTATAGTGTTATTTGCAATATTTGTGTACTCTCCTTTAGCACACTGGACATGGTCTGCCGATGGTTTCTTATTAAAAATGGGTGTGCTTGATTTTGCAGGTGGTACAGTGGTTCACATTTCTGCTGGTATGGCTGCATTAGCAGGAGCATTGGTTTTGAAACGTAGAAAATCGCATTTAGAGCATAAAGAAGTCCCGCCTGCCAATATTCCTTATGTATTAATCGGTACTGGTTTACTATGGTTTGGATGGTTTGGTTTTAATGCAGGTTCTGCATTAGGTGCAAATGCATTAGCTGTTTCTGCTTTCTTAACTACTAACACTGCTGCCGGTGCTGCTGGTTTATCGTGGATGTTTTTTGATGTGGCGAGAGGTAAAAAACCATCTGTATTAGGTTTCTGTATTGGTGCTGTTGTTGGTTTGGTTGCTATTACCCCAGGAGCAGGATTTGTAAGTATTCCTTCCAGTATTTTTATTGGTGTTATAGCTGCTGTTATTTCTAATCTAGCGGTTTCATGGAAACAAAAAACAAGTTTAGATGATACATTAGATGTATTTCCTTGCCATGGTATTGGTGGTATTGTAGGTATGATTTTAACAGGTGTGTTTGCAACCAAAACTGTTAATAGCCTGGGTGCTGATGGTTTATTATACGGAGGAACGGAATTCTTTTTCACACAAATTAAAGGTGCAGTAATTGTAATCATCTTCAGTTTTGTTGTATCATTTATCATTTTCAAGTTCATCAACTTAATTCAACCGATCCGTGTATCTGAAGAAGAAGAAGAAATGGGTCTTGATGAATCTCAACACAATGAAAAATATTCACAAGGTACTTTACTTGTAGAAGAAAAGGCGATTTATATCCAAAATAATAGTCCGTTAACGGAAACAATTGCCTAACAAATTATAATATCTAAACTCAAATTCAGCTCAAACATGAAGAAATTTTTAACTGCTATTTTCGCAATGGCCAGCGCAAGCTGCGCCCTGGCTCAGGAAACGCCAACCTCTCCACTTGAAATCTCAGGCTCGGTTGATACCTATTTTAAATATGATTTTGCTAAACAACCTAATATTGCTACCTCCTTTGCAAGCGATCATAATTCTGTATCCTTAGGGATGATTGATTTGGTTTTGAAAAAGAAAACAGGAAAGGCCTCTTTTGTAGGAGAACTTTCTTTCGGTCCAAGAGGACAGGAGCAATCGTTAATTAACGCATCTGGTGGTAACTCATCTTTCCATATTCAGAACTTATATGTAAACTATGATTTTACCGACAAGTTCTCAATGACTGCAGGTTACATGGGCACGTTTATTGGATATGAAGTAATTTCTCCGGTAGGAAATTTTAACTACTCTACTTCCTACCTGTTTACTAATGGTCCGTTCCAAAATGCCGGGATTAAAGCAACCTACAAATTCTCTGATAAGGTAAGTTTAATGGCTGGTTTATTCAACGATTGGAACGTGTACACAGCAACCCGTGGGGTATCGAGCATCGGAGGACAGTTAATGGTTTCTCCGGTTGAAGGATGGACAGCATATATCAATGTATTATCAGGTGCCGGAGGTGGCGGTTACGGAACCATTGAAGATTTAACCACTTCATACCAAATTACAGAAAAGTTTAAACTAGGTTTAAATGCTGCCAACTATGATATTAATGATGATGCTGGTGGTTATGCTGGCGCTGCTCTCTATCCGCAATATGCTTTTAGCAGTGCCGTTGCATTAGGTTTGAGAGGAGAATACTTTAAATACAAAGACGTTGGAAGTGTAGCCGGAGATAAATATACTGCAGTAACGCTTACTGCAAACATTAAATCTGGTGGTTTAACCTTCATTCCGGAGGTTAGACTAGATCATAGTGGTTCAAAACCATTTGCGAAAGAAAATGGCATGGCTGCGCCAAACGCGGGTCAGTTTTCGTTAGCTGCGGTTTACGCTTTTTAAGGAATTATCAGTTAAACATAGCCGCCAGGATTAACTAACTGGCGGCTTTTTTATACCTTAGTAAATATCAAAATTGTTATGAGATACTGGTTAGCTACATTATTAGTTGTTTTTTTTGTCGATGTAAATGCGCAAGAAAAATCTTTTTCAAAAGATGATACAGGCAAATTTATTTACTATAAAGTAGTTGATTCGCAAACATTGAGCAAACCAGTATTATTGGAGCGGGCTAAGAACTTCGTTACGTCATTAAATCGAAAGAATATGAAGTTGCAATTGCAAAATGATACGTCAGTTGTAGCAACAGGTAAGCTCATCATTGATAAAACAATTCTGGTGGCCGGGCATCCTAGTGGTGAAGTGAGTTATCATTTTGTTTTCGAGGTAAGAGATGGAAAATATCGTTATTGGTTAACAGATTTCGAATATATTCCTTATCAGCGAGATCGCTATGGTAATTTTGTGGCCACAACAAACATTGGTACGCCCCTTGAAAAACCTGTTGATAAGCTAAATGCAGGTACCTGGAAAGATATTCAAGCCAGCACCTACCTCAAGGCTGTTAAATTTGGCGAATCATTTAAGAAATTTTTAGCTACAGATCAAAAAGTTGCTGTTCCTGTGAAAAAGGAAACGATTTCTACTAAGAAATGGTAGTTATCTATAATTTTCCGAATAAGCTTTCTACTTTCTGGTAGCGGAAATTAAAAATATCCTTTACTTTATTTTTAACCATCACGCTGTTGGCAATCTTTCCTATCGGCCCCCAACCAATACTATAATGCAAAATGTCGTGCATTAAAATTCCTCCGTCTATTTCTTCAAAGTGATGTTGATGATGCCAAAAAGCGAAAGGCCCGAACCGTTGTTCATCAATAAAATAGGTTCTGTCTTTTACATGAGTTATCTCCGTAACCCAATCTAATTTAACCCCTAACAACGGCGAAACCTTGTAAGTAATAATTAGGCCTGGATACATTTTTGTGTTTTCCATATTTGGCGAAGTGACATCAAATGCCATATCCTTTGGGGTAATTTCTGCCAAATTTAATGGCGAGGAAAAAAAATCCCACGCTGTATCCAAATCCACTGGAATTTTCTGCGTAAATTCTATTCTATGTACTTTCAATTGTATTTTTTTAAAATTAACAAAGAGAAGCAGAAATGGTTTGTGTTTTTATTAGCCTTTGTTGATTGGTCTTCTATATTGATCCGATAGCTATCTGATTGAACAACCTTACCGATTATTCTTCAGTAGTGAATAGAGCAAGAAATTGATTCGCATTAGTATAAAAGACATCTCAACTTCGGTCGAAATGATTGCTGTGAAAATTAATGGTCTATGATTACGTCGGTTTTTAGGAATAATTGAAGCCTCAGTGTAACTTTTAAATGCTTTGAAGCTTTTAAAAGACCTATCGAACCAAATCATGAGATTGCCCTGTTCTGGAAATTTGTAACAGATGCCCACGATTTAGTAGAAATATATTTTATAAAAATCTATAGCGTATTAAACTAAGTTAATGCACCATTTTATCGGCACAGGTAGAGCTGGCAAAAGCTTCAGGCTTGGCTTTAAAAATAAAACCCATGCTCAAAATGTAACCCATGGCATCATTCAAAGCTTTGTTCGATTTGAATGATGGATTAGTGTTAATATCTGCATGGACTTCTAAAGCTACATCGTAAATGTCAAGTAGGTCGCAGATAGAATAGGCTGTTTCGATTGATTTGTGCACTTCCATCAACATTCTTTCCTTAATGCCAACTTGTTGGGTGTTTTTCTCCTGGTGGATATACATAAACCCGCCATGATGCTCCCTTAATAAAACGATAACGGTAGCAAAATCGGTTACCAATCCTTTCACTTGTGAGTCGGTGCCAATGCATACTTTAAGTTTGTGTCCGCTTTCGGTTTCTCTGATAATTGCTTTTTCTACTTCTTCGAGAATGGAAGATTGAATAATTTCGCCACTAAATTTTTTCCAGATCATAAGTTATGGTGTTATTTAAGGTAAATTCCGCTGAAAAGCATGAGTTTGCTCCATACCTTTCCACACAAATAGTAATCAGGGTTTATATAAAAATAAAAGCTATAAATTAAATTAAAGTTAATTCTGAATTGTTTAATTGCTAACAGTTCATTAGTTATCAACAAGTTATGAATTTTATGGTGTTGTTGCGTTTATTTATTTAAAATTATTTACAACTGAATGCAATTACAAGCGTTGTTATAATACACCAAAAACAAAAGATATGAATGCAGAATTAATTCAGGAACTTCAGCTTTTGCAAAATAGCAGGGCTAACAAGCTGGCAATAGATTTATCAGATCGGTTACAGTCATCTGTAGATTTAGTGACTGAAAAAGTACAGTCTTCTATCTCTAAAAGAGGGAACATGTTACTTTTATTGGAAAAGAGATTAAGCAGGTCTGCTTTCAAAAAAATGAAATCAAAGTTTTTTAAGTTTTAGTGATTTAAAAACCAACATTTGAAATGCCTATCTTTGGTGCAATGATAGCTAGCGCATTAAAAAAGTTAAATATACAACAGCTGAATGAACTTCAGGAATCGGCCTTAAAGGCTTCAAAGTCTGGAAGTGATGTTTTGTTGATTGCCCCCACCGGTTCCGGAAAAACCTTGGCTTTTTTGCTGCCACTGATTGAAAAGCTGAAGCCCGAAATTAAAGGTGTGCAAGCCTTAATTTTGGTTCCATCAAGAGAACTGGCTTTGCAGATTGAGCAGGTATTTAAGCAAATGGGTACCGCATTTAAAGTGAATTGCTGTTATGGCGGACATGCTGTACGGGTTGAAAAAAATAACCTGGCACATCCACCAGCAGTTCTTATTGGCACACCTGGTCGAATTGCCTATCATCTGGAACACCAGAATTTTGATGAATCTTTTATAGAATACCTCATTCTTGATGAATTTGATAAATCACTGGAGTTCGGTTTCGAGGCAGATATGTCATATATTATCGGTGGTTTGCTTTCTCTTAAGCAGCGCATTTTAACGTCTGCCACCAAGATGGAAGAAATTCCTGCATTTGTGAAATTGAACAATGCAATTGATATTGATTTTTCAAAAAATGCAGAAGCCAAACCGGATCTGAAGTTTAAAAAAATTATATCGCCTGCGGCGGATAAATTAGAGGTACTTTTTAAACTATTAAGCAAAATTGGCAACAAAAATACATTGGTATTCTGCAACCATCGTGAAACGGTTGACCGGATCAGTGATTTATTGTTTGAGCATGGTCTTGGTCATGATGTTTTTCATGGGGGAATGGAGCAATTTGACCGCGAGAAAGCCTTATTGAAATTTCGTAATGGCAGCCATAAAATTTTAGTTACCACTGATTTAGCCGCCCGGGGATTAGATATTCCTGAAGTTGAGTACATTGTTCATTATCAGCTTCCTTATACTGAAGATTCATACATTCACCGAAACGGCCGAACGGCAAGAATGAATGCTAAAGGTACCGCCTACTTAATCTTAACCCCGGAAGAACATTATAAATACCTGCCTGAAGATATGGAGGAGGAAGATTTATCTGGTCAATATCAGTTACCGGAAGTCAGCGACTGGGTTACTTTGTACATACCTAATGGTAAGAAGGACAAAATTAATAAGGTTGACATTGTAGGTGTCTTATTTAAAAAAGGCGGGTTGGAAAAGGATGATCTGGGTTTAATTGAAGTTAAGGATTCGGCTAGTTATTTTGCTGTAAAACGAAACAAGGTTGAACAATTACTACAGGTGCTTGGCAACGAAAAGATTAAAGGAAAGAAACTTAAATTACAGGTAGCAAGTTAGGTTGAAATTTAATGTGACTTTCATTTAGTCAGCATTTATTTAGCCATTCATTCAAAATTCACTAATTAGACACTAAATATGAGCAATAACGATATATTAAAAAAATTAAGGGTAGCCTTATCGCTTAAAACAGAAGATATTATTACCATTTGTGATTTGGTAGGTTTCAAAGTTACAAAGGCAGAACTGGGCGATATTTTTAGAAATGACGACCATGAAAATTTCAAGCCTTGCGGCGATCAGATCCTGAGAAATTTTTTAAACGGGTTAGTTATTTACAAAAGAGGTCCTAGGGAAGAGAAAAAACCATAATATAACGCAAAATTTATGAAGGCTGCCTTGCCCTTACTTTTACTTTTATTTTGCCTTAACAGTGCCAATGCGCAGCATACAACTGAAGATTTTTCTGATGATTGGGCAAGATTAAGCCGTTACCAGAAAGAAAATGATTCAATTGGTTTGCCAAAAGTTGGAGAGAAGAGGGTAGTATTTTTAGGTAGTTCTATTTTCGAATTCTGGAAACAAAAAGATCGTGAATATTTTAACAGCAACAACTATATAGATCGCGGAATTAGCGGGCAAATTGCTCCACAATTGCTTATCAGGTTTAGGCAGGATGTGATCAATCTAAAACCGAAAGCCGTAATTATTTTGGCTGGAAGTAATGATCTTGCCTCTAATAAAGGCCATGTTTCCAATAAAACAATTCTGGATAATATTAAAAGTATGACAGAACTGGCGAGGAGAAACAAGATAAAAGTGGTTTTGTGTAAATACCTTCCAATTGATGAATATCCGTGGAACAAGGATCTAAAAGGTGTGCCCGATCAAATTATAGCGCTAAATGCAGAGATTTGAGCTTACGCTAAACAGCAAAGGCTTGTAGTTATAGATTATTTTACGCCATTAGCTAATGAAAAGAACGGGCAAAAAGCGGAATACACCACAGATGGCGTTCATCCTAATTTAGCTGGCTACAAAGTGATGGAAATGGTAACTGAAGAAGCCATTAGAAAGATTATGAGAAAAAAATAGTATTTACTTCTATCAGTCAATGGAAAAAGACAATCTTATTTTTGGAATAAGATTGTCTTTTTTTTTAAGTAATATTTTGCTAATCAAGCTTTTTATATCTGATTCGTTTAGGCGTTACATCACCTAAGCGTTTTTTACGATTTTCTTCATAATCAGAATAATTTCCTTCAAAGAAATACACTTCTGAGTTTCCTTCGAAAGCTAAAATATGTGTACAAATACGGTCTAAGAACCATCTATCGTGACTAATTACAACCGCACAACCACCAAAATTTTCCAGCGCCTCTTCTAAAGCACGTAAGGTGTTCACATCAATATCATTGGTTGGCTCATCCAGTAAAAGCACATTGGCACCTTTTTTAAGCGTGATGGCTAAGTGAACGCGGTTACGTTCTCCACCCGATAAAACACCTACCTTTTTCTGCTGATCGCCACCATTGAAGTTGAACTTTGAAACATAAGCACGACCATTTACTGCTTTAGTTCCCAATTGGATATTGTCCAAACCATCTGTAATATTTTCGTAAACGGTTTTATCAGCATCTAAATCATTATGCATTTGATCTACGTAGCCTAATTCAACAGTTTCACCTACGCGGAAAGTCCCGGCATCTGGTTCTTCCTGTCCGGTAATTAAACGGAATAGTGTAGTTTTACCTGCACCGTTTGGCCCTATAATCCCTACGATTCCGGCAGGGGGTAAAGAAAAATTAAGGTTATCGAATAATAATTTATCGCCATAAGATTTGGTCACATTGGTGGCTTCAATGACCACATTACCTAAACGAGGGCCTGCAGGAATAAAAAGCTCCAGTTTATCTTCTCTTTCTCTTCCATCTTCGGAGGCTAGTTTATCATAATTTGCTAAACGGGCTTTTGATTTTGCGTGACGGGCTTTTGGCGCCATACGTACCCATTCCAGCTCACGTTCTAAAGTTTTTTGGCGTTTACTTTCGGTTTTTTCTTCTTGCGATAAACGTTTAGCTTTCTGATCTAACCAGCTGCTATAATTTCCCTTCCATGGAATACCTTCACCACGGTCTAATTCTAAAATCCAGCCTGCAACGTTATCAAGGAAATATCTATCGTGGGTAACCGCGATAACAGTTCCTTCGTAGTTCTGTAAAAATTGTTCTAACCAATCAATACTTTCTGCATCCAAGTGGTTGGTAGGCTCATCCAGCAATAAAACATCAGGCTTTTGCAGCAGTAAGCGGCACATTGCAACACGACGGCGTTCACCTCCGGAAAGTACACCAATTTTGGTTTCAGGATCAGGGCAACGCAAAGCATCCATTGCTCTTTCTAATTTAGAATCAAGCTCCCAGGCACCTATTGCATCAATTTTGTCCTGAAGCTCACCTTGTCTGGCCATTAACTTATCCATTGCGTCCGGATCAGAATAGTTCTCTTCCAGACCAAAAGCTTCATTCACTTCTTCATACTCTTTCAAGGTGGCAATAACATCAGCAACGCCTTCTTCTACCACCTCGCGAACTGTTTTTTCCGGATCAAGAATCGGCTCTTGAGCTAAGTATCCAACAGAATATCCTGGAGAGAAAACTACTTCGCCCTGGTAGGTTTTATCTAAACCAGCAATAATTTTTAACAGTGATGACTTACCAGAGCCGTTTAAACCGATTACGCCGATTTTAGCACCATAAAAGAAAGAAAGGTATATGTTTTTTAAAACCTGTTTTTGAGGAGGGTAAATTTTATTTACTCCCGCCATAGAAAAGATTATTTTTTCGTCTGACATCTTATAATAATAGTTGAAGAATTTGATTCTTTGATTTTACAATTGCTTACAAAGATAGAAACATGAACACGAGAACAAAGCAGATGAGTATTTTATCCAGAGAAATCCCTTTTAAATTATTACCAGTTGTTGGTTATGAGTAATAGTTTTGGATGTAATGAGTAGCCACCGTTTTATACTGGTTTTTTTAAGATTTATTAATATTAAAGGAATATGTTCCCGATAGTTTTGTTGTAGGAAACTACAGGTTTTGAACAACAATTTACTTTCATTTCTAAGAAATTATGATCCTAGTGCTATGAATCATCTTTTGCATCATCATTTGGAAGCTGTTTTCGGCCTTGCTTTAAAAAAAACTCGTGATGACATTGCTCAGGAAATTTTCATCTCTCTTTGGGAAAACCGTTCCACCTTAGAAACTTAGCGGAAGTTTGGCTGGTTATCTTTACGGAACGGAGCTGTTAAATTTGAAGTATTAAATCAATTCAGAATTCAGGTCATGCGTGAAGGACATTTTGCTTTGATAACGCAATTGATGGACAGTACATCAACACAAGCTACCTATGAAAATTAATACTGGTATTCTTTGTTACAAACTAAACGAGGCGGCCTAAATAGCTACCTCGCTTAGTTTTATGCTATTACTTTTTATTTCGAAGGTCAGTGAACTCTGCTGCTTTATCTTTCGATATTTTCTTTAGTTTAAACTGATCAAATACTTCTCCTGACGCTTTGTAGGCAGTATAATTTAAGTCATTACCATTAATAGAAATGATTTGGAATAGCTGGTAATCTTCTGCAAAAACATCCATCCATTTAGGGTTAACATCTACTTTATACATTTTTGGTCCCGCTACCGATACTACATACATTGGACCACCTACTTTTCCTGAAGTTCCAAAAGGAAGGTTTTGGCCACGGCTATAAGTATGATCATGACCTTGCAAGAGCAGATCAACATGGTATTTATCAAATAAAGGTTTAAATAATTCTCTAAATTCCTTGTTGTCTCTTCCTTTTGCCGTGGAATAAATCGGGTGGTGATAAGTGATCATGGTCCACTTTTTCGGATTGTTCTTCAAAACATCTTCTAACCATTTGGCTTGAATTTTCAAAGAATTTGAATCCAGAACAATCATTTGTGAATTAAGAGAAATAATTCTTGCATCAGCGTAATCAATATAATACACCGACTCTTCCAGGCCTTTCGGACCATTTTCGGGCAAAGTATATTGCGCTTTCCAATGGGGGTCTAGGGTAAGGGTTTTTTGTTCATCGCGAAAATACTCGTGATTGCCTGATGATGGAATACTCGGAATCATTCCGTTAATAAATCCTCCTCCGAAATGCCATTCTCCCCATTCGTTATCATTATTTGAACGGTTAATTAAATCGCCGGCGTGAACAATAAAACGGGCATCGCCATATGTGGCAAAAGCTCTTCTAATCACTCTAGACCATTTAGATTTGATATCGTTTTGTGCATCACCTAAATAAATAAAAGAAAAAGGTTTGTCATCTGCCGGCGCAGTTCTAAACTGAAACCATTCGCTCCAGTTTGTTCCATCGCCAACACGATAAGTGTATAACCGGTCAGGTTGAAGGTCTGTGAAAGTTAGGCTGTGGTAGTTTGCAGATTCGTATTCTTTTCCTTTTAAAGATGAAACAGTTGAAACATACTCTTTGGATTGAGGCTTTTCAAGCTTGGGAGAACTTCCTTCTATTAAAATTTGTCCGAAACCACTGTGTACAGTTGAATCTGTTCTCCACGTAACAGATTGGGTGGTAGTGGGATCGCTAGACCATGTCAGGATAATTCGATCAGGCTGCAGACCGGCTTTAAAACTCTGAGCATTAGCGCATAATGCGCCGATACCCATCAGGGATGTGATGATAAATTTAATGCTTAATTTTTTCATTTTAGTGAAACGGGGTGTATTTAAAGCCAATATTGGCCCATGATGAATAGTATTTGTGATCATTAGGACGACCATCGCCATAATCAAGGATAATTTGAGCGTTATTGATATTGCTAATGCCCATAAATACAGCGAAGCTTTTATTGATTTTTTGCGAGGCAGAGAAATCCAGTTGTACTCTACCTTTTTCCATTAAATCATTAGCCTGAACATCAGCTAGCTCTGAAATAAAGGTATCGTAGAAGTTAAGTGATAACCTTCCGGAGAAACCATATTTTTCATAAGATAATGAAGCATTACCAACTTTAGGACGCATTGATGGAAGCCTTACAGTACGTTCACTTACCAAACCCGGAACTTTAAATTTCGATTGGATTTGTGTAAAGTTTCCGTAAATACCAAAACCATTTAAAAAACCTGGTAAGAAGGTAAGTTGTTGCTGCCAAGCAATTTCATAACCATAAACATGTGCGTTTGCACCATTTACAGTTTGTGTAACCTGGTAACCATTAAATGAACCTCCCGCTTGTGTGTATATACTTTCGTAAATGTAGTTTTCAATGTTTTTATAGAATACGCCACCCGAAATAAGACCTAATGATTTTAAATAATGTTCAAATAACACATCTACGTTGGTTGAGGTAGCCTGATCCAATTCAGGATTACCTATTTTCATACGCTTTCTTCTAGGCTCAACCTCTTGCCAAGGTACCAAATCATAATAACCAGGGCGAGATAGCGAACGAGTAACAGCCGCACGGAAATTAGTGCGGGGATTTATCGCATATTTTAAGTTCAAACTTGGGAAGAATCCAGCGAATGATGATTTTGTATTTACTTTATTAGTACTTACATAATTTCCTGTGTTGTCAAAATTTACAATGTTTCCGTTGTAGTTGAAACCTGTACGTTCATATCTTACGCCGGTAATGATGTCTAACTTATCTAAAGTTAATTTTCCCATTCCATATACTGCAGCCAGGTTTTCGCTTCCACTATATGAATCTGGATCTGTATTTTGACGAATGTAAGTGGTGTTATCCACAAATAACGATTTGTTATTTTGATAATAGGTCTCCATTAAATAGCCATCAGAAATTGCTCCTGAAAGATTGTAGTTCCCATCAAAATATTTTTTTCTTTCATAGTTTCCTAAGAAATTTGATAAAGATAATTGCCCAGTTTTTAATGTGTACTGATAGTAGCTTCGGGTATGATCATCTTCTTTATATTTATATCTGCCACCAAATTTTACCAACAGCTTGTTTTTTGGACTGAGGTTGAACAAACGCTCAATGTTTGCCGAAGCCTGGCCATCTTTATCATGTGCTATTTGATGGCGATTGGTGTAATAATTGGTTTTATAGTTTGCTGCATTATCCGGATCAACATTTCCAAAATCGAACTGTGGTGCTCTTGGGTTTGATACATCTAAAAGTGCAGTTAAGCCTGTGTTGCTGAAATAACCATCAAAGTATAATGGTTGGTCATATAATCCTGTAGAATAGGTAAAATCTACATTGGCTTTCCAATTGTTAAATTCTGTTTTGTAACCCAGAGAGAAACTAGCCAAGTTTCTGTTGTAGTTTCGGGGTGTGCCACTTGAGCCAATATTAACTCCGGTAACATGCATTAAATCAGTATAATTACCAATGCTATAACTTTTAGTGCCACGAGTTTGCAGCTCATAAAACTTGTTGTATGAGCCGCGTAAGTAAATCTGGCTTTTTTCTGTGGGGAAGAAATCTAATTCAGCTTGTAAACCTAAGTTCTCTCTTCTTAAATCCGTTCCTTCCAGCTCGAGGTTAGAAAGTAAAACTTTTTCTTCCCCATTGATTTTGTAAGTACCATAGTCTTTCTGTACGCGGTCTTCCCCCCTAAAGCTCTTGCTATAATTGATACCTGCCAAGTAAGCCCATTTATTTTTACGTTTACCGTAGGTAATTGATCCATCAATATTTTGTTTATCGACTAAAAAATTGTGGCCTAAAGATCCCTTTAGATTTAATTGTTCTTGTCCTTGCTTTGGTGTTTTTGAAATAATGTTAACCGAACCAGCCGTTCCGTCCGCATCCATATCAGGTGTTAAGGTTTTGTTTACTTCAATGGCCTCAACAGTTGAAGATAAAATACCATTCAAATCAATATCTCGAGAGCTGGTAGAAGTTGAAGGTAATCGGTTGCCATTTAAAGTAACCGAACCCATTGATTGATCAAGGCCTCTTATGATAATATTACGAGGTAAACCGTAACTATAATCCATTGCAATACCTGGAACACGTTGCATTGCCTCGCCAACTGTTGCATCTGGGAAACGTTCAATCTGCTCTTCAGACAGAACATATTTTACGTTATCGGCATTGCGCATATTACTTAAAGCCACCGCTTCTCCTCTTCTAATACCGCTAATGGTAATTCCTTTCATATCGTTGTTAATACCAGAAATTTTAAATTCTACATTGCTGATCTTGTTGTCTTCAATATTGACTGGGTATTCTTGTGTATTGTAACCAATATAACTTACTGAAAGAATAGCTTTCCCTACCGGAACATTATCAATGATGAAATATCCATTTACATCAGTAATAAATTTTCTATTGGCACCTTTTAAAATAACAGTAGCATAAGGAAGGGTTTTGCTATTTTCTTTATCCTTAACATAGCCTACTATAGAACCAGGTTTAGCTTGCCTGGTCAAAACGGGTTTAGCCTTGATAATAAACATGTTATTTTCCTCAATCATCATCAGTTGGTTTTCTTGTAGAAGCGTACCTAGAATGGTTCTTGCCATTTTTTGATGATTGATCACTGAAACTATTTTGTCAGTGGTTTTTGTATTCATATAAACTAATCCAACGCCAGTTTTGAGTTCGATTTGTTTAAAAACATCCTTTAACAGAACATTTTTTAAATTTAAAGTGATGATTCTATCCAAACCAGTTTGTCCGTTAGCTACAGATGCCTGTAACATGTTGATAAATAGGATAGAAGTAAAAGCATAAATCAGGCTTATTCGCATAATTATTTTTACAGGGTTGTAAACCCCATTAAAATTTTTCATAAATTTGGGTGTGTTTAAATGTTCTTGTTTAATCATTATTCTTTAATTAGTCATCGGTTGCAGCCAATGATTAATTTATTTTGAAGGCCGTTTCCGTTTCCTCGGGATCGGCTTTTAGTTTTCTCTACATGCTTGTCCTCCTTTAACGTAAATAGTTTGATCGATTTGTTTGGTCTTAATATTCATTACCGTTTGAATCACTTTTATGATTGTCTTTAAATCCTGATTTTCAAATCTGGCGCTAAGTTTACATGATGTATGCTGGTAATTCTGGGTGTCAAACTTCACCGAAAATCTTCGCGATAGTGTTTCAAATACTTCAAGTACAGGTGTTTGTTCGAATACTAACATTCCTTTTTCCCATTGGTTGATAATGGTGTTGTCTTTATTGATTGCTGAAAAAGTTTTGGTCGCCGTATTAAAAGTGAGGCTGTTATTTGGCAGTAAGAAAATGGGCTTAGCAGATGAATTAGTAGCGTTTTTGATCACGCCAACTTTACCTGTTTTTACTGCTACAGTTATGTTTTTTTCATTTATATATGCCTTTACATTAAAGCTGGTGCCAAGTACCACGGTTTTGATACCACGGCTTTCTACTACAAAAGGTTGATTTTTTTTATGCTTCACCTCAAAAAATGCTTCGCCAGAAAGTTTAACCAAGCGTGTTTTGTTGTGCTTTAAGTCTTTAAGATATTTTAATGTTGAGCCAGCATTCAGTACCACTTGAGAGCTATCGGGCAAGGTTACTGATAATAGTTTGCCCGGTAAAGCAACCTGGCTTATCCAAACCATTGCTTGATCATTTTCCTGCTTACTGTTAAATAGCAGGGCAGAAGCAGCAACCATTAAAATGCAGGCTGCGGCAATACTGTATCGCCAGAAAATATTTAATCCTTTTGGTTTATTTTCAGGTGTTGGTTTAGGCTGCCAATCCCTGATGTCTTCTGTTTTTAAGTTTGCACTTAAATTCCAAAGTATCACCGCTTCTTGGTAAGCTTGTTTATTGGCACTGTTTTCAGATAGCCATTCTTCAAGCAGCACTTTAGATTGGTCGCTTTCCATATGGGTAAGCCGTTTTATGATTAAATTCCAGATTTCGTCCTGCATGATGGTTATAGGTGTCATCAGTAAAGACAGATTTGGAAAAAGAAATTACGGGCTGCTTTTGTTAAGCTTCTGTTAACAACGGATTAAAAAAATGTTTTGTGTTTTCGTGGATGAACTTCATGCTCTTGGCCAGGTGGTCCTCAACCGTTCTGGTAGAAATTTGAAGCAATTCTGCAATTTCAGCATAGCTGAAACCCTCTACCCTATACATTTTAAAAACCAGCTGACGTTTCTCAGGCAACTTGCCTATGAGTTTTTGAAGAAAGGCAAGTTGCGCAGTTTCTTCATGATGAGGATGAATATCCTGTAATAAATCAGATGTTAGGGTAAGTTCTTCCGAGTCCAGGTAGGTAATCGGTTTTCTATTCAAGCTGGACAAATAATTCAGTGAGGCATTTTTTGCTGATTTGAAAAGATAGGCCTTAGGATTGACCAGATCTCGTTCGCTATGCCAAAGCTGTAGAAAAATATCATTGACAATGCTGCTTGAGGCTTCCTGATCATTAACATAATAATTGCAGTAATTAACGAGCAGCGCAGCCCATCTGCGGTAAAGTGATTCCACATCACCAGCAGGGTTTGCCATATGCTGGCCGGTTTTTAGTTTAATGGCGGTTTCCACTTTACAATTGTCATGCAAAGTAGCTAAGAAGATATTAATCTTGTATTAATGTAATGTTATGATTAACATGATTGAAAGACATTTAACTTTAGGATTTTTTTTATAAGCCTATTTTAGTCTATAGCAATCCGTTTTATCGGATAGGTTTTATTTAGAAAGGCAGCAGAATTTCTGCTACCTTTCTATATTTTCATTTTAATACTAAAAGCCTAAACCTAACGCAAATCCTCTTGAAGCATTGGTAATAGCTGGTCCGGCAGTTGCTGCACCGGTAGTTAAATTCACACTATAAATTCTTTGCGTACCACCAACGGTAAATAAGCCATAGGCTAAACCACTGGTTCCGCCAATATCAAAGCCGTTACTGGCTTCAACATTAACACCTAGGGCACCAACATCAACTAATGTTCCATCATTTGGAGGTAGTTGACGAAATAATCTGTCTGTGGTTGAGTCTATATCAAATAAAGTGGTACTGGTTGCACCTGCAAAATTATTAGTGTAAGCTGCTCCGGTGATTCCAACTGTGGTTAAAGAAATTGCTCCATCTACTGTTAAAGCTAAATCAGCCGGATTAATACGAAGATTTTGACCTGTGTTGCTTACAATTCTGATACGATCGGCCTGTGGGTTGAAATCAAAACCGAATGAAGTACCAGCTAACAAAGTTGATAATGGTCCGGTACCCACTGCAGCTGCTGCACCACTTGAAGTATTGATGGTGTAAATTCTGCTCGTGCTTCCCAAAGCGTAAAGCTGTCCGTTTAATGGTCTGAAATCAATGCCAATAATGCTTTCCCCAGCCTGGATACCGGAAATTGTTTTCACACTTATGGTTGGCGTTGCTACCATGGGATTAAAAATGAGCAACTCATTATTGTTGGAAACAGAGTAAGCTACAGGTTCTGTAGGGATTGCCAAGCCTGTAATGTTTGCCGGCAGGTTGCCAATTTTTGTCGCTTTACCAGAGTTAATATCAATATTAAATAAAGATGAAATACCACCAACCGTCAATGCAGCGATAGCAGCTGTACCATCAGGATTAATGTCAAATCCAGCCATTTCATCTATGTCATAACCTAAAGCGCCAACTTCTACAAGTTTACCGTCATTTGGCGGATCTTGTTTATAAAGTTTATCTGTGGCTGCATCAATATCAAAAAGTACGGTTGCTGTTGCGCCAGCCTTATTTTGTGTGTATGCTACAGCGCCAACTTTAGCATTTGTTACCCCGTTAATTCCGCCATCCGTTGCAGCTACTGTACCTGTTTCTGGGTTTAGGCGTAAGTTTTGACCAGTATTGGTTACTAAACGAATGCGGTCAACCGTAGGATTGAAATCAAATCCTGCTGCGTTACCAGCAATGGCTGGTGTAAATGCTGCGGTGGTTAATGATCTTGCTGCACCTGTTTTATAATCGATTACATATAAACGACTACTACTGCCAATACCATAAAGTTGACCAGTTGCGGGGCGGAAATCAATTCCTAACAGCGTTTCGCCGGTTTGTAATCCAGAGATCATAACAGTAGAAGTGATTGCAGAAGGGTTTTTGGCATTAATCAGCAACAACTTACTATCAGCCGTTAAGGCGTAAAAGTTAACGTCCGGACCTGGAACCAAGTTTTCAGCATTGTTCGTTCTGTCTTTCTTACAGGCAGAAAATAAAATAGGGAAGATAAAGGCAAGCGCTGCCATTACGATAAAATGTCTAATTTTCATCATGGTTTTAATGTTTAATTAAGAATTAAGAATGTGTATTAAATAGGAGCTAGGTTGACTCTTATATTTTATTTCGGTGGTTGTTCAGGAACCTTTAAGTGACAGTACGTTAGTAGATAACGGTCAGTCCCAATACCTTTATTAGAAATTTTTGATTTTGTAAAATCTAAACTCAACAGATGGTTTAAATGTAAGTCTGGAATTTTTACTTTTTCTTCCAGTTGATTCTTTTCAGAAGAAGATTTTTCGCAATCGTCTGTCTGATTTTTTTTAATCACTTCTTTAACTTCAAGTTTTTCAGGAATCGCGTAAGCAACAACTCTTCCGCCAAAGGCGACGAAAAGAAGAAGTATAAGTACAAACTGTTTCAAAAGCGATTTCATAAATGTTTTCCGAAGTAACCCGATATTGCTACATACGAGGAAAGCTTTGATTTAGATTTTTATGAAATTTAATTAAACGATTTCAGGATTAATCCAACAAAATTTTAGTTTGAGCAATAGTGAATCGTACTGATTTAATAATTCTGTCAAAAAACGGTGCAAATTTTCATGGCCTGTCTTCAATTATCTGTCAAAACTTGTAAATTGCTCTTATAAAAGGTAACAATTTGTCAGTATAAATCGGTAGAAATATCCTTTACAATTCAACGACAAAGTTTGTAGACTTAATATTAGTTAAGCCAAAACCTTTGTTAGCATTATTTCGTTAGTATTTTTACCAGATTTTAAAAAACTTGGAATTCTGTTTTTGCTTTTAGTTTTCTTATGAGGAGCATTCATTCCCCTCTTATCAAACTATATGGCGCAATTGTTGATAAAATAAAGAAAACAGCAATACACTTTTATAATTAATTTTATAGTTTAGGGACGTAGCTGTTAAGAAAGGTATTATGGAAGCAAAATTTTCACCACAGGTTAAAGATGTAATCTCTTTTAGTAGGGAGGAAGCGCTCCGCTTAGGGCATGATTACATTGGGACCGAACATTTATTATTAGGCCTCATCCGCGAAGGCGATGGAATGGCTATTAAAATTTTACGATCGTTAGGAGTTGATACCGGGAAATTGCGCCGCTCAATTGAAGATGCTGTACGAGGCACTTCGAGTGTTACAGTTAACTTAGGTAACATTCCGTTAACTAAACAGGCAGAAAAAGTTTTAAAAATTACTTACTTAGAAGCTAAAATATTTAAAAGCGATTTAATTGGCACTGAACATTTATTATTGTCGGTTTTAAGGGATGATGATAACATCGCCTCGCAAATTCTGCTACAATACGGTGTTACTTATGATGTTTTTAAACAGGAGGTTGAAGTGAATAAAAATGGTTTCAGAGACGATATATCAAACAGCGCATCTACAGGTGGCGATGATGATTATCGTGAAGAAGAAAGCTTTAGCACACCTAAAAAGGTTTCGGATATTAAATCAAAAACTCCGGTTTTAGATAACTTCGGTCGTGATTTAACAAAGGCTGCAGAAGAAGGTCGTTTAGATCCGATTGTGGGCCGTGAGAAAGAAATTGAGCGTGTATCGCAGATTTTATCTCGTAGAAAAAAGAACAACCCAATTTTAATTGGAGAGCCTGGAGTAGGTAAATCAGCAATTGCAGAAGGTTTAGCCTTACGCATTGTTCAACGCAAAGTTTCGCGTGTGCTGTTTGGCAAGCGTGTTGTTACATTGGATTTAGCATCATTGGTGGCTGGTACAAAATACCGTGGCCAGTTTGAGGAGCGTATGAAAGCCGTAATGAACGAGCTTGAAAAATCTACGGATGTAATTTTATTTATTGATGAAATTCATACCATTGTTGGCGCAGGTGGTGCATCGGGTTCTCTTGATGCTTCGAACATGTTTAAACCCGCTTTGGCAAGGGGAGAAATTCAATGTATTGGTGCAACCACTTTAGATGAGTACCGTCAGTATATTGAAAAAGATGGTGCTTTAGATCGTCGTTTTCAGAAGGTAATGGTGGAGCCTGCTACGCCAGATGAAACTGTTGAAATTTTAACCAGAATTAAAGATAAATACGAGGAGCATCACGGTGTAACTTACACTGATGAAGCGATTCAGGCTTGTGTAACTTTAACTTCCCGCTATATTTCTGATCGTTTCCTGCCGGATAAAGCGATTGATGCTTTGGATGAAGCTGGATCAAGAGTTCACTTAACGAACATTCACGTTCCTCAAAACATTATTGATATCGAGGCGAAAATCGAAGATATTAAGTTAGAGAAAAACAAAGTTGTTCGTAGTCAGAAATATGAAGAAGCGGCAAAACTTCGTGATACAGAGAAAAATTTAATTGAAGAATTAGATAAAGCCAAAGCGGAGTGGGAGGCTGAAACCAAAACCAAACGTTACGAAGTATCTGAAGATAACGTAGCGGAGGTTGTTGCCATGATGACTGGTATTCCAGTACAACGTGTCGGACAAACTGATAGCGCCAAGCTATTGAATATGTACGATAAAGTGGCTGAGAAGATCATAGGTCAGGATGATGCGATCAAGAAATTAACGAAGGCTATTCAACGTACCAGAGCTGGATTAAAAGATCCTAAAAAGCCAATCGGTTCATTTATTTTCTTAGGCCCCACAGGTGTTGGTAAAACAGAATTAGCAAAGGAGTTAGCTCGTTTCATGTTTGATAGTGATGATTCATTGATTCAAATTGATATGAGTGAGTACATGGAGAAATTTGCGGTATCACGTTTAGTGGGAGCGCCTCCGGGCTATGTTGGTTACGAAGAAGGTGGTCAGTTAACAGAAAAAGTTAGAAGAAAGCCTTATGCTGTAATCTTATTGGATGAGATTGAAAAAGCGCATCCAGATGTATTTAATATCTTATTGCAGGTTTTAGATGAAGGACAATTAACAGATAGTTTAGGCAGAAAAGTTGATTTTAGAAATACAATCATCATTATGACCTCAAACATTGGTGCCCGTCAGCTAAAAGATTTCGGTCAGGGTGTTGGTTTTTCTACTTCTGCAAAAACCAATCAGGCCGATTCTCACAGCCGCGGAGTAATTGAAAGTGCATTGAAACGTGCTTTTGCTCCTGAGTTTTTAAATCGTGTTGATGATGTAGTGGTATTCAATAGCTTAGGTAAAGATGAAATTTTTAGAATTATCGATATTGAATTAAAAGCTTTATTCGGTCGTGTACATAGTTTAGGTTACGAAATTGCACTAACTGAAAACGCGAAGGATTATATCGCAGATAAAGGGTTCGACAGTAACTTTGGTGCCCGTCCATTAAAACGTGCCATTCAGAAGTATTTGGAAGATCCAATTGCAGAAGAAATTCTAAAAGGTGAATTAACTGAGGGCGATGTTTTAGAGATCGATTACGATAAGGAAACAGAATTGATTTCAGTCAATCACAAAAAAGGTGAAGCGAAAAAAGAAGAGCCTAAAAAAGAAGAAGATTCTTCAAATAAATAATAAAAAAACTCCCAATGAAAATTGGGAGTTTTTTTTATTATACAAAGTTTTTTGTATACTGTTTTGGTTGGGTTACAAAATTCATTAATATTGGTCTAAATAAGTTGAATGGCAATAAAATAATGAAAATTTAAATTTTTTGTTGTTTGATTTCGCTGTATATTTCGCTCAGAAATCAATCCTATCTAATGAAATCAATCGTCCCGATGATATGTTTAGGAATGATTTGCCTGGCCACATCCTGTAAGAAAAACATCAATACTGCTAATGATGAAAGTCTGACACGGGCCAAGTTTTTTGCAGCAAAAATTTAACTACCCAAAAAGTATCTACTTCTTGGGTAACGATCTGATTATAATTATTTCTTTATAAATCTTCTGCTAGTTCAGTTAATGCTTTATAATAACGCTCATAATTTTGTTGATCGGTATTTAAAAAAAGAAACGGCTCAATTAGCTCCAATTCCATCAATAAAAAATCACCATTTACGAAGACACCATCCACCCTTGCATAAAGACAATTTTTTGCAAACTGGCGAACATATCTAGCCGCAGTTTCAATTAATTTTTGATCAGGATTTTGCGGATGTACTGAGCCGCCATGTGCAGGCTGAACCCTAAAATCTCCTGCCTTGGCTTGTTTAATTAGAGCGTGACTATAAATGCCGTTAAAAAAAATGAAAGACCATTCGCCACTTTCTAAAATTTCGGGCAAAAAGGGCTGAATAATGAAGTCTTCTGTTTTGATTAATTCTGTTAACTTCTCCTCAATTTCTTTTGCATTCGTTGCAGTAACTTTGAAGGTGTTTTTGGCGCCGCCGCTTACACAGGGCTTTACAATTAGCTTTTTGGTTTTGAATTTTTCGAAAAATGCATTGAAGTCAATTTTCTCATCTCTTTCAAGGAAAATGCTTGGCGTAATCTTTAAGCCGGCTTGGTGAATTTCCTTTAGATAGTGTTTATCGGTATTCCACCTTACTACATCAATTGGATTGAGTAGTTTTATCTTCTTTTCTTTGAGGAAGCTGAGCCACTGGTGAAAGTGCTCGATTAAATCAAAATAATCCCATGGCGATTTTAAAATGGCCAGCTCATAATTTTCCCACTTTGTATCTGGATCATTCCAGATTACTTTTTGAATGTTTAATCCTTTTGCCTTCAGAAAATCTAAGAGTCTATCATCTTCGCTTTCAACGGTATCTGAATCGTATTTCCCTTGATCAAAATAAGTCACTAATGCAATATTCATGGTTTAAAACTATGTTTTATCATTTAAACAGACAAATTAAAACAACGTCATTTGATCGTTAGGTACCTTAAAAAGTGAATGGTTTAAGATTATTTCGCTTTTGTTCAAGCCGTTCAGTCTGGCATGCAATCTAAAATTATCGCTGATGATCTTTGCTATATTTCCCTCTCCACGCATTCTATCGCCAAAACGACTGTCGTTTACCCTTCCACCGTGGCAACTTTGAATCATGTGCCAAACCTTGTCAAACCGGTCTGGAAAATTTTTTCTCAACCAATCCTCAAAAATTTGTGCAATGGCGCCATTTAACCGAACTACCGTATAACCCGCTTTTATGCCACCTGCATTTGCAACTGCTTTTAATATCTTAGGGATTTCGTGGTCGCTTAAACCTGGAACAAGCGGAGCTACCATTACGCCCATTGGTATTCCGGCTTTGCTCAACTCTTCCACAATTTTTAATCTTTGTTTTGCAGTGGTCGTTCTAGGCTCCATTACTTGCCGCAAATCTTCGTTCAAGCTGTTGATGGATACATAAACCATGCATAAATTGAGCTTTGCCATTTCCTGCAAAATATCGCGGTCGCGAAGAATCAGCGAATTTTTGGTAATCATCCCGATAGGTTGTTTATATTCTAAAGCGATTTCTAAGAGCTGACGCGTGAGTTTAAATTTACGTTCTGCCGGCTGATAACAATCAGTATTTCCGGAGAGTGAAATAGTAGCTGCATCCCAGCCTTTCTTTTCCAGAAAATTTTTAAATAGGGCAGGCGCATCTTTTTTAACAATGATTTTTCTTTCGAATTCTATACCTGCACTGTAACCCCAGTATTGGTGGGAATTACGGGCATAACAATAGGTGCAACCATGCTCGCAGCCCTGGTAAGGGTTAAGCGAATAGGCCATGCCCACATCCGGACTGTCTACTTTATTGACAATAGTTTTTGAGCTTTCAAAGATAAAAGAAGTCTTATGGTCACTTTCTTCCCAATCATCTATGCCTTCATCAAACGCTTTCACATAAACATTTTTGTGGAAATGATTATGTGGATTGATTTGTGCTCCTCTGCCTTTAAAATATGGTTTTTCTTCCTCACCGATCATGAACTAAAATTACTAAAAAAATTAGTAATTTATAGCCTTGTGGAAAAAATATTAATGAATTAATTTTCCTTTGTACGTAATGGTATGTAATCCATAGGCACCATATCTGCTACCTTTTCATAAGCCCAGTAGCCTTCAAAAAGTAAAGAACGCGAATCGTAAATTCCTCCATTTTCATAAAAGCGAACCCCGGGGCCGGTTAAATTAGCCACTGATATTTCATTTTCTGGCACATCCAATGGCCTGAAAACCCAAAAGCCTGTTTTAGAATACGCTAGAGATTCTTTTTCCTTCGTGTATTGGATGATGAGTCCATCTGTATAACTTAAGTATTTTAAATTTTCATTCAAATCGTGCACCAAAGTATCTGGAAGTACATCGCCCCTTGAAAACCGGTCAATAGTACGTGGCATTTCTTTCTGCTTTATCCAAAAATTCAGCAGTGCGGTATCAATCTTTCCTGCTGTTTTTCTCACTCCGGTCTTTTCCGGAAGGGATTTGATTTTCTCAAGATTACTGTTAATGACAACTTCCGGGTAACGGTTTGGATTAGGGATTTTAAGCATTTTGTTGATGATGAAACCCTCTTCCTTCGTTTTTCCGGCATAGAGCGATCTGAAGAAATGTTGCGAAGAGCCGTAATAGGCAACTTCTCTTGCGGCAATATATTTTTTCTTCTTGGCTGGGGAAGCTTTTAATTCCTCAAAAAACGGATGGCCAGAATAGTATATGATATGTGTTCTGGAATTGTATTCGAAGTGATCGAGCATGTACTTTAAACGGTAGCCTAAAGCTTTGTTTTCTACGATCAGAAATTCTGTAGTAGAAACTGTAAGCGCACTTTTGGTGATATCAAAATCAACATTTAATACCTGCGGGTTAAGAATTTTGCATAAGGCTGCATTCGGAGATTTGCCAATAAAAAACTCCTTAAATTGATTGATGTATTTTTGACGGTTTGGATCGGCACGAATGACAACTTCATCCAGCTCCGCCACATTTTCTTTCAAAATCAAATCTACCGTAACAGATTGATCTGAGATAATAACACTTTTAGAATAGGGGAGGTAGCCAACCATTTGAACCAAAATATCGTAACTGCCCGGCTTTAGGTTAGGTAGTTTAAACTTTCCATTGTTATCAGCAACGGTAGCAATTTTATATCCGCTTAAATAAATGCTTGCACCAGGTAAGCCATCCTTATTATCCCTTACAATTCCGCTGATGGTAAAAGTATTTTGGGAGAAGGCACAGGTGCCAGCCAAAATAAATAGAAACGATGCCAGTAGGCGCTTAAACATGGAAGCGAAAGTAACCAAAAGCAGGAATATTATGAATGTATCTATATTAATTTAACACACTTTATCTGGTAGAAGGTGGCAGATAGTCCATAGGAACACTATCTGCAGTTTTTTCCCATGCCCAATATCCGGAGAAGAGCATAGAGCGTGGATTGTAAATGCCGCCATTAGCATAAAAGTAAACTGGAGCTATTTGCAAAGCAACCAGAGATATTTGATAGTTTGATAAATCTAAAGGGCGTGACAATGACTGACTAATGCGATTCTGAAAAGACTGATCTTCTTGTTCTTTGGTATAAATAATATATAACTGATCAGTAAAGTTAACCGCTTTTATATTTTCATTGAATGTTTTTACAAGGGTATCTTCTTTAACTACTGCTCTGTTTAAGATCGAAATGTCTTTGTTCAGTTTTTTTTTAGCTAACCAATAGCTTAATGAATCATCCGCTCCACCAATCAAAATCTTTCCGGTGGTCATCATTTGTTTTTTAGTCAGGCGTTTTACATTTTCATTAATCAAACTATCATCTGGACGTTCTGTATTGGGTTGAGTAATTAGCTTATGAATAATAAAACCCTGCTTGCTTACTGTTCCATTGTACAGCGATTTAAAAAAATGTTGCGGAGAGCCGGAATAAGCAAGCAACCTTTTCTTTGCCCAGATTCTCTTTTTTCGTTCTGAGCCTTTTAAATCTTCATAATGTGGAAATCCTTCGTAATAAACGATGCGGGTTTTGCTACTCCATTCGAAATGATTAATTAAATATTTGATCCGGTAGCCAAGTGCCTGATTTTCAATTACCAGAAAATCAGTTGTTTTAACAGTTAACTTACCTTCCGTTTTTTCGTAGTCAATTAGTAGTACATCAGGATTTACAATTTTACATTCGATTGCATTTGACGTGGTACCGATAAAAAAATCTTTGAACATGGCTATGTAATGCGCCCGATTCGGATCTGGTTTAATGGTAACCTCTGCTAACTGCGTAACGCTTTCTTGCAGAATGACATCCAGCTGAACAGGTTGATCAGCTATAACCACGTTTTTATTCAACGCCTTATACCCAATTAACTGAAACAGAATGTCGTAATTTCCAGGCTTTAATAGAAGAACATAATTTCCATTGTTATCGGCAACAGTTGCAATTTTATAACCACTCACATAAATACCCGTTCCAGGTAAAATCTGACCGCTTTTATCTTTGACAGAACCGGTTAAAAGTAAACGCTGACCGAAAGTAGTTATACTAACTAAAGAGCATATAAAAATCAAAAAGCATTTCATGATTTAAATATAAACTAAATGTTTAGTTATATGAATTATTCGGTAAATTAATCTCTACCCCAGCAATTCTTTAGCATTTTCTATTGCCGATGTTCCAGGATTTTTTCCACTAAGCATCTCTGCGATCACGCCAACACGCTCTTCCTGTTTCAATTTGCGAATGGCAGTAGTTGTTTTGCCACCAGCTTCATTTTTATGTACAAAATAGTGTGATTTTCCTTTCGCCGCAATCTGAGGCAAATGCGTAATAGAGATCACCTGCATGTTTTCGCCCAGATCAGAAATCACTTCCCCAACTTTTAGCGCAGTTTCTCCGGATATACCGGTATCAATTTCATCAAAAATAATAGTAGGTAAGGAGGTATGTTGGGCAAGTAAAGCTTTAATTGCCAGCATCAATCTCGATAATTCACCTCCCGAGGCTACTTTATTAACCGGTGCAGGTATCTGTCCGGCATTAGCGGTAAACAATAAAGTTATTTCATCAACTCCATCTTTATTTAGCGCAGGTAATGGTTTTTGCTCTAAAACCAACTGTGCACTTGGCATACCTACCTGTTTTAAAGTCTTAGCGGTTTGGTTCTGTACAATTGTTATTGCTTTCTTTCTGTTGATACTAATGTTCGCTGCTTGTTTCCCTAAAGCTTGCTCCAGTTGCTGAATCTCAAGTTGTAGCTTTTCTATATTTTCATCAGACGATAACAACTGATTCAAATTGTTTTCTAGCTGGGTTTGGATTGCTAATAATTCATCATTGTTACTTGCCCGATGTTTTTGCTGCAAAGAGTAAAACAAATCAAGCCGTTGGTTTATGATTTCAATCCGGTCGGCACTATGTAAAGTATTTTCTTCCAGGCTGGCTACCTCATCTGCTATATCTTTAATTTCGATTATGGATGATTTTAGCCTCTCATAAAGCGATTGAATATTCGGATCAAATTTTTCAATGCTTTGCAACTGCAGCTGCGCTTCTTTTAAAATTTGGATGGCAGAAGGCTCGCTTTCGGTCAATAAACCCGAAGCGGTAACTAAAGCTTTCTTGATGGTTTCCGCATGGGTGAGCTTTTCTAATTCCTGCTCCAGATATTCCTGTTCACCTGCTTTTAAATTTGCCTGCTCTAACTCATTGAATAAAAACTGCTCGTAATCCTGCTTGTTTCGGGCTTCATCAGCTTCGCTGATCAATGTTTTTAAACGGGTACTTTCTTTTCTTAATTTTTTGTAGCCTGTTCTGTAATCAAACAAAACGGTCTTATGGTTGGCAAGTGAATCAACAATCACCAATTGGAAATCAGCATCGTTAATTTCCTGGGTAGCATGTTGAGAGTGAATATCAATGAGCTTTTCACCTATTTGTTTTAATATAGACAAATTAACAGGCGTGTCATTAATAAACGAACGAGATTTTCCGTCGATTGAAATTTCCCTGCGCAGGATAGTTTCATTTAAAAAATCGAGGTCGTATTCTTCAAAAACTTCTTTTAATTTATCATCTGCTAAAACAAAGTTTCCTTCAATAACACATTTTTTATCCTGGCTGAAAAAGTATTTGCTTTCTGCCCGCTGACCTAAAATTAAAGATAAGGCACCTAAAATGATGGATTTACCCGCACCGGTTTCACCAGTAATAATGTTTAAGCCTTTATCAAATTCGATATCAAGACTATCAATTAATGCGTAATTACGAATAGAAAGTTTTTGTAGCATATCAGTTGACGAAAATACTAAAAAGTTATTTTACTGAAGGGCTAAAACGCAAACAGCGAAGATTTATCTTCGCTGCCGTACTATTATGCGTTTGGTTAGTTTTCTGCCTTTTCTTTCTTATCTATTTTTTCTTTAAGTTCTTTCACCTCTTTATCAAATTTTTCTTTAAGTATTTTGTACTCTTCCGAACTTTTGATCTTATCATTTGAATCACTGTAGGAATAATTGAAAGACTTACTCCTTTTTCCGGATGGCCTCTGTTCGTTTATAAGTGTATCACCATTTACCACAATAAAAACTTTATCTTCATTTCTTCGTTGAGCCAGATTTTCAGCAGATAAATATTGTTTAGAAATATCTTCTCCAAACTTTTTCCATTTGGCCTGCGCTTCAGGTGATGAATATTCTTTAGCTATATCCTCACCAAATTTTTTCCATTTTGCTTGTGCTTCAGGTGATGAATATTCCTTCGCTATATCCTCGCCAAACTTTTTCCACTTTGCTTGTTCTTGCGGACTATTAAATCGCTTTTCCATATCTTCACCATACTTTTTCCACTTTGCCTGTGCTTCAGGTGAATTAAATTGCTTCTCAATATTGATTTTGAATACTGAATCTTTAAATTTAAAGTTAGAATCGGCAAACATTTGAACACCGTGTTGAGCCTTGAACATTCCATCTTCAAATCTTATTTTTAAGCTATCGGGCATCTCGTTAACAGAATTGTATGTTGTTCTTTTACCCTTTGCATCTACGGTGATAATTTTAGTTTTATTTTTTCTGGTGGTATCGATACATACCACTTGAGCTACACCATTTGTAATAACTATCTTAGTTATAACTTTCGGGTTTAAAACCTTTTCCCTTTTCTTTTCTACCGGATTAATCCATGCGATAGAAAACAGGCAGGCCACCGCTAAAGTTAAGGCTGCCATTTGTTGTTTGGCATTTAAATAATTGGTTTTCATATTCGTAATTCTTTTAATTCTTTGATATAAATTCTGCGATTTTCCTGTAGCAGCTAGTGCATAAGCCGGGCTGGTTTTATCCTTTAACAACTCTAATTTGAGTAAAGCATGTGCATAATTAAGTGGCTTACCGGTAATTTGAAGTACTAAATCATCGCAGGCATGCTCACGTTCTATGTGGATAAATCTGCCTGCTAGCCACACAAAAGGGTTGTAAAAAAGCAAAGTTTCAATAGCCGTTTTAATCAGGTTCAATAAAAAGTCATTCCTCCTGATGTGAGATAATTCATGAATCAAAATTGCTTCAACCTGGTCTTGATCCAATTGATTGACTAACGCCACAGGGAATAGCACAACAGGTTTAATATAGCCGATTACCAGTGGCACATTTACCATGGAAGAAAGCTGAAATTTTATGACTTTTTTAATATTTAGTTTTAAAAGGATGTTTTCAAATATTGCTATCCAACTTTCCGGAACTGCACTTATATTTTCTTTTTTCAGTCTGGATAATTGTCGATAGCCTTTGATAATGACAAATAACTGCAGAAAAATTCCTAAAATATAGAATGCCACAACCAGTGGGAAATACTGTTCTGCCTTGCTGCTAAAATCTGGCTGAACCTGATTGATGATCTGATTTACATTTGTTGGATCAACAAGCTTTATATTTTGAGGCACTACCACCATCATCTGTTTAATGAAGCTGTAAATAAACCCACCAAACATGAGGATTATGGCTCCAAATGCCAGGTTGTGCTTATACCTTGCTGCCATTTTAGGAATGCTCAGTAAGACGATAAATAGCACGCCATAAATAAGGGCACTTTGCCAAAGCGAATTCAAAATGCTCCAGCCAAAGGCTTTAATAATGTGTTGTATCAGGATTTCCATCATAATGGTTTTAAATATTCAATGTGTATGCTATCTGATTTTAATGCGAAACCTTATTTCAGGCTATCCAGATATTTTTTAATCTCATCAATCTCATCTGCACTGGCACTATGGTTTCCTAAAGCCTGCATCACCAATCTGGCCGCTGAGCCATTAAATACGTTATCAATCATTTTGTTAACCAGCTGCTTTTCCGTTTTATCCTGGCTTACTATGGCTTTGTAGATATGTGTTTTCTGATTGGTATCTCTTTCCACCATCGCTTTCTCGTGCATAATCTGCATCATTTTTAATGTGGTGGTATATCCCGAGTCTTTTTTATTTAAAGCTTCATGTACTTCTCTAACGGTTGCTACACCCTTTTGCCAAAGCACCTGTAATATTTCCATTTCACCTTCTGTTGGTTTGATGTTGCTGTTCGCCATATGATTATAGTAGTACGAATTGTTTCGTAATCAAATGTACGAAGATATTCGTATTATCAAAATATATTGTGATTTTTTTAATTATTTATTTGCTTAACAGACGCAGGCTGAAATAAAATGTTGCATGGCTTTGAAGCAATTGTAGGGAATAGGAAGTTTAGAGAACAGGCGGTTCATTAATAAACCTAATTGCAGCGGATACCGGCCTTGTGACTAAGGCCTGCAGGTGTATGAGCGAAAAGTAGGACTGACACTAAGTGAGACATGAAATTGCTTTACTGAATTTAATGATCAGAACAAATGGAAAGGATAGATTATTTTTTCAATCCTTCGTACTTTCCTAAATTCGCAGGATCTATTTCAGCCAGCATATTATAGGCTTTCATACGCTCCTGCATGTTGAGTTTTGACAATACATTCGTAAGCTCTTCTGCTTTGGATGCAAAATATACATTTGGAAATATAGAGCCTAATTTCTGCTTATCCATTTGTTGTAAGGCAGGCAAAGCAGCAACAATCTGATTTAAACCTTTGTCATTATCTGCTAACTGATCTAAACCGTTTAAATGATAGGCGTAAATGAAATTTCTTAATTCGCTAAACACTGGGTTCAAAGTATTTTCATTAAACCAAAAGCGATTGCGCAGACCATCGGCAGCTTTCCAGCCCGTATTGCCAGATGCCTGTGCCAGATTAATAATGTTTTGAGCTTTTTTGAAATACGTTGTGCCACCCATTCTGGCGAAGCTGTCCTTATCTAAACCGATAATAGTATAAGCATAATAGGAGAGGAGAGCGCTGATATTGGAAATATAATTCTGATCTGAAAAATCGATTGTAGAACCATCATTATAACTGAAATCGAAATTTTTATCGCTCATGTTTAACAATGTACTGTTATAAGCGCTGTTAAAAACTGGTCGGCTACTTTGAATCTGTGCTTCAGCAGTATAGCCAGATCCGCCATCCCAGGAATTGATGGTGATCACAAAGCTGCAATCTATCCTTTCCTGTGGTTTATAGGTTTCGTTACTGAATTTATTGTTATTGAAAAAATCGCGGATGGTACGCTGCAAGGCTTCCAGAGTAGGTTTGCTCATGTTCGAAACCTGTGGTGCTAAAACGGTTACTCTTGCATTGAGCTCCTGAGCCTGAATTTTTCCAATTCCCATCAACAGGAGTATCCAAACAATTTTTTTCATTATGGTATCAGTTTTAAAATTGCATTGCAAATATCTTTGGCAACATCTGTTTTTGATTTCATTTCGAAAACAGTTCGCTCTAATGCTTTATTAAAAATAGTAATTTTATTGGTATCTGATTTAAAACCTGCACCTTTATCGTTCAAAGAATTCAGTATCACCAAATCGAGATTCTTTTTCTCTAATTTACCTTTGGCATAATTTTCTTCATCGTTGGTTTCTAGTGCAAAACCAACCAAAAGCTGATTTGATTTCTTTTCTTTTCCTAACGATGCCAGGATATCAACTGTTTTTTCCAAGGTTAAAACAAGTTCCTTTTCCTGCTTTTTTATTTTTTGATCTGCAACAATTGTAGGCCGGTAATCAGCTACGGCCGCACACATTACCGTAATATCGGTTTCCGGATAGATTGCCGAGCAGGCATTATACATTTCTTCAGCACTCACCACATCAATACGCTTTATTGCAAATGTGCTCTTTTGATTTGTTGGTCCCGCGACAAGGGTTACATCAGCGCCTAGTTTAGCCAATTCATCCGCTAATGCAAAGCCCATTTTTCCCGACGAATGATTCCCGATAAAACGAACCGGATCTATAGCTTCATAGGTTGGGCCGGCAGTCACCATTACTTTTTTACTAAATAATGGTAGCGAAAGTTTGATTTTATTTTCCAGAAATAAAACGATTTCTTCTGGTTCAGCCATTCTTCCCTCACCAAACAAACCGCTGGCTAGTTCCCCGCTTCCCGGAGAAATTATGGTATTGCCATAGCTGGAAATTTTATGGATATTCTGTTGCGTGCTATCATGTTTCCACATATCTAAATCCATTGCCGGTGCTACATATACCGGGCATTTAGCTGAAAGATAAACGGCTGTAAGCAGGTTATCGCAAATTCCTGTAGCTAACTTCGCTAAGGTGTTTGCGCTAATAGGTGCAATGATGATTAAATCGGCCCATAAACCAAGTTCAACATGGTTACTCCATACGCCGGTTTCTTCTTCAAAGTATTGCGTATAAACAGGGTTTTTAGAAAGCGTAGCAAGGGTAAGTGGTGTAATGAAATTAGCACCATCAGGAGTAAGAATTACCTTAACGTTTGCGCCAGCTTTTACCAGCAACCGAACCAGGATGGCCGATTTATAAGCTGCAATGCTGCCACAAACGCCAAGAATAATATTTTTATTTTTGAGCATCAAAGCAAAGAGTTTAAATCATAGTGCATAGAGCGCCTGCACAACGCCTAGCTCCAAACTCCATGCGCTATGCCATTTTTATTTTTGTTCTTTCGCAGGATTTCTATGATAAACTTTTTCATTTAAAAACTCATCGATAGCCACTAAAACCGGCTTAGGCATACGTTCATAATGCTTGCTGATTTCAATTTGTTCACGGTTTTCAAAAATCTCCTCTAAGTTATCGTTACTCGATGCAAATTCTGCTAATTTACCGTGTAACTCTTCTTTAACGTTATTCGAAATCTGATTCGCTCTTTTAGCAATTACCACCAATGATTCATATAAATTATCAGTCGTTCTATCTAAATCGTGTACGTTTCTGGTCACTGTAGTATTAGGTACAGCAGGTTTGTTAGTATTCATGTATTAATTAATTTTTAATATTCGTGTTATCAGCATTTGTTGGTTTTAGCGCAACAGTATCTTTCAATCTTCCTGTTCTAATTAACATTTGCTTATATTTTTCCTGGTCAGCGGCATATAAGGCCAGTTCTTGTTTTGTTGTTGCAATTCCAGCTTCTACATCCTCTTTAAGTAGCTTAGCTTCTTTTGCATATTTACTATCCGGATGATTGTCAGTAAACTCAGTATATAATTCGATGGCTTCATTATAACGATCTTCCTGGCGAATGATATAACTATTTTTAGCATATAGATATTGCGCTTTAATCATTAAGAAATCCATTTCTTCTAAATATTTTATATCTGGATAATCTCGCTGTGCATTTTTCAAAGCAATAACTGCCGCTCTGTAATTATCAACGTTACTTGGCCCTGTAGTTAAATACATTTTAGCATTTGTAAAGGCCTTGTCTTCTAATTTACCACGCAAAGTGGCAATATATTTACTGGCTGCTGCAGCACGATCGCTGGTAGGGTACAAGTTAATAAAAAGTTGTAATGCATCAATTGCTTTATAAGTATTTTCCTGATCCAATGAGAATGTCGGTGACTCTAAATAGTAGCAATATGCGCCCATGTATCTTGCCTCCTCCGCATTTTTACTGGCTGGATAAGTATCTGCAAAACTTTTAAACTGATATCTTGCAGTGGTATAATCACTTAATCTGTATAAGGTGTAGGCATAATAGTAGTTAAGATCCTCAGCTTCTGCCCGGCCACGATACTTTTGAGATAAATCTTCGAAAAGAACAAGAGCCTTGCTGTACTCTCTCTTATTATATAAACGAAGTGCTTCCTGATATTTCTTTGCAACATCATTACTCGCCCTCAATTTCTCGAAACGACTCTTACAACCTGCAATACCTAAGGTAGCAATAAAAACTAAAATAATTAAGTGTTTAACTTTAAACATTCTGCAAAGATAATTAATAATACGATAACATCAATAAAAACAATTCGCCGCTAAGCTATGTAAAGCAAAGCACTACATGTATATAGTTAACAATTTTTAACAATCAACTCTCCTATATATTATATACATGTACATATAGATATTTGGAAAGCACATTTCCAGCAGCTATTCATGTTCCAGTCCCGCCCTTACTTCAAGTCCTCGGCTCGTACCTCGCCTTGCGGGCTTTCCGTACCGGTCGGGTTTAGGTGGCGTGGCCTGCGCAAAAAAATGGTAGGGTGCAATTGCAATCATAAATGCTAGATCAGAAACCGCATAATCCCTCCTTACAGGATTCCAAAACTGATAGAATTCATACATACTCCTTCCATTCCTTATATTATACAGTATAAAAAAACACAATACTTTAAACCTTTTATGGCCTATATGCCTTACGTGGTTGAAATACCTTTACCTCGATAAACGCTCAAGCTTGTTTTCCTGATGGGTTTGCATAACAAATTAACCATCTCCGAAACAGTAAAAGTGCGCATAAACACCTGTTTATTGATTTTGTTTTAAGCAAGACCACATTTTTTATCCCTGAAAAACAAGCGATTACAATTAACCTTCATGGATAAGCTTAAAACTATTTGGTTGGCGCAATAATTTTCCTACTTTTGCAACCCGCTTCGGAAGGAAGTGGTTGATTTGAAAAGCGGTGCAGGAGATGGTTGAGAGAGGGAAAAGGGTTTAAATTTATTTTAAAATAAATTTTGGGAAGAT